>WNGF01000777.1_pt1 | contig 122371 bp, 109 predicted proteins | sample 5400641 | NCBI WGS metagenome assembly WNGF01 (sample SAMN13153371, study PRJNA577476) | soil metagenome | isolation source: 80 cm soil or saprolite under grassland replicate 2 | place: USA:California | collected 2016-06-15 | reverse complement strand
GACAACGACCAGCCCGGACTGGGAACGGACGACGTACCGATCGAGGAGGACGGCCTCCCGGACTACCGAACCCTGGCCACCTTGTTCCGGGCCCGGATGAACGCCCTACCGGCGTCGAGTAGGCCCAGAGCGCCGCACGAGGAGGATGACCGCCGTGTCGGGCTCGCGGTGCTGGCGCGGCTTGTCGGGAACGGCATCGCGGGGGCGCCCATCGTGCCCGGCAGGCTGGCGGCGGGGGCCAAGCTGCCGGCGAGGCGGACGAGGTCCGACGGTTCGGCGCCGGTGTACCAGATCAAGGTGGGGTTACGGGGCGCGCAGCCACCGATCTGGCGGCGTCTGGAGGTGCCGGCCGACATCAGCCTCGCCCGGCTGCACACGGTCATCCAGGTCGCGTTCGACTGGGACGGCGGTCATCTGCACGTCTTCGAGACCCCGTACGGCGAGTTCGGGGTCGCCGACGCCGACCTTGGTCACCGCGCGGAGGCGCCGGTCACGCTGGAGCAGGTCGCCCCACGCGTGCGGAGTAAGATCCGTTACACCTACGACTTCGGCGACGACTGGGAGCATGACATCCTGGTAGAAAAGGTGCTCGACCGGGACGGGACAGCGAGCTATCCGCGCTGCACGGGCGGGCGGCGCACCGCCCCACCGGAGGACTGCGGAGGCATCTGGGGATACGCGGACCTGGTGAACGTCCTGGCCGACCCCGACCACCCGGAGCACGAAGACAGACTGGAGTGGCTCGGGCTCGAAGACGCCGCCGAGTTCGACCCCGCCGGCTTCGACGCCAACGCGGTGACCCGGGCACTGTCCAACCTGCGCTGACACGGCGCACAGCGGAAGCTCGGTAGGGTCGCCACCCGCAACAACGGAAATCGCAGCAGCGCCGCCCTCGATCCGGCGGCCGACACCCCGGGTCCGGACAAGGGACAGGGGACAGGACATGAATGCCACATTGCGCTACGACGGATAGCGCTCCATTGCCGCATTGCCGACCGGACATTTCCCGACGTGACGCCCGCAGGCGTTGGTGTCGCACAGTCGGCAGATCCACCGGCTCGCCCCGGGCTCACGGATGAGCCCGACCAGGATCTTGCCGGCCAGCCCTTCCAGGGCCCGGCGCTCGGCAGGTGACAGCGGCGCGAGCGCGTTCTGCAGGATGTCGGCGCGGGCGGCGGCAACCCGCTGAGCGGCGTGGCGGCCTTCGGCCGTCAGCGAGACCACACTGGACCGCCCGTCGGCGCCCCGGGCGCGCTCGACGTACCCGGCGTCCTGGAGACGATCGAGCAGCCGGACCGTGCCGGACGAGGTAAGGCCGAGCACCCGGCGCAGCAGGTCCACCGAGGGCCGGTCCAGGAAGTGGTACAGCGCTGACAGGGTCGCGGCGGCCGACTCCGACCGGCCGGCGGCCTCGGCGATCGCGTCCGAGGTCAGGTCCGCGATGACCAGGGACAGAGCGCCGAAGAGGTTGCCGGTCCGGTCGAGCTCCACGCCGTTGCTCAGCCGAGGTCGTAGTCGAGGGTGAGCGAGCCGGGTGGCTCGGAGCCCACCACGGACGTGCCCGTACCGCTCAGCCCGGCGAGGTCCTTGGTGCCGGAGCCGGGGACCACGGTCAAGGCACCCTTGGCCTCCTTGCCGTCGTACGCACCGACCGACTGAAGCACGAAGCTGCCTTCGCGGTCGCCGAGCCGGCCGACGAACCGCTGCAGCCCGACGATCGTCGCGGTGCCGTCGTTCGCGTAGCACATCAGCAGTTCGGCTGCGCCGGTCGCCTCCAGGTCGCCGCTGAACTCCTGGACGATGTGAGCCCGGGTCAGTTTCGCGTCGCCGTCGAGCTTGTCGTAGGTGTCCTCTTCCCAGGACGTGACCGTGAACGTGCCCTCCGCATGGGTCGTCATGCCGTCCTCCGTCCTCCTGACGTGTGTGTGAGTCAGACACTAATCGCCCTCCACCGACGCCGCGACTCGAACGCCTTGCGGTGGCCCGCCCAGGCGAGGAGCGGACCGGTGGCACGGCGGCCGGCCCGGTGACCGGCCGGCAGGGGAACGCGCAGGAGTCTTCGACAGCGTGTAGACCCCCCGGGCCGGCCGCTCAGCATCGCGCGGCACACTGGTGGGCATGCCCGCCGCCCGGACGCGGACCCGCCGCGTCGCCACCGCGATCGCCGCGCTGGTGGGCGCACTGTCGATGGGCGTCGCCGGGTGCTCGACCGGCATGGATGCCGTCAACCCCGATGCCGGCGGGGAGTACCGGTTCGTGGCCGGCGACGGCACCGGAAAGCTGATCCCGGCGGACCAGCGCAGGCCGGCACCGCGGTTCACCGGCAGGTACCTCGGCGGCGGTGACTTCGACTCGACGGCGCTGGCGGGCAAGGTGGTCGTCCTCAACTTCTGGGGCTCCTGGTGCGGACCGTGCCGGGTGGAGAGCCCAGAGTTCGACAAGGTGTACCGGGACGTGAGGGCGAAGGGCGTCGAGTTCCTGGGCATCGCGGTCAAGGATTCCGACCAGGGCGCGCAGGCGTTCTACGCCAACAAGAAGATCAGCTACCGCAGCCTGTCCGACCCGAGCGGGCGGATCGCGCTGGTGTTCCGCGGTTTCCCGCCGAACGCGATCCCGTCCACGATCATCCTGGATCGGCAGGGCCGGGTGGCCGAGGTGCACCTGGGCACCATGCTGCGCGGCGACATCGAACCCGTCGTGACCCAACTGGCGGCCGAGTCGTGATCGCGGCAGGAGCGAGGGCCGCGGGGTGAGCCAGACCTTCGTCAGTACGGTCACAGACGGGCCGCTACTGGTGGCCGCCGCGGTCGCCGCGCTGGTCGGCCTGGTCAGCTTCCTGTCCCCATGCGTGCTGCCGCTGGTGCCTGGTTACCTGTCATACGTCACCGGGCTGGCCGGAGCCGAGGTGTCGGCGACCGGGCGGGGTGCGGCGACCGGACGGGGTGCGGCGACCGCGGTACGCACCGCCCGACTGCGGATGCTGTCCGGCGCGGTGCTGTTCGTGCTCGGCTTCACCGTGGTGTTCGTGTCCTACGGCGCGCTGTTCGGCGGGCTCGGGCGGCTGTTCGTCGAGCACCAGCGGGCCATCGAGCGGGTGCTCGGCGGGGTGATCATCCTGCTCGGGCTGGCATTCCTGGGCGCGGTGCCGTGGCTGCAGCGGGAGGCGCGGATCCACCGGCTGCCGGCGGCCGGAGTGGCCGGCGCACCGCTGCTGGGCGTGGTGTTCGGGCTGGGCTGGACGCCGTGCATCGGGCCCACCCTCGGCGCGGTGCAGACGCTGGCGTTCAACTCGGCCAGCGCCGGCCGTGGCGCGCTGCTGTCGGTGGCGTACTGCCTCGGGCTCGGTGTCCCGTTCGTCCTGGTGGCGTTCGGGTTCCGGTGGCTGACCGGTGCGCTCGCGGTGATCCGCCGGCACACCGTCTGGGTGATGCGGATCGGCGGCGGGCTGATGATCGCCGTCGGCTTCCTGCTGCTGACCGGCATCTGGGACAACTGGATGATCTGGCTGCGCTCCTACCTGGCGCAGCACGGCCTGGACGGGTTCTTCCTGTGACGGCCACCGGGGAGGTCGAGCAGACCGCGCTGTCCACCCAGCCGGTGGAGCGCGCACCCCGGTCCGGCGGCGGGCCGGTGGTGGCGGCGCGCAACGCCTGGCGCCGGCTGACCAGCATGCGTACCGCTCTGGTCCTGCTGTTCCTGCTCGCCTTGGCCGCGATACCGGGATCGCTGCTCCCGCAGCGCCGGCTCAACCCGGCCAAGGTGGTGCAGTACCGCGCCGAGCACCCGAAGCTGGCGCCGATCCTCAACCGGTTCGGGCTGTTCGACGTGTTCGCCTCGCCCTGGTTCGCGGCGATCTACCTGCTGCTGTTCATCTCGTTGATCGGATGCCTGGTGCCGCGGGTGCGGCTGCACCTGCGCGCGCTGCGCAGGGCGCCGCCGAGCGCGCCGAGGCACCTGGACCGGCTGCCGCACTCGGCGCGGTACGAGCTGGACGGAGCGCCGGACGCGGTGGCCACCCGGGCGCGCGAGGTGCTGCGCGGCTGGCGGGTTGTCCGGCGCGAGGAGTCCTCCGGCGCGGTCGCGGTGTCCGCGGAGAAGGGGTACCTGCGGGAGACCGGCAACATCGTCTTCCATGTGTCGCTGACCCTGCTGCTGGCCGGGGTGGCGATCGGCAAGCTGTGGGGCTACACCGGCGGCGTCGTGCTGGAGGAGGGCCGCGGGTTCTGCAACACCGTGCTGTCCTACGACCAGTTCTCCGCCGGGCCGCTGGCCGGCAGCGGCGGGCTCACGCCGTTCTGCGCGGACCTGGGAAAGTTCACGGCGACCTACGACCCGGACGGCACCGCGGCGAACTTCCGTGCCGACATCACCTACACCGGGCAGGACGGGGTCGAGCGGCCGTACGCGCTGCAGGTCAACTCCCCACTGCGGCTGCAGGGGGACCGGCTGTACCTGATCAGCCACGGCTTCTCGCCGAAGTTCACGGTGCGGACGCCGGCCGGGCAGACGTTCCGCGGGATCAGCGCGCCGTTCCTGCCGCAGGACGGCAACCTGACCAGCGAGGGGGCCGTCAAGCTGCCGGACGCGCTGCCGCGCCAGATCGGCATCGAGGGCTTGTTCGCGCCGACCGCGGTGGACGCCGGGGACGGGATCATCAGCTCCGGGTCGCCGCAGCCGCTCAACCCCGCGGTGGCGATCTTCGTCTACCGCGGTGAGCTCGGGCTGGACACCGGGCGGCCGCAGTCGGTTTATGCGATCGACCCGGCCCAGGTCGCCTCCGGGGCCTTGCAGCGGGTCGCGGCGGCCAACCTGAAGCCGGGCGGCTCGGTCAAGCTGGACGACGGCACGTCGATCACATTCGACGGCTACCTGCAGTGGGCCTCGTTCCAGGTGGCGCGCGACCCGGGGCAGCGGCTGGTGCTCGTGGCGTTCGCGTTCCTGCTGCTCGGGCTGCTGCTGTCGCTGTCGGTGCGGCGGCGCCGTTTCTGGGTCCGGCTCACCCCGTCGGCCGCCGACGACGGGCCGCGGCGTACCGTGGTCGAGTTCGGTGGGCTTGCCCGCAGCGAGGCGGGCGGCTTCGCGGATGAGTTCGCACGGCTGGTCCACCGGCTGCGCGAGTCGAGGAAGGACTAGCCCGTGGCGGTGAACGCCGGTCTCGCGCAGCTTTCGGACACCCTGTTCACCACGTCGATCGCGCTGTACAGCCTGGCGCTGGTGAGCTACTGCGGGGAGTACGCGTTCGGGCGCCGGGGCCGCGTCGCCGAGACCGCGGCGGTACCCGCCACGGCGAAGGTGCTCGTCGGCGCGGGCGGCCCCGAGGTCGCGCCGTCCGCGCCGCCTACGTCGTCTGCGCCGTCTGCGGTGTCAGGCGAAGCGGGGGATGGAGCGGCCGGATCGCCTGAGAAGTTCGGCCGGGACGCGGTGGTGAACCGGCCGGCGCAGCGGTTCGGGCGGCTGGCGGTGCTGCTCACCCTGCTCGGGGCGGCCGGGCACCTGACCTCGATCGTGCTGCGCGGGACGGCGGTGGACCGTATCCCGTGGGGCAACATGTACGAGTTCTCCTCCGCGGTCGGCTTCGTCGCGGTGGCGGCGTTCTGCGTGGTGCTCGCCCGGCAGCCGCGGATCCGGTACCTCGGCATGTTCGTGATGTTGCCGGTGATCCTGCTGATGTTCCTGGCCGGCACGGTGCTGTACGCGAAGGCGGCGCCGCTGGTGCCCGCACTCCGGTCGTACTGGCTGGCCATCCACGTCACCGCCGCGATCACCGCGACCGGGACCTTCCTGGTCAGCTTCGTCGCCTCAGTGCTGTACCTGATCCGGGAACGGTACGACCGCCTGGTCCCCGCCGGGGCCGGCACGATCCGGTTTCCGGTGAGCCTCGGCTCCCGGCTGCCCGAGTCCCGGCTGCTCGACCAGGTCGCGTACCGCACGGTCGCCTTCGGGTTCCCGGTGTGGACGTTCGGCATCGCGGCCGGCGCGATGTGGGCCGAGGCTGCCTGGGGGCGGTACTGGGGCTGGGACCCCAAGGAGACCTGGGCGTTCATCGCCTGGGTCATCTACGCCGCCTACCTGCACGCCCGCTCCACCGCCGGCTGGAGGGGCCGGAAGGCGGCGTGGATCAACCTGCTGGGCTACGGCGCGATGACGTTCAACTTCTTCGTGGTCAACATCGTGGTCGCCGGCCTGCATTCGTATGCCGGTTTGTCCTGAACGTGCCGACCCTCCGGCGGAGCGTTTACCCTGCGTGTCGTAGCTGTCGGGGGTCCGTCACTCGGACCGGCCGCGGTCTGTGGTACCCACGGGTGTGAGGAGTCAGCGGTGAGCCTTTGGCGCAACGCGTCCGGCGAGGATCGGGACGGCGGGCGCGCTCCGTCCGGCGGCCGGCCAGGACGGGATCTCGTGGACGATCTGCTCGGCGATCCTGGCCCGTCGTCCGACGCGGCCCCGCCCGCGGTGCCATCGCCTGGCGTGCCGCCGCCGAACCTGGTGCCACCACCGCCCCCGCGCCCGCCGGTGACCCAGCCGGGCCTGTCGCAGTCCGGTCAGTCGCAGTCCGGTCAGTCGCAGTCCGGTCAGTCGCAGTCCGATCGGTCGCAGCCGGGCGCGGCCATTGCGGCCGCAGGTCCGTACGGGCCGGCGACCGGCGGGCGGGAGCCGGTGCCACCCCGCGCCCCGGACAGTTGGGACGACGTACTGGCGGGCCACGGCGCACCGCCGGCGCGGCCTCCCGGCCCGGACCAGGCGGCCAGCCCGCCGCCGTGGGCGCAGTCGCCGCGCCCGGGCGCGGCCGGCGCCAACGGTGCACCGGGCCAGTCTCCGGCCGACACGTCCCAGCCTCGCCCGTCCGGGGATCAGGCAGGGTCGTCCGGGGATCAGGCAGGGTCGTCCGCGGACGGCGAGGTCGGCGTGTCGGGCGGGCCGCGGGACGGCGTGTCGGGCGGGCGGGACGGCGTGTCGGGCGGGCGGGACGGCATGTCGGGCGGGCCACGGGACGGCGCGTCGGGCGAGCCGCGGGACAGTGCGTCGGGCGAGCCGCGGGCCCGGCACGCAGCACCCGGGACCGCCGATACGTCAGCCGATCGTGACCCCGCTGACCAGGGCTCCGCGGGTGGTGGTGTCATCGGTGCGGGCGCCGGCGCCACGGCGCCGCGCTCCGAACCGGGCGAGCGGGACAAGCCGGCCGGTGTGGAGTCCGTGGCCGGCGAGCGGCCCGAACCAGGCGACGCACCCGGGTCGTCGCGCCCCGCCTCGCCGTTCCCTCGGCAGCCGTGGCAGACGGCGGCCGATCGCGACGACTCCGACGACGTGCCCGAGACGGCGGGTACGGCGAGCGCCGCCGCCGAACCACCGTCGGCCACCAAGCCCGCGCCAGACCCGCCCGGTCCGGCGCCGTGGGATCAGTGGGGACCGGGCCCGGCGCTCCCGGCCGGCCCTGTCGGCGGTACGCCAACGAGCCCGCCCAGCGGCCCGCAGCCGGTGCCGCCATGGGCAACCGGGCCGCAGCCCCCGGTCGCGCCCGCGAGGCCGGCCAGCGGCCAGCGGCCCGCGCCGCCCTGGCACACCGGGGAGCAGCCGGCATTCACGGCGAGGGGCGGTCAGCCGGGCCAGCCACCGCTCGGTTGGCCGGCCGACCAAGATCCGCCACGCGCCGCACCGCAGGTTCCGACCGGCTGGCCGCCGGGCCCGCCCCAGCCGGGCCCGTCCCAGCCGGGCCCGTCCCAGCAGGGCCCGCCGCAGCAGGGCCCGCCGCAGCAGGGCCCGCCGCCCGGCTGGGTACCGCCCCCGCAGCTGGGGTACGGCCCCGGCGCGCCACAGTTCGGGCCCCAGCCGGGGCCGGGTGTCACGTACCCGCCAGGCCTCGAACGGCAGCCGCACCAGGCGCCGCAACCCCACCATCCGCAGCACGGTTGGGACCAGGCGCGCCCACAGGTCAGCGTCGCCGACCTGACCCCGCAGTCGCTGCTCAAGCAGCGCAGACGGCCGCCGCAGACCGGCTGGCGCAAGGCGGTGTACCTGGTCAGCGCCCACAGCGTGAACCCGGGCGAGTCCCCGGCGGACGTGCGCCGCCGCGAGCTGATCGAACGGGCCACGCTGCCGGTGCAGGGGTGCTACCGGATCGCGGTGATCAGCCTCAAGGGCGGGGTGGGCAAGACGACCGCGGGCGTGTGCCTCGGCGCCACCCTGGCCTCGCTGCGCGGCGACCGGGTGATCGCGGTGGACGCCAACCCGGACCGCGGCACACTGTCCGGCAAGATCCCGCTGGAGACGGCCGCCACCGTCCGGAACCTGCTCAACGACGCGGACCGGATCCAGCGGTACTCCGACGTGCGCCGGTACACCTCACAGTCGGCCGACCGCCTGGAGGTGCTGGCCAGCGAGACCGACCCGGCCGTGTCGATCGCGTTCAGCGAGAACGACTACCGCACGGTGGCCACGATCCTGGAGCGGTTCTACAACGTGGTGATCACCGACTGCGGCACCGGGCTGCTGCACTCGGCGATGAGCGGTGTGCTGGCGCTGGCTCACCAGATCATCGTGGTCAGCTCCGGCTCGGTGGACGGCGCCCGCAGCGCCAGCGCCACGATCGACTGGCTGGAGGCGCACGGGTACGGCGACCTGGTGCGGGGCAGCGTCGCGGTGATCAACTCGGTGCGCTCCAAGTCCGGCGGCGTGGACCTGGACAGGCTGCACGACCACTTCGCCGCCCGCTGCCGCGCGGTGACCCGCATCCCGTACGACCCGCACCTGGAGGAGGGCGCCGAGGTCGACCTGGCCGAGCTCAAGGGCGACACCCGGTACGCGCTGCTCGAGCTTGCGGCCGCGGTCGCCGACGGGTTCCCGCGTGTCGGCGTGCCGGTCTCCGCTCAGCACTAGGGCGTGTCCCGTAGATCTTCAGCGGCGCGGATCGGCGCCGCCCGCATCCACCAAGATCTACGGGACACACCCTAACCGCCGCGGGGGCGGCGCCGCCGGGGGCGCCCGGGGACGGCGGGACAGCCGACACCACCCGGAAGGCCGAGCCGCCGGGTCTGCCCAGGTCGAGGGCGCCCGGCGGCGGTACTACCGTGTCCCGCATGGCAAACCGAGTACGCGCCCCCCACCCATACGACGTGCTGCCCGAGGTGCCGTCGTTCACCGTGGACAGCGACGACATCGCCGAGGGCGAGATGCTGTCTAACGACCACGTCTACAACGACGCGGGCCTGTCCGGGGAGAACATCTCACCGCACCTGCGCTGGTCCGGGTTCCCGGCGGAGACGAGGAGCTTCGCGGTCACCTGCTACGACCCGGACGCGCCCACCGGCAGCGGCTTCTGGCACTGGGTGCTGTTCGACATCCCCGCCGGCGTGACCGAACTGCCCCGCGGCGCGGCCAGCGGCGACCAGAAGGGCCTGCCCGAGGGCGCCGTGCACGCGCGCAACGACGCCGGCAGCAAGGACTTCGCCGGCGCGTTCCCGCCCAAGGGCGACCCGCCGCACCGGTACGTGTTCGCGGTGCACGCCCTCGACACCGAGAAGCTGGGCCCGGACGAGAACGCCTCGCCTGCGTCCGTCGGGTTCAACCTGACGTTCCACACGCTGGCCCGAGGCGTGATCACGGCACTGTACGGCCACTGACCGGCTCTGCGTTGGGCCGGCTCAGCCGTCAGGCTTGCCCTCTACGGCCACTGACCGGCTCGGCCACTGACCGGCTCGGCGTCGCTCTGGCTCGGCGTCGGGCCGGTTCAGGCGTCAGGCTTGTCGCGCCGCATCCGGCGGCTCAGCTCGCGCAGGAAGTCCGGATCGTCATCCGGCGCGACGGAGCGGACCGGGCGCATCGGACGACGCGGCGGCGCGGCGCTGTGGTGGTGGCCCGGCGGGCGGGCCGGCGAGTCGCGCAGCTTGTAGAGCAACACGACGAGCGCCACGATCACGAGCAGAGCGAACAGGAATGGCACGCGAACACCCCCTTCCCGGCCAGCGTAACCGTCCCGCGCGGATACTGGTGGCATGAGGGCGGAAGCGAGCAAGAATGCGGTAGGCGAGTGAGGACCGTCACACGCCGCCGTGGGACCCGCCGGTGAGCTACCCGTACGCCGACCTGCGCGACTGGCTGGCGCGGCTGGAGCGGGACGGGGAGCTGGTCCGGGTGCGGGCGCCGGTCGATCCGCACCTGGAGGTCACCGAGATCGTGCAGCGGGTGCTCCGGCGGGGCGGCCCGGCGCTGCTGTTCGAGCGGCCCACCGCGGGCGAGATGCCGCTGCTGATCAACGCCTTCTCGTCGGATCGCCGGATGGCGGCGGCGCTCGGCGTAACGCGGCTGGACGAGATCGGCGACCGCATCGGGGCGCTGCTCAAGCCGGAGCTGCCGCAGGGCTGGAGCGGGTTCCGGGACGCACTCGGCAAGCTCGGCCAGCTCCGCGCCGTGCCGCCGAAGAAGGTGAAGACGGCGCCGTGCCAGGAGGTGGTGCTGCGCGGCGGGGACGTGGACCTGCACCGGCTCCCCGCGGTGCACTCCTGGCCGGACGACGGCGGCGCGTTCCTGAACTTCGGGCTGACCCACACCAGGCACCCGGAGACCGGCCAGCGCAACCTCGGCATGTACCGGCTGCAGCGCTTCGACCACAACACCGTCGGCATGCACTGGCAGATCCACAAGGACTCCACCGCCCACCACGCGGTGGCCGAGCGGCGCGGCGAGCGGCTGCCGGTGGCGATCGCGTTCAGCCCGGACCCGGTGATCACCTACGCGGCGCAGGCCCCGTTGCCGGCCGACATCGACGAGTACCTGTTCGCCGGGTTCATTCGCCGGGAACGGGTCGAGCTGGTGGACTGCCTGAGCGTGCCGCTGCAGGTGCCGGCAACCGCGCACATCGTGCTGGAGGGCTGGCTGGAGCCGGGCGAGCGCGCCCCGGAGGGCCCGTTCGGCGACCATACCGGGTTCTACACGCCGGTGGAGCCGTTCCCGGTGCTGCATGTGCAGACCATGACCATGCAGGCCGACCCGATCTTCCAGACGGTGGTGTGCGGGCCGCCGCCGCAGGAGGACGTGTGGCTGGGCAAGGCGACCGAGCGGATCTTCCTGCCGCTGATCCGGCTGATGATCCCGGACATCGTGGACTATGACCTGCCCGCGGCCGGGGTGTTCCACAACTGCTGCATCGTCTCGATCGACAAGCGGTTCCCGAAGCACGCGCAGAAGGTCATGCACGCGATCTGGGGCGCCGGCCTGCTGTCGCTGACCAAGCTGATCGTGGTGGTGGACGCCGACTGCGACGTACACGACTACGCCGAGGTCGCCTGGCGGGCCTTCGGCAACGTGGACTACGCGCACGACCTGCTGCTCACCCAGGGTCCGGTGGACCACCTCGACCACGCGTCGTACCAGCAGTTCTGGGGCGGCAAGGCTGGCATCGACGCGACCGCGAAGCTGCGTACCGAGGGGTACACGAGGGACGGCGGCTGGCCCCGGATCACCAGGATGTCGCCGGACGTGGTGGCCCGGGTGGACACCCGCTGGCGGGAGTACGGCCTGTGAGCCGCGCCGGGCGCCTTGTGAACGCGGAGGGCCGGCCGCCCAGCCCCCGCCCTCCTCGGGGGGACAACCCACTGACAACGCTACCGCTTTGGCCGGTTGTCAACCCCCCAAGTTCGGCGACTGTGGACAACGGCCAGCCCTGTGGACGGCCGGCATGAGCGCGGTAAGCCCGACGGCCGCCGGTACCGGGAGCCGGGTGCGGGCGTTCCTGCGGCTGGTGATGATCGAGCACTCGGTCTTCGCGCTGCCGTTCGCGTACATCGCCGCGCTGACCGCCATGCGCCCGCGGGTGGACTGGGCGACGTTCGGGCTGATCACCGTGGCGATGGTGGCCGCCCGCACGGTGGCGATGGCGGCCAACCGGATCATCGACCGGCACATCGACGCGCAGAACCCGCGTACCGCCCGGCGCGAGCTGGTCACCGGCGCGCTGTCGGTGCGCACCGCCTGGACCGGGCTGGCGGTCGCCCTGGCGGTCTTCCTCGGCGCCTGCGCGGCGCTGAACTGGCTGTGCCTCGCGCTGTCCCCGGTCGCCCTGTTCTTCCTGACGATCTACTCCTATGCCAAGCGGTTCACCGACTTCCCGCAGGTGTTCCTCGGCCTGGCGCAGGCGATCGCGCCGGTGGGTGCCTGGATCGCGGTCACCGGGCACTGGTCCTGGGCGGCGTTCGTGCTGGGCCTCGCGGTGGGCACCTGGATCGGCGGGTTCGACCTGATCTACTCCTGCCAGGACGTCGAGGTGGACCGCCGCATCGGGGTGCGCTCGGTGCCGGTGCGGTTCGGCGTGCCGGCGGCGCTACGGGCGTCCGCCGTCGTACACCTGGGCACCTTCGCGCTGTACGCCGCGTTCGGCGCGATGACCGGCTACCACTGGCTGTGGTACGTCGGGCTGGCGCTTGCCGCCGCGGTGCTGACGTACGAGCACCAGATCGTGCGGCCGAACGACCTGTCCCGGGTCAACCGCGCGTTCTTCACCGCGAACGGGCTCATCGGGCTGGCCCTGTTCGCGTTCGCGGTGGCCGATCTGCTGTTCCTGCAGGGCCTGCGATGACATCTTCCGGAGGGGGTCGGCGTGAGGGGTGGCGGCGCTGGTGACCCGGCGGCCGTGGATCGTCGGGGTGACCGGGGCGTCCGGCACGCCGTACGCGCGGGCCGTGCTCGGCGGGCTGCTCGACGCGGGGCTGCCCGTTGACCTGATGGTCTCCCGGGCCGCCCGGCTGACGATCCTGGACGAGACCGGGATCAGCTTCCGGGACGCGCACTGGAAGGACGACCTGGCGCGGTGGCTGGGCCGTGACCTGGCCGCCGCGGACATCGCGTACTGGCCGGCCGGGGACCTGGCCGCCGGCCCGGCCAGTGGCTCGTACCCGGCACGCGGCATGCTCGTCGTGCCGGCCAGCACCGCCGCGGTGGCCGGCATCGCGCTCGGCCTGTCCAAGGATCTGCTGCAGCGGGCCGCGGACGTGACCATGAAGGAACGGCGGCCGCTGGTGGTGGTACCGCGCGAGACGCCGCTGTCCCGCGGCACGCTGGCCCAACTGCTGGCCCTGCACGACGCCGGCGCGGTGATCCTGCCGGCCAGCCCCGGTTTCTACGCCGGTGCCACGGACGTGCGTCAGCTCGTCGATTTCATCGCGGCCAAGGTGCTCGACGTGATCGGCGTGCCGAACGATCTCATCCGGCGCTGGGATGGACGGCTCGGCGCGGCGCTGCGCGAACCGTCCGACGGCTAGGAATCGCCGTCCGCGCGGTTGTGCGCAACCTGGTTCTGGCCTTCGCCGGACAGTTCCTGGAGTAACGCCCGGACCTCGGACTCGAGAAACCGGCGATGTCCCCCAGGGGTGCGGATGCTGTGAATCCGCCCAGCGGCAGCCCACCGCGTGACCGTCTTCGGGTCGACGCGAAAGAGCGCGGCCACCTCCCCGGGGGTGAGCAAGCGCTCGCGTGGGTCCATCGTTCCCCCCAAAACTCCGTGAAGCTCCCGACTGAGCGTCCGGGCCACCGGGGCAGGGTGGTCGGCCGGTCCGCTGAGTAGACCACCAGCGGACTGGTGCTGTCCTGGGAATCGTTCAACTACAACCCAACCGGGCACCGAGGCCGGTGCGGTAGGTTCGGAATGCTGTGGACGACATCGACCGGCGACTCATCGATGCGCTGCGCGCCAACGCGCGTGCGACTTACGCCGAATTGGCCCGCATGGTCGGCCTGTCCGCACCCGCGGTGCACGAGCGGGTGGCCAAGCTGGAGGCGTCCGGCGTCATCACCGGGTACCACGCCGGCGTCACGCCCTCGGCGCTGGGTCTCGGGGTGAGCGCCCTGGTCGGCATCCAGCAGTCCGAGCGCGGCGACCGCGGCCGGATCGCCGACGCGCTGGAGGCCACGCCGGAGATCGAGGACTGCTGGTTCGTGGCCGGCGACGAGACGTTCGTGGTGAAGGTGCGGGTGCCCGACGTGGCCGCCCTGGAGCAGGTGATCGCCGCGCTGTCCCAGATCCGCGGCGTGGCCCGGACCCGTACCACGGTGGTGCTCTCCACCCGCTTCGAGGGGCGGGTGCGGACCGCCTGCGACCCGCCCCCGGCAACCCGCTGAGAAATCCTGCCGGCTCGATGTATCAACCGGTCCGCCCGCTGCTCTGCTCGATGACCGGGAACGCCGACACCGTGCAGGGGCGCGCGGAGGGGCAGTTGGCGCCCCGGTTGCTCGGGGGGAGTTAGAACGGGCACGACGCCGGGTTGGTGGTGTCGCGGTTGGGGCCGTCACGGGGACGAGCCGCGGCCACCATAGTCGTGTCCGGCCGGGGTCCCGGGTGGACTGCTTGGGGGTCGTCCACCCGGACCCTCGGCGCAGCGCCGGCGGTCAGCCGGCGCCGAAGCAGACGAATCCTGCCGCGGTGGCCAGCGCCGCCGGGTCGTCCGCGTCCGCGGCGGCCCGGGCCTGAGCCAGCGCGTCCGTCGGCGACAGCCCGCGGCGCAGCCCCGCGTGCAGTGCCAGCATCATCGGCCGCGTGGCCTCATCGGGCACCGGGATGACGGTGGCCACCACCGTGCGCGTGCCCAGCGCGAACAGCGCCGCGGTCAGGCCCAGCACCTCGTCGCCGGCGAGCACCTGGCCCACCCCGGACTGGCACGCGGGCAGCAGCACCAGGCGGGGGGCGCGGGCGAGCCGTTCCAGGTCGTAGACGGTCAGCGGGCCGTCGGCGAGATCGAGGGCGGAGAACAGCGGGTTGTCCCGGCGGACCCGGCCGTGCGCGGCAATGTGCGCGACGGCGGCGCCGTCCAGGCCGGCCAGCGCGGCCTCGACGGTCGCGTCCGGGCCGGTCAGCGGTGTCACGCCGTACAGGGCCGCCAGGTCGGCGATTTCAGCCTCGGCGCCGTCCAGTCCGGGTCCGGCCGCCAGCAGCACCCCGGCGGGCCGCGCACGGCCGGGCCCGTCGCCGTCCGGGCGCCCGCCCCCGGGCCGGTCGCCGTCCGCGGCCCGGGCCGCCCGCAGCCACATCGCGGCGGACGGCGCCACGGTGAGCTGCCGTTTGGCGCAGATAGGCAGCGCCGACCAGGGCAGTGCCTGCAGCTCGGCGGGCGGTACCAGCACCATCGGCCGGTCGGCCACCACGTCGGAGATGGCGCCGAACAGCGCCGCGTCCAGCCGGCCGGCGGCCTGCTCGGCGGCGACCCGGGCCGAGGCCAGCGCGTCCGGGGTGCCGTGCCCGAGCGCGAGCCGGCGCAGCGCGAACAGCAGCATCTCCCTGCTGCGGCGCACCTGCCGCAGGTCGCCGAGCCGGTGTAGTCGCGCGGTGCCGTCCCGGACAGTGACCGCGTGCAGCCCCTCGTGCAGCCGGACGATCTCCACCAGCACCCGCTCACCCAGCTCGGCGGCCAGCGCGGGCACGGCCGGCGGATCTACCTGCGACGGGTACTGCGACCCGGCGGTCTGCTGCGCGAGCCGCCGTACCCGGTCCTCCAGCGCCGCCTTGCGCGCCTGCAGCCGGCCGGCCCGGCCGCGCGCCGCGGTCGCTCCGGCGCCCGCACCTGCGCCCGCGCCGCCGCCCGCGCCGCCGCCCGCCTCGCCGAGCAGGGTGGTCTCCAGGTCGCCGGTGACCCGGCGGAGGTCGGCCAGCGCCCAGGCCAGCGCGTCGTCGGTCGGCGGCCGGATCGGATGCCACAGCGCCCGTGCCCGCCACCGCTCGGTGTACTCCAACACCCGCCGGGCCGAGCCGCTGGCCAGCGCCAACTCCACCGCCAGAGCGGCGACGGTGCGCCCGTGGCTGGCCAGGTGTACCCGCAGCTCGGTGGCGCCGAGCATGCTGCGGTGCTGGTCCAACACCCGCATCGCGGCCAGCAGGGCCCGCTGCGCGCCGGCCTGGTCGTCGTCGCCAAGCCGGCGCAGCGCCTCGGCGTACCAGGCCCGGATCCGCAGCTCCAGCGGCCCGGTCTGGCGGGCCTGCGCGGCGGCCTCCAACTCGCGGCGGGCGGTGGCCTGGTCGCCGGTCTCATGCGCAACCCTGGCCGCGATCAGCCGGGCGTCCAGCTCCTGCGGCCGCCACCCGATCGCGGCCAGCTCGGCGGCCGCCCGCAGCGCGCGCCGCCGCAGGCTCGGGGTCAGCCGGCCGGCGTCCTCCTCGGCGCGCAGCCCGACGTGCCGGGCCAGCGCCGCCCAGCCCGGCCGCTTCTGCCGTACGAACAGCCGCCTGGCCCGCTCCGCCGCCTCCGCCGCCGCGTCGTGGTCGTCGTCGGCCAACGCCGCCTGCGCCTGCAGCAGCAGCGCCTCGGCCAGCACCATGGAGTTGCCTGCCGCGCTCAACTCGGCCACCGCCCGGCCGGCCACCTCCCGCGCCTCCCGCCGCACGCCCGCCGACAGCAGCAGTTCGCCGCGGTGCACCAGGCTGTCCGGCTCCGGCGACCCGACCCGCTGGTAGGTCGCCTCCGCCTCCTCGTACCGCTGCAGCGCGGTCGGGATGTCGCCACGCCGGGCCGCGATCATGCCGAGGTTCCACCGCGAGTCCGCGGCGGCCAGGTCCTGGCCCAGCCCGGTGTACAGCTCCGCGGCCCGGGACACGTCCGCCTCCGCCTCGGCCAGCCGCCCGGCCTGCAGGTACAGCACACCGCGGTTGTTCAACACCCGGGCCTCGTGCAGCGTGTCGTCGGCCCGGCGCAGCACCGGCAGCGCCCGCCGGTAGCAGTCCAGCGCCTCGGTGGTGCGCCCGCAGTGCTGGTACAGCAGGCCGCGCTGCATCAGCACATGCGCGGCCGGCACCCCGCGCAGCCCGTCCGCGGCGCGCTCCGCCTGGGCCAGCGCTTGCCGGGTCTGCCCCCGTTCCAGCAGCACGAACGCGAGGCTCATCCGCGCCTCACCCGCCGCGAACGCCGCCCCGCCGGACTCCGCCCGGCTCACCGCCTGGCGCAGCGCGTCGACGGCCTCATCCAGCCGGGACAGCTCCCGGTAGGCCCGCCCCTGCGCCCGCAGCGCCTGCGACTCCGCCGCCCGGTCGCCGCCCGCCCGCGCGGCCCGTACCGCATCCTGGGCCACCCGCAGCGCCCGCCGCGGCGCCACCCCGACCAGCCGGTTGGCCTCCCCGGCGAGCGCTACCGGATCGGTGCCGGTCACGGCGCGGCCGCCGCGAAAACTGCCCGAAGATGTATCAGGCCAGGGCAACGGCTGCTCTCTCCACCAGTCCTGCGCGGAACGAGGGGGAGCACAGTATGTCTACGCCGGTCATCGAGAGCACGGTCCGGGTCGTGGTGCGCGGGGGAGACCCCGTTTCCGAGGCTGGGGTCGCGAGCCAGCTTCGCTACCACCACGATCTCGAGATCCTTCCGTCCGGTGCGGCAACGGCTCCCGACGTGGTCGTCCTCATCGCCGACCTCGTAGACGAGGATACGGCCCGGACGATCCGGACGATCGTCCGCGAGGAGAGCGCCCGGGTGGTCCTGGTCGCGGCCGTGGTCGACGGCAGCGCGGTCCTGGTCGCCGTCGAGGCGGGGGTGGCAGCGATCGTGCGCCGTTCGGAGGCAACCCAGGATCGGCTGGTTACCGCAATTCGCGCCGCATCCACGGGAGATGGCCACCTGCCCCCCGACCTGCTGGGTAGGCTGCTGCAGCAGGTCGGAGGCACCCAGAGCCGGCCGCCGACACCGCAGGGGCTGCGCTTCGGAGGGCTGACCCAGCGGGAGCTCACCGTGCTGCGGCTCATCGCCGAGGGTTACAGCACGCGGGAGATCGCGCGGCGGCTGTCCTACTCCGAGCGGACGATCAAGAACTCGATCCACGACCTGGTGTCGCGGTTCCAGTTGCGCAACCGTGCGCACGCGGTGGCGTTCGCCGTCCGGCAGGGGTTGATCTAGGCGCCGCCGAAGGCACAACCGCACCGCCCTCCGCCGGAGGGGCCCGACCGACATCGGTCCGGCCCTGGGGAGGCATCGCAGAAGACGAGCCGGTCCGCCGTGTCAGGGCCGTTGTGGCGATGGTGACCACCACCTGGGTGACCACCATGCGGCCGCGGCGCCGGCGCTGAAGAGGGGAGCACGAGCATGGCACCGAAGACGCATCCGAACGACGATCCGACCAAGACCGACACCAGCACGCAAACGCAGGACGCGACCACGGTGACGGCGACCGACGTGGCAACGACCACCGATCCGGACCAGACGGCCGATCCCGCGGACTGATCCTCCGTACGACGAAGGCCCGGCCGGATCACCCGGTCGGGCCTTCCGCTGTGGCTGGGTCTAGCCGCCAGGGCCGCCGTACCGCGGGGCGGCGTTTCCGCGCTACCTGGGCCTCGGTGGTACAGGCCGCCGTACGGCGTTGCGGCCTTCCGCGTTGCCTGGGCCTCGGCGCCGCAGGCCGCCGTACCGCGCGGCGGCGATGCCTCAGATGTGGATCCAGCTCGTCACGTACGCCGCGCCGTGCACGGTGGTCAGGTAGAACCGCACCCGCCCGGCCGGCACGTGCTCCGCGATCAGTACCCCGTCGTCGGTGTCCAGGTCACGCCGCCCGGCGGCCGTCTCCAGCACGGCAGCGGCCAGCTCCACCCCCGTGACGTGGGCAACCAGGTGCCGCCCGCCGTCCCGCTCGGTCACCTGCAGCTCGACCGACAGCGGTCCGGCGGCGAAGGACAGCATGCGGATGTCGGCCAGGCCCGCGGCGCGGACCGCGATGGCGCCGGCCGGCTCGTCGGCGGAGTCGAGCACCAGCTCGGCGAGCTCAGCGTCCAGCCGCCGCAGGGTCAACGCCGCCCGCGCCGCCTCGACCACCAGGTCGGGCACCGGGTCGACTTCCTCGCAGACGGCGCGCAGCCGCTCCAGGAGAGCCTCGTCGTCGTGTATGGCGTTCATGAAGGTTCCTCCGAGGCCTGCCGCGGAGCGGGCATGGCATCCGTTTGGTCGAGCATCCCGCGCAGTCGCGACAGGCAGCGGGCCCGGGTGGGGCCGATGCTGCCGATCGGGATCTCGAGCAGGTCGGCGATGGCTTCGTACGGGGGTGGCGGGCTGGTCATCAGCACCCGCAGCAACCGCCGGCAGCGGTCCGGCATCCGCTCGAACGCCGCCCACAGCTCGGCGTCGCGCTCCTTGCGGATCAGTGCCGCGTCCACCGGCTCGCCCGGGTCGGGCGTGTCGAAGGCGACCACCTCCGGCGAGTGCGGCCGCTCCCGGCCGGTGCGGCGCAGGATCCGCAGGCACTCGCGCCGCATGGTGGTGACAAGCCAGCCGACCAGCCGCTCCGGGTCTTCGATCCGGTCCAGGTGCTCCAGCAGCCGCAGCCACGTCGTCTGCACGGCGTCGGCGGCGTCCGCGGTGTCCAGCCGGTGCGCGCGACCGACCGACCAGAGCAGCCGGGTGTAGCGGTTGACCAGCTCGTCCCACGCGCGCTGGTCACCGTCGGACGCCTGCTTGAGCAGCACGCCGGTGGCGAATGACAGATCGCTCATGCGCCCCTCGCGGGTCTGGGACAGGTTCCCCCAGTGTGCCCGATGGGCGTCCGCGGCGTAGAGCGTCATACTCCTAACGGTACGGAGCCGAGCTGCCACCTGCAGTCCGCAGCGGGGCAGACCTGGTGCCCGTTGAGGCAAGGGTGCAGCGTGCCGGGCCGCCCGCGGCCGCCGGCGGTCCGCCACTCTAAGCTCGGTGTATGGACGCAGGCCGCAAGCGGGAGATCGAGCGCAAGATCGGGGCCGGTGAGCGGCTCGGCTACGACGACGGTGTGGCGTTGTACGAGTCGGACGACCTGGCCTGGCTGGGCGGGCTGGCGCACTCGGTGCGGACGGACCGCAACGGCGACCGGGTGGTGTTCAACGTCAACCGGCACCTGAACCTCACCAACGTCTGTGCGGCGTCGTGTGCGTACTGCTCGTTCCAGCGCAAGCCCGGCGAGAAGGACGCGTACACGATGCGGGTGGAGGAGGCCGTCCGGCTGGCCAAGGAGATGGAGCCGGAGGGCATCACCGAACTGCACATCGTCAACGGCCTGCACCCGACGCTGCCGTGGAAGTACTACCCGCGGGTGCTGCGCGCGCTGAAGGACGCGCTGCCGGCGGTGTCGTTGAAGTGCTTCACCGCGACCGAGATCCACTGGTTCGAGAAGATCTCCGGGCTGAGCGCGGAGGCGGTCCTGGACGAGTTGATCGACGCAGGGCTGGAGTCGTTGACCGGCGGCGGGGCCGAGATCTTCGACTGGGAGATCCGCTCGCAGATCGTGGACCATGACACGCACTGGGAGGACTGGTCGCGGATCCACCGGATCGCGCACCGCAAGGGGCTGCGGACGCCGTGCACGATGCTGTACGGGCACATCGAGGAGCCCCGGCACCGGGTGGATCACGTGCTGCGGCTGCGGGAGTTGCAGGACGAGACCGGCGGGTTCGTGGTGTTCATCCCGCTGCGGTACCAGCACGACGCGGCCGGCGACCCGCGCAACCGGCTGCAGGAGCGGACCTCGATGGCCACTCCCGCCGAGGCGCTGAAGACCTTCGCGGTGTCCCGCCTGCTGTTCGACAACATCGATCACGTGAAGTGCTTCTGGGTGATGCACGGGCTGTCCACCGCGCAGTTGGCGTTGTCGTTCGGTGCGGACGACCTGGACGGGTCGGTGGTGGAGTACAAGATCACGCACGACGCGGACGGGTACGGCACGCCGAACACGATGCACCGTGAGGACCTGCTGGAGTTGATCCGGGACGCCGGGTTCCGGCCGGTGGAGCGGAACACGCGGTACGAGACGATCCGGGAGTACGACGGACCCGACCCGGCCCGCCGCGACGCCCCGCACCCGGTCTGGGCCTAGCGATCGGGTCCGCGTGCGCCATGGCCTCTGGGGGTAGTTCGGCGTACTCGTCGATGACGCGGCGGGACGTCAGTGTGGGCGCAGCAGCCCGCCCCGGTGCGGTGTGCCGGGTGGGCGCTCCGCGTCCCGTAGGACGCTGCGGACCTCGCCGATGGTCACGTGCAACGCCATCGCGATCTCGACGGGCTTCTGCCCTGCGGAGCGGTAGGCGACGATCGCGTCCGCCACGTCGGCGGCGACGGTGGGGCGGTGGTCTGCCATCGGGGAGAACTTGGCCGCCGGGGGACCGGTCCCGCCGGCCAAGCTCTCGTCATCCCCGCCCGGCTGCCCAGTGCATGACCCGGCGGAGGAGGTGAAGTCACCGGCCGGCCGAGCTGAACCGTGGTGTCCGGCGTGACTCCACAGTTCCTGCGCGCTACCGGCCGGTGACTTCATGCGACAGACGGTAGGTCGCCTTGCCGCGGCACGGGGAGTGCACCAGTCGGCCAGTTCCCGGCCGCCAGGCGGTCACCCAGCGGCCATTGCGTGGCCGTATCCGGGCAGGCCGTTGGAGCACATGGTCCAACCCGCGCGCGGCGGCATACCGTGTGAGCACCACAGACGCGTTCCGGTCGTGGTTCACGGGAGGGGCGCACGATGCAGGCGAGACGACCGATGCTCTTGGCTATGCTGGTCGCCCGAGACGAGCGAACACATGACGAGATCATCGCGGGCTTTAACGAGTGCGCCCGCACGCATCGGGAGGATGCCACCCTAAGCCCTCGCACCTTCCGACGCTGGCTATCGGGCGACGTGCAGACTCAGCCCAGGCCGACACAACGCCGGGTTGCGCGTCTGTATTGGGGATTTCCGATGGGTCAGCTTCTCGAGCCCGCGCCGCCCGAATTGCTCGCACCGGGCGGCGACCGTCCGGCGACAAGCGATCCGGTCTTGGATCGTCTCGCAATCAGCCCTGCACCTGCACCTGCACCTGCACCTGCACCTGCACCTGCACCTGCACCTGCACCGCCACCAGTGTCGAGTGACGCGGACGGCGACTTCTTCGATCCGCAATTCAGTGTTGAAAGGCAGATGTCTATGGCTACGCGCAGGGCCGCCCGCTTCACCGCTCTTGCTGAGTCGCAGAATATCGGCGCAGAAACGGTAGGCCAACTACGCGATCAGGTGGGTGAGTTGGCCCGCGCATACGTACGGGATCCGCTCATCACAATTGTCGGTGAACTTGTCGAGACGCAAGACACAATTTTCACATTGCTGGAGGGCAAGCAGAAGCCGGGACACGCGCGGGATCTCTACCTGCTCGCTGGCATCGTGTCGGGCTTGCTGGCAAAGACGAGTCAGGATCTGGGACACGCTCACGAAGCAATGACTCAGGCCCGTACGATCTATGTCTGCGCTGATAACGCAGACCATCAGGGACTACGCGCATTCGCGCGAGCCATGCAGAGCCTCATTGCCTACTGGGCCGGGCGCCCACAGGAAGCGGTGCGGTACGCGGAGGCCGGCGCACAGTTCGCGAGAGAGCTCACGGGGTCGCTGACTGCGTGGCTGCCCGCTCTCGAGGCCCGTGCATGGGCGCAGCTTTCCGATGCTGAGCAGACCCTGCGTGCGATCGGACGAGCGGAGAGTGCGCGTGAGCTGGTCCAACCCGACGATCTCGACGCTGTAGGGGGTCTGCTGACGTTCCCCGTGGCAAAGCAGCACTACTACGCGGCGGGTTCCTTCGTCTACCTCGACGGAGAGTCCGCCAGGGGTCAGCGCGAGGCCTCGTCCGCCCTCGATCTGTACGAACGCGGCAACTCCGAGGACCGATCGTTCAGCGACGAAGCAGGAGCGCGCGCGGAACTTGCTATAGCGCGAGTACTGGACGGCGAAATAGACGGAGCCTATGACGCAATCACGCCCGTCCTCGACCTGCCGCCGGAGCGACGAATTGGTGGCATTGTTACGAGCGCGATGCGGGTGCATGCTGCGCTGAGGTCTCCGCGGTTCGCGAATTCTGCGGTCGCGCGGGACGCGCGTGATGAAATCGAAGGCTTCACCAGGCGACCGGTAGCGGCCCTTCCGCGATGACACCGGCGCAGCACAGCTACCCGCTGACGATTCATGGCGATCGAATTACGCTGCGTGACTTCACACCTGACGACCTAGGCGAGTCCATGGAGATCGTCGGGGATTCCCGAGTAACTGACTTCCTCAGCTTTGACGCCAAGACCCTGGCCGAACAGACTCAGCTTCTCGGTGCACAGATCGAGGGGGCGCAGAGGACGCCGCGAACCGAGTACTACCTCGCAATCGAGCGCATCCAGCGCCGATCCGTCATCGGATTTGCGCGACTGGGAATCGGTGCTCACCGAAGTGCCAAGTTGGGTTACGCCATACGTTGGGACGCGTGGGGTCATGGCTTCGCCACGGAGGCGGCCGGCCTGCTCGTTGGCTTCGGGTTTGCCTCCCTCGGGCTGCACAGAATCACGGCCGCCTGTGGCCCCGAGAATGCCGCGTCGAGTCGAGTTCTGGTGAAGTTGGGCTTCACTCTTGAGGGTCGCCTACGCGATCACGTCTTCACCAACGGGGCGTGGCGTGACTCGCTCCTGTACTCACTTCTTATCACCGAGTATCCGCCCGCCCATGCCGGCCCATGAGGGGGCAGGCGCCGCACCAGCGACGGATCCGCCCGGGAGGGGTTCCGGCTCCGGCTCCATCCCCCCTGGACTGTGCGGGTTCGGCAGGTGGGTGGACGGCATCGCTGGACGGATTGCGCCGATTAGTGCATTCTGTACGAGATGTCCGAACGACTGCGCGCACTGCCGGGTGGCCGCACCTCCGCGGCGGACCTGGCTGCATCCGCCCCGCCGGCAGTGGGTACGCCGGGCGTGGGCACGCCGGCGGCTGGGCCGTCGGGGCGGCGGGAGAGGGCGCGGCACCTGTGGCTGGTCGGCCGGGACCGGCCGGTGCCGCTGCGGTCGGAGCCGGCGACCCTCGAGCTGCCCTTCCCGCTGCCACCGCTGGTCGAGGCTCGGCGGGCGCCGCTGCTGCCGCTGCTGGTCGAGCTGGCCGTGGTGCTGGCCGCCACCGCGGTGGGCACCGGCATCGCCACCGGCGCGGACGCGCTGGCCGGGCCGGTCGACGGCCGCCCGGCGGCGTACTTCCTGGTGCTGCTCGCGCTGCCGCTGTGGGAGTTGATGCCGCTGCCCCCGCTGCTGCGGATGGGCACCGCGGCCGCGGCGTGGTGTGCGGTGGCCTCGGTCTGGTACCTGTTCGCGATGGCGTCGCAGGACCTGTGGTGGCGCGGGGAGGGCGCTTTCGGGGCGGCCTGCCTGGTGGTCGGCTGGGCCGCGGTGCTCGCCGTCTGGCAGTTCTGGGTCGAACCCGACGTCCCGTAGCGGGGCCGTCAGGCGAGGCGGCGGTCAGAGCCCGCGATCCGTCTGACAGCCGCCGGTACGGTGGCGGCATGCTGGTCACGCTGGACGAGATCCGGGCCGCGGCGAAGAACCTCGCCGGGGTGGCGGTGCGCACGCCGCTGCTGCCGGCACCGTGGGCCGGCCCGGACTTCGCCGTCAAGGCGGAGAGCCTGCAGGTGATCGGCGCGTTCAAGATCCGAGGTGCGTACCACGCCCTGGCCACGCTGCCCGACGCGGAACGGGCCCGCGGGGTGGCCGCGTCCTCCAGCGGCAACCACGCCCAGGCGGTCGCGTACGCGGCCCGGTCCTTCGGCGTACCGGCCGTCATCGTCATCCCGGAGGGCGCCACTCCCGGCAAGGTGGCCGCCACCCGGGCGCTCGGCGCGGAGGTCGTCCGGGTGCCGCCGGCGGACCGGGACACCGCGGCCGCCGCGATCGCGGCCGACCGCGGCCTGGCCCTGGTCCCGCCGTACGACGACGCGCGGGTGATCGCCGGGCAGGGCACCGTCGGGCTGGAGATCGTCGAGGACTGGCCGGACGTCGATGTCGTGCTGGTGCCGGTCAGCGGCGGCGGACTGATCTCCGGGGTGGCCACCGCGGTGAAGGCGCTGCGCCCGTCCGCCCGGGTGTTCGGGGTCGAGCCGGCGCTGGCCGCCGACACCGCGGAGAGCCTGCGCCGCGGCGAGCCCGTGTTCTGGCCGGCCGAGCGGACGTACCGCACGATCGCCGACGCGCTGCGCGCCAGCTCGCCCGGCCGGCTGCCCTGGGAGCACATCCAGGCGTACGTGGACGACGTGCTGACCGTCACCGAGGACGAGATCAGGGCGGCGATGCGCCGGCTCGCCACCGACGCCCGGCTGGTCGCCGAACCGGCCGGCGCGGTGGCCACCGCGGCGCACCTCTTCCACGGGGACGCGCTGCCGCCCGGCCGCCGCGTCGCGGTGCTCTCCGGCGGCAACGTCGCCCCGGCCCTGCTCGCCGAGATCCTCGCAGCTGACCCGGCTGACCCGGCTGACCCGGCTGGTCCCGCTGACCGGGCTGACCCCGGCTGACCCCGGCTGACCCGGCTGGCCCCGCTGACCCGGCTGACCGGCTGGTCCCGCTGACCGGCCTGAGCCGGGCGGGTCCCGCTGACCCCCGGACCCGGTCAGGTGGGGCGGCGCAGCTCCGCGTACGCGGCGAGGTAGGCGACCTGGGCCGGGTCGAGCGACGGGCGTACGGCGTGCCGGGCCGCCGTCACGTCCGCGGCGGTCACCTCCGGGGCGTCCATCGAGCGCCGCATCGCGCCCAGCGCGGCCTCCCGCAGGATCGCGGCGCAGTCGGCGGAGGAGTACCCGTCCATGTCCTTGGCCAGCGCGTCCAGGTCCACGTCGGCGGCCAGCGGAACACCCTTGGCGGTGGTCCGCAGGATCGCGGCCCGTGCCTCGGCGTCCGGCGGCGGCACGTAGATCAGCCGCTCCAGCCGGCCGGGCCGGGCCAGCGCCGGATCCACCAGGTCCGGGCGGTTGGTGGCGCCGATCACCACCACGTTGCGCAGCGCCTCCACGCCGTCCAGCTCGGTGAGCAGCGCGGCCACCACCCGGTCGGTGACCCCGCCGTCGGCGGCCTGCCCGCGCACCGGCGCGAGCGCGTCCACCTCGTCCAGGAAGATCAGCGTCGGGGCTGCCTCCCGGGCGCGTCGGAACAGCTCGCGCACCGCCCGCTCGCTCTCTCCGACCCACTTGGAGAGCAGCTCGGCGCCCTTCACCGACAGCACGTTGAGCTGGCCGGAGCCGGCGATCGCCTTGACCAGGAACGTCTTGCCGCAGCCGGGCGGTCCGTACAGCAGCACACCGCGCGGCGGCTGCACGCCCAGGCGGGCGAAGGTGTCCGGGTATGCCAGCGGCCACAGCACTGTCTCGGTCAGCGCCTGCTTGGTGTCCGCCATGTCGCCCACGTCGTCCAATGTGGACCGTGGAATGTCCAGTGTGGACTCACTCATCGCGGTCGGGCGCACCACGTCCAGCGCGCCGACCAGGTCGGCCTGCGCGATGGTCGGCCGGTCGGCGTCCCGCTGCCGGGTGGCGGCGCGGACCGCGGCCTCCCGGCGCAGCGCCAGCAGGTCGGCCACCACGAACCCGGGGGTCAGCGCCGCCACCTCGTCCAGGTGCACGTCCGGGGCCAGCGGCGAGGACCGCAACAGCACCTCGAGCAGCGCACGGCGGCCGTTCCTGTCCGGCAGCGGCACGGAGAGCTCGTGATCGAGCGCGCCGGGGTGCCGCAGCTCCGGCGACACCGCCTCGGGGTGGGCGCTGGTGCACACCACCGCGACTCCCGGCGCGGTGGCCGCGCCGCGCACGACCTGCAGCAGCACGGTCGCGATCGGCGCGGCGGCCGTGGCCAGCGGGCCACCGTCAGCCGAGCCGCGCGGCGCCAGCGCCTCCACGTCCTCGATCAGCAGCACGCAGGGGGTACGCCGGGCCGCCTCGGCGAACGCGCCGCGCAGTTCCCGGGCTGCGGCGTCGGCGGCGAGCGCGGCCAACCCCGGCGCCCACCGCCGCACCACTGCGGCGCCCACCGCGGCCGCCACGGCCCGCACCATCGTCGTCTTGCCCGACCCGGCCGGTCCGGTGACCAGTACGCCGAGCTGCGGGGTGGTGCCCAGCTTGGTCAGCACCTCGGTGTGGTGGAAGCCCAGGTCCAGCCACTCGTGCAACTGGCCGGCCTGCGACGCCAGCCCGGGCAGGTCGTCCAGGCTGGGCGGCGGCTCGTCGTCGGGCGAACCGGCGGAGGTCGCCGAGGCCGCGGCCAGCATGGGGGTTGCGCTGCTCGCGGTCGAGCCGCCGTCCCGCCACGACACCACCGTGCTCATGGTGACCAGCAGCGGGCCGGGCGATGCGCCCGCGTCACCTGGTCCGGCCGGCTCGCAGCTCGTCACGGTGAGCAGCGTGGTGGTCCAGGCGAAGCCCATCGTGGTGGACAGGTTGCGCCGCGCGGTGCGCAGCTCGGCGGCCCGGTCGCCGGGCTGCGGCTGCACGTCCTGCGGCAGCAGCGACACGTTGTCGCCCTCGCTGACCACCTTGCCGAGCAGCGCCAGCCGCAGCATCTCCGGGGAGACCAGCCGCATCACGACCTCGGCGCCGGCCACCACCACGTGCCGTGCCTCGACCAGCGGCGCCGGGGACACCTCGACCGGGGCGCCGTCGGTCACCCCGACGTTGCCCAGGGTGAGGTCGTCGACGAGGACGGTCCCGCGCGGCAGCCCCTCCGGCGCGACGGCGGCCAGCGCCCCGGTGGCCCGGCCGCCGGCCAGCCGCACCGGGTCCCACGGCGCCAGCCCTAGCGCGGTGAGCACCTCGCGGTGCAGCCGGACGATGCCGCGCCGCTGGTCCATCGAGGAGCCGGTCAGCCGGGTGTTCAGCGTCAGCCGCTTGTCCTCCACCGCCCGAGCGTATCCGCGTTCCCAGCTACCGCGGGATGGCACATCCGGTGGCGGTGTCGCCACGCGATGTGCCATCCCGGCGGAACGGGCGGCGGCTCAGCGCCAGGGGCCGTAGACCGTGACGATGTGGGTGCGCCCGACCGTCATCTTCCACAGTTCGGCTGCATCCTCGATGTACATGTTGACGCAGCCGTGCGAGTGCCCGATCCGCGGATCCATCATGGTGGCGCTGCCGTGCAGCGCCTCGCCGCCGTAGAAGAACTGCGAGTACGGCATCGGCGCGCCGTTGAACAGCGAGGACCGGTGGTCGATGTCCTGCCAGTACACCCGGTGGGTGCCGAGGACCGTCTGCAGGTTCCACGCGCCGCCGCGCACCAGCCAGGAGTTCCACAGGGTGCCGTTGTACATCAGGAACAGCTCGTAGGTGTACCGCGAGTAGCAGCTGTGGAAGCCCGCGGTCTTGCACGCGGCCGGCATGTGGTACCAGCCGACCGAGCGGAGCGTGGAGTACCAGATCAGCCTGGCCCAGGTGACCTGGTCCACCACGCCGGTCTGGCTGAGCCGCTGCAGCTTCTGGAACGCCTTCACCCCGGCCAGCGTCATGGTGCCGAAGTAGCCGGTGATCGGCCCCCGGTACACCCCGGCCCGGGTCAGCCGGATCTGCAGCTCGAACACGTGGCTGATCTGGTACGGGCTGCTGTCGCGGGCGCCGTACCGCACGGTCTCCCGCCACCACCTCGGCCGGCTCGGCACCGTCGTCGCGGCGACCGCCTGTAACGGCGCACCGGTCAGAGCGGCCTGCACCGGCGTACCTAACGAGCCGAGCACCGGCGCCGCGCCGGCCGGCTGCGCGACGAACCCGACACTGCCCAACGCCGCGGCCACCACCACGGCGGTGACCGACCGTCGTAACCTTCGAGCGCTCATCATCACTGACCCTCCCACCAGCCTCAGACGCGCAGATCGCCCGGTTTGTTGTCTGGCCGCCGGATCGTACCGATGACGGTAGCGGCGCCGGGCCGGCGAATCGGTCAGCTCGCCAGAATCACCCGGTTGAAGGTGCGGCGGTAGCGGGTCGGTGAGGTGCCGACCCTCGCGTTGAAGTGGTGCCGCAGCGTCGCCGCGTTGCCGAAGCCGCATGACCGGGCCACCGCCTCCACGTCGTGGTCGGTGGTCTCCAGCAGTCGCTGCGCGTGCAGCACCCGCTGCCCCACCAGCCAGTGGTGCGGGGTGGTGCCGGTCTCCGCGCGGAACCGCCGGGCGAACGTGCGCGGCGACATCAGCGCCCGCCGGGCCAGCTCCTCCACCGACTGCTCCGCGTCCAGGTGCTCGGTCATCCACTCCAGCAGCGGCGCCAGCGAGTCGCAGGTGGGCACCGGCAGCTCGACGTACTGAGCCTGGCCGCCCTCCCGGTGCGGAGGCACGACCATCCGGCGGGCGATGGCGTTGGCCACCTCCGGGCCGTCGGTGACCCGCAGCACGTGCAGGCACAGGTCGATCGCCGCAGAGGTGCCGGCGCTGGTCATCACCGGGCCCTCGGCCACGTACAGCACCGCCGGGTCGAGCTCGATCTCGGGGAACTGGGCGGCGAACCGGTCGGCGTAGAACCAGTGCGTGGTGGCCCGCCGGCCGGCCAGCAGCCCGGCATGCGCCAGCGCGAAGACGCCCGAGCAGAACCCGGCCACCCAGGCGCCGCGCGCCACGGCCGCGCGCAGCGTCCGGCACACCGCGGGCGGCGGGGGCGTCGCAGCGTCCGGCCAGCTCGGCACGATCAGCAGGTCGGCCGCGTCGGCGCGGTCCAACCGGTGCGGGGTGTCGATGGCGAACCCGGCCGTGGTGGCCAGCGGCCCGCGCTGCCAGCGGACCACGGCGAAGTCCTTGCGGGGCAGGCCCTGAGCCGACCGGTCGGTGCCGAACACCTCGCAGGCCACGCCCAGCTCGAACACGGACACCGGGTTCGGCGCCAGCACGGCGACGTTGCGGATACGCATACCCGCAGTGTGGCAGAAAGTTGACGACTATGGGCAGTTCTGCCACTCGTTGTTGAGCCTTCAACAGCGCAGGATCGTGCCATGGGAATCCTTCTGGTACTCGTTCTCCTCCTCGTGATCAGCGTGCTGGCGATGGCCGGCCGGGTGGCCGACAGCCGCAAGGACACCGGCCGGTTCGACTGGGACGCACCGTTCACCGCCGGCCGCGACCCGACGCTGCATCCGCGGCACAGTTAGGGCGGTACGACGGCACGTCCGTCAGCGGCGGCCGCTCCACCGGTCTGACCTCGGTGGTGCGCACCACGTAGCCGGCGCCGGCCCGCTCGAACTGGGTCAGCGCCGTGCCGACCGGGCCGGCCAGCGTCAGCCGGCCCTCGCCCTCCAGGCGGCGCAGCGCGGTCTGCAGGATCTCGCTGGCCATCAGGCCGAGCCTTGTGTCGGACTGGTGCCGGTGCCGGCGGCGCTCCAGGTCGACCTGGGCCAGCCCGTCCAGGCCGACCAGGCGCAGGGCGTCCACCAGCAGGCCCAGCTCAACGCCGTACCCGGTGGGGAACGGCAGCCGCTCCAGCAGCCCGCGCCGGGCGGCGTACTCCCCGGACAGCGGCTGGGCGAAGCCGGCCAACTCCGGCCAGTGCAGGTTCAGCAGCGGGCGGGCCACCAGTTCGGTGACCCGCCCGCCGCCGCCCGGCACCACCGCCGGCCGCGGGTACGGCCAGCGGAACGGCAACCCGAACGGCAACCCGAGCCGTTGCCGCGGCGTCCACAACGGCCGGTCGTAGGTGGCCTTGACCAGGTGCACCGTGGGGTCGGCCAGCAGCGGCCCGAGCAGCCCCACCACGAACGACGGCGTGAAGTCGCGCAGGTCGGCGTCCACGAAGACGAGCACGTCGCCGGTGGTCGCGGCGAGCGAGCGCCAGAGCACCTCGCCCTTGCCCGGCAGCGGCTCGAACTCGGGCAGCACATCCTCGCGGCGCACCACCCGGGCCCCCGCCGCCGCGGCCACCGCCGCGGTCGCGTCGGTGCAGCCGGAGTCCATCACCACCAGCTCGTCCACCAGACCGGTGCGGTCCACCAGTTCTCGGCGGATGGCGGCCACGATGGGTCCGACGGTTGCCTGCTCGTTCAGCGCGGGGAGGACGACGCTCACCCGGACATCGCCCTTGCCGTCCAGCACGGCCGGCAGTGCCCAGTCCGAAACGTGCGAGCCACGGTGCGCAAACCATCGACTGACGTCAGCGTGCACGGGTGATCCCTTCCACTCGGCCGGCCGCCACGATGCGCCCGTGTGCTTCAATCGGGTACGGACGATGTCCCCAGGGGACCACAACTGAAGATCCGCAAGCTCATCCAGAGGGGCAGAGGGAACGGCCCGATGAAGCCCCGGCAACCATCGTGTTAATTCCGCCAGAGTCGGCGAGGTCAGCGCGACAGGTGCCAACTCCGTCCCGCCGTGCGCGGGAAAGATGAGGAGAGGCCTCGCATGACAGTGATCGACGGCGCCCGTGGCGTCGCCCAGTCACCTGCCGACCGGCTGAAGTGCCGGAGCTGCGGCACGACCTACCCGCTGGGGCCGCAGCACGCGTGCTGGGAGTGTTTCGGCCCGCTCGAGATCGGCTACGACGAGGCCGCGCTGGCCGCGGTCACCCGGTCCCAGATCGAGGCCGGCCCGCCGAACCTGTGGCGGTACGCCGCCCTGCTGCCGGCCGGCCACGACCCGGCCGCGCGGGTCACCCTCAACCCGGGCTGGACGCCGTTGGTGCGCACCGACCGGCTGGCCGCCGAGCTGGGCATGCGCCGGGTGTGGGTCAAGGACGACTCGGCCAACCCGACGCACTCGTTCAAGGACCGGGTGGTGTCCGTGGCGCTGACGGCGGCCCGTCAACTCGGCTTCCAGCGGTTCGCGTGCGCGTCCACCGGCAACCTGGCCAACTCGGTGGCGGCGCACTCGGCCGCCGCCGGGGTCCCTTCGGTGGTCTTCATCCCGTCCGACCTGGAGACCGGCAAGATCGTCACCACCGCGGTGTACGGCGGCACGCTGGTGGCCATCGACGGCTCCTACGACGAGGTGAACCGGCTCTGCTCGGAGCTGCTGGAGACCGACGAGTTCGAGGACACCGCGTTCGTCAACGTGAACGTCCGGCCGTACTACGCCGAGGGCTCCAAGACGCTGGGGTACGAGGTGGCCGAGCAGCTCGGCTGGCGGCTGCCGGAGCAGGTCGTCGTGCCGATGGCCTCCGGCTGCCTGCTCACCAAGATCGACAAAGCGTTCGGCGAGCTGTGCCGGGCCGGGCTGGTGGCGGACACACCGGTCCGGGTCTTCGGCGCCCAGTCGGCCGGCTGCAACCCGATCTCGGTGGCGTTCGCCGCCGGTTCGGACGCGGTGCAGCCGGTGAAGCCCACCGGCATCGCCAAGTCGCTCAACATCGGCGACCCGGCCGACGGCCCGTACGCGCTGGATGTGGTGCGCCGCACCGGCGGGGCGATCGCGGACGTGACGGACGAGGAGATCCGGGACGGCATCGCGTTGCTGGCCCGCACCACCGGGATCTTCGCCGAGACCGCGGGCGGGGTGACCGTGGCGGTGCTGAAGAAGCTGCTGGAGGCCGGTGCGGTTGACCCCGACGCCGAGACGGTCGTCTACAACACCGGCGAGGGGCTGAAGACCATCGACGCGATGGCCGATCGGGCCGGACCGACGTACACCATCGGGCCCTCGCTGCGGTCCGCCCGGGAGGCCGGCCTGCGCTGAACCGGCGGCGCGCCCGGCTCGCGGGTATCACTCGAACAGGTGCCGCCTGGCCGGAGATCGTGTAGCGTCGCGCTCGGTCGTAGTCAGCGTTCGTGAGCATTACCACGTAGTGCGGGACCGGACGAAGACCCGGAGCCCGCGTGGTGCGGGCCCCGAGTGCGGCACAGCTAGGAGCGCACGTGGCACAGGGCACCGTGAAGTGGTTCAACGCTGAGAAGGGCTACGGCTTCATCGCCCAGGGCGAGGGCAAGCCCGACGTCTTCGTCCACTACTCCGCCATCCAGTCGTCTGGCTTCCGGACCCTCGAGGAAGGCCAGAAGGTCGAGTTCGAGGTCACCCAGGGGCAGAAGGGCCCACAGGCCGACGGCGTTCGCATTGTCTGACCACTGACCTGGACGAACGGCCCGGCTCCGGATCATCGGAGCCGGGCCGTTCGTTGCTTTCTGGGTGCGCGCTGCTTGCACTCGGCAGCCCCGAGTGCTAAACACGAGGCTGGCACTCTCGATGGGAGAGTGCCAGAGGTCGGGGACGTGAGGCCCTGCCGGGAGCGATCCCGCGGGCCGTCCGTCGCGGGCACCGATCCGGCCGCCCTGAATCTTGCGTCCAACGTACGGAGGACCACACCGCATGGCCAAGATGATCGCGTTCGACGAGGAGGCGCGCCGCGGGCTCGAGCGCGGCATGAACGTCCTTGCCGACGCCGTCAAGGTGACGCTGGGCCCCAAGGGCCGCAACGTCGTACTGGAGAAGAAGTGGGGTGCTCCGACCATCACGAACGATGGTGTGAGCATCGCCAAGGAGATCGAGCTCGAGGACCCATGGGAGAAGATCGGGGCCGAGCTCGTCAAGGAGGTCGCCAAGAAGACCGACGACGTGGCCGGTGACGGCACCACCACGGCGACGGTGCTGGCCCAGGCGCTGGTCCGCGAGGGCCTGCGCAACGTGGCCGCGGGTGCCAACCCGATGGCGCTGAAGAAGGGCATCGAGAAGGCGGTCGAGGCCGTCTCCGAGCAGCTTCTGAACGTCGCCAAGCCGGTGGAGACCAAGGAGCAGATCGCGGCCACGGCCTCGATCTCGGCCGCGGACACCACGGTCGGCGAGATCATCGCCGAGGCGATGGACAAGGTCGGCAAGGAAGGCGTCATCACCGTCGAGGAGAGCAACACCTTCGGGCTGGAGCTGGAGCTCACCGAGGGCATGCGCTTCGACAAGGGCTACATCTCCGGTTACTTCGTGACCGACGCCGAGCGCATGGAGGCCGCGCTCGACGACCCGTACATCCTGATCACGAGCTCCAAGATCTCCTCGGTCAAGGACCTGCTCCCGCTGCTGGAGAAGGTCATGCAGTCGGGCAAGCCGCTGCTGATCATCGCCGAGGACGTCGAGGGCGAGGCGCTGGCCACCCTGGTGGTCAACAAGATCCGCGGCACCTTCAAGTCGGTTGCCGTCAAGGCGCCGGGCTTCGGCGACCGCCGCAAGGCGATGCTGGGCGACATGGCGATCCTGACCGGCGGCGAGGTCGTCAGCGAGGACATTGGCCTCAAGCTGGAGACCGCCACGCTGGATCTGCTGGGCCGGGCCCGCAAGGTGGTTGTCACCAAGGACGAGACCACCATCGTCGAGGGCGCCGGTGACCCGGACCAGATCCAGGGTCGGGTCAACCAGATCCGCGCCGAGATCGAGAAGAGCGACTCCGACTACGACCGCGAGAAGCTGCAGGAGCGGCTGGCCAAGCTGGCCGGCGGCGTCGCGGTGATCAAGGTCGGTGCGGCCACCGAGGTCGAGCTCAAGGAGCGCAAGCACCGCATCGAGGACGCCGTGCGCAACGCCAAGGCGGCCGTCGAGGAGGGCATCGTGGCCGGCGGCGGGGTTGCCCTGCTGCAGGCCGGCGCGATCGCGTTCGAGAAGATCGACCTGGAGGGCGACGAGGCGACCGGCGCCAACATCGTCCGGGTTGCGCTGGACGCTCCGCTCAAGCAGATCGCGGTGAACTCCGGCCTCGAGGGCGGCGTCGTGGTGGAGAAGGTCCGCGGTCTGCCCGCCGGCCACGGGCTGGACGCGGCCACCGGCGAGTACCGGGACCTGATCGCCGCCGGCATCATCGACCCGGCGAAGGTCACCCGGTCCGCGTTGCAGAATGCAGCGTCGATCGCGGCGCTGTTCCTCACCACCGAGGTCGTGGTGGCGGAGAAGCCGGAGAAGAACCCGGCGCCGGCGGGCGGCATGCCCGGCGGCGGCGACATGGACTTCTGATCCGGTCGTAGCAGCCAGCACCGAGGGGCGGTTCCCGTACGGGAACCGCCCCTCCGGCATTCCTCCCGCCGGACCAGCGGACATCGAGTGATCCGTCGCAACATGTCCGGCATCGACTCCGCAACAGGACGATCGTCCACTGTGGACGACCCACTGATCGTCCACAGTGGACGACCAGTGGGCCGATCACGTGGCGAGATACGGCCTTCTGTCTCATCCGGACTGGACAGTCCGGGCTAGACCGTGTGGGCCATATCAGCGACGCCGCTGGTGGTCTACGTTCGGGGGGGCTCGGCACTGCAGTCCCCCCGCTGCCGTACCGGGTCCCGCCGGCCGCGTCCTTTCGCCCGGCGGGATGGTGGGCCCACGGGGGGACCGATGGCCGAACGCGAGCGCGCACCGCCGTGCCGACACGGCACCGCAGCCGTTCGGCCTGCGGCCCGAATCACCTGCTGATCAGGCAAGGCTGATGAGGCAACGGGCCGCCATCTGCCTGGGTACGGCCCCACCCTGTTCGTCGGACATGCTCCCCGATCCACCTGGGGCGGCGGCCGGCAGCTTCGGCGTGCACGCACGCCATCACGCTTTCCCCAGTGAGAGAAGGCACAGTCATGGAACAGCATCGGGCGCGACGTGGCGTCCTGAGCCGGAAGATCGGAATCCCGCTGGCAGTGGTCGGCCTGTTGAGCCTCGGGGTCGGGACCCCCGGGCTGGCGAACCTGCCAAACAGCACATTCGAGAGCAACGACGGCAACCTGGTGGTCAACACCCCGGGCAACACCGACTGGGCCAACGCCCCCTCGCTCCAGGTCAAGGTGGACAAACCCAGCGGCGGAACCGACGACGCCTTCGGTCAAGGCGCCAAGGAGGACATCCCCAACCCGACGGTCGTCTCCGGCTCGATCCCGCCGCAAAAGAGCGACCTGTCCCGGTTCTACGTCTCGCACGAGAACGCCGCCGGCAACTTCTTCCTCTACCTGGCCTGGGAACGCACGAACGTCCTCGGCTCCGCCAACATGGACTTCGAGTTCAACCAGTCCTCGACGCTGGGCGGGAACGGCGTGACGCCGCTGCGCACCGCCGGCGACGTGTTGATCACGTTCGACTTCACCAACGGCGGTGGCAACCCGGTGCTGGGCCTGCTGCGGTGGGTGACCACCGGGCCGACGTCCCAGTGTTTCGCCAGCAACGCGCTGCCGTGCTGGGGCAACCGGGTCGACCTGTCCGCCGCCGGCTTCGCCGACGGCGCGGTGAACACGGTGTCCGTCGTCGACCCGATCAACCCGGGCGCACCGAGAACGCTGCCGGCGCTGACCTTCGGCGAGGCGGCGGTCAACCTGAGCGGGGCCAACATCTTCCCGCCCGGGCAGTGCGTCAACTTCGCCACCGCGTTCCTGAAGAGCCGCTCGTCGGCGGCGTTCCCGGCGGAGTTGAAGGACTTCATCGCGCCGGCGAACGCGCAGATCACCAACTGCGGCACGGTGAACATCCACAAGGTGGACGATCTGGGTGCCGCGCTCCAGGGTGCGGTCTTCACGCTGTTCACCGACAACGCTCCGAAGGCGAGCGACGGCCAGCTGAGCCACGGCCCGGAGGACACCGCAACCAGCCTGTCCTGCACCACCGCCGCCACCGGCGACTGCAGCATCCCGCTGGTCCCGTTCGGCGACTACTGGGCGGTGGAGACGACCGGCGTCCCGAACCACGACCTGGCGGCTGACCAGGCGGTCCATCTCGACGCGAACACACCGGACCTGACCGTGAGCCTGACCTTCGTCGACCCGCGGCAACCCGGTGCGATCCAGGTGACCAAGACCCGCAAGCACGCCGCGAGCGGGCCGGGTGACCACCCGCAGTCCGGGGTCGACTTCACCGTCAACGGCGTCACCAAGACCACCGACGCAAACGGCGTGGCCTGCTTCGACGGACTCACGTTCGGCACCTACACCGTCCACGAGACGGTGCCCGCGGGGTACCACGTTGACGGCAACGACAAGTCGGTGACCGTGGACAACACCGCCACCTGCGCCGGCAGCCCCTATGTCGGCGAGACGGTGAGCTTCCACAACACCCCGCTGACCGACATCACCGCATCGGTCAACTCGCAGATCGATGGCGGAACGTCCTCGACCATCGTCTGCCGGGACGGTAACGGCAACATCGTGGCGTCCGGTTCCACCGGCGCAAACGGTGACGGCTCGGCGACCGCGAGCGACCTCGAACCCGGCACCTACACCTGCACCGTGGTGATCGACCCGTAGTAGAGGAGGACCGAACAGTTCTCAGGAGAGGCGGCCGCTCCGGCCGCCTCTCCGCCTGCCGGGACGTGGTCCGGGATCGCCCGAAGTTCAGCCCCGCGACGCGCCGTCGCGAGGGCCGGTGACGGCGGGCTACGGCGTCGATGTGGGGTCGGCCGGCGGCGTCGTGGTGGGGGGACCGGACGTGGTGACCGGCGATGGCGGTGTCGCCGTCGGGGTGACCGTACTGGACGGTGACGCCGCGGAGGTGGGCGTGGCCGTGCCGCTTGCGGCTGAGGAGGGGGTCGGCGTCGTAATGCCGGTGCCCGTCGCGGTCGGTGTGGGTGTGGGTGTGGGTGTGGTGCTCGGCTGGGTGGCCGGGGCGGCCGGGCCGCGCAGCACGTGGCCCAGCGTGGTGCCTCCATCGGACCCGGACAGCGGGCGGCCGCGCGCCGACTCCAGCCCGGTGATCACCGTCAGCGCCAACGCGAACGCGATGACGGCGCCGGTCGCGGCCAGGCCCCATCCCAGCCGGTGCCGGGTCGGTGGCTCAGCGTCATCGGCGTCCGCTCCGGCGGCGGGTCCGGTGGCCGCTCCAGTGGCATCTCCGACGTCGGGTCCGGTGGCCGCTCCAGTGGCATCTCCGACGTCGGGTCCGGTGGCCGCTCGGGCGTCGGCTCCGGTGGCCACCGTGGTGCGGGCGGCAACCGTGGTGCGACCGGCCACCGTGGAGCGGGCGGCCACCGCTGCACGGGTGGTGACCGCACGGGCACGTTCCATCGAGTGCAGGTAGAGCGTGGTGGCGGCGGCGGTGACCGCGCTGCCCAGGGCCGCGCCGGCGATCGTGCCGGCCACCCCGAGGCGGGAGCCGAGCACCGCGGCGGTCACCGCGGCCGCCGCGCTGGCGAACACCTGCAGCGGGTTGAGCTCGTTCCGGACGGCTGCCGGAGTTGCCTTCGTCATCAGCTTCCCTGTATCGGGTACGGCGTACGACACGTGTCGACGCCGAAGACGGTCCAGTTCTGCCCTGAGTTGGCAGACGTGACCAGCGCCACGTTGGACAGTCCACTGTGGACGGTCGGCGGTCCGGCCCATCAGCATGCGCCCGCACCGAGTTCGGCGGCCACCTCCTCCAGCACCCTGGGGCGGCCCGGAACGGCAGGCCGGGCCGCGGGTAGTGCACGCCATCATGAAGACTGGGTACGACGAAAATGCCAGCAGAGGGGCACTGCGGAGGGGGCACCGTGCGACTCAGCCCGGAACGGCGGGCCGGCGATCTGCGGCGGCTGGCCACCGAGCGGTTCGACCTGGTGGTCATCGGCGGCGGTGTGACCGGCACCGGGGTGGCGCTGGACGCGGCCAGCCGGGGCCTGTCGGTGGCCCTGGTCGAGGCTCGGGACCTGGCCGCCGGCACGTCCAGCCGGTCCAGCAAGCTGATCCACGGCGGGCTGCGCTATCTGGAGCAGCTCAACCTGGCGCTGGTGCACGAGGCGCTGGTCGAGCGCGGCCTGCTGCTGCAGCGGATCGCGCCGCACCTGGTCCGCCCGCAGCCGTTCCTGCTGCCGCTGACCCGCCACTGGCAGCGGCCGTACTACGGCGCCGGCCTGCTGGCCTACGACCTGTTCGCCTCCACCTCGGCGTTCGGGCGGGGGCTGCCGCGGCACCGGCACCTGTCCAAGCGGGCGCTGCTGGCGGAGTTCCCGGGGCTGCGGGCGGACACCGTGGTGGGCGCCATCCGGTACTACGACGCCCAGGTGGACGACGCGCGGTTCGTGGTCGCGCTGGCCCGCACCGCCGCGGCGTACGGTGCGGCGCTGCTCACCAGCGCCCGGGTCACCGGGCTGCTGCGCGACGGCGAGCGGGTGACCGGCGTGCGGGTGCGCGACCTGGAGGGCCGCCGATCCTACGACGTGCGCGCCCGGGCGGTGGTGGCCGCGACCGGGGTGTGGAGCGACGACGTCGGCGAGATGCTCGCGGCCGGCCAGGCGGGCGCCCGGATCCAGCTGCGGGTGCGGGCCAGCAAGGGCGTGCACCTGCTCGTGCCGCGGCACCGCATCGACGGTGACAGCGGGCTGATCCTGCGCGCCGAGACCAGCGTGCTGTTCGTCATCCCGTGGGGCCGGCACTGGATCATCGGCACCACCGACACCGCCTGGGACCTGGACCGCGCGCACCCGGCGGCCAGCTCGCAGGACATCGACTACCTGCTCGAGCACGTCAACGCGGTGCTGGACCGGCCGCTGACCAGGGCCGACATCCAGGGCGTGTACGCGGGGCTGCGGCCGCTGCTCGCGGGCGAGTCGGACGCCACTTCGCGGCTGTCCCGGGAGCACGCCGTCGTCGAGCCGGTACCGGGGCTGGTGCTCATCGCGGGCGGCAAGTACACGACGTACCGGGTGATGGCCCGCGACGCGGTGGACGCCGCAGTGCGGTACTGGCCCGGGGTGCCGCCCAGCCGCACCCACCTGCTGCCGCTGGTCGGCGCCCGGAGGTACGACCGGGTGTGGGCGGACCGGCAGCGGATCGCCGCAGGGCACCGGATGGACGTCGGGCGGTTCGAGCGGCTGCTCGGCCGGTACGGCGACCGGGTCGGCGACCTGCTCGGGCTGATCGACGAGCGGCCCGAGCTGGCCGAGCCGCTGCCCGGCGCGCCGGAGTACCTCGCGGTCGAGGCGCTCTACGCGGCGCAGGCCGAGGGCGCGCTGCACCTGGACGACGTGCTCACCAGGCGTACCCGGATCTCGGTGGAGACCGAACACCGCGGGGTCGCCACCGCCGGCAGGGTGGCGGCACTGGTGGCGCCGGTGCTGGGCTGGGACGCCGCGGCGATCCAGCGCGAGGTGCAGCACTACACCGCACGGGTCACCGCCGAGCGCCAGTCGCAGACCATGCCGGACGACCACACCGCGGACGCCGCGCGGCTCGGCGCGCCGGATGTGCGCGGTACCACGATGGCCGGCGACGCGGCTCGCTGAGCCGGGTCAGTGCCGCTGCATGCCCGGGGCGGCGTCCGGCGCCGGCTCCGCGGTGTGCGCGTCGGGCAGCGGTGCGGGTGCGTCGCCCGGGGCGGCGTCCGGCGCCGGCTCCGCGGTGTGCGCGTCTGGTAGCGGTGCGGGTGCGCCGCCCGATGCGCCGCCCGGCGCCGGCTCCGCGGTGTGCGCGTCCGGCAGCGGTGCGTCGCCCGGGGCGGCGCCCGGCGCTGGCTCCGCGGTGTGCGCGTCTGGTAGCGGTGCGGGTGCGCCGCCCGATGCGCCGCCCGGTATGTCGTCCCGGGTGCTGGCGGATGTGCCGCCCGGTGTGTCGTCTGTGCCGCCGGGTGTGCCGCCCGGTGTGTCGCCCGATGCGGGGCCGGCCGGGTCGTGCTGCTGTGCCGCGGCGGCGACCGCGTCGGCCACGGTGGCGGCGATGTACGGCGCGTCCACCGCCGGGCCGGTGTCGGCCTGCATGCCGGCCGCCCCGCCCGGCACGGGCTGGTCCGCGCCGGCCAGCGCCTCGGCGATCGTGCCCACGATCGAGCCGGCGTCGGCGGGCGTCGTGCCCGGATGGCTCGATGCGGGTGCGGCATTCGGCTCGACCGCGGGGCCGGGCAGCTCCGGCGTAGCGGCCGGCCCGGAGCCGGCGCCCTGCCAGGCGCCGCCGTCCGGCTGACCCGGGTCGAGCGGCCCCGGTGCGGCGGCAAGCCCGCCGGCCAGGGTGGTGCCCGGCTCCCCGGCGTACCCGCCGTACGACGCGGCGGCCGGTGCCGCGCCGACCGGCGGCCCGCCAGGCGGCTGGCCCGGCCCACCGCGACCGGCCGGCGGCGGGTCCGTGCCGCTGGCCGGCCGGGGCACGCCGGGCAGGTCCGGAACCACCAGTCCGGGCAGGTCGAACGCCACGTGGTCAGGCAGCGCGGCCATCGCCGCCCGGTACCCGTCGTAGACCACCTGCAGCCACTGCCGGGCGGTTGTGTCGAGCTGCTCGCTCAGCGCCGGGTCGGCGACCTCGTCCAGCAGCCGGCCGCCGGTGCCGCCCACCTCGATGCCGCCGGGCAACGTCGGGTGGGTACGGAACCGGGCGAGCTGCTGCTTGGCGAGCTGCTGCGCCTCGGCGGCGGCCGACAGCGCGGTCCGCAGGTCCTCGGCGTACCGGGAGAGCTGCCGCGCGGTGCCGGCGATGCGGCGCAGCGCGAGCTGGCAGGCCGCCGCGGCGGCACCGTCCCAGTCCGCGGCCAGCTCCTCGGCCCTGGCCCGCAGGTCGTCGTGCAGGGTGGCGAGCAGCCCGGCGGCGGCGTCCCAGTCGGCGGCCGCGTCGAGCAGCGGCGCAGGGTCGGCCGCGTCGATCATCCGGGCGATGTCGGCGCGGCCGTACCTCGCCGGCGTGAGCCGCGAGATGTCCTCCTTGTGCACCGGCAGCCGCCTCGCCGACTCCTCCTCGCTCATCGGCTCACCACCGGCCGGCCGGGTCCCTACCGAGCGCGGCCGCGAGCCGCGTGCCGATGTCCGCCTCGGCGTAGTTGTGCGCGGTCTGCAGCAGCAGGTGGCCGGCCGCCTCGTAGTCCTCGAGCAGCCGCCGGTACGCATCGAGCACGTGCCGCATCGCCTGCTGCGCGGCCGTCCTGGTCGGCGCCGCGGACTCCCACCCGCCCCAGGCCGCGTCCAGCGACACCGAACCCGCCAGCGTCGCCGGGCTCCCCGGGCCCTGCCGGTAGGTCCCGGCTCCCGCGGCCAGCTTCGTGCCGGTCTGGCGCAGCGTGCCGTCGTCCACCCGGAGCCGGTGCGACGCCGCGTCGAGATCCGGCCAGTCGGAGTCGAGCGGTACACCATCCGGTGCCCGGCCCGGATCGTGCGGTGCCACCGGCCACCCCTCCCGAACTCGCGGCAGTGCCCGTCCCATACTGCACCATCCGGGCCATTTGCCGCGGTGCCCTGTGGATAACGGATCAGGTGACCCCGCGATAGCGTGGGTTCCATGACGCCGAGGTCGATGCACCTGAGTCCCGAGCTGTACGAGTACCTGGTCGCGAACGGCACCCCGCCGGACGACCGGCCGCACTACGGCTCGCCCTCGGGCGGGCCGGGCTCGACGGTGGCATGTGATCGAGCGTCCGGCACGAGCAGAAGCACAGACCGGCCATGCCACAGGGGATGCCAAGATCGTCGAGGATCCGCAGCATCACGTCGTACGCAAGCCTTGATTTGGTAACACTTGATCTGCATGGCATGACGAGGCGCTGACCTGCGGGTTTGGTTCCTCGCCCGTGGGGGGTCAGGCGATGCCGAGGTGGGCGCAGGCCCAGTCGAGGTGGCCTTGTTCGTCGTCGGGCGGGTATTGGCGGGTGCGGGCGATGGGTGGGGTGAGGTAGGGGACGCGGCGCCAGCCGGTGCAGGGTCGGATGACCCAGGCGCCGCGTTCGTAGTAGGTGACCCAGCCGCCGCCGTCGTCGGCGTGGCGGATTGCTCGTATGGCGTGGTGGGTGATGGTGGCGAGGGATTCCCAGGTGGTTCGGGATTGCCAGCGGCACCACCAGCGGAGTCGGTCCAGGCGGCTGGTGGGGGTCCAGTGCAGGAGGTAGTACAGGCGTCGCCAGGTGCGGACGGCGCCGATGCTGCCGTCGGAGTTGGGCTCTTCGGTGTACCGGAAGAATCGGGCGCTCATGGGGGGTCACCGTCCCTGGCATCCGGTGACGAGCTGCACCGGGGTCTCGGCTGTCTTGTTGGCGGTGGTCTGGCCGCGGGTGGCGGTAATGGAAGCTACCGCCCGCCATCTGCCGGGCCGGCACGTGGCGCGCACGGTGAACCGTAGTTGCCCGGGTGGGGTCGGTGGGATTCGGGCGGACCGGTCGGTGGCCTGGTCGGTCCAGGTTCGGCTGCCGGCCTTCTGGTACTGGAGGACGAGCTTGACGTCGTGGCGGTCCGGGCGGGGGCTGCACTGGGCGACCGCGTGCGACTCCACCCACAGACCCCTGACTTCCTCGGGGGACTGTTTGGTGATCTCGAAGTGGCAGCCGTCCAACAAGTTAGCCGTCGCGGCGCATCCGCCAGCGGTCAGCGTGATCAGGAGGACACCCACGGCCGCCAGCGTGGCCGTGGTATGGGCGTGTCTCATCTTTGCCTCGCAAGGGTTCCGTTCCTGCGGTGGTTGACGTTCAGCGCCGTGGGCGGCTGTGCTGGGCTCGATCGGATCGGGAGGAGGTGGTCAGGCTGCGCGGGAGTCGTCCGGGCCACGGGTTGGGCTGGGGTGGCCGTTGGTGGCGGGAGGTGCCGGGCCGGCCCGGGCTGTGCTGTGGAGGAAGTGCCCGGCCTGGTATTTGCTAGGGGCGGTTCCGGGTGGCTCTGGCTCAGTGGGCTTGCCGGTTGGCGTCCCGGAGGAGCGCGGCCAGTAGCAGCGCGACCGCGTGGGCTTCGACCACGGCACCGGGTCCGACCCGGGGGACGTGGTTGATCCGGGCGTGCACGGTGACCGGGCCGAGCGCGTAGTCGTCCTCTTCCAACCCGGGCCATACCTGTTCGGCTAGGTGGCGGGTGTGGACCACTCCGGTGGGTTCCCAGTCGGGTAGGTGCCGGCGCAACACGTCCAGCCGGCTCGGGTCGTGGGTGACCACCAGCCGCCCGGTGACGGCTTCGGTGACCTGCCCGGCGAGCTCCGACCACGGCGGGGCCAGTCGCACGGTCGCCCAGCAGCGGTGCGGGACGTGTTTCATGGGTGCGTCGGGCTGTGCCCAGTACGCGAACGGCCCGGCGGTGATCGTGCCGCCGTCGAGGTAGATCACCGCGGCCTCGGTGATCAGCGGCGGGGTACCGGTCGTGGTGTCCAACCCGAGCACCACCAGCCGGGCGGTCCGCAGCGCGTCAACGTCCATCACACACCCCGCGGACCGTGCCGGTACATCGGCAGCGTCTCGGCGTGCTCGCGTAGCCGCAGCGCGCCCACGGTCAACACCTGACCGTGACACGGCGCCAGATCCGCGACCCGCCGCCCACGGCGCACCCCCACCACAGCGCCCAGCCGGTGCCGTCCTCGCACCCGGCCCGGCCGCGGCAGACACCGCGCGACCACCAGCAGCGCCACGCTGACCAAGACAGCCGCTAACGCCACCAGCAGCCACACCACGACAGATCAACTCCGCTCCACGGGTCACGGCGGACCCAGACCGCAGAGGGTGCGGGGCCGCCGGAAACATGGGGGCGGCGGCGGCCCCGCACCAGGGCCGGGGCACCTGGACCGCGCCCGCCCGGACCGGCAGGCAACGGCCGCGCAGACACGCGCACCCGGCCGGGTGTCCCCAGGTGGCGGCAGCCGGCAGGAGCGGGGGAACCGCCGCGTATCTGCCACCGCCACACCAGGGACCAGCAACGCCACCCCGCCCACACCCCGCCCCTCCAAGCCGAACCACGGACGGGGCGACGGATCAGAAGCGGAACGACCCGCAGCGGCGGGGGCGCCGCAGCTCGTTCCGCTCGCTTCATCACCATGCCCACCCGGCACCCCCGGCAGGTCGAGCACGCCGCACCCAGCCACGCGCCCCCATGCCGGCCCCATGCCGCCACGACGCGCCACGATCCGCGCCGCAACCTCCGGCGCCACGGTGACCTGTCGGGACCGACGCTTCTCGACTGGCGGCGGCTCCAGTGGGCAGGCACCCTTCCCGGAGGCGGTGACCGTGACCGTGCTACGTGGTTGACTGGTTGCCGGCATCGGATGGGCTACCTCGCTCATGCTGATCAGCGTGCGTCTGACAGCGTGTGTGGAGAATGACTGGGACCGATTCACGGCGATTCAATCAGGAGGGGAGCGAGACGGTGAGCGAGGCGTTCGGGCAGGCTTTGAGAGCCATCCGTATGTCGGCTGGCGTGTCACTGCCGAAGCTCGCTCGCGGGGCCGCCTTCTCCGAAAGTCATCTCCGGAACGTGGAGAATGGCAACAGGGCGGCGACACGAGAGATTGCCGACGCGTGCGATAGGGCGCTAGGCACGGGAGGAATCCTTGTTGATCTGTTCATCGCCGACCAAGATGAAGACGCCATGAGAAGGCGGGCAGTTCTTGGTGCGCTTGGCACGATAGTGGGACTAGGCGTCGTGGATGTCAGGCTCGTAGCTGAGAGTATTAGGATGAGTCTTCTCGCGACGCTCGGCGTGGAAGACTGGGACGAGGTGGGCGTTGATTACGGCAGGAGTTTCATGAGTGACTCGCCGACCGAATTCCAGGCCCGGCTGTCTGGGGACTTGCTTGTCCTGAGGCAGTCAATGATGGAGTCTGACTCCGCTCAGGCGAGACTGGTTGCGCCGCGGCTGATGACTCTACAGGGAATGGTGACCGCTAACCTGGGGGACGCGGCGGGTGCCGCCCGCTGGTACCGGGCGGCGCGCTTGGCGGCCGATCGGACGGGGGACGATACTTTGCGGCAATGGGTCCGCGGCCGAGAGGCGTTCCGGCGAGGCTATGAAGGTGCTTCCCCGGATGAAGTACGTGCGATTGCCGGTGGTGTCGCTGATATCGAGGCAAAGCTGGCGGTGGCTCAGGCGTCTGCTCGCACGGGCGAGGATGGCCTCGCAAGGATCGCCCTGGACGAGGCGCGGCGCATTCACGAGGCCACAGACCAGAGCGAGACCACCATCTATGCGATGCCGCCGTGGCGGATGGCGCTGTCGTCAGCTCATGTGTACGCGCTCATGGGCGACGTCACCGGATGTGATGGCGAACTCAGGAAAGTTACCCCGCCACCCACTGTGAAGCGCTGGGAGTCGCAGCTAGAAATGCAGCGTGCGCTAGCCTACGCAAAGGCCGGCGATACAGCCGAAGGGCTCCATGCCGCTAGGTCCGTGTTGCGGACTATCTCGAAGGAAGAACACTCGATTGTCCTCACAGAAATGTATGGAGAGGTGAAGAGGTGTGCTTGTCGCAATCTTGAACTCAATTGAAGAATGGGACAAGCAAATGGAAGAGTCATTCACGGATCGGTTCCGAAGATGCCGGCCGCGCCACGCTTGCTCTGCTTGAGGCTTGCTCTGCTTGAGCGGTTTGTCCAATCAGGAGAGCTGAGCAGCGACCGTGCGTTGTCTGTTGTCATGCCCGCCAGCCGATACATCACAACCGGGGACCGTCTACTGGTAAGGCTGGACCAGTCTCTCGGTACGCTTCCCCGTGACCACCAAGTAGAGGACGAGCCCACGATGAATATTCGACTTGACCACGTGGTGCTGTGGGTTGACGAGCCGCTCCGCGCGGTCGATTTTTACGAGCGAGTCGTCGGCCTTCCCGGGTTGCGCGTAGAAGAGTTTCGCGCTGGATCGGCTCCCTTCCCGAGTGTTCGAATTTCAGAGGACTCGATCCTCGATCTGATGCCTCGTAGGGCCAACGCCAGCGGCGCGAGCGCAGGCCATCCCGTTAACCACGTGTGCCTTGCCATGAGTCGAGAGGATTTCGAGTTGCTTCGTGGCCGCCTCGCCAAGAATGAGGTAGAAATATCGGCGGAACTGGAGCGGTCATTCGGGGCTCGCGGCCTCGCGCCACACACGTATTACTTTGCCGATCCGGACGGGAACGTCATTGAGGCTCGCTACTACTGAGTGGTCGGAGTCTGGCGCTGGCCGCTCTTCATGCCGGCCGGCGCGCTCCGTCTAAGCAACCGATCGTCTTAAGCGATTGATGAGGGGGACCACACGTGGCGTATGAACAATGGAACACGGTTGATCGCTATATCACCGACCTTTTTGTGCAGTCTGATCCAGCCCTGGACGCGGCCCTCGCGGCCAGCAATGCGGCTGGTCTGCCTCAGATCAACGTAGCGCCGAATCAAGGCAAGCTACTGATGTTGCTAGCACAGACCTGTAGGGCGCGCAGTATTCTTGAAATCGGCACATTGGGTGGCTACAGCACGATATGGCTTGCCCGGGCGCTCCCCTCCGACGGCCACCTGGTCACCTTGGAGGCTAATTCGCAGTACGCGGAGATAGCGGCGGCCAACCTCAAGAATGCCGGGGCTGCTGGCATCGTCGAACTGCGTGTCGGGAGGGCGCAAGAGACATTGCCACAACTCGTCTCCGAGGGGAGCGGCCCGTTCGATCTGATTTTCATAGACAGTGCTGATCCCGGTGTTCAAGGAATGCGCCAGTTCATGGACCTGGTCGCTGCGGATCACCGGGTCAGCGCCACGGCGATTCAGACGGTAGGAAGCAAGGGCTACGATGGGTTCGCCCTTGCAGTGGTTACCGCGAATCTGTAGCCGTGGCGGCCACTCAGGTCGGGTCGCTCGCCTATTGGCAAGCCGCCCGACTCTCGTCTACGTAGGCCCCCCGCTCGCCGTTGCCAGCCGGAGCCTTTGGCCGAATGGTGTAGGTGAGTTGGGTGTCTTTTGCGTGAGGTGGTTTCTTCCATGGTGAGGGCGTGGTTGGTGGTGTTGCGGGTTGGTCGGCGGGCGATGAGGAGGGGGGTGACGTCAATCTGAAACCGGCCGCTACTCACGGTGACGACCGGGGTCAGCCGTCGGCGAGGATGTCGTCGGCGTCGGCGATGGTGTACGCGTAGCCCTGCTCGGCCAGGAAGCGCTGCCGGTGCGCGGCGTACTCCTGGTCCACGGTGTCGCGGGCGACCACGGTGTAGAAGTGTGCGGTCTTGCCGTCGGACTTGGGACGGAGCACCCGGCCGAGCCGCTGTGCCTCCTCCTGCCGCGAGCCGAACGTGCCGGACACCTGGATCGCCACCGCCGCCTCGGGCAGGTCGACGGAGAAGTTGGCCACCTTGGAGACCACCAGCACCCGCACGCCGCCGGCACGGAACTCGTCGTACAGCCGCTCCCGCTCACGGGTGGTGGTCGAGCCCTGGATGATCGGCGCGGCCAGGTCCGCCCCGAGCTCGTCGAGTTGGTCCAGGTACGCCCCGATGACCAGCACCTGCTCGCCGGCGTGCCGTTCCACCAGGCGCCGCACCACCGGCAGCTTGGTGTGCGCCGTGGAGCACAGCCGGTACCGGTCCTCGGCCTCGGCGGTGGCGTACGCCATCCGCTCCGCGTCGGTGAGCGTGACCCGGACCTCGGTGCAGTCGGCCGGCGCGATCCAGCCCTGCGCCTCGATGTCCTTCCACGGCGCGTCGTACCGTTTCGGGCCGATCAGGCTGAACACGTCCCCTTCCCGGCCGTCCTCGCGGACGAGCGTCGCGGTCAGCCCGAGCCGGCGGCGGGACTGCAGGTCGGCGGTGAGCCGGAAGATCGGCGCCGGCAGCAGGTGCACCTCGTCGTAGACGATCAACCCCCAGTCGCGGGAGTCGAACAGCTCCAGATGCCGGTACTCGCCCTTCCGGCGGGTGGTCATCACCTGGTATGTGGCGATCGTCACCGGACGGATCTCCTTGCGCTCCCCGGAGTACTCGCCGATCTCCTCCCCGGTCAGCGACGTGCGGGCGATCAGTTCCCGCTTCCACTGCCGGCCCGCCACGGTGTTGGTGACCAGGATCAGCGTGGTGGCCTGCGCCTGCGCCATCGCGGCCGCGCCGACCAGCGTCTTGCCGGCGCCGCACGGCAGGACGACCACGCCGGAGCCGCCGGCCCAGAAGTTCTCCACCGCCTCGTGTTGGTACGGGCGGAGCCGCCAGCCTTCCTCGCGCAGGGCGATCGGGTGCGCCTCGCCGTCCACGTACCCGGCCAGGTCCTCGGCCGGCCAGCCGATCTTCAGCAGCGCCTGCTTGAGCCGGCCGCGCTCGCTCGGGTGCACCACCACCGTGTCCTGATCCACCCGGGCGCCCAGCATCGGCGAGATCTTCCTGTTGCGCAGCACCTCCTCCAGCACCGCGCGGTCCACAGTGGACAGGGCGAGGCCGTGGACCGGGTGCTTGTCCAGCCGTAGCCGCCCGTACCGGGCCATCGTCTCGGCCACGTCGACCAGCAGCGCGTGCGGCACCGCGTACCGCGAGTACCGCACCAGCGCGTCCACCACCTGCTCGGCGTCGTGCCCGGCGGCGCGCGCGTTCCACAACCCCAGCGGGGTCAGCCGGTAGGTGTGCACGTGCTCGGGGGAGCGCTCCAGCTCGGCGAACGGCGCGATGGCCGCGCGCGTCTCGGCGGCCAGCGGGTGGTCCACCTCGAGCAGCAGGGTCTTGTCGGACTGGACGATCAGCGGGCCACTACTCACGACGTACGACGGTACGCCGGCCGCGTCCCGGGCGCCGACCACGGCCTGGTACATGTATCGGATGGGACGCAGCACGGTGGATGTCAGGGCCCGGTCCGCGGCGGCGCCGGACGCGGTGTACGCGCTCCTCGTCGACGGCGCGAGCTGGCCGGCCTGGTCCGGGCACGACTCCTTCGAGCTGGCGGAGCCCGGCGAGGCGGGCGGGGAGAGCCTGGGCGCGGTCCGGGTGTTCCGCCGCGGGCGGGTCACGAGCCGGGAGCGGCTCGTCGAGCTGGTGCCCGGGCGGCGGCTCGGCTACGTGGTGCTGTCCGGGCTGCCGCTGGTCGGCTACCGGGCCGACGTGGACCTGGAGCCGGACGGCGGCGGCACCGCGATCCGGTGGCACTCCTCGTTCGAGCCGAAGGTGCCGGGCACCGGCTGGCTGTTCGCCTGGTTCCTGCGGGTGTTCATCCAGCGCGCGGCCGACGGCCTGGCCCGCCGCGCCGCGGGCCCGGGCTGACGGCTACGGCGCCGGGCCGTCGTCACCCATCAGGGCCACCGCGGTGATGCGGTGCAACGAGAACGTGCGCATCTCGTCCCGCTTGTAGTCGTAGCCCTTCAGGAAGCCGCCGGCCAGCGACACCGGCTCGACGATCCGCTGCGAGGCGGTGCCCTGCGCGTTCACGTACCCCATCCACACCGCCCGGCCGTCCCGCACCGCCTGTTTGAGGACCTCCAGCGTGTCCAGTGTGGACACTCCGGGGATGGTGCTGAACGCCTGCCGGCGTTGGTGCGCGGCCTCGTCGCCGGCCCGCATCATCCGCACCAGCTCGGCCACCCGGTCCGGCTCCACCGCAGCGGTGGGCGCGGGCACGGCCGCCCGTTGCGGCACGGGGGCGCGTCGTCTGTCCGGTGTGGACAGCACGACCGCGCCGTAGCCGTCCTCGGCCACCGGGGCGTACCCGGCCTCGCGCAGCACCTCCAGCACCCGCCGGATCGGCTGCGGGGAGACCACCACGGTGGGCGCCAGCCGGCGCAGCCGGAGCTGCTCCACCGCGCGGTCCGCCACCACCTGGGTCAGCAGCCCTTCGTCGTCGCAGCGCAGGTACGCCGCCGCGGCGCCGGCCCGCAGCACGCCGTGCCGCCGCGCCATGTCGTCCACCAGGTACGTCAACGCCTGCGGCACCGGCGTGCGCGACCGGGTGCGGAACAGCTCGTGCAGCTCGGCCGCGGTCCGCCCGGCGTCCAGCGCCCGGCGTACCGACGCCTCGCCGATGCGGTAGACGGTGGCGCCGCCGGAGGACTCCACGTCGGCCAGCAGGGCCAGGTCCCGCTCCAACTCGCGCTGCAGCGGCCCGGGCGCGACCACGGTGAGGTCCGCCTGCAGCAGCACGTGGTCCACCGGCTCGGGCAGCCGCTTCGCCAGCACCTGCCGCGGGTCGGCACCGGCCAGCAGGGCCCGGCCCGCGGCGGACAGCCCGCCGCGGCCGGTGACGCCGAGCTCCTCCGCCTCGCGCAGCACCCAGCGGATGAGCTGCCGCCGGTCCGGACCGCCGCGGCGGGGGGAGCGCCAGTCCAGCACCGCGCCCACCGCATCGGCGTTGGTGGCGTCGCCGGCGGGCTGCTCGGCGAGCACGTCGAGGACGCGCCGCCGCCAGTCCGGCGCGGACGGCCGGATCAGGTCGATGCCGAGTACGTTCAGCGTCCGCCCGCGATCGTCCCGCTGACCACCGAGGCCGGGCTGCCGGGGCAGCGCGAGCCACGCCCGGGCCAGCACCGCCCACCGCTGCTCGGCCGGCTCGTCCCGCCAGCCGTCGAACGCCGCGGTCGGCAGCCAGCGCGGCTCGCTGTCCGTGGTGGGGGCCAGCAGGCCGGCGGCGTGCGCGACCTCCAGGTGCAGCGCGGCGGCCTCCTCGGTCACGTCGAGGTCCTTCGCGGTACGCCGTACCTCGCGCACCCCGATCCCGCCGGTGCGCAGTTGCGGCGGCGGGTCCTCGCCGTACTCCAGCAGCAACCGTTCGGTCAGCCGCAGCGCAGCCAGCGCCTGGCCTGCGGCCGAACTGTCCACAGTAGACTCGCCGAGCGTGGTGGCGGCCAGCCGTGGTGGCTCGTGCCGGGACGGGCCGACCGGGTGGTCGCCGCGCAGCGCCAGCCCCACCTCGCGGGGCAGCTCCACCGTCTCGTCGTCGATGGCGACCAGCAGCCCGTGCGCGAGCAGCCAGCGCACCGGGCCGTGCGCGTCCGCCGCCCGGGTCGGCCGGCGTGCGCCGGTCAGGCTCCCGATCGGCGGGCCGCCGGCGAGCTGATCCAGCACCCGGCGCTCCGCCTCGCCGCAGCGCGCCAGCAGGGTGCCGAGCCGGTTGGCGAAGTAGCCGGCGACCGCCGCCGCGGCCTCCGGTTGCCGTGCCGGGGTGAGGTGGAGTGCCTCCAGAAGCGGGGTGACCTGCCGGTCGGAGTACCCGGCGACGAGCTGCCCGACCGGCCGGCCGAGCCCGCCGGGGTACGCCGCGGTGGCCTCCCGCACGGTGCCTACCAGCCGAAGCGCGTCGTCGTCGCCGTAGGCCAGGGCGAGCGCCCGAAGCCGCTCGGTCGCCGCCCGTACCGCGTCCGCCGGGAAGCCGGGGCCGGCGAACCGGGTCAGCTCCCCGATCCCGACCGGCCCGCCGCCCAGCAGCGTCAGCGCGTCCACCACCTGCAGGGTGAACGCGTCCAGCGCCTCCAGCACGCGCAGCACAGAGGGCCGGATCGCGGCCCGGGTGGCCAGCACGCCGAGATCCGCCGGCGGCGGCACGGCGAGGTCCGGACGCTCGCACAGCAGTGAGCCGAGGGCGTCGTCGGATCGGGTACGCAGCCAGTCGGCCAGGCCTCGTGTCATCGACTGCGAGGGTACGGCGAGTGGAACTGTCGGTGCCGGGTGGCAGGCTGCGCGGCGTGGACTTCGTGGACGTGATCGAGCGGGAGAGTGCGGCGCTGGCCGAGGCGGTGCATGCGTGGCACCGCCTCCGACCTGGACCTGTGGCTGTGGCGCCGGGTCGAGTCGGTGCGGATCGAAGGCGACGCCGTGGCAGTGCGGACGTTCCTGGCCTGGGCCGACCTGGAGTGACTGGTGGCGTCGGGACCGGTTCCGCGCGACACTCCGAGGCAAGCACAGCGGAGGTGTCCATGCGGAACAAGCACATCGATCCCGAGACCCACGAGACCGACCTCCTGGTGAGCGAGGCCGGTGGCGACCACCAGGGCTCGCACTCCCCGTTCGGCGAGGTCGAGTACCCGCTGCCCGTCTCGCAGCTTCCGTACCGGCACCCGAGCGCCGAGGACCGGCCGCACCTGGTCGGCGTGCCCGAGGAGGAGGAGGGCTGACCACGCCGCGCACCCCCAACCGGGGGTGTTGCGGGGCGTGCGCCGGAGGCAGGATCGAGACACCTCGTTCGTGCGCCTCGGGAGGTCACCCATGTCGCAGCAGGAGTCCGGTTCGGTCGCGCCACTCCCGTCGTACGCGTCGGGAACCTCGGACAAGCCGCTGCTCGGCGACACGATCGGCGGCAACCTGGCCCGCACCGTGGCCGCGTTCGGTGACCGCGACGCGCTGGTCGACTGCGCCGCCGGCCTCCGGTACAGCTACCGCGAGCTGGCCGCCGAGGTGGACGCCTGTGCGCTCGGGCTACTCGGGTACGGCATCGCGAAGGGTGACCGGGTCGGCATCTGGTCGCCGAACCGGGCGGAGTGGGTGGTGGTCCAGTACGCCACCGCGCAGATCGGCGCGATCCTCGTCAACATCAACCCGGCGTACCGCACCCATGAGCTCGCCTACGTGCTCAACCAGGCCGGCATCCGGACCCTGGTGGCGGCCCCGGCATTCAAGACCAGCGACTACCGCGCGATGGTGGCCGATGTCCGGGCGGAGTGCCCGGCGCTGACCCAGGTGCTGTTCTTCGGTGACCAGGAGTGGTCCGGGCTGCTGGAGGCCGGCCGTGCGGCCGACAACACCAGGCTCGCCGAGGTGGCCGCCACGCTGTCCTGCGACGACCCGATCAACATCCAGTACACCTCCGGCACCACGGGGTTTCCCAAGGGCGCGACGCTGTCGCACCACAACATCCTGAACAACGGCTACTTCGTGGCCGAGATCCAGCACTGGACGGAGGCCGACCGGGTCTGCCTGCCGGTGCCGTTCTACCACTGCTTCGGCATGGTGATGGGCAACCTCGGCGCGACCAGCCACGGCTCGTGCATCGTCATCCCGGCGCCCGCCTTCGACCCCAAGGCGACACTCACCGCAGTGCAGGACGAGCGGTGTACGGCGCTGTACGGGGTCCCCACGATGTTCATCGCCCAGCTCAACGACCCGGACTTCGCCAGCTACGACCTGTCCAGCCTCCGCACCGGGGTGATGGCCGGCTCGCCCTGCCCGGTCGAGGTGATGAAGCGGGTCATCAACGACATGGGCATGGCCGAGGTGACGATCTGCTACGGCATGACCGAGACCTCGCCGGTGTCCACCCAGACGCGCACCGAGGACGACATCGAGCGCCGGGTCTCCACCATCGGCACCGTGCACCCGCACCTCGAGGTGAAGATCGTCAATCCGGAGAGCGGGCTGACCGTGCCGCGCGGGGAGCCCGGCGAGTTCTGCACCCGGGGGTACTCGGTGATGCTCGGCTACTGGGACCAGCCGGACAAGACCGCCGAGGCGATCGACGCGGCCCGGTGGATGCACACCGGCGACCTGGCCACCATGGACGAGGTCGGGTACCTGAACATCGTCGGTCGGATCAAGGACATGGTCATCCGCGGCGGCGAGAATGTGTACCCGCGCGAGATCGAGGAGTTCCTCTACACCCACCCCGACATCGTGGACGCCCAGGTGATCGGGGTGCCGGACGCGAGGTTCGGCGAGGAGCTGATGGTCTGGGTAAAGCTCCGCCCGGGCGCGGCGGAACTGACTGCCGAGGCGCTGAAGGACTATTGCACCGGCAAGCTGGCGCACTACAAGATTCCTCGGTATGTCCACGCGGTCGATGAGTTCCCGATGACGGTGACCGGCAAGATCCGCAAGGTCGAGATGCGCGCCCGGGCGGTCGAGATGCTCGGCCTCCAGGACGCCGCCGACACCAAGCACGCCTGACCGCCGCCCGTCAAGCCGCAATTGCCCGACTGGGGATAACCGATCCGGATGTGTACTGCGGATCGGGTCTGTCGGCGTGCTCCGGGACCCTGCTGGCATGGACCTACAGGAGGGAGCACACCATGGCAACCATGGCCGAGCTGGTCCGGTTCCCGGATTCAAGTCCGCCCCCATGGCGTGAATGGACTGTGGAGGACCTGGAGTCATTGCCCGACGACGGCCGGCGGTACGAGCTCATCGACGGAGTCTTGCTGGTGCACCCGGTGCGGCTGTGTCCCGCGGAGCTGGCCGAAGGCTGAGTTGCGGCGGCTGGGCTGGCTGGCCGAGGGCTGAGTTGCGGCGGCTGGGCTGGCCGGGCCGCGTGGGGCGCGGCGTTACGGCCGCGGCGACGCGGGCAGGAAGGGCGGTCCACGTAGGCTCGCGACATGACAGCGGAGTCGAGCCCACCGTGGGCCGGCCAGGACCGGCGGTGTGCGGGCCTGGATCGGCCTGCGGACCTGGAGCCGCGGCTGGCGAGTCCGGACCGGCGGGCTGCAGGCCTGGACCGGCGGCATACGGGCCTCGATCGGCCTGCGGACCTGGATCGGCCTGCGGACCTGGATCGGCCTGCGGACCTGGAGCCGCGGCTGGCGAGTCCGGACCGGCGGGCTGCAGGCCCGGACCGGCGGTTGGCGGGCCTGGAGCGGCGGCTGGCAGGGCTCGGCAGCGTGCTCGTGGCGTTCTCGGGAGGGGCCGACTCGGCGTTCCTGCTGGCCGCGGCGGCGCGCGCCCTGGGACCGGACAGCGTGGTCGCCGCGACCGCGGTGTCGCCGTCACTGCCGGCCGCGGAGCTGGCCACGGCCGCCACGTTCGCCGCCGGGCTGGGGGTGCGGCACGAAGCGCCGCGCACCGACGAGCTGGCCCGCCCCGGCTACGCCGCGAACGGCGGCGACCGGTGCTACTTCTGCAAGGCGGAGCTCCTCGAGGTGCTGCGTCCACTCGCCGACCGCCTGGGGATACCGCACATCGCCACCGGCACCAACGCGGACGACGCCGTCGCCGGATTCCGCCCCGGGATCCGGGCCGCCGCCGAACGGGGCGCGCTGACGCCGCTGCGCGACGCGGCGCTCACCAAGGCGGAGATCCGGGCCGCGTCGATGAGCTGGGGCCTACCCACGTGGGACAAGCCGGCCGCCGCATGCCTGTCCAGCCGGATCGCATACGGCCTGCAGATCACGCCGGCCCGGCTGGCCCGGGTGGAGCGCGCCGAGCGGGCGCTCCGGGAACGCCTGACCGGCGCCGGGTACGCCGTGCGCAACCTGCGGGTGCGCGACCTGGGAGACAGTGGCGCCCGGGTCGAGGTGGACGCCGAGCTGGTACCCGTGCTGGCCGGCCACCCTGACCTGCTCACCGCGGTCGCCGGCTTCGCCGCGGTCACCGTGGACGAGCGCGGATTCCGGTCCGGCTCCATGAACGAGCTGCTGACCACGCCGGAGCGCTACCGGTGACCCGGGGGCCCCCGCGGTACGCCGCCGCGGGGGCCCCGGTCGGACGGGGATCAGCCGACGATCACCCGCAGGTGCATGGTGCTGGTGTCGCCCTGGCTGCTCGCGGTGAACCCGACCGACTGGACCGGGCGCACGTCCGCCGGCACGTCCTCCTCCCCGGCCAGCGCGATGACCCGCTGCACGTCCACGTAGATGACGTACTGCGACGAGCCCGCGTCCGGGACGGCCTTGCGGAAGCGGTCGCTGTTGCCCAGGCCGCCCTGACCGGCGACCAGCTTGCTCAGGTAGTCCTGCGACGACGCCAGCGCGAGCCCGTCGGGGGTCCGCTGCTGGACCACGGTGACGTCCGAGTCCGCCTTGGACAGCAGCCGCTCGGCGACCGTCTTGGCCCTCGCCGGGTCCGACGTCTTGGTCACGACGCCGAACACCGGGTTGTTGGCGTCGCCGGCCACGGCCACCACCGTCTGCGAGCCGACCAGGATCGCCAGGTCGTCCGGCACCCGCAGGTCGTACCCCCTCAGCGCGTCGTCCAGCTCCTCGGCAAGGCCGGCCTTCTTCATCGCGTCGTACGCCTGCCGCACGAGCTGGTCGCCGCCGCTGATCCCGACCGCCACCGCGGTGTCGTCGGGCAGCCGGCCCACCCGGTCGCCGACCCCACCGGCGGACCGGGGCGGCTTGGCGCCGAAGGTCTTCACGGTCAGGTCCGCGACGGTGTCGGTGAAGTGCAGGCTCAGCGCGATCCGGGTGCCCTTGAGCTGGTCCAGGTTCACGTCGGTGCCGGAGGCCTGGGGGATGTACTTGGCCGCTTCGGCGAGGCTGGCCCAGCCGGTGATCACGCCGCCGTCGCCGCCGACGGCCTTCACGTCGTTGCGGTAGGTGCCGTTGGCGGACAGCGACGCCTTCGCCGCGTCGGCCGCCGCCTGCTGAGCGATCGCCTGCGTCTCCGCGATCGTCACGGTGCCGTCGCCCACCACGAACCCGAACTCCTGCTCCTTGGCCAGCGCCGTGAGCCCGGACCGGGTGGCGTTCGCGTCGGTGGTCTCAGCGACCACGACGGCCTGCACCTTGTCGCCCTGCGGGTCGCCGGCGACCGCCACGTGCTTGCCGAGCCACGGCTGCACGTTCTGGACGAACTTCTGCCGGTCCTCGGCGTTCGGGAAGATCTCTTCGAGCAGCCCGTCGAGCAGGGTGTTCGCGTCCTCCCTGACGGTCACGCCGGGGAAGTGCTTGAGGTAGCGCAGCGCGGCCACCTTCTGCCCGGCCGGCGGGTCCAGGTTGACCTCGGCGTACGCCACCGTGTCGGCCGGCACCTTCTTGTCCAGCGTGGTGCCGCTGCCGGACATGAGCGTGTACGCCGCAACGCTGGCCGCGCCGAGCGCCACGACCGTGGCCGCGCCGACGGCAACCCACAGGGCGCCGCGGCGCCGCGGGCGGGGCGCGACCGGGGGCGGCGGCCCGGGCGGGAAGCCCGGCCCGGCGGCGAGGTACTCGGACGGGTACGGCCCATATGTCGCACCCGGCCCCGGCGGCGGGTAGCCGGGGCCGGCGTTCGGCGGGTAGGGCTGCGTGGGGTACGGCTGCTGCGGTACCGGACCGGTCTGGTAGCCGGGCTGCTGCGGTGGCGGACCGGTCTGGTGGCCGGGCTGCTGTGGAACGGGCCCTGTCTGGTAACCCGGGTACTGCGGTGGGGGCGGGAAGCCCTGCCCCGGCGTCGGCTGAATCGGCCGGTCCCCCGACGACTCCGGCTGATAATTGGACATGTAACCCCTCCGTGGTCCTCGCAAGGATCTCATTGTGACGCGCCCAGCCGATGGCCGGTTCCGTTTTGGTCGTGCTCGCCGGCCGGGAGGCGACTACCCTGGTCCGTCGGCGTGGCCATGCGTGGCGACGCCCGTACCGTCTTCAACCTCTCGAGGAGTCACGTGCCCACCGGCAAGGTCAAGTGGTTCAGCGCGGACAAGGGCTTCGGATTCCTGGCGCGGGAGGACGGCGAGGACGTCTTCGTCCACCGCGACGCACTGCCCGCGGGGGTCACCGAGCTCAAGCCGGGCCAGCGGGTGGAGTTCGGCATCGTCGCCGGCCGCCGCGGGGACCAGGCGCTCAGCGTGCGGGTTCTCGACCCGCTACCCAGCGTGGTCAAGGCAATGCGGAAGAGTCCCGACGAGATGGTGTCCATCGTCGAGGACCTGATCAAGCTGATGGACGGGCTGGAGAGCACCTACCGGCGCGGCCGCCATCCGGACCAGAAGACGGCGCACAAGCTGGCCACGATGCTGCGCCGGGTGGCCGACGACCTCGAGGCCTGACCTCCTCGTCGGTGGCGCGGCGGCGGCGGCAAGTCTGCGGCGGTGGGTCCGCGGCGGCGGGTCCGGGGCGGCACAGCTGCAGTGGGTGTGCGGCGGCTCAGCGCAGTGGCGGGCATTGCGGGGTGAGCCCCGCGGCGGCGGCGCGGCCGAGCAGCGTCCCGGCGGCGGCGTACCCCTCCTCGCCGAGGTCCCGGGTGAACTCGTTCACGTACAGCCCGATGTGCCGGCGCTGCACCTGCGCGGACATCTCCTGGGCGTGCTCGGCGACGTACGCCGCGCTCGCCTCTGGGTGCGCCCAGGCGTACTCCACGGACGCCCGGGCCGCCGCGGCGAGCCGACCGGTGTCCAGGCGGCGCCGGGCCAGGATCGCGCCGAGCGGGATCGGCAGCCCGGTCCGTGCCTCCCACCACTCGCCGAGATCGGCCAGGCAGGTGAGCCCGTACGCCGGGTAGGTGAACCGCGCCTCGTGGATCACCAGCCCGGCGTCGTAACGGCCGTCGGCCACCCCCGGCATGATCCGGTCGAAGGGCACCACGTCCACCCGCGCGGGCGGGGTGTCGGCGGACCACAGCCGGAACAGCAGGTACGCCGTGGTGCGATCGCCGGGCACGGCCACCCGGGCACCGGGCAGGGCCGCCGCGCCGCCCGCCGTGGCCGCCCCGGCGGTCAGCACCAGCGGCCCACAGCCGCGGCCGAGTGCGCCGCCGCTGGGCAGCAGTGCGTACTCGCCGAGCAGCCAGGGCAGCGCCGCGTACGACACCTTCACCACGTCGTACTCGCCCCGCTCGGCCGCGCCGTTGGTCACGTCCACGTCGGCGAAGGCGACCTTCACCGGCGGCGCGTCGGGTAGCAGCCCGTGCGCCCAGGCGTGGAAGACGAACGTGTCGTTCGGGCACGGCGAGTGCGCCAGCGAGAGGACCGTCCCGGGTGAACTCATGTCGGCAGCTCCTCGGCCAGTAGCGCGGCCAGCGCGGTGCCGACCGCGACCAGCGCGCCCGGGATGTCCCAGGTGGCCAGGTCGCGCCGGCCGACCACGTTGGACAGGCCACGGATCTCCAGCATCGGTACGTCGTTCGGCCTGGTCGCCGCGTACACCCCGGCGCCCTCCATCGCCTCGGCCACCGCGGCGTGCCGGGCCGCCAGGAGCGCCGCCCGGCCGTCGGTGCCGGTCGCCGTGGACACGGTGAGCACCGGGCCGACCAGCCCGCCGGTGCGTTCCGCGGCGGCCGCCACCAGCCCGGGCGGCAGCTCGTGCTCGGTCTCGCCGAGGCCGAGTTCGTGCAGCGCCAGGAATCCGGCCGGCGACTCCGCGCCCAGGTCGGCGTGCACGATCCGGTCGGCGACCACGATGTCGCGCACGCCGGCCCGCGGGCCGAACCCGCCGCCGATCCCGGCGCAGACCACCAGGTCGTACTGCCTGTGGGCGAGCAGGATCGCGGTGCCCGCGGCGGCCGCGGCCGGCCCGACGCCGCAGCTGGCCACCGCCACCTCGCCGGCACCGGTGTCGGCCAGCCAGCACGGGTACCGTCCGGTGCGGTCGGTCCGGGTCACGCCCAGCCTGGCGACCACCGCGTCCCGCTCTGGCACCACCGCGGTCACCACCAGGATCCTGGCCACCATCAGCCGGCGGGGTGCCCGTCGGTGCCCAGCCGGCGCTGCTGCGGCGTGGGTCCGGCGGCTCCAGCGGCCGCGTTGCGCCGGCTGACGATGGCGTACCCGAACGCCGCCACCAGCAGCGCGGCGGCCACCGAGAAGCCGATGGTGCCCCTGCTCGGCAGCACGATGCCCAGCCCGCCGCCGAACACCCAGGCGAGCTGCAGCAACGTCTCGGACCGGGCGAACGCCGATGCGGTCATGTGCTCGGGCACCTCGCGCTGGATGATCGCGTCCAGGGCCAGCTTGGCCAGGCTGTTCGCCCCGCCGACCACCAGCGCGAGCAGCACCGCGGTCTGGATGCTGTACGCGACCGCGGCCAGCACGCAGGTGCCCGCGCAGGCGCCGATGGCGGTCAGCACCACCACATCCGGGCGGGACAGCCGCAGCCGCGCGCCCGCCGTCGTACCGGCCATGCTGCCGACACCCGCGGCCGCCACGATCGCCCCCAACTCGAACGCCGCGGCGGCTCCGTGCAGCCGGCTCTGGATGAGGAACACCATGAACAGGGTCAGGAAGCCGCTCAGCCCCCGTACCGCGGCGGTGGCCCGCAGCGCCAGCACCACGCGGCTGCCGAGCGCGAGCCGGCCGCGCCGTCCGCTACCCGAGGTCATCGGCTCGGGTGCGTCGCCGCGCTCCGGGGAGTCCACGTGCCTGGGTAGCTTGACCGCGAGCGCGGCGCCCCAGACGAACACCGCCGTGGTGATCAACAGCGCCGCGGCGTAGCCCCCGGTCACCTTGATGAACACGCCGATGATCGCGCCGGCCACCGCCGCGGCACCCAGCCCGAAGATCGACAGCCGGGCGTTCGCGCTGACCAGGGTCATCTGGTACGGCATCACCCGGGGGACCGCCGCCGCGCGCAGCACGCCGTACGCCTTGGCCAGCACCAGGGTGCCGAAGGCGGCCGGGTACAGCGCGAAGCTGTGGAAGTTGGCGGCCATCACGTAGGCCAGTACGGCGCGGCCGAGCAGCGTGCCGGCCAGCGCCCACCGGCGGCCGTGGTGCAGCCGGTCCAGCAGCGGCCCGATCACCGGGGCGACGACCGCGAACGGGGCCATCGTGATCAGCAGGTACAGCGCCACGTTGCTGCGCTGCTGGCTGGTCGCCGCGGAGAAGAAGATCGTGCCGGCGAGGCAGACCGCGACCATCGCGTCCGCGGCCATGTTCACCGCGTTCAACCAGATCAGCGGGGTCAGGCCGGCCTCGCTGGCGCCCTGCGCCCGGCTGGCGGCGCCGACCTTGCGGACGAGCTGCCTGGACAGGTACGACGTGCGCGCCGCGGCGACCCGGGTCACGGTGAGCTTCTTGGGCACGGGCGGGTCCGGGGGCACCGCGCCGGCAGGCGCCCCCCCGGGGACCGCCCCGTAAGGCACCGCCCCGGGAGGCGCCGGGCCCGGCGGGCCGGCCGGGCGCCCGGCAGCCGGGCGGCGGTCGGGGGCGCGGGGGTCGGGGTAGCGCTCGTCCGGCTGGTAGCCGTCGTCCGGGTACCGCCCGGGCGGGCGTCGCGGGCGGCGCTCGTCGCGGTCCCGCTCTGGAAGGTAGCGTTCGTCCGGGTACCGCTCCGGCGGGTAGCGTTCGTCCGGGTACCGCTCCTCGGCATACCGTTCGTCCGGATAACGCCGCCGCGGTTCGGGATGGCGGCCGCCGGCGTACCCCGGCGGGTACCCCTCGCCCGGGTACCCCTCGCCCGGGTACCCGTCCCCGGGGTGGTGACCCGCCCGGTACCGCTCGTCGGGGTACCACTCCCGGCGCCGTGGCGGCCCGTCGTACCGGTCGTCATGCCTGTCGTCGTAGCGGTCGTCGTACCGGCCCCGGGGCGGCACCGGCGGCTCCGGATCCAGTCGGCGGGTGTGATCGATGCGCTGGGTCCGCTCCTCGGGGCGCGCCTGCGGTGGGCGAACCGGCCCGCCTCCGCGCCGGCTCCCCCACCTGCGGAGCGGTCGGCGCTGGCCGCCCTGACCGCTGTCCCCACGCCGCGTCACGTCACCATCCTGCCGTACCGCACTGACAGCGGCTCGTCCCTAACCGGGAGAGCCGTCCGGCAGGCCGGCAGATACCGTGCCGCACCGTCTCGTGCGCGGATAGGCCATGATGTACGTCGTGACTCCGGCAACGTCAACGTCGACGGACGCACCGCGGGCGGCGTCCGGCCGAAGCGCCCGCCTGGACCCGGTCTGCGCCGCCGCGGTCGAGCTGGCGGCAGCGGCAGCTCGGGACGTGGCCGGCGACATGGTCGGGGCCTACCTGTCCGCGCAGGCCGACGAGGACCGGGTGGTGACCCACCTGTTCGAGGCGCTGCAACCCGGGTACCGGGGCTGGCGCTGGGCGGTCACGGTGGCCCGGGCGTCCCGGTCGAAGCACGTCACCGTGGACGAGCTGTGCCTGCTGCCCGGCCCGGACGCGCTGCTGGCCCCGCAGTGGCTGCCGTGGAGCGAACGGCTGCGGCCGGGAGATCTCGGCGTGGGCGACCTGCTGCCGACCGCCCCGGACGACGACCGGCTCACCCCGACGTACGTGCAGTCCGACGACCCCGCGGTCGAGGAGGTGGCCTTCGAGCTCGGCCTGGGCCGGCGGCGGGTGATGTCGCGGACCGGCCGGCTGGAGATCGCCGAACGGTGGTACGACGGCGAGGGTGGGCCGGCCGCGGCGATGGCCCGGCACGCGCCCGCGCGGTGCGGCACCTGCGGCTTCTGGCTCTTGCTGGCCGGCAGCCTGTCGGCCGCGTTCGGGGTGTGCGGCAACGAGTTCGCCCCCCGGGACGGCATGGTGGTGGCGGTCGACCACGGCTGCGGTGCGCACTCCGAGGCACTGGTGGAGGACCTCCCCGAGGCGCTGCCGCCGGTGGTGTTCGACGACACCGGGATAGACCTGGAGGAGTACGTCGTCGACGCGGACGAGTCGCTCGGCCACGGCTGACGTGCCCGCGGACCCCTTCGGCACCGCCGGGATCCGCCGCCGGGTGCTGGACGGCTGGGCGGCCTCCGCGGCGCGGTTCCGGGAGGACGCCAACGCGGAGGAGGACCTGGCCCTGGGCGCCTACCGGGACCGGCTGCTGGTCGAGCTGGCGCAGAACGCGTCCGACGCCGCGGTACGGGCCGGCGCCCCTGGCGTGCTGCGGCTGTCCATTGTGGACGGTGAGCTGCGTGCGGCGAACACCGGCGCCCCGCTGACCGCCGAGGGCGTGCAGGCGCTGGCCTCGCTGCGCGCCTCGGCCAAGCGCGGTGGCACGTCGGTGGGGCGGTTCGGGGTCGGCTTCGCCGCGGCGGTGGCGGTCTCCGACGAGCCGGCGGTGGTGTCCACCTCCGGCGGGGTGCGGTTCTCCGCGGCGGACACCCGGCGGCTGGTGGCCGGTATCCCGTCCCTGCACGAGGAGCTGGCCCGGCGCAACGGCCAGGTGCCGGTGCTGCGGCTGCCCTGGCCGTACCAGGGCACGGTCCCCGAGGGCTTCGCCACCGAGGTGCGGCTGCCGCTGCGGAACGGCTCCGCCGCGGCGGTGCAGGCGCTGCTGGACGGGCTGACCGCCGAGCTGCTGCTGGCCCTGCCCGGGCTGGCTCTGGTGGAGCTGCCCGGCCGGGAACTGTCCAGAGTGGACGACGGCGCCGACGTCCTGTTGCGGGACGGAGTCCGCGGGACGCGGTGGCGGACTGTTCGGAGGACCGGCGAGATCGCGGCGGAGCTGCTCGCCGACCGGCCGGTGGAGGAGCGGGAGCGTCCGGAGTGGACAGTCACCTGGGCGGTTCCGGTGGGCGCCGACGGCGTGCCGGCGCCGCTGCCCGGCCGTCAGGTGGTGCACGCGCCGACGCCCTCGGACGAGCCGCTGTCGCTGCCGACCCGGCTGATAGCCAGCTTCCCGCTCGATCCTGCCCGGCGGCACGTCGCTCCGGGGCCGCTGACCGACGCGCTGGTCGCGGAGGCGGGCACCGGGTACGCGGACCTGGTGACCTCTGTGGCCGGTACGCCCGGCGTGCTGCACCTCGTACCGCGCGCGTCGCTGGCCGCGGCGGACCTCGACGCGGCGCTGTCCCGGTCGGCGCTGGCCGCACTGCGGGTACGCCGGTGGCTGCCCGGCGCCGTCGCGCCGGCTGACGCGGTGGTGGTGGACGCCGCGTCGCCGGAACTGGTCGCCGCGCTGGACGACGTGCTGCCCGGGCTGCTGCCCGCCGCCTGGTCCGGCCGCGGCTGGGCCGCCGCGCTGGATGCGCTCGGGGTGCGGCGGTTGTCCACTGTGGACATCGTCGAGCTGGTGTCCGCGGTGGACCGGCCACCCGCCTGGTGGCACCGGCTGTACGCGGCGCTCGAGTACGCCGACCGGGAGACGCTGACCGGGCTGCCGGTCCCGCTGGCCGACGGGCGGGTGGTGACCGGACCGCGCGGGTTGCTGCTGCCGGCGGGCGACCTGCCCGCGGGGCTGGACGCGCTCGGCCTGCGGGTGGTCCACCCCGACGCCGCGCACCCGCTGCTGGAGCGGCTCGGCGCCGTGCCGGCGACGGCGGCCGGCGTGCTGGCCGACGGGCGGGTCCGGGCGGCGGTGGAGTCCTCCTACGACGAGGAGGACCCTGGGCCGATCGCGGCGGCGGTGCTGTCCCTGGTGGCGGCGGCGGGCGTGCAGCCCGGCGAGCTGCCGTGGCTGGCCGAGCTGGCATTGCCGGGTGTGGAGGGGGACTGGCTGCCGGCGGGCGAGTTGCTGCTGCCCGGGTCGGTGCTGGCGGCGGTGATGGATGAGGACTCGCCGTTCGGCCGGCTCGACCCGGAGGTGCTGGCCCGCCACGGCGCGGGGCCGCTGCGCGCGGTCGGCGTGCTGGACAGCTTCGGGGTGCTACAGGTCTCCGATGTGGACACCGCGGGGGGCGACCACGAGCTGGACGGCGAGGAGGAGTACTACGCCGCGCTGGCCGACCGGCTGCCGCCGCAACACGTGCCGCCGCGGCTGGCCTCGCTGGTGGCGGTGCGCGACCTGGAGCTGGTCCGGCCCGGCGGGTGGCCGCTGGCGCTGGCGCTGTTGGACACGCCGCCGCTGCACGCCGCGGTGGCCGAGCCGGCGGTCGCGCTGCTCGCGGACGGGTCCCGGGCGGAGGTGCCCTCGTACACCCGGTGGTGGCTGGCGAGTCACCCGGTGCTGGACGGCCGGCGACCGGTCGAGCTGCGGCTGCCGGCCGCCGCCGACCTGGCCGGCCTGTACGACGAGGCGCCCGGCCCGGTGGAGCTGGCCGCGCTGGCCGGCGCGCCGTCCACTGTGGACGACGTGCTCGCCGACCCGGAGCTGGCCGCGGACCTGCTGGCCAGGCTGGGCGACCCGGACCGTACGGCCGATCCGGTCCTGCTGCGGACCGTGTACGCGCGGCTCGCGCTGGTCCTCGACGGGTTCGATGTGCCGCCCCCGCAGACCGTCCGGGTCGCACCCGACCGGGTCGTGTCCACATCGGACAGTGTCGTGCTGGACGCACCGTACCTGCTGCCGCTGCTGGACACCCGGGCCGCCGTGCCCGCCGGCGGGCTGCCCGGCCCGGTGGCCGAACTCCTCGACGTCCCGTTCGCCTCCGAGGTCGTCGGCGGCCACGTCACCTCGGGCCCGGCGCGCACCGTGCCGTGGGCGGAGGTCCCCGGCGTGGCGCTGGCCGCCGAACGGTGCGGCGGCGCGGTCCCCGCCGCCAGCGTCGCCCGGCACGCCGGCCTCCGGGTCGCCGACCGACCGGTGCCGTGGTGGCCCGCGGGCGAGACCGACCACGTCGACACCGCGGCCGGCGCCGCCGCACTCGGCCGCGCCCTCGCCTGGCGGCTGTCCCGCTGGGACCGGCGCGCCGCCGCCGCCGAGGCCTTCGCCCCGGACGCCGACCACGCCCGGCTGCGCACCGAGGACACCGTCGACGAGCGGTAGCGCGAACCGGAGCGCGGACGGGACCGCGGACAGGACCCGGACGGAAGCGCGGACAGTACGGCGGACGGGGCCGCGGACAGGACCGTTGGACAGGACCGCGGACCGGGTCAGCCGGGCGGGGGACGGGGCAGCCGGCGGGTGATGCCGTACGCGGCGAGCCCGGTCAGCGCGGCCCAGACCGGAGGGAGCAGCACGGCCAGCGGGGAGGTCGAGCCGACCTGGTACTCCACCGGGAACAGCCCAACGCCGCCGGCCAGGCGCATCACCCCGAACAGCGCGAAGCCCAGGGCAGCCAGTGCCACCAGCCCGGTCCACAGGATGAGCCGCCGCCGGGCGGTGGCCGGGTCGGGCACGCCGGACAGCAGCCGGACCGCGGCGGCCGTCAGCAGCGTGACGGCCAGCGCGATCCCCGGGATCCACCAGGCGGAGCCGCCGAGCAGCGAGCCGACCCCGGTACCCCGCTCGTCGGACAGCAGGTCCACCCGGACCGGCACACCCAGGCAGGTCGCGAGGAGCCACCAGCCCAGGTTCGGCGCCGATGCGATGGCCAGTCCGGACAGCAGCCGCCGGTCCTCGCCGCTGACCACCAGGTCGTTGGCGGGCGCGGTCTCCAGCGCGAGCAACACCCCGAAGGTGCCGAGCAGGGTGGCCAGCAGCAGCAGGTGCCGCAGCATCCGAGCCGGCTCCCGCAGCGCGGTCCACAGCCGCCGCAGGCTGGCCGGCAACTGCGTCACGTCGTAGCCGGTAGCGACCACCCCCGCGACCGCCAGGCCGGCCAGCAGCCCGCCCACCGGCGCGGTGACGTACCCCGCGTGGGTGACCAGCCCCTCGGCCACCGCGTAGCGGGACAGCAGCCCGGCCACCAGCCCGAAACCGCCCAGCGCGGCGGCCACCCGCAGCGCCTGCCACAGCCGGTCAGGCAGCGTGTCGTTGGCGCGGCCGGTCTCGAACCGGCTGCGCACCGCCCGCGCCAGCACCAGGACCAGCAGGCCGGTCAGCAGCAGCGGGAACGCATGTATCTGGTAGCCGAACGTGTTGCCGCCGACCCCCTCGTCCAGCGCCGGGACGGTGGCCTGCCAGTAACCGCCCAGAGCCACCGCCACCAGCGCGGACGGCGCCGCGACCCACAGCACGGTGCCCGGACTGCCCGTCGGGGCCAGCAGCACCGCCAGCCCGGCCGCCAGCACGTACGCCGCCAGCACCGCCAGCCCGGCCGCCCGCAGCGCGCCCGGCCAGTCCTGCCGTGCCGGCGGGCGCTGCCCGGCCGGCGCGGACGCCGCGACCGGAGCCGGGTACCGCACCGCGGCGGCGCCCGGCGGCGGCGGCGCCATCGGAGGCGGTGGCGTCCAGCCCTCCGGCCGGCCGGGCTGCCACCCCTCGCTCTCCGGCTGGCCGGGCTGCCACCCCTCGCTCTCGGGCCGGCTGGGTTGGCACGCGTCGCCCTCCGGCCGGCCGGTCGCATCCCACCGCGCCGCCGGCTCCGGACGCTCCGGACCGGGGGCCATCGGCGCGCCGCACCGCGGGCACCGGTTCGCGCCCGGCGGGATCTCCCCGGCGCAGATCGAGCACAGCGGCATGCCGCCAGGGTAGGTGCCGACGGGGGTGCATGGGGCCCTTAGCGTGACCGTGCGCGACGTTGCAGGTGCGCGACGTAGATGCCGAGCAGGCCCATCAGCCAGCCGGCGAGGGTCGTCCACAGCCACTCGGAGTGGGCCGCCTCGGCGTCCGCTCCGCGTGCCAGTCGCAGCACGAGCAGCACGCAGAACGCGACGAACCACAGCGCGGTGCCGATGCCGAGCGCGGTCGCCGTGTTCACCGGCAGCGGCTCGGGCGCCGGCCGCCTCGGGCCGGCGGCCGGTCGGGTCTGCTTCGGTGCGCGGCGCACGTAGCCGAGGCTACCGCCGGTGCGGCCGGTCCGTGACGCCGGTCAAGATCGTGAGATATGCTAACTATCGTGCCGAGGACAGCAGCCCCGGAGAGTGTGCTGGCAAGCGCGCTACGACTGGCCGTGGTCCGGCTCAACCGCCGGATGCGGGCCCAGCGCGTCGACAGCTCCGTGACGATCAGCCAGCTCGCCGCAATGTCCACATTGGACTTCCACGGGCCGCTCACCCCAGGGGAGCTGGCCGCGCACGAGAAGGTGCAGCCGCCCTCGATGACGAGGGTGCTCGCCGGCCTGGAGGAGATGGGCCTGGTGGCCCGCCGGCCGCACCCGACCGACGGCCGGCAGGTGATCGTCGAGCTGACCGCGGCCGGCAAGCAACTCTGCCGCGACGAGGTGCGGATGCGCGAGGCCTGGCTGTCCCGCCGCGTCGCGGAGCTGGGCACGGACGACCGGGAGGTGCTGCGCAAGGCGGTCGAGGTGATCAACCGGATGGTGGAATCGACGTGAGGTTCGGCGCGAGCTCCGGGGCGGGCAGTTGAGCGCAGCCGCGGGCCGGTCCAACCGAGGCATGTTTCGTGCGCTGCGGACCAGAAACTACCGGCTCTTCGCCACCGGGCAGATCGTCACCAACGTCGGCACCTGGATGCAGCGTGTCGCGCAGGACTGGCTGGTCCTGGAGCTGACCGGAAGCGGCATCGCGCTCGGCCTGGTGACCGCCTTGCAGTTCCTGCCGACGGCGCTGTTCGGGCTGTGGGGCGGCGTGCTCGCCGACCGGTACGACAAGCGCCGGCTGCTGCTGGTGGCGCGTACCGCGATGGGCGTGCAGGCGCTGCTGCTCGGCCTGCTTGTCGTGACCGGGCACGTCCAGCTCTGGCACGTCTACGCACTGGCCGCCCTGCTCGGCACCACCGCCGCGGTGGAGACGCCGGCCCGGCAGTCGTTCGTGGTGGAGATGGTCGGGCCGGAGGACCTGCCCAACGCGCTCGGGCTGAACGCCGCGATGTTCAACTCGGCCCGGATCGTCGGGCCGGCGTTGGCCGGCCTCGGCATCAACCTGGTCGGCACCGGCTGGGTGTTCCTGCTGACCGCGGCCTGCTCGGTCTCGGTCATCGTCGGGCTGCTCCGGATCCGGACCGGCGAGCTGGAGCGGGTGCCGATCGCCGGCCGGTCCCGCGGCCAGTTACGGGCCGGGCTGGCGTACGTCCGACGCCGCGCCGACCTGGTGGTCCCGCTGGTGCTGGTCTTCGTGGTCGGCACGTTCGGGATGAACTTCCAGCTCACGCTGCCACTGATGGTGCGCGAGGTGTTCGGCCGTGGCGCCGGCTCGTTCGGGCTGCTGTCCACCTCCCTGGCCGTGGGCTCGCTGGCAGGTGCCCTTCTGGCCACGGTGCGTACCCGCCGGCCGCGGATGCGGTTCCTGCTCGCCGCGGCGCTGACCTTCGGTGTGCTCGAGGCGGTGACCGGCCTGATGCCGACGTACTGGGCGCTGGCGGTGATGCTGCCGCTGACCGGCACCGCCGCGCTGACGTTCATGACCGCGTGCAACACGGCGGTGCAGATGGGCGTCGCGGCGCAGATGCGGGGCCGGGTGATGGCGCTGTACCTGCTGTGCTTCTTCGGCGGCACCCCGGTGGGCGCGCCGGTCATCGGCTGGGTGGCCGAGACGTTCGGCCCGCGTGCCTCGATCGTGGTCGGCGGCCTGGTGTGCGCCGCGGCCGCGGTGGCGATCGCCGCGCTGCTGGCCCGCCGCGGGGGCCTGCAGGTGCCGGACCTCGCCGCCGAGATCCGGCACTGGCACCGGTCCCGGCCCGAGCCCGGCCAAGCGCCCGTACGGGCAGCCTGAGCGTTACCGCAGGCGGCGTCCGGCGCGTACGCTCTCCTCTTGTGGGCACGATGCCTGCCGTGGTACAGGTCGCCGAGGTCGGACTGGCCCTGGTCGCGCCGACGCTGGTGTTCGGGACGATCCTGTACGCCGGCCGGATCGCCGAGGGCGCGGTCTCCGTCGCCCGCCGGCTGCGCCTGCTGCCCGATCCGGCGCCGCGGCCGGTGGACCCACCGATCGAACGGGTCGCGGCCAGCCTGCGCCGGCTCGGCCGGGAGGTGGCCGCGCTGCCGCCGGGCACCCCGCAGCTTCGCCGCCGCGCCCTGCAACTCGCCTACGACGACCTGCTCGCCACCGCGTGCCGGGCCCTGTCCATCCGGCACGAGCTCTGTGACCTGCCGCCGGGCATGGACCGTGAGGTGGAGCGGCTGCGGGTCGAGGCGTGCCTGGAACGGGCCGGGCTGCAGATCCGGGACCGGCGCGGCCGGGCGGCGTAGCCTACGCCGGTGCGGTTGTTCGTTGCGGTGCTGCCGGACGAGCCGGCGCTGGACGCGCTGGCGCAGACGCTCGATCCGCTGCGCGACGTCCCCGGCGCGCCGCGGTGGAACGACCGGTCGCTGTGGCACCTGACGCTGGCGTTCCTCGGCGAGGTCGAGCCGGACCGGCTCCCGGCGCTGCGCAGCGCGCTGGCCGACGTGGCCACCTCGGTCGGGCCGTTCACCCTGCGGCTGCGCCGGGCCGGCACGTTCCCGCCCCGGCGCCCGGCGCGGGTGCTGTGGGTGGGCGTCGCCGGCCAGGTGCCCGCGCTGCGGCGGCTCGCGCTGCTGGTGCAACGGGCCGCCTACGACGTGCAGGTGCGGCCGGACGGGCGGTCGTTCACGCCGCACCTGACGCTCGGGACGTGGCGGCCGGCCGACGGTGCCGGCGGCTGGGCCGGCGTCGAGGCGCTGGCCGGGCTGGACGGGCCGGCGTTCCGGATCGATCACCTGGTGCTGTTCCGCAGCCACCCGGGCAGGCAGCCGCGGTACGAGCCGCTGGACTCCTTCCCGTTCGGCGGCTGACCGGACCGGCTACCAGCCGTAGTCCTCGGGGGCGGTGCGGTAACCGGGGAAGATGTCGTCCAGCTCGGCCAGCACCGCGTCGTCCAACCGGATCTCCAGGGCACGCAGCGCGCCGGTGAGCTGCGCCTGTGTGCGCGGCCCGACGATCGGCGCGGTGACCGCCGGCTGGTGCAGCAGCCAGGCCAGCCCGACCGCGGCAGGCTCCTCGCCGAGCTTGTCGCACAGCGCCTCGTACCGCTCGAGCTGGGGACGCGCCTCCTCCAGCGTCTCGGCGGCCCGGCCGGACCGGCGCCGCTTGCCGGAGCCCTCCTTGGCCAGCACCCCGCCGAGCAGGCCGCCGTGCAGCGGGCTCCACGGGATCACACCAAGCCCGTAGTGCTGCGCGGCGGGAAGCACCTCGAGCTCCACCTCGCGGGTCAGCAGGTTGTAGATGGACTGCTCGCTGACCAGGCCCAGGAAGTTGCGCCGCTGCGCGACGCACTGCGCCTGCGCGATGTGCCAGCCGGCGAAGTTGGACGAGCCGACGTACACGATCTTGCCCTGCTGCACCAGGACCTCCATCGCCTGCCAGATCTCCTCCCAGGGCGTGCCCCGGTCGACGTGGTGCATCTGGTACAGGTCGAGGTAGTCGGTCTGCAGCCGCGTCAGCGACGCCTCGCACGCCCGCCGGATGTTCAGCGCGGACAGCTTGCCCGCGTTCGGCCACTCGGCCATGTCGCCGTACAGCTTGGTGGCCAGCACGGTCTTCTCCCGCCGGCCGCCGCCCTTGGCGAACCACTTGCCGATGATCGACTCGGTGCGCCCGCGGTGCTCGCCCCAGCCGTACACGTTGGCGGTGTCGAAGAAGTTGATCCCGACGTCCAACGCCCGGTCCATGATCTTGTGCGACGCGGGCTCTTCGGTCACCGGACCGAAGTTCATCGTGCCGAGGCAGAGCCGGCTGACCCGCAGGCCAGTCCGCCCGAGGTGTGTGTAATCCATGTCACGGACGCTAGTACGGTTGCCGCTGCGATGCTGTGCCGATGGGGTACCGATTCGACGAGGACGCCGCGGTCACATCGCTGGGCGGCGGGCGGTACGGGGCGCGGCTGGCCGGTGACTGGGCGATCGGCAACGCGCTGCACGGCGGGTACCTGCTGGCGGTGGCCTGCCAGGCGGCGCTCGCCGACGACGCGCACCCCGACCTGCTGGCGGTCGCGGCCAACTACCTGCGCAGCCCGCAGCCGGGTCCGGCCGAGGCGGTGGTGGAGCGCACCCGGTCCGGCCGGCGGGTCGGCTTCTCCCGGGTGCTGATGACGCAGGACGGCGAGCCGTGGCTGGACGCCGTGGTCACCACCGGGACCGTGACCGCGGACGATCCACAGTGGACGGAAGTGTCCGATGAGGACAAGCCCGGTCCGGACGAATCCTTGGTCATGCCCGCCGCGGCGCCGGACGGCCGGGTGATCCCGATGGCGGAGCTGCGCGAGATCCGGCTGGACCCGCGGATGCCCTGGGTGTCAGGGCGTTTCGAGGGTCCGCCGAAGACCGCGGGGTGGATGCGGTTCGGCGACGGGCGCGAGCCGGACCCGCTGGCCATGGCGTTCTTTGTGGACGCGTTGCCGCCGGTGACGTTCGCGCAGGGCCGGTTCGGCTGGGTGCCGACGGTGCAACTGTCCATGCAGGTACGGGCCCGACCGGCGCCCGGCTGGTGCTGGGGCGTCATGCGCGGCGGCGTGGAGGTCGGCGGCTTCCTGGACGAGCAGATGGAGGTCTGGGACTCCGCCGGCCGGCTGGTCGCGCAGGGACGGCAGCTCGCCGTTGCCCCGCGGACCTGAGTGCCCCCGGCTGCCACACCCTCACCGGGGATGTGCCGTCCGGGTGGATCGGGAGGCGGTGCCGTTACCGCAGTACGGCCGGGCGGCCCTCGCGCAGTTCGCCGTCCTGCATGACCAGCACACGGTCGGCGTACTCCCACGTCTGCGGATCGTGGGTGGCGATCAGGCACATCGAGCCGATCGACACCAGCTCGCGGAACGCGGTGAACAGCACGCGCGTCCAGCCCGCGTCCTGGTGCGCGGTCGGCTCGTCCGCCAGCATCAGCGCCGGCCGGAGCAGCACCGCCCGGGCCACGGCGCAGCGCTGCTGCTCGCCCAACGACGCCTGCCGGGGATAGCGCGCGGCCAGGTGCGCGACCCCGAACAGCTCCATCAGCGCACGGCCACGGTCGCCGAACTCGCGCAGCCGGCCGGACAGCCGGGCCGGCATCAGCACGTTCTCGGCCAGCGTCAGGTCCGACAGCAGCCCCAGCGCCTGCGGCACCAGCGCCAGTTCGGCCCAGCCGAACGCGTCCGCGGCCCGGCCGGACAGCTCGCCGCGCCAGTCCAGCCCGCCCGCGTCCGGCTCCTCCCAGCCGCACAGCACGTTCAGCAGGGTCGACTTGCCGGAGCCGGACGGGCCGACCAGCGCGACCAGCTCCCCCGGCCGCAGCGTGAAGTTCACCCCGCGCAGTGCGTGCACCTCCTCGGCGCCGCGGCGGAACGACTTCGTCACCCCCAGCCCGGCGACCAGCGCGTCGGCGGCACTCACTGCTCGGCTCCACGTTCGCTGCGCGCCTCGGGCCGCGTCCCGTTCCGTCGGAGGCTCCGGGCCGGCTGCCCCGCGATGCTGACCCGCTGTCGCCTCGCGGTCACCACGACTCCACGACCCTTCCGTGCTCCAGCCGCAGCAGGTGGTCGGCGGCCTCCATCACCCGCGGGTCATGCGAGGACAGGATGAACGCCGCGCCCTCGTCGGTGAGGTCGTGCACCGCCTCCAGCACCCGGTCGGCGCTGGCGGAGTCCAGTTCGGCGGTCGGCTCGTCGGCCACCACGACCCTCGGGTGGCCGACGACCGCGCATGCGAACGCCAGCCGCTGCTGCTCGCCGCCGGACAGCTGCGCCGGCCGGTGGTCGATCCGGTGCTCCAGGCCGAGCAGGCGCAGCAGCCGGTCGACCTCCTCGGCATCCGGGCGGGTGCCGCGTAGCCGGCCGGCCAGCTTCACCTGCGCGGTCGCGTCCAGGTACTCGACCAGGTTGTCCATCGGGTTCTGGAAGACGTAGGCCACCGCGGTACGGCGCAGCGCCCGGCGGCCGCGCGCGCCCATGCTGGCCACCTCGGTGCCGGCGATGCGGACAGAGCCGGTGGTGGGGCGGTCCACGCAGGCCAGGATCCGCAGCAGCGACGACTTGCCCGATCCGGACGGGCCGACGATCGTGCTCACCTTCGCCCGCGGGAAGTCCTTGTCGACGGCCGTCAACGCGTCGACCTCCTCGTCCCCGGTGACGTACACCTTGCCGACGCCACGGCACAGCGCCGCCACTGCCTCGGCCGCCCCCTCGACTGCCGCCGCGGGCGGGTAAGGGTCGGCGGAGGGGTACGGGTCGGGGTGGTAGCCGCCCGCAGGCGCGTACCGGTCGTCGTCGGGCTCGCCGCCGAGCAACTCGTCACGTGCCAAGGCGCATCACCTCCGATGTGTTTGCCCGGCCGGCCGCATGATGCGCGTAGGCCGAGGCGAGCACCGCCACCGCGGCCGCGGCCAGCCCGGCCAGGGCCAGCGCGAACAGCGGCAGGGTGAGCAGCGGCGGCGGCGGGCGGTAGGTGTCCAGGTCGATCCGGTGGTAGACGGACAGCACGGCGAGCAGCGCCAGCCCGGCGCCCACGCAGACGGCCGCCCCGATCAGGGTGACCAGTTCGGCGAGCAGCGAGCCGAAGTGCGCCCGCCGGGACAGCCCCATCCGGCGGGCCAGCGCGTACGCGGCCACCCGCTGCCGTTGCCGGGTCTCCAGGTAGAGCAGCAGGCCGCCGACCGCGACCAGCCCCACCAGCGCGGCCAGCGCCTCGAGGTACCCGAACGCCCAGGTCACGCCGAGGAAGTTGGCCACGTTCCGGACCTGCGCGTCGGTGGAGACGGTGAACAGCTGCATGCCCTGCCCGGTCATCGCCCGCTGGGCGGCCGCCTCGTCGTCGGTCCACACCTCGGTGAACCGCTTCGCGGTGTTGTCCACCGGGCCCAGCGCGGCCACGTCCACCAGCAGCAGCGGGTCGGTCACCCGCTGGCCGGGCAGCACCGCCGCGGTGTCCACCACGTTCACGGTCAGCACTCGTCTGCCCAGCTCCACCCGGTGCGGGCCGGGGCCGAGCCGGACGGCCACCGCGGGCACCTCGCCACCCGACCGCGGACCGCGGATGTCGGCCAGCAGCGCGGCCAGCGGCCTGCCGGCGAACCGGTCGTCCCAGAACGCGTACCGCGGGAAGGTGCCCGGGTCCACCGCCAGGATGGTCACCCGGTCCCCCTGCACGGTGGCGTCCTCGTACCGCAGCACGGTGGTGCCGACGCGGTTCAGCGCGGAGGGGTCGCGGGGCAGGTTGGTCGAGATGAGCTGCACGGCGCCGCCGGTGAACACCCGGACCTTGGCGTCCAGCGTGTACGCGGTGGTCTGGGTGATCGCGCCGGAGTAGACGAGCACGCCCACCGGCAGGCTCATCGCCACCAGCACGGTGGCGCTGACCAGCGGCGCGGACACCACCCGGCGGGCGGCCAGGTACAGCGCCGGCCCACGCCGCTCGGACACCCGGCGCAGCAACGGCAGCAGCAGCATGAGCAGCCGCACCAGCAGCACCGCCGCGCCGGCCAGGAACAGCAGCGGGAACGCGACCAGCAGCAGGTTGACCTGGGCGACGTTGTGGTCCACGGTGACCGCGTCGCCGCGCTGCAGTTGCTGGTACGCCAGCCCGGCGGCGGCCAGCACGGCCAGCTCCCACGGCACCAGGGCCGGCCAGCGGCGGCGGGCGCCGATCGGGCGTTCCACGGTGTTGCGAGCCCGGATGCCGGCCACCGCGGCGAGCAGCGCGATGCCGGCGACCAGGGCGGCCAGGCTGGTCACGGTGGCGAACTTCGGTGCCCACGAGTCCAGCTCCGGTGCCGGTCCGAGCTGGCGGACCAGCAGCCAGGCCAGGCCGAGCCCGAGCACCGCCCCGACGACGGCCGGCAGCGTCAGCTCCAGCGCGGCCAGGCCGGCCAGCCCGGCGGGGCCGACGCCGCGGGAGGCCAGCAGCCGCACCTCGGCGTGCCGGCGGTCCGCCCAGTAGCTGCCCGCGGCGCCGACCAGCAGCAGCGCGAGCAGCGTGCCGCCGAGCGCGATCGGGAACACCGGGCCGCGCAGCCCGTCCCGGATCCGGGTGGCCTGGTCGGCGAAGTCACGCAGGTTCGGGTTGGCGTCCACCCGGGTGACCACGTCGTCCGGCCGGTACTCCGCCCGCAGCGCCGCCGCGACCCGGTCCTGGGCTGCGACGGCGGTCCGCGCCTGGGTCAGGGTCAGGTGCGCGCCGTCGATCGGCGTGGCCCAGCTCGAGTCAACCCGGACCGCGTTGCCGAACAGGTCGCCGTCGCCGGTGAGCACGGCGGTCATGGTGGCCGCGTCGGTGGCGATCGCGATCGGCGGCGGGGACTGGTTGGCGAAGGCGAGGTTGAGGAACAGGTTGGTGTACCTGCACCAGTACGGCCGGACCGGCTCCTCGTACAGGTTGCGGTACACCCCGACCACCCGGGCCCTGGCGCCGCCGGCGAAGGTCACCATGTCGCCGGGCCCGGCCCTGAGCTGGCCGGCCGCATCGGTGGTGATCCACACGCCCCGGCCGGGGACGCTGCGCAGCGGGGTGACGTTGCGCAGCGCGTCGGCGCCGTACCACAGCCGGACCTGGGTGCTGGCGATGCCGAGGCTCACCGGCGTGGCGGATGCGGCGACCTGGGTACGGTACGGCTGGCCGAGGCCGGCCGTGGCGAACTGCCCGGTGACCAGGTCGGCGTAGCGCGGTCCCACATCGGCAGTGCCGCGCAGGGTGACCTCGGGGTAGACGAAGTTCGGGCAGTTGGCCGCGGCCATCTTCTGCAGCGACGCCGACGACGCCGAGGACAGGAACCAGGCGGCCGACGAACTGGCGCAGGTGAGGATCGCCGCGGCGCCGATCACGGCGAGCAGTACCGCCGGGTGCCGGAACGCGCGCAGCGGCGCCCGGGTCCACGGCGGCAGCAGCACGACGCCACCACCGGTACGACGCGGTGGCGCACCCGGCACGCCGGGCGCCTCGGCCGGAGCGGGCGGTACGGTGGCCGGCCCGGTGCCGATCGCAGGTGGCGACTCGCGCACTGTCTCGAGCACCGGTCGTCACCTCCCAGGGCAGCATCGCCCGGGCGGGCGACCCGGTTCGCCCGTATCGCCGCGGTCGATACCAACTCGTGACGCGCGCCGACGGGATGAGACGTGCCGTCACGAGATGGCACATCCCGTGGTCCGGTCGGGTCCGAGGGCGTCACGATATTGGCTGGCCGCGCGCGGCGGGCGCGCCGAGACTGGTGCCGTGTCCGCCGCCCTGTCCGCCGCCCTGTCCGCCCGCGGTGTCACCGTCAGCCGGGGCGCCGCCGTCGTCCTCGACCGGATCAGCCTCACCGTCGCCCCGGGTGACCGCGTCTTGGTCGTCGGGCCGAACGGCGTGGGCAAGACCACGATGCTCCGCGCGCTGGCCGGCGAGGTCGCCCCGGAGTCCGGCGCCGTGACCCGGCACCCGGCCAGCGCCGTCGTCGTCCACGTGCCGCAGGAGCCGGACGTGCGGCCGGGCGAGACGTTGGCCGGCCACCTGGCTCGGCGTACCGGCGTCGCCGCGGCCAGCGCCGAACTGGACCGGTCCACGGCCGCCCTGGCCGCCGGCGAGCCCGGGGCAGACGGCGCCTACGCCGCCGCGCTGGAGAGGTGGCTGGCGGTGGGCGCGGCCGACTTCGCCGAGCGCGCGGATGCGGTGACCGACCGGCTCGGGCTGGCCGTGGACCTTCTGGAACGGGGGGCCGCGGAGCTGTCCGGCGGCCAGGCGGCCCGGCTGCGGCTGGCCGCGGTGCTGCTCACCCGGGCCGACGTACTGCTCCTGGACGAGCCGACCAACGACCTCGACCTGCCCGGGCTGGCCGCGCTGGAAGAGATGGTGGCCGGCTTCCCCGGTGGGCTCGTGGTGGTCTCGCACGACCGCGAGTTCTGCGCCCGGGTGGCGCGGCGGGTGGTGGAGATCGACGAGTTCAGCCACCGGGCGGCCGAGTACGCGGGCGGCTGGGACGGGTACCTGGCGACGCGCACCGCCGCCCGGGTCCGGGCCGAGCAGGAGTACGCCGAGTACGCGGCCCGCCGGGACGGGCTGACCGAGCGGGCCCGCCGGATGAAGGAGTGGGCCCGGGCCGGGGCCCGCCGGGCCGGCAACCCGGCGGACGAGCCGGACAAGAACATCCGCTGGCGCGAGGTGCAGCGCTCGCAGCGGACCGGCGCCAAGGCGGCGGCGCTGGTGCGGGCGGCGGAGCGGCTGGACCCGGTTGACGAGCCGCGCGACCCGTGGGAGCTGCGGCTGACCATCGCCCGCGCGGGGCGCGGCAGCGAGGTGGTGTTCTCGCTGCGCGACGCGGTGGTGGAGCGCGGCGACGTGCGGCTCGGCCCGGTGAACCTGACCATCGGCGCGGGCGAGCGGGTGCGGCTGACCGGCCCGAACGGCTCCGGCAAGTCCACCCTGATCGGCGCGCTGCTCGGTCGGGTCCCGCTGACCTCCGGCGAGCGGTACGTCGGGCCGGGCGTGGCGGTCGGCGAGATGGAGCAGGCCCGGGACGCGCTGCGCGGCCCGGAGCCGCTGCTCGAGGTCTTCCGCGGGCTCTCGGGGCTGTCCGCAGCCGCCGCGGGCGCGCAGTTGAGCATTGTGGACAGTCGTACCCTGCTGGCGAAGTTCCGGATCGGCGCCGAGGTGGTGCTGCGACCGGCCGACACGCTGTCCCCGGGCGAGCGCACCCGGGCCGGGCTCGCGCTGTTCCAGGCCCGCGGGTCGAACTGCCTCATCCTGGACGAGCCCACCAACCACCTCGACCTGCCGGCCATCGAGCAGCTCGAGCAGGCGCTGTCGTCGTATCCGGGAACGGTGCTGCTGGTGACCCACGACCGCCGGCTGGCCGGCGAGGTGACGGTGACCCGGGAGATCGACGTGACCGGGCTGCACGCACGGTAGGTTCGCACGTGTGGCCGACTACCTGCAGGTGCTGACGACGACGGAGTACCGGGAGGACGCCGACCGGATCTCGCGGTCCGCCGTCGAGGCCCGGCTGGCCGCATGCGCGCAGGTCATCGGCCCGATCGTCAGCACCTACCGGTGGGACGGCGCGGTGGAGACCGCCGAGGAGTGGCAGGTGCTGCTCAAGACCGCGGCGGACCGGTACGACGCGCTGGAGGCCTTCCTGCGCGAGCAGCATTCCTACGAGCTGCCCGAGGTCATCGCCACGCCCATCGTCGCGGCCAGCGCGGCCTACCTGAGCTGGATCCGCGAGCAGACCCGCGGCGACGCGCCCTGAGGGCTGCGGCGTGGCCACGTACCACCCGGTGCGCGACGCGGCCGACCCGCGGCTGGACGACTTCCGCGACCTGACCGCCGCCGACCGCCGCCCGGACCGGCCCGGCGGCCGCGGTCTGGTCATCGCCGAGGGCGTGCCGGTCGTGCAGCGGCTGCTCGGCTCGCCGTACCGGGTCCGGGCCGTGCTCGGCGTGGCGGCGCGGGTCGACGCGCTGCGCGCCGACCTCGACCCGGTCAGTGTCCCCGTCTACGTCGCGTCGGCTGAGCTGATGGCCGGGGTGGTCGGCTTCCACCTGAACCGCGGGGTGCTGGCCGCCGCCGACCGGGCACCGTCGCCGCCTCTGGACGCGCTGCTGGCCGCCGCCCGCCGGGTGGTCGTCTGCGAGGGCCTGAACGACCACGAGAACCTGGGGGCGCTGTTCCGCAACGCCGCCGCGCTGGGCGCCGACGCGGTGCTGTTCGGGGAGCGCTGCGCCGACCCGCTGTACCGGCGCTCGGTGCGGGTCTCGATGGGGTACGTGCTGCGGGTGCCGTTCGCGACGCTGCCCTCCTGGCCGGGCGGGCTCGGGGTGCTGCGCGCGGCCGGGTTCACCGTGCTGGCGCTCACCCCGCGGCGGCCGTCCGTACCACTGTCCACTGTGGACATAAGCGCCGACCGGTTGGCGCTGCTGGTGGGCGCCGAGGGACCCGGGCTGACCGACACGGCGCTGGCCGCGGCGGACGCCAGGGTGCACATCCCGATGCCTGACGGCGTCGACTCGCTGAACGTGGCCACCGCGGCGGCCGTCGCGCTGTACGCGCTGCGCCCCCACACCTGTCCATGTGGGCACTCCGGTGACCCCTGATGATCGCCGCAGGGAGGGGCTGCGGGGATCAGACCAGCGAGTCACGCCAGGCCTGGTGCAGGTCGGCGAACTGGCCGGTGGCGGCGGTCAGGTCCGCCGGGCTGCCGTCCTCGACGATGCGGCCGCCGTCCATCACCAGCACCCGGTCGGCGATCTCCACCGTGGACAGCCGGTGCGCGATGATCAGCGCGGTGCGGTCGGCCAGGATGGTACGCAGCGCCCGCTGCACCAGCCGCTCGCTGGGCACATCCAGACTGGACGTAGCCTCGTCCAGGATCAGCACCGCGGGGTCGGCCAGGAAGGCCCGGGCGAACGCGACGAGCTGCCGCTGCCCCGCGGACAGCCGCCCGCCCCGCTTGGCCACGTCGGTGTCGTATCCCTCCGGCAGCGCCGCGATGAACTGGTGCGCGCCGATCGCCCGGGCAGCCTCCTCTATCTCGACGCGGGACGCACCCGGCCGGCCGAACGCGATGTTGTCCGCCACCGTGCCGGTGAACAGGAAGTTCTCCTGCGTCACCATCACCACCGCGCGGCGCAGGTCCACATCGGACAGTCGCCGCAGGTCGATGCCGTCGAGCTCGACCACGCCGGACTGCGGGTCGTAGAACCGGGCCAGCAGCCGGGCCAGCGTCGACTTGCCGGCCCCGGTGGCGCCGACCAGGGCCAGCGTCTGCCCGGCCGGCACCGCCAGATCCAGCGCCGGCAGCACCACGGTGCCGTCCCGGTAGGAGAAGTTGACCCCGCGGAACCGCACCTCGCCGCGAGCGCTGGCCAGCGGCGTGGGGTCGTCCGGCTCCGGCACCGACGGCGTCTCCTCCAGCACCCCGGACAGCTTCTCCAGCGCCGCCGCGGCCGACTGGTAGGAGTTGTAGAACATCGCGATGTCCTGCATCGGGTCGAAGAACCGGCGCAGGTACAGCAGGAACGCGGTCAGCACGCCGAGCTTGATGTCGCCGTCCATCACCCGGTACGCGCCGTAGACCAGCACGCCGGTCATGCTCACGTTGCCGAGCAGCTTCACCCCGGGCACGAACACCGCGATCAGCTTCCAGGCCCGCTCGTTGGCGACCCGGTAGTCCTCGTTCACCTCGGCGAATATGTCGTCGTTGCGCGGCTCGCGGCGGAACGCCTGCACGGCGCGGATCCCGCCGAGGGTCTCCACGATCTGCACGATGACGACCGCGACCGCCTCGCGGGTCTTGCGGTAGGCCGCCGCGGAGTGCTTGCGGAACCACCGCGACAGCGCCCACAGCAGCGGGAACGTGGCCATGGTCACCAGCGCCAGCGGCAGGTCGAGCACCAGCAGGATGACGCCGATGGTGAGCACCGACAGCAGCGCGGTGATCAGCCCGTCCAGCCCGTCGTCCAGCAGTTGCTGCAGCGCGTCCAGGTCGGAGGTCAGCCGCGAGATCACCCGGCCGGAGGTGTACTTCTCGTGGAAGGACAGGGACAGCCTCTGGAAGTGGCTGAACACCCGGCGGCGCAGTTCCAGCAGCACGGTCTGCCCGGTGCGGCCGACCCGCATGAGGAACTGGTACCGCAGCAGCGCGTCGGCCACCGCCGCACCCGCGATGGCCAGCACGACCACGATCAGCGGCGTCGCGTCGCCGCGGCGCAGCGCCGGGATGCCGCGGTCGATGCCGATGCCGACCAGCACCGGCGCGGCCATCGAGGCGGCGTTCTGCGCCAGCACGACCAGCACAGCCAGCCACAGCGCCCGGCGGTGCGGGCGGAGCAGGTCGCCGAGCAGCCGGCGGGATCTGGCGCGCAGGAAGATGCCGATCTTCTCCGGCACCTCGGACGCCTGCTCGGCCGCCACCCCCCGCCAGTCCGCGGTCCCCGATTGGGAATCTGTTCCGGACTCGACTCCAACGCGCGGTGGCGCGCCGGCGCCCTGCGCGTTCCCACTCATCGCGGCACCCCCAGCTCAGCCTCTTGGGACAGCAGGTCGCGGTAGGCCGGCACCGTCTGCAGCAACTGCGAGTGGGTGCCCACCGCGGCGATGGTGCCGCCGGCCAGCAGCGCCACCCGGTCGGCCAGCAGCACGGTCGACGGCCGGTGCGCGACCACCAGGCCGGTGGTGCGGGCCAGCACCCGACGCAGCGCCTGCTCCACCAGCGCCTCGGTGTGCACGTCCAGCGCGGACAGCGGGTCGTCCAGCACCAGCAGCTCCGGCCGGCCGAGCACGGCGCGCGCCAGCGCCAGCCGCTGCCGCTGCCCGCCGGACAGGGTCAGGCCCTGCTCGCCCACCCGGGTGTCCAGCCCCCACGGCAGCTCGTACACGAACTCGGCCTGGGCCACCGACAGCGCCTCGGTGACCTCGTCCTCGGTGGCCTCCGGGCGGCCCAGCGTCAGGTTCTCCCGCACGCTGGCCGAGAACAGGGTCGGCTCCTCGAACGCTGTGCCCACCGCCCGGCGCAGGTCGGCCACCCGCAGGTCGCGGATGTCCCGGCCGGCCAGCGTGATCCGGCCCGCGGTCACGTCGTACAGCCGCGGGACGAGCGCCACCAGCGTGGTCTTGCCCGACCCGGTGGCGCCGACCAGGGCCACCGTCTCGCCCGGCTCAAGGGTCAGGTCGATGTCGTGCAGCACCGGGCGGTCGGCGTCCGGGTAGGTGAAGCCGACCCCCTCGAACCGCAGCCGGCCGGCCCGCGCGCCCTCTGTACCCGGCCGCACCGCGGCCTCGGCGAAGCCGGCCAGCGGACCGTCGGTGATCGTCGGATCCGAGTCGAGCACCTCGTACACCCGGTCCGCCGCGGTACCCGCCTCCTGCGCGGCGGCCAGCAGCCAGCCCATCGACTCGATCGGCCAGACCAGCAGCAGGAACAGCGACACGAACGCGACCAGGGTGCCGATCGTCAGCACCCCGTGCACCACCGCCAGCGCCCCGACCGGCACGATCGCGGCCAGCACGAGTGACGGGTGTGCCTCGATGACGGCCCAGATCAGGGCCAGCAACTGGATCTTGTTCATCTCCAGGTCGCGCAGCCTGCGGCCCTGCTGGTCGTACCGGCCGTACACCGTCCGGGACCGCCCGAAGGCCTTGACCGTGCGGATGCCGCCGGCCGACTCCTCCACCAGCGTGGTCAGCTCGCCCTGCTGGTCCTGCACGCTGCGTGAGCGGACCCGATACTGGTGCTCGAACCGGTACATGAACCAGACCAGCGGGAGGGTCAACAGCACGACCAGCACGGCCAGCGGCCAGTAGATCATCACCAGCATGACGGTGACCACGACGAACGTTGCCGAGTTGACCACCATGAACACCAGGCCGAAGCCGATGAACCGGCGGATCTGGGACAGGTCACTGGTGGCCCGGGACAGCAACTGGCCGGACTGCCAGCGGTCATGGAACGCGACCGGCAGCCGCTGCAGGTGCCGGTACAGCACGTTGCGGACGTCGGTCTCCAGACCGAGCGCCGAGGTGGACATCGTCCACCGGCGGAGGAACACCAACGTCGCCTCGGCCAGCCCGAACAGCAGCGCGAGGCCGCCCAGCGGCCAGACCGCGGCCCGGTCACCGTTGCGGATCGGCCCGTCGATGACCTGCCTGGTGATGAGCGGGACCATGATCCCGGCCAGCGTGGCGAGCAGCGCGGCCACGGTCATCAGCAAGAGGTACCCGTAGTACGGCCGGACGAAGGTGCGCATCCGCCACAGCGAGGAGATCCGGGAACTGGCAGGACGTGACGTATCCATCGTTAGCAAGGCTAACCGGGGCCACCGACGATCTCATCCGAGTTTCTCGCCCGGCGCAACCCGCGCCGGCGGCGCGTCGGGGGCCTGGTCAAAGTGGTCAGGCCCTGGTCGGAGGGCCTGGTCAGGAGCGGCGCGGCCCCAGCAGTATCTCGTCCCAGGACGGCACCCGGACCCGGCGCTCGGACTGCTCGTCCGCCGCGTCGGCGGAGGTTGCCGGCGGGTCCTGCCGGTGCGGCACCAGTTCGGCCACGGAGGGGATCGGCTCGGTGGCGTGCTCGCCGTTGGCAGCGGCCCGGGCGGCGGCGGCCAGCGGGGTGACCGGGGTGAGCCGTCCGGAGAACGGGCGGTCCTCCTCGCCGGTCAGGTGCTGCGCCAGGTCGTCCTCGGCCACCAGCGCCTTGGTGGTCAGCTCGAACATCCAGGTCGCGGTGCGGTCCCGCTCGGCGGAGCGCCACCGGGCGACGACGAGCCAGGTGCCGTCCTCACGCTTGTGCGAGTCCCAGGTGACCGCCTCCGGATCGACGCCGCGCGCCTCCAGCCGCCCGTCCACCAGCTCCGCCAGGGTGGGTGCGGCGGGATCGCGGCGTACCCGGGCACGGCGCGCCTGCTGGACCACCTGGACACGCTCGGCCAGCACCGGGTACGCGAACCGCATCACCCGGTCGATCGACATGCCGGACTCGGCGGCCACCTGCTCGGGGGTACTGCCCGCGCGCACCCGGCTCTGGATCTCGCGCGGGGTCAGCGGGGTCACCAGCGGCAGGGAGAGCTGCCGCTGCCCGGAGCTGCCTCGGACCGCGCCGCGCAACGCGTCGTCGATGGGCAGCAGGTAGCAGTCGTCGCCGTCGGCCGAGACGACGAGGTGCGCGCCGTCCTCGGCCAACCCGACGAACCGCAGCCGGCGCATCCGCCCTCCCGCCAGCAGGGATCTTTCGGCCAGGCTACGGCGTGTAACACGCGGATCCGGTCAGGACACGCGTGTGGTGGCGGGCACTCCGCCGGGATGCGGCGCGTAGGCCAGACAGGGAGGGGTGTCCGTGCACGTAGCGAAGTCACGGCGGGTCAGGTGTCGTCCGACCTGCTGGTCCTGGCGCCCCGACCGGGTGAATCACACCGCTCCAGGCATGCCATAGGTGGCGCAGATGAATTTGGCCCGCCAGGATTGGCCGGCCGTCGTACAGGGTAGGCGGTTTACGCGGGTCAGGTTTCGGCTGCGCATATGGCGGTCCGTGCCTGACCCGGAGCATGCTCGCCTCCTGTGACCCCGTCGAGGCGCTGCCACTGACCCGCAGGGAGGATTTTCATGGGCTGGACCGTCGCTGATGCGCGCGCGTTCGTCCGGACAGTGCACGAGGGCCAGGTCGACACGCTCGGCCGCTCGCTGGTCGAGCACCTCGAGGCGGTCTGCGAACGGGTCGAGCAGATGGGCGGTGAGGAGGTCGACCAGGTCGCCGCGCTGCTGCACCACGCAGTGGCCGAGGGCGGGGTGCAGGTCGCGGACTTCGGCCTGCTCGGCCTGCCGGACCGGGCGATCGCCATCGTGGACGCGCTGACCAGGCGGCCGACCGAGACCGAGGACGAGCACCTGCACCGGATGATGGACACCGCGGGGGCGGTACGCGTGCTGCGGGCCGATCTGGCACACCAGCTCCATCCGGACCAGCTCGAGTGCGTGCCGGCCGCCGAGCGCGAGCGCACGCTGCACCGGTGCTGCCGGATCCTCGCCGAGCTGGACAAGGAGCCCGAGCTGACCTTCCGCTAAGCCGGTCCGACGGGAGGGGCGTCCGCGGCATCGGGCGCCCCTCTGCCAAGTCAGACATCAGCAGCACCGCCGGGCCGGGCTGCCGGCGCGCAGCCGCGCCCGCGGGGTGCGCCGCTCCGCGGGGCACCGCCACCGCGGCGACGAGCGGCCACTACTGCCGCAGCGCAGGGCGGCCACCGCCGCGGCCCCGGTCACAGGCGCGGTCAGAGGCTGGGTGAGAGCCGCTCCACCACGTAGTCGATGCTCGCCGTCAGCGCCTCCACGTCCGCCGGGTCGATGGCCGGGAACATGCCGACCCGGAGCTGGTTGCGGCCGAGCTTGCGGTAGGGCTCGGTGTCCACGATGCCGTTCGCCCGCAGCGTCCCGGCCAGCGCGGCGGCATCCACCTGTTCGGCGAAGTCGATGGTGCCGACCACCAGGGAGCGGTTGGCCGGCTCCGCCACGAACGGGGTGGCGAAAGCCGACTTCTCCGCCCAGGTGTACAGCCGGCTGGAGGAGTCCTGGGTGCGGGCGACGGCCCAGGGCAGGCCGCCGTTGCCGTTCAGCCAGTCGAGCTGGTCCACGAACAGCGCCAGCGTGGTGACCGCCGGGGTGTTGTACGTCTGGTTCTTGCGCGAGTTGTCGATCGCGGTGGGCAGGTCGAAGAAGGTGGGCACCCACCGGCCGGAGCCGGCGATCTCGTCCACCCTGGCCAGCGCGGCCGGCGACACGAGCGCCACCCACAGGCCACCGTCGGAGGCGAAGCACTTCTGCGGGGCGAAGTAGTAGGCGTCCGCCTGGCCGATGTCGACCGGCAGGCCGCCGGCCCCCGAGGTCGCGTCGATGAGCACCAGCGCGCCCTCGTCGGCGCCCGCTGGGCGGCGCACCGGGGCCATCACCCCGGTGGAGGTCTCGTTGTGCGCCCACGCGTACGCGTCCACGCCGGCCTCCGCGCGCGGCTCCGGGCGGGTGCCCGGGTCGGACCTGATGACCGTCGGGTTGCCCAGGAACGGCGCCTGCGCGGTGACCTGCGCGAACTTCGCGGAGAACTCCCCGAACGCCAGATGCTGGGCGCGGTCCCGGACCAGGCCGAACGCGGCAATGTCCCAGAACGCGGTGCTGCCGCCGTTGCCCAGCACCACCTCGTACCCGTCCGGCAGGGCGAACAGGGCGGCCAGCCCTTCGCGCACCCGCCGGACCAGCGCCTTGACCGGCTCCTGCCGGTGTGAGGTGCCGAGCACGGTGGTGGCCAGACCGGACAGCGCCCGCACCGCCTCGGGGCGGACCTTGGACGGCCCGCAGCCGAAGCGGCCGTCGGCCGGCCTGAGGTCGGCGGGGATCTGGATGGCGGCACCGCTGCGCTCGGCTGCTGTGCTCATCGGTTCGCTCGCAAGCTCACTGGCCCTCCTCGCGGGTGAGCCACCAGTCTCCCAAACGCGAGTCGAGGCTTTGTCGTACCGGGGTCCTAGGGTCTGGTGACATGGGGTCTGGTGACATGCGCTACGGATTCGTGCTGCCGTTCTGCCACCCGCGCCGGGTCGCCGACGCCGCGCTGGCCGCCGAGCGGGCCGGCTGGGACGGGGTCTACGTCTGGGAGACCATCTGGGGTTGGGAGGCGTGGGTGTCGCTGGCCGCTGCGGCGACGGTCACCGAGCGGATCAGGCTGGGTACGATGCTCACCCCGCTGTCGCGCCGCAAACCGTGGGAGCTGGCCAGCCAGGCGCTGTCGGTGGACCACCTGTCCGGCGGCCGGCTCACCCTGTCGGTCGGTCTCGGCGCGGTGGACACCGGGTTCGCCGCGTTCGGCGAGGAGACCGACCGGCGGCGGCGCGCCGAACTGCTGGACGAAGGGCTGGACATCGTCACCGGGCTGTGGGCCGGGCAGCCGTTCCGCTACGACGGCACGCATTACCACGTGCGGCCGACGGACTTCCTGACCCCGCCGCCCACGGTGCAGCAGCCGCGGATCCCGATCTGGGTGGTGGGCGCCTGGCGGCGGGAGAAGTCGATGGCGCGGGTGCTGCGGTACGACGGGATCCTGCCGAACGTGTTCGACCCGGACGGCAGGGCGAAGGAGGCCGGGTTGGCGGACGTGCGCGCGCTGACCCGGTGGGTGGCCGAGCGTCGGCCGCCCGAGGCCGGCCCGTTCGACGTGGTGGTGGAGGGCGAGACGCCGGCCGGTGACCCGCAGGCCGCGGCGGACACGGTGCGTCCATGGGCGGAGGCCGGCGCCACGTGGTGGATCGAGGGCATGTGGGGCGCCCAGGGCAAGCCCGACGAGGTGGACCGGGTCACCGGGCGACTGCTCGCCGGCCCACCTCGGGGCTGAGCCGGCTCAGGCGCGCCCGACGGCCTCGATGTTTTCGAAATGACTGATCTCGTCCCAGCCCTCCACCTCCTGCGGCATGCGGGGACCGGGGCCGATGTACCGGGCGGACGGGCGCACCAGGCGGCCGAGCCGCTTCTGCTCCATGATGTGCGCGCACCACCCGCCGGTGCGCGCGCAGGTGAACATGGCCGGCATCATGTGCGCCGGGACCTCGGCGTAGTCGAGGATCATCGCCGCCCAGAACTCGACGTTCGTCTCGATGGCCCGGTCCGGGCGCCGGCTGCGCAGCTCCTCCAGCGCCGCCTGCTCCAGCGCCAGGGCCGCCTCGAAGCGGGGCGAGCGGAGCTCCTCGCAGGTCCGCCGCAGCACCCGGGCGCGCGGATCCTCGGCCCGGTACACCCGGTGCCCGAAGCCCATCAGCCGGTCGCCGCGGTCGAGGATGTCGGCCACCACCTGCTTGGCGTTCCCGGTCCGCTCGACCTCCTGCACCATGGGCAGCACCCGGGCCGGCGCGCCGCCGTGCAGCGGCCCGGACATGGCCCCGATCGCGCCGGACATGGCCGCGGCCACGTCCGCCCCGGTGGAGGCGATCACCCGCGCGGTGAAGGTGGACGCGTTCATCCCGTGCTCGGCGGCGGACACGAAGTACGCATCCACCGCGGCGATGTGCCGCGGGTCCGGCTCGCCGCGCCACCGGGTCATGAACCGCTCCACGATGGTGTTGCACTGGTCGATGCGGGACTGCGGCACCGCCGGCACGCCGATGCCGCGGGCGGACTGGGCGGCGTACGACAGCGCCATCACCGCGGCCCTGGCGAGCTGCGAGCGCGCCTCGTCGTCGGTGATGTCGAGCAGCGGCTTGTAGCCCCACAGCGGCGCCACCATGGCCAGTGCGGCCTGCACATCGACCCGTACGTCGCCGCTGTGCACCGGGATGGGGAACGGCTCGGCCGGCGGCAGCCCTGGCCCGAACTTGCCGTCCACCAGCAGGGCCCACACGTTGCCGAAGGTGACATGTCCGACCAGGTCTTCGATGTCCACGCCCCGGTAGCGGAGCGCCCCGCCGTCCTTGTCCGGCTCTGCGATCTCGGTCTCGAAGGCCAGGATGCCCTCGAGCCCCGGCTTGAAGTCGTCGGACATCAAGTACCCCTCTGTGTATGACCCATGGAGTCCACGCCATCCTCGCTGGTGCCGATGGATCCGGCACGAGCGGGCACGTGTGGATTATCTCCGAGTCTTACGCATGTGAAACGATCACGCTACGTCCCGGACACAAGTGTGGGAGGGCGGTTGGGCCCCGGAGTCGGTCGAACGGGTGACGTCGGAGCGGACGTCGCCGGGATCCGCATCACCTACAACTCCGCGCACCTGTCCGAGCCGGACCTGGCGCCGGACTGGATGACCCAGTTCGGGCACTGGCTGGTGGACGCGGTCGAGTCGCTGGCGTTCCGTGAGCCGAACGCGATGGTGCTGGCCACCGCGGACGCCGCCGGGCGGCCCAGCGCCCGGACCGTGCTGCTGCGCGGGTACGACGCACGCGGGCTCGTCTTCTACACCAACTACACCTCCCGCAAGGCGCGCGAGCTGGATGCCAACCCGTACGCCTCCGCGGTGTTCCCGTGGATCGCGCTGGAGCGGCAGGTGGTGGTGGGCGGCGCGGTGCACCGGGTGTCCCGGGAGGAGTCGGCCGAGTACTTCGAGACCCGCCCGCGCGGTGCCCAGCTCGGCGCCTGGGCCAGCCCGCAGTCGTCGGTGATCGCGTCCCGGCAGGCGCTGGACGATGCGTGGCAGACGACCGCGGCGCGGTTCGCCGACGACGAGCCGGTGCCGCTGCCCGAACACTGGGGCGGGTACCGGATCGTGCCGGACACGGTCGAGTTCTGGCAGGGCCGGCCGAGTCGGCTGCACGACCGGCTGCGGTACCGCCGGACCGAGCAGGGCGGCTGGGTGATCGAACGACTCGCCCCGTGATATGTACGCGGGTCGGCTTCGCCGTACCCGCCGCCTGGTCGGGGTCGGCTTCGCGGTACCCGCCGCCTGGTCGGGGTCGGCTTCGCGGTACCCGCCGCCTGGTCGGGGTCGGCTTCGCGGTACCCGCCGCCTGGTCGGCGTCGGCTTCGCGGTACCCGCCGCCTGGTCGGGTCTAGAACGCTGGCTGAGCGGGGCAGCGTTGAGTGGGCGTGGCTCGGGGGTGGGCGCTTGGGTTCCGTTTTGCCCGGTGTCGGCTGGTTGTGGTCAGGTCTAGGACTCGGGCGTGGGCGATTGGTGCGCGACCGGGAGGCTGTTGTGGCGAGTGAGCCTGTGAACGCGGCCAGCGAGGGGGGCTCGTGAGCTTGGCGGAGCGGGTGCGGCGGGTGGCGGTGGACACCGAGCCGCTGCGGATCCCGGCGTACCGGCGGATCCTGGTCGGCTACAGCGTGTCGTTCATCGGCTTCACGGTGACCGCGGTTGCGGTGCCGGTGCAGCTCTTCGCGATCACCGGCTCGTCGTTCTACATCGGCGTGCTCGGCCTGGTGCAGATCGTGCCGCTGATCGGCTTCGGGCTGTGGGGCGGCGCGGTGGCGGACGCGGCCGACCGCCGGCTGGTGGCGCTGCTGTCGTCGCTGGTGGTGTGGGCCACGACGCTCGGGCTGCTGGCCCAGGCGGTGCTCGGGTTGCGCAGCGTGGGGCTGATCCTCGGCCTGATGGCCGTGCAGGCCGGGGCGTTCGCGATCGTCCAGCCGACCCGTGGGGCGATCATCCCGCGACTGGTGCCCGTCGAACTGGTGCCCGCGGCGAACACCCTGAGCTTCACCCTCGGCAATGTCGCCACCATCGCCGGGCCGCTGCTGGCCGGTGTCTTTCTCGGTCTACCGTCCGGCTACGTGTGGGCGTACGCGGCGGACGCGGCGCTGTTCACCGTCGGCCTCTACGCCACCCTGAGACTTCCCCACCTGCCTCCGATCGGCGAGACCAGCCGGCCGGGGCTGGGTTCGGTGGTGGACGGCCTGCGCTTCATCGCCGGGCGGCCGGTGCTGCTGCTGTCGTTCGCGGTGGACATCGCGGCGATGGTGCTGGCCATGCCGCGGGCGCTGTTCCCGGAGGTGGCCGAGCGGCGGTTCGGTGGCCTGGGTGCGGTCGGCTGGCTGTATGCCGCGATCGCGGTCGGCGCCGTGGTCGGCGGGCTCTCCTCGGGATGGATCGGCCGGGTGCGCCGGCAGGGGCTCGCGCTGGTCGCCGCGGTGGTGGCGTGGGGGCTGGCCGTTGCGCTGGCCGGGCTGGCGCCGTCGCTGTGGCTCGCCGTGCTGCTGCTCGCGGTGGCCGGCGCGGCGGACCTGGTCTCCGCGGTGTACCGGCAGACGATTCTCCAGGTGTACGCGCCGGACGAGATGCGCGGCCGGCTGCAGGGCGTGTTCGTGGTGGTGGTCACCGGCGGCCCGCGGCTGGGCGACGCCCGCGCCGGGATGGTGGCCGCCGCGGTCGGCGCCACCGTGTCCTGGGTGGCCGGCGGGGTGGCGTGCGCGATCCTCGTCGTCATCCTCGCGCTCGCCTTCCCCGCGCTGCGCCGCTACACCACCGCCACCCGGCCCGCGGACACCGGCCCTACAGACCCGGGAGGAGCAGGCCCGCGGCCACCAGAACATGCAGCCGGTGGGTAGACACCCCGCTACTGACCGCCCCGTCACGATCCAGATCCGAGTGTGGATGGCGGCGACTGGGTGGTCGCCGCCCATCCATCGGGGATGAGACGGAGGGGGCCTGAATGTGGGCAGGTACCACACTCGACCCCGACTACGAGCAGCGACTGACCGCCGAGGCAGAGGCAGGGTTCGACCCGGGCACCTTGACCCGGCGCCCGGCCGGCCGGCCTTCCCTGTCCGGGCGAGCCGGCCACTCCAACCGACTGGACCTGCGCGTCGACGACGAGACGTACCAGGCCATCCGACGGATCGCCGACCAGGGCAACCGCAAGGTCAGCGACGTCGTCCGCGACGCCATCCGCCGATACCTCGAAGCCTGCTGACGATAGGGTGCCCGCGCGCTCAACGCGGCAGATGTGCGCGGCCGCTTCGCGGCTACGGGCGCGCTCCGCGCGGTGCGTAGTGACCGGAGAGCGACACGAGGTCACACGTTGTAAGTGAAGCTGGTCGCCGGCCACGGCGTAGGCGGCCACGTACCCGGTCTGCCCGACCGGGTGGCCGGCGGCCGCGATGGCGTGCTCGACCGAGTCGATGCGCAGGTGCACGGCGCCCAGTTCGCGGGCCAGTTCGCGGGCGACCGTGGTCTTGCCGCTGCCGGGCAGGCCGCCGAGGACGATCAGCACCTCAGGCCAGCGCCCCGGCGGCCACCCGGAGGTCGGCGACCAGCGCGTCGTACGCCTCGGCGCGGCTCTCGTCCGGCACCCGCAGCACCGCGGACGGGTGCGTGGTGGCCATGATCCAGGCGGACTTCACCGCGGCGTCCTCCTCGGCGGTCGGCGGGTCGTACGGCATGAGCTGACCGCGCTGCCTGGTGATCCGGAACGACGGACCGAGCAGCGCCTTGGCCGCGGTGGCTCCCAGGCAGACCACCACCTCCGGCGAGATCAGCGCGAGTTCGGCGTCCAACCAGGGCCGGCAGGCGGCGATGTGTTCGGCGCCCGGTGTCTGGTGGATCCGCCGCTTGCCGCTCAGCCGGAACCCGAAGTGCTTCACCGCGTTCGTCACGTAGCTGATGTCCCGGTCGATGCCGGCCTCGGCCAGCGCCCGGTCGAGCAGCTTTCCGGCCGGCCCGACGAACGGCAGCCCGCGCCGGTCCTCGACGTCGCCGGGCTGCTCGCCGACGAGCACCACCCGGGCGTCCACCGGCCCTTCGCCGAACACCGTCTGGGTGGCCGGCTTCCACAGCTCGCACGCTCGGCAGCCGGCGGCGGCGGCACGTAGCCCGTCCAGGTCGGCGGTCTCCGGCACGACGGCGACGGCGGTGTCCATGCCGCGATTCTGCCCGGCCCGCGCGCCGTCGAACCTCGGGGTGCGCCAGGATGGCTCGGGTGGGCGTGGTGGTCCGGCCGGTGCCGGTTCGGCGCAGGCCGGTGCAGGTCGGCCTGTCCGCCGACGGCGTCGACACCGTCGACGCACGCGGCCGGCCGCGGTCCTGGCCGCGGTCCGTGGTCGCCGGGCTGCGGCTGCTGTCCATCGGGGCCACCGGGACTGACCCGGCCGGGGTCAAGGTACCGCTGGCCAGCGGGCTCGCGGTGGACGGCCACGGCGGCGAGCTGATCCGGCTGCCGTGGTGGGGCATCGGGCACGAAGCGCTCGAACAGGCCGCCACCGCGGCCGGCGTCCCGCTGCGGTACGCGGAGGGTCGGGCCGCACCCGGAGGCGAACGGCGAGTGAGCATCGCAGCGCGGAAGGAGCGAACAGCGGAGCGGGCCGGGAGCCGACCCGTCGGCAACGATTGCCAGCCGACCCTGCACCGGCCACGGTGGAAGGTACCGACCCCGGTCGCGCTGTCGCTCGGGCCGGTCGCCGTCGGGGTGATCGACCGGGACGGTCGGCAGGTGTCCTGGCCGCGGGTCGGTCACCCGTCCGGCGGCGGCCGTGCGACTCCCCCCGGTTCGGTCGCCCCCTCGGCCGGGGTCGGTCACCTGACCGGCGGCGGCCGTGCGACACCCCCCGGTACGGTCGCCCCCTCGGCCGTCCCCGTTCCGCCGGTGGCCAGGCTGCGGCTGTACCGCGACTACAACACCGGATCGTGGCTGAAGGCGGTGTCCCTGGTCGACCCGTGGCGGCGCGAGCTCGTGCTGATCCGGTGGGACACGCTGGCGGGCGCCGGCCCGATGCACGACGCCGCCTGCGCGGCCGGGCTGCTGCCGGAGTTCTGCTGGGAGTCGGAGCTGCCGGACCAGTGCATCCGGCGATCCAGGCGTCGATCCGGCAAGGCGGAGGAGGAGCCGATACTGGTCTTGTATCGGCGACGACGACAACGCCGCCGGGCGGCGTCTGGGCGTCGGAGGCGCCGGATGGAGGTTCTCAAACACCCTCTGAGTCAGGTGACCGTGAGCCGCTCGACCAGCACGTCCAGCACGGCCGCGGTCCCGGTGCCCTCGTCCAGCACCGCGGTGGAGCTGGCCGCGACGACAGCCAGCCCGCGGTCCGGCAGCGGCAACCAGTACTGCACCACGTCGCTGACCACCTGCCGGCCGGCCCGGTCCTCGCCGCCGTCGGCGATCACCCGGACGCGTACCGCCGGCCCGGGCGGCAGCTCCACGGTCTCCACCGACCGCGGGCCGATGTCGCCGGGCCGGTCCACGCCGAGCTGCTCGGTCAGGGTGGCGATCGGGTCGCCGTCGCCGGCCCGCCACGGCGTCACTGACACCTCGATCACGGTCCGCGGCGGCTCGCCGGACTCCGGCCGCCACGCCACGGCGGCGATCTGGCAGCCGCGAGCGGCATAGTGCTCGGCGAGCACGGTCAACGACCCGGTGAACGCGGCGCGCGCCCGCTCGTCGTCCAGCAGGGGCTGCGCGGCCACCAGGTCGCGGTACTGCTCAGCGATCAGCCCCGGCCGGGCCGCCTCGTCCAGCCCGAGCTGGTACCACCCGTCCGCCGGGATGGGCAGCGCGACCGTCGGCGCGGTGCCGTGAGTGCTCACGACGGCACCCCCGGGCCGTCCCACACCCAGTCAAGGGTGCGGGCGATCGCGTCGAACAGCTCCTCCAGCGCCTGCCGTACCGACAGGTTCGGCGTGGAGAACGTCATCGCCAGCACCTTGTCGGTGCCGGGCACCGGGACGAAGTACTGCGTCTCGGCGGTCTGCACCGTGTCCCCGCCGGAGCCGGCGAGACCGGAGTTGGTGGTGCGCCGCAGCCGGGCCGCCGTACCGGCCGGCGTCTCGAACCGCTCCGCCGGCGGCCGCACGTCCCCGTCCGCGTCGCTGTCGTCGGTGAGCTCGGCCATCACCCGGCCGAGCTCGGCCGGGTCGAGCACCGGCTGGTCCGCCGCGTCCCGCGGGGCCTCCCCGACCGCGATCACCAGCGAGGCGGACAGCGACAGGCCCTCGACCACCTGGTCCATCAGGGCCGCATAGATCGCGCCATGGCCGGCCGCCTGCCGGGCATACTGCCGCAGCATGGCGGTCAGCTCCCGGCGAAGCTGACGCATCACGGGGGTACGGGAGGAGCCGAGCCGGTCCTCGACCAGCTCGGCGATCGTCTCGGTGCGGGTGCGCGGGTCGAGATCGAGCTGGTACCAGCTCGCCGGCACCGCCACGGTGAACTCCGGCAGCCCGGTGTCGTCCACGTCCATCGGCTCGACCATCGTGCGAACCCTAGCCGGTCGTCATGGCTACGGGACCACCGGCGCGAGCGGCATGGCGATGCGGGTGACGGTACGGATCACCTCCGGGTGGCGGGCGGCCCAGTCGATCGCGTCGTGGGCCAGCGTCGCGGCGCCCTCGACCACCACGTTCGGTTTGGCCGGGTCGCTGCTCGGCCACTTCGGCACGACCACGCTGGCCGGGTTGCTGACCACGTCGCAGACCTTGCCGGTCGGGTCCTTGATGAAGTCCTTGGCGTTGGCCTCGAGCCGCCTGTCCACCACGTGGCCCACGATCGTCTTCACCGCGCCGTCCGCGGTCAGCTTCTTCGCGGTCTGGTCCAGCACGCCCCGCGCGCCGCTCCTGCTCAGCGTCCGCAGCGCGTCGCCCGCCTTGGTGAGCGTCGCCCGCAGCTCCGGCCCGGCCGACCTGGCCGCCGTCTTCAGCAGCTGCGAGGCGTCCTGCAGGTTGCGCACGTTCTTCAGCGCCTTCAGGCCGCCCGCCGCCTTGGCCATCTTCCCCAGCGGCAGCACGCCGACCACGTCGGCCAGGATCTGCGACGCGCTGACCTTGCGGCCGCTCGCGTACAGCACCGCGTCGGCGATCAGCGCGGCGGCGTTGACCGCGAGGGCGGCCGCGCCGAGGATCTCGCCCACCACCGGCACCCAGCCCAGTGCCAGCGCGGCGATGCCGAGGTAGCCGCCGACCTTGCGCAGGATGGGGGCCAGCGTCTCCAGGCTGTCCAGCGCCCACTTGCCGAAGCTCGCCAGTGCCCGCTTCCACCAACTCTCGTTCTTCAGGTCGTCGTCGATCGCGTGGCTGATCTTGCCCGAGCAGGTGTGCGCGGCCTGGTCGCGCTGCTCGATCGCCTGCGTCATCTCCCGGACGGCGGCCTGCATCCGGTCCTGCGCCTGGGCGAGTTGCTGCTCGGGCTGCGGCCCGTTCCAGACGAAGTCCTTGTGCTGTGCGCGCGCCTGGGCCTGCAGCATGTCCTTGTTGTGCGCGTTGGTCTGCGCGATCTGCTGGTCGCCCCTGGCCGCCTGGTAGTCCTTGATCGCCCGGGTGGCGAGCTGCTGCGCCTCGCGGATCTCCGGGTGGTATGTCGCCAGCGCGCTGCCGACCTTGGTGTACCGCTCGATCACCTTGTCCAGCAGCGGCGGCAGCTTCTCCTTGAACGCCTCGAACGCCTCGGCCGCCTCGCCCTTCCAGAACGTGTCGCTCCGGACCGAGCGCAGCCGCTGGTTCTGGGTACGGAGCGTGTCGGCGGTGCCGGTCAGGTCGGTGGCCAACTTTGCGATCTTGTCCGGGTCGCCGACGACGGGGTTCTGCCCGCTCTCCAGCGCCTGTTGCGGGCTGATCTTCTCAAACCGGAACACCGTTGCCTCCAGGCGGCACGTGCGCGACTCGGTCGTGGCTGCCGTGGGCGCCTCGGCCGGTGTCCCGGGTGGCTGCCTCCATCGGTTCGCCCGGCCGGTTCACTCGGCGTCCTCGACGTCGTCGCCGCCCCGCTCCGCGTCGGCGTCCTTCCTCCGCCTGACCGCCCAGGCCGCCGCGCCGGCCGCACCGAGCACGCCGACGGGGGCCGCCATGGCCGCGACCGACATACCGTGGTGGCCGCCACCGGCACCGCTCGGCCCCGGCTGCGCGGTGGCCTGGCCGCCCAGTCCGGCGGAGCCGCCGCCGGAGTCCGTGCCGTGGCCGGCCGCCTCGGTCGGATGGTCCGCGCCCGCGCTCGGGCCGCCGACCCCGCCGCCGGCCGGCCCTGCGGCAGGGTCGGTGCCGCCGGCGCCACTGCCGTGACCGGAGGTGCCCAGGTCGGTACCGGTCCCGCTGCCGCCTCCCAGGTCGGTGCCCGCGCCGCCGGCGGTCCCGAGGTCCACGCCGGTCCCGGTGCCGCCGCCGAAATCGCCGCCGCCCAGGTTGCCGCCGCCCAGGTTGCCGCCGCCCAGGCCGCCGGTGTCCAGCGGGGGAACGCCGGAACCACCGATCGGGGTGCCCGCCCCGCTGACAGGGCCGCCCTCGACCGGGTTCGGGATGCCGTCGCCGTCGTCGTCGTACCCGGGGATCGGAGTGCCCGTGATGGGATCGCCGATCGACCCGGAGCCGCCGATCGACCCGCAGCCGACACTCGACGGGTCGCTGATCGGGCCACCCGTGATGGGACCGCTGCGGGTGACACCGCCCGGATCGCCTGTCCCCGTGGCCGGCTGCCCGGTGCCGGTGGCCCCGGTGCCGGAGCCGGGGCTGCCCTGCGCCTCCACCGAGTCGGGTATCCCGTCGTTGTCGGAGTCGGTGTCGCGGTAGTCCGGCATGCCCCGTCCCCGTCCCCGCCCCCACCCCCGTTTCCGTTCCCGTTCCCGTTCCCGCCCCCGTCCCGGTACCTGTGGCTGTCCCTGTGCCGGTGTCCGCACCTGTACCCGTGCCGGTCCCGGTGTCCGTGGCTGTCCCGGTACCTGTGGCTGTCCCTGTGCCGGTGTCCGCACCTGTACCCGTGCCGGTCCCGGAACCCGCGCCGGTACCCGTGCCGGTCCCGGTACCTGAGCCGGTCCCGGTACCTGAGCCGGTCCCGGTACCCGTGCCGGTCCCGGTACCTGAGCCGGTCCCGGTCCCCGTGGCGCCGGCTCCGGCGCCCATGCCGCTCTCCTGCCGGTCCGGGATGCCGTCGTTGTCGGAGTCGGTGTCGCGGAAATCGGGGGAGCCGTCGCCGTCGGTGTCCGGCGGCCGGAGGTTCTGGTTGTCACCGTTCGGGTCGGTGGCGCCGTTCAGCTTGGCCAGCAGGTCCTTCTCGGCCTGGACGATGCCGTCCTCTGTGGTCTTGTAGGTCCTGGCCGCGTCGGCGGCGGCGTCCGCGACCTGCCGCAGCAGCGTGGAGATCTCCTTGCGCTTGTCCGACCAGTTCCTGCCGAAGTCCTCCACCGCGTGGGAGACACGGGAGGAGCCGAGGTAGTCGCCGGCCGCCCTGGTCGTACCCTCGACGCCGTCGAAACCGGCCTTGACCCTGAGCAGCGCCTGGGCCATGTCGGCCAGCGCCTCGTAGTCGACGATGATCTGGCTCATCGGACGTCCTTCGGGTCATCGACTGGATGCTGCTCGGCAAAGCTGGCCTACTCTACCCCGGTTGGTCCGGATGTGTCCAGCTCGCGGTAGAATGTCCGAAAGCCTGACGGTACTAAGGTGTCGGCCGGGAGGGGACCGATGCTGGAGTTCGACCGGGTGACCAAGCGGTACGGCGACACGGTGGCCCTGCAGGACCTGACCTTCAGCGTGCGGCCGGGGGAGATGTTCGGCTTCGTCGGGGCGAACGGCGCCGGCAAGACGACCTCCATGCGGATCGCGATGGGCGTGCTGTTGGCCGACTCGGGCGAGGTCCGGTGGAACGGTGCACCGGTCACGTTCGAGACCCGGCAGCGCTTCGGGTACATGCCGGAGGAGCGCGGCCTCTACCCGAAGATGCGGGTCGGCGAGCAGTTGGAGTACTTCGGCCGGCTGCACGGGCTGGACCCGGCCGCCGCCCGGGCCGCCGCCGAGCACTGGACCGACGCGCTCGGGGTGGCCGAGCGGCGCGGCGACCCCGTCGACAGGCTCTCCCTCGGCAACCAGCAGCGGGTGCAGCTCGCCGCTGCGCTGGTGCACCACCCGGAGGTGCTCATCCTGGACGAGCCGTTCTCCGGGCTGGACCCGGTGGGTGTGGACGCGCTGGCGGAGGTGCTGCTCGGGCGGTGCCGCGCGGGCGTACCGGTCATCTTCTCCAGCCACCAGCTCGACCTGGTCGAGCGGCTGTGCGACTCCGTGGGCATCATCAACGCCGGCCACATGGTGGCCACCGGGACGGTGGGCGAGCTGCGCGCGCGGGAGGGCCGCCGGCAGCTCCGGATCGTGGTACCGGACGCCGAGCCAGGCTGGGCCGGCGGGCTGCCCGGCGTCACCGTGGTGTCCGAGAACGATGGCGAGGTGTTGCTGGAGCTGGCTGGCGTGGACGACCAGACCGTGCTGGCCGCGGCGATGCGCACCGGGCGGGTGGAGCACTTCTCCTGGCGGCAGCCCACGCTGACCGAGCTGTTCCGCGAGGTGGTGGCGGCATGACGAACGCGCGGGGCACCCTGCTGGTGGCGCGGCGCGAGTTCTCCACCCGGATCCGGGACCGCGGGTTCCTGATCGGCGCGGCGATCACGCTGGTGATCCTGCTCGGCATCATCGTGCTGCCGAAGGTGCTGGGCGGGAACGGCGATGAGTTCTCGGTCGGCCTGCTGGGCAACGCCACCCGGATGCGGCCGGCGCTGCAGCAGGCGGCCGGCTCGGCCGGCGTCACGCTGAACTTCAGCACGGTGACCAGCCGGGCGGAGGCCGAGGGCGCGGTCCGGGACGGCACTCTGGACGCGGTGCTGGACGACGACCGCGGGGTCGTGGTCAAGGACAACCTGGACAACCGGCTGGCCACGGTCGTGCAGGCGGCGCACCAGCAGGTGGTCGGCGCGGAACGCCTGGCCGCGGCCGGCATCGACCCGGCCAAGGTGTCCGCCGCGCTGGCGGTGCCCCCGCTGAGCGTGGACAAGCTGAGCGGCGGGTCGACCGCGAGCGGGCGCAGGCAGCAGGTGGCGTTCTTCGCGGTGATCTTCCTGTACGGCCAGATGTTCGGGTACGCGATGTGGGTGGCGCTCGGCGTGGTCGAGGAGAAGGCCAGCCGGGTGGTCGAACTGCTGCTGGCCACGTTGCGCCCGTGGCAGCTCCTGGCCGGCAAGGTGGCCGGGATCGGGGTGCTGGGGCTCCTGCAGTTCGTGGTGCTCGGCGTGGCCGGCCTCGCCGCCGGGCTGGCCACCGGCGCTCTCTCGGTGCCCGGCGAGGCGCTCGGCACGATCGGCCACGTGCTGGTCTGGTTCGTGCTCGGATATGCCTTTTACTCCTGTATGGCGGCAGCGGTGGCCGCCCGGGTGTCCCGGCAGGAGGATCTGCAGAGCGCGATCGGCCCGATGCAGATCCTGCTGATGGGCAGCTTCTTCCTGGCCATCTTCGCCGCGCAGCAGCCGCTGGGCACGCTGGCGGAGACGCTGTCGTACGTGCCGCCGTTCTCGGCGATGCTGATGCCGCTGCGGGTGGCCGCGGGCGGCGCCGGGCTCGGCCAGATCCTGCTGGCCCTGGTCGTCATGCTGGTCGCCACCGGCGGGCTCGTCCGGCTGGCCGGCTGGGTGTACGCCGGCGCTGTGCTGCGTACCGGCTCCAAGGTCTCGCTGGCCGACGCGCTGCGCGCCGGCCGGGCACACAAGGTGTCCGCCGCCGCCTGAGCCCGCCCGGGTACGGCGTCAGGAGCCTGGCCGGAGCCCGCCTACCCGCCGCGGCCGGCCCGCGGCCGGGGCACCGCGCTAGGCGTGCCGCAGCCGCCGCTGTCCGGCCAGCAGCCGGTCGATCCTGGCCACCACCGGCCGCGCGGCCGGCGTGCCGCGTGCGGCGCTGCGTACCGCCCGTCGCTGCCGGACGGCGCGGAACTCCGCCCACACCCGCTTGCCCTCCCCCTCCGGCTCGGTACCCCAGCGGTCGGCCTGGCTGCCCACGATCAGCAGGCCGCGGCCGTGCGGGTCGCGGATCGGCGTCTCGTGCCTGTCCCGCGGTTCGGGCAGCCTCGGCGAGCCGTCGTAGACCGACAGCGTGGCCCGGTCGGAGCGCGCGGACAGCCGCATCCGGGGCGCGCCGTGCCCGTGCAGGAGGGCATTCGTCACCAGTTCGCTGCCGACGAGCACCACCCGGTCGATCATCTCCGGCGGGCAACCGGCGTCCCCGAGTGCCGCGGCGAGCAGCCTCCGTGCGGTAGCGGCACCGTTCGGCCCCTCCGGGAGGGTCACTGCGAGCACAACCGCATGCACCTCCCGTTCCGCGCGACGCCCCCCTTACTTAACGGTCTTCCCATCGTCGGCCGAGGCTGAACGTGGCAGGCCGACCCGCATTTCATCCAGCAGGCTGTCCACCACCGCGGTGAGGTCGCCGCCGGATGCCTCCGCCACCCGGCGCTGCCGCAGGTAGGAGCTGCCGAGCTCGATAATGCCGGGGATCCGGTGGAGTTCGTTGAGGCAGTCCAGCCGGCGCGCCACCGGGGTCAGATCCTCGACCAGGTCCATCAGCGCGGCCTTGACCGGGCGCAGCCGGCCGGCGGAGTCCACCAGCAGGTCGGCGTCCAGGCCGTACCGTGCGGCCCGCCACTTGTTCTCCCGGACCACCCACGGCGCCGGCGTGGGCAGCGTGTAGCCCTGGTCGAGCTGGTTGTCCAGGCGCTCCACCAGGCACTGCGACAGGGCCGCCACCGCCCCGATCTCCTCCAGGGTGGGCAGCCCGTCGCAGATCCGCAGCTCGACCGTGCCGAACCGGGGGTGCGGCCGGATGTCCCACCACACCTCGCGCACCGACTGGATGGTCTGGGTGGAGATCAGCACCTCCATGTAGGACTCGAAGTGGTCCCACCCGGAGAGCTGGTACGGGATGCCCGCGGTGGGCAGCCCCTCGAAGACCTTGCTGCGGTACGACGCCAGGCCGGTGTCGCTGCCGATCCAGTACGGGCTGGACGCGGACAGCGCGAGGAAGTGCCCGATATAGCCGAGCAGCGCGTTCACGATCGGGATCGCCTTGTCCGGCGAGCGGATGCCGACGTGCACGTGGATGCCGAAGATCTGGAGCTGGCGCGCCAGCCACTGGTTGCGCTCGACCAGCAGCCGGTACCGGTCGTTGTCGGTGATCTTCTGGGTGCTCCAGTCGGTGGTCGGATGGCTGCCCGAGCACATCAGCCCGACGTTGTACTTCGTCGCGGCGGCCTGCACATCCGCCACCGTGGCGGCCAGGTCCGCCTCCGCCTCCGCCACTGTGCCGCATATTCCGGTGATCACCTCGACGCAGGACTGCAGCAGCTCGTGTTTCGCCTTGGGGTGCTCGCCGTCGCCGTCGTCGGAGATGTCCCGCAGGATCTCGCTCGACACCGAGGTGAGCTGCCGGCTGTCGAGGTCGACCAGCTCCAGCTCCCACTCGACGCCGAGGCTGGACCGTTCGGAGGGGGTGAACTCGATCCGCACGGGCCTCAGCGTACGGGTACGGTGCGCCGGTCGCCGGGTTGCCTCGGGGTTGCCGCCGACCGGCGGAACTGTGAGATCCACCGCCAGATGAGATCGGTGCCGTCCGCGTGGCAGGCGTTGTCCCATCGCGGCCAGAGGTGCCCGCAGTCCAGCGCGGTCATCGCGACCACCGGCCGGGGGCTGCCCGCGGCGAGCAGCCTGGGCAACGCGGTCACCGGGCGGAAGCTGGTCCCGGTGTACGGGGAGTACCCGCCGCGGTAGGGCACCGCCGCGTCGTGCCGGCCGTGCAGGTGCCGGACCCGGATCAGGCCGGCGGCCGCCCGGCAGTTCCCCACCAGCCCGCCGGCCGCCCCGCCGGCCGCCGCGAAGACGTCCGGCCGGTCGCACTCCGCCCGGATCGCCATCATGTCGCCGTTGGAGAACCCGACGACGTACACCCTGCCGCGGTCGATGTCGTAGCGGGTGGCGAGGTCGGCCACCACCGACACCAGGTAACCGACGTCGTCGGTCCGCGCCCGGTGCGCGGCGCCGCAGCAGGCGCCGGCGTTCCAGGACGCTCCCCGGCCGATGCCGTACGCCACCACGAAGCCGTGCGCGTCGGCGTACCGGGACCACTGCCCGGTCTGCTCCATGCCCTGCCACCCGTTGTTCAGCCCGTGCAGCACGATCACGACCGGCGGCGTGGACCGGGCGACCCGCTCCGGCGGCAGGTGCAGCTGGTAGCCGCGGTCGCCGGCCAGCCGGATCCCGCGGAACGCCGGGCCGGTCAGCGCCGGCCGCCACGCGAATCCCGGCCGCCCGTCCACGGACCCGGCTGCCCGTCCGGGCGCGGCACCGGCCCCGGCGCCCGGCGTGGCGCCGGCCCCGGCGCCCGCTGTGGCGCCGGACTGGGCAGCACGAGGCCCGTGTGCGACGGCCAGGCCGGCCGGTAACACCGCCGCCAGCACCCCGGCGGCCGTCATCGCGAGCAGCCGACGCAGGGCCGGTTTCATGCCGTTCCCACCCGGCTGTCCGTCAAGAACGACACGGCGGACCGGCCGTCAGGCCCGTGGGCCGGTGTGCAGCGCGTTGACCGCCTCGCGCAGGTGGGCGAGGCGATTCTGGAGCTCCTTGAGGGTGGCCGCGGCGGAGGTGGGCAGGGTGCCGTCGTCGGCCAGCAGGTCGCCCTGCTCCTCCACGGCGGCCAGCCGGGCGGACAGCTCGGCCGCCACCGTGTCGCCGGGAGCGCTGCCGAGCTGGCGGCGCAGCAGGGCGGCCTGCTCGCGGAGCTGGCGGTTCTTCAGGTACAGGTCCACGAAGACGGACACCTTGGCGCGCAGTACCCACGGGTCGAACGGCTTGGCGATGTAGTCCACCGCACCGGCCGCGTAGCCGCGGAACGCCTGGTGCGGTTCGTTGTTCACCGCGGTCAGGAAGATGATCGGGATGTCCCGGGTCCGCTCCCGGCGCTTGATGTGCGCCGCGGTCTCGAAGCCGTCCATGCCCGGCATCGACACGTCCAGCAGGATCACCGCGAACTCGTCGGTGAGCAGCGCCTTCAGTGCCTCGTCGCCGGACCGGGCGCGCACCAGCCCGTAATCCAGCGTGCCGAGGATGGCCTCCAGCGCGACCAGGTTCTCCGAGCGGTCGTCGACCAGGAGGATCTTCGCCTTGTCACTCACGGGGGCCGCCCACCTCGCTGGCGCACGGTGGTCGCGTTCGCGACGTCCTTGCTGTGCCCATCGGTTCGCTCGCAAGCTTGCTCACGCCCACGCTCACCGCATCCCCCAGGCGCTGGACCCGGCCGGTCCCGTGATCGCCGCCGACACTACCGGCTCAGCCAGATCCGCAGTACCCGGAGCAGGTGCTCCACCTCGACCGGCTTGGTGATGTAGTCGGAGGCGCCCGCGGCCAGCGACTTCTCCCGGTCGCCGCGCATCGCCTTGGCGGTCAGCGCGATGATCGGCAGGTGGGCGAACTCGGGCCGGGACCGGATCTCGCTGGTGGTCTCGTTGCCGTCCATGCCCGGCATCATGATGTCCATCAGCACCAGATCCACCGCCAGATCCTGCTCCAGCAGGGAGATCGCGACGCGGCCGTTGTCGGCGTAGCGCACCTCAACCCCGCGCTGCTCCAGCGCGGACGTCAGCGCGAAGACGTTCCGCACGTCGTCGTCCACGATGAGCACCCGCCTGCCGACCAGCACCTCGTCGTCCTCGGCGGATCCGGGCGCCGGCCGCTCGCCCACCGGCCGGTGCAGCACCAGACTGACCCGGTCGCGCAGGTCGTCGCGGTCCCGGACCAGGTGCGCCGGCAGCGCCGCGGCCTGTTTGCGCAGCCTCGCCGGTGGCCTCGGGTCGAACACCACCACCGGGACCGGCCGGTGCCGCGGGTGGTCGCGCAGCCAGTCGAGCAGGGCGCCCGCCTCGGCGCTGTCCGGACCGGCCTCCGGGCCGACCACCGCCACCGCGTCCAGGTCGCCGTCCTCCAGCACCGCCAGCGCGGCCGCGAGGTCGTGGACGTGCCGTACCTCCACCTCCGCCCAGTCATCGAAGTCCGCCGCCACCCCGACCACCAGCAGCCGGCGCAGCTTCTGCGCCGCGAACGCGGCCAGCCGGGCCACCGCCTCGGCGACGGCCACCGTCCCGGACCCGTCCGGCCGGCTCACCAACGCGTCGTACGCGCCGGCCAGCAGCGCCTCGCGGGCCGCCTTCTGCGCGGACGGCGGCAGCACCGTGAGCACCGGCAGGTGCCGCAGTTCGGGGGCGCCCTTGAGCCGTTGCAGCAGCGGGACGCCGTCCACCGGCGGCAGCGTCGTGCTGACCAGCACCGCGGCCGGCGAGAGTTGCTGGATCCGGCGTAGCGCTGCGTCGGCGTCGGTCTCGACCACCACGCGCAGCCCGTTGACCCGCCCGGCGTCCACCGCGGTCCGGGCGACGGCGGGCGAGTCGCAGGCCACCACCAGCACCCGGTCCTGCACGGTGATCACCGTGCGGTCGTCGTCCACGTTCGGGTCCTCCGACAGCAGGGGGCTGGTGGAACCGCCGTCCACGGCCACGTGTCCGACCACCACCGAGCCGTCCTCCAGGTCGGTACGGGCCGGGCCTGCGGCGGCGCCCCCGAGCACCGTGGCCGGCGCGCCGGCCACGGTGCTCGGCAGGTACAGCGTGAACGTCGAGCCGCGCCCCGGCCGGGACTGCGCATGGATCTCGCCGCCGAGCAGGCGGGCGATCTCGCGGGAGATCGACAGGCCAAGCCCGGTGCCGCCGTAGCGCCGCGACGTCGTGCCGTCCGCCTGCTGGAACGCCTCGAAGATCACCCGCAGCTTGTCCTCCCGGATTCCGATGCCGGTGTCCACCACGTGGAACGCCAGCACCATCGGGGCGTTGCGCAGCGACGGCGAGCGCAGCACCGACCTGTCCGCGCGGGAGATCCGCAGCTCCACCTCGCCGGTCTCGGTGAACTTCACCGCGTTGGACAGCAGGTTGCGCAGGATCTGCTGCAGCCGCTGCTCGTCGGTGTGTGCGGTGGCCGGCAGGTCCGGCTCGACCCGGACCGCGAAGGACAGGCCCTTGTCCGCGGTCAGCGGCCGGAAGGTCGCCTCCACGTAGTCGACCAGCCCGCGCAGCGCCACGTCGGACGGCCGGACGTCCATCTTGCCGGCCTCCACCTTGGACAGGTCGAGGATGTCGTTGATGAGCTGCAGCAGGTCGGAGCCGGCCGAGTGGATGGTCCGGGCGAACTCCACCTGCTCTGCGGTCAGGTTCCCGGACGGGTTGTCGGTGAGCAGCTTGGCCAGGATGAGCAGCGAGTTCAGCGGCGTGCGCAGCTCGTGCGACATGTTCGCCAGGAACTCCGACTTGTACCGGGACGACAGCGCGAGCTGCTCGGCACGCTCCTCCAGGGTGCGCCTGGCCTGCTCTATCTCGACGTTCTTGACCTCGATCGCGCGGTTCTGCTCGCCCAGCAGCGCGGATCGCTCGGCCAGCTCGGAGTTGGTCTTGCGCAGCTCCTCCTGCTGGCCCTGGAGCTGCTCGGACCGCTCCTGCAGCTCCTGCGCCAGCCGCTGCGACTCGGCCAGCAGCTCCTCGGTGCGGGAGTTGGCGATGATGGTGTTCACCGTGACGCCGATGTTCTCGGTGAGCTGGTCCAGGAACGCCAGGTGCACCTCGGAGAACTCGCCGAACGACGCAAGCTCGATCACCGCCAGCACCTGGTCCTCGAACAGCACCGGCAGCACCACGATGGACGCCGGCGACGCGGAGCCGAGTCCGGAGGAGATCTGCACGTAGTCCCGCGGCACGTCCGCGATCAGGATCGGCGCGCGCTCCAGGGCGGCCTGGCCGACCAGGGACTCGCCGATGGCGAACCGGTCCGCCAGCCCGGAGCGCCCGGAGTACCCGTACGAGGCGATCAGCCGGAGCTGGGTGACCGCCCGCTCGTCCGGCTCGACCAGGAAGAACGCGCCGTACTGGGCGGCCACCACCGGGGTCAGCTCGGACATGATGAGCTGTGCCACGGTGAGCAGGTCCCGCTTGCCCTGCATCAGGCCGGACACCCGGGCCAGGTTGCCCTTGAGCCAGTCCTGCTCCTGGTTGGTCCGGGTGGTCTCCCGCAGGTTGTCGATCATCCGGTTGATGTTGTCCTTGAGGTCGGCCACCTCGCCGGACGCGTCCACCGTGATCTGCCGGGTCAGGTCGCCGGTGGTGACCGCGGTGGCCACCTCGGCGATGGCCCGCACCTGCGTGGTCAGGTTGCCGGCCAGCTCGTTCACGCTCTCGGTCAGCCGCTTCCAGGTGCCGGACACGCCCTCCACCTCGGCCTGCCCGCCGAGCTGGCCCTGCGAGCCCACCTCGCGCGCCACCCGGGTGACCTCGGCGGCGAACGCGGAGAGCTGGTCCACCATCGTGTTCATCGTCGACTTCAGCTCGAGGATCTCGCCGCGGGCGTCCACGTCGATCTTCTTGGACAGGTCGCCGTTGGCGACCGCGGTGGTCACCAGGGCGATGTTTCGCACCTGCGAGGTGAGGTTGTTCGCCATGGAGTTGACGTTGTCGGTGAGGTCCTTCCAGGTGCCGGCCACGTTCGGCACCTTGGCCTGGCCGCCGAGCCGGCCCTCGGTGCCCACCTCGCGGGCCACCCGGGTGACCTCGTCGGCGAACGCGGACAGCGTGTCCACCATCGAGTTGATCGTGTCGGTGAGCTCGGCGATCTCGCCCTTCGCCTCGACGGTGATCTTGCGGGTCAGGTCGCCGCGGGCCACCGCCGTCGTCACCTGGGCGATGTTGCGGACCTGGTTGGTCAGGTTGTTCGCCATCGAGTTGACGTTGTCGGTCAGGTCCCGCCAGGTGCCGGACACCCCGCGCACCCGGGCCTGGCCGCCCAGCCGGCCCTCGGAGCCCACCTCGCGGGCCATCCGGGTGACCTCGTCGCCGAACGCGGCTAGCTGGTCGACCATCGTGTTCATCGTGGACTTCAGCTCGAGGATCTCGCCCCGGGCGTCCACGGTGATCTTCTGCGACAGGTCGCCGCGGGCCACCGCGGTGGCCACCTGGGCGATGTTGCGGACCTGGTCGGTCAGGTTGCGGGCCATCACGTTGACCGACTCGGTCAGGTCCTTCCAGGTGCCGGCCACCCCGGCCACCTCGGCCTGGCCGCCCAGCCGGCCGTCGGTGCCCACCTCGCGGGCCATCCGGGTGACCTCGTCGGCGAACGCGCCGAGCTGGTCGACCATCGTGTTCAGGGTGTTCTTCAGCGCCAGGATCTCGCCGCGGGCGTCCACGGTGATCTTCTGTGACAGGTCGCCGCGGGCCACCGCGGTGGCCACCTGGGCGATGTTGCGTACCTGGGCGGTCAGGTTGCCGGCCATGAAGTTCACCGAGTCGGTCAGGTCCCGCCAGGTGCCGGACACGCCCGGCACGCCGGCCTGGCCGCCGAGCTGGCCCTCGGTGCCCACCTCGCGGGCCACCCGGGTGACCTCGGCGGCGAACGCGGAGAGCTGGTCGACCATGGTGTTCACGGTCGACTTCAGCTCCAGCAGCTCGCCCTTGACGTCCACGGTGATCTTCTTGGTCAGGTCGCCGGTGGCCACCGCGGTGGCCACCTGGGCGATGTCGCGCACCTGCGAGGTCAGGTTGTTGGCCATCGAGTTGACGTTGTCGGTGAGGTCCTTCCAGGTACCCGACACGCCCTCGACCTCGGCCTGGCCGCCCAGCCGGCCCTCGGTACCCACCTCGCGGGCCATCCTGGTGACCTCGTCCGCGAACGAGGAGAGCTGGTCCACCATCGTGTTCACGGTGTTCTTCAGCTCGAGCATCTCGCCGGCCACCTCGACGGTGACCTTGCGGGACAGGTCGCCGTTGGCCACCGCGGTGGTGACCAGCGCGATGTCCCGCACCTGGTTGGTGAGCCGGCTGGCCATGGTGTTGACCGAGTCCACCAGGTCCTTCCAGCTCCCGGACACCCCCCGCACCCGTGCCTGGCCGCCGAGCCGGCCCTCCGAACCCACCTCGCGGGCCACCCGGGTCACCTCGTCGGCGAAGCTGCGGAGCTGGTTGACCAGGCTGTTCACGGTGCGGCCCACCCGCAGGAACTCCCCGCGCAGCCGCCGGTCCCCGTTGGACAGCTCGATGGTCTGCGACAGGTCGCCGGCCGCCACGGCGGACAGCACCCGGCCGACCTCGACCGTCGGCTGCACCAGGTCGTCGAGCAGGCTGTTCGCGGCGGCCACCGCCTCCGCCCAGACCCCGCCGCCGGGCCCCGGGCGCAGCCGCTCGGACAGCTTGCCGTCCCGACCCACCGCCCGGCGTACCCGTTCCAGCTCCTTCGTCAGGTGCAGCTTGCGCTCCACCACCTCGTTGAACACGCTGGCGATCTCGCCGAGGATTCCGCCCCTGGACTCCGGTAGCCGGCCGCGGAAGCTGCCGTCCCGGACGGCGGTCAGCGCGGCCAGCAGCTCGCGCAGGTCGGCCGGGTCGACCCAGCCGTTCGCGGCCGGGTGGGCAACCGGAGTCATCGCATCGCCCCTGTCGTAGGAGGGCACGTGGGGGATATCGCCGGAGCCGGCAAACGTGTCACGCCGGTACCTGCCGGGCTCCGGCCAGTCTGGCACGATCGACCCGTCGCACCCCACCTCGAAGGACCCGGCTCACCCGTGATGACGATGAGCGCGCTCGGCGTGCACGCGAGCTTTGCAGCGTCCGCGGAGTCGATCGCGGCCGCCCGGCGGCTGGTGCGCCGGACGCTGGCGGAGTGGTCGGTGGGGGAGGCGGCCGACGACGCACTGCTGGTGGTCAGCGAGCTGTGCACGAACGCCGTGATCCATGCCGGAACCGGGTTCACGGTGAGCTGCATGCACCTGGGCACCGCGGTCCGGCTGGCCGTGCGGGACAGCTACCCCGGACGCGGGCTGCCCACCGCGCTGGTCGGGCCGGAGGCGCAGCGCACCAGCGGCCGCGGCCTGCTGATGTGCGCCGCCCTGTCCTCGGCCTGGGGGGTGGAGTACGACCGCACCGGCAAGGTGATCTGGTGCCACCTGGCGGTGCCCGGCGCCGTCCCCGCCCAGCAGCCGCCGGTGCTCGCCGCGGTCACCCTGGACACCTCCGGCCGGGTCCGGGACTGGACCGCGGCCGCCGGCGAGCTGCTCGGCTGGACCGCCGCCGACGTGCTGGACCGCCCGTTCGCCGACCTGGTCGATGCGGGCGCCGCGCCGGGTACGGAACGGCTGCTGGCGCTGCACCGCCGCGGCCACCGCGTCCCGGTGCAGGCCCGGTTCCTGCCGGCCGGCTCGCCCACCCCGGCCATGGTGCTGCTGGCGCCGGAGGAGTACCGGGAGGCGTTCGAGCTGCCCGCGGTGCCGGTGCCGGCCGAGGAGGAGCGGCAGGGTGACGCGCTCGCCGCGCTTGACTCCGACCGGCTGCCCGCGTACGAGCTGCCGCAGCGTGCCACCGAGGCCTGCTGCGACTACCTCGGCGGCGACGCCGCGTACCTGATGGTGGTCGACGACAACGGCGAGCTGCGGGTGGCCGGCTCCACCGGTCTGGCCGACGGGATGGACTCCTACGTCGAGCAGACCGACGACGTGCTGCGGGCGACCCCGGAGCGCATCCCGCAGGTGGTCGGCGACCTGGCCGGGACGGCGCAGGCGCCGCCGCCGCTGACCGCGGCCGGCATGCGGTCCGCGGTGTCGGTGCCGGTGCTGGTGGACGGCCGGTTGACCGGGCAGCTCACCGTGGCATCGGCGATCCCGGGACGGTTCAGCCACGACGACGCCGCCCGGCTGCGCCTGGCCGCCGCGCAGCTCGCCCGGCCGCTGGAACGGGCCCGGATCACCGACCTGGAGCGCCGCCGCCGCGGCTGGCTGTCCTACCTGGCCGAGGCCAGCGACCTGCTGGCCGGCACCCTCGACCCGAAGGCCACCGTCGCGGTGCTGGCCCAGCTCGTGGTGCCGCGGCTGGCCACCTGGTGCGCGGTGCACATGGCGGACGAGCGCGGCCGGCCGCGGCTTGCGCATGTCTGGCACGCGGACGAGTCGCTGCTGGACGCGGTCCGGGTGCTGCTCGAACGGGAGCCGCCGCCGATGCCCACCGACGCGACCGCCACCCCGTGGGCCACCGCCGCCAAGGTGTCGGACGGCACGGGCGCCGAACTCGCCGCCGACGCCGTGCCGGCGGCCGACGTGGAGCGGATCCGCACCGGCCCGATGGTGACCTTCGCGCTGACCGCCCGCGGCCGCACCCTCGGCGTGGTGGTGCTCGGCCGGGACCCGGGCCAGCGGTTCGGCCGGGACGCGCTGGGGCTGTCGGAGGAGATCTGCCGCCGGGCCGCGCTGATCCTGGACAACGCGTTGCTCTACTCCGACCACCTGGCCACCTCGCACGCCCTGCAGGCCAGCCTGCTCCCGGCCCGGCTGCCCCAGGTGAACGGCCTGGACGTGGGGGTGGCCTACCAGGCCAAGGGCGAGGGCCACGATGTCGGGGGCGACTTCTACGACCTGTACGCGGTCGGCCCGGACACCTGGAGGTTCGCCATCGGCGACGTGTGCGGCAGCGGCCCCGCCGCGGCTGCGATCACCGGCCTGGCCCGCAACGCGCTGCGCATCCTGGGCCGGCGCCGGCTGCCGCTGGCCGAGGTACTCGGCCAGCTCAACACGCTGATCCTGGAGGAGTCGGTGGACCCCCGGTTCCTCACCGCGCTGCACGGCGAGATCCGCCCGCTGCCCGGCGGCGGCGTGCGGCTGGCGTTGGTGGCGGCCGGCCACCCGACGCCGTACCTGCTCGACGGCGTCCAGCCGCCGCAGCCGGTGTTCAAGCCGCAGCCGCTGCTCGGGGTGCTGCCGGAGGTGTCGTACCAGGCGGAGGAGCTGACCCTGATGCCCGGCCAGATGCTGGTCTGCCTGACCGACGGCGTGCTCGAGCGACGGCGCGGCGACCGGATGCTCGGCGAGCAGGACCTGGCCTGGGTGCTGGCCCGCTGTGCCGGGGTGTCGGCGGGTGCCGCCGCGGCCCAGGTGCAGCAGGCCGTGCTCGAGTACTCCCCGCAGCCGTCGCGGGACGACTTCGCGGTGCTGGTGCTGCGCGCTGTCTGATCCGGGTGGAACCGACCGGCCCCGCGCCACGTCCCACAGGCCATGACGGTCTTCCGACGGATTCCCCTCGTCATCGCGTCGTGCGCCGTCGCCGGCCTGGCGGTCACCGGCTGCGGTACGCAGCAGGCGGGCGACGGCTCCGCGGCCGGTGGCACCGCCACCACCCCGGCCCCGACCGGCGTCCCCACCACCCTTCCCACCAGCCAGCCCGCGCCGACCAAGCCGGTCGCGGTCGTGGTGCACGGGGTGATCGAGCAGGGCGTCGAGCCGGGCTGCTACGTGCTCACGCCGGACCAGGGCGGCCCGAAGTACCTGGTGATCGCCAGGACGACGCCGCCGATCGGCGTACCGGTCACCGTGCGGGGTACCACCCAGCCCGGGATGGTCTCGTACTGCCAGCAGGGCACCCCGCTGCAGGCGACCCAGATCGAACGGCGCTGATTGACCGGTCGCTTGCTGGGATGAGGGGAAGCGGCCCGCGGATCCGGCCTGATCCGCGGGCCGCGTCCCGTGGCGAAGCGTCCGGTGGCGAGGCGTCCGGTGGCGAGGCGTCCGGTTGCGAGGCGTCCCGTGGCGTGCCCGACCGGCGCTCAGCCGAGCTGGACCGGGCTACCCAGCGGGGCCAGCAGCACCCAGGCGCCGCCCGGCCGCAGCAGCAGCGGCGCGCCGTGGCCGTCCCGGTACTCCGTCGGCGCGTTGGCCCGCGGCCGCCGCCAGGTCCCCTCGATCATCCGGCCGTCCCGGAACAGCAGCACCCGGCCGTGCCCCACCGTGTGGGTGTAGCGGGCCGAGTTGCCGGCCGCGTCCACGTCGCCGAGGTCCACGCCGACCGGGCAGAACTGCACCAGCACGTTGGGCGTGGCCAGCGGCGCGCCGCCCGCATCCCGCATCGGGCCGCCACGCGCGGTCTGCACGAAGGCGTGGTGCGGGCCGTCCCAGCCGTAGTTCACCGGGGTGCCGCCGATCTGCACCGTGAACCGGTTGATGTGGCGGGCCCGGAGCAGCCGCGCGTCCCTGCCGGCCCAGCGGAAGCCTACGTCCCGCGCCCCGCCGGCCTTCGGCATCGCCTTGGCCAGCAGGTAGAGGTCCACGGCGAGGTTGTGCGGCGCCGGACGGTCGCCCAGCCGGCGGTAGACGTCGCCGTGCGCGCTCGCGGAGCCGTCGGCGAGGGAGGAACGACGGAAGGCTGCCATCGGACCGCCCGCACCGCCGGAGAACGCCAGCCCGATCGGGCCGTACTGGGCGAGCAGTTCCGGGTCGGAGGTGCGCACGCTGCGCACCGGCGCCACGGTGCGGGGCCGCCGGTTGGAGTAGATCGCGACGATCCGGGTCAGGCCGCCCTCGGCCTGCTCGACGTAGACCACGTCGGCCCGGGAAAGCCCCACCTGCGGCCGGGCGGCCGCCACATTGTCGATCTTTACCGCGATCACCGGGCCGGTGGGTGGCGCTCCGATGCCGGTCAGCGGGTGGATCGGCTTCGGCTTGGGCTTGGGCTTGGGCTTCGGGGTGGGCGTCGGCGTGGGGCTCGCGGGCGCGGGCAGCCGCAGCGTCGTCTCGGGCGGGGAGGAGCAGGCCTGACCGCCGAGCGCGGTCGCCAGCAGGGCGGCGAGCAGCGCGGCGCGGCCAACCGGAGCGTTCGTGATGTTCACCGCAGGAGCGTACGAAGCCATGCGCCCGGCGCGCACATCCGGCGTCGTCGGCGCCGCCGCTTGACAACGACCGAACGCGATATATCTTGCCTCTGGGTGCTCGCGATATATCGCGAGCGGTACCGAGGAGAACCCGCGATGCCCACCTGGGAGATCAACTCACCGCAGAAGCTGTCCTTCGAGGACGTCCGCGTGCTGCGGCTGCGCACCATACGTGGCAACGTCCACGTGGTGGGTACCGACGGCCCCGCCCGGTTGGAGGTCACCGGCGTCCGCGGCCGCGGCCTGAAGGTGCGGCACGAGGACGGGGCGCTCCAGGTCGGGTACGACGACTGGCGGGTGCCGAAGGGGTTCTTGTCCTGGCTGCTCAAGCGCCGGGCCTGGCGGCGCCGGGCGGTGATCTCGGCCGCCGTGCCACGGGACTGCCTGGCCGACCTCGGCGTGATCAGCGCCAGCGTGGTGGTGTCCGGGCTGCGGGAGCGGGTCGACGTGCGGGTCACCAGCGGGGACATCACGCTGGCCGACCTGACCGGCCCGGTGGACGCGGACGCGGTCTCCGGCTCGATCGAGGCACAGGCGGTGGCCGGCAGCCTGCGGATACACACCATCTCCGGTGACCTGACCGTGGTCGAGGGCTCCGGCGGCACGGTGTACGCCGAGACCACATCGGGCTCGGTCACCTGCGACCTGGCCGGCGCCGACGCGGGAGACGTGCGGCTGTCCACGATGTCCGGGGAGATCGTCATCCGGCTGCCGGAGGACAGCGACCTGCGGTACCGGCTGCAGGCCACCAGCGGCGCGCTGACCAGCGCCTTCGGCCCGTCCTCCGGGCACCGGGCACCCGGCCTGTCGGTGATCGACGGCAAGGTTGGCGCCGGCAGCGGCGAGCTGTCCGCGAAGACCGTGTCCGGGCACATCTCGCTGCTCCGCCGCCCGGCCACCGACGCGGAGCCGAGGAGATGAACGCGCTGCGGCGGCCCGAGGAGCGGAGCGAGCGCGGAGCCGAGCAAATGACCGCGAGGCGACAGCGAGTGAGCATCGCAGGGCCGCCCCGCCGGCGGAACGTCTTCGCGGGGGGTGCGCCGCGGCCCGAGGAGCGGAGCGAGCGCGGAGCCGAGCAAATGACCGCGAGGCGACAGCGAGTGATCCCGCTGCGGCGGACGGTGAGCGTCGCATGACGAACGTGTTCAGCCACGGCCGGCTGCGGCTGTACCTGCTGAAGCTGCTGGCGGACAGCCCGCGGCACGGGTATGAGCTGATCCGGCTGCTGGAGGACCAGTTCATGGGGCTGTACGCGCCGAGCGCCGGCACCATCTATCCGCGGCTGGCCCGGCTGGAGGCCGAGGGACTGGTCACCTACAGCCAGCAGGGCGGTCGCAAGGTGTACTCGATCACCCCGGCCGGCCGGGAGGAGCTGGCCCGCCGCAGCGGCGATCTGGCCGAGCTGGAGACCGAGATCCGAGACTCCGTACGGTGCATGGCGGAGGATATCCGGGCCGCGGTGCGGGGCACCGCGCGGGACGTGAAGGACGAGCTCAGGCGGGCCGCGCGGGAGCTGCGCCGGCAGCAGCGCACCGGCCGGCTGGGCCACCGGCCGCGGACCGATGCGGGCCAGCCCGACGGCCCGCTCGGCGGCGGCCCGCTCGGCGCCGGCTGGCCGGCGTCCGGCTGGTCCGATGCCGAACCCGGCCCGCTCACCGACCGGCTGGTGCCCCGCATCCAGGAGCTGGTCGTGCAGGTGGCCGCCGCCGCCCGCGCGGCACGCCCCAGCGAGGCGCAGCTTCGGGAGTGCCTGGCCATCCTGGAGGACGCGTTCGCCCGGATCCGGGCCGTGCTGCGCGAGAACCGTCACTCCTCCTGACCCAAGACCGCTTCGTGCCACCCGCCGGCCGAACCGCGACGTGCACCGAGGCGGCACACTGTGCGCATGGTCGAACAGGTGGACGTGGTGGTGGTCGGGCTCGGCCCCGGCGGCGAGGACGCGGCCGGCAGGCTGGCCGAGGCGGGGCTGTCGGTGGTGGGCGTGGATCGCCGCCTGGTAGGCGGGGAGTGCCCGTACTACGGCTGCATCCCGAGCAAGATGATGATCCGGGCCGGCAACGCCCTGGCCGAGGCGCGCCGGGTGAACGGGCTGGCCGGGCACGCGGAGGCCACCCCGGACTGGGCGCCGGTCGCCGCCCGGATCCGGGACGAGGCCACCGACAACTGGAACGACCGGGTCGCGGTGGACCGGCTCGTCGGCAAGGGCGTCCGGTTCGTCCGCGGAACGGCGCGGCTGGTCGGGCCGGCCACGGTCGAGATGTCCGATGTATCCGAAGTGTCCGGCGTTGACGGTGCGGTCGGTGCGGACGATGGGGTGCGGCGCTTCGAGGCGCGCCGCGCGGTGGTGCTGGCCGCGGGCACAGAGCCCGTCGTACCGCCCGTCCCGGGTCTGACCGAGACGCCGTACTGGACCAACCGCGAGGCGCTGCGGACCGCGGAGCTGCCCGCGGAGCTGCTGGTCCTCGGCGGCGGCGCGGTCGGGCTGGAGCTGGCCCAGGCGTTCGCCCGGTTCGGCGCCGCGGTCACCGTGATCGAGGCGTCCGACCGCGTGCTGGCGGTGGAGGAGCCCGAGTCGTCCGACCTGGCGCGCCGGGCGATCGAGGCCGACGGGGTCAGTGTCCACACCGGATACTCCGCCAAGGTCGTGTCCCATGTGGACGGTCGGTTCACCGTCGGGCTGGAGGACGGCAGCCACCTGGCCGGCACCCACCTGCTGGTCGCCACCGGACGGCGTACCGACCTGCGCGGCCTCGGGGTGGATACCGTCGGGCTGGACCCGACCGCCCGGGCGGTGCCGGTCGACGACCGGATGCGCGCCGGCGACCGGCTGTACGCGCTCGGTGACATCACCGGCAAGGGTGCGTTCACGCACATGTCGATGTACCAGGCGGACATCGTGGTGCGCGACATTCTCGCCCAGGGCGGCCCAGGCGCGGACTACCGCGCGGTGTCCCGGGTGACGTTCCTTGACCCGGAGATCGGCGCGGTCGGGATGACCGAGGCGCAGGCCCGGGACGCGGGTCTCGCGGTGCGGGTGGCGGTCAGCGAGCTGCCCAGGTCGGCCCGCGGGTGGATCCACAAGGCCGGCAACGACGGGTTCATCAAGCTGGTTGCCGACACCGACCGGGGCGTCCTGGTTGGCGCCACCTCGGCCGGCCCGACCGGCGGCGAGGTGCTGTCCGCGCTTGCTGTCGCGGTGCACGCCGAGGTGCCGGTGGCCACCCTGCGGCACATGATCTACGCGTACCCGACCTTCCACCGCGCCATCGAGGACGCGGTCAAGCGCCTGGACTGATCAACCACCGGCCTCAGCATCCCGCGCAGCCGGTACGGCTCGGTGGTCCTGCCGGAGCCGGCCGCCCCGGACGGTAGCTCACGCGAACACCTTTCTGGCGCTCGGCGTCCGCGTTCGCGTGGCTCCTGTGCTCATTGGTTCGCTCGCAAGCTCGCTCACGTGGAAGCAGGCGCGCACCGCCCGCGCCGGGGCGGCGCGCCGGTCGGGGGTTTCGGTGCCGGCGCGGGTGACCCCGATGACGCAGCCGGCGGCGCCCCGGCGCCGGCCGCCCCGACCGGAGTGGTCGAGGCGACCGGCGGTGTGGCCGGCAGCCCCCACATGGCAGATGCCGGCCGTACTTTCGTTGGCTAACGGTTCGGTTGCGATGCCCCCGCCGACGTTCATCCTGAACGGCCACCGCAGGCCGGTCCGGGCGGTGTCAGGCGGAGCGGCGGACCTGTCCGCCGCTTCGCCTCTCACCCGAGACGCCTACCCCCCTTAACGGGCGCCCGATGCTCCGGCCGCGGCCAGGTCGCGGGCCACCCCGGGCGCCGGGGCCGGGCGGGCAAGCCGGCCGGGCCACCAGGCGCGCCGGCCGACGTCCAACGCCAGCGCCGGCACCAGCAGCGTGCGCACCACCAGGGTGTCCAACAGCACGCCAACGGTGACCAACACGCCCATCTGCAGCATCATCACCACCGGCAGCACGGCCAGCACCGAGAACGTCGCTGCCAGCACCACGCCAGCGCTGGTGATCACGCCGCCGGTCACCGCCAGCGCCCGCAGCACGCCGCGCCGGTGCCCGTCCGGAGCCGGGTCGGCCGCCACCTCCTCCCGGGCCCGGGTCATCAGGAAGATCGTGTAGTCCACCCCGAGCGCCACCAGGAAGAGGAATCCCATCAGCGGCAGCGACAGGTCGATGCCCGGGTGCCCCAGCGCGTGGTAGAGCAGCGCCGCTGCGCCGAGCGCGGCCACGAACGACACCGCCACGCTGGCCAGCAGCAGCAGCGGGGCCACCACCGCGCGCAGCAGGAGCACCAGCACGCAGAACACCACCAGCAGCACCAGCGGGATGATCAGCCGCTCGTCGTGCGCCACCGCGTCCCGCGAGTCCAGGCTGCTGGCCGTCGGGCCGCCGACCACCGCGTCCGCCCCGGCGACCGGATGCACCGCGGCCCGGACGTCGCGGACGGCCTGCTCGGCCGCGCGGCTGCCCGGGTCCTCGGCCAGCACGGCGCGGATCCGTACCCGGTCGCCCGCGGTCTGGGTGGACTCGATCCGGGCCACCCCGGGTATGCCCGCGGCCGCGGCCGCCACCGCATCCTCGGTGCCGACCTTGGCGTACACCTCGGCCGGCGCCGACGTGCCCGCCGGGTAGTGCGCGGTGAGCAGTTCCTGACCCCGCACCGACTCCGGGGTGTGGGTGAACATGCCGCGCTGCCCGGCCGAGCCCTGCAGCGTGGTGGTGCCCAGTGCGAGCGCCGCGAGCCCCACCGCCGCGACGGTCCACACCAGCCGCGGCCGACGCCCGACCGCGCCCGCGATCCGCGCCCACAGGCCGTGGTCGGCGGCGTACCCGGACGTGGGTGTCCCGCCGGACGCGGCTGTGCGCGAGGCGTCGAAGCGCGGCACGAACGGCCAGAACAGCCACCGCCCGAACACCACCAGCAACGCGGGCAGCAGCGTGGTCATCGACACGAACGCGACCACGATGCCGGTGGCCGCCACCGGGCCGAGCCCGCGCAGGTTGTTCATCTGCGCGACCAGCAGGCAGAGCATGCCCAGCGCCACCGTGGTGGCCGAGGCGAGCAGGGCCGGCAGGCTGCGGCGCAGCGCATCCGCCATCGCGGCATGCCGGTCGGTGTGCCGGCGTAGCTCCTCCCGGTACCGCGCCACCAGCAGCAGCGCGTAGTCGGTGCCGGCCCCGAAGACCAGCACGGTGAGGATGCCGGCGCTCTGCCCGTTCACCGTCAGCCCGGCGTACCTGGCCAGCAGGTACACCACCGCGTTGGCGAGCTGGCCGGCCACGCCGGCACAGAGCAGCGGCAGGCGATGGTGCCGGCCATCCCGGTCACCTTGACCGCCAGCCCGGGCGGCGCGTTCGCCTGCACGGCGTCCCGGATGTGGGTCACCGAGTCCAGCAGCCCGCTGCTGGCGCCCGCCGGCGCCCGAAGCGGCACCGAGACGAGCAGCGCGGCGCCGTCCCGGGCCGGCACCACCGGGCCGACCTGGCCGCTGGCGTACTTCGCCAGCGCGGCGCGGTCCGCGGTGGCCTTGGCCCGGTCCGCCGCGGTGACCCCGCCGTCCCGGGCGTACACCACGACCGCCGCCACCGTGTCGTTGCCGGGGAACTGCTTGGCGAGCTCCACCGCCCGGGTGGACTCGGAGCCGGTCGGCAGCCAGGTGGAGGAGTCGTTGTTCTGTACGTCGCCGATCTTCGTCGCGAACTGCGCCGCGCCCCCGACCAGCACCACCCACACGGCCACCACCAGCCACTTCGTGATCCGCCCCGCCGGCAACCCGGCGAGCCGTTGCCATGCCCTCATGGCCACTCCTTCGGCTAGGACCTCGTCCGTCCCGCCGATCGTTCGGCGACGGCACCACCCGCGTCGTCGGGCCGCGGTCGGCATCGCCGGTACGCCCTCCGGCGCACCTCGGTCGGGGCGCGTACCGCGCCGGTCGTACCGTGCGGGTTGTACTGCCGGTCGTACCGCGCGCCGGTCGTAGTGCCGGTCGTACCGCGCGCCGGTCCGTAGTGGCCGGTCGTATCGCGCGCTGGTCGTACTGCGGGTCGTACCGCGCGCTGGTCGTACTGCCGGCCGTACCGCGCGCGCGCCGGTCCTACCGCGCGCTGGTCGTACCGCGGGTCGTACGGCGGGCCGGTCGTACTGCCGGTCGTACCGCGCGCCGGTCGTACTGCCGGCCGGACCGCGGGTGGTTGGCGTTAGGCGGTCCAGCCGGGGCGGACCAGGCCGGTCTCGTAGGCCATCACGACGAGCTGGGCGCGGTCGCGGGCGCCGAGCTTGATCATCGTGCGGGAGACGTGGGTCTTGGCGGTGGCCGGGCTGACCACGAGCTTCTCGGCGATCTCGTCGTTGGTGAGGCCGGCGGCGACCAGGGTCATCACCTCGCGCTCCCGGTCGGTCAGCGCGTTGAGCTGCGTGGCCGGCCGCGGCTTGGCGGCGCGGCTGGCGAACTCGGCGATCAGCCGGCGGGTGACCCCGGGGGAGAGCAGCCCGTCGCCGCCGGCCACCACCCGCACCCCGCGGATCAGCTCGACCGGCTCGGTGTCCTTCACCAGGAAGCCGCTGGCCCCCGAGCGCAGCGCCTCGAACACGTACTCGTCGATCTCGAACGTGGTCAGGATGATGACCCGCACGTCGGACATCCGCTGGTCGGCGGCGATCCGGGCGGTGGCCGCCAGGCCGTCCAGCCGGGGCATCCGGATGTCCATCAGCACCACGTCCGGCCGCAGGCTGCGGGCCATCGCGACCGCCTGGTCGCCGTCCGCCGCCTCGCCCACCACCTCGATGTCGGCCTGCGCGTCCAGCAGCGCACGGAAGCCGGCGCGCACGAGTGCCTGGTCGTCGGCGAGCAGTACCCGGATCACAGTGCCCCATCCTGCCCGGCCGGATCGGTCGGCACGGGCAGGCGCGCCTCGACCCGGAACCCACCGCCCGGCCGCGGCCCCGCGACCAGGGTTCGCCGGGTCCGTCGGGCCCGCCCGGTCCCTCGGGGGCGGCGGCCGGTCCGCTCGGTCCGCCGGGTCCGCCCGGACCGCGGGGCCCGCCCGGTCCGTCGGGGGCGGCCGGTCCGTCGGGTCCGCCCGGTCCGTCGGGGGCGGCGGCCGGTCCGCTCGGTCCGCTCGGTCCGCCGGGTCCGTCGGGGGCGCCCGGTCCGTCGGGTCCGTCGGGGGCGCCCGGTCCGCCCGGTCCGTCGGGGGCGCTCGATCCGCCGGGGGCGCTCGGTCCGCCGGGGGCGCTCGGTCCGCCGGGTCCGTCGGGGGCGGCCGGTCCGCCCGGTCCGCCGGGGGCGGCCGGTCCGCCTGGTCCGCCTGGTCCGCGGGGTCCGCCGGGTCCGCCGGGTCCGCCGGGTCCGCCGGGTCCGTCGGGGGCGGCCGGTCCGCTCGGTCCGCGGGGGGCGCCGGGGGTGCCCGGTCCGCCCGGTCCGGCCGGTTCGCCGGGTCCGCCGGCGGTGCCCGGTCCGCCGGGGGGGCCCTGGACGCGGGACCCGCCCGGGGACCCGGGCGGCCCGTCGTCGTCCACCCGCACGGTCAGCTCCCGCTCGCCGTACCGCAGGTGCACCGTCGCCCTCGCCGGCCCGGCATGCTTGCGCACGTTGGTCAGCGCCTCCTGCACGATCCGGAACGCGGCCAGGTCCACCGGCGCGGGTAGCGGGCGCTGCGTCCCGTCGGTCTCGATCCGCACCTGTAGGCCGGCCACCCGGACCTGCCCGGCCAGCTCATCCAGCCCGGCCAGGCCCGCGGTCGGCCGGCGCGGCGCGTCCTCGTCCACCCCGCGCAGCATCCCCAGGGTGGAGCGCAGCTCGCGCAGGGTGTCCCGGCTGGCCTGCTTGATCGCGGTGAGCGCGGTCCGGGCCTGCTCAGGGTCGTCGTCCATCAGGTGCAGCGCCACCCCGGCCTGCACGTTGATGAGCGAGATGCTGTGCGCGATCACGTCGTGCAGCTCCCGGGCGATCTGCAGCCGTTCGTCGCTGGCCTGCCGGCGGCGTTCCTCCGCGCGGGACCGGACCACCTCGGCAGCGCGCTCCCGGGTCACCCGTGCGACCTCGCCGGCGACCAGCACCAGGCACATGACGGCCGCGACGGTGACCAGCGTCTGCCACGACGCGGTCGGCTTGCCCCGGAGGACCAGCAGCGCCCAGTGGCCGCCGTACAGCAGCCCCGCAACCAGCCACCCGGCCGTCCGATGCCCCCGGACCACCGCCGCCACCAGCGCGGCGATCGGGCTGAGCACGAACGGGCCCCACGTGTAGAGGAGCTGCATGTAGGCCAGGCTGACCGCTGCCACCGCCACCAGCGTCGCCACCGGGTGCCGCCGGCGGGCCAGCAGCGCGGCCGGACCGGCCAGCAGCAGCAGCACCCCGACGGCGTCCAGCGGCCGGCGGTTCAACTGGTCGTGCTGCGCCCCGAAGCTGCCGATCACCTGGATGACCGCGGCGATCATGGGCAGCACGAACACCGGCGCCCGCCCGCGGCCCCAAGGCGGCCCGCCATGTCGCCACGGCGGCCCGCCATGTGGCCAGGGCGGCCGGTTGTGCCGGCGCGGCGACCGCTCGTGCCCCCGCTGCGGCGCGTCCCACTGCGGCGGCCCGTCCCACTGCGGCCGGGTCTCCTCCACGGCGCGACGGTAGGCCACCGCCCCGGGCCGCGTCATCGACCCCGCGCGGGTGTCCGGCGTACCACCGCGGGAGTACGCCACCGGTCCGCAGTGCGCCGCGCGGCGCACCGCAGGATCCGCCGCCGATCCGATGCCGGCCACGGTGCCGCCGCCGCACGATCGTGCCATCGAACGAGGAGGCAGTCATGACAAGTACTGCAGACAACCCGACGGGCATCAGGGCATCGAACAGTGACCGGGAACGGGTGGCCAGCATCCTGCGAGCCGCCACCGCCGAGGGGCTGCTCACGCTGGCCGAGGCGGACGAGCGGCTGGCCGGCGCGTACGCCGCCACGTACCGGCACGAGTTGGAGCCGCTGACCGCGGACCTGCCCGACGCCGGCCGCCGGCTCTACGCGGCCAGCCCCGAGGGCACCGCGCAGCGCGAGCAGTTCCGGGCCGGCGCGCGCCAGGGCCTGATCCGGCACGCGGTCGTGGTGGCCGTGCTGGCCGCGGTGGCGATCTCCGTGTGGGCGGTCTCGGGGGCGCCGCACTTCTTCCCCGGGCCGATCATCTTCTTCGGATTGCTTACCCTGGTGCTGCACGCCCGCCGCGTCGGCTGGTCCTCCCGCGGCTGGTACGGGGGCCCCGGCTGGGCCGGCCGCGGCTGGTACGGCGGTCGGCCGTGGGGCCAGCGCGATGATGGCTGGCGATGACGGGGCCACCTGCCCGGAGTGCGCCGCGCCGACGCGGTGATCCTCGCCGAGGTGTGGCGGTCCTGACCGTTCGAACTCGGCGATGATCACCGTCGGCGGGTGGCAGGTGGTCCCGTCGCGGCGCCAGGGAGCCAGTCCGCGGCCGGTGCCTGTGATCGTCGCCGAGTTGGGGCGGTCGTGGGCAGGGCTTCTTGGCGACGATCATGGTGGGGACTGCGGGGGGGCCGGGTGCGGACGACCCGCGTCGCGTGTGGCGGGGTGGGCCAGTTACGGGCGGCAGCGCGGCAGGGGGCCAGTCCGCGGCCGGTGCCTGTGATC
>WNGF01000126.1_pt1 | contig 124259 bp, 114 predicted proteins | sample 5400641 | NCBI WGS metagenome assembly WNGF01 (sample SAMN13153371, study PRJNA577476) | soil metagenome | isolation source: 80 cm soil or saprolite under grassland replicate 2 | place: USA:California | collected 2016-06-15 | reverse complement strand
CAATCATTCTTCGAGACCTTCCTCCCTACGCCGACGCTCGTCCATCGCAATCAGAACTCACCCGACTGCATCGAACGCTCACCCAACGCGACCTCGTGATCATGCAAGGCCTCTACGACTACCGCTACCTGAACACCCTCCAGGTCAAGGAACTCTTCTTTCCCAGCCTTCGCTCCTGCCAGATGCGTCTTCAGTACCTCAAAGAGCTCGGCCTCATCTACTCCTGGAAAGTCATCGAGACCCCCGGCGTCAAACGTCGTCACTCCATGCTCCTGATCTCGGCGCGGGGAGCCAGGGTGCTCGCCGACTGGCACGGCGACGATCAGCGCTCTTATGTCGAGCGCAGCCATGGAGTCCGCGACCACTGCTGGCACGCCACGCACGATCTGGAGGCCAACCAGTTCTTTGTCGCCCTGGTGATGCAGAGCCGGCAGCGGCGGGCCGAGGGCCTGCTCCATTGGTATAGCGAGGAGCACGTGCGGGCCGAGCGCGGCGAAATGGCGCGGGAATTTAAGTGGCCCGTTCCCGCGCCAGACGGCGGCGGCGTCTACCTCAAGCCCGAGGGTCGCGTCCTCTTCGATCTCGAGTGGGACCGCGCTACCGAGTCACTGGCTCGCCTTCGCCAGAAGGTCAACGCCTACGTCGGCTACTACAAGCACTTCAGTACGGCAAAGCAGCATCACGTCCTGTTCGTCGTTCCCTCCGACGATCGGGAGGACAACGTCCACTACACAATCTGGCAGCGTCGGCCCCACTACACGAGCGACAACTGCTGCAGCTTCTGGACCACAACCGCTTATCGCCTGCGTTCGTGGGGTCCACTGGGAGCGATCTGGGGGGCCGTCGACATACGCGCCGAGAAGGCCCCGCCCTACGGGATAACGAGTGTCCAAGAGCGAATCCGTCTCAACCAGATGGAGCCGATCAATACGAACGAGGGAGTTATCTCGGACTGCGTCGGCAAGCCGTCGTGGTGGGAGCGCCGACCCGGCGGAGCACAGGAAGGGTGAAGGTCAAACGGTGTCGCAGACGCGAAGTCAGTTCGAAGGCGAAAGCCGATGCCGAGGAGCTGGCGTCGGAGATCGTTCAGGTGATCGCGGTCGTTGCGGAGATCATGCTCGAGCAGCGCCGGCGACGGCCAGTTGAAGGCAGGTCGGCTCCGTGAATGATCCCAAATGATCCCGCCAGAAAACGATCATTCGAACGCAATCCCCGAAAGGGCTGTGATTCAATTACACACTGGTCGATGTACAATGATGCTCATGCTGGTCCGCAAGCAGATCATCGTCCCGTCTGAGACGGATAAGAGAATCAGGCGACTCGCCCGCAAGAAGGGAATTTCACAGAGCGCGCTGATCGTGGAAGCGGTCGAGGCCCTACCCGACGCGTCGAGCCAGGTCGACCACGTCCTCGCCTTCGCCGGTGCCATCAAGGGGGCGCCGCGAAAGCTGTCGGAGGAAGTCGACGAGGTGGTCTACCGCTGACGCGTGCAGGCTGTCATCCTCGACACCGGACCGATCATTGGACTGCTCTCAGATGACGATGAGCACCACGCCGCGTCGGTGGCGGCCATCGGAGCGAGTGGGCGCAAGGGACGGAAGCTCTGCACCACCTGGGAAGTGGTCGGCGAAGCCTACACGCTGTTCCGCATGCGCATCGCACCGGCGCACTCGGCCGAGGCAGCTTTGGTTGTTCTGCGCTGGGCAAAGGAGAGCGGAATCGAGCTGCTGCCAACCGAGGAGAGGGACCATCAGCGGGCAGCCGCAATCCTCGAGCGTTACGGCCAGTTGCGTCTCTCCTATGTCGATGCTTTGCTATTGGGACTCGCCGAGCGACATCGGATTGAAGAGCTGATCACCGTTGACATGCGCCATTTCGGCGCCGTGAAACTTGCCCATCGAATGACAGTGACCCGGGTATGAAGGTGAGAAGGTGAATCGGCAGGACGAGTGGACACGTGAGAGCGAGGCTGACGCCTTGGACCGGTTGCGCGCGGCGGCAGGCGCTGGCCGGCAGAGTCCGATCGTGCTCGTCTACACGCGGCAATCAGTCAGCGACTTCGATGCTGACGGCCGACCACGTGGTCCCTCACTCAACCAGCAGCTCGACACAGTCACCCGAAGACCCGAGCTGCTCGGCCTCGCCTTCGAGCACTTCGAGGACGCGGACCGCTCCGGCAAAGAGACATCCAAGCGACCCGGCTACCTCGCGTTGATGGAGCGCGTCCGGACTGCGCCAGCCGGGCACGTCGGTGCGGTCGCCTTCTACGATGCCGATCGCCTTCACCGCAACGACCTCGAGTTCTTCCGCTTCATGGCCGAGATGACCGAGCGCCGAATCCTTGTCCTCGACGGGAACGGCTTGATCAGCAACGTCGACCGACTGTCGTGGAAGATCAAAGCCATCGTTGCGCAGGAGGAGCGAGAGAAGGTCGCCCGGCGCGTTCGTGACAATCTCCGCTACCTGCGGCGCAATGGCAAGTTGCTGGGCACCATCCCGCAGGGCTACCGCCGCGTCGACGGTCGAATCGTTGAAGACCCCGCAGCGGCGCCGGCAATCAAAGAAATCTTTGGGCTCTACGCGAGCGGCCGCTTTAGCTTCCGCAGCCTGGCCGAGAACCTGAACCGGAACGGCATCAGGCCCTTCCGTGGCGACGACAAGACCAACCACAATCGGCCGAAGGCAATCATCTTCACGGGCGACGTCCTCAAGGACCTGATCGGCAATCCTTCCTACGCCGGCAAGGTCCTCGTCGAAGGCGAGCTGATCGAAGGCCTCCACCCCGCTCTCGTCGACGAGGCAACCTGGCGCGCTTGCGAGGACGTCAAGAGACGCAACATCCGGCGAACCAGTAAGGCCTGGACCAAGCACACGTATCCGCTGACTCCGATCCTGCTGTGCGGCCGCTGCGGAGGCCCGATGCATGGCGAGGCTCACGCACAGAAGGGGCGGACGTTGCGTTATTACGGGTGCCACGTGGCTCGCCGAAACCGGTCAGCCGTGCACCCTTCTGGCCCTAAATGCGATGCAAGGATGTTCAGGAGCGAGGTTTTGGAAGAGGCGATCCACCTCGAGCTGTCGCCCGTGCCGACAAGTCCGATGCACGCGGCTCTTCAAAGTCGCCTTCGCAAAGCCAACCGCACCTCTACCCCTCGCAAAACCTCGGCCACTGCAATCAGGCGCCTCGATGATCAGCTGGACCGGGCGCGGCGGCTTTTCGAGTACGGCGAGTACGACTGGGACACGTTCTGCGCGCGCCGCGATGAAATCAACGAGCAGAAGCGCCAACTGGAAAAGTCAGAGGCCTCGCCCGAGGCTGTTGACCTGGAGTGGTGCGAGTCCCAACTCTTCGATCTGACGTCGGCATGGGAAGCGGCGGATTCGGGCCAGCGATCACGGCTGATCGCAGGGATCTTCGAACACCTCGAAGCAGAGGCCTTGCCCGAGGGCACGCTGCGCGTCGTCGCAGTTCCGCGTGGGGCTTGGATGCCTTTCTTTGAGAGGTTGGTACTGGAGCGGGAGACGGGACTCGAACCCGCTACCTCAACCTTGGGAAGGTCGCGCTCTGCCAGGTGAGCTACTCCCGCTCGGCAGAACCTCGATTCTAAGTTTCTACGACCGCCTCCGCCTGCGGCGCCGCCTCCGCCACCACCGACCGCACCAGCGCCGAATACTCCTCGACCAACCGCTCGGCGTGCCCACGATCGATCGTCGACGCAATCACGTAGTACTCCGGCCGGTCCGCATCCGGCGCCACCAGGACCCACCCATCGTCGACGAACACCTTCACCCCGTCGGTCAGGTCGACCCGGTCTCGCAAATGCCGCTCCATCATCGTCCGCATCACCCGCCCCTTGACCTCCCAGGGGCAGAACTCGACCGCGGTCCGGTGCGTCACCGCGGGGATCCGCGCCCGCAACGCGCCCAGCGACGTGCCCGTCTTGGCCAGCATCTCCAGCACCCGCGCGATCGTGAAGATCGCATCGAACGAGATGGCGAAGTCAGGCCAGCAGAACCCTCCGCCCCCATCCGAGGCCAGCACCGCCTCCGCGTGCTGAGCCGCCCGAAGCACGGCCCCCGGCGTCAGCTTGGTGGGCACAAACCGCGATCTGTACTGGTCGGCGATCATCGAGAACGCGAGCGACGACGACGCCGGGCCGAGCACCATCCCGGGCTTGCCGGTCAAAGCCAGTTGCGCCAGCACGGCGAACGCCTCGTCGTGCGCCAGCAGCGACCCCGCCTCGTCGACGATGAAGCATCGCTCGCCCGGCGTGTCGATGAAGACGCCCAGCTTGGCCTTCACCGCGGACGTGATCACCCCCATCTCCTGCAGGTGCGCCTGGAACGTCGCGTCATCCTGCTCGACCACCACCTCGGCGGGCGCCGCGTTCAAGGGAATCACGGCGCAGTTCAGCTCGCGCAGCACCTGCGGCAGCACCATCGCCGCGGCGCCGTTGTTGTAGTCGATCACGACCTTGAACGCCGCCCCGCGGACGACCTCGAGGTCGAGCTTGTCCAGCGTGTCCTCCATGTAGCGGTCGGTCTGCTGGTCGCGCCGCGTGATCCGCCCCATCTCGTAGTGCGACACACGGCGGATGTCCTCGCGGAAGAAGAGGCCCTCGAGCTTGCGCTCGCTCCGCTTGTCGATGTCGAGCCCGTGGTCGTCGAAGATGCGCACATCGGCCGATCGCGGATCCACCGGTGAGGTCTGCACGTGCACCGCGGACACGTGGTTGCGGCGTGCCCAATACCGGGAGACCGGCGCCGGCAGCACTGAAAGGTCGATCACCCCGCTGCCGGCCGAGATGATGCCCGACATCAGCGCCCTGCCGATCATCCGCGCCGAGCGCGTGTAGTCGCGCGAGAACGCGATCTCGGTGCCTTTGGGGGTCAGAGCCCCGATCGCCGCGCCGAGCCGCGACCCGAACTCGGGCGTGATCTCGATGTTGATCAAACCGTTCAACCCGTACGAGCTGAACAGGCCGCGCTTCCACGAGCCGGCCCAGATGATCGACTGGTGCACGACCGCCCCAGGCTCGACCTCCTTGTTCGGCCAGATCCGCACGTTGGCGTTGACGGAAGAGCCCGCGCCGATGGTGACGTCGCTGCCGATCACGCTGCCCTCCTCGAGGAGGCATCCGTTCTTGATGGTCACGGATCGGCAGACGACCGAGCCCCGAAGGCGCGAGTTCAATCCGATGTAGCTGTGGTCCCAGACGATCGAGTTCGAGAGCTTCACGCCCGAGTCGACCGTCGTGTAGGCGCCCACCACGGCCGGCCCGTTGACCCACGCGCCGCTGCGGACCTTGGCGCCCGCGCCGATCAGCGCCGGGCCGTCGATGCGCGCCCCGGGAAACACCTCCGCGTCCGGGTGGATCCAGGTGTTCTCCCCGACCCGCTCGCCCGGCAGCTGCACCTTGACCTTGCCTTCGAGGCAGTCGAAGTTCGCCTTCATGTAGGCGGTGTGGCTGCCCACGTCCTCCCAGTACCCGTCGGCGATCCAGCCGAAGACGTGCTCGCCCTCTTTCAGCAGCTTCGGAAAGACGTCGCCCGACCAGTCCGTGACCTCGCCTGGCCGGAAGAAGTCGAACACCGCGGGGTCGAGGATGTAGATCCCGGTGTTGGCGAGGTCGGAGATGACCTCGCCCCAGCTCGGCTTCTCGATGAAGCGCTGAACGGCGCCGCCTTCGTCGACCACCACGACCCCGTACTCGAGCGGGTTGGGCACAGGCTTCAGCACGATGGTCGCGATCGCCTTGCGCTCGCGGTGGAAGCGCGCCGCGGCGCCCAGGTCGATGTCCGTCAGCGAATCGCCCGAGATGACGACGAAAGGCTCGTTGAGCTGCTGGCGGGCAAGCATCACCGAGCCGGCGGTGCCGAGCGGCGAGTCCTCGACCGAATATGTCAGCGCGACGCCCTGCTCGGAGCCGTCGCCGAAGTAGTTGCGGATCGACGCGCCCATGTACTGGACGGTGGCCACCACGTCGCGCAGCTGATGGCGGCGGAGGTGGAGAAGGATGTGTTCCATGATCGGCCGCCCCGCGACCGGCACCAGCGGCTTGGGCATGCTGCTGGTCAAGGGGCGCAGGCGTGAACCCTCGCCGCCGGCCATCACGACTGCCTTCATACGCCCTTCCTCTCTAGGATCTTAGTTCCGTGCTGGACGAACTCAACGAATTCGCCTACGACCTGCTCTGGACATGGCAGCCGCGAATCGAAGCGCTTTTCCGGGCGCTCGACCCCGATCTCTGGAAATCTACTCGTGAGAACCCCGTCCTGATGCTGACGCAGCTGGGCGAGGAGGGCGTCCAGCGCGCCTGCGAGCGCGAAGAGGTTCGCCAGGCGTTTGAAGGCGCGCAGGCGGCCTACCGCGAGTACTACGACCGCCATCCGAGGTTCATGGACGCGCAGGCGCCGCTGGCCATCGCGTACTTCTCCCTCGAGTTCGGCCTTTCCGAGTGCCTGCCCATCTACTCCGGCGGCCTCGGGGTCCTGGCGGGAGACCACCTCAAGGCGAACAGCGACCTCGGCCTTCCGCTGGTCGCGGTCGGGCTCCTGTACAAGCAGGGCTTCGGCAGGCAGGAGATCGACGCCGGCGGGCGCCAGGTCGAGGTGTACTCGGAGAACCGCGGCTCCGAGCTTCCGGTGCGCAGGCTGGAAGGCGTCGAGGTCGAGGCGCCGATCGGAGCCCGCAACGTGCGCATCGGCGTGTGGCGCGCCCAGGTCGGCAGGGTGCCGCTCTTCCTGCTGGACACCGACCTCGAGGCCAACCCCAACGACCTGCGCGGCATCACCGACCGGCTGTACGTCCCGGAGCCCGACCGTCGTTTGCGGCAGGAGATCGTGCTCGGCATCGGCGGGGTCCGGGCACTGCGCGCGCTGGGCCTCGACGCGGGCGTCTTCCACCTCAACGAGGGGCACAGCTTTCTCTGCGCGATCGAGCGCATCCGCGAGCTCCGCGCCTCGCGACAGATGACTCTCGAGGAGGCGCGCCTGGTCGCGCGGGCGGGCATCGTCTTTACGACGCACACGCCGATCGCCGCCGGCAGCGACTACTTCGACGCGGGGCTGGTGTGGGACCTGCTCGGCCCCTACCTCACCCAGGTTGGCATCTCCTTCGACCGCTTCATGGATCTGGGGCGCCAGCGGCCCGGCGACCCGCGCGAAAGGTTTTGCACCACCTACGCCGCGCTGCGCCTGGCCGACCAGTCGGTCGGCGTGAGCCGGCTTCACGGCGCGGTCTCGCGTCGACTGTGGAAGGACGCCTGGAAGGGATTGCCGGACAGCCAGGTGCCGATCGGCTCGGTCACCAACGGGGTCCACATGCCGACGTGGGTCGCGCCGGAGATCGTCGCGCTGCTCAGCCGCTACGTCGGTCCCGACTGGTGGGACCTCGACCCCGCGGACGGGCGGTGGCACGCCGTCTACGAGATTCCGCCCGCCGAGCTGTGGTCGATTCACGTCGAGCTGAAGCGCCGCCTCGTCGAGCTGGCCAAGGAGCGCGTCGAGACGCCGCACGAGATCGATCCGAACGCGCTCACCATCGGCTTCGGCAGGCGTTTTGCGCCCTACAAGCGCGCCAACCTCCTGCTTCGAGACCGGGCCCGCCTGACCAAGCTGCTGCGCAACTCACGACGCCCGGTGCAGATCCTGTTCGCCGGCAAGTCCCACCCCGCCGACCAGGCCGGCAAGGAGATCGTGGCCGGGATCGTGGGGCTGGCGCGCGAGGAGCCTCGCGTCATCTTCCTGAAGGATTACGACATCGCGCTGGCGCGACACCTCGTGCAGGGCGCCGACGTCTGGCTCAACAACCCAAAGCGTTTCCTCGAGGCAAGCGGGACGAGCGGGATGAAGGCCGGAGCCAACGGCGGGCTCAACGTCAGCGTGCTCGACGGTTGGTGGGACGAGGCGTACCGGCCCGAGCTCGGCTGGGCGATTCCTTCCGGCGCCACGCTGGACCGCCCGGAGATCGACGACGTCGCCGAGGCCGAGGGCCTGTTCCGGCTGCTCGAACGCGAGGTCGTGCCCGCCTTCTACCAGCGCGATGAGGCGGGCATCCCGCGGCGGTGGGTCGAGATGATGAAGGCGTCGATGCGAAACGTGGTGACGCAGTTCTCCGCGCGCCGCATGGTGATCGACTACTTCAACAGCGCCTACGGGCCCGGCGCCCGCCGGGTCGAGCAGCTGCGCCTACTACCCGATTGGGGTGGATAGTCCGGACTGACTCTGCGTTCGTCCATGCCTAGTGTCGGGATAGTCCGGACTATCCCGGGTTCTGGTGCCTACTGGCCCACGGGAGTCGCCGACGGCGTCGATTCCGGCGCCTCCACGACGCCGCGCCGCTCGTTGCGGGCGGCGATGGCAGCCTGGTAGAGCCTCACGTACCTCAGCGCCGAGCGCGACCAGGACACGTCCTCCTGCATGTCGTGCTGGACCAGCCACGCCCACACGTTCGGGTGCCGGAACGTCTCGGTCGCCCTCACCACGGCCGCGAAGAACTGCCAGGCGTCATACGGCCCGAACCGGAACCCGTTGCCCTTCTGCGCCACCGGGTCGTAGTCGCGGATCGTGTCGGCGAGACCGCCGGTGGCCCGCACGACCGGGATCGTTCCGTAGCGGAGCGCGATCAGCTGGGCCAGGCCGCCGGGCTCGAAGCGCGACGGCATCCACAGCATGTCCGCGCCCGCGTAGATGCGCTGCGCCAGCGCGGCGTCGAAACCGATCGCCACCGCGACCTGACGAGGAAGCTCTGACGCCCAGCGCCTGAACATGTCCTCGTACCGCCTGTCGCCCGTGCCGATGACGACGACCTGCAGGCCCAGCTGCACGAGCTCGGGCATCGCCTGCTCGATCAGGTCGAAACCTTTCACGTCATAGAAGCGCGACACGATCGCGCACAGCGGTCTGCTGACGTCTTCCAGGCCAAGCTCCACGCGCAGCGCCGCGCGACACAGAGCCTTGTTCTGCGGCGCCTCGGCCGAGTAGTGGTAGGGGATGTTCGGGTCTCGCTGCGGATCGAAGATCTCGTAATCGATGCCGTTCGAGATCCCATGCAGCTTCTGCGTGTTGCGGCGCAGCAGCTCGTCGAGACCCTCGCCGTACTCCGGCGTCTGGATCTCCTTCGCATAGCGTTCGCTGACCGTGTTGACGACATCGGCGAAGTGGATGCCCCTGCCCAGCACGTTGACCACGTTGTCGAGCCCGGGGATGCCGAGACGGATGAGCCCCCACTCCTGCAGCCCTGCCAGCATCAGCGCCCCAAAGCCGAAGACGCCCTGCGCTGAGAGGTTGTGGATGGTCAGCGTCGTCGCGATGTCCGCGTACGCCTCGCCGCTGTAGACGCGATCCAGCAGGTTCGGGATCAGCGCGCCATACCAGTCGTGGATGTGCAGCACGTCGGGGAAGAACTCCAGCGCCGGCAGCATCTCGAGCACCGCGCGGCAGTAATACACCGAGCGCGCGTCGTCGTCGCCGAAGCCGAACATGGCGTCGCGGTCGTAGAGCGCCGGGCAGTCGACGAAGTAAACGATCACATCGCCGAGACGGCCTTCGAAGATCGTGGCCGGCATCCTGTCCGCGCCGAGCGGCACCTGCAGGTCGGTGACCACCGGACGCAGGCGGTAGCGCTCGATGTCGACCTGCCGGTATCGCGGGAGCACGACCCGCACGTCGTGGCCGAGGCGCCGAAGCTCCTTGGATAGCGCGGCCGCCACGTCGGAAACACCGCCAAGCTTGGCGAACGGAGCCAGCTCGGCGGACGCGACGAGCACCTTGAGCGGCTGCGCATGCTCCATGTCGAGCGCCGGGACCTGGCCAGGCACGCGAAGGCCGAGCGCGCCCGACGGCGGCACGACCTCGATGTCCTTGCCTTCGCGGCTGACCACGAGCACGAGCTCGAACGCGTCGCCCGCGCGCTTGCCCAGCTCGGTGAACGGGATGGCGACCGCGAAGGGATCGTCCACGTCCCACCTCTTCTCGGCGATCCCCCGCGTCTGCGACTCGTCGACGCGCACGACGGCTACCGTCCCGCCCTGGCCACGCGCAGTGATCCGCACCACGTAGGCAGGCTCGAACCCCAGCTCGCCCATGGCGCTGCGCGGCAGCGGAAGCTCGACGTCGCCCCCGTCGTCACCGGCCGGCGGCCCTGAGCAGTAGAGCCAGAACTCCATGGCCTGGTCTTCGAGCTCGTGGCTCGAACGAGGCGAGTCGATGCGGAAGTACATGTTCGACTCGTCGTTGCCGTAGAAGACGCGCTCGACGACGCCGGCGGGACGATGGAGCGCCCCGAACCCCGACCCGACCAGGTAGTAGCCGGCCTGCGCCCACGCCGGGTCGTGGCGTGACTGCGGGCTGATCGAGGCGGCAGGGACGCCGCGCTCCGGTGTCGGGGCGCGCTTGATGATCGGCTGGAACAGACGCGCGGGCGCGCGCGCGCCCATCAGCTTGTAAACGTTGCGCAGGTGCAGCCGGAACTGGTTGTCCCAGATCGGGTCCATGCCCGAGTCGTGCTTGCGGCTGAACCACCAGAACCAGTCGCTTCCCTCGGTGATGAGGATCTCGCGCCACGCCAGCGCCGCCTGCTGCGAGTCCTTTGGCCGCTGTTGGGACTGCGCGTCGAGCCAGTCCCGCGTCTCGGCGAGGAGGTCCCAGGCGATGTTGTGCTCGGGGTCGCCGATCCACGTGTCGAGGCTCGCCCCGATCCAGCTCCCGGTATGGAGGTGATGGAGCTGCTGCTGCGGCGGATGTTCGGCGAGGAAGTCGGACACCGTCGTGGTCACGATGTCGGAGCCCGACTCGAGCTCCGTGTACACCGCGTTCAGAAAGTCGTGGCCGTCGCGCGGGTAGAACTCCCACGCGTTCTCGCCGTCGAGCGCGATCACAACGAGCAGGTCGCGGTCGCCCTGCGCCTCGCCGATCCGGCGCAGCCTTCCCACCAGGTCGCGCGCGGCGTCGACGGAGGACAGCCGCTGGTAGTCGAAACCGATGACGTTAGAGAGCTGGGAGTCGCGGAACACGATCGCCACCGAGCCTCCCTCGCGGGTGATGCGCTTCGGCTGGTAGAGGTGCTCATCGCGGTTGAACTGGCCCTCGAGCGAGCGTGCGAGCACCTCTTCGTCGCTGATGATCCAGTCGAGCTTCGCCTTCTCGGCGAGCCCGATCACGCTCTCGCCGACCGCCATCTCGGACGGCCACATCCCGGTCGGACGGCGACCCAGCATCCGCTCGAACAGGCCCATGCCCAGCTCGATCTGGCGCTCCGCGTCCTCGCGATGCGAGAAGTGCCGTTCCGGGAGCTGGATCTGGGGATTGGCGCTCCGCGCCGAGTCGACATGACAGATGAGTGGCAGGATCGGGTGGTAGTAGGGCGAGAACGTGAGGTCGGCCTGGCCGCGGTCGGCGAGCTCGCGATATTTGGGGATGACGCTGCGGATCCGCTCGAGCTGGGCCGCGAACAGGATCGTCTTGTCGTCTTCGGCAAAGCCGCGGTCCTTGCGCTTGAGCTCGGCGAGCCTCGGGTCTGACTCGACCCACACCGGGTCGCACCAGGCGAGGTTGAACCACACCTGCAGGTCGCGCAGGTCCTCGTTGGTGAACTGGGCGTCGATGGCACGCGACGCAAGCTCGAGGTAGCGTGGCGATTGCTGCACCCGCAGCGCACGCGGCGACTCGCGCATCCAGCGCAGGACAAACTCGCGCTCTTCGGCCGACAGCTCGCCCGCGGGTCGCTTGCTGAGGTTCAGGAAGAGGTCGACCGACTCTTCTTTGCCGTAGTCCTCGATCTGGGCCAGCAGCGCGGGCACGAGGTTGAACGTGGCCCGGATCTTGGGGTAGCCGTCCAGGAGGGCCGGCATCTTGTAGTAGTCCTTGGCCGAGCGCAGGCGCACCCAGGGCAGCAGGTAGGTGCTGGTGAGGTCGTCCTTGTAATACGGCTGATGCATGTGCCAGACGAAGGCGACATGGAGAGGTTTCAAGGGTCGACTCTCGGTGCGTGGCTATGGCGGCCGAGTTCACCTCGGCCGCAACTCGGGCTCCAGTCTCGTCGCCAGACGTCGTATGGGGACATCAATTCGTAAATCCCAACCCCGGGAAGGTGAGCAGGGCCGCGAGCTTGCGAGCGGCCCGATGATGCATGTGCCAGACGAAGGCGACGTGGAGAGGTTTCAAGGGTCGACTCTCATTGGTTCAATGATCGCAGCGTCGGGGGTCGGCTCAGCCGCTTACGGGGCGGAGCCGACGGAAGCTTGACCGCCTGGCGCTCGGCCGCGAAGTCGACGCGCAGCAGGAGCTGTTCGATCACGTTCTCCCAGACGTAGTCCCGGGCGGTAATCCGGCCGCGGCGCCGCAGGTGCGCGGCGACGAGAGGCTTCTCCTTCAGCACGGCGAGCTCGGTGATGATCTCGATCGGGTCGTCGGTCTCCAGGACGAGCGCGTTGTGGTACGCCTCCGCGTAGTCCTCGCCGGTGGACCCGGTGACGGCGATACCGCCGGCGGCCATCACCTCCAGCCCGACCAGGCCGAACGGCTCGTGGCCCGAGTTGGCCAGCACCGCGTCCGAAGCGGCGTACAGCACGCGGACGAGCGACTCGTCGATGAAGCTGGTCACGTTGACCACCTCGGCCTCCGCCGACTGGCGCAGCAGCGAGACGAGCCCGTGCACGTCAGCGGGGGCTGCGGCGTCCTTCACCGCGAGCCCGAGGTGCCCGGCGACGCCGATCGCCTCGGCGCCGTGCGGCTCGCGCCCGCCGCGCATCAACAGCTTGACCTCGGCCCCGCGCCGCTTGAGCTCGGCGACAGCGGTGATCGCCATCAACCACCGCTTGTCCGGGTCGAAGCGACCGATCTTGAACCAGAAGTTGTCGGCGCCCGCGGCGGCGTGGACGGCCCTCACGGCCTGCGGGTCTGGGTCGGCGATCGCGTCGGCGGGGATGCCGTTGGGGATCACGATCGGGTTCTGCCCCCACTCCCACATCCGGAACTTCATGTAGCGGCTGACCGTGGTCACCGTGGTCGCGAGGTTCAGGGCCGCCCAGTCGATGCGGTTGAAGCCGAACGTGTTGTTCGCGTTCCACAACATGACGACCCGGTCGCGCAGACCGCGGTAGTAGAGCGCGTCTGAGATCAGGCGCATCGACCACGAGGTGTGCCACTCCTCGCCCAGGACGATAACGTGTTTGCCTTCTTCGGCCGCCGGGGCGATCACCTTGTCGATCAGGCTCGGCGGAAGGCTGTAGTTCCAATCTCGGATCTTGGCCTCCTCGTCGTCGTACACACCCGCGCGATGGTGGGCGGAGATCCACTGGCACCAGCGCCTCAGCCGCAGCCGGCCGCCCTCGAGCTCCTCCTCGCCTGGCAGGTCCGGGTCGCCACAGAAATAGATGTATGTCGGGTAGCCCATTCGCGCCAGTGACCGGGAGAGGCCCTTCACCCTGACGCCGAGGCCGCCGGCCTGGCTGAAGACGTCGGGGCCTTCGAAGCTGAGGATGACGAATACCGTGCGGGCCGGGTCGAGGTTCAACGAGCAGCCTTGAGGATTCCCATCGCCTCGGCATGCAGCTCGGGGGTCGAAGCGCACAGCACTCTCGCCCGCGTCTCGAGGTCGCACCGCAATCTGGCCACGGGCTCGCCCTCAAGCGTGGTCGCCACGCCTCCGGTCTCGGAGAGCATCAGGAGGCTTGCCGCCATGTCGAAAACGCGTACCGGCATCGGGGCGCAGAACACGTCGCACGCACCAGTGCTCGTGAGCGCGATCGAGATCGCCATCGAGCCCAGTATGCGGAGCTTGGATGAGCGCTCCACCAGCGGCCGCGCGAGCTCGAGGTTGCGAGGCGTGCTCTCGAGGGCGAGCAGCTGGATTCGGCTGCTCAGCCCGCGCCGCATCGGCACCAGACGCTCTCCCGCATGCCACGCGCCCTGCTTGCGCACAGCGGTCCACGGCTCGCCGGTGTTGAGGTTGAGGACGAACCCCGCGAAGGTGTCCGAGACGAGCGGCCCGTCGAGGACGGCGAGCATCAATCCGAAGAGAGGCACGCCTTGCTTGGCGTTGAGGCTTCCGTCCACGGGGTCGACCAGGACCATGGGGTAGTCGGCGCCGAAGCTGCGGTGACCGGTCTCTTCGGAGAGGACGGAGAACTTCTCACCGCGCTCGCCCAGTCCCGCGAGCTCGCGAAACACAACTTCCTCCGCGGCGCGGTCCAGCTCCATCGTGGTGTCGCCGCCGGCGCCGACGCTGAGGGGGGCGCGGCCCGCCTCCGTGCCGGCCAGCGGCAGCACCACCTCGCGCACGCCCGCGCCTATGCGCGAGAAGACGTCGAGCCAGTCGGTTGGACTCAGTGCAATTCGGTCGCGCCGGTCTCCGCCGAGACCTTGCGCCGGCGGCGACGCCTTCTCTCGACGACGATCGTGATCAGGTACGGCTGCTGCATCGCCCACACGCGTTCGATGAGCTGGGGTATCGCGATCGCGTGCGGCTGCTCGATGCCCAGCATGACGAGCGCCTCCGCCACGTGGTCGGGCAGCTCGGTCTTGTCGTGAAGGTTGAGCTGTTCGAGGCTCTCGAGGATGTCATCGAGGCGGCGCAGCCCGGAGCGCCGCTCCGAGTCGCTCCCGCGGTGCAGCATCGTCTGCAAGCTTACTTGGCGAGCGCCTCGACCAGCGAGCGGGCCACCTCGTCCGAACGTTCGAACTGCAGCCAGTGGCCGGCGCCCTCCAGGACCTCGAGCCGAAAATCACCGCTCACGTGCCTGGCGCTGCTCTCGGCCTGCAGCCGCCCGAGTGCGGGGTCCTCGTCGCCCCACAAGAGAACAGTCGGCGCGGCGATGGTGAAGTCCGCGCGCAGCCCGGCCCACCAATCATCGGTGGAGAGGTTGGCGCGGTAGTAGTTGAGGCCCGCGGTGAGACGCCCGGGTTGTGCGGCGGAGCGCACGTAGCGATCGACGACCGAGCGCGGCAGCCTGTCCTGGAACATCCCACGCAAGCGCCTGAAGTCGTCCTCCGACAGCACGGACTCGGCCTTGCCCTCCATCAGGAACAGCCGGATGTACTCCGAGCGCGTCTTCTGGTCGTCGTCCGACTTCACCGCCGCGCCGAGGGCGGCAGGATGTCCCACCGACAGCACCGTGAGAGATTCCGTCATCTCTGGATGCGTCGCGGCGAAGTACCAGGCCACCATCGCGCCCCAGTCGTGTCCGGCGACATGAGCGCGCTCGCGCCCGAAGGCTCTGATGATGCCGGCCACGTCCTCGACGAGGACGGGGAGGCGATAGCTCTCGACACCGGCCGGGATGTCGGTCGAACCGTAGCCTCGCATGTCGGGCGCGACCGCCAGCGCGCCCGCGCCGGCAAGCGCGTCGATCTGTCGCAGCCAGGACTCCGCACCCTCGGGAAAACCGTGCAGCAGGATGAAGAGATCGCCGGTCGCCGGACCGTCGGCGAGGGTCCGAAACCGCAGGCCGTTGGCCTGGACCATGTGCTGGCTGGCGGTCACGTCTCTCCTTCCCCGCTTGCCGGGGAAGGTGACCCGGTCGCAACGCGGCCCGGTCGGATGGGGCCGCGCATCACCTGATGTTTTCGTGGATGAAATCAGCCGCCACGTCGAGCGCCTGATCGAGAACTTGAAGCAGACCGTGGCCCTGGCCCTTGAACACCTCGAGTCGGGCGTCAGGGATGAGCTTGATCTTCTGCCGGAGCAGCTCGAGGTTCGCAAACGGGTCGCGGTCGCCGCTCAGGAAGAGAGTCGGGCAGCGGATCTGGCGCCAGTGATCGGTCCGCAGCTCCTCGGGATGGCCTGGACGGTGCAGCGGATACGAAAAGAGGATGAGGCCGCCGTAGTCCGCCTCGAGGGTCGCCATGCTGGCGACCCTTCCACCGAAAGATTGACCACCGCCGACGACCTCATGGCCCCGACCCGACGCCTTGATGAAGACGGGCACCGCTTTCTCCGCCACACCGCGAGGAAGGTCGACCGCGACGGCGTCGATTCCTCGACGTTTGAAACCCACGACGTAGGGTTTCATCGACGCAGCGTTGCCTGATGCGCCATGACCGAGGACGACTCGCATGATGTCTATCGTCGCAGCCTTCGTGGTGGATGATGGTCGTCATCGCGACGACCTCCGCGAAACTTTCCACAACCCTCGTTGAAAAAAATCTTCACGAAGCATTGACGTGAGTGGGGTTTATCGAGTATCACAACACTTGTATGGCGATGCGACTCGTGGTTGCCACCACAGAGGCAACGGACCCGACACGAGAGAGCGGACCATCTCGACAAACCGCGAACGTCTCGGGGTCCTTATCAATGAGGGTCCGCGGCGAAGCCCGTGGGGTTGCAGAGGAGGTGCGTGTAGGAGACATCCTGACCACGTCTAACCACCACATGGAATCCGCCAAACCGATGGAACCTATCGGGTCCACATCTTTAGGAGAAGGAGGTAACGCATGATGGCTAAGAAGAAGGCCGCGAAGAAGCCCGCGAAGAAGGCCGCCAAGAAGACCTCGAAGAAGAAGTAAGACACTTCTCTTCAATCGTTTCGTAAGTCGTTAGAGCCGGGGTTCTGTGGAGCCCCGGCTTGTTTATGGGAGGGCACCCACGGGTTCCCTCCCATACCCACCCTCCCTCGTCGCGACGCTTCCCATACCCACCCTCCCTCGTCGCGACGCTTGGCAGACGAGAAAGACAAAGTCGCAGCCGGAGTCAATCCGGCTGCCAAAGGAACGCTGGTAGTTAGCGGACCCTTCCGACCAGCTCGGCCACGGTGAGCGCCGCGAGAGGCGCCAGCAGGATTCCCTTCCGGTGATGTCCGGTGGCGACGATGAGGTTGGGGACCTCGCTGGCGGCAACGATGGGCGTGCCGTCGCCCGTCACCGGGCGCAGGCCCGCCCATACGCGCTGCAGGCTCGCCGTCGACAGCGCCGGCACCAGCTTTCGCGAAAGCGCGAGCAAGGACTCGATGCCGGCGACGGTCGGGCGATCATCGAAGCCACTGTCTTCCTCGGTCCCGCCGACGATGACGGTGCCGTCGCCCTTCGGCACCAGGTAACCGTTGGCCCAGAAGACGCTGCGCCGCAGCACTGCCGACCCTGGATCGAGGGCCGCGAGCTGTCCGCGCTGCGGCCGCACGTCCACATCGACGCCGGCTGTCGAGGCGACCTCGCGCGACCACGGTCCCGCCGCGACGACGACCCAGTCCGCATCGATGGCGCCGTCCGGAGTCTTCACCGCCCGGATGCTCTGACCTTCGCGCTGGAAGCCGATCGCAGGCCTGCCCTCGCAGATCTCCGCCCCGTGCGCAGCCGCGGCGCGCGCGAGCGCACGCACGAACCGCGGCGGGGTGAGATGCGCGTGCTCGAGGAGGACCGCGCCGATGACGTCGGGACTTAGGGCGGGCTCGATCTCCCGGCACTCGGCCGCGTCGAGCCAGCGCCCCCCGCCGGCTCTCAGGGTGTCGGCCTCGGCTTTCACGAAAGCCGGCAGCAGGCCCTGCTGGACGCGGTACTCGACGCTCATCGCGCTGTCCTTCTCGACCCTGGCCACGACCTCGGGGAACATGGCGAGGCTCTGGCTGTCGCCGGGCAGGTGCGATGGGCTGAGCTCGCCGGCGGCCGCACCCGAAGCCCGGCTTGCCAGCTGGTCGCGCTCGAGGAGGGTCACGTGGTGCCCGTCGAGGCTCAGCCTCTCGGCGACGGCGCAGCCGATGACCCCGCCGCCGATCACGACCACCCTGGACATATAAGGAAGATAGCCCCGGCCTGTTAACGGTCTTGACTCTCGAACATTCGTTCGGTATCTTGGGACTCGCCTCCACTGCCCCCCTGCGTCTCCCTTCGAGGCCGAACAAAAGATGCAGGGACAGAAGCTCGAACTTGCGATTGATTCGATTCGGGTTCGCTACGGCAGCCAGGCGCTGACCAGGGCGGCCGAGCTGCCGCCGCCCGCGCCCTGGCCGAGCGGAACTCCCCTCGACACGCTGACCGGGATCGGCGGCATGCCGCGAGGCCGTCTCTCGCTGTTCACGGGGAACGGCACCTGCGGCAAGCTCACGCTCGCCCTGGCGCTGCTTGCGCACGCCACCCACGAGTTCGCGCACGCGATGGTGATCGACGGCGGCGGCTTCGATCCCCGAACACTCTCTTCCTTCTCCCCTGAGCTCGACGCGCTGACCGTCGTCCGCGCGCCGGCTCCAGAGGTCGCCGGCGAGGCGGCGGCCACCCTCGCCCGAGCCGGCGCCGGCTTCCTTCTATTGATGGGCGGCATTCCCGAGCACTGGCTGGGGCCGCTGGAGTCGGGCGCAGATCGTTCGGGAGCAGTCGTGGTCGGCGTGGTCGAGGCGCCGGACCGCGCCCTCGCCCACGCGTCGAGCTTCAGCCTCGGCTTCTCGCGCACCGGGTGGGTGTGGGAACGCGGCCAGCTGGTAGGCCTGCGTGCGTCGGCGCGATGCGTGAAAAACCGCGTCGCGCCGCCCCTCGCCCAGACAGAGCTGGAGATCCGTTATCCGCTCGGCACCCAGAAGCTGGTCGATTTCGCGCCTGGCATCACCGAGACACCTCTGGCCATCGAGGAGGCGCAACCACGCGAGTCTGCTGCGGTCTGACGAATCACTTCGAGCTCGCCCGGCGGCCGGACCTGTATGGGACGCCGGTCATCATCGGCCGCTGGGACGAGCACGTGGTGGCCGCGTCGGAGGAGACGCTGCCTTTCGGCGTCGTCCCCGGGATGGCGCTGCGCCAGGCCGAGCACCTCTGCCCGCAGGCGACGTTCGTGCTGCCCGATGAAGAGTCGACGGCCCGCGTCCGCGAGCTGATCTCCGCCGCGCTCTACGACCTGGCCCCGGTGGTCGAAGTGCGCGACGAGGGTGTCGCGTGGCTCGACCTGGCGGGCGTGGTGCACCCGGGCGAATCGATCCGCGAGACGCGACGGCGATTGTTGAAGGCGATCGGTAGAGAGCCTCGACTGGGTCTTGCGCCAGGTCCTTTCTCGTCACGTCTCGCCGCGGCCCGCGCGCGACCCGGGCGCCTGCTCCAGGTCGACGACGCACGTGCGTTTCTCGCCCCACTTCCCTCGCGCGAGCTTCCACTCGACGCCGAGCAGCTGGAGAGGCTCGACCTGCTCGGCCTGCGCACCCTTGCGGCCGTGGCGGCGATCGGTCCTCGCGAGCTGGAGAGCCAGCTCGGCCGTGATGGGCGTCACGCGGTGCAGCTCGCGCGCGGGCAAGAGCCGGACCAGCTCGAGCCATGGCGGCCACCTCTCTTCACGAGCGCGCATCGCCAGTTCGGCGCGCCGGTCGAAGACCGAGAGGCGCTGCTCTTCGTCGCGCGCGCGCTGTGCGGCGACCTGGCCGATGAGCTTGGACTGCGCGGCGCGGGTGCCAAGCAGGTGCGGGTGCGGCTCGCCATCGAGTCCCGTGACGACGAGACGCGTGAGTCGAGCGTCCGCCATCCGCTGAGCAGCAGCGCCGAGCTGTTTGGGCTCGTCGGGGCGTGGATCAAAGAATGGCGGCCGCGGGCACCGATCACCGAGCTGTGGATCGAGCTGCCCGTGCTCGAAGGCGCGGGCCGCCGTCAGCTCAGGCTGTGGGCGGGCGGCGACGGGTCGAGCGAGGAGGTCGCCGCCGCGATGGAACGTCTGCAGGAGCGCTTCGGCGACGGCGTGATCTGGAAGCCGGCGTGACCCGGCTCGTCTCCCCACCCACCGCGATCGACGTCACCCTCGACCACGGGGGCGCGCCCATCGCGATCGCCGGCGCACTGTCAGGCTCGATCGAGCCGATCGCGCGGTGGAAGGTCGAAGGCTCGTGGTGGGACCGGCCGGTGGTCAGGGAGTACTGGAAGGTCGTCCTCAACAGCGCCCTGCTTTGCGAGCTCTACCACGACGTCGCCAGGAAGGAATGGTTCGTGGAGAGGATCTACGACTAGCCCTTACGTCGAGCTGCACAGCCACACCAACTTCTCCTTTCTCGACGGCGGCTCGCACCCCTACGAGATGGCGATGCGGGCGGCGGAGCTCGAGATGCCCGCGCTCGCGATCACCGACCGCGGCGGCGTCTACGGCGCCGTCCGCCACCTCCAGGCCTGCCGCAAGCTCGGCGTCAAGCCGATCATCGGCAGCTCGCTCGAGGTCGACGGCGATGAGCTCATCCTCATCGCTCGCAACCTCCGCGGCTACTCCAACCTATGCCGCCTGCTCAGCCTCGCGCACGCAGACCAGCCCAAAGGCGAAGCCCGCTCGACGCTCGCGACGGTCGCGGAGCATCGCGGCGACCTCTTCTACCTCAGCGCCACCGATCTCGAGACGCGACTGCACGACCTGCAGGACGCGCTGGGCAAGGAGAACGTTTTCAGCGAGGTCCACCACCATCTACGACCCGAGGACCAGTGGGTGCTCGAAGGCCGCGCGGCGATGGCCCGGCGCTGCGGGGCTCCGCTCGTCGCGACCAACCAGGTCCACTACCACATCGCCGCGCGGCGAAAGCTCCACGACGTGCTGGTCGCCATCCGGCACCGTGCGACGCTCGACCAAGCGCGGCCTCACCTCTTCTCCAACTCCGAGCATCACCTCAAAGGCAGCGCCGAGATGCACCTCCTCTTCCAGGGGCATGAGGAGGCGCTGGTGACGCCCTGGGAGATCGCCCAGGAGTGCGGCGTCGACCTCGACTTCCGCAAGGTCCGCTTCCCCGGCTACCCGGTGCCGAAGGGCGAAACGCCCTTCTCGTTTCTCTACAAGCTCTGCTTCGAGGGCCTGCGCGAGCGCTACCACCCCATCACCTCGGCCGTCACCCGCCGCCTGCAGCACGAGCTGGAGGTGATCGAGAAGACCGGCCTGGCCGAGTTCTTCCTCATCAACTGGGACCTCATGCGCTTCGCGCGCGAGCACGGCGTGCCCGGCCAGGGCCGCGGCTCGGCGGCCGACTCGATCGTCGCCTACGTCCTGGGCATCACGCGGGTCGACCCCATCGAGCACAACCTGCTCTTCGAGCGCTTCCTCCACGACGAGATGACGAGCACCCCCGACATCGACATCGACTTCTCGACCGAGCACCGCGAGCAGGTCATCCAGTACGTCTACGAGAAGTACGGCTGGGAGCGGACAGGCATGGTCTGCAACGTCGTCACCTTCCAGCCGCGGATGGCGATCCGGCAGCTCGGCAAGGCGCTCGGCTTCTCCGACGAGCTGCTCGACCGCCTGGCCAAAGGCGTGGACCGGTGGTTCACCGAGGACGTCGAGGATTCGATGACGGGCGCTGTCCCACCACCCGACATGAGGCCGCAGAGCTGGCAGCAGTTCCTCGAGCTGTGCCGGGAGGTCATCGACTTCCCGCGCCACCTGTCGATCCACAACGGGGGCATGCTCGTGACCGGCGAGCCGCTGGTCGACATCGCCCCCGTCGAGCCCGCGACCATGGAAGGGCGGCGCGTCGTCCAGTTCAACAAGGACGACGTCGAGGACCTGGGCCTGATCAAGATGGACATGCTCGGCCTGCGCACGCTCTCAGTCGTCGCCGAGGCCCTCGAGCTGATCCAGGACACGACCGGGGTGCGGCCCGACCTCGACAAGCTGACCCTTGACGACCCCGCCGTCTACGAGATGTGCGGCGAGGCCGACACCATCGGCGTCTTCCAGATCGAGTCCCGCGCCCAGATGCAGACCCTGCCGCGCACGCGGCCGAAGACCTTCAACGACCTGGTCGTCGAGGTCGCCATCATCCGGCCGGGGCCGATCCAGGGCAACGCCGTGCATCCCTACATCAGGCGCAAGCAGGGACGCGAGACGGTCACCTACGCGCACCCGCTGCTCGAGCCGATCCTCAAGGACACGCTGGGAGTGATCCTCTATCAGGAGCAGATCATCGAGATCGCGATGCACGTCGCGGGCATGAAGCCAGGCCGCGCCGACGGCTTTCGCAGGGCAATGACCCGCCACCTCAATCGGGTCGAGATGTCATCGCTCGAGGACGAGTTCATCGGCGGCTGCCTCGCCAACGGGGTCCCGCGGGAGGTGGCCGACCAGCTCTTCGCCGCGGTGCAGGGCTTTGCCGTCTACGGCTTTTGCCGCTCGCATGCCGCCGCCTTCGCGCGCACGTCCTATGAGACCGCGTGGATGAAGCTGCATCACCCGGTCGAGTTTGGCTGCGGCCTCCTGAACAACCAGCCGATGGGCTTCTATCACCCGAGCGTCCTGGTCGAGGACCTCAAGCGTCACGGCCTCAAGGCGCTGCCGGTCGACATCAACCGCTCCGACGTCCGCTGCCTTCCGGAACGCCTTCCCTCCCCACTTGCTGGGGAGGGTCAGGGTGGGGACGCCGGCCTTGCGATGCGCATCGGGTTCAACTACGTCCGCGACCTCGGCGAGGACGGCCGCAAGGCGATCGTCGAAGAGCGCAACCTGCGCGGACCATTTCGCTCCTTCGACGATTTCCTCGGCCGCCTGCGGGGCGGGCCGATCGGTCCTCGCGCGGTCCGCAACATGGTCATGGTCGGCGCCTTCGACGCACTCGGCCGGCCGAGGCGCGAGCTCGTCTGGGGATGGCAGGAACGCTGGCACGGCAAGGGCCTGCGGCGCGGGATCGACAAGCAGGCCGAGCTCGGCCTTGGTGCCACATCGCCCGCGCTGCCACTCGTCGACGCCTTCGACGCCAACCAGCTCGAGTACCGGATCTCCGACCTCTCGACCGGCCATCACCTCATCCACTTCTGCCGCGACCGCCTCCGCGAGAAGGGCGCGCTCGAGAGCAACAAGCTTCCTGCCATCGCCAGCGGCAAACAGGTCCGAGTGGCGGGGCTGGTCATCACCCGCCAGGCGCCCTCGACTGCGAAGAAGATCCGCTTCTTCACCCTCGAGGACGAGTTCGGCCAGGTCAACGTGACCATCAAGCCCGAGGTCTACGACCGCTACCGCCAGGTCGCCAACCGGCAGCCGATTCTCATCATCGACGGGGTGATGCAGCGCCAGGACGGCGTGTACTCGGTCCTCGCGAGCCACATCGAGGCCCTGCACGGCGTACCCCGACCGGCCCAGCGCTCGCACGACTACCGCTGAGTCGGCATGATGAGCGGCTGTGTCACGCGAGCACTGGGAGAAGCAGGCGTCCAACTGGGCGGCGTGGGCCCGCACGCCTAACTTCGACGCGTACTGGGACTACTCGCCCGCTTTCTTCCAGTTGGTGCCTGCTCCGGGACGGCGCACCCTCGAGGTCGGCTGTGGCGAAGGTCGAGTCACGCGCGACCTGGTCAAGCGCGGGCACCGCGTCATCGCCTGCGACTCGACCCTCGAACTGGTGAAGCTCGCCACTGACGCCGACAAGACCAGCGGTTACCTGCGCTGCGACGCTGCCGCGCTGCCGTTTCGAGACGAGTCGTTCGACCTGATCCTCTTCTACAACTCGCTCATGGACATCGACGACATGGAGTCGAGCGTGCGCGAAGCTGCTCGCGTCCTTGTGCCGGGCGGCAAGATGTGCGCCTGCGTGACGCACCCCATCCCGGACTCCGGCAAGTTCGAGTCCGATGAGGACGATGCCCGATTTGTCATCAAAGGCACGTATCTCGGCGGGGTTGAGCATGGAGTTCGCGGGGTGGGCGTATCCCCTGGAGGGCTACTTCCGAATCCTCGAGGCCGCCGGTTTTGCGATCGAGGCCGTCCGGGAGCCACCTGGCCGCGGGAAGGGGCGCTGGGCGCGGATTCCGCTCTTTCTCATGTGGCGGGCGGTCAAACCCGGCTGAGAGCTCCTTCTTACTTTCTGTAGCCGAAAGTGGGGCATTTGCGCCAAGCTATTCACCTCAAGCCGCACTCATCGCAGCAACCCCAGAGGAAGAAGCAGCACCAATGTCGATCGCCCGAGAAATCGAAGACATCGCCCGCGACCTGATCAAGCATCAGCACGACCACCCTCCCGTCCGTGACCTCAACCGCGAGGTCGAGCGCCGCCAGACCTTCGCCGACCGCGTGGCCGACGACTTCGCCCGCCTAGTCGGCAGCTGGGTGTTCGTGCTGGTCCAGGTCGGGATCATGGTCGTCTGGCTCGCCCTGAACGCCTTCAAGCTGATCCAGCAGTGGGACCCCTACCCGTTCCAGTTCCTGAACTTCATCCTCACGCTCGAGATTGCGGTCTGGGTCTCAGTGCTCTTGATGGGGCTCAACCGGATTGGCGATCGGGACCGGCTCCGCGCGCAGCAGGAGTACGAGCTGAACGTCAAGGACGAAGAGGAGCTCAAGGCGCTGATGAATCATCTGATGCACCAGGACGAGATCCTGCTGCAGATCGTCAACCGCCTCGACCGAGGCGACCGTGAGATCAAACGCCTGGCCCGGCGGCTCGAGGAGCTGATCGAATCCGGAAAGCCGGCCCCGGCTGCCCAGCCGGGAAACGCTGAGCGCCCGCCGATCAGGCTCCCCGCGCCGTAGCGATCTTGCGAGCCCCGAGCTCGCGAACCACTTGCACGATGAGGTCTACGTCGCTTTCCGTCGTGCGCCAATTCACGATTGCCGGACGAAACGCGATCTTGGCGTCATAGATCGTCGTGCCGAAGTAGACACGGCCGTCGTTAAGCACTTCCTTGCCGAGCTCCGCATTGAGCTCGTCGAGTTCCCCCTCGGACATGCCACGTGGACGAAACCGAAAGCAGATCACGTTGAGCGGAACATCGGCCAATCGCTCGAGGTCCGGCGCTTCATCGACCTGGCGCGCAACCCTCCGGGCCAGTTCGAGATGGCGCTCGATCATCGTCCGGTATCCCTCGCGGCCGTAAGCACGCAACGTCGCCCAAACTGCAAATGACCGGGCACGGCGAGACATCTCTGGGCTGAAATTGCCGAAAGCTGGTCTTTCCAGGGCGTCCCGGCCGAGGTAAGCGGCAGTCGACGAGAACGCGCCGGCATGGAGCGCGGGGTCGCGGACGAAAGCAAACCCAGTGTCATACGGGACGTTGAGCCATTTATGCCCGTCCGCTGCGACCGAATCGGCGCTGTCGATCCCGGCGACGAGATGACTCGTCTTTGAGCTAAGCGCCGCGAAAAGCCCAAACGCACCATCGACGTGGAGCCACGCGCCGTGCGCATGAGCCAACTGCGCCATCTCCGCGATTGGGTCGAAGTCGCCGGTGTTTACGTCTCCCGCCGTAGCAATGACGATCGCGGGTTTGCCCTTGAGCGCATCCAACGCGGTAACGAGCGCGTCCAGCTCCATGCGTGCCGTCTCATTGCGCCCGAGCAGTCGCGCCTGATTTCTGCCGATGCCGAGCATCCCCAGCGCTTTAACAGCGCTTGCATGGAGGTAGCCGCTTGCGAATACTGGCACCGGCGGCAAGCCCGCAAACCCCTTGTCATCGATGTCGACGCCGTGTTGAAGTCCCCACCAGCGTCGGGCCGCTGCGAGGCCGACAAGGTTCCCCATTGTCGCGCCCGTCGTGATGACGGCACTCCAGTCGCGCGGAAGGCCGAAGATCTCCTTCAGCCATCCGGTACTAATCAACTCGAGCCGCGACGCAAAAGGCGAGCTCGTCCAGTTGTATGCGTTCTGGTCGAGCGTCGAAGCAAGCCAGTCAGCCCCAAGCGCGGCGGGGGTCACGCCGCCCGTCACGAAATGGAAATAGCGAGGCCCGCTCGAGTGAATGGCACCCGCCTGCGCACCAGCGATCAGATCGGCGAGCGCGCGCATCGAGCCGACGCCCTCATCCGGCAGCGACCCATCAACCGGATCACCGCCGTGCGGGCGCACAAGCGAGTCTTCGAGCGCGGCCAGATATCGCTCCGCCTCGCGCTCGACCAGACGCATTGCGTCGTCCAGCCGCTCGGGATCGGTGATCGGGTCAGGCATTGGTGACACGGTACACGGCATACTCGCCGTCGTCGTAGACCTTCCTCGCATGGTCGTCCCAGTAGGCGCGACTCGCGCCGCGCGGCACTTCCTGCGGACCGATCATCACGTAGTCGATTCCGTACTTCCGCACCAGGTCGGGCGCTGAGGCATCACCGCTGAGGATCAGCTTGTCGTCATCGCCCTTCTGTGCGAAGTCGGCCAGTCCGTAGGTCCACAGCCAGCCTGGGTAGCCGATGAGCACCCGGCGACCCGCCAGCGTGGGGATCGGGCTGTTGTGCTCGTCGGCGACCGCAAACACGGCGTCGGGGCTGGTGTTGCGGCGCACCCAGTCGGCGACTTTGAGCCCGCCCGGATCCGTGAACTGGAACGCGCTGACGCTGTAGTCCGACGCTCGCGTCAGGTCGAGCGCTCCCGAAACGCCAAGCAGCAACAGCATCGCGACCGCGAGCGTCGCGGTCAGCGGGCCGCGCCGCAGCATCGTGGCCAGAAGCGCGCCGACGAGCACGCTGCCGAGCAGCAGCCAGAAGACGAAGAACTTGGTGTTGTCCCAGACCCACGGCTGAAGCACGATCCAGTTCGGGACCGCAAACCAGAGCCACATCGGGGCGAACCACGTCGGGAAGTTGGTGGGATACGACCGCAGCACGATGTGCGCGGTGACCAGGAGCGGAAGCAGCAGCGAGGTGTTCCAGATCCAGAACCAGAACCAGTTCAGCTCAAAGAGCAGGGGGCCGTCACGCAGCAGGTCGCCCGGCGACAGCCAGCCCACCTGGACGCAGTAGCCCGCGATCGACGATCCCACTCCACAGACTGCCGTGTTGTCCCGAGGCCACATCCAGAGCAGGATCGGCACACCGACGACAAGCGCCGGCACGAAGTAGCCCAGCCACTGCTTGCGGCGGTTGAAGATCGCCCAGAAGGCCGCCAGCGCGACCACCGTCCCGTAGGCGTGGACGTGGAACAGCGGCAGCACGGCGGCGACGAGCCCGGCAAAGAGGAAGGGCCGCCAGCCCAATCTTTCGCGCGTCGCGATCCACAGCACGACCAGAACGATCAGGGCGAGGCTGAAGCCGAACAGGGTCGATCGCTGCGGCACCAGGTACGCAAGCACCGGGTTCAGCCACTGCAGGTTGACGCTGCGATCCAGCGTGTACTCACGCGGCAGATGGGCGAGCGCGCTCAGCCCGGATCGCTGCACATCGCCGAACAGGTAGATGAAGCCGAGACCCCCGCTGAGCAGGAAGACGAAGACCGCGACGGCGGACGCCGCCCGGCTGGCAGTGAAGCGGAGAGCCGCGAGGTAGAGGACGGCAGGAAAAGCCAGGCCGAGCATGGCGCTCGTCGCGGTCAGGGTCTCGGTGAGCCGAAGACCCAGCGGGACGAGGTCCGCGGCGAGGAAGTCGATCATGAAGGGGTAGCCGAGGTGGTGGCCGGGATCGACCGGGAACTCGGGCGGGAAGTTGCGCCCGTAGGCGAAAGAGCCGGCGAAGCTGAGGTGCGCCGCCCAGTCGCCCCAGATGTTGACGTAGCCCGCGTAGAGGCCATCGGGTGTGTAGACGTAGGCCTGGTGGAGCAGGTGGACCGTCCAGGCGGCGCACACGGCGAACACCGCGGCCAGCGGCCAGGGATGCGAGCCGCAGGTCAACCGCGACGACCAGCGCCGGCGGGCGTCGGACCAGTCGGCCGCGACCCGCGCGCGACTCTGGAAGATGCCCAGTCCCCCCGCCACGAGAGTTACGGCGAGGCCGATCAGGACCGTCAGCAGGGTCACATCGCGGACGAGCAGTGCGGGCACGAAGGTGGCGACCGTGACCGTCATCGCGCCGACCACGGCGCCGAACACGACCCGCTCCTCGAACGTGAAGGCGATGCCCGCGAGGTAGGTGATCCCGAAGCCCGCGGCCGCGCTCGCGGCCAGGAATGCGATCGCCGGGGCTAGTTCCAACAGAAGAGCTGTGGTTTTTCCGGCGGCAGGTCGCGGCAGTTGACGAGCCAGATCTTCGGACCCCAGGGCGGCGTTCCCGAGTCGACGAACCAGGCCGAGCGCGAGATGGGTACCGCCGTCCAGACCGGGTAGAAGTAGCCGAACGCCGCGACCGCAACCGCCAGGTGGAACGCGACCAACGCTTCACGGCCTGGCGATGGCAGCTTGCCGGCGAGGTACGCGAGCACGAAGGCGAGCGCCAGGACCATGAAGATGAGCCCGCCGAACATGTGGTACATGAACAGGACGCGCGTGATCCGGAACCACGGCAGGTACTGGGTGATGAACCCGATCAGGATCACGGCGGCGGGAAAGCTGCGATGGCGGACGATGAAGTACGGCAGCGCCGCCACGCAAGGCAGGCTCGTCCACCAGATCCACGGGTTGCCGAGGTTTGAGATGCGAGCCCAGATCGGCTGTCCCGTAAAGACGTCGGTGCCCAGCCCCTCGTACTGCGCGTAGTAGAGCACCGGCCGGGCGAGGAATGGCCACGACCAGGCCGGCGAGCCGTAGGGATGCGTCGCGGTGAGCAGGCGGTGATAGGAGATCGAGTCCAGCTGGTAGGCGATCAGGTCGAGCACCTCGTGGAACTGCCCGCGGGCGAAGAACGGGTACCACGACGCGACGTAGATGCCGAGCGGGATCAGCGCCAGAGCGATGACACCGACCGACACGTAGCGCGGCCAGTACAGAGCGCCAAAAGAAAGTACTGGCGGACCCCACTCGACCCGCAGAGCGTGCAGCGCGATCCTGGCCAGGAGCAAGAAGACGATCGACGCCCAGGCCGCGAGCACGATCCACTTCGCCGCGATGCCTATCCCCAGCACGGTGCCCAGCGCGAGAAGCGACAGCATGGACGCGTTGAAGGTCCGGCTCTGGATATGGACGAGGAACAGGAAGTAGGCCGCCAGGATGAAGAAGATCGGAAAGATGTCGATCATCCCGATCCGCGACTGGACGAAGAACATGCCGTCGAAGCAGGCCAGCGTGGCGGCGGCGATGGCGAAGAGGCGATTGGGCCACAGGCGACGAGCCAGCAGGTACATCATCGGGATGCACAGGGTCCCGAAGAGGCAAGCGGCGATCCGCCAGCCGAAGGTGTTGAAGCCGAGGTCTATGTAATCGCCGGGCGCGCCCTCGACATGGGCTCGCCACCAGCCGTACGCCCACATGCCGGCGCCGATGATCTCCTTGGAGAGCGGCGGTTCCGGGTCGAAGTAGTTGAATCGGCAGCTGCCCGCGTCGTAGTTGTGGGGCATCGTCGGCCGGCAGTGCTCGATGCCCTCGACGTCCTGGCGGGCGTCGACCGGGAAGTAGATCTCGTCGAAAACCTGTCCGTTCGGCGGCGACACCTGGCCGTTCGCGTCCTCGTAGCCGCGGTTGAACGGGTAGGCGAGGCCGCAAAGCGTGCCTGGGTCGCCGGCCGGGTCGACCGGCGTGCTCGAGATGCAGTCACTGATCCACGGACCCTGGAACGGGTGGATGAAGAAATCGGGCAGGATCGGGCTGAAGAAGCGGATTGCAAACGCGACCGCGGTGAGAAGGAGAACAGCGACCAGGTCGACTCGATCGAAGTAGCTCCTCCCGCTTGGCGTCGTCGCCAGGTTGGCCTGGTTCCCGCCACCGGGAGGCCGGATCACCGGCGGCGTTTTCGTCGCCTGGCTCCACCCTGGTTCTGACCGAGACGCTCCGGCAGGTGGGCGCTGATCTCCCACACCACCGTGTCGGCGTCCGGTACGGGAACGGCGATCACGTCTTCGTCCATAAGCCGAGATCGAAAGATTCCGAGTCGTTTCTTGACCTGGGCGAGCTCGGTCTCGTCGCCGCGGACCTTGATGAACACGGCGGGCTTGTCGATGTGCTGCTTCATGATCGGCGCGATCATCCGGCTCCGCCGCTCCTGGAAGTGCTGGCGCAGGGGCAGGGCCTTGACCCAGCGGATCGAGTCGTAGTCGATGTCGACGCTCGCGAACATGCTGGAGATCCGGACGCCGCTCTCCAGGACCTGGAGATTGCTGCGCCACCGGTAGAGGAGGATGGCGCCGCCCAGGAGGAGTCCCGTCGGGATGTAGACGAGCCACACGGCGAATGCCGGCGAGAAGAGCTGGCCCTGGTAGATCGCGATCCCAGTGGCGACGACGCCCGCGAGCAGGAGCAGACCGGCGAAGAAGCGCTGCTGCAGCCAGAGATGGTGGGCGTACAGGTTCTGGTGGCGCGACGGGCGCGAGCCGGTTTCGGTGCTCAAGGACTACTGATTATCCGGTAGCGCCCAACCATGGCTCCTCTCCACAGCGCGGCGCCACTCCGATTGAAGGGCGTCGGCCTGGTCGCGGGACATCCTTGGCTCGAACCCGCGGTCGAGCTTCCAGAGTTGCTCCAGGTCTCCATCCTTCCAGACACCGGCGCCGAGCCCGGCCAGGAACGCCGCGCCCAGGGCGGTCGTCTCGGTGTGGAGCGGACGCCGAACCGGGATGCCGAGGAGGTCCGCCTGCAGCTGGCACAGCACGTCCATCACGGCCGCCCCGCCGTCGACGCGGAGCTCGCTGAGCTTGCGCCCTGTGTCGCGTTCCATCGCCTCGATGACGTCCCGCGTCTGGTACGCCATGGCCGCCACGGCCGCGCGCACGATGTGGGCGCGACCGGTGCCGCGCGTGAGGCCGACGATGGTCCCGCGCGCGTACGGGTCCCAGTGCGGCGCGCCGAGGCCGACGAACGCAGGCACCAGATAGACGCCGCCCGTGTCGGGCACCGACGACGCCAGCGGACCAGCCTCGGCGGCGGTGGCGATGATGCCGAGCCCGTCGCGCAGCCACTGCAGCGCCGCCCCGGTGATGAAGATCGCGCCCTCGAGCGCGTAGCTGAGCTTTCCGCTGCGCCGCCAGGCGATGGTTGTGAGCATTCCCGTCTTCGATTCGACGCGCCGCTGGCCGGTCTGCATGAGCACGAACGAGCCGGTGCCGTAGGTATTCTTCGCCATCCCGTCGACCGTGCAAGCCTGTCCGAAAAGCGCGGCCTGCTGATCGCCGGCGACACCTGTGACCTTGGCAGCAATCGCACCACTCGAGTCGACAACTTCCGGCAGGTTGGCGAGCGAGACACCGAACAGGTCCGCCATCTCCTCGCTCCACTCGCCCTTGCCGATGTCGAAGAGCAGCGTTCGCGACGCGTTGGAGGCGTCCGTGACGTGAGCCGCTCCAGCCGAGAGCTTCGCGATGAGCCATGAGTCGACGGTGCCCGCCGCGGCATCTTTCGCCCCCTCGATGTTCTCGAGCGCCCACGCGTACTTCGTCGCCGTGAAGTACGGGTCGAGGACGAGGCCCGTGATCTCGCGCACACGTTCCTCGTGGCCGGCGTCCCGAAGGCGCCGGCACTCGTCGGCGGTGCGGCGGTCCTGCCACACGATGGCCGGCGCGATCGGTTCGAGGGTCTTGCGGTCCCAGAGGACCAGGGTCTCGCGCTGGTTGGTGATCCCGATCGCGGCCACATCGTGAGTGGAGACGCCGGCCGCCTTCAGCGCCTGATCGGCGCTCGACTGGACGGCCGACCAGATCTCGTTGGCGTCGTGCTCCACCCACCCCGGCCGTGGATAGCGCTGGGTGATCTCCGCGTAACCCTTGGCGCGAACCTCGCCGTCGAGACCGACCGCGACCGCGGTCGCACCGGTCGTGCCTTCGTCGAGGCTCAGGACGACCTGGGGGATGTTGCCTTCCAGGTGCGGTTGAGGGCGCCCGTCGAGTAACCCTCGAGGTCGGCGCTGACGAACTTGTACCCGGCATCGCGCACGGCGTCAGTCACCCGGGCGCGGTTTTCGATGAGCCTCTGGATGTCCGATTCCTCGACTTCGATGCGGGCGACGTCTCCGTGGTGGCGGACGCGCACCTGGCGAAAGCCCATCGCCTTGAGCGCGGCTTCGGCGGCCTCGATCTGGCGCAGCGCCGTCACCGTCACCGGCGTGCCGTGAGGGATGCGCGAGGAGAGACACGCGAACGACGGCTTGTTCCAGTTCCGAAGACCGACGGCGCGGGCCGCGGCGCGGATCTCCGACTTGGGCATGCCGGCCTCGAGGAGCGGAAAGCGCACACCGCGGCGCACAGCGGACGCGTGGCCCGGCCGGTGGTCACCCGCGTCGTCGGCGGTGGCGCCGTAGGCGAGATGCGCCAGGCCGAGGTTGCGCTGCACAGGCTCGAGCGTGTCGAAGAGCTCTTCTTTGCAGTGAAAGCAGCGATCGGGATTGTTGCGCGCGTACGCCTCGAGCTCGACCTCGCTCGTCGTGACCTCGACCAGCCTCGCCCCGAGCGACCGCGCGAGGTCACGAGCCTCTTGCTGCTCGGATTCGGGGTAGGCCGGGGAGCTCGCCAGCACCGCGACCGTGCCATCGCCCAGCTCGTCCATCGCCAGCTTCAGGAGCAGCGTCGAGTCGACGCCGCCCGAGTAAGCGACCAGCACCGAGTCGAGCCCACGGACGATTCGCCGCGCGTCCTTGAGTCGCGTCGCGTTGAAGGCGTCGAGCTGGATCACCGTGGACTGGCTGTGGCGGTTCACCACAACTCGGAGATTAGCTCGCTTGCGCCTCCGAAGGTTCCATCGCGGGAGTGCCGCACCAGGCCTCGTAGTCGATCAAAGAGTCGACCGTCGGGTTCTCGCCGCACAGGGGGCAGGCCTTGTTCGGGCGAAGGCGCAGCTCGCGGAACGACATGTCCTCGCCCTCGAACAGAAGGTAGCGGCCGATCATCGGACGTCCGATGTCGAGGAGGTACTTGATGGTCTCGAAAGCCATCATGCTGCCGATGATCCCGGGCAGGACGCCGAAGACGCCCGCTTCGGCGCAGCTCTGCACGCTGCCGGGCGGAGGTGGTTCGGGGAACAGGCACCGGTAGCACCCGGTGCCCTTGGCCGAGTCGAACAGCGCGAGGCGGCCTTCGAAGCGAAAGATGCTGCCGTGCACAAGGGGCTTGGCCAGGAAGTGCGCCGCGTCGTTGGCCAGGTAGCGGGTCGGAAAGTTGTCCGTGCCGTCGACGATCACGTCGTAGGGCGAGAAGATGCGCATCGCGGTCTCCGAGTTGAGGTGCTCGTTGATGGGCACCACCTCGACGTCCGGGTTCAGGTTGCGCAGCGTCTCGGCCGCGGACTGCACCTTCGGGCGGCCGATGTCGTCGTGCCCGTGCAGCAGCTGGCGCTGGAGGTTGGACGCGTCGACGACGTCGAAGTCGACGATGCCGATCTTGCCCACGCCGGCTGCCGCCAGGTACATGGCCGCGGGAGAGCCCAGGCCGCCCGCACCAAGCAAGAGGACGCTCGAGTTGAGCAGCTTGCGCTGGCCGGCGCCGCCGACTTCGGGCAGGATCAGGTGGCGGGCGTAGCGCGCGACCTGGTCGGGCGTGAACGGCTTGTTCTGAGGCATACCTGCTAGGACTATACCCAGGCCCGCTCAGGGGTTATTCCTATAGTGGGAGGGCGCTATGGAAACCGAATACCTCGACGAAGAGCAGGTCATCTCCCTCTACAACAAGGTGCGGACCGGCAAGAAGACCTGGCCGACAGGCATCTGGAGCTCGCCCGCCGCGCTGCAGTACGCGGTCACCGTGTTCGACTACTGGATCCACAACGTCATGGGCTGGAAGGGCTGGCCCGACGCCCGGGGCAAGGTCACGCCCGCCTTGCTCGAGGAGCACCGGCTGGCCGACCTGGTCGAGGCGGTGTTCGTACCCGAGTTCGGCGATGACTGGCTCGACTTCGAGGTCGTGCTCAACGAGAGCATGCGGCTGTCCGACGACGAGGCCTGGGCGCCCGACGTCTCCGACCGCCAGGAGCGGGTCGAGGCGGCTTTCGAGCACGCGTTCGAGAAGCTCATGGGATCGCCGAAGCAGCAGCCCAAGCTGCTGCCGACCTATCACCGCTTCCGCAACCACCTGCTGCGCATGTGGAGCGCGTTCCAGGAGGCGCAGGCTGAGCACGACAAGGCCGAGCGGGAGTCGGCCGAGAAGTTCTGGGCCCAGCTGCGACTGGTGCGCAGCAGCCGCGGCCAGGCCGCCGAGGCCTGGTCGATCGTCAACACCGACGACGAGCGGCGGGGCGAGGTCGTGGTGGTGTGGGGCGACCCCCACCCCTACTGCGTGGTCGTGCTCGACGACGAGATCGAGGCGGGCGGCTGGGAGCAGGTCATCTACCGGCTGGAGCAGGAGATACTCGTCGAAGAGCCTGGCATCGTCAGCTACGCGGTGTGGCACAAGGGCTTCGTCGGCGAGTACTACCGCTGCGCCGACTGCGGCGAGCTGCACAGCCAGTTCGATGAAGACACCGCCAACGGGCTGCGCCTGGACGAGCTGGAGCCGCCCGAAGAGCGGTAACTAGTCGACCGTCAGGGAGAAGTTCCTCCCCTCCCAACCCGTCATGTAGTGAGCCGTCCACGACAGCTCCGCGCCGCTCGGCAGCTGGTTGCACGGAACCTCGGCCACCCACACCCCGAGCGTCGTGTCGATGGCGTCGACCTCGGCGAAGGACTGCCAGTTGTCGAGCGTGTAATGCACCGCGCCAGGCCGGGGCAGCTGGACGCGCAGGCGGCGCCCGGCGGCGATGCGCGTGATCTGGTGCTTGTGCGACCAGACGAACGGCGGTTGCTGCGGCCCGCCCTCGGTGTAGCGGCGGCGCGCCGGCATCACGATGTCGGGGAAGCCGGCGAGGGCGATCGTCACCAGGAGCTCGAGGTACTCGGCGTGGGCCCAGCCCAGCGGGCAGGCCGACCCGTTCGGTTTGCCGAACTGCAGGCCCCGCTGCGGCATGTCCGGTCCATCCCACAGCTGCTCCGCCAGAGCCAGGCCCTGGCCGGCGAAGCCCTCGAGCGTGCGCACGAGCTCGGCCGCGGGCAGGCCCATGGCGAAGAAGTGACGCGCCCGCTCACCGGTCAGCACGGGCCAGGCCCGACCGCGGCCGCTGCCGTCCCACGGCGCGCCGTCCTCGTGCTCGCCGTACTGGTCGCCGGCATAGCGGCGCCAGCTGGGTCCTGCGGGCAGGCTGACCTTGAGTGACGTGTCGACGCCCTGCAGGCTGCGCATCACGCGTTCGTCCTTCGGCCGGCGAAGACCGTAGCGAACCAGCTCCAGGAACTCGGCGGCGACAGCGCCCTCGGTCGGGCGGCGGTCGGGGTCCGAGCCGAGCCGCACATATTGCCCTGAGGGCAGCGAGCACCACGCTTCGACACGGTCGTTCCAGTAGTCGGCGACCGCGCGCAGATGACTGGCGGCGATGTGCTCGCCGGCGTCGTTGGCGAATTCGGCGGCGACGATCAGGGCGGCGATGCAGGCAGCAAGCGTCGACGGTGACAGGCCGCCGCTGTCCTCCCAGCGGTCGACCGCCGTCATCGGCCCGTCGCGGATGATGAACTGCGCCGCCGGCCGGACCATCGTCGGATACGGGTCGTGGTCGAGGCAGCCGGCGACGCCCAATCGCCATGCCAGCAATATCGGGAGGGCGACCTGGTCGAGCTCGGTCGACTGCCAGTGCGGCGTTCCGTCGAGCGACCAGTTCTGATTCCATCCGCCGTCCGACCTCTGCTGCGCCTGCAGGTGGCGGAACGCGCGCAGCGCGGCATCGCTGTCGCCGCCGTCGAGGAGCGCCGTGGCGATGCGGCAGAGATCGCGAGGCCAAACGAGCTGGTAGAGGTGGTTGCCGTCGTGGTTGGTCTCGCCCCACGGCGCGGCCGGAGCGGCGATGAAAGCGCCGGCATGTGACTTGTCCTCGAGGCAGTGGAGGACAGCGAAGGACGCGCGCGCGAGCATGCCCTCGTCGCCACTCACCTTGCCGAGGGATTGCGGGATCTCGGGCTGCATCTGCCAGGCGCGCTCGAAGGCCTGGCGCACGTTGGCCGAGCCTTTCTGAAGGACGTTTCGAGCGACCTCTTCGGCGTCGGCCCGCGAGTGGGCGAAACCGATCCCGAGCTGAAACGAGCCGGCGCGGATCCCGATCTCGGAACCCACGGAGGCGTTTCCGGGGCCTGCCCGGTCATACAGGTATGTGAGGTATCCGTCCGCGTCGCTGAGGTCGATGTGCACGTCCGAGCTGCGGTAATAGCCGGCGGTGGCGCGGCTGAAGGGTCCGACGAGGCAGATCCAGATGTCCTGCTGCTGCAGGAGTAGGGCGGGAGGATGAGTGTCGATCACCCAGCCGTAGTTGCCCTCGGCGCCGGGCTGCCAGTGCGCGGAAGCCTGCATGTAGAGGCGCAGGTCCGGGAGCTCGGGCGTGAAGGTGGCCGCGATGAGCATCGCGTTCTCCTCGGGGTCGGAGAAGAACTCTTTGGTCAGCCGGTATTCGTGGTGGGTCGAATCGACGCGGAAGGCGGGGACCCCAGGCTTCAGCCAGCTGATGGCGTGCTGGGCGTCGGCGGAGTCGTCGACGGGAGGCGCGCCCGCCGCGGAGACGAAGAAGCGCAGCTCGTGCAGGGCGACGTGGTCGAGATAGGGAAAAAAGACCTCGCTGAGGTTGCCGCCGGCGAGGGTGTACCAGACCTTGCTCCTGGAACCCGGCGCCGCGCCGAACGCCATCTTGCGTCCGGGGCCCCACATCGGGGGTGCGCCTGGACCTCCTGGAGCCTCCATCGGCGCATAAGTATGGGGAGCGGTCGTGGCCGATAGAATCGAACGACGACCCCGATTCCCCGGGGAGGTGGCTGAGTGGTCGAAAGCACCCGCCTGCTAAGCGGGTACGGGGTGTAAAGCTCCGTCGTGGGTTCGAATCCCACCCTTCCCGCCACGCATACAAGAGGTTCGGGTGGACGATAGGGGTCGAGAAAGAACGACCAAGGAACGGCGTCCTCTCGATCGCAGAAGCGGACTCGCCCTGGCGGTTGCTGCGATTGGAAGCCTTCTGTTCATGGCGGGGGCGCTTGCCGGCGTCGCGGCGTTGACCCAGGGTAACCGGCGCCAATTAGAGCTGTACATGTGGGCCTTACCCATTGGACTCACCGCGACGGGGATGGCGACCTTCTTCATGCTCAACGAGCTTGGGCGGCTCGGGCCGCGGCTTGCGCGTCGGTCATGGCTCGGGTTCCCGCGTTACGTGTGGCTCATCGGAGGCATCGGACTGGCGCTCGCTCTAGCACGTTTAGTGAGCACAGTCGCCGTATTTGCGGGGATTGCCAATACCTGAGTCGAGAACGGTTAAAGGCTGTTCGCGACGGCCTGAGCGGCGGTGGTTGCAAACGTATCCACGGGTCCGAAGACGTCGAAAGTAACGCCGCCTTGAAGCCACATGATCCCGGTGGTAGGTCCACCCGTAATCAAGAGGCCGCGCCGCCCGTTGCTCAGTGGAAATTGGGCCCACGTGCCCTGGCACCCGGTCGATTTGGTGCAATCGGATAGCGCATCAAGCGAGGCCTGGGTGAACGTTGTGATCCCCTCGATCAGTACAAACCTGCCGTAGACGGGATCCTGGAAGACATACGCAACTTGCTGACCACCGCGGTTCGAGTGTTCGTCGTCAACAATGATTCGGATGGGTGTTCCGATGTTCGACGGCAGAATCGGAGTGAATGACAGATGGTCAGCTGCCTGCGTATTGGAGGCAACAGTCAAGCCAACAATGGGGCGATCCCAGTCAATCGGCGGTGGCGCCACGGGCGTCGATTGACTCGGTTGCATCGCGCCATGGCCGCCTGGTATGTCGGGGACGACTGGAGTCATAGCCATCGCAACCACGGCAACGGCTATGACTGCAAGACCGAGTAAGAGGACGATGATCGCGCGCTTACTCATGCGATCCAGCCATCAACACGTCGGGGTGCCCTGAAACGTCTGATACGAGGAGTTCGGGTTGGGCGACCACCCGTGATGGTCCTGCATCGTTATTCCTGTTCCCGCAGTATGCCCCGTCTCTGCCGCCGGCCGGCCGCTCGAATATCCAGTACCGGTATAGGTCTTCAACGGGTGGTAGCGGTGACCGTCTTCACAATCGACGTAGCCCGACCAACTCCGCCCGAGCCACACCTACTGCTGTCAAGTATGGGGGCAGCATCGTCAGGATCAGGGCGGTCAACCAGGCAATGCGTCGCACGGGCTGCAAAGGGTACGCAACCGGGTAACGAGCGGCTGCCGGTAGACTCCGGGGAGTGACGGGTCGCGTCGCAAGGATTTGGCCGCTCGTCACGATCCTCGTCGCTTCTTGCACGTTGGGCCTGCCCAGCGCGTCACACAGCCCGACGCCGTCTCCCCCACCGCCCGGCAGCATCGCATGGACCGACTGCGGGGGCGGCTTTCAGTGCGGCACCCTGCGCGTCCCCCTCGACTACGAGCACCCCGACGGCCGCAAGATCTCCCTCGCCCTCCTCCGCATCAAGGCCAAAGACCAGGCCAAAAGCATCGGCTCATTGCTGATGAACCCGGGCGGGCCTGGCGAGTCCGGCATCGAGTTCCTGCGCGGCGACGTTTCATCGATGCGCAGCCTCAACCAGCGCTTCGACCTCGTCACCTGGGATCCGCGCGGCGTGGCCGCCAGCACGCCGGTCACATGCGTCGACGGACCACAGCAGGACGCGTACCTCGCCATCGATACCGTCCTCGACGACCCGCACGAGAGGAACGCCTACTTCCAAGCGGTCAAAGAATTCGCGGCAGGCTGTCAGAAGCGCAGCGGCGACCTGCTTCCGTTCATGGACTCGGCCAGCACGGCCAGGGACATGGACCAGATCCGGGCCGCAGTCGGCGACGAGAAGTTGACCTATGTCGGATTCTCGTACGGCACCTACCTCGGCCAGTGGTACGCGCATCTGTTTCCGAACCGTGTCCGCGCCCTGTCGCTCGACGGAGTCGTCGATGCCACCGTGCCGGCGAACGAGGCCCTGCTGGGCCAGGTCATCGGGTTCGAGCAGAACCTGCAGTCGTTTCTCGCCGACTGCAAATCGCGCACGAGCTGCGGCTTCGGCCGCACCGGCGACCCGAACTCCAAGCTGACCGTGCTCATGGCCCGCCTGGACGCGTCGCCGCTCAAAGTCGGTGGCCGCCACCTCACGCGCGCGCTCGCCATGACGGGACTGCTCGTCACGCTCTACGACCAGAGCCTCTGGCGCTACCTGGACCAGGCCCTCACCGCCGCCGAGAGCGATGACGGACGCATCCTGCTGCTGCTGGCCGACGCCTACAACCATCGGAACGCTGACGGCACCTACGCCAACCTCTTCAACGGCGCCTTTCACTCCGCCTACTGCCTCGACTTCACGGTCCCGACGTCGATTGCGGACTACGACAGGCTGGGCGAGACCTTCGCCAAAGCGTCGCCCCTATTCGGGCCGTGGAGTCAGTACTCCAATCTGCAGTGCGCGTACTGGCCGGTCAAGCCGAAGCACGCGGATGAGAAGCTGACAGTGCAGGGTGCGCCGCCGATCCTGCTCGTCGGCGGAACGCACGACCCGGCGACCCCTTATGCGGAGGCGCAGGCGGTCAGCAAGCAGATCGAGGGCTCGGTGCTGCTGACCCGCGAGGGCAACGGCCACACGTCATATGACTCGAGCCAGTGCGCTCATGCGGCCGAGGACGCGTACCTGATCAGCCTCACTTTGCCGGCGCCGGGGACGACCTGCCCCAGTTAGGCCACCGGGGTCGCGGCGCGAGCCTTGGCCTTCGCGAAGGTCAGTGCGTCGCCCTTCACGTCGACCTCAACCGTGTCGCCGTCGCTGAACGTGCCCTCGAGCAGAAGCATCGCCAGCGGGTCCTGGACCTGGCGCTGGATCGCCCGCTTCAGAGGCCTCGCTCCGTACACGGGATCCCAGCCGCGCTCGATCAGGAGACCACGAGCCGCATCCGTGATCGCCAGCGTGATCTTCCGCTCTTCCAGGCGCTTCTGCAGCCTCGCGAGCTGGATGTCGACGATCGCGCCCAGCTGCTCCTGCGTCAGCGCCTTGAACACGATCACGTCGTCGACGCGGTTCAGGAACTCCGGGCGGAAGTGGTTGCGCAGGACACCCAGCACCGCCTCGCGCACCTCGTCGAACGGCCTGCTCGTCATCTCCTGGATGAGCTGGCCGCCGAGGTTGGAGGTCATGATCAGCACGGTGTTGCGGAAATCGACCGTGCGACCCTGCCCATCGGTGAGCCGGCCGTCGTCGAGGATCTGGAGCAGGACGTTGAAGACGTCCGGGTGCGCCTTCTCGATCTCGTCGAACAGCACCACCGAGTAGGGGCGCCGGCGGACCGCCTCGGTCAGCTGACCGCCCTCGTCGTAACCGACGTAGCCGGGCGGAGCGCCGAGCATGCGGGCGACCGTGTGCTTCTCCTGGTACTCGGACATGTCGAGCCGGATCAGGGCCTGCTCGTTGTCGAAGAGGAACTCCGCGAGCGCGCGAGCCAGCTCGGTCTTGCCGACGCCCGTGGGCCCGAGGAAGATGAACGATCCCACTGGGCGGTTCGGGTCGGCGAGCCCTGAGCGCGACCTGCGGACCGCGTTGGCCACCGCGGTGACGGCCTCGTCCTGGCCGATGACGCGATCGTGCAGCCGCTCTTCCATCTTGATGAGCTTGGCCACCTCGCCTTCCATCAGCCTGGAGACGGGAATGCCCGTCCACTTGGCGACGATCTCCGCGATGTCTTCCTCGCTCACCTCTTCTTTGAGGAGCGGGTGGCCGCCCTGGAGCCGGCCCAGATTCGCGTTCGCCTCGGAGAGCTGCTTTTCGATCTCGACGGCCTTGCCGTAGCGAAGCTCGGCGGCTTTGGCAAAGTCCGCGGCGCGCTCGGCGCGCTCGGCGTCCATGCGCACTTCCTCGAGCTTGGCCTTGAGGCTGCGGATCCTGGTGATCGCCTCCTTCTCCTGGTCCCACCGCGAGCGGAGCGCGCTTCGCTTCTCGGAAAGCTCAGCGAGCTGCTTCTCCAGCCCGGCCAGCCGCTCCCTGGACGCTCGATCCGATTCCTTCTTCAGCGCCTGGCGCTCGATCTCGAGCTGGCGGATCTGGCGCTCGAGCTCGTCCAGCTCGGCCGGCATGGAGTCGATCTCGGTGCGCAGTCGAGCCGCCGCCTCGTCGATGAGGTCGATCGCCTTGTCGGGCAGAAACCGGTCGGTGATGTAGCGGTTGGACAGCACGGCCGCGGCGACGAGCGCCGCGTCCTTGATGCGCACGCCGTGATGCACCTCGTAGCGCTCGCGGAGGCCGCGCAGGATGCTGATCGTGTCCTCGACCGACGGCTGGTCGACCAGAACCGGCTGGAAGCGCCGTTCGAGCGCCGCGTCCTTCTCGATGTGCTTGCGGTACTCGTCGAGCGTGGTCGCGCCGATGGCCCGAAGCTCGCCTCTTGCGAGGGCCGGCTTGAGAAGGTTGGCGGCGTCGATCGCGCCTTCCGCGGCGCCCGCGCCGACCAGTGTGTGCAGCTCGTCGATGAACAGGACGACCTGGCCGTCGGAGCCTTCGATCTCCTTCAGGACCGCCTTGAGGCGGTCTTCGAACTCGCCGCGGAACTTGGTCCCGGCGACCAGCGAGCCCAGGTCGAGCGCGATCACGCGCTTGCCCTTCAAGCCCTCGGGCACGTCGCCCTGGGCGATGCGCTGCGCCAGCCCCTCGGCGATGGCGGTCTTGCCCACGCCGGGTTCGCCGATGAGGACCGGGTTGTTCTTGGTCCGGCGCGAAAGGACCTGGATCACGCGGCGGATCTCCTCGTCGCGGCCGATGACTGGGTCTAGCTTGCCTTCCCTGGCCAGACTGGTCAGGTCACGGCCGTACTTCTCGAGGGCCTGGTACTTGGACTCGGGGTTCGGGTCGGTCACGCGGTGGGCGCCGCGAACCTGGCGGAGGGCGCCGAGCAGCTTTTCGTGCGTGGCGCCCGCGTCCTTGAGGATCTTCAGGTCGGTGAGGGCGAGCAGGACGTGCTCGGTCGAGATGTACTCATCCTTGAGCCGCTCGGCTTCGCGCTCCGCCTGCTCCAGGTTCTTGCCCAGCGCCTCGCCCAGGTAGGGCTGGCCGCCGCCGGTGACCTTCGGAAATCGTTCGATCGCCGAGACCAGGGCAGGCTGCAGCGCCTGCACCGAGGCGCCGGCGCGCTCGAGCAGCGTCCGGGCGACGCCCTCTTCCTGGCGGATGAGCGAGAGGAGCAGGTGCTCGGGCTCCACGGCCTGGTTCTGGGTCGCGCGCGCCAGCTCCGCAGCTTCCTGCAGAGCCTCCTGGGCCTTCTCGGTGAACCTGTCGAGTCTCACGTTTTCAGTTATCCCAAGGGTTTTCGGGGACCAAACAGATTGTCCGTATCTTGTCGGGAATGCCGGAGCTACCTGAGCTGGAGGCGCTGCGTATCCGGATTGGACCGCGGGTCGAGGGCAAGCTGATCACAGCGGCGACGGTCAACCCGAAAAAGGCACACCTGCTGCGCTACCCGGTCGACAACTTCGCTCTGGAGCTGCCGGCGCGGCGGGTCCTCTCCCTGACGCGGCGGGGCAAGCACCTGGTCTTCACCACCGAGCTGGGCGGTGGCGGCGACCCGCGCTGGCTGGTGATCAACCCGATGCTGGGCGGGCGGTTCCAGGTTGCAGGCGGATCGGACGTGGCGGTGTCGGCGACCGAGGTGTTCACGCTGCGCATGGAGGGCAAGCAGGAGCTGCGCTACCTGGACTTTCGCGACATGGGGCGGATCTACTGGGTCCGGGACTGCTCGCGGGAGGTGCCGGCGTGGGACGGCCAGGGTCCGGAGGCCGACTCGGTGGGGTCGATGGGCCTGGATGTCTTTCGCAAGCGGTTGCGGCGCTTTCGCGACGAGCTGAAGGACCTGCTCCGCAACCAGGAGTTCCTGGCCGGCATCGGCAACGCCTACTCGGACGAGATCCTCTTCGAGGCGCGGCTGCTGCCGCTGCGCCGGCGAGTTTCGCTGAAGCCGGAGGAAGAGGAGGCGTTGTTTCGCGCCATCCCTCTGGTGCTGTCGCGGGCGGTCGAGGCCATCCTCGCCAACCCGAACTACGAGGAGTCGAAGCAGGACCGGTCCTTCATGGCCGTGCACATGAAGGGCGGGAAGACATGCCCGCGGTGCGGGCACCGGATCAGCCAGCTCGGGTCGAACCGGGAGCCGTTGAATTTCTGCCGGGGGTGCCAGCTCTAGGGGGCAGCCGCCAACAGGCGATAGTCCGGACTATCCCCATGTGTTGCTGGGATCGAAAGGGGCGATAGTCCGGCCTAACGCGCTACCTGGGCGTGCACGTGCGCGTCGGTGTGGGGATGCGCCCCCACGAGGTTCCCCGCGATCGTCTCGAGCAGTCGGTGCGAGGACGCTGCGATCTCGTCCACCGCGACCTCGAAGGCGGCCTCGTGGCGGCTCGACGGCCTGGTGAACCCGCTCACCTTGCGTACAAACTGGCGGGCGGCGGCGCGGATCTCGTCCTCGGTGGCGATGACGTCGGAATGACGCAGGGTCTTGATGCTTCGGCACATGGCTCACAACGATAGACAGCGACTACGGTTCGCGATGCGGCGGCAGCTCCGGGAGGTCAGGCGGCGCCAGCCGCGTCGGGTCGAGCCCGGCCCGCTCCAGCATCGCGTCGGCCAGCCGCTGGTAGCGGTGCTCGACCAGGTCGCCCACCGGGTCCGCGCTCGCGCTCATGAGCTGGCGAAAGCTGAGCGAGCTCACCGCCCGATAGGCGAGCACCGCTCGCGCCGCATCAGCGCGGCCCGTGATCGAGGCGATGCGCACGAACGCCAGGGCGGCGCCGGTCTCGCGCATGTCGCGCCAGCGCCACCCGCCGTAGGGGAGCAGGACCAGGAGGATGGGCGGCAGCGCGACGAGCAGCGCGAGAATGACCGCGAGCCGAAAGATCGCCTCGTGGATGTTCTGCCCCGCGCTCACCAGGGGGTCGCCCGAGTTGTGCTTCAAGGCGTCCGCCATGTCCTGCAGGAACTGAGTCAGGAGCGGAATCCCGCCTGGCACCGCCTGCCGGAATGACGCGATCCACCCGTTGAACGTCTCACCCGTGCTCCTGATCCCGTCGGCGATCGCCTCGAGCCCCATCACGGTCGAGTAGATCAGCCAGCCGAGATAAGCCCAGGCCACCGCCCACAGGACCGCAAAGGTGTCGGCGAGGGCCCGCAGGAAAGCCGGCCACGCGCGATCGGGGTACGGCTTGAGCATCACAACTCGCGCACGATAAGTCACCGGGCGCGAAACCGGGCCGTTACCGGCCCGGCAATCTAGGCGATCGCATAGTCGACCTCGACGCTGACCTGGACGTCGAGCTCGCCTACCGGCACCTGGGTCATCGCTTTGTCGGCGGGCATCGCCCCGCCGAAGCTCAACGGGTAAGGAGACCGCGAGCTCACCGACAGGTCGCTCACGCGCAGCACCTGGCCGAGCTGGACGCCGGCCGCCGCAGCCATCGCCTGCGCCTTCGTCCTGGCGTCGGCGATCGCCAGTGCGCGGGCCTCAGCCTGCGCCGCCTTCGGGTTGGCCAGCCCAAAGCCGACCGAGATGTTGGTGGCGCCGCCCTCCTGGACGATTGCGTCCAGGGTCTTGCCCACGGTGTCGACGTTGTGCCACTTGATCTGCAGCTGCTCGGAGGCGCGGTAGCCGGTGATCGACTGGCCGCTCGAGCCGTAGACAGGCCCGATCCAGTAGCCGGAGGTGCTGAGGTCCTTGTCCGGAACACTGAGCGCCTTGATGCGGTCGATCAGCCTGGCCGCCTTGGCGGCGAGGTCTTTTTGCGCCGCGGTGGCGGTCGAAGCCTGGGCTTCCAGACCCGCGCTCACGGTGGCAAGGTCGGGCTTCCTCGAGACGATCGCGTCGCCGCCGGCGAGGATGGCGGAGTCGATCGAGGACGAGCCTGTGGCCGACCGGACGTTGACCAGGATCGGGGGACGGCTGGCGACGACGACCGCGGCGATCACGACCGAGACGACGATGGCTGCCGCCGCGACCGGGATGACAAGCACGCGCAGGTTCTGGGACATCGGGGCAAGACCTCCTTTTGCCTGCAGAACGCCGCCCGCCGGGTCGAGGTAACAAGCCGCGATACTCGTGTGGATGTCGGCGGCGGACTGGTTGAGCACAGCCCGCCTGCTCCTCGTCGCGGCCATGTGGCCGGTGGCGCTGGTGGGTCAGGGCCGGCTGCTCGGACTGGGACTCATGGTCGCCGCCCTGACCGACGCCCTCGACGGCCACCTGGCGCGGCGGCTCCGCGGCGCGTCGCGCCATGGTGCGCGGCTGGACGCGATCGCCGACACCGTTCTTCTGGTTTCGACCGCGGCCTGGCTCCAGGTGCTGCACCCGCAGCTGCTCCCCGACAACTTCGGCGCGATCGCCATCACGAGCGCTCTCTACGTGGCCTCGGTCGCGGCGAGCTGGATCGCGTTTCGGCGCCTTGCCGATCCACGCCGGCTGTCGGCGAAGATCGCGGGCGCGCTGCTCTACGGGTTTGCGCTGTTCACGCTGCTGACGGGCGTCTACGAACCTCTGATGCTCGACATCGCGCTGCTTGCCCTGGCCATCTCGTCGGCCGAAACGCTGGTGGCCGCGAGCAGGACCGTCCAGCCCTTCCAGCGGTAGCTGCGATGGACCGGCATCGTCACCAGCCGTCAGCAGCTCGAGCGGCGTGCCTCCGCAGCCTGGGCGTCGGCGAAGTTGAATGCCGGCACTGGCGGAGCGTAAGTCCGCGGTCCGGCGCAGGCGGCGTCCGTCACCTGTTGGCGGAGGGCTGGTTCGAGATAGTCGCGTGAGGCGAGCAGCGCGGGCGTCGCGTCGCTCGAGAGCTCAGCCAGGTAGTGACTGTCGATCTTGTGCGCGATCTGCGCGTGATCCGTGTTGAGTGCCACGACGATCGATTCCGGGTTGGCGAAATTCAAACCCAGGAGCACGACGGCGGCTGTGGTGGCGGTGGCCCCGATGAACCATCGGCGCCGGCGCAGGATGCCGAGGAAGTCGGCGGCCAGGAGCAGGAAGACGACGCCCAGCCAGACGGCGAAAACGTGGCTGTACAGCCGAAGCATCGTGAACCCGTATGCCTCTTCGTAGAGGCTCAGGCGCCGAAACGCGACGACGTCGACCATTAAGGTGAGCGCGATCGCGCACTCGGCGAGGACGAGGAAGGCGAGCTTGCCCTTGCGTTCGGTGAAGGCACTGATTCTGCTGAAGAGGACGAGGAGCACCAGCGTGATGCCGCTCACCCACAGGAGCTGGAAGAAACCGGAGCGCGCGTAGTCGGAGTACGTGACGCCGGCAGATCGCAGCGTCTGTGCGGCAGCGCCGGTCGCCGCCAGGACCTGGGCGAGCGCGAAAGCCGCGAATACCGCGTCGAGGACAGCGAGCACGACCAGGGCCTCGGTCGCGCCCAGGCGCCGTGTCGGTCCGCCGACCCTGTCGAGCGGCTCGGAGGCGGCGAGGCGCAGCAAGCCCGCCGCGGCGAGGGAGCCGACGAGTACGAACAGCACATCGAGCACCAGCCGGCCGATATCGATGTTGAGGTTGAAGAACGAGGCGAAGACGGGGTCGGCCGAGGCCAGGAGTCCCGCGATGAGGATGGCGATCGGGGCGGCGATGAGGACGCCACGCGCAAACGGGATCGCCGCCGTGACCCGGCCGCGCATCTGGAGCACAGGTCGGGCGACGAAACCCACCCCCGCGACGAGATGTATGAAGGCGTGAAACGACCGCGCTGCCACATCAGCCGCGCCCAGGTCGAAGACCGAGCCGCGCACCGCGAGGGACGCCGCGGCGCCGAGCAGGAGGAGGGCGGCGATCAGATCCGGCCACAGCAGCCAGGGGCTGGCCCTCAGCGCGAGCGAGCCGGCGAAAAGCACGGCGAGACCGGCGAGGATCCTCGATTGGAGGCCCTCCAGGCGACCGATCCAGACCAGGGCGAGCGCTGCGATCGCGAACGTGAGCGCCGCGGCGACGCCAGAGCTGCCGTTGCGGAGGGCCTGGTCGGCGGCGAGGCCAACCATGACGGCAGCCATGACGGCGGCCCACGTCGCGTTGGTTCGGACTCTGGCGGTCGCCCAGGCGGGGAGCGGCGCCGACACCGGACGCCACGCCGCACCGTCCCAGCGCCACAGGCCGTCCGGGGACAGTTGACCGACCCGTGCAGGGCTGACGTCCGCCACCGAAGCTCTAAACGACCAAAGCCTGCCTGGTGGTTACGAAGCCCGAGGGTGGATTCCTGCCGGATGTTGTACGACCCCGGCTTCACGCAATCCGGCGGAGCGGAGGGGGAGGGATTTGAACCCCCGAGGGCCTTGCGACCCTAACGGTTTTCAAGACCGCCGCCATAAGCCGGACTCGGCCACCCCTCCGATAGAGCACGAGCGATTATCTCGCTCCGATCAGCTCCACCCCGCCCATGTACGGCTTCAACACCTCGGGCACCGAGACCATCCCGTCGGAGCGCTGGTACGTCTCGATGATGGCGTCGATCGTGCGTGTCAGCGCGAGCCCCGACCCGTTGATTGTGTGCGCGAACTTCGGCGACGCACCTCGGCCCGGCCGGTAGCGGATGTTGGCACGCATCGCCTGGAAGTCGTTGAACGTCGAGCAGGACGAGACCTCGAGGTAGCGGTCGAGGCCCGGAGCCCACGCCTCGAGGTCGTACTTCTTGTACTGCGCAAACCCCATGTCGCCCGTGCACATGGAGAGCACCCGGTAGTGCAGCCCAAGGCGCTGCAGGATGTCCTCGGCGTCGTGGGTCAGCTTCTCAAACTCGTCCAGCGACGTCTCCGCGTTCGTGACCTTGACCAGCTCCACCTTCGAAAACTGGTGCAGCCGGATGAAGCCTCGCGTGTCCTTGCCCGCCGCGCCGGCCTCGGTCCGCCACGACGGTGCGTAGGCGACGTACTTCAGCGGCAGCACGTCGGCGTCGAGGATCTCTTCGCGGTGAAAGTTCGTGACCGGGACCTCCGCCGTCGGGATCAGCCACAGGTCGCGGTCCTCCACCTTGAAGGCCGCGTCGGCGAACTTCGGCAGGTTCGCGGTGCCGACCATCGACGCCGAGTTGACGAGCATCGGCGGCCACACCTCGGTGTAACCGTGCTCACGTGTGTGGACGTCGAGCATGAGCTGGACCAGGGCGCGCTCGAGGCGCGCGCCTTCGCCCATCAAGAACGCAAATCGCGATCCCGAGACGCGCGCCGCATGCTCGAAGTCCAGGATGCCGAGCGCCTCGCCGAGGTCGTAGTGCGTGCGGGGCGCAAACCCGAGGTCAGGCTTCGTCCCCCACTCCCTGGCCACCACGTTGTCGGCCTCCGTCTTGCCGATGGGCACGGATTCGTGAAAGACGTTCGGCACGCGCAGCAGGAGATCGTCCAGCTCGCGCCTGACCGCCTCCGCGACCGACAGCTCGCTCTTGGCGGTGTCGGCCATCTGGCGGAGCCGCTCCTTCAACGACTCGTCGCGCGTCTGGGCGAACTGCTTCGACAGCTCGTTCTGCTCGAACTTGATCGTCTCCGCCCTGTGCAGGTGCTCACGCCACACCGCGTCCAGGCGCAGGATCTCGTCGATCGGCGCCGCCTCACCTTTCAACTGCGCGGCGCGACGCACCTCGTCCGCGTTCTTGCGGATGAACTCGAGAGAGAGCACGGCTAGGACTCGGGCTTCATGACTGGGAACAGGATCACGTCGCGGATCGAGGGCTGGTCGGTCAGGAGCATGACCAGGCGATCGATCCCTACGCCGAGCCCCCCGCACGGCGGCAGGCCGTACTCCACCGCCCGCAGGAAATCCTCATCCATCGGGTGCGCCTCGACGTTGCCGGCGGCGCGCAGCGCGGCCTGCGCCTCGAAACGTGCGCGCTGGTCGACGGGGTCGGTGAGCTCGGTGAATGCGTTGGCGTACTCGCGCCCGAGGATGATCAGCTCGAATCGCTCGACAAATCGCGGATCGTCCTCTCGCGGCCGCGCCAGCGGCGAGATCTCGACCGGGTAATCGAGCACGAACGTCGGCTGCCGCAACCGTGGCTCGACGTGTTCCTCGAAGAGATCGTTGAGCTCCTCGCCGGCTGCATGCCGTCCCGTGTGCTCGAGTACCAGGTCGGCCATCCGCTCGCGCCTGTACGGCGGCGTCAGGTCGACCGATTCGCCCTGGTAGGCGGTTTGCAGCGGGCGGTCGGCCGCCATCGCCGAAACGACCATCAGGTCTTCGACCAGCTGCATCACGTCCTCATAGTCGGCATACGCCTGGTACGACTCGAGCAAGGTGAACTCCGGGTTGTGTCGCGGCGACAGTCCTTCGTTCCGGAAGACGCGCCCGATCTCGTAAACGCGCTCGAAGCCTCCGACGAGCAGACGCTTCAGGTGCAGCTCGAGCGCGATGCGCAGGAAGAGATCGCGGTCGAGCGAGTTGTGGTGGGTGAGGAACGGGCGAGCGTGGCCGCCGCCAGGGATTTCCTGCAGGACAGGGGTCTCGACGTCGATGAAGCCGCGTTCGTCCAGCAGCCCGCGAATCGCGGTGATGATCTTGCTCCGGGCGCGAAAAACCTCGCGCACCTCGGGATTCGCGAACAGGTCGACGTACCGCTGCCGGTAGCGGATCTCGATGTCCTTCAACCCGTGCCACTTTTCGGGCATGGGCCGCAACGACTTCGTCAGCAGCTGGAACGACTGGACCTCCAGCGTGATCTCGCCGCGCTTGGTTCGAAAAATCGGCCCGTGCACGCCGACGATGTCCCCGAGGTCGAGGTCGGCAAAGCGCGCGAACTCGTCCTCACCCAGGATGCTGCGGGTCGCCATGAGCTGCATGCGGCCTTTGCCGTCCTGCAAGTCGGCGAAGACGAGTCCCCCCTGTGCCCGCTTGACCATCAGCCGCCCCGCGAGCGACACGGGTTCCGTGCGGTCGGCTTCACCGATCAGTTCCTTCGCAGCAACCGTCGAGTGCGTCGGCGCGAAACCGCGCGAGTAGGGATCGATACCCGCAGCGCGCAGGCGTTCGACCTTTTCGAGCCTTTCCTGAACGAAGTCTTCCGACACGATCGGAAAAGGGTACTTGGAGCTAGAGGGCTAGTTCCTGTTCCTCGGCGGCTGGGAACGAGTTCACCTCCGCGCCGCCCGCGGAGCGATGGTTGCCGAGAGCCTCCTCGATCAGCGCGTCGACGTCGCTGTCCGAGTGGAGAGGATCGTGGTGGAAGAACGCGAGCTCCTTGACCCCGGCCTGCTCGGCCAGGGACAACGCCTCCTCGAAGGTCGAGTGGCCGAACCCGGCGTGGGTCTTGTACTCCTCGACGCTGTACTGGGCGTCATGGACGAGCAGATCGGAGTCACGGCACCAGTTGGCGAAGTCTTTGAGCGTGCCGTTGGTGCCGTTCGCGAAAAGCGCGATCTCGTTGTCGGTCGCAAAGGTGAAGCGCGACGAGCCCTCGTCGATGCGGTAGCCGAACGTCGGGATCGGGTGCATCAGGAGGTGCGGGGTGATGCTCAGCGCCCCGACCTCGAACGTCTCGCCCGGGTTGCGCTCGATGAACTCCATCTCGGCCGGCATGTGGCTCAGCCGGACCGGGAAGTAGGCCGGGTCGGTCTGGTCGGCGAACGCCGCCTGCAGCGACTTCGCGGAGCCGGCGGGCCCAACGATGGTCAGGTGGGTGCCGGGCACGAACGCCGGAAGGAAGAACGGGAACCCCTGGATGTGGTCGAGGTGCGTGTGGGTGATCAGCAGGTGCGCCTGCAGCGGCTCGGTCGGTTTGAACGTATTGCCCAGCTCGGCGATGCCCGAACCCGAGTCGATGATCATGAGGTTGTTCTCTTTGTCGCGGACCTCGATGCACGTCGTGTTGCCGCCATATCGAAGCGTCCGCCGTCCCGGGGTCGGCCGGGTGCCGCGGGTGCCCCAGAACTTGACCCTCACTGGGGCGCGTAGATCTTCTGCGTCACGAACACATCGAGAAGCTCGCCATCCAGCTTCCCCTGGCCGGCCTCGTCGTGGAGGATGTCGAGCGCCTTGGTCGGGGGCACCGCCCTCTTGTACGGCCGGTCCTGCGCCGTCAGCGCGTCGTAGATGTCGGAGATCGTCATCATCCGGGCCTGGATCGGGATCTGCTCCCCGGTCAGCCCGCGCGGGTAGCCCGACCCGTCGAGCTTCTCGTGGTGGCCGTACGCGATCTCGGGGATTCCCTTCATCACCGGGGTCCACGGGATCTTGGTCAGGAAGTGGAAGCTGTGCGTCACGTGCGATTCCATCTCGAGGCGCTCCTGTGGATCCAGCGTACCCCTGCGGATGCTGAGGAACCGGAACTCCTGCGGCTCGAGCATCGGGTGCGAATTGCCTGACATGTCGACGTAGGTCTGCTGGGCCAGGAACTCGATCATCGACGCCTTGTCCTCGGGCAGCACCGTCGGCTCGTTGGCGGCGACTACGCCCTCCACCCACTCCTGGAGCTGGGCCAGCTCTTCGGCGAGGCGCCTGTCGATTTCCTCCAGGGTGGAACCGTTCTTGCCGGCGCGCAACGCCTCCAGCTTCTCGGTCGCGTACTTGACCTGGACGGAGCGCTCGATGAACTCGAACCGGGCCTGGATCACCTCGAGCTGGCCCGGGATCAGCTTCTTCGCCTTGACCAGGACGTGCTCGCGGACGCCGACCTTGCCGAAGTCGTGGAGGAGGCACGCGTAGCGCAGCTCCTTGAACTGGTCCTCGGTCAGGCGGACGTCCCGGTACTTGCCGGTGTCGATCTCGGTGACCGCGCGGGCCAGCCTCGTCGTCAGCCCCTCGACACGGCCCGAGTGACCCGCGGTGCTCGGGTCTCGTTGCTCGATCGCGGTTACGCTGGCCTGGACGAAGCCGTCGAACAGCGCCTGGATCGAGGCCAGCAGTGACTTGTTGTCCAGCGCGACCGCGGCCTGGCTGGCGATCGATTCGATCATCTCCACGTCTTCGTGGTGAAAGCTGACGACCTCGGCGTCCACGTTGTCGACGGTGAGACGCGTCTCGAACTGCCGCTTGGCGTTGATCAGTTGGACCGCGCCGACGACGTCGTTGTTGTAGTCGCGCATGGGCACGGTGAGCATCGACTTCGTCCGGTAGCCGAACTGCGCGTCGAAGCTCTTGCCGCCCACCGGCTTGCCCGGCGGCGGGTTGTAGGCGTCTTCGTAGATCTGGCTCTTTCCGGTCGAGACCGTGTAGCCGACGACGGTCCTCTCGTCCACCGGCACCTTGAAGGCCGAGTAGGTGCTCTTGTCGATCGAGTCGTTCTGGCTCGAGGCCAGGAACAGCTTGGGAGCGCCGTCCTCCACCATCCGCAGCCACAGGCTCGCGCCATCGGCCTGCGTGAGCTGGCGCATCGTCATCAGGATCAAGGACTGCAGACGCTCGATGTCCTTCTCGGCGGAGAGCGCGATTCCGATCCGGTTGAGCTCCCGGAACTGGCGGAGACGGCGGTGCGCCTCGCTCTCGAGGTCGGCGACCTGGACCTTGAGCTGGACGTTCTCCATGGCGACGCGAATCAGCTCTCGCACGATCGAGGCCGGGGCGTTGGCCGGAACCTCGACGCAGATCGGGCGGAGGTCGTCGGGCACCTTCTGACCAGGCGTGACCAGGACCAGGGCCGGCTCCTCGACGAGCGACGCGTCGTCGAGCCCCTCGGTCTCCAGGCCGGTTTCTGCCAGGCCGGCGATCTGGGCGCCGTTCATCACGTAAAGGTGGAACCTGGATGCCGTTTTCAAGGGCGGGGCTACGTTCTAGCACCCCCGTCCGCGTTTTGTGCGTAGATAAGCCGTAAACCCTCGAGGGTCAGCAGCGGGTCGGTGGTCTCGATGACGTTGGTGAGGTCGGCGACCAGCGACGCCTGCCCGCCCGTCGCGATCACCCTCGCCTTGCCCCCGAGCTCGTCGACCATCCGTTTGACCATGCCCTCGACCTGGGCGACAAAGCCCCAGACCAGACCGGACTGGATCGAGGCCACCGTGTTGCGCCCGATCACCGAGTCGGGCGCGACAGGCTCGACCCGGCGCAGCATGGCCGTCTGGGAAACAAGGGCGTCGAGCGAGATCTCGACCCCCGGGGCGATCGCGCCGCCGAGGTAGTCGCCCTCGCCGTTGATCGCGTCGTAGGTCACGGCGGTGCCGAAGTCGATGACCACGATCGGGCCGCCGTATTTGGAGTAGGCGGCCAGGGCGTTGGCGATGCGGTCGGCGCCGACGTCCTTGGGGTTCTCGTAGCGGATGCGGACGCTCGTCTTCACCCCCGGCCCGACCATGACCGGCTCACAGCGCAGGTAGCGCCGCGAGGCCTCGACCAGGGCCGGGTTGACCGTGGGGACAACGCTCGAGATGACCACCCCGCTGACGACGTCGAGCTCGAAGGCGCGGAGCGCGAACAGCTGGCGGAGCTCGGTCGCCACCTCGTCGGCGGTCCACTCGCGGCGCGAGGTGACACGCCAGTCCGCGGCGAGGCGATCGCCTTCGAACAAGGCCAGGGTGATGTTGGTGTTGCCGACGTCGATGGCCAGGAGCACGGCCGAAGCCTAAAGCTTCACGCGAGCGACTTTCCTTCGGATCGCTCGGGCCCTCTTGGCAACGTTGAAGCGACGTTTGCCAATCGAGGTCTCGACGTCCCAAGGCGGCGCGAAACCCCCGTCCCGGATGAGGCGACCGACCTCTTCGTGCGCCTTCCGGAACGGCATGCCGGACCGGACGAGCTCCTCGGCCGCGTCGGTTGCGCGGAGCGTCGGATCCGAGGCGGCCGACGCCAGCCGCTCCCGGTCGAACTCGAGGTGCTCAACCAGCACCATCGCGGCCTCCCCCGACTCCAGTACGTTGTCGACGGCCGCGAACACGGGCTGCTTGTCCTCCTGTAGATCCCGGTTATAGGTGAGGGGCAGGCCTTTGAGCACCGTGGCAAGGGTGACGAAGGCCCCTAACGACCGGCCGGTACGACCGCGGATCAGCTCGGCTATGTCGGGATTCTTCTTCTGCGGCATCAGGCTGGAGCCGGTGGCGATCTCGTCCGCCAGCCTGACGAAGCCGAACTCGGAGCTCGCCCACAGCACGATGTCCTCGGCCAGACGACTGAGGTGGATCGAAGTGGAAACGCACGCGTACACGAGGTCAAGGGCGAAGTCACGGTCCGACACGGCGTCCATGCTGTTCTCGGTTAGCCGCGGCAGTGCCAGTTCGCGCGACAAGACGGTCCTGTCGAGCGGCAGAGTCGAACCTCCCAGGGCCCCCGACCCGAGCGGCATCTTCTCGGCAGCGTCGTAGGCGACCGCAAAGCGATCCATGTCTCGCAGCAGCGGCTCCGCGTGGGCGAGGAGATGGTGGCCGACAGTTACCACCTGCGCGCGCTGCAGGTGTGTGTAACCGGGCATTGGCACCTCCGCGTTCGCTTCTGCTTTCGTAGCAAGCTCATCGACGACGGTGGCCACGACGGCGACCGCGACCTGCGCCGACTCGCGACAGTAGAGCCTGAGATCGAGGGCGATCTGCTCGTTGCGCGATCGGCCCGCGTGAAGCGCCGCGCCGGCAGGGGTCAGCTCGGTCAGCCGGCGCTCGATGGCCGTATGGATGTCCTCGTCGGTGTCTGCGAACTCGAATTTGCCATCGTCGAGCTCCTTTTTGATTTGCTGGAGTCCGTGCTCGATGTCCGACAGTTGGGCCGCGGTGATCACTCCGGCTGCCTGGAGCGCCCGGGCGTAGGCCACGCTGCCCTGGATGTCGAAGTGGTAGAGGTTCTGGTCAATATCCAGCGAGGAGGCAAACCGCTCCAGCTCCGGCAGCAGCTTGCCTTTGAAGCGGCCGCCCCACAGTTTCTTGTTGGCTATGGCGTCAGCCTTTTGACGTCGCCGAGCAGGGCGCTGAGGTCGCGGTCCTGCAGCCGGCCCTGCACGGTCGCGGCCGTGCGCACGCCCATCCCCCACAGCTTGATGAACCCCGCCGCGGCCGACTGGTCGAACTGATCACCCTTGCCGTAGGTGGCCAGGGACAGCTGGTACAGCTGGTGCGGACCTTTGCGACCGACCACTTGCGACGAGCCCCGGTACAGCTTGAGCCGCACCTCGCCGGTGACGTGCCGCTGCGTCTCGGCGACAAACGCGTAGAGCGCGTCGCGCAGGGGCGAGAACCACAGGCCGTCGTACACCATCTGCGCCCACTGCTGGGCGACCAGGTCCTTGAAGCGAGCGACCTCCTTGGGCAGCGTGATGTCCTCGAGCGCCTGGTGCGCCTGGAGCAGGAGCACGGCGGCGGGCGCCTCGTAGATCTCACGCGACTTGATCCCGATGAGGCGGTTCTCGAGGTGGTCGATGCGGCCCACGCCGTTTTCCCCGCCGACCTTGTTCAACGCCGTCACCACGTCGAGCGCCGATGCGGGCTTGCCGTCCAGGGCGACGGGGATCCCCTCCTTGAAGGAGATCTCGACGTAGGTCGGCTCGTCGGGACACTGCCTCGGGTCGCGCGTCCAGGCAAAGACGTCCTTCGGCGGCTCGGCCCACGGGTCCTCGAGGACGCCCGCCTCGATCGAGCGACCCCACAGGTTCTCGTCCGTCGAGTAGGGGGAGCGCGTCGTCGCCGGCACTTCGATGCCGTGCCTGGCCGCGTACTCGAGTTCGTCGTCGCGGTTCATGTTCCACTCCCGGACCGGCGCCACGACCTGGAGGTCGGGCGCGAGGGCCGCGGTCGTGACGTCGAAGCGGACCTGGTCGTTCCCTTTGCCCGTGCAGCCGTGCGCCACTGCCTGCGCGCCTTCGCGCCGCGCGACCTCGACCATCATCGCCGCGATCAGCGGCCGGCCCAGCGCGGTCGCCAGCGGATACTCCTTCTCGTACACGGCGCCGGCCTGGAGCGACGGCCAGACGAAGAGCTGGAGGAACGGCAGCCTGCCGTCGGCGACGTAGGCGGCCGACGCGCCGGTCTTCAGGGCCCGCGCCTGGATCGCCTCGAGGTCTTTCTTCTCGCCCAGGTCGACCGTGAACGCGATCACGTCCCAGCCCTGGTCCTTGAGCCAGCGGATTGCGACCGAGGTGTCGAGCCCGCCCGAGTAGGCGAGCACCACCTTCCTACCCGGCATTCGCCAGCAGGTCCTTGAGGGCGCGGCCGGCGCTGCGCTTGCGCAGTACGGCGATGATCGTGTCGTCGCCGGCCACGGTGCCCGCGATGCCCGGCAGCGCCGCCTCGTCGATCCGGCGCGCGACCAGGTTGGCGGTTCCGGGAGGTGTCCTGATCACGGCCATCGGGTCCACGAACTCGACCGACAGCACCAGCTCGCGCACGAGCCCGGCCGAGCTGCGGTATCCGCTGCCCGACCGCACAAGGCCGAGCTCCTGGATGTCGCGCGAGATGGTCGCCTGCGTCGCGCGCACTCCACGACGCGCGAGGGCGGCGGCGATCTCGTGCTGCGTGTGCACCGAACCGCGATTGACGAGCTCGAGGATCGCGGAGTGGCGTTCGGCCTTGGACGCCGTCATCCCGCGGCCCTGCGCATCAGCAGGTGCGCCCGGTCGATCTGGTCGGCGGTGACGATGAGCGGCGGCACCAGGCGCACGGAATGATCGTCGACCGCGTTGACGACCAGGCCGCTGTCCAGGCATGCCTGCTGGAACGGCTTCGCCCTCGCCTCCTCGAACTCGATGGCCTGCATCAAGCCGACTCCGCGAACGTCCTTGGTGCCCAGATCGCGCAGCGACGCGCCGAGGAGGTCGCCCATCTCGGCGGCGTGTCCGACCAGGCCGTCCCGCTCGATCACCTGCAGCACCGTCGCCGCGACCGCGCACGCGAGGGGGTTGCCCCCGAACGTCGAGCCGTGGTCGCCGGGCTCGAAGACGTCGGCGCGCGGGTTGGCCAGGCAGGCGCCGATGGGCACCCCGCCACCCAGGCCTTTGGCGAGCGTCATGACGTCGGGCGTGATCCTTGCGTGCTGATGGGCAAACCAGCGGCCGGTGCGGCCGAGGCCGGTTTGCACCTCGTCGAGGATGAGGAGCAGGTCGCGCCGGTCGCACCACTGGCGCACATGCTCGAGGTAGCCGGGCGCCGCGGGGACGACGCCGATCTCACCCATCACCGGCTCCAGCATCACCGCGACCGTCCTGTCGGTGGTCGCGTCCTCGATCGCCTGCGGATCGTTGTAGGGCACGTGGACGAAACCCCCGGGCAGCGGCTTGAAGGGGTCCGAGTACTTGGCCTGTCCGCCCGCCGTCACCGTGGCCAGCGTGCGTCCGTGGAACGAGCCGGCGGTCGTGATGATCTCGAAGGCCCCGTCGCGATTGCGGGCTCCCCACTTGCGGACGAGCTTGATCGCCGCCTCGTTCGCCTCAGCGCCCGAGTTGCAGAAGAAGACGCGTGAGGGGAACGACAGCTCGACGAGGCGGCGCGCGAGCTCGACCTGCGGCTGCGTGAAGTAAAGGTTGGAGGTGTGGATCAGCTGGGCCGACTGCCTGGTGATCGCGGCCACCACGTCCGGGTGGGCGTGACCGAGAAGGTTGACGGCGATGCCCGCCACGAGGTCCAGGTACTCGCGCCCCCCCTCGTCATAGACGAGGCAGCCGCGACCGCGGACGAAGGTGACCGGCATGCGGCGGCCGGTCTGCATGAGGTAGCGCTCGGCGAGCTCGGGTGTGCTCACGACCTGCAAGTGATGCCCCTCACGGCGTGACCATGGTCCCGATCCCGGCCTCGGTGAACAGCTCCAGCAGGAGCGCGTGCTTGGTCCGCCCGTCGACGATGTGCGCCAGCGGCACGCCGTCGAGGGCGCGGAGGCATGCCTCGAGCTTCGGGATCATGCCGCCCGTGACCTCGCCTTTCTCCATGCGCGTGCGCGCGTCATCCCTGGAAAGCACGGCGACGACGTCACCGTCCACGCCCAGCACGCCCGCCACGTCGGTGAGCAGGATCACCTTGGCCGCCTTGAGCGCGACCGCGATCTCCGCCGCGACCGTGTCGGCGTTGATGTTGTAAGCGTGGCCGTCGTAGCCAAGCCCGATCGAGGCGATGACGGGGATGTAGCCGCGAGAGAGAAGCGCGGTGATCGGCTCCTTGTTGACCTGGGTCACGCGACCGACGAAGCCCATCGACTCCTCGAGCGGCTCGGCGATGATCGTCGGACCGTCCTCGCCGCTCATGCCGACCGCCTGGCCGCCCAGGCGATGGATCGCGGCGACGAGGTCGGGGCTGACCTTCCCGGTCAGCACCATCTTCACGACCTCCATCGTCTTCTCGTCCGTGACGCGGAGGCCGTTCTTGAACTCTGCCTTGAGACCCAGGCGTTCGCTCATGGCGGTGATCTCGGGGCCGCCGCCATGAACCAGGACCGGCTGCATGCCGACGTAGCGGAGCAGCACCACGTCGAGCAGCGTCTCGTCGCGCGCCTGCTCGATGGCGTTGCCGCCCACCTTGATGACGACGATCTGGCCGTGGAACCGCTTGATGTAAGGCAGCGCCTCGACCAGCACCTTGGCGCGTTCGGAGACTGTGAGCGTCATGTCGTGTAGTCCGCGTTGATTCGCACGTACTCCTCCGAGAGGTCACAACCCCACGCTTCGGCGCTCCCCTCAGCGAGGCCGAGCTTGGCCACGATCTCAATCTCCGGCTGTTCAAACGCGCGCCGGACGGCCGCCAGGTCGACGTCGACTCCCGAGCCGCGCTCGAACACGACCAGGCCCCCTACCGACAGGTGCAGGCGGTCGAGAGCAAGCTCGGCGCCACTGTAGCCGAGCGCGCACACGATGCGGCCCCAGTTCGGGTCACCGCCGTGGACCGCCGTCTTGACCAGGCTCGAGGAGGCGACTGCTCGGGCCGCGGTCCGCGCCTCCGCGTTGGAGGCCGCTTCGAGGACCTTGACCGTGATCAGCCTGGTCGCGCCTTCGCCGTCCCGTGCGATGGCGCGCGAGAGCTCCTGGGCCACGCAGGTGATGGCGGCCTCGAGCTGTTCCGCGGCCACGGTCCCGGCACGGATCGGCACGTTGCCGGCCGCGCCGTTGGCGAGGATGAGAAAGCTGTCGTTGGTCGAGCTGTCGCCATCGACGGAGACGAGGTTGAAGCTGCGGTCGGCGACCGGCCTGACCAGCTTCGCCATCAACCCGGCTTCGACGACGGCGTCGGTCGTGATGTAGGCGAGCATGGTCGCCATGTTGGGATGGATCATCCCGGCGCCCTTGCACATGCCTCCGACGCGAACCGTGACCCCGCCCAGGTCGACCTCAGCCCGGGCGGTCTTGGGCACCCTGTCGGTGGTCATGATCGCCCGCGCCGCCGCCTCGCCCGCGTCGGGGCTCAGCGACTCGCAGGCCAAAGCGATGCCCGATTTGACCGCGGCCATCGGCAGGTAGCGCCCGATGACGCCGGTCGAGCTGACCAGGACCTGGTCGGGGTCCAGGTCGAGCCTGTCCGCCGACAGCTTCGCCATCAGCAGCGCGTCCTTGAACCCCTGCGCCCCCGTGCATGCGTTGGCATTGCCCGAGTTGATGGTCAGGGCCTGCACGCGGTTCCGCTGCAGGTGCAACTGGTCGATGACGACCGGTGCCGCCTTCACCTTGTTGGTCGTGAACACTCCACCGGTGTCGCATGGAAAGGCCGAGTGGACCACGCACAGGTCGTCCTTCTGGTCGCTGAGGATGGCCGAGGCTCCGGCAGTGAACGCCTTGATGCCGCACGCGGCGGTGCCGGCGCGAAATCCGCGGGCGTAGGTCACGGCCACTGGATGGCACCCACGAGCGCGGTCGTCCGGTCGAAGCCGAAAGCCACGTTGAAGCATTCGACGCCCTGCCCCGACGCACCCTTCATAAGGTTGTCGAGGGCCGCGGTCACGACTGCCTTCTTGCCCTGCGCGGAGACGTTGACGAGGCACAGGTTGGAGTGCGTCGCAAGCTTGGTGGCGGGGGTCCTGTCGACCACGCGGGTGAAAGGCTGGCCGGCGTAGAACTCCCGGTACGCGTCCTGCAGGTCGCCCAGCGACCCCTTGAGATCGAAGTAGCACGTCGCCAGGATGCCGCGGACCATCGGAGCCAGGTGCGGCACGAAGGTGATGCGCAGGTCCTCGCCATTGGCGATCGCTCCGAGCTCCTGCTCCACCTCGGGCAGGTGGCGGTGCCCCTCGACCGCGTAGGCGCCGAGGGATTCGTCGACCTCGCTGAAATGCGTGCCCAGCCCGACCGACCTGCCCGCGCCGCTGACCCCTGACTTGGCGTCGATGACGATGTCGGACCCGACCAGGCCGGCCGAGACCGCCGGCGCGAGCGCGAGTATCGACGCGGTCGAGTAGCAGCCCGGGACGGCGACCAGCTGCGCGTCCGTCAGCTCGGCCTCGTGGAGTTCGGGCAGGCCGAGCACCGCCCTATCGAGCAGGCCGGGCTGCGGGTGCTCCTGCCGGTACCACTTCGGGTACTGGGCGGCGTCACGGAGCCGGAAGTCCGCGCTCATGTCGATCACCCGGATCCCGGCGTCCAGCCAACCCGGCACTTTCGCGGCCCCCACGTTGTGCGGAAGGCAGCTGAAGATGACGTCCAGGCCGTCGGCGGGCGGCTCCGGTGTGAAAGACCCCTCGAGGTCGAGCAGCGGGAACACCTCGGAGTACGACTTGCCGGCAAACGATCGCGACGTCAGCTGGGTGAGCTCGACGGCGGGGTGCCGGGCCAGGAGGTTGACCGCGGTCATGCCGGCGTAGCCGTTGGCCCCGGCGACGGCGGCTTTGAGCTTATGCGTCACGGACGCATGAGTATACGGTCAAACTGCATAAACATGCGTCAGTCGGGTGAATTGAAGAAACAGGACCTCGCCCCCGTGTGACACGCCGGGCCCGCGGGGTTGACGCGCAGGAGCACCGTGTCGAAGTCGCAGTCGAGGCGGATCTCGACCACCTCCATCGTGTTCCCGGAGGTGGCCCCCTTCTCCCACAGGCCGCGCTCGCGCGAGTGGAACCACGCCCGCCCTGTCTCACGCGTCCTGTCCCACGCCTCCTGGTCCATGTACGCCAGCATCAGAACGTCGCCGGATTCCGCGTCCTGGACGACGGCGGGAATCAGGCCCTTCGTGAAGTCCGGGTTCACTGCCTCACCTCCAGGCCCATGGCGGCGAGCTCACCCTTGACGCCGGAGATCGACAGCTCACCAAAGTGAAAGATTGAAGCGGCCAGCGCCGCGTCGGCGCCGCCGGCGGTCATCGCCTCGAACATGTGCGCCGCCGAGCCCGCGCCACCGGATGCGATGACCGGCAGCCGGACAGCCCCGCTGACCGCTGTGGTCAGCTCGAGGTCGTAGCCGGCGTGCGTCCCGTCGCGATCCATCGAGGTCAGCAGGATCTCCCCCGCCCCCAACCGCTCCCCGAGCGCGGCCCACTCGACCGCGTCGCGGCCCGTGGCGCGCCGGCCGCCGTGGCTGAAGACCTCCCAGCCGGCCCCCTGGTCGCGCCTGCGGGCATCGATGGCGAGGACGACGCACTGGGAGCCGAAGATCTCGGCGCATCGCGTGATCAGGGCGGGGTCCTCGAGCGCGGCCGAGTTGACCGAGACCTTGTCCGCGCCGTGCACCAGCAGCTCGCCCATGTCGTCGACCGTGCGCACCCCGCCCCCCACGGCGAGCGGGATGAACACCTGCTCCGCCGTCCGCGCGACCGCGTCGAGAAGGATGCGGCGGCCGTCCGAGGACGCCGTGATGTCCAGGAAGACGATCTCGTCCGCGCCTTCGCGGTCGTAGGCGGCGGCCAGCTCGGCCGGGTCGCCGGCGTCCCGCAGGTCCTGGAAGCGCACGCCCTTGACCACCCGGCCCTCGGTGACGTCCAGGCAGGGGATGACTCGTTTGGCCGGCATCAGCCGCACAGTGCGACGAAGTTCGCGTACAGGCGGAGGCCGTCGGCGCCGCTCTTCTCGGGGTGGAACTGGGTGCCCATCACGTTGCCCCTGGCCGCCGCCGCCGCCCGGGAGTTGTCCGAGCACGCGATCGCGTCGGCTGACCCGTCGGGGGTGTACGAATGCACGAAGTAGAAGTAGGAGCGGTCGGCGATCCCTTCCCACAGCGGCGATTCCGCGGTCTGCGTGAGCCGGCACCACCCGATGACCGGCAGCCGCTCGGTGCCGGCCACCTCGACGATGCGGCCGGGCAGGAGCCCGAGACCGGGGTGCCGGCCGTGCTCCATCGACTCCTCGAAGAGCAGCTGGTAGCCGAGGCAGACTCCGAGCACCGGCTTGCCGGCACCCGCCAGCTCGACGATCCGGCGGCCGAGGCCCCGCTCCTCGAGCCTGGCCAGGGCAGGCGCGAAGGCGCCCACGCCGGGCAGCACGATGCCGTCCGCGGCGCCGAGCAGCTCGGGGTCGGCGGTCAGCCTGGCCTCGGCGCCGACGTGGACCAGCGCGCGCTCGACGGAGCGGACGTTGCCGACGCCGTAGTCGACGATGGCGATCAACCCAGCATCCCCTTGGAGGAGGGCACGCCGGGGCCTCCGGTCACGGCCATCGCTTCGCGCAGCGCGAGGCCGAGCGCCTTGAACGTCGACTCCGCGATGTGGTGGCGGTTGCGGCCGCGGATGAGATCGACGTGCAGGGTGGCGCCGAGGTGGATGGAGAACGCGCGCCAGAACTCCTCCAGGACCTCGGACTCGACTTCGCCGATCCGGCCTTTGAGCGCCACGTTGTAGGAGAGATATGGGCGCCGGCCGAGGTCGACCACGACGCGGCTGAGCGATTCGTCGAGGGGCGCGTACGCGAACGCAAAGCGGGCGATGCCGGCTCGCTCGCCAAGCGCCTCGGACAGCGCCTGGCCCAGGACGATGCCCGCATCCTCGACCAGGTGGTGCGGGTCGACCTTCAGGTCGCCGCTGCCGCGGAGCGTCAGGTCGAAGCCGCCGTAGCGGGCGACCTGCTCCAGCATGTGGTCGAGGAAGGGAAGCCCGGTCGAGACCTCGGACCGCCCGCGGCCGTCGAGGTCGAGCTTGGCCACGAGCTGGGTCTCCCGGCTCTTCCTGGTCACGCGGCCCCGCCTACTCAAGCCGCACCTCGATGGCGTGCGTGTGTCCGCCCAACCCTTCGAGCTCGGCGAGCCGGACGGCCGCCGGCCGCAGCACCTCGAGGTCCTGACGCTCGAGACGCAAGACGCTCGTCCTCTTCAAGAATGTGTGCACGCCCAGCGGCGACGCGAAACGAGCTGCGCCCGAGGTCGGGAGCGTGTGGTTGGGACCGGCCACGTAGTCGCCCAGAGGGACCGTGGCGTAGGGCCCGACAAAGACCGCTCCAGCGTTGCGAATCCTGGCGACGAGGCCCTCCGCGTCCTCGGCCACCAACAGAAGGTGCTCCGGCGCGAACTCGTCCGCAAGCGCGATCGCCTCGTCCATGCTCTTCGTGACGACCAGGCAGCAGGTCGCCGCGCCGATGATCTCGCGGCGCTCCAGTCCACGGACAAGGCTGTCGAGCTCCTCGGCGACGCGGCCGGCGAGCTCCGAGGAGTCGGTGAACAGCACGCCCCAAGCGTGCGGGTCGTGCTCCAGCTGCGCGGCGAGGTCGGCGGCGAGAAAGTCTGCCCGCGCCGTGGAGTCGGCGACAACCACGACCTCGGTCGGCCCCGCGATGCCGTCGACTCCGACTGATCCGAAGACCTCCTTCTTGGCGAGCGTCACGTAGACGTTGCCCGGCCCGGCAATGAGGTCGACGCGCCGAATCGTCTCCGTCCCATAGGCGAAGGCAGCGATCGCCTGGGCGCCGCCGACCCGAAACACTGTGTCAACCCCGCCGATGAGCGCGGCGGCGAGGATCGCGTCGGGAACGGTGCCGTCGGACCGGGGCGGCGTCGCGAGCACTATCTCCGCCACTCCCGCGACGCGCGCCGGGATCGCAGTCATGAGCACCGTCGACGGGTATGTGGCGCGGCCTCCAGGAGCGTAGAGGCCGGCGCGGCGGACGGGCCGCGTCACGAGACTGAGTGTGGCGCCCTCATCGCGGTCGCTCGGCACCTGTCGCTGGTGAAACTCGGTGATCCGTTTCGCGGCCAACCCGAGGGCCGCGATGTCTTCAGCGTCGACACGTCGGTACGCGGCCTCCATCTCGTCCTGAGGCACAGCGAACGACTCGCCGGCGGCCGGGGCCCAGCCCTCGAAACGCCGGCCCAGCTCGCGCAGCGCGGCGTCCCCCTCCGCGAGGACCCGCGCGCAGATCTCCTGAACCGCGGCTCGCTCCTTCGTAAGCGAAGACAGGTCAAGCCTCCGCCGCGACTCGGCCGACCCGCGCCACCCGGCGCTGTCGAACCTCCTAACGGGCACGGCCCGACGCCTCCCGCATGTTCGCCACCACCGACTGCACGGCCGCGGTCCGCGTCTTGAGGCTCGCCTGGTTGGCGATCAACCGCGCGGTCGATATGCCCAGGACCTCGACCACGCGCAGCCCGTTCTCGCGCAGCGTCCGCCCCGTCGCGGTGAGGTCGACGATCCCATCGACCAGCCCGACCTGCGGCGCGAGCTCGACCGACCCGTGAAGCTGCACCACCTCCACTGCCTGACCGCGCGACTCGAACCAGGCGGTGGCCGTCCGTGGATACTTGGTCGCGACGCGGATCAGGGGCGGCCATGTCTGCGGGCCGTCGAGGCTTGACCCGTGGGGGACCGCGAGGACCAGGCGGCAGTCGCCAAACCGCAGGTCGACCAGCTCGTAATGCGAGCCGGGCGTCTCCCACAGGATGTCCTTGCCGACGATCCCAAGGTCTGCCGCGCCGTGGTCGACATAGGCCGGCACGTCCGCGGGCCGGACGAGGATGACGCGCACCTCGCCGCGGTCGACCAGCAGCTGGCGGCCCAGATCTTCGGCGCTCAGCGCGGCCAGGCCGCACCTGGACAGCAGTTCGCGCGCGCCGTCGAGGAGCACGCCGGTCGGGATCGCGATCGAAACCCGGTCCTCCGACACCTAAGCGATCCCACCCGCGAGCCGGCCGGCGACCTGCTCAGGCGGCAGCCGCTTGGCTCGCCGTCCCTGCACGGTCCAGGTGACGGCCGATTCGTCGGTGCAGTGGATGAGGTTTGCCGCTCCGACGGCTTGCCACCATGACCTCGCCCCCTCCGGCGTCCGCGATTCCGTGTCGACGACCGCGCGCATGCCGAACAGGCGAAGCGTCGAGCCGACGCGCAGCGCGGTGCGCATACCTGCGGGCCCCCGCCAGGCCACCGCGGCGTCGACGCGCGGCAGCGCCGGAGGACGAGGCGCCCGGGTGAGCATCTCGGAGACGAGGTCCAGCTGGACGACAAAGCCGGTTGCCGGCGCGGAGCGGCCGAAGCGCGCGAGCAGGGCGTCGTACCGGCCACCCTGCGCGACAGGCCGGCCGAAGTCGGGACCGTAGCCTTCGAAGATCACGCCCGTGTAGTAGTCGAAGTCCCGTATGGCGCCGAGGTCGAGGTGCACGATGTGGCCGATCCCATGGTCGACGAGCAAGCCGTGCACCGAACGCAGCTCGGCCAGCGCGCGCTCGGAGCGCTCGTTGCGCACCAGGCCGGCGGCCGCATCGAGGATCTCGACGCCCCCACGAAGGGCCGGGAACTTCAGCAGCAGCTCGTGCTCGGCGGAACGCAGCGATGTGTCCTCGAGCAGGGACTCGACGGCGACGAAGTCGCGCGCGACCAGCGCGGCACGGACCGCGGCCTTGACCTCTTCCGGCAGGCGGACCGCGTCCATGATCCCGTGGAAGAACTCCGCGTGGCCGACGTCGATCTGGTAGCGCCGGATCCCGGTCGCCTCGATGCATCGAGCCGCCAGCGCGATCACCTCGGCATCGGCGACCGCGCCGGAGGCCCCGATCAGCTCGGCGCCGACCTGGTAGGTCTCGCGGCGGTGCTGAAACCGGCCCTCGTCGGTGGAGACGACCGGTCCGGCGTAACAGAGGCGAAGCGGGAGCTGCGCGCCGCGGAGCTTCCCCGCCACCAATCGCGCCACGGGCACGGTGCGCTCTCCGACCAGCGCGACCACGTCGCCGCGACCGTCCGTGAATTTGAACAGCCGGCGGCGCTGGGCCACGCCCAAGCCGAGGTCGAGGACGTCCATGTTCTCGACGAGCGGGGTAATGACGTGCCGGTATCCCCACCGGCGCATCTCGGCCAGGAGCGACTCCTGCGCCTCGCGCAGGATCTCGGCCTCGAGCGGAAGCAGGTCCCGGAAGCCGGGTACGCCGCCGAGCTGAGGTAAGACCGCAGGCTCAGCCCGGGTGAAGAGACCTCCGGGCCTTGGCCAGCTGAGTGTCAGCCTTCGTCTTCATCGTCGTCCTCTCCATCAGTGTCCGCGTCTTCCGAGAAGTCGACGGCCTCGCCTTCGTCCTCGACCGCGTGCATACCCTCTTCCATATCGTCGGTTGCGGGCGTCTCGACGAGCGCCTCCTCCTCTTCCTCGTCCTCGGCAAACGCCTCGACCTCACGGGTGAGCAGGCTCTCCTTCGCGTAAGGCCGGAACTCGACCTCGCGCTTGCGCCGCATGGGAAAGCTCGGCTTGCCCGCGAAGTGCGCGTCCTGGTGCGTCTCGCGGACGATCAGCTTCACCGTGTTGCCATCGACGGAGGTCACGCCCGCCTGGTACCGGTTGCCGCCGCGCATGAACTTGATCAAGCGTCGAGCGAGCTTGGCCTCGAGGGAACCGAGCCGGACACCCCGTGACGTCTCGATGAAGATGCCGTCACCCTCGATCCGGAGCTCCGCGACGTCTCCGGCGGCGACCTTGGACGAGATGTCCGCGTTGCCCGGAGCGTCCACGGTCGTGATGACCGTCTTCCCCATCTCCTCGACGAAGAGATTGAGGTCGACCCTGGTGCCGCCGACCTTGAGGCCTTCCTTCTGGTGGAGCAGCGCGTTGATCCGCGCCGCATTCTTTTTGGCGATCGTGTTCATTGGGTTGAGCTTGAGCGCCGCCTCATACGAAGCCTTCGCCTCTTTGAGCTTGCCGAGCTCGGACAGCGCCTTGCCCAGCCGGTTGTTTGTCTCCTCGTCGGCCCCGAAGCTGTCGATGATGAAGCGGTTCAGCTTGACGGCCTCGTCCCACTTGCCGGCGATGGCAAGCTGCACCGCGTCTTCGGCATATTGCGACCTGGGCTTGAGGTGTTCGCTGGTTTCGGTCTTCAAAAAGCGCGCTCCCATGGCACGGCTGAAGGGCTGGAAAGGAATGCTGAGTATAGGAGGGTCGTGAGAAGCGCATCCGCCGTGCTGATCGTCCTTTGCGTTGCATGCACGACAGGCGCGTCTCCGCCGCCACCGGCAAAGACTCTGCACATCGCCGTCGACCTGCCTCTCACCGGGCCGGAAGGCCGCGCCGGCACCACCGTGTTGAACGGCGTCCGTTTCTTCGTGCAGACGCATCCCACGCTCGCCGGCTTCACGGTCGAGCTGACAGCGGCCGATGACGCGGGCGGCGGTCCGGCCAACCCCAGCCGCGGCCTCACCAACCTGCAGGGCTTCCTCGAGAACGCGAACGTGATGGCCATGATCGGGCCGCTGGACGGCGCGGTCGCCCGCGCGGAGATTCCATCGGCCAACGCCGCCGGCCTCGCCATGGTGACCCCGGCCACGAGCAATCCGTGTCTGACGCGTGACGTCTACATGCCCACGCTGCTGAACCCGTCGCGCACGCCGATCACGTGCGCGCAGGCGCACCTGCCCTCGGCGACAGAGCTCCGCCCCGCGCACACGAACAACTTCTTCCGCCTGGCGACCACGGACGAGCTGCAGGGCGCCGCCGCCGCCGACTACCTGTACGACCAGCTGCACGTCCTGCGCGCGGCGGTGATCTCCGACAGCGAGCTGTACGGCCAGGGTCTCGCGGGGGCGTTCGCCGCCCGGTTCGCCAGGCGCGGCGGCACCGTGGTCGGGCGGGCGGAAGTGGATCCGGGCCATCCCGACGCCCGTGACTTCCTGAACCGGATGAAGCAGCAGGGCGCGCGGGCGGTCTACTTCGGCGGAGCCAGCGAGCCTGGCTGCGCGGTCCGCTCCCAGATGTCGAGCGTGTTTCCCACCGGCTCCGCCACGCCTTTCCTGGGCCCGGACGGCATCGCCCACGACCCCGCCTGCCTGAAGGCGGCCGGCGACAACAGCGCGGGCATCTTCGCCACCGTCCCCATCGCCGACGCCGCCTCCCGGACCGGGGCCGCAGCCACGATCCGCGACTTCAAGGCACGCTTCACCAGGACGGCCGACTTCGGCCCCTACACGATGCCGGCCTACGACGCGACGGCGATCCTCTATGCCGCGCTGGAACGGGCGATCACGGCGGCCGGGGGGCGCCTGCCGGCGAGGACGGCCGTCATCGCGGAGCTTGCCAGGACGTCCGGCTTCGCCGGGACGACAGGGACCCTGGGCTTCGACGCCGCCGGCGACACGACCAACCGGGTGATCTCGATCTTCCAGGCGCCGGGGCCCGACCCGGGGGCCGCCTGGCCCCTGGCCGCCACCATCGACTACAGCGCCCGTCTACCTTATTGAACAACCCCGCCCAGGCTCGACTTGACTTGAAGGGGCCTCCGAGTTGACACTTTGCCTCGGAGTAGCAGTTCGGCCATCCCATGTGGCCGCACTCGCCGCCGGCGCACTCTCGCCCCGACTCGAGTTGGGAAGAGGGCGGCAAGTGATGGGAGGCGTGAGGTGTGGCATGCGCTTGGCCTCCCAACAAGCACAAGGGGGAACCATATGGTTCGAGCTAGGGGACTGATAGTCCTCACACTGGCGACTTTTGTCGCCTTCGCCTGCGGAGGCGGGGGCGGTGGCGCTGGCGGCAAAGGCACGCTCAAGATCGGCTCCGACTTCCCGACCTGCACTGTCGGCGGCCAGTCGACCTCGAACGGCGTCAAGTTTGCGGTCGACCAGAAGAACGCGGCCGGCGGTGTCGAGGGCTTCACGATCTCGTACACCAGCTTCGACGACTGCCGGCAGGGGGCGTACAACGCCGACGCCGGCGTGGACAACGTCCGCAAGATGCTCGACGACAGCGCGTACATGGGCATGATCGGGCCCTACAACTCCGCGGTCGGCAAGGCGGAGATTCCCATCGCGGCGCCCAAGAACTTCGTCATGATCAGCCCGGCCAACACCAACCCGTGTCTGACCAAGGACATCGCGGGATGCTCGTACCACCCGGGGGACCTTCGCGCGGGCAACCCCAACAACTACTGGCGCGTCGTCACCACCGACGACTACCAGGGACCTGCGATGGCCGACTACCTCTTCAAGGAGCTGAAGGTCACCAACGTCGGCATCCTCGATGACAGCACCGTCTTCGGTGTCGGCGTCGCCAAGGCGTTCGAGGACGAGTTCAAGAAGATCGGCGGCACGGTCGCCAAGCACTCCTCGTACAAGAAGGAGCAGACCAGCGACTTCAAGTCGATCCTGCTCTCCTTCAAGAACGCGGGCGCCAAGGGCGTCTACGTGGGCGGCACCGACGACCAGAACATCTGCATTCCGCGCAAGCAGATGAAGGACATCGGCTGGGACGCTCCGTTCACCGGCCCGGACGGCATCGAGACCACGGACTGCATCAACCAGGCCTCCGGCAACGAGGCCAACATGTTCGCCACGTCCGCGGGCGCCGACGCCACCCAGGTGCCCAGCGCCAAGCAGTCGATAGACGACTTCCGCAAGGCGTTCACCGGGGCCAACGACTTCGGCGGATACACCATGCAGGCGTACGACGCCGCCAACATCCTGATGACCGCGATCGGCAACGCGATCAAGGGGAACGGCGGCAACAAGCCGACCCGCAAGCAGGTCCGCGACGAGATGGAGAAGATCACGAGCTTCCAGGGCGTGATCGGCAACTACGGCTTCGACAAGAACGGCGACACGACGCTCAAGATCGTGTCGGTCTACATCGTTCAGAACTCGCCGGACCCGTCCAAGACAAGCGGGGTCTGTGGCGAGAAGGCCAAGAACATGTGCTTCGTCTGGAAGACTCAGTTCGACTTCGCGAAGACTAGCTAGTAGGCTGTAGCCCAAAATTCCAGCGAGGAGGCCGGTAGCGGCCTCCTCGCCCTTTAGCCAGCAGTTACGGGAGGGGAAGCACTGGACGCGGGCGTAGCACGTAGACCTTCCGCTCTGAAGAGGATTCGTGACCTGCAGCTCGCGGGCATGAGCCTGACCGATTACGGCTTCTACATCCTCTGCGCCACCGCCGTGGTCCTCCTCGCGACGCAGGCCGTTGTCAACCCGGTGGACTTTATCCAGGTCACGATCTTTGGCCTGACCCAGGGCGCCATCTACGCCCTGGTCGCGCTGGGCTACACGATGGTCTACGGCATCATCGAGCTCATCAACTTCGCCCACGGTGACGTATTCACCCTGGCGGCTTACATCGGAACGACGATCCTCGGTTTCTTCGCCATCACCGAAGGGAGCTTCACCACCGTCAACCTGATCGCGCTGCTGATCACGTTTCCGGTCGTCATGCTCGTGATGGGCGGGATCAACGTCGCGATCGAGAGGGTCGCGTACCGGCCGCTGCGCAACGCCCCGCGGCTCGCTCCGCTGATCACCGCGATCGGGATGTCGTTCTTCCTCGAGGGCGTGATGTTCTTCTGGAAGGGACCCGCGACGGTGCACTTCCCGGACATCCTGCCTCCGAGCTCCACGACCATCGGCGGTGTCTTCTTCGGTTTCAAGGACGTCTTCGTGGTGGTCACCGCGGCGGTCCTGGTGGCCCTGCTGGCGGTGTTCATCAACCGAACCAAGCTCGGCAAGGCGATGCGCGCCACCGCCCAGGACCGGGACGCGGCGCAGCTGATGGGCATCGACATCAACCGCACGATCGCCGCCACGTTCTTCATTGGCGCATTGCTCGCGGGCGCCGGCGGGATGATCTGGGGCCTCTACTACAACACGATCTACTACCAGCTCGGGTTCAGGAGCGGGCTGATCGCCTTCACCGCGGCGGTGTTCGGTGGCATCGGCAACATCCCAGGCGCCGCGCTGGGCGGCCTCCTCATCGGCCTCACCGCCGGGTACAGCGACGCCTACATCGGGTCGAAGTGGACGCAGGTCGTCATCTTCGGGATCCTGATTGGGGTGCTCGTGTTCAGGCCCACCGGACTCCTCGGCATGCGGGTGCCTGAGAAATGAGCACGAACAAGAGCAACAGCACGACCACCGCCGGGCGCCGTTCCCTGGCGGCCCGGCTGAACCTGCGCGAGCGGATCCGCGATCGTGACACCGCGGTCTACGGGATCCTGCTCGTCGCCGCGCTCATCTTCCCCCTCGCCACGATCTACGCCACGGACGGAACCGCCCTCGTTTCCCAGGCGACGCGGGCAGGGTATTTCGTGCTCCTCGCCATCGGCCTCAACGTCGTGGTGGGCTTCGCCGGCCTGCTTGACCTCGGGTACGCGGCCTTCTTCGCCATCGGGGCTTACACGTACGCGCTGCTGGCCTCGCCGCAGCTAGAGTCGTCGCCCGCGCACCACGCGGTGCACATCAACTTCTGGCTCATGATCTTCGTCTCGTTGGCGATGGCGGCGGCGGCCGGCGCGATCCTGGGCTTCCCAACCCTCAGGCTGCGCGGCGACTACCTCGCGATCGTCACCCTGGGGTTTGGCGAGATCGTGCCCCAGCTCTTCTACAACTTCGACGACTGGACCGGCGGCATCAACGCCGTCGGCCTCATCGACCAGCCTCACCTGCCGGTGTGGATCCAGGGCCCCTGGTCGGGAGACGGCGCCTTCCAGGTCGTCCAGAACTTCAACTTCAACAGCGATCCGGTGGCCTTTTACGTGCTCATCGTGATCCTGATTGCCGCCGCCGTCATCCTCGTGTCCAACCTCTACAAGTCGCGCCTCGGACGGGCCTGGATGGCGATCCGCGAGGACGAGGTAGCCGCCGCGGCCATGGGCATCAACACCGTGACCACCAAGCTGCTGGCCTTCGCCATCGGCGCCTCGTTCAGCGGCTTTGCGGGGGCATACTACGCGGCCGACGTCAGCCTCGTGAGCCCTGACAACTTCCTGTTCATCGTCTCCATCACCGTCCTGGTCATGGTGGTGCTCGGCGGGATGGGCAACATCGCTGGGGTGATCGTCGGGGCGCTGGCCCTCTACTTTGTCGTGTTCTACCTGATCCCCGGCCTGCCCGAGAACGTCAACAACCTCGCCGGCGCCATCGGAATCAGCTCCGACACCGCCGGCGCCATCGCCGGTGCGACAACGCGCCTCAACTTCATCATCTACGGGCTGATCCTGGTCGGCATGATGCTGCTGCGCCCGCAGGGGCTGCTCCCGAGCCGCGTCCGCGAGCAGGAGCTCAAGCATGCCGCGGTGCAGGAAGAGGAGGCGGCCGTGGAGCTGACGCACGCCGGATGAGCGAGACGAAACCCGACAACATCCTCGAGCTCACCAACCTGACCAAACGCTTCGGCGGCCTGGTCGCGGTCGACGACGTCAGCTTCAGCATCAAGCGAGGCGAGGTCTTCGCGCTAATCGGTCCTAACGGCGCCGGCAAGACGACCCTGTTCAACAACGTGACCGGCCTGTACCAGCCCAGCGGTGGCCGGGTCGTGTTCGACGGCCTCGACATCACGGGCTACAAACCGCACCAGGTGGCGCGCTACGGCATCGCCCGCACCTTCCAGAACATCAGGCTGTTCGACTACATGTCGTGCCTGGACAACGTGCGCGTGGGACGACACGTCCGGATGAAGGCCAAGGTCTGGGACTCCCTCTTCAAGCTGCCCCGAGAACGCCGCGAGGAGGAACGCGTGACCGAGGAGGCGATGGAGCTGCTTCGATTCGTCGGCATCCAGCGCCAGGCCAACCAGTACGCGCGCAACCTGCCGTACGGCCAGCAGCGCCGGCTCGAGATCGCGCGCGCCCTGGCGACCGAACCGAAGCTGCTGCTGCTCGACGAGCCGGCGGCGGGGTTCACGCCGCAGGAGAAGGTCGAGCTCATGCAGCTCGTGAAGAAGATCCTCACCCGGGGCATCACGGTCTTCCTCATCGAGCACGACATGAAGGTGGTCATGGGCATCTCGGAGCGGATCGTGGTCCTCGACCACGGCGAGAAGATCGCGGAGGGTCCTCCGGAAGAGGTCCGCAAGGACGTCAGGGTGATCGAAGCGTATCTCGGCAAGTCGGCCTGAGGGGAGGCTGCTGATGGCACTGCTCGAGATCGAAGGGGTCGACGCCTTCTACGGGCGCATCCAGGCCCTGCGGGGAGTGACGATCACGGTCGAGAAGGGCGAGATCGTGGCCCTGATCGGGTCCAACGGCGCCGGCAAGACGACCACCCTGCGCACGATCTCGGGGCTGATGCATCCGACGACGGGGAAGATCACCTTCGACGGCCAGGACATCTCGCGCACGCGACCCTCGCGGATCGTCGAGCTGGGCATCTGCCAGTCGCCCGAAGGCCGCCGCCTGTTCGCGCGCATGAGCGTGCTCGACAACCTCTTCATGGGCGCGTACACACGCAGCGACCGAGCCGGCATCGCCTCCGACATGGACCGCGTGTTCCAGCTGTTTCCCCGCCTGCAGGAGCGCCGGACCCAGATCGCGGGCACGCTTTCCGGTGGTGAGCAGCAGATGCTCGCCATGGGCCGTGCGCTGATGGCGCGACCCAAGGTCATGATGCTGGACGAGCCGTCGCTTGGGCTGGCGCCGATCCTTCAGGAGACGATCTTCAGCATCGTCCGCGAGATCAACTCGCAGGGCACGACCGTCCTGCTGGTGGAGCAGAACGCGCACAAGGCGCTCGAGGTGGCGAACCGCGGCTATGTGCTGGAGACCGGGGTCGTCGTCCAGCGAGGGACAGGCCAGGAGCTCCTGGCTTCAGAAGAAGTCCAAAAAGCCTACTTAGGAATGTAAGCCCGGGCCCCAAGAGGGGCCCCAACTCTGGGCCCGCTCACCTGACGTTGCCTTGGCGGCCGGCTTCACGCCGGCCGCGACTATGCTCCCAACGCCTCACACACGTTGCGCCGAGTGGCTACTAAAACAGTCCGAACCGTATACCGGAAGGAGAGCAGCGCCTGCGGCAAAGCCGCACGCGCGATGAGAGGAAACCATTTGGGTTTCCTCTCATACCTCTACCGCTCACCTGACGTTGCCTTGGCGGCCGGCTTCACGCCGGCCGCGACTATGCTCCCAACGCCTCCCACACGTCGCGCCGAGTGGCTACTAAAACAGTCCGAACCGTATACCGGAAGGAGAGCAGCGCCTGCGGCAAAGCCGCACGCGCGATGAGAGGAAACCATTTGGGTTTCCTCTCATACCTCTACCGCGTGGGCTGGTAGCTCGCTACGAACAGGTAGATCAGGACGACGGCGAAGGCGCCATACTCGAGGACCACGTTCCTGGTGAAGCTGTCCTCGACGGTGTGGCGGACCAGGCCCCGGTTGATGTACCAGGCGAACATCAGCATCACCGCGAACGTGCCCTCGTAGACGACGAGGTAGAACGACAGCGCGGTGATCGCCCAGGCCAGAAACGTGACGACCTGGCCGACGAAGAGGGCGAAGATGAATGCGCGACGTGGCGCGATGGTGGTGCCGTTGATGCGGAAGCTTCGGTACGACGCCAGGAAGGTGATCGTAAAGATCCAGAGCAGCTGAAGAATCGGGTTGAAGTGCAGGGTGACCACGACCAGGTAGGCGCCGAAGACGACGACGACCAGCATCACCTCCTGGAGCACCAGGTGGCCTCGCTTCTCCTGGTCGCGCAGGCGCAGGTAGTCGAGTCGAGCGGCGATCACGAAGCCGGTGCCGAAGACCACCGTTGCGGTCGCGTACTTCCAGAGCTGGACGTCCGGGAACAGCGACAGGCCCGCCAGGGTGATCGCCCCCAGCGCCACCGGGATGTAGTGCTCGATCCGGGGGAACTCCTCGGTGCCTCGGAGATAGCCCAGCAGCGCGGGCGCCGAGATGACCACGAGCCCCAGTGCCAGGGCCCAGACCTGACCCGGCCCCAGGAGCTCCGACTTGAAGCCGAGCGCGATGGCCACGAGCACGACGCTCGCGAACCACAAAAAGCTCCGGTCGCGCTCCGACCTCGCCGTCGAGGTCGTGGCGGCGACCTTTTCCACAAGCACCGGGGGCAGCTTCATCTCGGCCCGGGAATTCTAGGCGCGGCCATACCGATCTTCCAACCGCACGACGTCATCGATCTCCGGGGTCGAGACCTCGAAGATGTCCGTGTCCTCGACCGCGGTCAGGCGGTGCCGGGTGCCCGGCGTGATGTGCAGGGTGTCCCCCGCGCTCATCCGGCGCGTGCTCAGGCCGCCGTGGGAGTCACCCAGCTCGATGTCGATGCTGCCCTTGATCACGTACTGGTACTCATCCTTGCGGTCGTGGTACTGAAGGGATAGCGCCTCGCCCTTGTTGATGTGCAGGACCTTGCCCGCGTAACGGTCCGTGATCGCCCAGCGGAGCTCGTAGCCCCACGGTTTGTCGACCTTGCCGTCTTCGACCCGGCCGAACTCAGGAGGCACCGACGTGCTGCCTGATGTCGACGATGTCTTCCAGCGCGCGCAGCCGAGCTTCGACAGCGCCCTGGTCGGCCGCCTCGGAGTAGATCCGGATCAGGGCCTCGGTCCCACTGGCCCGCAGCAGCACCCAGCTCCCGTCGGCCAGGTAGAACTTGAACCCGTCGTCGGAACGCACGCGCTGCACCTTGATCCCGGCGATCTCCTCGGGCTCGTTGTGCTCGAGCGTGTCCAGGACCCGCTTCCGGTCGGTGTCGTAGCTCTCGCGCGGCAGGTGTATGTCGTGGCGGGCGTAGGCGTGCGGCCCGACCCTCCGCTCGAGGTCGGCGAGGATCTGTGAGATCGGCTTGCCTGACTTCACCATCATGTCCGCGAACAAGAGGCCGATCAGGATCCCGTCTCGCTCGGGGATGTGGCCGCGCACGGCGAACCCGCCCGACTCCTCGCCCCCCAGCAGGGCGTTGGTCTCCATCATCTTGGGCGCGACGTTCTTGAAACCGACCGCAACCTCGTAGACGCGCTCCCCGAACTCGGCACCGAGCTTGTCGGCCATCGCGGTCATGTTCACTGTCTTGACCACCGGCCCGCGCATCCCACGCGCCTCGAAGAGATAGAGCATCAGCAGCGCGAACACCTGCAGCTGGTTGATGAAGCGGCCGGTCTCGTCGATGATTCCGACGCGGTCCGCGTCGCCGTCGGTGCAGATGCAGAGGTCCTGGTTGCCGACCTTCATGAGCGCGATCGTGGAGTCGATGTTGGGCGGGATCGGCTCCGGGTTCAGGCCTCCGAACAGCGGGTTGCGCTGGTTGTGCAGCTCGGTGACGGTCGTGCGTCCTCCGCCGATCATCTCGGCGATGTACCCGTAGCCCGAGCCGTACATGCACTCATGGACGATGCGCAGGCCGGCGTGCTTGATGGCGTCGAGGTCGACCAGGCGCGCGATCTGCGTGTAGTACGGCTGCCTGGGATCGTAGGAGCTGACCAGGCCGATGCCCGTCTTGCGATCCGGCGCGGGCACGTCGTCGAGGGCGGCGATGTTGCGCTCGAGCTCCGCGATGACCTCCGACGGCACGGCGCTCCCCGTCTCGGTCTTGTACTTGTAGCCGTTGAACATGTACGGGTTGTGGCTGGCGGTGATGACAGCGGCGCCGGTCGCCTTGCGGTCGATCACCGTCCACGATGCGACCTGCGTCGGCGATGGCCGGTCGAAGACCAGCGTCCTGATGCCGTTGCTCGCGAACACGTCGCAAACCGCCTGCGCGAAGTCCTCAGACGCGAACCGGCAGTCGTAACCGACGATCGCGAGCGGCTCGTTCGAGCGCGTCTTCATGTACTGGGCGGTGCCCTGGGCGACCCGCCGCACGTTGCCGAACGTGAAGTCGTCGGCGATGACGCCTCGCCACCCGTCGGTGCCGAACTTGATCGGTGGAGCTGCCATACCCCTCCAAAGATAATTGCCGGGGTCCCCGCGAAGTCGAAGACTTCGTGGGGTGGTTATAGGTAACGAGTCTTGCGTGCGCGCTTGAGGGCGTCCACCACCTTGCGTACGTCCTGGGCGCGGGCTCGAGGAACCACGAGGAGGGCGTCCTCCGAGTCGACGATGATCATGTCCTCGAGCCCGATCGCCGCGACGAGCCGCCGGTCGCCGAAGACCAGGCTGCCCGTGGTGTCGACGAGCACGGCCTCACCCTCGACGGAGTTGCCCCGGGCGTCCGCGTGAACGCGGTCGCCGAGCTCGGCCCAGTTGCCGATGTCCGCCCAGTCGAAGGCCGCGGGCACGAGCAGCAGCCGGTCGGTCTTCTCCATCACCGTACGGTCGATGACCTCGACCGGCAGCCTGCGGTAGAGCGCCCCGGCAGCGATCTCGTCGCCGGCCGCGCGTGCCGCCACGACCTTGCGCAGGCCGCTGAGGTGGCGCGGCGCGTGGCGGCCCAGCTCCTCGAGAAACACGTCCAGGCGCCAGGAGAACCAGGCCAGGTTCCAGTAGTAACCGCCCTCGCGGACGAAGCGCCGAGCCGTCGCGGCGTTCGGCTTCTCGATGAAGCGGCGGACACGCAGCGTGCCGCGCGTGGCGCGACCGGGGGCTTGTATGTAGCCGAGCCCGGTCGAGGGAAAGGCAGGCTTGAGCCCGACGGTCACCAGGGAGCCCGTGGTCGCCGCAGCGTCGACCGCCGTCCGGATGGCTTTCGCCGCCTGGGCCGTGCCTCGCACGACGTGGTCCGCGGGAAGCGCGACCATCACCGCGTCGGGCAGGCGCACGCTGAGAGTGAGCGCCGCGAGTCCGTAGGCGTTGGTCGTGCCGCGCGCAGCGGGCTCGAGGATGAAGTGCTCGGCGTCCACCTCGGGCAGCACGCCCGCGATGAGCTCACGCTGCCTGACCTCGGTGAGGACGAAGACCTCGTCGGCAACTTTCCGCGCCCGGTCGTAGGTCGCGCGCAGAAGCGGCCGGCCCCGGTCGGCGAGCGGCAGCACGTGCTTGGGGCGCGTGCTCCGCGAGCGCGGCCACAGCCGCGTCCCGGCGCCTCCCGCGGGGATCACGGCGACGGTGCGCGTCACGCTTTAAGGGACAGCTCTTCGGCGAGCTCGGCCGCGCGTGCCGTCGACTCCCACGGCGCATCGATGTCGGTGCGCCCGAAGTGGCCGTACACCGCGGTCTGGCGGAACAGCGGCCGCCGCAGGTTGAGCTCCTTGATGATGCCGAGCGGGCTCAGGTCGAACAGCTTGCCCACGGCCGCGGCGATCGATGCGTCCGGCACCCGGCCGGTGCCCGAGGTGTCGACTCGAACCGCCACGGGCTTCACCACGCCGATCGCGTACGAGACCTGGACCTCGCAGCGGCTCGCGAGCCCGGCGGCGACGATGTTCTTCGCCACGTAGCGCGCGCCGTAGGCTCCCGCGCGATCGACCTTCGTCGGGTCTTTGCCCGAGAAGCAGCCGCCGCCGTGGCGGGCGTAGCCGCCGTAGGTGTCGACCATGACCTTGCGGCCGGTCAAACCCGCGTCGGCGACCGGCCCGCCGATCACAAAGCGACCTGTCGGGTTGACGAAAGTGCGCAAGCCGCCGTTCCGCATCTCGGAGGGGAGGACTGGGTCGATCACGTGCTCGGCGACCTCGGAGCGGAGCTGCTCGATGTCGACCTCGTCGTGGTGCTGGGTGGAAACGACCACGTTGTCGACGCCGGCCGGCCTTCCGCCGTCGTCATAGCGGACGGTCACCTGCACCTTGCCGTCGGGCCGGAGGTAGCTGAGCGTCTTGTTGCGCCGCACCTCGGCCAGCTTGCGGGCCAGCCGGTGCGCCAGCATGATGGGCAGCGGCATCAGCTCCGGTGTCTCGTCACAGGCGAAGCCGAACATCATCCCCGAGTCGCCGGCGCCTCCCACATCCACGCCCTGCGCGATGTCGGGCGACTGCTCGTCGATGCTGCTCATCACTCCGCACGTCTCGGCGTCGAAGCCGTACTTCGCGCGCGTGTAGCCGACCTCGCGCACGGTCTGGCGGATGATCCGCGGGATGTCGACGTAGCAGTCGGTGGTGATCTCCCCGACCACGATCACGAGGCCGGTGGTGACGATGGCCTCGCACGCCACCCGCGCCAGCGGGTCCTTGGCCAGGATCGAATCGAGGATGGCGTCGGAGATCTGGTCGGCCAGCTTGTCGGGATGGCCTTCGGTGACGGACTCGGACGTGAAGACAGACGGCACTGTTGAGGTCCTCCTTTGAATCTCCCGCGCCGGCAAGGACTCACCACCGCGTGGGTGCGTCCCCAAGCGCAAGGTTTTTCCCTCTGGGACGGGGAGATGCTAACTCAGGGAGAGGTAGTGGATCCCCGAGTGCCGGAAGAGCTTGGAGCCACGCTGGCGCAGCAGCTGCGCCATCGCGGCCCGTGAGGACTCCATCACCGACTCGATGTGCTCCCGCTTCATCTCCCAAGACGCGGTCGGCGTGGTGATCGGGCAGAAGATGACGATCCGGCAGCGCCCACGCAAGCGCTCGTAGTCGCTGAGCATCTGGTGATGCAGCGAGAGCTGGAGCGTCCGCGCGATCAGCTCGCCGAAGCGCACGGGCGGCCGCTCGTACTCGCCACCCGCCATGAGCCCGATGGCGAGGATCTCGCGCGCGCCGCCGTCCACCGCGATGTTCAACGGCGTGTTCTGCACCACCCCGCCGTCGAGGTGCTCGCGGTCGTTGATGCGGACCATGGGAAAGACGCCGGGGATCGCCGTCGACGCGAGGAGGGCCGGCGTCAGCTCCCCGGACCGAAAGACCGCGGGCTTCCCGGCGTTCAGGTCGGTGGCCACGACGGCGAGGGGAACCCGGAGCTGCTCAAAGGTCGTCACGCCGGTCAGGGCCTGGGCCCGCTCGATCAGCCGCCTCACGTTCCGCTGGGGAAAGGCGCTGAGCTGGTCGCGCCGGATGCCGGACACCAAGAGCCCCAGCGGGTGCGCCTGGAAGACGCTCAGCGCAGGGCGCGACATCCAGACCTCGCGGAGCATCATCGTCCCCGCCAGCGAGGGATAGGCGGCGATCGAGGCGCCGTTGAGGGCGCCGACGCTGGTGCCGACGATCGCGACCGGCGCCTCGAGGTCGGCCTCGAACATGGCCTGCAGGACGCCGACCTGCGCCGCGCCTCGCGCCCCCCCGCCGCCCAGCACCCAGGTGCGCCGAGCGGGACCGAACATTCGCTGACTAGGTTAGGTCCCTTCCTCCCAGGAAGATAGGTACCGGCGCTGTTCGTCGGTCAGAGTGTCGATCTGGATGCCCATCGCCTGCAGCTTCAGGCGCGCGACCTCCGAGTCGATCTCGTCCGGCACGTCATAGACCCTGCGCTCCAGCTCCTTCGCGTGCCTGGCGATGTACTCGGCGCACAGCGCCTGGTTGGCAAAGCTCATGTCCATGACCGCCGCCGGGTGACCCTCGGCGCTGGCCAGGTTGATGAGCCGGCCTTCGCCGAGCAGGAAGAGCCGCCGCCCGTCGCCGAGCCGGTATTCCTGCACCGAGGGCCGGACCGAGCGCACGCCGGTGGCGATCGCGTCGAGCGCCTTGAGGTTGATCTCCGAGTTGAAGTGACCCGAGTTGGCGAGGATGGCGCCGTCCTTCATGACCTCGAAGTGATTGCGGTCCAGAACGTTCACGTCGCCCGTGACGGTGACGAAGATGTCGCCCTGGCGGGCGGCCTCGTCCATGGGGAGAACGCGGAAACCGTCCATCGCGGCCTCGAGGGCCTTGACGGAATCGATCTCGGTGATGACCACGTCCGCACCGTGGCCTTTGGCCCTCGATGCCAGTCCGCGCCCGACCCACCCGTATCCCGCGATGACGAACGTCTTGCCCGCGATCAGGACGTTGGTCGCGCGGATGATGCCGTCGATGGTCGACTGGCCGGTGCCGTAGCGGTTGTCGAACATGTGCTTCGTGTCGGCCTCGTTGACCGCCACGATCGGATAGGCGAGCACGCCGTGCTCGGCCATCGCGCGCAGCCTGATCACGCCGGTGGTCGTTTCCTCGGTGCCCCCGATCACATCCGGCAGTTGATCTCGACGCGATTTGTGCAGCACGGAGACGAGGTCGGCGCCGTCGTCCATCGTCACCTGTGGGCGGTGATCGAGGGCAGCCTCGATGTGCTCGTAGTACGTCTCGTTGTCCTCGCCCTTGATGGCGTAGGTCTTGATGCCGTGATGTGAGGCCAGCGCTGCGGCCACCGCGTCGTTCGTGGACAGAGGGTTCGAGGCGCAAAGCGCCAGGTCTGCCCCGCCCGCCTTCAGGGTGAGCATGAGATTCGCGGTCTCGCTCGTCACGTGCAGACATGCGGCCAGCCGCAGCCCCTTCAGAGGTTGGTCCTCGACGAAGCGCCGCCGGATGAGGGTGAGGACGGGCATCTCGCGCGCCGCCCAGTCGATCAGGTCCTGGCCGGACGTGGCGAGGTTCAGGTCCTTGACGTCGTTGCCGCGTGAGCTGACTTTCAAATGGTCTCTCCTAGTAGAGGATCTCGCTGACGAGTTTCACATCACTCAGGCGCTGACGGCCCTCGAGGTAGCCGAGCTCGATCAGCACCTGGACCCCGACGACCGCCGCGCCGAGCTTCCTCATCAGGCGCACCGCGGCCGAAGCGGTGCCGCCGGTGGCAAGGACATCATCCACGATCAGCACCGACTGGCCGGGCTGGATCGCGTCCGAGTGCACCTCGAGCGAGTCGGTCCCGTACTCGAGGTCGTACGACTCCATGACCGTCGTCCAGGGCAGCTTGCCCGTCTTGCGGATGGGGACGAAGCCGGCGCCGAGCTTGACGGCGATGGCCGCCCCCGGGATGAAGCCGCGAGCCTCGATCGCCACGACGAGGTCGGGCGGATCGGCCGCCCAGGCCTTCGCCATCAGGTCGACGACCTCGGCAAAGATCCTCTTGTCGCCGAGCAGGGGCGTGATGTCGCGGAAGATGATCCCCTTCTGCGGATAGTCGGGGACGTCGCGAACGTAGCGCTTCAGTTCCTCGGGTGTCGTCACAGTGCAGAACGAAAGTATTCAAGAGTTCGGGCCAGCCCGTCTTCCAGACCCACCTCGGGCTGCCACCCGAGGAGGTTCTGGGCCCGCGTGATGTCGGGCCGCCGCTGCCTGGGGTCGTCGGCCGGAAGCTCACGATGGACGATCTCACTCTTCGAGCCGGCGAGCCGGATGATGGTCTCGGCAAGCTCGAGCACGGTCACCTCCTGCGGGTTGCCCAGGTTGACCGGCAGCTCGTCGCCTTTCTCCAGCGCCAGCAGCATGCCCCGCACCAGGTCGGAGACATAGCAAAGGCTCCGCGTCTGCGAGCCGTCGCCGTAGATGGTGACGGGCTCGCCGCGAAGCGCCTGGGCCATGAAGTTGGGCACCGCGCGACCGTCCGAGACCTGCATTCGCGGGCCGTGGGTGTTGAAGATGCGCACGATCCGCGTGTCCACCTGGTGGGTGCGGTGGTAGGCCATCGCGAAGGCCTCGGCGCATCGCTTCGCCTCGTCGTAGCAGCCGCGCGGGCCGATCGGGTTGACGTTGCCCCAGTAGGACTCGGGCTGCGGATGGACCAGGGGGTCGCCGTAGACCTCGGAGGTCGACGCGAGGAGGAACGTCGCGTTCTTGGCCCGGGCGAGGCCGAGCATATTCATCGTCCCGATCGTGCCGACCTTCAGCGTGTGGATCGGGTTCGCGAGGTACCGGGGCGGCGACGCAGGCGAGGCAAGGTGCAGCACGTGGCGGACGTCGCCGCCGACGAAGACGTCGTGGTTGACGTCCGCCTGCCGGAACTCGAAGTCGGGATTGCCGCGCAGCGCGCTCAGGTTGTCGGGCGACCCGGTGATGAAGTTGTCGAGGGCGAGGACGCGGAACCCCTGCTCGAGCAGCGCCGCGCAGAGATGCGAGCCGATGAACCCGGCCCCGCCGGAAACAACGGCCCTGGGTTTATTCGCGGCCAATGCCGCGGTACGTGAAGCCGAGCTTTCGCATCGCCACCGGGTCGTAGATGTTGCGCCCGTCGACGATGACGGGCCGTCGCATCAGCCGCCTCACCCGCGCCATGTCGAGCTGCCGGAACTCGTTCCACTCGGTGACCAGGACCAACCCGTCGGCTCCCGTCGCGACCTGGTAGGCGTCCTTCAGGTACACGACCCCGGGCAGGATTGATTTGGCGCGCTCGACCGCCGCGGGGTCGTAGGCGCGGACCTCGGCCCCGGCCGCCAGCAGAACTCTCGCAATCTCGATGCTCGGCGCCTGGCGCATGTCGTCGGTGTTGGGCTTGAACGAGAGGCCGAGCAGCCCGATGACGCGGCCCGGAAGCTCTTCGAGCGCCTCGCGCAGCTTGTCGATGACCAGCATCCGCTGGTCGCGGTTGATGTCCATGACCGCGTGCAGGAGCTCGGGGTGGTAGCTGAAGTTTTCGGCCACGGCCGCCAGCGCGGCCACATCCTTGGGGAAACAAGAACCCCCGAAGCCGATCCCGGCGTCCAGGAAGCTCGGCCCGATGCGCTTGTCCAGGCCCATGCCTTCCGCGACCAGCTTGGCGTCCGCGCCGACCCGTTCGCTGATTCGTGCGATCTCGTTGATGAACGAGATCCGCGTGGCGAGGAACGCGTTGGACGCGTACTTCACCATCTCCGCCGTGTAGATGTCCGGCGTGACGAGGACCGGAGCCGCGAGCGGCGCGTAGAGCGTCGCGACCTTCTCCGCGGCCTCGCGGTCGTGGCTGCCGACGACCACGCGGTCGGGGTGCATGAAGTCCTGGATGGCGGATCCCTCGCGCAGGAACTCGGGGTTGGAGACGACGGCGGCATGGTGCTGGGCCTGCCTGCGCTCCAGGACCCTGGACACCATGTCTCCGGTCAGAGGCGGCACCGTGGACTTGTTGACCACGACCAGCGGTCCGTCCATGGCGTCGGCGATCGAGGTCGCGGCCGCCTCGACGTAAGAGAGGTCCGCCTCGCCGCCCTCGCCCTCGGGCGTGCTGACGGCGATGATCGCGTACTCGGCGCCGGGCACGGCGTCGGCGTAGGAGGTCGTGAACACGAGCCGGCCGGCTCGTGAGTTCCGCTCCACGAGCTCCTGCATCCCCGGCTCGTAGAACGGCACCTGCCTCCGCCGCAGCATCGCGATCTTCTCGGGGTCGATGTCGACGACAGTGACCTGGTTGCCGAGGTCGGCAAGGCACGCCGCGGTCGTCAGCCCGACATAGCCGGCGCCGATCACGGCGACCCTGCTCATGGCTGGCCGATTATCAGCGATTGGTAGGCGGAGATCGTCGCCCTGGCGGTCCTGTCCCAGCTGAACTTGCGCGCCTGCTGCAAGCCGGCGCGGCTCCACCGCTCGCGGCCTCCCAGCACCGCCACCACGGCCTCACCCAGCGCGGCGCCGTCGCCGTCCGTGACCAGCATCCCGGCCTCGTCGACGACCTCGGGGATGCTCGAGTTCGCAAAGGCGACCACCGGGCACCCGCAGGCCATCGCCTCGATGCACGGCAGGCCGAAGCCCTCGTAGCGGCTCGGAAAGACGAGGCAGGCCGCAGCGGAGTACAGGTCCGCCAGGGCCTCGTCGCCCACGCGACCGACCTCGACGGCGCCCGGCATGCTCGCCGGGGCCTGGCGGCCGGGATCGCCCGCGATCACGAGCTGGAGGTCCGGCATAGAGGCGCTGGCGACCTCCCACGCCTGGAGCAGCGAGCCCGGGTCCTTGCGAGCGTCCAGCGCGCCGACGAACAGGAGGTACGGCCCCTCGACGCCCCACCGTTCCCGGACGCGGCCGGCGGCGCCTTCTCGCGGGGCGAAAACCGGGTCCGCGGCCTCGGCAATCACCTTGACCCGCTGTCGCGCCGCGACGTGCAGGCGGAACGCGTCCTCCGCCGTCGCCCGGGAGACGGCGATCACCAGGTCTGCCCGGCGCAGGAAGCGGAATGCAGCGAGATAGCGCAGCCGCTCGCCGCGCATCCGAGGGCCGCCCCACGCCCACGGAATCAGGTCGTGCAGCGTGACCACCAGCGGGCAGGGACACCGCCCGGGCAGATGGAGGTCGATCGCGTGGTAGACGTCCGGCGCCAGGCGCCGAATGTCCGCCGTCAGCGCGACCGCGTCTTCATAGGCCGCGAGCTGGCCGTGGCTGCGGCGTCGACATCCCGCGAGCCTGTAGCGTCCGGCGGGCAGCGGCGGTTCGTCAAAGGCGACGTCCAGCAGAAGGGTCAGGTGGGAGTCGAACCCGTTGCGGATCAACCCGCCGAGCAGGCCCCTCGCGTAGGCGCCGACCCCTCGCGCGCCACCCGGACCCTGCAGCGGCCTCATGTCCAGCAGCACGGACGGGCGACCCGCGCCCTTCCGGGGTGAGTTCATGAGCCCAGGAATCATAATTTGGCCGCCATGAATGAACTCGACCTGGTGATCGTCGGCGGGTGCGGTCACGTCGGGCTGCCGCTCGCCCTCTCCCTCGCCGACTGCGGCTACACCGTGGGCATCAACGACATCGACCAGGCCAAGATCGACCAGGTGATGTCCGGACACGCGCCGTTTCGAGAGACGGGCGCCGACGAGCTTCTCGCGAAGCTGCTGCCGACCGGGCGGCTCGAGCTGTCACGCGACCCGGCCATGCTCCGCCGGACGCGGACGGTGATCCTGGTCATCGGCACGCCGATCGACGAGTTCATGAACCCGTCGGTGCGCATCTTCGAGCGCGTCCTCGACGAGCTCACGCCCCACATCCAGGACGGCTCGCTGGTCGTCCTCAGGTCGACCGTCTTCCCCGGCACCACCGAGACCGTCGAACGCCGGCTGCGCGCCGCCGGCATCGAGGCCGACGTCGCCTTCTGCCCGGAGCGGATCGCCGAGGGTCACGCGCTGGAAGAGCTGCGGACGCTGCCCCAACTCGTCGGCGTCAACTCCGACGACGCGTTCCAGAAGGCCAGGCAGCTCTTCGAGCGGATGGGCGTCTCGGTCGTCCGGACCACGCCGCTCGAGTCGGAGCTGGCCAAGCTGCTGACCAACACGTGGCGCTACATGAAGTTCGCGATCGCCAACCAGTTCTTCCAGATCGTCAACCGGTCGGGGCTCGACTACAACCGGGTGCTCGACGCGATCCGGCAGGACTATCCCCGCGCCCAGGACCTGCCGGGTCCCGGGTTCGCGGCGGGCCCCTGCCTGCTGAAGGACACGATGCAGCTCTCGGCGTTCACCCCGGACCACTTCCCCATGGGCCAGGCCGCGATGCAGGTCAACGAGGGCCTGCCGGGCTACATCGTCGACACCCTCAACTCGCGGCGGCCTCTGCAGGGCCGCACGGTCGGCATCCTCGGCATGGCCTTCAAGGGCGAGTCCGACGACCCCCGCGCGTCCCTCAGCTACAAGCTGCGCAAGCTGGCGCAGTTCAAAGGAGCGCGCGTGGTCTGCACCGATCCGTTCATCCCCGACCCCACCTTCGAGCCGCTCGACACGGTGCTCCGCGACTCGGAGGTGATCGTGGTCGGCGCGCCACATCGCGCCTACCGCGGCCTCGAGCTCGACGGCCGCGAGGTCGTCGACATCTGGGGAATTACAGGGCCCATCAGACTCTGAAAGTCCTCGTCACCGGCGCGTCCGGCTTCATCTGCGGGTACCTGGTCGCGGAGCTGCTGCAGGCCGGCCACGAGGTGGTCGGCGTCGACAATTTCAGCAAGTACGGCCCGGTCAAGCGCTCCTTCGACGACGATCCCCGCTACCGGCTGGTCGAAGGCGACGCCAAGGACGCCGAGGTCTTGAGCCGGCTCGCCAGAGACTGCGACCAGGTCGTCGCCGGCGCGGCCATGATCGGCGGGATCTCCTACTTCCACGAGTTCGCCTACGACCTGCTCGCCGAGAACGAGCGCATCACCTCGTCCACCTTCGACGCCGCGCTGAGCGCCTTTCGCGACGGCAGGTTGGAGAAGATCACCGTCATCTCGAGCAGCATGGTCTTCGAGTCGGCCCTGGTGTTCCCGACTCCGGAAGGGGCTCAGCTGACCAGCCCTCCCCCACGCTCCACGTACGGCTTCCAGAAGCTCGCCACGGAGTATTTCGCCCGCGGCGCCCACGAGCAGTTCGGACTGCCGTTCACCATCGTCCGTCCGTTCAACTGCGTCGGCATCGGCGAGCGCCGCGCGCTGCGCGACCGCGACATCCGCAGCGGCAACGTCAAGCTCGCGATGAGCCACGTCGTGCCTGACCTAGTGCAGAAAGTGCTGAAGGGCCAGGACCCGCTGCACATCCTGGGCGACGGCAGCCAGGTTCGCCACTACACCTACGGCGGCGACCTGGCGCACGGCATCCGCCTGGCGATGGAGTCCGAGCAGGCGCTCAACGAGGACTTCAACCTTTCGACCGCGCGCTCCACCACCGTCCGCGAGCTGGCGGAGATCGTTTGGCGCAAGATCCATGGTCCCGACCGCCCGCTCCAACTCGTGTCCGACCCACCCTATGAGCACGACGTCCAGATGCGCGTGCCCGACGTCCGCAAGGCGCGAGAGGTCCTGGGCTTCGAGGCGACAACGTCGCTGGAGGACGTGCTCGACGAGGTCATCCCATGGATCCGCGACGAGATCTCAGCGGGCAGGATCTAGACCCCTGGAGACGAGCCCGGAGACGCCGGCGCTCAGCGTGGTCATCCCCGTCTACAACGAGGGCGAGAACGTCGTCCCGACGCTCCGCGGCGTCGTCGGCCAGACCCGCACCAGGCCCCTCGAGGTCCTCGTCGTCCACGACTTCGACGAGGACACGACGGTGCCGGTCGTGAGGCGGCTCCAGTCCGAGCTGCCCGAGGTGCGCCTGCACCGGAACACCCTCGGGCGCGGTGCGCTGAACGCGATGAAGTCGGGGCTGCGGGCGGCGCGGGCGCCGTTCGTCCTGATCACGATGGGCGACGGCTCCGACGACCCCGCCGACATCGACCCGATGTACAGGCTGGCGCGGGACGGCGCCGACGTCGTCGCCGGTTCCCGTTACATGCGCGGGGGCAGGCAGGTCGGCGGCCCACTGCTCAAACGGACGATGTCGCGGACCGCGGGGCTGTCCCTCCACTGGCTCGGCGGCCTGCCGGTCCACGATGCGACCAGCAACTTCCGCCTCTACTCCAAGCGCCTGCTCAACCAGGTCACGATCGAGTCGCGGGGCGGTTTCGAGCTTGGCCTGGAGCTGACGGTCAAGGCCTACCGGCTGGGGCTTCGGGTGGCGGAGGTTCCGACGACATGGCGCGACCGCACCGCCGGGCAGAGCCGTTTTCGTCTATTGGAATGGCTCCCCCGCTACCTGCACTGGTATTGGCGTGGAATGGGTGGAAGATTCGGTTCCAGCCGATAGGATTTCGCGCGTGAAGCGCCTGGTTCTCGTTCTGGCGACCGCCGGACTGGCCGTGGCACCGCTCCCCGCGACCGCGGCGTCGCCAAGCCCGTCGCCCAGCCTGCAGGAGATCCTGATCGGCCCGCCGGCCGGCTATGCGCCCGTGACCACCGCGCGGCTCCACGGCCGCTTCACGACCGACCAGTACACGAACCAGTTCGGCGAGAAGGCCGTCCAGGCCGAGCACGACCTGAAGACCGCCGGGTTCGTCGACGGCTACGGGCTGACCTGGACGCAGAAGACGACCCACCGGACCCTCGTCGAGCTCGTCATCGCCTTCCGAGGGGGCGCAGGCGCCCGAGACTGGCTGAGCTATGAGGAGGCGGCCGCCAAGGCCGGCCCCGGCTACAAGCATGCCAACGCAATGCCGGGCATCGACCCCTACTTCGGTTCCCACTCCGTGGCGGGGCGCTACTACAGCGACTCTTTCTTCTTCGTCAAGGGCAACGACATGCTCGCCGTGACGTTCCTCTCCCTCAAGAACGATGTCCTGGCCCTTGCCACCACCCAGGCGCGCCACCTGTACGATGCCGCGCCGGCGGCGACCATCCCGACCGACCAGTGGCCGGAGAACGCAGCCAAAGCCGGGCCGGTCCAGGCGCCGTCGCTCCCCAACCTCTTCGGCGTGCTGCCCTTCCTGCTCGGCGGCGGTCTCGTCGTCGGTGCGGCCGCCCTGGCCGCGGGGCTGTTCTTGAGGTCGACACGCTGGAAAGGAGCGCCGCGCTCGATGGCGACCCAACTCTCACCCGACGGAAGCCACTGGTGGGACGGGCGAGCCTGGCACGACAGCGCCCGCGAAGTCCCGCCCTTCGCTCAGCGCAGCGGCGACGGCGGCTTCTGGTGGGACGGCCACACCTGGAGGCCTGTCTCGCCGCAAACCGCAGGCACCCAGTAGGAGGCTGGAATCCGGAGTTTGGAGAATAGGATGTCGCGCGTGAGCCGGTTGATGGGCGCCGCCACGATCTCGCTTCTGGCGCTCGCACCGCTTGCCGCGTCAGGGGCCCCCACCCCCTCACCAACGCTCGACACGGTGCTCGCGCCACCGCCAAGCGGGTACACGGAGCTGACGTCCTCGCCGTTCCACGGCGCCTTCACTGCGCATGACTACGCGCAGTTGAGTGATTCGACCAAGGCAACCGAGATCGAGAGCACGCTGACGCACGACGGCTTCGTCGACGGGTACGGAAAGACCTGGGTTCACCAGGCTCCACAGCACGCGCTCGTCGAGGCGGTCATGGCGTTCACCGGCGCCAAGGGCGCCAGGAGCTGGCTGACCGCCGCCGAGGCAGGCGACAAGACCGATGCGACCTACGATCACTCCGACTCCATCTCGGGCATCGATCCTTACTACGGCGCCCATTTCAAGTACTCGTCCAACAGCTCGGTCGGCGACGTCTTCTCGTTCGTGAAGGGCAACGATGTGTTCATCGTCGGCTTCGTTTCGACCAAGGACGACGTCCTCAACCTGGCGACCACGCAGACCAAGACCCAGTACGACTCCGCGCCCAAGGAGACGATCCCGTCCTCCCAGTGGCCGGAGAACGCGTCGAGCGGCGGTTCATTCCCGGTGTTGGCGGCAGGCCTGGTCGGCTTGCTCGTCATCCTCGCGGTCGTCGGAGTGCTCGCCCTGGCCCTCCGGCGCCGCGGCGCGCTGACGCCCGCGACGGCGGGCGCTGCCGGAGGGATGGGCTCGCCGCCGATTGGCGGCCTGGTCCAGATGTCGGGTGACGGCAACTACTGGTGGGACGGCCAGACCTGGCGCGACGCGGCTCACCAGGTGCCGCCCACCGCGCAGCGATCGGGTGATGGCGCACTCTGGTGGGATGGCCAGAAGTGGCATCCGGTGCCTGGTGCGGCGCCACCGCCAGAGTCCGGCTCGCCCCCGACCGCCTGAGGCTCTGTCGCGCGGCCTGATCGCAGCCGCCTGGCTGGCGGCGCTGCTGCTGCAACCGATCGCCGCGGTCGCGTCGCCCACTCCGTCGCCCACCCTGGACACGCTGCTGGCCGAGCCTCCGGCGTCCGACTACCAGGAGAACGCGACCTCGACCATTCTCCATGGGACCTTCGGCTTGGACGAGTACCTGGACTTTCTCGGGCCCCAGGACCCGTCGTCGACGCAGGCCGCACTGAAGGACGACGGGTTCGTGTCGGGCTTCGGCCGGACGTGGGTCCAGGCTGCCTCCAGCCACCTTCTCCTCGAGGTCGTGATCGCCTTCTTCGGCCGCGCCGGCGCCACGCGGTGGCTCGGCGCGTCAGAGGCGGTCGACAAGTCGGACAGCTACTACAAGAACGCGATCTCGGTCAGCGGGATCGACAGGTACTACGGCGTGCATTTCGAGGACCCTTCGACGCCGGCCTACGCCGACGTGGTCTCGTTCGTCAAAGGCAACGACTACTTCATGGTCGGTCTCGTCTCGGGGGCCAACGACCTGGGCGATGCGGCGTCGACGCAGTCCAGGCGCCAGTTCGATTCCGCGCCTCCGTACACGATCCCTCCGTCGCAGTGGCCTGAGTCCGGGAGCTCGATCCTGGCCGACCCTGCCCGGCTCGCGACCACGGCCGCCTATTTGGCTGGCGGGATTCTCGTCCTCGCGCTGCTCGCAGGTCTCGTGGTCGTGGTGCTGCTGCGCTCGCGACGGGGCGCGGTGCAGGCCGCCGGTGCCACAGCCCTTCATGTCTCTCCCGACGGGCGCTACTGGTGGGACGGGCAGGCCTGGCGCGACACCTCGCGTGAATTTCCTCCCGGCGCGTTGCGTTCGAAAGACGGCCGCTACTGGTGGGACGGCGCCGAGTGGCGCCTGATCGAGCAGCCGCCGGCTAACTGACCAAAGGCCGGTAATTTCGCCTGTAGTACTCCCAGTACTCCCCCGACTTGAGCGGCCGCCACCAGTCCGGGTGCTCGCGATACCAGCGGACAGTTCGCTCGAGACCCTCCGCAAAGGTGACCTGGGGCTCCCACCCCAGCGCGGTGATCTTGGTGATGTCCATCGCGTAGCGGTAGTCGTGGCCCGGCCGGTCGGCGACGAACTCGATCAGGCTGCGCGGTTTGCGCATCATCTCGAGCACCGCCTCCGCGACCTGGAGCCCTGTCGTCTCCGTCCCGGTGCCCACGTTGTACACGTCACCGACCGGCGCCTCGTGCAGGACCAGGTCGATGGCGCGGCAGTGATCGTCGACGTAGATGTAGTCCCGGACCGCCGAGCCGTCCTTGTACAGCGGCAGCGGCATGTCGTCGATCGCGTTGGTGACCAGGACGGGGATGAGCTTTTCGGGATACTGGTACGGCCCGTAGTTGTTGGCGCCACGCGTGACCAGGAGGGGCAGCCCGAAGCTCTGCGCGTAGGCGTGGGCGATGTGCTCACCTCCGGCCTTGCTCGCCGAGTAGGGGCTGCGCGGCCGGAAGGCATCGCTCTCCAGCGACCGCCCGTCGTGGACGTGGCCGTAAACCTCGTCCGTGCTGACGAGCAGGAACACCTTGTGGCCGTTGTTCCGCGCCGCCTCGCACAGGACCGCCGTTCCGCGCACGTCGGTGTCGATGAACGCGAACGGGTCCATCAACGAGCGGTCGACGTGCGTCTCCGCGGCGAAGTTGACGATCCCGTCGACCTCGGCCGCCAGGGTCTCGACGAGCCCGGCGTCGCAGATGTCGCCGTGCACGAACCTGTACCCGGGCAGGCCCTCGAACTCGATCAGGTTGGCCAGGTTGCCGGCGTAGGTGAGCTTGTCGAGGACCGTGATCTCGACCTCGGGCCGCGTCCGCCGGAGGAAGCGGACGAAGTTCGAGCCGATGAACCCCGCGGCTCCGGCCACCAGGAGTCGCTGGAAGGTGCGGCTCACTTGATCGGAGGACCCACCGTCCAGTCGTAGCCGATGCTTGGGTCGTCGTGCGGGATCCGGCCCTCGTCATCGGGCGCGTACACGTTGGACGTCACGTACAGCAGGTGGCTGAGCTCGAGGGCGCGGCAACCGTGGGCGACGCCGGGCGGGATCTTCAGGCAGGAGGGCGCGGTGTCGCCCATAACCAGCTCCATCAGCTGACCCTTCGTCGGCGATCCGTCACGCGTGTCGTACAGCGCGACCTTGAGCGCACCGATCACGTACCACCAGTCGGTCTGGCGCTGGTGGATGTGCCACGCCTTGGTCACGCCTGGATACATGAGGGAGTGGCTCCACTGCCCGAAGTGATCGAAGAAGCCGTCGGTCTCGCGGATGACCTCGCGGAAGAAGCCGCGCTCGTCGTCATGGGTGACGAGCTCCTTGAGAACCACGCCTTCGATGCTCATGTGTCCTTGTTGACTCCGCTGGCGCGCACGAAGTCGCCGACCTCGTAGTAGGCCTGGATGGACTCGCCGGCGTCGCCCCAGAAACCGTCGAGGACGTCGTACTCCATCAGACCCCGCTCGAGGTACCAGTTGTTGACGTCCGTGATCTCGAGCTCCCCTCGGTGCGACGGCTTGAGCTCGGGCAGCACGCGCCAGACCGACGCGTCATAGAAGTAGATGCCGGTGACCGCGAACTCGCTCGGCGGCTTCTCCGGCTTTTCGATGATCCGCTCGATGCGGTGGTCGCCGTCGAACTGCGCCACGCCGAGGTGGCGGAGGTGCGACTCGTCCGACTCCCTGGTCAGCACGACACGAGCGCCGAGCTTCTGCTTGCGGAACGCCTCCACACATGGGCGGACCGAGCGCTCGAAGATGTTGTCGGCCAGGAGGACGACGCACCGGTCGTCGGCGACGAACTTCTCCGCGAGGGCCAGCGCCTCCGCGATGCCGCCCGCCTTCTCCTGGTAGGCGTAGAACAGCCGCTCGATGCCGAACTCGTTCCCGTTGCCGAGAAGGCGCAGGAACTCGCCGGCGTGGGTGCCGCCGGTGACCAGCATGATCTCCCCCACGCCGGACCCGACGAGGGCCTCGATCGCGTAGCTGATCATGGGTTTGTCGTAGAGCGGGAGGAGGTGCTTGTTCGTGATCCGCGTCAGCGGATGCAGACGGCTGCCGGTCCCGCCGGCCAGGATCACGCCTTTCAAATGACTGCCTTCACAGCCCGGATTATCGTTCAGGGATGGCAGCCACCCCTCCGGGCCCAGGTGGGCAGCCGCCCCAGACCACGTTCTCGCCGGACGGGTTCTGGTGGTGGGACGGCGCCCGGTGGCGCTCGACCCTGTCGCCTGACGGCAGGTGGCGCTGGAACGGGCGCGCCTGGGAGCCGGTACGCCCTGTCGCCCCGCCCGCCCGAGGCGGTGGGGCGGTCATGGCGGTGGCGATCACGGTGGCCGCCTTCGCCGCCGTATTCGTGCTCGTCTCGATCCTCACGATCGTCATCCTGCTGACGATGGGCAACCAGCTGGCCAATGTCTTCTCCAACGTGGTGGACGCCCTGGGCGCAACACCGAGCCCCGGAACCAGGGGTCGGCCACAAGATGGTGTGGCAGACTGGCGCCTGCACAGCGCGATGACAAGACCGGAGAACTGGCCGCGAACGATCCTGCACGTGGACCTGGACGCCTTCTACACCTCGGTCCACCAGCGCGACGACCCCCGGCTGCGCGGCACCCCGGTCGCGGTCGCGGGTCGCTCCCGCCGCGCGGTGGTCATGGGCGCCTCCTACGAGGCGCGCTCCTACGGTGTTCGCTCCGCGATGCCGCTGCATGAGGCGCTTCAGCTGTGTCCGCAGCTGACGGTCGTCCCGCCGGACGGCGCGCGCTATCGCGAGGCGAGCCGGCTTGTGCACCAGATCTTTCGCCGGTTCACCTCCCCCGAGCTCGTCGAGGGAGTCGCCCTCGACGAGGCCTACCTCGACGTCACCGCGCGGACCCGCCACGGGACCTCCACGGCCGAGGACGTCGCGCGCCGGATCAAATTCCAGATCCACACCGAGATCGGACTGACGGCGTCCGTCGGCGCCGCGACCTCGAAGCTCGTGGCCAAGGTGGCCAGCGGGACGCGCAAGCCTGACGGGCTCGTGCTGGTCTCGCCGGGGACCGAGTCGGACTTCCTGGCGCCGCTGCCTGTCGGCGTGATCCCCGGCCTCGGTCCAAAGACCGAGGAGAGGCTGCACGCCATGGGCCTGCGCACGGTGGGCGCGCTCGCCGCGTACGAGACGCAGCGCCTGGTCCAGGCGCTGGGCACCAACGGGGCGGTCCTGCAGCGGCTCGCCCAGGGCCGCGACCGGGCCCCCGTCGACGGGAGCCGTCCGGCCAAGACGATCTCCGCGGAGACGACCTTCGAGGACGACGTCAGCGACCGCACCCAGCTGGAGCGCGCGCTGCGCGACCTGACCGACCGGGTGACCGAGCGCCTGAAGACCGACGGCGTCCGCGCGCGGACCGTCTACGTGAAGCTGAAGCTGCCCGACTTCAGGCTCGTGAGCCGCCAGGTCAGCCGGACGAGCCCGACCGACGACGTCGAGACGATCTTCCGCGCCGCCCGCTCCGCGTTGGAGAAGTCGCACGTGGAGTCGCGGCCGGTGCGGCTGATCGGGGTGGGGCTGTCTGGGCTCGAGCACCCCGAGCCGGACCTGCAGCTGACCCTCTTCGACTAGGTGCCGTCCGGTCGATCACGGGCCGCGGCAGCGCGGCCACCACCTCGCCGACGGTCTCCCAGCCAAGATTGCTGCGAGCGCGTCCGATCAGCGCTCGAAAGACCATGGCCGTCGCCCGCGCATCGTCGAGCGCCGCGTGGGCAGGTGTGACGTCGAGACCGAGCTCTTCGACGAGCCTGGCCAGGCCGGGTGTCTGGCCCTTGGGCAGGTCGAGGACGAGCCGCGCCAGGGCGGTGGTATCGAAGATCGGGTGCTCGAGCGGGCTCTCCAGGCCCCGGCCGACCAGCCACGTGTCGAACGCGTCGTGGCTGTGCTCCACCAGGACCGCGCCCTGGGCGAAACGGAGAAAGCCGCGGCGCGCGTCCTTGAACTCGGGCGCGCCGATCAGCATCGAGCGGTCGATGTGATGGCGCTTGCGGGCGTAGGGATTGATCGGCGCTCGGCAGTCGACAAGGGTGTCGAAGAACGAAAGCGTGGCCCGCAGCGTGAAGCGTTCGGCGCCGATCTCGAGGACCAGGAAGGGCGCGTTGCCTGTGGTCTCGACGTCGAGGGCGACGAACTGCGCGTCGTCGAGCAGGGTCTGCGGGCCGACCTCCGGGGCGTCGACCGCGATCTCCTCCCACACCACCGCGGCGGTGGCGCCACGGGGCTTGAGGTAGAGAGGTTTCGACTTCATCAGCGCGCCAGTGCGAGAGCGCGCCGCGCCCACGCGATCTCCTCCCCACTGAGCGCGCGGAGCAGCAGAACCGCGACCACATAGACCACCGCGCCGGCGACGACGGGTATCGCGACCTCGATCCCGTGCAGCGTGCGCAGTGGAAAGATGGCGGCGCCCATGATCAACCCGGCGAGGACGACCCGCCAGCTCAACGTCAGCACGCGCACCCGCCCCAGGTGGCGCGCGGTCAACGTCCACGCGACCGCCCCCAGCGAGAGCTCGGTCATCACGGTCGCCCAGCTGGCGCCGATGTAGCCGAAGATCGGGATCAGCGTCAGGTTCAGCACCAGGTTGGCGAGCAGGCTCCAGCCCGCAGCCCAGGTGAACGAGGCCTGCCGGTCGGAGGCGTTGAGAGCGCCGATGAAGGCGTTGTTGACGAAGGCGATCGCCAGCGCGATCGCAAGTATCTGCAGCGCGTACTCCGAATTCGCATATTCCGGCTTGAACAGCAGGTCGGTGAAGGGGCGGGCGAGGACGAAGATGCCGACGCTCAGAGGCCAGCCCATCAGCAGCAGCGCCTTGTAGAAGCGGTTGACCGCTCCGAGCATCTCCGCGGGGCGGTCGCGGTGATAGACGGAGAGGACTGGAAAGACGACCGACAGGACTGTGAGCGGAACGAAGAGCAGCGATTCGATTGGCTTGTAGGCGGCGCCGTACCAGCCGGCCTCGGTGTGGGAGCGAATCGTGTAGATCAGTGGCTGGTCGATCCGGAAGTACAGGATGGTCAGCACGAACGTGAGCGCGAAGGGCAAGCCCTTCCAGAACCAGGTGCGGAGCAGCGGCGCCTCGAAAGCCCAGCCGATCACGGCGACGCGCTTGGCGGCGAGGACGATCGAGAAGTAGACGCAGCTGAATCCGTACTGCAGCGCGTACGCCCAGACGAAGTACGCGATGCCCTGGTGGGTCCGAATCCCGATGAAGATGAGCGCCAGCAGCAGCAGGCTCTCGAGGACGACGGCCAGCGCTTCGAAACCGAGCTGCTGCACCGCGTAGAGACCGTTGCGCAGCAGCGTGGAGTACGACGTGAGGACCATCAGCGCGAATCCAGGGACCAGCAGGCCGAGGAGGTCGGTGGCGGCCAGAACCGCCGCGAGGATGACAAAGCTGACGACCGCCATCAGGAGACGCAGCGACATCACGTTGCGCAGGTAGCGCTGAATCTGGTCGTTGTCGCGGGCTCCCTCGCGGACAAAGAGGACGTTGAAGCCGAGGTCGAGGACGACGCTGACGATCGAGGTCAGGTTGACCAGGACCGTGAACGAGCCGTACCGCGCGGGCAGGAAGTAGTTGATCAGGTAGAGGACCGTGACCAGCGCGATCAGGCGAGCGACGACCTTCGCGGTGAGCACGATGACGGTATTCCGCAGAGCCCGCGAGCCGAGCCCGAGGCTGGCGGCCGGCGGTGAGCCTATTGAGTCGTTTTCTGGCAACTGACTGAATCGTAAGGGAGCCTCCTGGCATCGCTACACTCCTCGGCCGATGGCAGAGCGGATCCGGATCCTCAGCGGCATGCGCCCGACGGGGCGCTTCCACCTGGGCAACTATCTCGGCGCGGCCAAGAACTGGGTCGAGCTGCAAGAGCAGTACGAGTGCTTCTACTTCGTGGCGGACTACCACGCCCTCACGACGGAGCCCGACGGCCACAAGGCCGAGGACAAGGTGTTCGACCTGACGGCGGACCTCATTGCCGTCGGCATAGATCCGAAGCGAAGCGTCCTCTACCTGCAGTCGAAGGTGCCCGAGGTCGCCGAGCTGTCCCTGCTTCTCTCCATGGTCACGCCGCTGAGCTGGGTGCAGCGTGTGCCCACGTTCAAGGAGATGGCGAAGCAGCATCCCGACAACGTCAACCTTGGGCTCTTCTCCTACCCCATCCTCCAGGGCGCGGACATCCTGATGGTCAAGGGCGTCGGCGTGCCGGTGGGCAAGGATCAGCTGGCGCACCTCGAGCTGGTTCGCGAGGTCGCGCGCAGGTTCAACCGCACGTACGCGGCCGTCTTTCCCGAGCCGCGGGCATTGCTGACCGAGACCCCACTGGTCAAGGGCACCGACGGCAAGCAGCGCATGTCGAAGACCGTGGGCAACATCGTCGGCGTGACCGACGATCCAGAGCGCATCCGCAAGCAGGTGATGAGCATGGTCACCGACGTCAGGCGGCCCCGCAGGACAGACCCAGGCCATCCGCGCAGCTGCAACGTCTGCGCGTACTTCAAGCTGTTCTTCGACGACTGGGAGCACTACTGGGAGCTCTGCCGCAAGGCGCAGATCGGCTGCTACGACAAGAAGAAGCTTCTCGCCGAGCGCCTGATCGAAGTGTTCCAGCCGTTCCGTGAGGTGCGGGAGGAACTGACGCCCGAGCTCGTCAACAGGATCCTCGAGGAGGGCAGCGAACAGGCTCGCGAGGTGGCCCGCCGGACAATGGTCGAGGTGCGCCAGGCGGTGGGGCTGCCCACCTACCTGGATCGTTAAGATTTGAGCCGGATGGCAGACGTCGCGGCGCCGGGGCGAATCTCACGCCGGTCATTCCTGGGCTGGTGGCTTGCGGCCCTGATGACCGCGACGGTGATCACCGGCCTCCTCCCGATCCTGGTCTTCTTCTGGCCGGCCCCGCCCAAAGGCCAGAAGAAGGGGCCGATCACGGTCACGCTCGACACCTCGATCGACCAGATGCAGGACGGAGCCGCGACCCGAATCCTGGCGCCGACCAACCCGAACTCTGCATTCATCATGAAGGACGGAGGGGGCGACAACGCACCGGGCGACCTCGCATTCGGCGGTTTCGTGGTGAAGAGCCAGGGCGGCGTCCGCGTGCTGGCCCAGAACTGCTCGCACCTGGGCTGCTCGGTGACCTTCAACAAGGACGCCGCCTCGTTCGACTGCCCCTGCCACGGCTCCCGGTTCCATCTCGACGGCACCGTGCGGCAGGGGCCGGCCGCGCACCCGCTGTCCAACCTGGACTGGAAGCAAGGCGACACGCCGAAGCAGATCCAGGTCGAGGGCCTTACTCTGGGGTTCTAGAGAGAAGATGGCACTGCCGCATCCACGCGAAATCCAGGTGGCGGTCGTCGACTGGCTCGACGAGCGCTATCCGTTCACCAAGGCGGTCGACGAGGCGCTCTACCAGCGCGTGCCGAACTTCGCCAACGCCTTCTACTACTGCTTCGGGGGGATGGTCTTCATCCTGATCGTCTTCCAGCTCCTGACCGGGGTCCTGCTGGCCCTGTACTACGTGCCCGACGCGACCAGCCCGAGCGGAGGCGCGGCGCCCGCCTACACCAGCGTGCAGTTCATCCAGAGCACCGTCTACCTCGGCTGGCTGATCCGGGGGGTGCATTTCTGGAGCGCGAACCTGCTGATCATCATGGTCCTGGTCCACATGGCGCGCGTCTACTGGACCGGCTCGTACCGCGCGCCGCGAGAGCTGAACTGGATGGTCGGCGTGACGATGCTGCTGATCATCCTCGCGCTGTCGCTGACCGGATACCTCCTGCCCTGGGACACCAAGGCGTACTTCGCGACCGAGGTGACGATCAAGATCGCGGGCTCGGCGCCGCCGCAGGAGCTCGGCATGTTCATCAAGGAGATACTGCAGGGAGGTCCGGTGGTCGGCCCCGCGACGCTCCAGCGGTTCTTCACGTTGCACGTCTTCGTGCTTCCTGCTTTGATCGTGCTGTTGATGTACGTCCACTTTCGCTTCATCCGCGCGCACGGGATCTCGGAGCCCCTATGAGCGAGAACGAGAACGAGATGACCCGGGAGGGGCCGGGGGCGGCGGTCGCCACGTCCAAAGAGGTGCAGATCGTGCAGCTCGATGGGCACCTGGGCCACACCCTCGAGCCGGAGTGGAAGAGGCTGCCGATCGGCACCGACCACATCCTCTACCCGGTCCTGGTCGGGCTCGCCCTCTTCCCCATCCTGATGGGCGACGCGGGCCACCACCTTGCCGACGATATGCCGGACGAGGACACCCACCCCTTCTTCCCGGACCACTTCTGGCCCTACCCGATCATCGCCGTCGTGATGCTGATCGCGGTCGGCCTGCTCTCCTTCTACGTTCAGAAGAACCTTCAGCTCGAGGCGAACGCCGACCCGCGCGCGACCACGATCCCGCGCCCTGACTGGTACTTCCTGTTCCTGTTCCAGTTCCTGAAGCTCGGACCGGAGCTGATCATGTCGCTGGTCATCCCGCCGATCGTGGTAGGCGCCCTCCTCCTGTTTCCGTTCATCGACGCCATCGCCGGGCCGCGCATGGCGCGACGGTTGGGCTGGACGCACTGGCCGGTGCCGGGACGCAACATCATCACCGGCACGATCTTCGTCCTGGCCCTCGCCTACATCGCGTTCCTGACGTTCTGGGCGCTGGCCGGGCCGGGCTTCTGTCTGCCCTACTTCACCGGCCCCGTTTGCGGAGCCTGAACCAGGCCTAGGTCCGCGAGTCGTAGAGCTGCTTGGTCAGCTGGATCTGCGCCAGGTGCTCGCGTGCGTGCCCGTAGTTGGTGATGAGCCACTCGATCCCCGGCCGCGGCGGGTTGTCGCCGCGGGGACGCATCCCGGTCAGGTCGTCGGCGGTCAGCGCGCCGAGATGCTCGTCCACGTCGCGGTCCGCCTGGTCGAGCAGCGCCAGCAGGTCTGCCGCCTCGGCCTCGACCTTGAACTCGGAATCCCGATCGCGATCGGTGGCGACCTGGCGAATCGCCCGCAGCATCTCGCGCTGAGAGCCAAGGCTGTGGACCACGAGCACGGCGATCGAGTTGGCCTTCGGCAGCGGCCGCCAGTTCAGCGTGCCGTGGTCTACGCCCCGCACCTGATCGCGAAAGTTGTCGTGCATCTCGTGAAAGGCCTTCGCGAAACCGGCGGTCACGCTCGTGATGTCTTCCACGCTAGACCTTCTCCGTCACGCGGTATTCGAGGTAGCGCCCCAACAGTAACCGTGTGTGCGCCTCGAGCGCAGGCAGCACGCTCATGACAAGGCCGACCATCGGATAGAGGAAGTACGCGAGGTACACGCCCCACTTCTTCCAGAACGGCCACTCCCGCGGTTTCGGGGGAAGCATCCGGATCTCGAAATAGAGAAAGAACACGACCGTCGACAGCGTGACGCCGAGAAGGATCCCGGAGATGCCCCACAGCGTCTGCCCGAGGTCGGTCAGCGAGAAGTCGGTGCTCACCCAGATGGGAACCGACGAGCCGAAGATCAGGAGCACCGGCAGGAAGATCCAGTTGAGGTGGTTCAGGAAAAGGTTCATGAAACGCCGGACCCGCAGCCACAGGGGGATCTCGCGATGCTGGTGGAAGCGCGCCAGCACGTAAGGCACATCGGTGATGCCCCAGGCCCAGCGCTTGATCTGGTTGTACTGGCTGACGTGCGTCGAGGCGTAGTCGCGAGCCTGGGGAGAATCCCCGTAGATCGGCAGCCAGACCGATCTGACCGAGAACCTCTGGCCGAAGGTGAAGAACGCCTTCCAGTAGAAGCGCGAGTCCTCAGGGATCACATCCTTGTCCCAGTAGCCGACCTCGTGGACGAACTCGAGGCTGCACGTGTAGCTGGAGAAGGCGACCAGGCGATGCGGGCGCGAGTGCAGGTACATCTGCCACTGCGAGGTGCTGGCGGACATGATGCGCACGGCCAGCGGGACCTGCCAAATGTTGTTGTGGAACAGCGGCACGGGCTGCCAAATGATGTAGTCGCGCAGGGGCTGCCGGGCGTGGTGCCAGCTGATCCACGCGAAGTACTGGGGGTGGACCCGGTAGTCCGAGTCGAGGTCGGTGATGAGGACCTTGTTGAGGTCGAAGCCTTCCTCGGTCAGGACTCGCACCATCCAGCGCCCGCCCCAGTTCATGGCCGCCGACTTGCCAAGGACGATGCCGGGCTCGAGGGGGTCCTTGATGTGATAGAAGCCGCGCACCTGGTGGGCGAACTTTTCCTTGAGCCGGGCCACGTTCTCCCAGCCGGGCTTGTCGGTCTCCCGGGTGATGATGCCGATGAGCTTCAGCTCCGCCGGGTAGTTGGAGTCGACGATCGCCTGCACCGTGCGCTCCAGCACGTGATACGGCTCCGTGTAGGTGGGAACGACGGACAGGTGGAAGAAGTCGAGCGGGTCGACGCCCCCGGGAGGCAGCGGCTCCCGGCACCTGGCGAGCCAGTCTTTGCGCATGTCCCTGCGCATCCGGAGCAGGGTGCTGTAGACGCCGGTCACGACACCGACCGCGCGCAGCACCCAGTACACGTCGAACACGAGGACCGCCAGCGCGACGATCAGGGCCCCGGTGGTGTGGAACACGATGGGGATCCAGGCCGGCGCCAGGAGCATGATCCAGGTCACAAGGCCTGGCGCCGCTTCGAAAAGCCGCGCTCCGAACTGGCGCAAAGCCTGCTCCCAGGCAGGCGCGGGCGGCGGGGCTTCGAGGACTGCCACAGGCCGATTATCACCGCCGGCGCCGGCTGGAATAGGGACCCTGCCGGCGGCTTTGTAGTGGTCGTGAAGAACCTTCAGCACTTCGACGGCCCGACTTTCGAGGCCGATGTGCTTCAGTCAAAGCAGCCTGTGGTGGTCGAGTTCTACGCCGACTGGTGCCACCCGTGCCACATGATGGGGCCGGTCATCGAGCAGCTGGCGGGCGACTACGCCGGCAAAGTCAAGATCGGCAACCTCGACGTCGACGCCAACCAGGAGATCGCCATCCGCTACAGCGTTATGGGCATCCCGACGCTCGGCCTCTTCCGCGAGGGCAAGATGGTCGACCGGCTGGTCGGGTTCCCGGGCGGGGCGGCGCCGATCAAGGCCTGGGTGGAGAAGGCGGCCATCGGAGCGGCCGTCACCAGCTGACCCCTGGAGCGGAGGGCTGTCGGGGAAACCCCGACCGCCCTTTTTGTTTGCTGGCTAGTGCCCCCACATGGCACGTTCCGCATGCTGCACCGTAGCGGGACCGTGCTCGCCGGTGCGGATGCGGACTGCGTCCTCGACGCCGATGACGAAGATCTTTCCGTCGCCCACCTCGCCGTTCCCCGTCCGGCCGGCGACCGCCAGCTTGTCGACTACCGTGCCGACGATCTCCGACCGCATCACCGCCTCGACCTTCAGGCGTGGCCGAAGCGAGATGTGCACCGCCGCGCCGCGGTACTTCTCGGTGTAGCCGCGCTGGGCACCGCATCCTTTGACCTCGGTCACGGTCACGCCCGACACGCCACACTCGTCCAGCACGTCCTGGACCTCCTGCAGCCGCTCGTGACGGATGATCGCGACCACCATCTTCATGGCCAGCCCGCTTCCGTTTGCGATGGTCATACCGGCAGCACCTCCTTTTGGGCCGCGGGCACGTGCTCGTGCTCAGGGTGCGGGTTGACGGTCGGCGTGTCGGGCTGGCGGTAGACGCCGCCCGGGACCGGCATGAACGCCTCCGGGTAGCCCCACATTCCGTGCTCGCTGATGTCGAGGCCTTCCATCTCTTCGCCGGCGCTCACGCGCAGCCCAACGGTCTTCTTGATGATCCAGAACAGTCCATAGCTGAGGACGAATACGGTTGCGAAGGCGGCCACGACAGCGATCGCCTGGGCGCCCAGCTGGTGGAAGCTGCCGGTATAGAACAGGCCGCCCTGGCCGACGCCGTTGAACTTCGCCAGCGCCGGCACTGTGAACAGGCCGCAGCTGAGGGTGCCCCAGATGCCTGCCAGGCCGTGCGCCGGCAGGGCACCGACAGGGTCGTCGAGATACCTGTCAATCGCGAGCACGCCGACGACCACGATCACGCCGGCCACCGCGCCGATGACGATCGCGGCCCATGGCTCGACGTAGCCGGACGGCGCGGTGATCGCGACAAGCGCCGCGATGGCGCCGTTGCCGATCATGCCGACGTCCATCGTCCGGGTGATCGCGTAGACGCTGACGAGCGCTGCGACCGCGCCGGCCGCGGCGGCGAGGTTGGTGACCACGATGACGTCCGCGAAGTGAAGATTGGTCGCGTTCAGCGTGGAGCCGGGGTTGAAGCCGAACCATCCGAACCACAGGATCAGCACGCCCAGCTGGGCGAGCGGCATGTTGTGGCCGGGGATGGCGTTGGCGCGTCCCCGCTCATATTTGCCGATGCGGGCGCCGAGAAGGAGCAGTCCCGCGAAGCCGGCGGTGGCACCGGTCAGGTGGACGACCGTCGAGCCGGCGAAGTCCTGGGCGCCAAGCGTGGCCATCAAGAAGCCACCGCCAAAGAGCTGGTGGCTGACGAGCGGATAGATGAAGGCCGCGAACGGGATGCCGAACAGGATGTAGACGATGAACTTGGTGCGCTCGATCATGGTGCCCCACACGATCGCGAGCGACACCGCGCAGAACACGAACTCGAAGAACCACTTGGCCGCTGCCGGCGCCGTGCTGAAGGCGATCGCCGGCAGGTTGAGAGCTGAGCCCGGGCTGAATGTCGGGAAGAACCCGCTGCCGCCGATGACGGCGAAGAGTCCGCCGGCGCCGAAGGCGAATCCGAAACCGACCGCCCAGTAGGCGATCGAGCTGACGCTCAGGTTGGTGACAACCTTGGCGACCACGGTGCCCACGTTCTTCATGCGGCTGAAACCGACCTCGAGCATCGCGAAGCCGGCCTGCATGAACATCACGAAACAGGCGGCGACGATCACCCAGACCGTGTCGGCGGCCACACCGGCCGCCTGGCCGGCGGTCGCGTCGTCGGCGAGAGTGACGACGGGGATCAGCGCGGCCGTCAGCCCGATCGAGATGGCGAGCAGGAGTCGATTTCGACGTAGGAATCTGGGCAACGACGTCACCTCCAGGCGTTGATGGCGAGGAGCCTAGGCAGGATCTGAGGGCGCGGGAAACGTGCGAACACCACGAATCGAAGTGTCTAGCCTCGTCACGGTCACACGAGAGGCACCGGCCTGTGGACAACCCCTTTTCGTGTGGATAGCACGGAAAGAGTCGCGCCCGCTTCGTGCCAACTCCACCTGCCGTCGTGCCGGCGCCCTTCCTACGATCACCTTCGGGCCCGTCAAATCTCAGGTTTTCGTGGAGGGTGTTCATGGCGGTAGAGACAAAGTCGGTCAGCAAGACCAGTCCACGCGAGGTTTTGGAGCGCGCCAAGGCCGAAGGGGTCGAGGTCGTCGACGTGCGCTTCATCGACCTCCCGGGCACCTGGCAGCATTTCAGCCTTCCGCTCGGGGAACTGGACGTCGACAGCTTCAAGGACGGACTTGGGTTTGACGGCTCGAGCATCCGCGGGTTTCAGTCGATCGACGAGAGCGACATGCTGCTGATGCCCGACCCCGACTCGGCGACGATCGACCCGGTGCTGTCGCACAAGACGCTGTTCCTGATCTGCGACGTCGTCGACCCGATCACGGGGGAGCCCTACTCGCGCGACGCCCGCTTCATCGCCAGGAAGGCGGAGGAGCACCTTCGCCGCTCGGGGATCGCCGACGTCAGCTACTGGGGCCCGGAGGCGGAGTTCTACATCTTCAACTCACTGCGGTTCGACCAGAACGCGCACAGCGGCTACTACTTCATCGACTCCGAGGAGGGCATCTGGAACTCCGGCAAGAACTCGGAGAACAACCTGGCGTTCCGGCCGCGGCACAAGGAGGGCTACTTCCCCGTGCCGCCGACCGACAAGCTGCAGGACCTGCGCTCCGAGATCATGCTCAAGCTCATCGAGGCGGGTGTCCGCGTCGAGGTGCAGCACCACGAGGTGGGCACCGCGGGCCAGGCGGAGATCGACATGCGCTTTGACTCGCTGACCAAGATGGGCGACAAGATGATGGTCTACAAGTACGTCATCAAGAACATCGCCGCCCAGCACGGGTACGTGGCGACGTTCATGCCCAAGCCGCTGTTCCAGGACAACGGGTCCGGGATGCACGTGCACCAGAGCCTGTGGAAGGACGGCGAGAACCTCTTCGCCGACGTGGACGGATACGCGGGGCTCAGCGAGACCGCCGTCTACTATATCGGCGGTCTGCTCAAGCACGCGGCCGCGCTGCTCGCGATCTGTGCTCCGACGACCAACTCGTACCGCCGGCTCGTGCCCGGTTACGAGGCGCCGATCAACCTCGTGTACTCGAAGCGCAATCGCTCTGCCTGCGTGCGCATCCCGATGTACTCGACCAACCCGAAGACCAAGCGTGTCGAGTTCCGCTCGCCGGACCCGGCCGCCAACCCCTACCTCGCCTTCTCGGCCTGCCTGATGGCCGGTCTCGACGGCATCAAGAACAAGATCTCACCGCCCGAGCCGGTGGACAAGGACATCTACGAGCTCAGCGGCGCGGAGAAAGCCAGGATCAAGTCGGTGCCGGGCTCGCTTGCCGAGTCGCTGGACGCGCTGGAGAGGGACCACAAGTTCCTGCTCGAAGGCGACGTGTTCACCGAGGACGTGATCGAGACGTGGATCGACTACAAGCGCAAGAAGGAAGTCGACGCGGTCGCGCTGCGGCCGCACCCGTGGGAGTTCATGCTCTACAGCGACGTTTAGACGGGTCCACCCAGTCAGGGCCTCGGCCGCGCCGGGGCCCTTTTCATTTACATCCCGAGCATGGCGCGGGCCCGCAGCGCGATCGAGATCGCGACCCTTGTCTCGGGATCGTCCAGCTCCAGCGCCGTCAGCGCCTGGATGCGCTCCACGCGGTAAGTCATCGAATTGATGTGGATGCCGAGGTTGCGTGCTGCCGCGCGGCGGACCCAACGCGCGGCCGAGAGCGCCTCGAGCGTCTCCAGCAGCGGCGTGTCGCGCGACTGGGCGTACTGCAGCAGCGGCCCCAGCAGCTCGTCGACGAAGCGGCGAAGCGAGTCGGGGCTCTGGACTTCGAGCAGCAGGCGGAACGCGCCCAGAGACCGGTAAGAGGCGACGCGACCGCGGCTCCCCGCGCGGCGCGTAAGGCGGAGCGCCTGGCGCGCCTCGACGTAGGACCTCGCCAGCTCGCCCACCCCGTTGGCAAGGTTGCCGATGCCCACCGACGCCGAGCCCGGCCTCATCACCGGCCCCGCCGCGGCCAGCACCTGTCCGGCCAGCTTTTCGACCGAGGCCAGGTCCCCTGCGAGCTCGTCCGGGACGAGGAACACCGCAGACGCCGAACGCACCAGCGTCAGCGCCCCCGGCATCCGGGAGCGGATGAGACCGCTCAGGGCGCCGTCAAGACGGTCCTGCCGGCCGCGCGGCGCCAGGGCGGCCTCGGTGCTGTCGTCGTCCGGCTCGAGGACGACGACCCAGGCGCTCTGCGGCAGTCGGTGGCCGAGCACCTCGGCCTGGCGCGCGATCCTCTCTGCCTCGTCAGGCTCCAGGCCACCCGCCAGCACCTCCTCGACCAGGTCGCCGCGCAGCCGGCGCTCGACCTCCGCGGCGGCGCGCTCCTTGGCCAGCTCGAGCGCGAGCACCGTCGATCCATGCTCCAGCGCGCGCAGCCTTCCCTCGGCGTCGACTGTCTCTTCGTCAACTCCCACAGCGAGCAAGCCCAGCATGTCGGCGCCGGCGCGCACCGGGACCACGTCGAGCGTCCGCGCCGGCCGGCCGGCGCTGATTCGCACCTCACGCGCCGCCCCGCCAAACGACGGCACATGGATGCGCGGCGGCATGCCGTCCGACGACTCGCCGGCGCCGCGGACTCGGTAGCCGTCGGCCGAATAGAGCGCCGCGCGCCCGCCGGCCAGGGAACCGATCACCTCGAGGATCGAGGGGATGCCCGCGCCGTCGAGGGACAGCTTGGTGAAGCGCTCGTGGATGTCGTGCGAAAGTCGGATCTCGGCGAGCTGGACCTCGGTCCGCCTCTGGAGCTCGCTCCGCTCGAGGATGCCGGCGACCTGGGCGGCGATGGCGCGAAGGAAGTCGATGTCGCCGGAGTTGAACTCTCGCCTCTCCGTGCTCTGTACGTTCAGAACGCCCACCAGGCGCGGCCCCGACTCGATGGGCACGGAGGCCATGGAGTGGAAACGGTCCTCGTCGAGCCCGGGCACCCACTTCCAGTGCGGCTCCTTGCTGACGTCGGGGACGACGGCCGGGCGACGAGAATCGGCCACCCACCCGGTGATGCCCTCACCGACATTCATCGTCACCTTGCCGACCATGTTCTCGTTCAGGCCGTTGGTCGCCGTGAGCAGCAGCTGGTGGTTGGGCGCCAGCAGGTAGAGGGAGCAGACGTCGGTGCCGATGGCGGAGGTGGTCTCGCGGATGATGAGCTCGAGCAGCTCGTCCGGCCGCTGGGTCGAGGCCGCGGCCTGGGCAAGCCGGACCAGAAAGCTCAGCTCGCGCGCGGCAAGGCTGGAGTCCGCGCCGTCTTTCACACCGGGCCTCGTGTCAACCGCACCATGGATGAACCTCTGGGTAGTGTGACCGATACAGTCTCGACCTGCTGACAGGTAGGCGCTAGATTTAGCCGAGGCGTGGCAAATCAACACCGGGGCGAATGGCGTGAACAGTTCGCCGGAGTCGACTTGCCGGTGCCGCTCCACGGCGGGGCCACCGCCACCGGGATCAACTTCGACAACGCCGCCAGCACGCCTCCACTGATTCGCGTCCGCGACATGGTCAACCGCTTCTCCGACCTCTACTCCAGCGTCCACCGCGGGACCGGCTACAAGTCCCGCCTGTCGACCGAGGCGTACGAGCAAGCGCGCGAGCAGGTGTCTCGATTCCTCGGCGTCGACGAGAAGGAGCAGGTCGTGATCTTCGTCAAGGGCACGACGGACGCCCTGAACCGCATCGCCGCTGAGGAGGCGAGACTCGACGGCCGCCAGGTGCTCGTGACCGAGATGGAGCACCACGCCGACCTGCTGCCCTGGCGACATCGCAGCGGCCACGTCATGGTCGGTCTCTCCGAGCAGGGGCACATCGACCTCGACGCGATCGAGCACGCGCTGCAAGCAGCGGCCGGCAAGATCAGCCTCGTCGCCGTTTGCGGCGCGTCGAACGTGACGGGGTTTGTCTCCCCCATCCACCAGGTGGCCGAGCTGGCCCATCGATACGGTGCGCGCGTATCTGTCGACGCGGCGCAGCTCGCCCCCCACCACCGCATCGACGTGCGGCCGGCCAACGACCCAGGCCATCTCGACTTCGTCTCGCTCTCGGGTCACAAGATGTACGCGCCTTACGGCGCCGGCGTTCTGGTGGCGCCGCGAGACTTCTTCGCCGGCGCCCCGGAGGTCATGGGCGGCGGCGCGATCAGCATCGTCACCTGGGACGACACCGTGTGGGCGGACCTCCCAGACCGTGAAGAGGCCGGCTCTCCCAACGTCATCGGGGCGGTGGCGCTCGGCGTGGCGATCGAGACGCTGCTCCAGCTTGGCTTCGATGCAATGCTCGAAGACGAGCTCGATCTGGGCCGGAGGATGCTGACCGGCCTGCACGACATTCCCGGCGTGAGCGTTCTCGGCGGCGCCGGCACGAACCATCGCCTCGCGCTCGCCAGCTTTGTGGTCGAGGGGCTGCATCACGGGCTCGTGGCGGCGGCCCTCAGCCACGAGTGGGGCATCGCCGTGCGTCACGGGTGCTTCTGCGCCAACCCCTACGTGTTCCACCTTCTGCACATGAGCAGGGACGATGTCGACGCCGTGGAGGGGGAGGTCACGGCCGGGCGCAAGCGGGCACTGCCCGGAGCGGTGCGCGCCAGCCTGGCGCCTTACAACAGTGAGGCTGAGGTGGATCGCTTCCTGGATGCTGTGCGACAGGTCGCCCGAGGACGCATCAAAGCCACCTACGAGCAGGCCGCCGACGGGACGTTTGCACCTTCCGGTGGGTGGCCGCGGATCCCGAGCCCGCTGCACGCGGCGGCCAGATGATCAAGCTCCTGGTCGAGGTCCTGCTCGCGATCTTCCTCCACCCGGTGGCCTTCATCCTCTGCGTGATCGACATCGTCAACCGGCAGGACCTGAGCGGGTTCTGGAAGCTCTTCTGGATCGTCGTCACGTTCTTCTGGGGCATCGGCCCCATCCTCTACCTCGTCTTCGGCGGCGGCAAGCTCTGGTGATATGAAGCCGGCGGGATGACGGGCCGCGCGGCGACCAGGGCCCTGGTGCTCGGCCCGATCGCGCTGGCGATCCTCTTCATGTCCGCGCTCACTTATCCGGGCGCCGTGCTCGCCTCGCTGACAACCCGTTTGACTCCTGCGCCGAGCGCCCCGCCGGGTCCCGGCGGTGCACTCCCCTGGCTGCACGTCGCGCATCCATCGAGTGGACGCGCCTACATCGCGGACCCCGACGGCCGGCTGGTCGTTCTCCAGGGCGCAATCCCGGCGAGCCTCGTCCAGTACGGACCGAGCCCCGTCCTGCCGTTTCCCCTGGATCCCGCTGCGTACGACGGAGGCCGGTGTCCGGCAGCGCCCCAATGGAGCCCCTATCCACCGTCTTGCCAGTCCGACCTGAAGTCGATGGCAACCCTCGGCTTCAACTCAGTGCGGCTGCCTATCTCGTGGAGCGTGCTCGAACCGGATCGCGGCCGGTTCGACGAGACCTACCTCGACCGACTTTTGCAGATCGTCGGCTGGGCTCGAGAGCTGCGCATGTACGTGATCATCGACATGCATCAGAACGCGTTCTCGCCATTCGTCGGCAGCGGAGATGGCGTCACGCTGCGTTACAACAGCGGCGCGCCTCGATGGGCGACCTTCACCGATGGGTTTCCGTCCCGCGTCTACGGTGGCCAGCGAGAGATCAACCCCGCGGTGTTTCAAGCGACCACCAACTTCTGGTACGACAGGGAGGGCATCCAGGACGAGTACATCGCCGCGATAGCTCACGTCGCGCATCGGTTCAAGGACGACAGCACGGTTGCCGGTTACGGCGTGTACAACGAGCCATGGTTCGGCTGGAACCTGCCGCCAGGGTTCGAAGACCTACTCCTCTTTCCCTTCTACAGACGCGTCATCGACGCCATCACGGGAACGCACGATGGTCTGCCTTGCTGGTCAGGATTCTTCATGCCGGCCGTTTGTGGCTACCGGGATCTCGGAGTCGACGATCGCCGCCACCTCATGTTCCTCGACACCGGACTGCTTCGCGAGGTCACCGACTTTCCGACACACCTCGGACTACCGATCAGCTCTTATCCAAACCTGGTCCTCGCGCTCCACCCCTACACGCACATCTACACGTTTGACGCGATCCTGAAGAAGCCGCGCAGCTCCTATCCATGGGGTGGCTTCGACCAGGGCTGGAATTTCGCTGAGCTAGAAGCGCGCGCCATCGACGCCGCGCTCTTCGCCGAAGAGCTCGGTGACGATCCCGGGGATGATGGATTCATCCTCGGGAGTCAGCTGGCGGAGACGGAAAGACACCGCACCGGCTTTGCCTTCTGGACCTGGGCCGAGACCGGCGGGACATGGGGGATGTTCGACTCGACGTCCGGATGCCTGCGCAAGGGACGCGAGGAATTGCTGGCTCGCGTCTACCCTCGTGCCTCGGCGGACTCCAACGTCACTTACCACTACGACTCCAGGACCGGCGTGTTCTCGCTCGCGGCGACCGGCGGGGCGGGCGATGCTCCGACCGTGATCTATATCCCGCCCGAGGTCGGGGGCGAGGTGTCGATTGGCGGCTCGGCCGCCCTGTCGACGTCCGCCAGCCCTGACGGCAGCCGGCTGGCGACGGTTTCCCCCACGGGCGGCCCGTTCACCGTCTCGCTGGCACCGCGCGCGGTTGCACTGAAGGGGTGCGCCTAGTACTTCTGCCCCATTCGAATTCCTGACCGGCATGGGCTAATCTGGAAGCCAAAGGGTGGGAAGTCGACCAGGCACGACTGGCCGCGTTGCCACGTTGCCGAACGGGCATGGCAATGGCGCCCAGGCGGGAAAGGACGGGAGAGTCAAGAAAGGCGCGACCACGCGCCATCCGACAAGCAACGGCGAGCCTGCCCTCAAGCTGGTCGCGGTCTCCAAGTCCTACGGCCGCAACGCGGTCCTCAAGGCGATCAACTTTGCGGTGGCGCCGGGCGAGCTGGTCGAGGTGACCGGTCCGAGCGGCGCGGGCAAGACCACGTTTCTCCGCCTGCTCCACGGCCAGCTGCGGCCGACCGGGGGCGAGGTGTGGGTGCGAGGCCAGGCTCTGCACCGGCGCTGGCGGCGCGGCCTGGGTCAGCTGCGTCGCGACGTCGCGTTCGTCTTCCAGGAGCAGCGGCTGCTGCCCCGCCTGAACGCGCTGGAGAACATCGTCTTCGCCCTGCAGGTCCGCGATCCGCAGGTTCCGGACAAGGTCATCCGGCAGCGCGCCGTGGAGGCTCTCAAGTCGGTCAAGCTGGGCCACCGCGGCGGGTCCTACCCCCACCAGCTGTCCGCGGGCGAGCGCCAGCGCGTCGCGGTCGCGCGCGCACTGGCCACGAAGCCGCGAGTCCTGCTTGCCGACGAACCGCTGGCTTCGATGGACGAGGAGAACGCTGCGCTCGTCATGCGGCTCATCGAACAGACTGCCGCGGGCGGCACCACCGTCGTCGTGGCGACGCACCATCACACGTTCGGGGCAAGCCGGATCCTTCGGCTTCCCAGCGCCAAGGTCATGAGCAACGGCGCACGGCGTCCGCGCATCGCCGCCAACGGCAATGGTCACCAGGCCGATGGCGCCCACGGCAATGGTCACGCCGGAACCGACAGCGGCGTCGCGGCAAACAAGGATTGGTGGCGAGTGATCGTCCCGGCGCGCCCGCGGCCGCATCGCGCCGTCAAGTCGCGGGGACTCCCACTCTGGCGACGGGCGGTGGCGTTCACCGCGAACGGATACCGCCTCGTCGTTCTGAACGGTTTGCGCAGCTGGAGTCGCGACGCGCGGCAGACACTGCCTGTGCTCGGCACCATCGCGCTGCTCCTCATGCTGTGCGGCACGCTCGCCCTGGTCGGGGTCGCCGTGCAGGGGGCGGTGGCGGACCAGGCGGGCCAGGCGTCGATCGTGAGGGTATACCTGTCGGACAGCGCGACGCAGGATTCGATCGCGGCGCTGCGGACCAAGCTCACGGCCGACCCACGTGTCGCGTCGGTCACCTACATCTCACAACAGCAGGCGCTGGAAGAGGCGCGCAAGCGTCCGGGGCTGGACAACCTGTCGAGCCTGGACACGGCCAATCCATTCCCGGCGAGCTTCGACGTGCGGGTGCAGATGGTGACGCAGGTCGCGGCGGTGGCGGCGTCGGTCAAGGGCGATCCGGCGGTGGACCCTGCGTATCCGACGTCCTATGACCCCGACACCTACTCCCGCCTGCGCCGCATCGCGCTCATCGCGGGGGGCATCGCAGGGGGCATTGTCCTGCTCTTCGCGATCGTGTCCTACGCGGTGATCGCCAACGCCATGCGTGGAATCGCAGCCGCACGACGTGGCGAGTTCGGGGTCGCGCGATTGCTGGGCGCGCGGGGTTGGATGGTGCGCGGCCCGTTCGTGGTCGAGGGACTCACGACCGGCGCGATCGCGGGCGCTCTCGCGGCGGCTGCCGTCGCCGGCGCATACCTGCTCGCGACGCGGTTTGAGGCCTCGGTCTATGTCCAGGTCCTGCCCGGCGTCGACCTGACCGCGGTCAGGTACGTCCTGGCGGCGATCATCACGGCCGGTCTCCTGCTCGGCACGGCCACCGCCATGCTCGGCTTTCGCAAGGCGCAGGCTTGATCAGACGCATCGTCGTCGGCGCCGTCCTCGCCTGCGGACTGATGTCAGTGCTGGCGGGCGGCGCCGGCGCCACGGTCCCCTCGGTGTGCCCAACCCCATCGGTCGCCACGACGAGCCGCTTGACATGTCCGCAGGTGACCGATCCCAACCAGGCGGCGTACGACCAGCTGAGACAACGGCTCGGCGGAGACGTGGCAAGAGCACTCGCCGCCCAGCAGCGGTTGACGGCGACCCTCAACCAGTTCGCCGGCATCGAGGTGTCGCTGGGCGCCCAGGTCTCGCAGGAGGAGGCCTCGATCGCGACGCTGGAGCAGGAGATCGCGGCGCTCGATGGTGAGATCTCCGACACCCAGGCCCGCATCGAGGTCGAAAAGCAGCAGCTCGCGGTGATGTCCCGAGCGATCTATCGCGAACCGCACTCTCTCTGGATCCTCGTCGCACGCACCGGCAACCTGCACGACGCGCTCATCGCGACCGCGGACGCCGTGGTGGCCGGTCAACGCGCGCGCGCGCTGCAGGACCGGCTGCAGGCCGACCTGGCCAAGCTGCAGGACGATCGAGCAACGCGGCAGGCAGACCTCGACCGCAAGAGCAACACCCTGGAGCTTCTGGCGGCCAACCTGTCTTCGCTTCAGGACGTGATCAGCGCGCAGAACGTGGTGAGCGCCAGCCTCGCAAGCCTGCTCACGCAGCTGCGCAACGCGACGGCACATATGACCGACCAGCCACCGGACGTGACGCAGGCCCTCGCCGAGCTCCTCGAGGCGCAGGAGCAGGACCTGATTCTCAGGTCGTACCAGACGGCGTGGACGCAGGCCCAGGTGGGCACCGGCCTGGCGCTCGTGAACAGGCTGCTGCCACCCGGCACGACCATCGCGGGGCTCTCACTCTCGTGGCCGATGAAGTCTTTCACCATCACGCAGACGTTCGGACCGACCACCGTCACCCTCGAGCCGCCGCTGGGGCCCTACCCGCATTTCCACACGGGAGTCGACATCGCGGCGCCGCTCGGGACCCCGGTGATGGCAGCCGCCGAAGGCATCGTCGTCGCCGTGGGCCACTCCGCATACGGCTACGGCAACTACGTCGTGATCGCCCACGGGGGCGGCATTGCCACCCTGTACGGACATCTCCTGTCGACCAAGGCGAAATACGGTGACGTGGTCAAGCGAGGACAGGTCATCGGGCTCGAGGGCTCGACGGGGTTGTCGACCGGACCGCACGTTCATTTCGAGCTCCGCGTGAACGACCAGGTCGTCAACCCGCTGCCGTACCTGCCGATCCCGGGCACCAACTGGTCGGGTTAGTAGACTCTGACCGTCAGCCGCCCCCGTAGCTCAGGGGATAGAGCAGGACGGTCCTAACGTCAAGGTCGGGGGTTCGATTCCCTCCGGGGGCACCATTTCGCTGGTCGACTAAGCCGCCGTCCGTTCGCCCCAACGCCGCCGACCTGTGATCAGACGCTCCGGTGGGATGAACCTCACGCCATCGCCGGCCCTGATCACCTGCCAGCCGCCCTCGTGCACGAGGCGGTGGTGATGGAAGGAGAGCTATCAAGTAATTCCTCGCACCCCACCCCCTCCTTCACAGTCTCTTCTCAGCGTCCTCTCAGGTAGACCTGAACGATCACGCCCACGCTGTCCCGCATGTAGCAGAGAGCCCAAGCACGCGACGCCGCCCTCCGCCGATGTCCACCGGCTCGCGGGCTGGCCAGGCGAGTTCGAATCGAAGCTGATCCCCAACATTCTCTGAGCAATTTCCCAGGAACCTGGATCAGCATGGTCCTCGTGAGCAGCAACGGCGCGCGGGTGCTCGTCGTCGACGACGAGCCTAACATCACCGAGCTCGTGGCCATGGCGCTGCGCTACGAAGGCTTCACCGTGAAGACGGCCGCGACCGGTCGCGGCGCGCTGACCGCCGTGTCCCAGTTCTCACCCTCGCTGGTGATCCTCGACGTGATGCTCCCGGACATCGACGGCATGGAGGTGCTGAAGCGTCTCAACAGCTCCGGGACCAAGGTGCCGATCATCTTCCTGACCGCGCGGGACGCGACCGAGGACAAGGTCCACGGGCTGACGATCGGCGGCGACGACTACGTCACCAAGCCGTTCAGCATCGAGGAGCTGATGGCGAGAGTGCGCGTCGTGCTGCGCCGCCACGGCAACAACGCCGACACCGGCAGGCTGGCGCTGGCCGACCTCGAGCTGGACGACGAGGCGCACGAGGTGCGTCGAGCGGGCCGCGTCGTCGATCTCACGAACACCGAGTACCGGCTGCTCCGCTACCTGCTGATCAACACGGGACGCGTCCTCACGCGCAGCCAGATCCTCGACCACGTCTGGCACTACGACTTCGGCGGCGACGCGAGCGTGCTCGAAACCTACATCAGCTACCTGCGGCGCAAGATCGACCGCTTCGACCCGCCGTTGATCCAGACCGTGCGCGGCGTGGGGTACGTCCTCCGAACGCCCAGAAAATGACGCTCTCGCTGCGCGGGCGTCTCCTCGTCGGCGTCATCGCACTCACCGTCGCGGGCCTGGTCGTCTCCGACCTCGCGACCTTCACTGCCCTGCAGTCATTCCTGGTCGGACGCATCGACAGCCAGCTCGCGAGCGGCCACGCCGAAGCAACCAGGGCGGTTGGCGGGCCTGGCTCACGCCAGGGATCCACGTTCCCTCTGGGCACAGTCGTCGAGCGCGTGCGGGCGGACGGCACGGTGGTCGCGTCCAGCGTGACGTCCCCCATAGGATCCGAGCCGTCGGAGGCACGCCCCGTGCTGCCGAAGCAGCTGCCGAGCAGGGGCAACGAAGACCCGGTGGAACCGTTCACGGTGCCCGGCTCGGAAGGCGTTGCCCAGTTCCGGATGACCGACTGGCCGGAGAACTTCTTCGGAGGGGACTTCGTCGTGCTCGCCATCCCGATGACCGAGGTCCAGACGACGCTGAACCAGCTGCTGCTCCTCGAGGGCATCGTGACCCTGGGGGTCGTGGCCGCGATGGCGATCCTGGCCTGGGCCATCATCCAGCTCGGCCTGCGCCCGCTGCGCCGGATGGGCGCGGTGGCGGGCGAGATCGCCGCCGGCGACTACAGCCGTCGCGTCGAGCCGACCACGCTGAAGACGGAGATCGGCCGGCTCGGACTGGCCCTCAACGCGATGCTGGCTCAGATCGAGGCCGCTTTTGCCGAGCGCACGGCGTCCGAGGGAAGACTGCGGCGCTTCATCGCCGACGCGTCGCACGAGCTGCGCACCCCGCTCACCTCGATCCGCGGCTACTCCGAGATGCTGCGCCGCGGCGCATCGGACTCGCCGGCCGACTCGGACCTGGCGCGCCGCCGCATCGAGGAGGAGTCGGTCCGGATGTCGGCGCTCGTCGACGACATGCTGCTCATCGCCCGGCTCGACCAGGGGCGCCCGCTCGAGGCGAAGCCGGTCGACCTGCAGGTCATCGCGCGCGACGCCGCCGCCGACGCCCGCGCGGTCGCCCCCCAGCGTGCGATCACCCTGGACGCGCCGAGCGCGGTGGTCGTCTCGGGGGACGACACCCGGTTGCGGCAGGTCGTCGGCAACCTGGTTCGCAACGCCCTCGTGCACACCCCGCCGACCACACCCGTGGACATCGCCGTCACGACCGTGAATGGAACGGCCCACCTCGAGGTCGCGGACCACGGACCGGGTCTCAAGGCGGAGGACCGCGAGCGCATCTTCGAGCCCTTCTACCGGGCCGACGCCAGCCGCAGCCGGGACAGCGGCGGCGCAGGCCTCGGCCTCTCGATCGTCAACGCCGTCGTGGTCGCCCACGGCGGGCGGGTGCAGGTCCGGGAGACCGGCGGCGGCGGCGCGACGTTCGACGTCGAGCTCCCGCTGGCTCCCTGAGCAAACTCCAAGGGTCGTCCCAGCCGGTTCCCAGGTCGCGGGCCCACCCTTGTCTGTGGCGCCCGAAGCCACCTCGGGCCTTTCCCCCGTCAGGTAGGGGCCGACCCCTAGCGGCCCCTACACCCTCTCTCCCCGGACCCCATCCGATGGGGGGCTGCGCGCCGGGCTACAGCTTCCACCGAATGCCGGTGAGCACCGGCCTGGCCTCGGCGACGAAGGCCTTGAGGTTGTCCTGCCGCGTGATCACCATGACCACGTAGTACACGCTGCCGCTCGTGTTGGCTCCCGCGAAAAGCGAGGCCGCCGCAGGCACGGAGTGCCCGCCTGAGGTCAGCGTGAAGCACAGCGACCACGAGAAGCCGTGCGCGCCGGCGAAGGTGCTGCTGACGACCGACGCCCCGGGGCACAGCCGGGCGTCCGGATAGTTCGTCTTGAAGTAGCCGTCGATCGTGTTCTTGTTGTCCCCCGCGGTCTGGACCGGGCTCGAACCGCCGCTCCCGGCGGTCACCGAGCCTTCCCCGTTGGGATCGCTGAGCACGATCGCCTCGCTGTCTTTGCTGGCGACGGACCATCCGGCGGGCACCGGAATGCTCAGCCCGTCGTTGGATTCGATCACCACACCCGATGGATTCGTCGACGGGGTCGGGATCGGCGACGCCACCGGGCTCGGGGTGGTGCCCGGGCTCGGGCTCGGCAGGTCGGAGATGGTCGTCCCGGAGGTGTTGTTCGAGGCTCGGTTGCCGATGATGGCCAGGGCGGTCCCGCACCCGGCCATGAGCACGATCAGGGCGACGACCGCGGCGATGATGAGCATCCACGGCGTCCGGTGCACGGGCGCGACCGGGCCGGTGGGCGCGTAGTACGGGCTCTGGTACCCGCCGGGCCCGACCGTCGGAGGCGCTGCGCCCGGCGGAGGTCCGGGCGGAGCGACCGGTGGAGGTCCCGGCGGGGGTCCCGGCGGGGGTCCCGGCATCGCGCTCGGAGGACCAGGAGGAGCGGCCGGTGGGGCCGCCGTGGCGACGCGGGGCGGCGCGGTCAGCGGTGTGCCGCAGACCTGGCAGTAGAGGTTGCCGTCGGGGTTCTGGGCGCCGCAGCGGGCGCAGGTCATGGCCAACCTACGCCGACCGCGACCGAGATTCGGCCACAGGCTTGCGGCGGCGCCGGATCGCGCCCGGGGCCGCAGTCAGGGCCACGCCGCAGTTGGGACAGAAACCGGACGCGACGATGTGCATGTGGCAGTTAGGGCACACCGTCTCGGCGAAGCCCATGTGCGCGGCCTCCTCGAGGAGCGCGTGGTGGAGCAGGTAGCGGACGTAGATCAGGAGGGCGCCGACGACAACGGCCTGCCAGATGAGGACGAGCAGCGGGCTGACCGCCGAATCCTTCAGCAGCAGCGTGCCCAGGGAGAACGCGACGTGGGCGATGACCGCCATCACGATGCCGCCGATCTCTCGCCCCGCGAGCTTTCCCAGGCGGAAGCGCCAGATGGCGGCCACGATCATGCCCGTCGCGCTGCCCTGCAGCAGGGGCTGAAACACCGCGAGCGTGGTCAGGTCGAAGATCCAGCTGCCCGGCGTCATGTGCGCGGGCAGGCTCGTGAGCGCGCTCGAAAACGCGACCAGTGACTCGGCGACGCTGAAACCGAGGCCCGCGGCGACGCCGAACACCAGGCCGTCGACCGTCTCCGGGAACTCTGACCGGTTCGTCATGAAGACCGCGGGCAGAGGCTTGAGCACCTCCTGCACGACCGGTACCAGGAGGCCGAGAAACAGGAGCGCCGCCACGTCCATACCCGCGTTGTGCAGCGGGTTGCCGACGCCCGGGAACGGGTTGTAGAGGGCTCGCTCAATCAGCGTCACGATGAGCCCGATCACGGCGCCGCCACCGATCGTGAAGCCGATCACTATCGCCGGCTCGTCGCGGTAGACCTGCGCCTCGTAGAGATAGATCAGGTAGAGGACCGGGACGAGGAAGATCGCGACCAGGATGGCCGCGGTGATCAGACCGGCGATGTAGAGGACGGCGATCCCGGCCAGGCCGACCAAGAAGGCCCAGCGGAACTCATGGACCTTGTGCTGGCCGAGGTGCGGAAACAGGGTCGTGAACATCGACGGCTGGACGACGTGCTCGGCCGGGTGCGCGGCGTAGCGGTGCTCGCGCAGCTTCGCGTCGCCCAGCTCGCCGGTCGTGCCCTGGTGCGCCCCGCAACGCGTGCAGAACACGCCGTCCGGCACGTCGTGGGCGCAGTGGTCGCAGCGCACGGGCCGAAGGATATCGGCCCGCGCCTGGATTTACGCCGGCTTACTCGCCTCGCGTGGGCGACCTCAAAGGCATGTCGCGGCCGGGATGAACCCGGCCGCCAAAGTGACGCTACTTAAGGCTTCTTAGCTTCCTCTGCTTCCGCCGGCACCCAGCCGCGGATGAAATGGCACGAGTAGTGCCCAGGGTGCTTGTCGAAGTAGCGCTGGTGGTACTCCTCCGCCCGCCAGAAGTCGGTGGCCGGCACGATCTCGGTGACGATCTTGCGATCGAAGTACTTCTGGGCCTCTTCCTTTGACTTGAGCGCCGCCTTCTCCTGCTCCGGGTTCTGAAAGAAGATCACCGACCGGTACTGGTGCCCCATGTCCGGGCCCTGGCGGTTCACCGTCGTCGGGTCGTGCATGTTCCAGAAGGAGTTCAGGAGCTCCTCGTAGGAGACCTTCGAAGGGTCGTACGTGACCTCGACCGCCTCGGCGTGGCCGGTGCGGCCCATGCAGACCTGCTCATAGGTCGGATGGTCGACCTTGCCGCCCTCGTAGCCCGAAACCGCCTCGATGACCCCGGGCACCTGGTTGAAGAGATGCTCGACGCCCCAGAAACAACCGCCGGCGAAAGTAGCCTTCTCCATTCGACCCTCCAACATGTTCAGCATCTTGATGATTCCCCAGGACGATCACTCCGAACCGCGCAGGGCCGCCGTGCGGCTGTACCATCTCGCGCCAGATCCCGCCGGGCCCGGCGTCAAGCGAGAGAAGCAGTGAGCACAGAGCAGGTCCTTGTCCTTGTGGCGGCGGCCGCGGCGGTCTGGGCGGCCCTCTTCGCCACCCGCGCCGACTGGTCGATGCGCCGCGCCCTGAGACAGTTCGACGTCGCGACCAAGCCCGTCCCCAACATCGTCTTCACGGGCAGGATCGCGCCCGGCCAGTCCGTTGAGCTCGAGGTCGAAAACCTCGGTGGGACCCTGGTCGCCGGCGGGGTCATCGTCCACGTCTCGGACGAGCTGTACGCCGGCGAGCTGATCCTGCCGGACAAAGCGCCGCCGCGGCAGATGTCGCTGCCCTTTGTCGTCAAGGCCTGGAAGCGGCAGCTCGAGCCGCAGTGCCTGGTGCTCATCGCCCGGGACTCCAGCGGCCGCTGCTGGGACTATGTCGACGGCGGCAAGCAGGTCAAGAACCCTCGCCGCTGGCTGAGGAAGCAGCTCGGTGATCTGCGCATGCAGGGCATGATCGACTTCCCGAAGGTGACGGGAAAAGCTCGCTAGAGGTGCCTCAGTGCGTGTGGTCCAGCTCCGCCTTGAGCTTGATGTCGACGTTGCCGTGCAGCGCTTTCGACACCGGGCATCCCTCCTTCGCCTCGTTCGCCAGCTTCTGAAACTCGCCCGCCTCCAGGCCGTGGATGTGGCCCCTCACGGTGAGCGTGATCGTCGTGATGCCGGTGCCCGGGACGAACTCGACCTCCGCGGTGGTGTTCAGCCGCTCGGGATGGTGGCCCGCCTTGGCGAGGCCGTTGGAGAATGCCATCGAGTAGCACGCCGCGTGCGCTGCCGCGATGAGCTCCTCGGGGCTCGTCCCGTGCGTGCGCTCGGCGCGATCGGCCCACGTCACCGGGAACTCGGGGAAAGTCCCGCTCGCCACTTTGACACGGCCCTTCCCGCTCGTCAGGTCGCCTTCCCAGATTGCGTCTGCCCTGCTGACCGCAGCCATTCGTCCACCTCCAACTCGATCTGACGGCTTCAACTAGCCTAGCGAGCGGTGCAGGCGCACGAGATTCCCGACCTCGACCCCCAGCCTCGCGACGCGGACGGTCACGGCTACGTCGACTTCCTCGCCTCGGAGAAGCTCAGCGTCGGCCTGGCCGTCTGGCCCGCCGGATCGACCGACCGCCAGCGCCCGCACCAGGAGGACGAGGTCTACTACGTGATCAGCGGGCGGGGCGTGATCCGTGTCACGAATGAGGATCGCCCCGTCAAGGCGGGAAGCCTCGTCTTCGTCGCCGCCGGCGTCGAGCACCGCTTCCATGACATCGAGGAAGACCTGCGAGTCCTCGTCTTCTGGGCGCCGCCCCACAACGCCGCGCGTCAGACTTAGCAGCCATGTCGCAGCAGCCGCTTCTGGTCACCACCACCGAGCGGCCCGCCGGCTACGAGGTCAAGCAGGCGCTCGGCCAGGTTTTCGGGGTTGTCGTGCGGAGCCGCGGCCTCGGCGGGAACGTGATGGCCGGTCTCCGCTCCCTGGCGGGCGGCGAGATCATCGAGTACACACGGCTGGTCGAGGACACGCGCAGGCACGCGATCGACAGGATGGTCGAGAACGCCCGCGCGATGGGCGCCAACGCCGTGGTCATGATGCGTTTCGACTCTTCGGAGATGGGCCAGACGATGACCGAGGTGGTCGCTTACGGGACCGCCGCGATCATCGAGAGGAACCCGCAGTGACCACGCAGCTGGTCATTCTCGTGATCGTGATCGTGTTCGCGATCGTCGGCTACTTCGTCTGGGACCGCCGCTACCGCGGCCAGAGCCAGGGCTCGTTCAAGCCCACCGGCGAGGTGTTCAAAGACCCGACCTCAGGCAAGCTGACGCGCGTCTACGAGGACCCGGCCACCGGCCGCCGCCAGTACCGCGAGGAGCCCTGAGGCTCTAGAGGCGCGGCCGGAAAAGCCCTCGACGGATCTTCGGCGCCCATGCGGCCCATCTCCGGGCTCAGCTCCTGTGCTGCTCGCTTACGAATCGACGGATGCGCTCGCTGCGCTGCTCGTCGCTTCGCCCGGATCTGGGCCACCTGGATCGCCGAATCTCTCGCCGAGGCTTTTCGGCCGCGCCTCTAGCCGAGCTCCCGGGTCGACGTGCGCTCGGACTCCATCTCGGCGCCCATCCCCCTCATCTCGGCCGCCGTGCCCATCGCCCGGTTCCGGAGGTGGCGCACCTTGCCGCCGCTCCAGCGCTGCATGTCACGCCCCACCGCCATCCCCCGGTCGTAGGCCATGCGCCGCCGAACGCTTCCTCGCTGGCTGTCGAAGAAGTAGCCGAGCGCCGCCGCCAGGGCCAGTCCTCCGGCAAACCACATGGCTCCGGTCTGCCACCTCGGGCGGCGCGGTCTTGCGACGACCGGTGCGCGGTCTCGGAGCTCGCTGGTTCTCTTCAACAGGTCGGTGGACCTTCGCTGAAGCATGCTTTTCAGGTCGCCGGCGGTCCTGGAGGCCCTTTCCGTCAATTGCGAGGTTTCCATATACAGGTAACGAACCGGCCTCATGCGTTACTCGCGGCCGAGCCGCGCCGGGTTGCCCGCGGCGTCGAGGACCACCGGCGGCAGGTAATCGCCAGCGGGAGACGTCACCCACCAGGCGCCGGTCGCGCGCAGGTCGGCCCAGGACGAGTACCGGTACCGGTGCAGCGTGGCGCGAACCGCGGCCGGCCGGCGGCCGGCGAACGGGTCGTGGCGCAGGAGCCTCAGCGTGGGACGGTCAGCCTCGAGCAGCCGCACCATCAACGCGATGAACCACTGGTGGCGGAACGGCGTGTCGAACGCGGCGAACCACATCAGCCAGTCGAGGCGAAGGTGATAGGGCGCGAACTGGCGAGGCACGCGATGTGGGTCTCCAGGCTTGCCCTTGAACTCGTAGGCCCTCCACCCGGTCGCACCAATAGACGGGTCCGATGTGCCCTCGACGACGATCTCGTAGCGCTCCTTGGTCACCGACCCAAACGCGCCGTAGGTGTTGACCAGGTGGAACGGGTCGAAGCTGAAGTTCATCAGCTGGCGCGGTGAGATCAGGTTCATGAGCGGCCGGTAGCTGAGCACGACCACGAGCACGGTCACCCCGACCACGAGCACCTGCCACCAGACGGGCAGCGGTGCGAGATGCGGGACATCCACCGGCAGGACGAGGGACAGGGCGCGGTCGTCGAACGCTGAGATCGCCAGCGTCATCGTCAGGAAGTTGAGCCAGGAGAAATTTCCGCTCAGCACGAGCCAGGCCTGGGTCAGAGCGATGACGGCGCCCGCCACCGAAGCGACCGGCTGCGGCGCGAACAGGAAGAACGGCACCACGAGCTGCGCGAAGAAGTTGCCGAGGACCTCGATGCGATGAAGGGGCCTGGGGAGGTGATGAAAGAACCAGCTGAGCGGGTTGGGCATCGGCTGCGTCTCGTGGTGGTAGTAGAGGCAGGTGAGGTCGCGCCAGCAGCGATCGCCTCGCAGCTTGATCAGCCCGGCGCCGAACTCGACGCGGAAGAGGAGCCAGCGAAAGAGGAGGATCAAGGGCCAGGCGGGCGCGGTGGCCCCGGCGCCGAGAAAGATGGCGAGGAACCCGGCCTCCAGGAGCAGGGTCTCCCAACCAAAGCCGTAGAAGACCTGGCCGACGTTGACGATCGACTGGTAGAGGACCCAGAGGGCGAACCAGATCGGGATCGCGACCCAGGGCGGCGCCACGTCGGGCAGGCCCACGACGACGGCGACGCCCAGCGCGACGCCGCTCCAGGCCACGACGAGCAGCGCGCGGTCCGAGTAGTGGAGGTGAAACAGGCTGGGGGCGTCCAGGAACGAGACGTGGCGCAGGAACTGGGGCACCGGCAGCAGGCCACGCTCGCCGAGCAGGGGACGAAACTGGTTGGCGGCGACGAGGAACGCGACCACGTAGACGGCGCCGAGCGCCCGCTCGAGGACCAGCCTCGTCAGCCAGTAGTCGGGCGCCGGCAGAAAGTCCATCGGCTCACCGCAACCGCGAGCGCAGCGCCGCGCGGGCCGCGTTCACTCCGCACATCCCGTGCACGCCTCCACCCGGCGGCGTGGCCGCCGAGCAGATGAGGATCGCCGGGTCGGGCGTGGCGTAGGGGTTCCATCGCAGGACCGGCCGGGCGAGGAGGCCGCGCAGGTCCATCCGCCCGCCCATCACGTCGCCGCCGACGGCGTTCGGCTCTTCTTCCGCCAGGCGGCGCGCCGTCCACGCGCTGCGCTTGCGGACCAGGTCGCGAAATCCTGGCGCAAAGCGCTCTACCTGGTCCTCGACGGCGACCGTCATGTCGATATTGGAACCGTTGGGCACGTGGCAGTACGCCCAGGCCACGTGCTTGCCTTCGGGCGCGCGCGTCGGATCGAAAAGCGTGGGCTGCGTGAGCAGGACAAACGGACGCTCGGGATGCCGGCCGTCCGCGACCTGCCGCTCCGACTCGGCGATCTCCTCCATCGTGCCGCCAAGGTGCACGGTGGCCGCGCGCGCGCAGTCGGCGGAGCGCCACGGGATGGGTCCGTCCAGCGTCCAGTCCATCTTGAAGGCACCAGGTCCGTGCCGGTACGCGGCAAGCCGGTCGCGATAGCCGCCTGGAAGGTGCGACGCCGCGACCTCGAGCACGCCCGCGGGCACGAGGTCGAGCAGGGCGACGCGGTGCGGTGGGAGGTCGTCGAGCGAGGTGACCCGGTGCTCGACCGCGACCTTGCCA
>WNGF01000277.1_pt1 | contig 124720 bp, 119 predicted proteins | sample 5400641 | NCBI WGS metagenome assembly WNGF01 (sample SAMN13153371, study PRJNA577476) | soil metagenome | isolation source: 80 cm soil or saprolite under grassland replicate 2 | place: USA:California | collected 2016-06-15 | reverse complement strand
CCCTCGGCCAGGCGGTGGGGGACAAAACCGATGGAGGTCACCCCGAGGGGAGACACGCAGGCTACGGGTCACCCCACCGCCGGCCGGAGGCTACTCGGGTCATCCCCGAGATCCCACGACCCTGGAGCCTGACACTGAGGACAGGCTAGAGCAATCCCTGCCCCAGGGAGCCGCCAGGACGGACGCCGGGGAGCATCGCGAAGACGGCCGAGCCGGTGTGGCGGAGGTACTCGTTCAGGGCGTCGGACCGGGCGAGGCGACGCTGGATCGGGATGAACTGCCGCCCGGGGTCCCGCTGGTAGGCCAGGAAGAACAGGCCCGCCTCGAGGTTGCCCTCGCCGCCTCCGCCATCCATGAAGGAGTAGGGGGCCGCAGGATGCGCTGGCCGCCGTTCGAGTCCGGCCCGGCCAGGCGGATGTGGGCGTCCGGGGGGACGACGGGAAGACCGTCGCCGCCGACCGAGTGGAAGTCGACCGGGTCGTGCTCGGCCCGGCCGGTCAACGGCGCCCCGGTGCCCTTCCGGCGCCCGATGACGCGCTCCTGTTCCGCCAGGGTCGAGCCGTCCCACCGGTCGATCCGGACGTTGATGCGGCGCGCGACGACGTAGGGCCGCCGCGAATCCACGGCGGGCCCTCGGTCCCCACCCACACGAACCGCGACAAGTCGCGGGCGTCCCGGACGTTGTTCGTTCCGTCCTTGAATCCGAGCAGGTTGCGGGGTGTGACGCCCGGCCCGACCAGGGGGAGGAACCCCGCCTGCGACCACCGCACCGAGACCAGCCCGTGTCCCAGCCGCATCAGCTCGCGGACCGCATGGAACGCGACCTGCACGTCGTCGGCGCAGGCCTGGATGCACAGGGCAGCGCCGGTCCGGGCGGGATCCAAGTCGTCGGTGGAGAAGCCCGGGAGGTCCACCAGCGGGTCGGGGCGGCGCACGGCGAGGCCGATGACACCTTGGCCGTCCTCCGTGAACAGCGTCGGTCCCACGCCGAAGGTGACGGTGAGGGTTGCTGGGCCGGAGGCCGATGGCCTCCCCGGTGTCCCACGGCACGTCCTCGAGCTTGCCCGGACCGCCGGCGGCCGGGCTCCCCCGGGTCAACCGAGCGGCGGCCGCGGTCCTGTAGCGGAACAGCGCTCGGAGGTCTCCCCGGGAGCGATCGGCCAGGTCGAGCGATGCGAAGACGACGTGCCGCTGCTGCGGCGTCACGATCCCGGACTGGTGGGGACCGTAGAACGGCACGACCTCCCCGCGCCCCGACCCCCGCCGCGCCCAGCCAGGCGAGCAACTGCCGCCGTGAGATGCCGTCCCGCGTCGCGGCCTGCTCGGCTTCCGGCTCTGGCTCCATGTCTCGACGTGAAATGGTGTCGGCTTCCGGCTAGTACTTGAACAGCTTGCCCAGGCAGTAGGGGTCGTCGAGCTCCTCCGCCTCGGGCTTGCACCGCACGGTGCCGCGCGGGAACGATCGCCCCACTTGAGACGTCTTGTGTATGCAACCAGGTGCGCCTATGGTGGCGGCAGGGGACAGGAGGCCGATGTGAACATGTCTTGGGCAGTCGCTCGCCTGCGACGTCCGATTCTGGGTGTCCTCGTGGTCGGAGCTCTTGTGGGGGGAACCCTTCAGGCAGCCCCACCCGCTGGTGCCGTGGGGACGTGCACCACCAAGCCCGACGTCTTCCCGGTGGATCAACTCCAAAGAGGGATGACGGGAACCGGATACACCGTCATCGACGGGACGACCGTTACGCCCTTCGATGTCGAGATCCTGGGGATCCTCGATAACGGGATCTATCCGGGCGTGGACTTCATCCTGGCCAAGATCACCGGACCGCAGTCGTTCCTCGACCAGACCGGTGGCATCGTGGCCGGTATGTCCGGCTCGCCGGTCTATATCGACGACAAGCTGGTCGGCTCGACCTCCTACGGCTTCTTCGCATCGGACGAGAGCCAGCAGCTCATGGGGATCACGCCTGGGGAGGCGATGGTCAAGCTGTTCGACTACCCGGAGAACAGCTCCACGGCGCCGCAATTCTCGAAGACCATTCGGCTGTCCGACTCGCTTCGGCGCACCGCGGCGAACGCGACGGGAGTGTCCGCGGCAGCGATCCCGGCGACGGCCCAGCAGCTCTTGCTGCCGCTCGCGGTGGGGGGGCTGAGCGGGCGGCACTTCGCCCGCTTCAGCCGGCTCCTCTCAGGGAAGAGCCTCCCGTTGATCCCCTACCGCTCCGGCTCCGCGGCGGCCCCGCGGGGCGTCTCCTCGACGCCGCTCCAGCCCGGCGACGGCTTCTCGGCGGCGCTGAGCTACGGGGACTTCTCCCTCGCCGGCATCGGCACCACCACGGCGACGTGCGGCGACCTCGCCCTGGCGTTCGGCCACCCGTTCTTCTTCCAGGGTGGCTCGAGTCTCGGCGTGAACGGAGCCGACGTCCTCGCGATCGTCAAGGTCGACCTGTTCGGGGGATACAAGCTGGCCAACGTCACGAACGACCTCCACGGCACGATGGACCAGGACCGACTGCTCGGCGTGCGGGAGATCGACGGGGAGATCCCGGATCTCACGCCGGTGACCGCCGCCATCATCAACCCGGACATCCCGAACGTCAGGATCGGCGAGACCGACGTGGTGAGTCACCTCGCCAGGAGTTTCTACGTCGATCTCCCCTTCATCGCGGCCTTCAGTGAGCTCTACGAGCAGGACGTGGCGTTCGACCGCATCGGGGACGGGTCCTCGGCGCTCCAGTGGAAGATCAAGGGCACCGGCCCCGGCGGGGACCCGTTCACATTGACGCGGGACCAGAAGTTCTTCTCTCCCTACGACATCTCGTTCGAGAGCATCTTCGAGCTGTACTCAATCCTGGGAATCCTCCAGAACAACAAGTTCGGCGACCTCACGTTCACCCATGTGAGCGAGACGGGGAACATCACGCAAGACCAGTTGACCTCGTCGATCACCAAGGTGTTGAGCGCGAGCTCCCTGCAACCGCGCCTCAAGCAGCGCCAGAGGCTGAACGCGAGGCCGGGCGACACGATCCGGCTCCGGGTCTTCCTGTTGCGGCACGGCGAGACGACCCCGCGGAAGGTCGATCTGGTCCTCGACGTGCCAAGCCGGATTCGTGAGGGCCGGGGCGAGATCTCGGTCCGCGCCGGTCGTCCGGCATGCGGCGGCGGGTTCTTCGGAGGGGCCAGATGCAAGGCGACGACCTTCGGCCAGCTGGTGACCAAGCTCGCCAACGGTGACCACAACTACGATCTGGTGGGCAACCTGCTCCTGTTCGGTATGACCAAGAGCGGCGGTCGCCGCTTCGAGCGCAAGGCCGTGGCCACGCAATCGGACGTCGTGCTCGGACAGAAGTTCATTCGGGTCTCGGTCCAGAGATAGGCGGCCCGGTCCACCGCCGCCTCAGGCCGGTGGAGACGGATCCTCTGCGGTGACCGCGAAGATCAGATGGTCCTCCCACCGCCCGTTGATGCGCAGATAGTGGGGGGCCAGGGGGCCAGGCCCTCTCGGTGGAAGCCGTTCTTCTCGAGGACCCGGATCGAGGCGGCGTTTCGGGGCATCACGGCGGCCTAGACGCGATGCAGGGCCAGGCGGTCCAGCGCGATCCCTACCACCAGCCCCACGGCCTCGGAGATCCCGCGCCCGTTCGCCGCCTGGTCGACGTAGTACCCGAGGTTCGCGTTCTGCCAGGGGCCGCGGACGACCACCGACAGCCGGACACGCCCCACCAGGGGCCCGTCGGGTAGGGCGATGCCAAACGTGTACTCGCGGTCCTCGTCCCAGGCCCGGCAGCCGTGGTCGATGGCATCGCGCTGAGCCCGCACCGTGAGATGCTCGTCTCCTCCGGCCGGAGATCACGGACGAGTCATCTCGAGCCGGAGACCTCGACGGGCCGGGTTCACGACTGCTCGGTCCCCGGGCCCCGACCTCACCCGATGCTGGGGCCGAAGGGATCCCAGCCCACCAGCCCGTGGTCGACGAGACGGCGGATGTCCTCGCCCACCCGGGCGTACAGGATCGCGCCGCCTACCAGGCCGGGGATGCCCAGCAGCGCCATGCGCCACGGCTGCCCGCTCATCTGGTACAGGATCACGCCGAGCACCACCGGCCCGATCATCCCCGCGATTCCCATCAGCGACAGCTGCCAGGCCATCCTGCTGAGCGACGGCCGAGGGAACTGGCGGTCGGCCATCCCGATGACCTGGTCCGGGCGCAGGAACACCGCGTACCACAGAGCGATGCTGATCAGCGAGTACCCGAGGAAGATCAGGGTCAGCACGTTCGGCCGCGAGGCCCTGGCCGCCACCGGCGCGGTGAGGAACGACACGGCGACCGCCACGGCGACGAAGGACAGGCCGACCAGGAACGCCGTCCTGCGGTTGCGCAGCGCTTCCTCCACGAGATCCTCCCCGGCTCGCGGCCACGGTGGTCCCCGGCTCTGTGCGCCGGCGTCACCGCGACCGTCCCGCTGCTTCTCCGCGACGTTGTACGTGGTTCGGGCCTCCGGCGGTTCGCCGGTGCCGCCCCCCCGGCTACTTGTGCGCCTCTTCCTTCTCCCGCTTCGCCTCGTCGATGACCTTCTGGGCGAGGTGCGAGGGGACCTCCTCGTAGTGCCGAAACCTCATGCCGAAGGTCCCCCGCCCGCCGGTCATCGAGCGGAGGTCGATCGAGTACCGGGCCACCTCCGCGAGCGGGGCCAGCGCCCGGATCCGCTGCCTGCCGGGCGCGGCCTGCTCCATCCCCAGGATCTTGCCGCGCTTGGAGTTGAGGTCGCCCATGATGTCGCCCGTGTAGGCGTCGGGCACGACGATGTCCAGCTCCGCGATGGGCTCGAGCAGCGCGATGCCGGCCTGCTGGGCCGCCTCCTTGAGGGCGTGCGACCCCGCGATCTGGAACGCGATGTCCGACGAGTCCACCGAGTGGAACTTCCCGTCGTACAGGACGACCTTCAGGTCGACCATCGGATACCCCGCGGCCACGCCCTCGGCCATGGCCCTCACGACGCCCTTCTCCACCGACGGGATGAACTGGTTGGGGATCGCCCCGCCGACGATCTTGTCATCGAACTCGAACCCGCCGCCGTGGGGGAGCGGGGAGACCTCGATCCAGCACACGCCGTACTGGCCGTGGCCGCCGGACTGCTTCACGTGTCGGCCCTGTGCCTTGGCCGTGCCCTTGATCGTCTCCTTGTACGGGATCCGTGCCGGGCGGTGCGTGACCTCGACGCCGTACTTCCGTTTCATCCGCTCCAGCGAGACGTCGAGGTGGGCCTCACCCATGCCGTACATCACGGTCTCGTGGGTCTCCTCGCTGCGCTCGATGCGCAGCGTCGGGTCCTCCTCGCGGACCCGGGACAGCGCGGTCGACAGCTTGTCCTCGTCGCCCTTCGTCTTGGGCTCGACGGCGATCCCCAGCAGCGGTTCCGGCAGGGGGATCGGCGGGAGCACCACCGGGTCGTCCTTCGTCGAGAACGTGTCGCCGGTGGTCGTGTGGCTGAGCTTGGCCACCGCGCCGATGTCGCCGGCGGGCACCTCGGAAACGTTGTCGTGCTCCTTGCCCCGCAACGTGAACAGCTGGCCGACGCGCTCGTCGGTCTTCTTCGTCGCGTTGTGGACGGAGGAGTCGGGGCGGACCTTCCCGGAGAACACCCGAAACATCGAGATGTGGCCCACGTAGGGGTCGGACACCGTCTTGAACACCAGCGCGGTGAGCGGGCCGTTGGGATCGCATGGCCGCTCGGCCTCGCCCTTCGGTCCGGTCACGGTGGCGGGGGGCCGCTCGTTGGGTGCGGGGAAGACCTCCGCGATGAACTTCAGCAGGAGGTCCACGCCGACCGGCTTGGTGGCGGCGGTGACGAACACCGGCGCGATCTTCGCGTCGATGAACCCGGCGTGGAGGCCCTTCACGATCTCACCCTCGGGCAGGTCGCCGGTCTCCAGGTACTGCTCGAGCAGCGCGTCGTCGGCCTCGGCGACCGCCTCCGTGAGCTTCTCGCGCAGCGGGTCGGCCTCCGCGTGGAGGGTGTCCGGCCACTCGCCCTCCTTGCCGCTCGCGTCCGAGCCGTACGTGTAGGCCTTCGCCGAGAGCAGGTCGGCGACCCCCGCGAAGTCATGTTCCTCGCCGACCGGGAACTGCAGCGGCGCGACCTGGGTTCCGAACGATTTCACGAGGTCGTCCAGCGTCCGCCCGAACGACGCCCGCTCGCGGTCGAGCTTGTTGATCACGATGGCGCGGGGCAGCCCCAGCTCGGCTGCGAGCTCCCACCCGGCCTCGGTCTGGACCTCGACGCCGTCGACCGCCGAGACGACCAGGATCACGGCGTCCACGGCCCGGATCGCCGAATGCACGTCCCCGACGAAGTCCGCGTAGCCGGGGGCGTCGAGTGCGTTGACCTTCACGCCGTGCGTCTCCACCGGGGCCAGGGACAGCGAGACGCTGATGCCCTTGCGGACCTCCTCCGGGTCGTGGTCGGAGACGGTGTTGCCGTCCTCGACCTTCCCCATCCGCGTGATCGCGCCGGTCGTGAAGAGCATGGCCTCCAGCAGCGAGGTCTTGCCGGCGCCACCGTGGCCGAGGAGGAGGACGTTGCGGATGTTGGACGGCTCGTACGTCTTCATCGTGTCCTTCCGGTCAGGCTCGGGGACTGGGGTGTCCCGCGATTCTAGAGTGAATCGGGGCGGAGTCCTCGGGCCCTTGTGGGCTACGACGCGAGGGAGCCGGGGCCCGAGGCGCTCAGTTGCGATGGACCGTCGTGAGGGTCATCCAGACCCCGTGCTCCCCGACGGACACCCATCCCGGCCCGGGGTCCTGCGCGACAGGGAACGATTTCGCCTCGTGGGAGCGGGGGTCGACGCGATAGACGGAGCCCTCGTTCGGATCCGCCACCCACACGAAGCCGGCCCCCACCGCAATGCTGTTCGGATCGGCCCCCACGCGGATCTGCTGGCCCACCTGGCCGGTCGTCGGGTCGATGCGGACGACGAACCCGCTCGACCGGTCCAGGACCCAGACGCCGGTCGAGTCGGCGGCGATGCCATCGGCTCCGCCCGGGAGGTGGATCGTTCGCATCTTCTCGGTCTCCGGGTCCACCCGGTACACCACCCCCGCGATGTTGTCCGACACCCAGACGGCTCCTCCCGCGAGCGCGACCCCGCTGGCCTCTGTGCCGACCGGGATGGTCCTCGCGACGCGGTTTGCTCCGGAATCGATCTCGAGCAGGCTCCCCCCCGCCTTGACGACCCACACTCCCTCGGTGCCGACGGCCACGCCGTGGCCGGTGCTGCCGACCGGGATCCGGGCCACGATCTCGTCTGTGGCCGGGTCGATCCGGAACAGCACGTCAGGCACGGGGCCGAGGGGGCCGGCGTCGGTCACGATCCAGACCGAACTCTGTCCGGCGGCGAACCACATGGAGGCGACCTGGGTCGAGAGCAGGGTCAGCCGATCCACCTCTTTCCTGCTGACTGGGTCCACCTTCACGACCGCGGTGTCGCTTGCCGGGGCGGCGACCCAGATGCTCCCCTCTCCGGCCAGCAGTGGGCGGAGAGCGCCGGGCGCCGGCATGTTGGGGAGCTGCAGGGACACCCGGCTCGCCTCGGTCCCGGTCTTCGGGTCGAGCTCCAGGAGGCCCTGAAATCTCGTGAGCAGGGTGGGGGAGGTCGAGGATGACGCCGAGACGATGGTGGTCGGCCCCCCGGCGGGTCCGGGAGACCCTTTCCGCGCGAAGAGGGCGACGATCAAGGCGATCACGGCGACGAGGGCAACGCCCGCCCCACCCAGGAGTGCGCGCTTCCTCCGCCGGGCGGCGCCGGGGTCCCGGGGGACGAGGGCCTCGCGTTCGGGGGCCAACGCCGGGCGAAGGGGATCGTGTGCGGCGCGGCCCAGGTCGCCGGCGGAGCGGTATCGCTTGTCCGCGGCCTTCGCCATGGCCCGTTCCACGACGGCGTCGAGGGCGGGAGGAATCTCCGGGCGGACGGCGCTCGGCCGGGGCGGGGGGTCGTTGAGGTGGGCGAACATCACCGCGACCTCGGTGTCGCGGACGTACGGTGGCTCACCCGTCAGGCACTCGTACAGGACGCACCCCGCCGAGTACACGTCGGTGCGGCCGTCCACGGCCTCGGAGCGGATCTGCTCCGGGGCCACGTAGTCGATGGTCCCGACGAACTGCCCCGACTTCGTGATCCCGGAACCCGACAGCGATTTCTTCGTCAGCCCGAAGTCCGCCAGGTACAGGTGACCCACCCTGGCCGGAGGGGTGGCGGGCGACAGCAGCACGTTGGCCGGCTTCACGTCCCGGTGGACCAGCCCCTCGGAGTGCGCGGCGTCGAGGGCCGCCCCCAGCTGGTCCATGACCCGGACCACGTCGGAAAGGCCGAGCGCGCCTTCCTCCGCGAGGAGCGTCTTCAGGTCGGAACCGCGGACGAAGCGCATGGCGATGTACAGCAGCCCGTCGGCCTCCCCGGCGTCGTAGACCGGGATGACGTTCGGGTGGTCCAGTCCGGCCGCCATCCTGGACTCCCGGATGAACCGCTGACGGAACGCCTCGTTCTCGGCGAGCTCCGGCGCGAGCAGCTTGAGCGCGGCGCTGCGCTCGAGCCCCTCGTGACGGGCCAGGTACACGACGCTCATCCCGCCCCGGCCGATGAGGGACTCGATGCGGTACCCGGCGACGAGCGTGCCGATCCGCGAGTCCACCATGTGCGGTTTGTAGCACCTTCCGGCGGGCGCTCATAGGGGAGAGCCGGCGGCGAAAATGGCCGGTGGTACGCTCCGCCGGGATGGCCAAAGCACAGGTGGGGGCCCATGTGCGGGGCGGTGTGACTCCTGGGTCGGCGCGGACCAAGCTCCTGCTGGCAGCCGCCGCCGTGCTCATCGCGGGGGGCACTGCACTGGTCATCACCGGATCGCCCCGGTGGGCGGGCGGGGCAGCGGCGGGGGCCGGCGTGCTGTTGGTGGCGAGCGTCATCCGGGTCGGCCGGGAGCCCGCTCCGCTGGATCTGTTCCTCGACTCGATCACCGACCGGGCCTTCGACGGGTGCCTGCTGTCCGCGGTGGCCCTGGTGCTCCGCCAGACCGACCGCGTGACGGCGGCCATCGCGGCCGCGGCGCTGGTGACGAGCTTCATCGCCGCGTACGAGCGGGCCCGGGGCCGGGCCCTCGGTTACCCGGTAGGGGACAGCGTGGTGGGCCGGGCGATGCGGTACGGCCTGGTGGCGCTGGGCCTGGTGGTTCCCGGGTGGCTGCGAGGGACCCTTGCCGCGGTGCTCGCGCTCGCGGTGCTGACCGGCGGGGTCCGGGCCAGCCAGGTGGCGAAGCAGGAGCGCGAGTGACCGACCTCCCCACGGCCGAGCCAGTCGACGGGGACGAGCGGCTGACGCTCGGCCAACAGCTCTCGTTCCGGCTGTACACGACGATGGAGCGGGTCGCCATGCGCTGGCCGGAGCGGCCGGCCCGCGCCCTGTTCGAGGGGTACGCGGCCGCGGGGTTCCGCCTCCTGCCGAAGCTGCGCGCCACCGTGGCGCGGAACTACGCGCAGGTGCTCGGGCGACCGCCCGAGTCGGCGCTGGTCCAGGCCGCGGTGCGGGAGGGATTCTCGCTGTATGCCAGATTCTGGTACGAGGCGTTCGCCGTGCGGACCTGGGACCGGGACCGGATGAACCGGGCGTTCCTCGCGGACGGGCTCGTGAACGTGGACAAGGCGCTGGCCGCGGGGCGGGGGTGCATCGTGGCCCTCCCGCACATGGGGAACTGGGACGCGGCGGGGAAGTTCCTCGCGGTGAACGACTACAAGATGGTGGCGGTGGCCGAGCTGCTCAAGCCCCGGCAGATGTACGAGCTCTTCCTGCAGCACCGCCGCGACCTCGGGATGGAGATCGTCCCGCTCACCGAGGACCGTTCCTCGGGCCTGCGGCTCGCGCAGATGCTGGCGGACAACTACGTGGTCGCGCTGGTGGCGGACCGGGACCTGGGCGGCCGGGGCGTGGAGTGCGAGATGTTCGGCCGGATCCGGCGCCTGCCGCCCGGGCCGGCCATGCTGTCCCTGTCGACCGGGGCGCCGCTGCTGTCGTGCCCCGTCTTCACCACTGACTCCGGTTGGATCACCAGGATCAGCGAGCCGCTGGAGTTCGACCGCACGGGGCGGATGCGTGAGGACGTCATCGCGCTGACCAGGGTGCTGGCGGCGGACTGGGAGCGCGCGATCGCCGCCCACCCGACCGACTGGCACATGTTCCAGCCGGGCTGGGACTTCTCCGAGCCCGTTCGTCCGGCCTCGCCGTGAGGATCGTCCAGGCCTGTCCGTACGACTGGGACGCGCCGGGCGGGGTGCAGGTGCACGTCCGGCAGCTGGCGGCCGAGCTCCGCCGGCGCGGCCACGACGTGCTGGTCGTGGCGCCGGGGGGCGGCGCCGAACGGGACGCCCAGATCGTGGGCCGGCCCGTTCGCGTCCCGTACCAGGGGACAGTCGCGCCGATCAGCCCGTGGCCGTCCACGGCCGTGCGAACCCGGGGGGCCGTCGCGTCGTTCAAGCCCGACCTGGTGCACGCACACGAGCCGCTCACGCCCTCGGTGGGCATGTTCGCCACGCTGGCGGCGCGGCGCGCGGGGGCGCCGGTGGTCGGCACCTTCCACGCGTTCGCCGAATCGTCGCGCCTCTTCGACGTGGCCGCGCCCATCGTGCGCCCGGTGTGGAACCGGCTTGCGGCCCGGGTGGCCGTCTCCGGTGCGGCCGCCGCGTTCGTCCGGTCGCGCCTGGGCGGGGAGGTGTCCGTGGTGCCCAACGGCCTGGACGTCGACGCGTTCGCGTCGGCGGAGCCCGCCCCGGACCTGCCGGCGGGCCGGCGGCTGCTGTGGGTGGGGCGGCTCGACCGGCAGAAGGGGTTCCGGGTCGTGCTCCGAGCGTTCGAATCGATCGTCCGCACCCATCCGGACGCCGTCCTCGTCGTTGCGGGAGACGGCGGGGATCGCGGACTGGTCGACGTCATGCCTCCGGCGGTCAGGGCGCGGGTCGTGATGCTCGGCGCCGTCCCGCACGAGCGGCTGCCGCCCTACCACGCCGCCGCCGAGCTGTTCCTGAGCCCTGCCACGGGGCAGGAGAGCTTCGGCTACGTGCTCGTGGAGGCCATGGCCGCGGGGCTCCCCGTGGTCGCGAGCGACATCGCCGGGTACCGGGAGGTGGTCCGCGACGGGGTGGAGGGGCTGCTGGTCCGGCCCTCCGACCCCGAGGCCCTCGCCACCGCGGTCAGGACGGTGCTCGACGACCGGGCCCTGGCCGCCCGATTGGCCGAGGCGGGACGGGCTCGCGCCCGGGAGTTCTCGTGGAAACGGGTCGCCGACCGGCTGGAGGCCCTGTACGGCGACGCCACCGCCCAGCCATGAACAGGTCGAGCCGGTCCGCCGACCCCGCCGATACCAGACCCATGCGCCCCAGCGAACGCGGGGACGTCAGCGGGCAGACGGTGGCGCTCGCCGCCATGGGCGTGGCCATCGCGGCCCTGCTCGTCGTGCTGGTGATGCGCATGACGTCGTCGGGCGACTCCGCGACCCCCGCACCCGCCTCGCCCCGAGGCGCGGCCTCGGTGTTCCCGGCGGCCCGCGCCGCCGCCGACGTGTCCACGCAGTCCGACCTCCAGACCGCGATGGTGGCGGCCAGCACCTATTTCGTCGAGGGGAACACGTTCGCCGGGTTCACCGCCGCGACGGCTTCGTCGATGGAGCCCGGCATCGCCTACACGGACGGCGGACCCGCAGCCACCGGCTCGGTGAGCATCCGGGCGGCATCCGCCGCGGGCATCGTCCTCGTCCAACAGAGCGAGTCCGGGCAGGTGTTCTGCATCGGGAAGGCGGGCGCCGCGCAGGTCGAGGGGAAGACCGACGCGGCCACGCCGGAAGCCTGCACGGGCGGCTGGTAACCGGCCGGCCCCCTTCGGACCTGGAGCCGTGCCGTAAGATGCCGCCGTGCTCGTCGTCTGGCTGATCGTCGCGGTGGTCGCGATTCTCGCGATCTACCTGATCTACGTCTTCAACAAGCTGGTCCGCACGCGCAACCGCGTGAACAATGCGTGGTCGCAGATCGACATCCAGCTCCGCCGCCGGTACGACCTCATCCCGAACCTGGTCGAGACCGTGAAGGGCTACGCGGCGCACGAGCGCGAGCTGTTCGAGGAGGTCACCCGGGCCCGCGCCCAGGGCCAGCAGGCCTCCACCGTGCAGGACCAGGCCACCGCGGAGAACCAGCTGACGTCCGGCCTCCGGCGCCTGATCGCGGTGGCCGAGAACTACCCGCAGCTGAAGGCGAGCCAGAACTTCCTGGCGCTGCAGGAGGAGCTCACCTCGACGGAGTCGAAGATCGCGTTCGCCCGGCAGTTCTACAACGACCAGGTCACGATCCTGAACAACCTCGTGCAGTCCTTCCCGTCGAACGTCGTGGCGAGGATGTTCGCGTTCCGCATCCGCGAGTTCTTCGAGATCGAGGAGGCCACCGCGCGGGGGCCCGTGGCCACGTCGTTCTCCTAGTGCACCGTGTACGAGCAGATCGCGCGGAACAAGCGCCGGACGGTCCTGCTCGTCGTGCTGATGGTCGTGCTGATCGCGGCCGTCGGCTGGGCGCTCGGCATCCTGCTGAACGGCGGCATCATCGGGCTGTTCATCGCGCTCGGGGTCGCGCTGGTCCTGGCGTGGTCGTCCTACCGGTGGGGCGACCGGCTGGTCCTCGCCTCGGCCAGGGCACGGGAGGTGACGCCCGAGGAACAGCCCCGTCTGCACAACATCGTGGAGGGCCTCTCGATCGCCGCGGGGATCCCGAAGCCGCGCGTGTACATCGTCCCGGAGACGGCGCCGAACGCGTTCGCCACCGGGCGCGATCCCGAGCACTCCCACGTGGCGGTGACCCAGGGCCTGCTCGACACGATGAACCGCGTCGAGCTCGAGGGCGTGGTCGCCCACGAGCTGTCCCACGTCGTCGACCGCGACATCCTCGTGGGAACGGTCGTGGCGACGCTGGTCGGCGCGGTGGTGCTGGTGGCGGAGTTCATGCTCCGGTGGTTCTGGTGGGGCGGCATCGGGGGCCGGCGGGGCAGCGACCGGAGCGGGGGAGCGGCCACCGCCATCTTCGCCGGAGTCGGGATCGTGTTGCTGATCCTCGCCCCGCTGTTCGCGCAGCTGATCAAGTTCGCCGTGAGCCGCCGGCGCGAGTACCTGGCCGACGCCCAGGGCGCGATGCTCACGCGCTACCCGCCCGGACTGGCCAGCGCCCTGCAGAAGATCGCCGTCGCACCCCACGCCATGCGCAGCGCGAACAACGCGACCGCCCACCTGTGGCTGGACCAGCCGTCGCGGATCCAGGGCGAGCGCATGGGCTTCATGGAGAAGCTGTTCTCCACCCACCCGCCGATCCAGGACCGCATCCGCATCCTCGAGGAGATGTAGGTGTTGAGAACCCGTGACGGTGTTCGCGCAGGTCGTTGCGGAACCCCCGTCTCTGAGTAGCATCGAAGCGCGCTGGCCGTACCTTTGAAGGCCGAGCGTCCTTCCTGACGAATCCGAGCCCCTGCCGAGGAGGTTGTTGCCGTTCATGGCGTTGAGTCGACGCGGAAAGGTCGTCGCCGGAGTCTCGGCCGCTGTGGTCGCCGTCGTCGCCGCCATCGGTGTGCTGGCCCTCACGGGGCACGAGGTCCCGATCGTGGACCGGCTCATCGGCAAGCCAGACACGTGCCCGCTGACCGGGGCGAAGCCGAAGGCCGGGTCGGTTCCCGACCGGCCCGCGCTGGCCATCAAGGTGGAGAACCTCCCGGAGGCCCGCCCGCAGGCCGGCCTGCAGTCCGCGGACGTGATCTACGAGGAACCCGTCGAGGGCGGGATCACCCGGTTCATCGTGCTGTACCAGTGCCACGACTCGAAGCGCGTGGGTCCGGTTCGCAGCGCCCGGTTCACCGACCTCGACATCCTGCCGCAGTTCGGCACCCAGACCCTGTTCGGCTACGCGGGAGGGGCCCCGAAGGTGGAACAGCGCGTCCAGGAGTCAGGCCTGGTCGACCTGGGCTTCCAGCAGCCGAAGGCCGCGCAGGCCTTCGTCCGGGACCCGAACCGCAGCGCTCCGCACAACCTGTACACCTCGACCGGCGCGCTGTACCGAGCCGGCGGCACCGACGGCGGTCTGCCGACCGAGGTGCTCTCGTTCTCGTCGAAGCTGCCGTCCAGAGCGAAGCCGGCCTCCAAGGTGGAGCTGGACTTCTCGGGGAGCGCCGACGTGTTTTGGACGTACACCAAGAAGAAGGACCTGTGGGTCCGCTCCTACGACACCGGCCCCGCCGACCTCGAGGGCGGCGGGTCGATCACCGCCCGCAACGTGGTGGTCCAGGTCGTGAAGCTGAAGAAGACCGGCATCGTCGACGCGGCCGGCAATCCCTCCCCGGAGGTCGTCGCCACCGGCAGGGGCGCCTGCTTCGTGTTCCGCAACGGGAGGGCGATCCGGGGAACCTGGAACCGCCCGACCCCCGACGACCTGACCACCTACGAGGACGCATCGGGCAACAAGATCCAGCTGTCACCCGGCGCCACCTGGATCGAGCTGTTGCCGAACGGCATCACACCGAGCATCACGAAGTAGCTGGGCCATTCCCGGGGAAGAGCGCCGCCGCTTACAGAAACGGCGCGTGATCACGACCGCCGGTGATCTCTGGAGCGGGGGCGGTGGCGGGCGGGAGGGTCCCGCGGAGCAACGTGTACGGACGCTGATGCCGCGCGGCACGGATGCGTCATTGCACGTTGCGGGAGCGGGTGGGGCCCGTCCGCCCACAAGCCCCCGCACCGCGCAAGGAGCCGAGGCACGGACCGCAATCGCAATGGGGAACGCAGGGAACCTCGGCGATAGACTGACGATGAGATGAGCGGGCGGGAGGCGAGTGACGTGGAGCAGCGGGAGACGGGCACGTTCCGGGTGAAGTCCGGGCTGGCCGAGATGCTGAAGGGCGGCGTGATCATGGACGTCACGACCGCGGACCAGGCCAAGATCGCGGAGGACGCCGGGGCGGTCGCGGTCATGGCCCTCGAGCGCGTCCCCGCCGACATCCGGGCCGAGGGCGGCGTGGCCCGCATGGCCGACGCCACCAAGGTCGAGGAGATCATGAACGCGGTCTCCATCCCGGTCATGGCGAAGGCCCGCATCGGCCATTTCGTCGAGGCGCAGATCCTCCAGGCGCTCGGCGTGGACTACGTCGACGAGTCGGAGGTCCTCACGCCGGCCGACGAGGAGCACCACATCGACAAGTGGCAGTTCACCGTGCCGTTCGTGTGCGGCGCGCGCGACCTGGGCGAGGCGCTGCGGCGGATCGCCGAGGGCGCCGCGATGATCCGGACGAAGGGCGAGGCGGGCACCGGCAACGTCGTCGAGGCCGTCCGCCACGTCCGCACGATCACCACGCAGATCCGCCGGCTCACGACGCTGGGCCCCGAGGAGCTCGTCCACGAGGCGAAGAACCTCGGCGCCCCGCTCGAGGTGATCCGCCAGGTGGCCGCCGCCGGCAAGCTCCCCGTAGTGAATTTCGCCGCGGGGGGCCTCGCCACGCCGGCCGACGCGGCGCTGATGATGCAGCTCGGCGTCGAGGGGAACTTCGTGGGCAGCGGCATCTTCAAGTCGGAGGACCCGGCCGGCCGGGCCAAGGCGATCGTCGAGGCGACGACCTACTTCAACGACCCGGACGTCCTGGCGAAGATCTCCCGGGGCCTCGGCGAGCCGATGCGGGGCACCGACATCAAGGAGCTGGGCGAGGAGGGCCTCCTCCAGACCAGGGGCTGGTAGCCGCCCTCAGGCGATTCAAGCGGTGCAGCCGCGACCCGGGCCGATTTCGACGGGTCGCCCCGCGACCACTACGAGCGCTGACCTCATTCAGGCCGAGAGGTTCCGATCTGCCTGGCGCTGACTGCTACACCTCGATCCGCTCCACGGTGAGCGTCCAGTCGTCGAGGCGGAACACGCTCTCTCCGAGGAAGGGCGGGCTCTGCGTGAGGTGGATCAGCCGCTTCACCTTCACCGTGTAGGACCCCGGGCCGAGCGGCCCGGCGAAACGCTCGGCCGCGTGCCCCTCGTAGTCGCCGGATCCCTCGGGGTTCACGCTGTCGAACGCATAGCTCTGCCCGGCTGCGGGATCGGCTTCCTCCCCGTTCACCAGGAACTCGAGCGAGCACCATCCCTTGACTCGGCCGTAGCACGCGCTCTCCGCCGTGAAGCGGATGAGGAGCAGCGCCTGGGTCCCGTCCGGCACCGAGATCGTGGTCGTGGCACCCGGGAGATCGGCGGAGGAGGCCCCGCCAGTGTCGATCGAATTGGCCACGGTCTCGGTGACGACCCTCACCTTCTTGAGGCTGGTGCCCAGGTGCGTGGTGGGCGCGGCGAGCGACGACCTCGCCACCGCGGCGACCAGTACGACGAGCAGGACGAACGTCAGCGCGCGCCAGGCTCTCACGGAACCCATGAGTTCCCCCTTTCCGAGGCAGTTTCGGGAGCGTAGTCCCATGGGCATCTCGGTTCGCGTGGGCCGAATGTCGGCTCGGGGAACATCCACGCCGAATGGGCTCGTTATCCTTGAGCGGGATGAAGGTCGGCGTTCTCGCACTGCAAGGAGACTTCCGCGAGCACGGGTTCGTGCTACGCGAGCTTGGCGTGGAACCGGTGGAGATCCGCACGGCGGAGCAGCTGGCTGGCGTCGAGGCCCTCGTCGTCCCCGGCGGCGAATCCACTGCGATCGGGAAGCTGGCGCGCCAGCACGACCTCGTCGAGCCCATCCGGGAGCGCTCCCGGGACGGCCTGCCGATGCTCGGGACCTGCGCCGGCATGATCGTCATGGCCGAACGCGTCCGGGGCGGCGAGCCGCTCCTCGGCCTGGTCGACCTCACGGTGACCAGGAACGCCTACGGACGGCAGGTCGACTCGTTCGAGGCCGACGTCGACGTCGATGGCATCGACGAGCCCGTTCGGGGCGTGTTCATCCGGGCTCCGGTGGTCGAGGACGTCGGAGCCGGAGTCCTCGTCCTGGCCGAGCATGCCGGCAAGCCGGTCGTCGCCGAGCAGGGGAACCTGCTGGTGGCCTCGTTCCACCCGGAACTTGCGGGGGAGACGCGCCTGCACGAATACCTGCTGAGAAAGGTGTAGCGCTGTGTCGGGCCACTCCAAGTGGAGCACGATCAAGCGGAAGAAGGAGGCCACCGACAAGCGCCGTTCGGCCACGTTCGCCCGGCTGCTCCGGGCCGTCGAGGTCGCCGCTCGGGAGGGAGGAGGCAGCCTCGAGGGGAACATGACCCTGACCTCCGCAGTGCAGAAGGCCAGGGAGAGTTCGGTCCCCAGCGACAACATCGAGCGGGCCATCAAGCGGGGGACCGGCGAGCTCGAGGGCGCGAGGTACGAGGAGATCACCTACGAGGGCTACGGGCCCGGCGGCGTGGCGGTGCTGGTCGAGGTCATGACCGACAATCGCAATCGAACCGGCCAGGAGGTCCGCCACGCGTTCACCCGGCTCGGCGGCGCGATGGGTGACCCGGGCAGCACCGCCTGGATGTTCCAGCGCAAGGGGGTGATCCTGGTTGACAAGGAGTCCGCCCCAGACGAGGAGGCGGTCTTCGAGCTCGCGCTCGAGGCCGGGGCCGACGACCTGTCCGACTCCGAGAGCCACTGGGAGATCACCACCGACCCGTCGGCGTTCCACCAGGTCAAGGAGGCGCTCGAGGCCGCGGGGATGCAGCTTTCGGCCGAGGTCACGATGGCGCCGACCGTCTCGGTTCCCGTCGACGGCCAGCAGGCGAGGTCGGTCCTCAACCTGGTCGAGGCGCTCGAGGACAACGAGGACGTTCAGGCCGTCTACGCGAACTTCGACATCCCCGAAGAGGTCCTCGCCCAGGCCGGGTAGTTCCCCCGGCCAGTTCCTCGCTCGTTCCCCTGACCCACTTGGGTTCGAATTTCCGCTGTCGTGTTGGTTGAAAGCGAGTCCCCGCCCCCGTGGGGATGGACCGGCGCCAGGGCGGGTGATCGAAAGATGACTCGATCTCGCCATTGTGGTAGGCGAACACCTGTTCGATACTGGTGGCGGTCATGGGCACGCTGCGATCGGGTCTCGACGAGCTCCGGGGTACCGAGCTCCGGGTTCCTGTCCGATTCAGAGCTGGCGGACAGGCTTCAGGAGATCGAGCGGGTCTGCGGGGCGCTCGCCGTGGAGCGGTCCCGGACCGTTGCTGAGGTGGAACGCAGGGGATCCTTCGCCACCGACGGTCACCTGTCGGTGACCTCGTGGGTGGAATCCGCGACCGGCACATCGTTCTCCCAGGCGGCCAGGGAGGCCCGCCTGGCCAGGAACCTCGAACAGATGCCGGCGACCAAAGAGGCCCTGGCTGACGGTGAGGTGTCCCAGGCCGCCATGGGGATGCTCCTTTCGGCCCGCGAGGCCCATCCACAAGAGTTCGCTCGGGCGGAGGACACGCTGGTGGAGGCGGCCCGGACTCTCCCCGTGCGAGACCTCCGCCGAGCCGTGGAGCACTGGAAGGAGGTCGTGGAGCCCGAGGCCATGGTCAGGGAGGAGGCCTCACGCTTCGAACGCCGGGGGCTGCACGTGTCCCCCACCTTCGAGGGGATGGTGAGGGTGGACGGGAACCTCGACCCCGAGACCGGGCAGGGCCTGATCACGGCGCTCCAGGCGGTGATCGACCCCTGGGCCCGCTCCGGTACGGAGGACTCGCGAACTCCCGCCCAGCGCAGGGCGGACGCCCTGGGGGAGGTGTGCCGGGGATTTCTCGATCGCGCCGATCGGGCGGTGGTGGGGGGAGAGCGACCCCACGTCACGGTCGTGGTGGACCTCGAGGCCCTGGAGGGCAGGGCCGGGCGGCGCCGCGAGCTCACCGATGCCGGGAGGATCAGCCCGGAGGCCGCCCGGCGGTTGGCCTGCGACGCATCGGTGTCGAGGGTGATCACCTCCGGGGCCTCCGAGCCGCTGGAAGTGGGCAGGAGGACCCGGGTGGTCCCGGCCTCCCTTCACCGGGCGGTGGTGGTCAGGGATCACCACTGCACGTTCCCCGAGTGTGATCGTCCGGCGTCGTGGTGTGACGCCCACCACGTGATCCACTGGACCGACGGGGGACGAACCGACCTGTCGAACCTGGTGCTGCTGTGCCGGCGCCACCACGTGCGCCACGAGGCGCCACACGACCGAGCGGAGGTGAAAAGGGCTCCGCCTCCGGGCTGTCGCAGCAGCCCGGTGAAGCTGGAGGCAGCCTGACCCCGGAGGCGAGGGGGAAGGTGGGAAGCAGCCTCGACAACGACGGGACGGGCCGGCACTGCCAGACGGCCCGGGTCCGGCAAGCGAGACGGAGAGGTGTACGACGAAGAAACCAGCGATGGAACCCCCTCAAGGAGCGGCGCCGGCTCGAACCTGGCGGATGTGGGCCGGACGGCAGCGCACGCCCGGGGACGGGCGACTCCGACGCCGGTTGTGGTGGCCGGCCAGGAGGCCACGGGGAAGGACTGCGGCGTACCCGTGGCGAGGCTGCAGGGGAAGAGCTGGGCACCGAGGCCGTCGACCGGTTGGTGGTGAACGTGGGAACCGTCGCCGAGTCCCCACCCTCCCGGCCTCCCGGGCCGGGAGCGGGAAGGCTCGCCGTCAGCTGATGGCTCGGCGACGGGGCGGAGGGTCCGTAGTAGTCCGAGGCCGGGAAAGCCGGCCACATGGCGAAGGGACCCAGCGACTCCGCAGTCTTCGGACCGGAACAGCAGGAGGTCGCCGGTGAACACCGGCGCGCCGTGGCCCGACCTCTCCGAGGCCGGACGACGGGTACTGCACATCCAGACGAAGCTGCACCAATGGGCCACCGACGACCCTCATCGTCGGTTCGTTGACCTGTACAACCTCGTGTGCGACCCGGCCTTCCTGGTGGTTGCGTGGAGCCGGGTCCGGGGCAACCGAGGGTCCCGCACGGCCGGGGTGGACGGGAACACCGCCTCCTACATCCGGACCGTGCGGGGGGAGGAGGCGTTCCTGGCCGACCTTCGGGAGGACCTCAAGGCTCGCACCTTTCGCCCGCTCCCGGTCCGGGAGCGGCACATCCCAAAGCGGAGCGGCAAGCTCCGCTCCCTCGGGATTCCCACGGTGCGGGACCGGGTGGTCCAGGCCGCCCTCAAGCTGGTGCTCGAGCCGATCTTCGAGGCGGACTTCGAGCCGTGCTCCTACGGCTTCCGCCCGAGGCGCCGGGCCCACGACGCCGTGGCCGAGATGGTTCACCTGACGACCGGCACCCGTAACTACGAGTGGGTGCTGGAGGGGGACATCGAGGCGTGCTTCGACTCCATCGACCATCGGGCCCTCATGGACCGGGTGCGCCGAAGGATCGGGGACAAGCGGGTCCTGGGCTTGGTGAAGGCGTTCCTCAAAGCCGGCGTCCTCTCCGAGGACGGGGTGGAGCGGGACACGGCCACCGGCACGCCCCAAGGGGGATCATCTCGCCGTTGCTGGCCAACATCGCCCTGTCGATCCTCGACGAGCACTTCGTCGGGGCCTGGCGGGCGGGGTCCGACCACATCCGCCGGATGCGGCGGCGCCGTGGGCTGCCGAACTACAAGTTCGTCCGCTACGCGGACGACTTCGTGGTCATGGTGGCGGGGACCCGGGCCGACACCCAGGCCCTGCGGGCCGAGGTGGCGACGGTGCTCGCTCCGATGGGCCTTCGCCTGTCGGAGACCAAGACGACGATCACCCACATCGACGAGGGCCTCGACTTCCTGGGCTGGCGCATCCAGCGCCAGCGCAAGCGGGGCACGGAGGAGCGCTACGTGTACACCTACCCGTCGAAGGCCGCCCTGGCGGCCGTGAAGGCGAAGGTGCGGGCGCTCACCACAGGTCACACCGACCTCTCGCTCGCCGCCGTGCTGTACGCGGTGAACCCGGTGCTGCGCGGCTGGACCACCTACTTCCGGCCCGGGGTGTCCTCGGCGACCTTCGGCTACCTCGACCACTTCACCTGGTGGCGGGTGGTCTGTTGGCTCCGCCGCAAGCACCCCCGGTCGACCTGGAAGCAGATCCGTCGTCGCTACCTCCCTGGATGGCGTCCGACGGATGGCGCGGTCACGATGTTCCGCCCCGCCGCGGTAGGCACGACCCGCTACCGCTACCGGGGGGCGCGCATCCCCTCGCCGTGGTCCCGGGCCGAGGAGGTCGTCGTTGGGTAGCCCGACGACATGGAGTCGTGGAGAGCCGGATGCGTGGAGACGCGCACGTCCGGTTCGGAGGTGCGGGCCGGGGAAACGGAGCCAGCGAAAGCTGGCCGCCGCGCCCCGGCCCGATCCCTACCGGATGGTCCATGCCGGGTTCGGGGTGGCCATGACCGACTCCGGTCCGGTGTTCGCCAGGCCGGACGGGACGGCGATCGAGGGCCGGGCCCCGCCGTAGAGAGGGGGCCGCGGTACGGGCGTGGGCAGCGAGCTCCTCTCGCGGGGGGATTGAAACTTGGCTCCAGAATTCCGCTCGGATGTGTTTGCGTGGCTGCGCGGCTCCGCCTAGAGTGAACAGGTGTTCGAGCGGGTCGTCCTTGGCGTGGACCCGGGGATCGCCACCGCGGGGCTGGCCGTGCTCGGCGAGCGGAACCGGCGGCCCGAGTTGATATGGGCGAGGTCGGTGCGGACACCGTCGGGGCTGGACGAGTCCGCGCGCCTCCGCCTCCTGTACGGGGCGGTTCGCGATGCGCTGACCGAGCACCACCCGGAATCGATGGCGGTGGAACGGCTGATGTGGGGTCGGAACGTGGGGAGCGCGATGACGGTGGCCAGGGCCACGGGCGTGGTGCTGCTCGCCGCCGCAGATGCGGGCGTGCGAGTCGACGAGTACCCGCCGCTCGAGGTGAAGATGGCGGTGACCGGCATCGGCAACGCGGGTAAGGATCAGGTCCGGACGGCGCTCGTGCGCACGCACCGGCTCGACGGCGTGCCCGCCCAGCCGGACGCAGCGGACGCCGTCGCCGTGGCCCTGTGCCATCTGACCCAGTCACCGCTGCGGCGGTTGCACCGCGAGGCGGCCCGGGCCGACGTGACGGAGGCCCTGGCCAAGGTCACGCCGCTTGCCCTCGCCGCGCGGCGGCGCCTTCCGCGATGGGACCCGGAGTGACGTCGTGATCTCGTTCCTGGAGGGCGAGCTCGCCGAGAAGCTGGCCGATCGCGTCGTGCTCGACGTGGGCGGGGTGGGCTACGAGGTCCTGGTGCCCGTGTCGACGCTGGCCAAGCTCCCGCCGGTCGGACGCCGGACGCGGGTGTTCACCCGCCTGCACGTGCGCGAGGACGCCATGATGCTGTTCGGCTTCTGCGCCTCCGATGAGCGGCACATGTTCGACCTGCTCACGGGGGTGAGCGGGATCGGGCCGAAGCTCGCGCTGGCGGTCCTGTCGGTACACTCGCCGGACGGCCTTCGCCGGGCGGTCGCCGCGGGTGACGTGGCCGCGCTCGCCACCGTTCCCGGGGTCGGGAGGAAGACGGCCGGCCGGATCGTCGTCGACCTGCGGGACAAGCTCGGCACCGGTGACGACGCGGTGTCGGGGCCCATGTCGGAGGTCCGCGAGGCGCTGCTGGCCCTCGGGCTCACCCCGGGGGAGGCGAGCGACGCCATGGAGGCCCTTGCCGGCCGGGACGACGGGACCACCGAGGAGCTGCTCCGGAAGGCCCTGCAGAGCGTGGGGCGCTAGCGTGGATGTCGTGAGCGATCTCGACGACGACGACCGCATCCGTGTCGACGACCGCATCCGCAACGACGGGAGCATCCGCGACGACGACCGCATCGCCGACGACGACCGCATCCGTGTCGATCCCGACGACGAGGTCAGGGTCGTCGGCGCCTCCGTTCGGCCCGACGAGCGGGAGTACGACGCCGCACTCCGGCCCCGGACGCTACCGGAGTTCGTGGGCCAGGAGCGGATCAAAGAGCAGCTCGGCCTGCTGATCGAGGGCGCGCGCGCCCGGGGCGAGCTGGCCGACCACCTGCTGTTCTCCGGTCCGCCCGGACTGGGCAAGACCACGCTCGCGGGGATCGTCGCCCATGAGATGCAGGTCGGGTTCCGCCCGACGTCCGGACCCGCGCTCGAGCGGGCCGGCGACCTGGCCGCCATCCTCACGAACCTCGACGAGGGGGACGTCCTGTTCGTCGACGAGGTCCACCGCATGCCTCGCGCCGTGGAGGAGGTCCTGTACGGGGCGCTCGAGGACTTCAAGCTCGATGTGGTCATCGGCAAGGGGCCGAGCGCTCGGTCGATCCGGCTGGACCTTCCGCGATTCACGCTGGTCGCGGCCACCACCCGTCCGGGGATGCTGACGCTCCCGCTCCGGGAGCGGTTCGGGTTCGCACCGCGGCTCGACTACTACTCCGAGGAGGATCTGGCCCGGATCGTCGCGCGATCCGCGCGGATCCTCGGCGTCCACGTGGACCCCGACGGCGCCGAGGAGATCGCCCGCCGAGCCCGGGGGACACCCCGAGTGGCGAACCGTCTCCTGCGGCGGGTCCGGGACTTCGCGGAGGTCCGGGGCGACGGCCGGATCACGGCCCAGGCGGCCCGCGGCGGGCTCGAGCTCTTCGAGGTGGACGGCATCGGGCTCGACAAGCTCGACGTCGCCATCCTCACCACGCTCATCCGAAAGTTCGAGGGCGGCCCCGTCGGGCTGTCCACGCTGGCGGCATCGGTGGGGGAGGAGACCGAGACCGTCGAGGACGTCTACGAGCCCTACCTCCTCCAGCTGGGGCTCCTCAAGCGGACGCCTCGAGGCCGCGTGGCCACCGACCGGGCCTACCGGCATCTCGGCCTCGCTCCCGAGGGATCGCTCCCGCTCACATAGCTCGCTTCCGTACGGGGCGAAATCCGAACGGTCCCAACGGCGTCCGAACGGCCCTGCGGTCCCGAGCGTCCGAACCGACCGCAGGTCCGATGCGCGGCGGGCCGGCGGTCCTGTCCGACCGGCCCGGCCCGTGGGCAGCCTGTAGACTCCCAACCTGGCAACTCAGGAGGCTTGATGAACTCCCTGCTCTACGCCGTCCTCGCGGCGACCAAGACCACGCAGACGAACCCGCTGGTCTCGCTGGCTCCGATCCTGCTGATCGGGGTGGTCTTCTACTTCCTGCTGATCCGGCCGCAGCAGCGCAAGGCCCGCGCCCAGCAGGCGCTGACACGCAGCGTGTCCGAGGGCGACGAAGTCATCACGCTCGGCGGGCTCTTCGGCGTGGTGCGCGAGGTCGACGACGACTCCGTGCTCCTCGAGGTCGCGCCGGGAACCGAGCTCCGGTTCCTACGCAGCGCCATCGCCCGGAGGCTGACGCCCGAGGACGAGGTGGAGGGCGAAGAATCCGAGCACCTGGAACCGGACGAGGAGTTCGGCGGCAAGGACTCCGGGGCCGGCGAGAAGAAGTGACTGCGGAGGGCGCCGCGAGCGAGGCCGCCGCGGACCCACAGCAGAAGGCGGCCAGGGCCGAGACGAGCGATCAGCACCTCCGCGAGCAGGCGTCGCACGAGTCCGCCGGCCTGGCCCGCGACGAGGTGGAGATCGAGGAGATCGCGCCGGTCACCTTCGACACCGTCAAGGACAACGACGAGCTGTCGCAGTTCATCGCCGCCGCCGACCGCGTGATGAAGGGCCTGGGGTACACCGAGCACGGGTTCCGCCACGCCAACCTCACCGGGCGGATCGCGTACAACCTGATGAGCCGGCTGGGGTTCGACGAGCACGTCGCGAACCTCTCCCACGTGTCGGCGTACCTGCACGACGTGGGGAACATGGTGGCCCGCGAGATGCACGGCCAGACCGGGGGCCTGCTGGTCTACCAGGTCCTGCGCCGGGAGGTGGCCCCGGATGACCTGGCCACGATCGTTTCGGCCGTCGCGAACCACGAGGAACCCGACGGCCACGCCGTCGGGCCGGTGGCCAGCGCGGTCATCCTGGCGGACAAGTCCGACGTCCACCGGAGCCGCGTCCGCAAGCGAGCCGAGCTCGAATTCGACATCCACGACCGGGTCAATTACGCCGCCGAACAGTCGTTCCTCCGGGTAGACTCAGACGCCCGTACGGTCACCCTCGAGCTCACGATCGACACCGAGATCAGCCACGTCATGGAGTACTTCGAGATCTTCCTGGACCGCATGATGATGTGCCGCCGCGCCGCGGAGACGCTCGACTGCCGGTTCCGCCTCACGATCAACGGAGCACAGCTGCTGTGAAACAGACCCGCCGCCTGAAGTGGTCCCTGTTCCTCATCGGAGTCGCGTTCGTGGGCTCCGTCACCGCCATCGCCACCGGCCTCCGGCCCCAGTACGGCCTGGACCTGGTCGGGGGGATCTCGGTGACCCTCGAGGCACCGCAGGGGACTCCCGGCGACGTGCTCCAGCTAGCCGCGGACAACATCCGGGGCCGCATCGACTCCCTGGGCGTCGCCGAACCCCAGGTCGGCGTGGTCGGCGGCCGGGACATCTCGGTCGAGGTTCCCGGCCTGGCCAAGGGACACGCCGTGGAGAAGAACGGCAAGTGGTGTTCGTTCCCGGCAACCGGCGGTTCTCTCGGCTGCAACTTCCCGAGCCAGGACGCCGCGAAGGCGGCCTACGAGTCGGCCGGTCAGCAGCGGCTGCTCGACCTGATCGGCCGCACCGCCCGGCTGGAGGAGCGCGAGGTCATCGCGACGAACGCCTACGACCCCAAGAAGACCAAGCTCACCGGGTGCTCCCCGGACATCGCCCGGACGGTGGCCGCCTGCAAGGACCCCAAGCTCGTGCAGTGTCCGGTCGACGAGCCGAACAAGCCGGGATGCCTCGACGCCGACCTGGCCAACAAGACTGTGACCTACCTCAGCAAGCCCTCGGCCACCAGCGGACTGGTCGCGTACACCCTGGGCAAGGTGGAGGTCACCGGTGACGCCATCTCCAAGGCGACCGCCGTCTTCCAGACAGCCTCGAGCTCCAGCGTGAGCGCCAACGTGGGCTGGCAGATCAACTTCTCGACGACCAAGGCCGGGGCGGCGAAGCTCAAGGAGGTCACCACGCGGCTGCTCAACAAGCAGCTGGCGATCGTCCTCGACCGGCAGGTGGAGTCGGCGCCCACTATCCAGGGTGTCATCTCGACGCAGGGCCAGATCACCGGTCAGTTCACCGAGACGGAGGCCAAGGACCTCGCGCTTGTGCTCAACGAGGGCGCCCTCCCCGTGGAGCTGACCAAGCAGCAGGTCTCCACGGTCAGCCCGACGCTGGGGAAGGAATCCCTGCACCAGGGCCTCGTCGCCGGCCTCGCCGGGCTGGTCCTGCTGATGCTGTACCTGGCGTTCTACTACCGGCTGCTCGGCATCGTGACGTGGGCCGGGATGATCATCTGGGCCGTCCTCGCGCTGACCATCGTTGCGCTCGCCGGCCAGGTGGTGGGCTACGCGCTGTCGCTCGCCGGCGTGGCCGGCATCGTGGTCTCGCTCGGGATCACGGCCGATTCCTACATCGTGTTCTACGAACGGCTGAAGGACGAGGTCCGCCAGGGCAAGACGCTGCGAACCGCGGTCCAGCCGGCGTTCAAGCGGGCCTGGCACACGATCGTCGCCGCCGACACCGTGACGATCCTCGCGGCGATGGTGCTGTACCTGCTGGCCATCGGTTCGGTGCGGGGCTTCGCCCTGACGCTCGGGTTCTCGACCGCGCTCGACATGTTCGTCGTGTACTTCTTCAAGCGGCCCCTCGTATTCCTCATCTCGAGGAACGAGCGCATCGAGAACCTCCGTGGGTTCGGCCTGCGAAGCGGCGTGGCGGCCGACCCGGTCCCGGCGATCTCCGGAGGCTCCGAGTGAACCTCGGGCGGGCCGTCTCCACCTTCCGGGGCCATCGCCAGCCGCACGTCGACATCATCGGGAGGACCTGGTACTGGTTCGCGCTGTCCGGGTTCTTCGTGGTGCTCTCGCTGGTCGGGCTGTTCGCGCGCGGCCTCAACTACTCGATCGACTTCAAGGGCGGCGCCCAGCTGCGCTACCCGAACGAGAAGAACGTCTCCGCCCGCCAGGTCACGGGCATCCTGGGACAGTACGGCCGCTCGGACGCCCAGATCCAGGTGGTGGGCACGGGCTCGGGGCAGTCCCAGATCGTCATCCGGACCCGCACGCTGAACGATCTAGGGGGACCGCCGCAGACCAAGTACACGTTCCGGAACGCGAAGGGCGCCACCGTCGACCAGCTGAAGGCGGCCCTCGCCGAGCTGGGCCTGTTCGACCCTCGCATCAAGCTTACCGGCGGCCAGGTCAAGGTGGTCATCCAGCAGGTGGGGGACGTGGTCGGGAACTCCGACGACGTCACGCTGGTGTACCGGCCGGCCAAGGACGTGTCTGCCAAGGACGTCGAGGGGACACTGTCGACGATCGGGCGGGCGGATGCCCAGGTCACGGTCATCGCGGGAACCGTCGTGGTCAAGACCCCTCCGCTGAGCGGAACGTCCGCGTCGCCTACACCGACGCCGTCGGCTACCGCCGCGACGCCCTCTGCAAGCGGCGGCGCGACGCCCACGCCATCGACATCCGCGTCGGCGTCGGCCGGCGCGCCGGCCAGCGCCGCCGCCACGCCCTCGCCGAGCGCGTCCCCGGCGGCGACGCGGGCGCAGATCCTCGAGGCGCTGGCGAAGCAGGCCGCCATCCAGCCATCCGCCATCACGGTGCACGATCTTTCCCAGGACACCCCCGCCGACGTGGTCGCTGCGCTCGCGGACACGGCCGGGGTCGAGCCCTCTCAGGTCACCGAGAAGCCCCTCGGCGGTGACGAGCGGGCCCGGCTGCTGAGCCAGCTGGCGGCCCAGGCCGGCACCACGACCTCGGAGATCGTGATCAACGACGTGGGTCCCACCTGGGGGTCGCAGATCTCAAAGAAGGCCCTCCAGGGCCTGATCATCTTCCTGGTCCTGGTCACCATCTACATCTGGTTCCGCTTCGAGTGGAAGATGGCGGCCTCGGCCCTGACCGCGCTCGGGCACGACCTGATCATCACGGCCGGCATCTACGCGCTGGTCGGCCGGGAGGTCACCCCGGAGACGGTGATCGCGATCCTCACGATCCTGGGGTATTCGCTGTACGACACCGTGGTCATCTTCGACCGGGTCAAGGAGAACACCGAGTCCCTGGCGCTCGTGGCCCGCGACACCTATTCGGGGGTCGTCAACCTGTCGCTGAACGAGACCCTGATGCGATCGGTGAACACGTCCCTGGTCGTGCTGCTGCCGATCCTCGCGCTGCTGCTGTTCGGCGGGTCGACGCTGAAGGACTTCGCGTTCGCGCTGTTCATCGGCGTCGCTTCCGGTGCGTACTCGTCGATCTTCGTCGCGTCGCCGATGCTGGCCCTGCTCAAGGAGCGCGAGCCCCGGTACGCGCAGATCCGCCTGCGGGCGGCACGCGCGGCGATGGGGCGGGGCGCGGTCCCGGCGGCCGCCGGCGCTCTACGTCCGGCGGGCCGGAGGAGCGCCGTGGCCACCGCAGACCGCGGTCGGGGGGCGGGAGGCGACGGGGCGGCGGGCGACGCGGCGGCGGGCGAGGCGGCCCCCACGCCCCGGCCGGCGCAGGTGAAGCCCCGCGCCGGCTCCGGCGCTCGACCGTCCGGTGCCCGAAGCGGCGGGGGCGGCGGCAGGTCGAAGTCCAAGAAGCGCAGCCCACCCGCCAAGCGGCGACGCCGGTAGCCATGGACCTGGAACGCCTCAAGGCCCATATCCGGGACGTGCCCGACTTCCCTCAGCCGGGGATCGTGTTCAAGGACATCACGCCGTTGCTCGCCGACCCCATCGCGTTCTCCACGGTGATCGACCTCATCGTGGTGCACTTCGGACGGGGATCGGTGGACAAGGTCGTGGGCATCGAGGCGCGGGGGTTCATCCTCGCCTCGCCGGTCGCGTACCACTTCGGCGCGGGGTTCATCCCGGTCCGCAAGTCCGGGAAGCTCCCGTGGAAGACGCAGTCCGCCGAGTACGAGCTCGAGTACGGCTCCGAGACGCTCGAGATCCACACCGACGCCTTCAGTCCCGGCGAGCGTGTCCTGATCGTGGACGACGTGCTCGCCACCGGCGGTACCGCGCAGGCCACCGCACGGCTGGTCGAGGGGGCGGGCGCGAAGGTGATCGGCATCGCCTTCCTCATCGAGCTCGGCTTCCTGAAAGGGCGCGAGAAGCTCCGGGGATACGACACGCTCTCCCTGATCACGTACTGATGCCGAGCGAGCCGTGGCCGGCCGGGCGCATCGCCCCGCCGCCCGACCTCCCGGCCGAGGTCGTCTCGCTCGCCGAGAACTCCAACCTCCACCATCCGCTGGGACCGGGGAGCGAACGGGTCGAGGAACCCCGATATGTCGTGTTCCTCGGACCGGGGTCGTTCGCGGGCTTCACCGTGGTCCAGCGACTCCGCCTGGACGGCGAGACCGTGGAGGACACCGTGGCCGAGGTTCGGGCCATGCTCGATCGGCGAGGGCGGTTCGAGCGCACCTGGGAGGTCGGGTCCTCGGCGACTCCCCCGGACCTCTCGGACCGCCTCCTGGCGATGGGCATGGTCCCGGACCGGGAGCCCTACGCGGTCGGGATGGTCCTCGACACCCCGCCGGGGCCGGGCCCTGCGGAGGTCGAGGTCCGCCGGGTCGCGTCGCGGGAGGACTTCCTGACGTCCATCCGGATCGCGATGGAGTCCTTCGGGATGTCCGGCCGGGACCTCGAGGAGGCCATGGCGCGCGCGGACGAGGAGTGGGAGACCCTGCGATCGAACGACGCGGTCGTGCAGTTCCTGGCCCTGATCGACGGCGAGCCGGTAGCCCAGGCCCGGGCGACGTTCACCCCGATCGGCGTCCTGCTGAACGGGGGTTCGACGCTGGAGCCGGCGCGCGGACGAGGCGCGTACCGGGCGCTGGTCCGGGCCAGGTGGGACGAGGCCGAGCGGCGCGGCGCGCGCTGCCTGGTCACCCAGGCGGGGGCCATGTCGCGTCCGATCCTGGCCAGGCTCGGCTTCCGGGAGGTGTGCGACATCCGGATCCTGCTCGACCGCGGCGCTGCAGGTGCACGCGGCCCCGCGGACGGGTAGCCTTCGCCTACAAGGAGGCCGGATGCCGGACCACGAGACCAGCGAGAACGAGGCCCCGCTCCACCCCCAGCCGCTCGGTCAGCGCTCCGGCGCGGCGGGGAGCGCCGGGGGCCAGGTCCTGGAGTCCCCGGGCGATCCGGGGACCGTCGACCAGGAGGAAGAGAAGACCCTCGTCGAGGAGCTGGTCGAGGAGAAGGAAGAAGGGCTCGGCGAGATCTCCCCGGACATGGGGACGACGAAGGCCGACCCCCGCGCGGGCGGCGTGCGCTTCGACGAGCTGGTCGAGAAGCGAAGGAAGGGCGGCCTGTCCGACGACGAGGCGGACGAGCTCGGCCGGCTGATGGCCCGCCGCGATGGCCGCGACTGGACCAGCACCCGGTCACTGAAGGCCCAGCCGCCCGACAGTACGTAGACAGCCCGGCGCCACCAGACGGCGACACACCTGTTCAGCCCGCTGCACGTGGCCGGTACACTCTCCGGGGAGGAGGTCCGCGCGTGCAGAGCCAGGAGCAGGTCAAGGGCGAGCGCCGCGGCGGCCTGCTCTCGCGCCTGCTCCCGGGCGATTCGTCGGCGCCGGCCGAGGGCCTCGAGGCCCTGATCCGCCGGATCAAGAGCGAGAGCCCCCGGGCCGACCTCAAGGAGATCCAGCGAGCGTTCGCGGTCGCCGCGGCCTCCCACTCGGGGCAGAAGCGCATCTCCGGCGAGGACTTCATCGAGCATCCCCTGGGCGTGGCCACGATCCTCGCCGACCTGGGCATGGACACCACGACCCTCGTGGCGGCGCTCCTGCACGACGTGGTGGAGGACACCGACCTGTCCCTCGAGGACATCGAGAAGGAATTCGGGCCCCAGACCGCCGAGATCGTCGACGGGCTGACCAAGCTCGACCGGATCACGTTCCGGTCGAAGGAGGCCGAGCAGGCCGAGAACGTCCGGAAGATGTTCGTGGCCATGGCCAAGGACATCCGGGTGCTGCTGATCAAGCTGGCCGACCGGCTGCACAACATGCGGACGCTCGGCTCGCTGCCCGAGGCCAAGCAACGGAACAAGGCCACCGAGACGCTCGAGATCTACGCCCCGCTGGCCCACAGGCTGGGCGTTCACCGGATCATGTGGGAGCTCGAGGACCTCTCGTTCGCCACGCTGCACCCCAAGACGTTCACCGAGATCGCCTCCCTCGTCGAGAAGCGCAGTGGCGAGCGCCAGGAGTACCTCGACGGCGTCACGGCCGAGGTCCGGTCCCGGCTGCGGGAGATGAAGATCAAGGCCGACATCGACGGCCGGCCGAAGCACCTGTACAGCGTCTACGAGAAGATGGTGCTCCGGGGCAAGGAGTTCAACGAGATCTACGACCTGGTGGGCATCCGGGTCCTCGTGGACTCCGTGCGCGACTGCTACGCGGCGCTCGGCGCGATCCACTCCCTGTGGAAGCCGGTGCCGGCGCGGTTCAAGGACTACATCGCGATGCCCAAGTTCAACATGTACCAGTCGCTCCACACCACGGTGGTCGGCCCCGGGGGCAAGCCGCTCGAGATCCAGATCCGCACTCACCAGATGCACCGCGTGGCCGAGTACGGGATCGCCGCGCACTGGCGGTACAAGGAGGGCTCGAAGAGCAAGAAGTCGTCCGAGCAGGCCGAGCTGGCCTGGCTGGGACGGGTGCTCGAGTGGCAGCGGGAGACCTCCGACCCCCGCGAGCTGATGGAGGGGCTGAAGATCGACCTGTACGAAGGCCAGGTCTTCGTCTTCACCCCCAAGGGCGACGTCGTCGAGCTGCCGGCCGGCGCCACGCCCATCGATTTCGCGTACGCCATCCACACCGACGTCGGCCACCGGTGCATCGGGGCCAAGGCCGGCGGGAAGCTCGTTCCGCTGGACTACCGGCTGCAGACGGGGGACGCCATCGAGGTGCTGACGTCGAAGGCGCAGGACGCCGGGCCGTCGCGGGACTGGCTGCAGATCGTGCAGACCCCCCGGGCCAGGACGAAGATCCGCCAGTGGTTCTCCCGGGAGCGGCGCGAGGACGCGCTGGAGCTGGGCAAGGACCTCATGCAGCGGGCGATGCGGAAGCAGGGTGTGCCGTTCAAGCGCCTCGCCACCGAGGACCTCCTGGGCCAGGTGGCGACCGACCTCAAGTACCCCGGCGTGGAGCCGTTGTACGTGGCGATCGGGGAGGGTCAGGTGTCGCCGCAGTCGGTGGTGGCCCGGCTGTCCCGCATCCTGTCCGACGAGACCACCGAGCAGGACGTCGAGGACGTCCCCCTGGCCCGGCCGGTCCGCATCAAGCGGGAGGCCGACGGCGGGGTCGTGGTGAGCGGCACGACCGACGTGTGGGTCCGCCTGGCCCGGTGCTGCATGCCGGTCCCCGGCGACGAGATCATCGGGTTCGTCTCCCGGGGCCAGGGCGTCAGCGTCCACCGGGCGGACTGCCCGAACGCGCGGGCCCTGGCCCGTGAGCCCGAGCGGCTGGTCGAGGTGGCCTGGCGCGAGGGGAAGGCCACCTCGTTCGTCGTGGCCATCCAGGTGGAGGCGCTCGACCGCCAGAAGCTGCTCGGCGACATCGCCACGGTCCTGGCCGAGCACCAGGTGAACATCGTGTCGGCGACGTCCCAGGTCGGGAAGGACCGCATCTCGACGCAACGCTTCACGTTCGAGCTCGCCGACATCACCCACCTGTCGCGGATCCTGTCCGCGGTGAAGGGCATCGAGAACGTCTTCGACGCCTACCGCGTCGTGCCCCAGTAGCTCCATCCCCCGGCAAAACTCCGCTTGACACCCTCGACAACACCATGTTAGACATCCGTCTTAGTCAAACGACTAGGCCAACGGACTAAGTCAGCGCGGAGGTGGTGGGGGCAGGCAGCGAGCTACCGGCACGGCGGAGCCGGCACAGGCACGGTGAGGAAGGCCCGCAGGAGTCGAAGGAGGGATCCATGGGGTACGAGATCGAGGGCAGGCTGCTGGAGGCGTGCACGTGCAACGTCCTGTGCCCGTGCTGGGTCGGGCAGGACCCGGACGGAGGCACGTGTGACGGCGTGTTGTGCTGGCACGTGGACCGGGGCACGGTCGACGGGGTGGACGTGTCCGGGCGGACGTTCACGATCCTGACCCACATCCCGGGCAACATCCTGGCGGGCAACTGGAGCGTGGTCCTGTACGTCGACGACGAGGCCACGGGGGAACAGGAGGACGCGCTGCTCCGACTGTGGAGCGGGAAGCTCGGCGGGCCGGTGGCGGACCTCGCCGGCCTGGTGGGCGAGGTCAAGGCCGTGGAGCGCGCCCCGGTGACCTTCGACGTGGTCGCCGGCAAGGGGATCCTCCGGGTCGGCGACGCGATCGAGACCGAGATGTCGCCGTTCACCGGTGCGACGGGCGAGTCCACGACGCTGCACGACTCGGTGTTCACGACGATCCCGGGGTCGCCGGCGTATCCGGGGAAGGCCGCGTACTACCGCGTGAACGTCCCGGACCACGGGTTCAGCATCGACCTGCAAGACCACAACTCGGTGCAGGGCTCGTTCCGCTTCGAGGCGGCGTGAGGAGAGAGCCGGCGGTGGTCCTTCCTCGGGAGATCGCTCCCGAGGAAGGACCACCCGCACGGCATCAGGAGACGGAGATGGAACACGTGCACGAGGGCAAGATCCTGGACGACCGCCTGCCGTTCGTGGCGCTGCTGGCCGGCCTCTCGGCACTGGCCTGGGCCGTGCTGTGGGCCTGGGGGCGGTCGCCGTACGGGGCGCTCCTCAGCCACAAGTCGCTCGAGCACGTCGACCTCTTCGGCCCGGTCGCCGTGGTCTTCGTCCTGGGATGGGTCGTGATGACGATCGCGATGATGCTCCCGACCAGCCTGCCGCTGGTGGCGCTGTTCCACTCGATGACCCGGACCCGCCCGAACCACCGTGCGCTGGTGGCGCTCCTGATCACGGGATACGTCGGCGTGTGGACCGTGTTCGGCGTCGCGATCCATCAGGGGGACTGGTTCGTGCACCGGGGGGTCCATCGCCTCCCGTGGCTGCTCGCGAGCCCGTGGCTCATCGGCGCCGCGATCTTCGCGGGCGCGGGCCTGTACCAGTTCAGCCGGCTGAAGTACCGTTGCCTCGAGCAGTGCCGCTCGCCGTTCAGCTTCATCGCCGGGCACTGGCGGGGCGGCAACGAGCGGTGGCAGGCGTTCAAGCTGGGGGCCCACCACGGCCTGTTCTGCCTGGGGTGCTGCTGGTCGCTCATGCTCCTGATGTTCGCGATCGGGGTCGGGAGCCTGGGATGGATGCTCGCGCTGGGGGCGGTCATGGCGATCGAGAAGAACGCGTCGTGGGGCCGAAGCCTCACGAAGCCTCTGGGGGCCACCCTGCTGCTGTCGGCGCTCGCGATCGCCGCGACGGGGGCGAGCCTCGGATGAGCAACGGAGTGGTCGCGACGGCCGGCGAGGCGGTGGCCCGCGTCGACCCGAGGCATGCGCTGATGGACGCGGCGGAGCGGCTCCTGGTCGAGCTGGGATACGCGGGCGTCACCACCCGGAACCTCGCCAAGGAGGCCGGGGTGAACCACGGCCTCGTCCACTACTACTTCGGCTCGATGGAGAACCTGTTCGCGGTGACCCTGGAGCGGTTCACCGAGCGGCTGATCGAGCGGCAGCGGGCCATGTACCAGGCGGACATGCCGTTCATCGAGAAATGGCGGACCGCGATGCGCTACCTGGACGAGGACCTGGCGTCCGGCTACCAGAAGGTGTGGTTGGAGCTGCAGGCCATGGCGTGGAACCGCCCGGATCTCCGAGGCCGGGTGGCCCAGGTCAACGCCGAGTGGCGAAAGGTGTTGACCGAGGCCTTCTCCGGGGCCATGCGGGAGTACGGCGTCGACGCGGGCGACTTCGGTGTGGACGCCATGGTCTCGCTGGTCATGACCTTCAACGAGGGGATCATCCTGGAGCGGCACTGCGGGATCTTCGACGGGCAGGCGCAGCTCCTGGGCGCCATCGACGCCCGGCTGGAGTCGCTGGCGCAGGAGGGTGACGCATGAGGGCGCGGTATCCGGACACGGACGGGTACGCCCTCCGCGACGGCGTGAAGGTGTTCTACGAGGTGTTCGGCGAGGGGGAGACGACCGTCCTGCTCCTCCCGACCTGGTCGATCGTCCACTCGCGACACTGGAAGATGCAGGTGCCGTACCTGGCGCGGCACTACCGGGTGGTGACCTTCGACGGGCGGGGGAACGGGCGCTCGGACCGGCCGACGGGGGCGGCGGCGTACTCGGTCGACGAGTTCGTGGCAGACGCCCTCGCGGTGATGGATGCCACCGACACCGCCCGGGCCGTGATCGTCGGGTTCTCCCTGGGAGGCCAGCGAGTCCTCCAGCTGGCGGCGCTCCACCCCGAGCGGGTGACCGCCGCGGCCTTCATCGCGCCCGCCGTCCCCATCGGCGAGATCCTGCCCGAGCGCGAGGTCGTCGCGCGCTTCGACGAGGAGCTCGGCACCGACGAGGGCTGGGCCAGGTACAACAAGCATTCCTGGCTTCGGGACTACCCGGGGTTCGTGGAGTTCTTCATGTCCCGGATGTTCACGGAACCCCACTCCACGAAGCCCCTCGAGGACACGGTCGGGTGGGGGCTCGAGACGACCGGCGAGACGCTCATCCTGACGGTCGAGGCCCCGAGCCTGGACGAGGAGCAGGCCAGGCGGATGGCCGCCCAGGTCCGCTGCCCATCTCTCGTCATCCACAGCAAGCACGACCTCATCCAGTCGTTCACGAGGGGCGACGAGCTGGCGAAGGCGCTGGGGGAGCGCGCCACGCTGGTGACGCTGTACGGGTCCGGCCACGCGCCCCACGTCCGTGACCCGGTGAAGGTGAACCTGCTCCTTCGGGAATTCATCGATCGGGTCCACCCGCCCGGGGAGCGGCGGCGATGGGTCCGGGGCAGGACCCGGCGCAAGCGGGCGCTGTTCATCTCCTCGCCGATCGGGCTGGGGCACGCCCGCCGGGACGTGGCCATCGCGGACGAGCTGCGGACGATCCACCCCGACCTGGAGATCGACTGGCTGGCCCAGCACCCCGTGACTGAGGTGCTGAAGGACCGCGGCGAGCGGGTGCACCCCGCGAGCGCCGTGCTCGCCGGCGAGTCCCAGCACATCGAGAGCGAGTCGGCCGAGCACGACCTGCACTGCTTCCAGGCCTGGCGGCGGATGGACGAGATCCTGCTCGCGAACTTCATGGTGTTCCACGACCTCGTCCGGGAGGGCGGCTACGACCTGTGGGTCGGGGACGAGGCCTGGGAGCTCGACTACTACCTCCACGAGAACCCGGAACAGAAGCGCGCGGCGTACGTGTGGCTCACCGACTTCGTGGGATGGCTCCCGATGCCCGACGGCGGCGAGCACGAGGCGTACCTCACGGCGGACTACAACGCGGAGATGATCGGGCACATCGCGCGGTTCCCCCGCGTCCGCGACCGGGCCATCTTCGTGGGGGCCCCGGGCGACATCGTGCCGGACCGCTTCGGGCCGGACCTGCCCCTCATCCGGGAGTGGACCGAGGAGCACTACGACTTCTCGGGGGACTACATCACCGGCTTCGACCCCGCGGAGCTCGCCGACCGGGCAGGGATCCGCTACGAGCTCGGGTACCGGCCCGACGAGAAGGTCTGCATCGTCACGGTGGGGGGCTCGGGTGTCGGCGGCCCCCTCCTGCGCCGGGCGATCGGGTCGTTTCCGGAGGCGAAGGCCCTCGTCCCGGACCTCCGCATGGTCGTGGTCGCGGGGCCGCGCATCGACCCGGAGTCCCTGCCGCGGCACGAGGGCCTGGAGGTCCGGGCCTACGTGCACGACCTGTACCGGCACCTCGCCGCGTGCGACGTCGCCGTGGTCCAGGGTGGGCTCACGACAACGATGGAGCTCACCGCGAACGGCCGGCCGTTCCTGTACTTCCCCCTCCGCCACCACTTCGAGCAGAACTTCCACGTCCGGCACCGGTTGGAGCGGTACGGCGCCGGCCGGTGCATGGACTACGACGCGAGCACGCCCGACGTCATCGCGGCCGGCATCGCCGAGGAGATCGGACGCGACGTGGAGTTCCGTCCGGTCGATCCCGGTGCCGCGTCCCGCGCCGCCGCCCGCATCGCCGAGCTGATCTGACGCGGGGGTGAAACAGCCCCCGGTTCCCGCGATGATCGGTCCATGAGAGTCGTGCTCCAGCGCGTGTCGGCGGCCGCCGTGCATGTCCACGGCCGGACGGTGGCGGAGATCGGCCGGGGGTTCCTGGTGCTGGTCGGCGTGGGGACGGACGACCCGCCGGGGGAGGAGCGCCGGCTGGCGGAGAAGGTCTTCCACCTCCGGGTGTTCGCGGACGACGAGGGGAAGATGAACCGGTCCCTGACGGAGGCCGGTGGGGCCGTCCTCGTCGTTCCCCAGTTCACCCTGTACGGCGACGTGCGCAGGGGGCGCCGCCCGTCGTGGGTCGGCGCCGCCCGACCCGAGGTCGCGGAGGAACGCGTGGAGGCGTTCGCGAGGGAGCTCGAGCGACTGGGCGCGCGGGTCGACCGGGGCGCGTTCCGGGAGCACATGGAGGTGGAGCTGACGAACGACGGGCCGGTCACGATCGTGATCGACGCCGCCGACTTCTAGCTCCGCGGCAGCTGGAAGCGGGTGGGAGTTTCGCATGCGCGAAACGTTGACTTGAGCTGCGACATCATCCCTGCATGTCTGCGCCCACCCAGCTGGCCATGGCCGACCCGGATGGCCACCTCCACGACGTCGAGCTGACGCTGTGCGCGGGTTGCGGGTGTGTGCAATACCAGGCCCAGGACCTGTCGGGCCGGGTTTGGGATGCGGGCCAGGACCGCTCACGGGGCTGTGGCGACCGCGCATGCTCGTGCCACACGTCGCCTCGATACGGCGAACGCCGCCATCCCGCGGCCGGCGACGACCTCCCGTAGCCCTGTCGGACGGCCGGAACGCGTGCCATCGCTAGACTGGCACGCCATGTACCTCGACGTCTTCGACGACAACGACTTCGGGACGAACTGCTGGCTGGTCTCGGGAGACGGCTCGGACGACGCGGTCGTCGTCGATCCCGGGTTCTCGCCGGAGCGGGTCCACGCGATGCTGCGGGAGGCCGGGAAGCGGCCCCTCGCCGTGCTCGCCACCCACGGGCACTTCGACCACGTCGGCTCGGCGGGGGAGTTCTGCGGCGACGACCTGCCGCTGTACATCCACGAGGCCGACCGGCTGGCGCTGACGGATCCGCGGGCCTGGGGCTCCGGGTTCCCGGTGCCGCCGGTCCCGGTGAAGGACGTGCGGACCGTCGTCGAGGGCGACCGTCTGGACTTCGCCGGGTTCTCCATCGAGGTCCTGCACACGCCGGGCCACACGCCCGGGAGCGTGTGCTTCGCCACGGACGGGTGGCTGTTCTCGGGTGACCTGGTGTTCCGCGGCTCGATCGGGCGCTCCGACTTCCCGAACTCGAGTCCGGAGGACATGGAGAAGTCGCTCCGCCGGTTCCTGACGCTGCCGGACCCGCTGCCCGTGTACCCGGGCCACGGTCCGGGCACGACGGTCGGCGCCGAGCGCCGGACGAACCCGTTCCTCGTGGAGGTGTAGTGGAGCTGTCGCCGCCGCGCGGCACGGAGGACCTGCTCCCGCCCGCGTCCGGCGTGATGCGGGCGCTGTACGAGCGCGCCCACCTGACGGCGGAGCTGTACGGGTACCGCTACGTGGAGACGCCCGCGTTCGAGGACACGGAGCTGTTCGCCCGGACGTCCGGGCAGACCAGCGACGTGGTGAGCAAGGAGATGTACACGTTCCTCGACCGCAGCGATCGGTCGCTAACGCTGCGCCCGGAGGGGACGGCGCCAGTCGTGCGCGCCTACCTGGCCCACGCGAACGAGCTGGGCTCCCCGTTCAAGGGCTACTACGTGAACCACTCGTGGCGGTACAACCGGCCCCAGAAGGGCCGCCTGCGCGAGTTCCGCATCTTCGGCGCCGAGGTGCTCGGCGTGGCCGACCCGGGCGCGGACGTCGAGGTGATCTCGCTGGCGGCGCGGTTCATCGGGGACCTCGGCATCGCCCAGGTCGACCTCGAGGTGAACTCGATCGGCGACGAGGTGTGCCGGCCGGCCTACCGGCAGGCGCTGCTCGAATACCTGGAGGCCCAGGCGCCCCGGCTCCGCGACGAGCACCGGGAGCGGTTCCGGGAGAACCCGCTGCGCGTTCTGGACTGCAAGGACGAGGCCTGCCGCGAGGTGGCCCAGGATGCGCCCCGCATCACCGACCACCTGTGCGCCCCCTGCAAGGAGCACTTCGACGCCGTCCTGGCCGGGCTGGCGGAGGAGGGCATCGAGGCCCGGGTCGAGACCCTGCTGGTCCGCGGGCTGGACTACTACACGCGCACCGCGTTCGAGTTCGTCCACCGGCAGCTGTCGCGCAGCCAGTCGACGGTGTGCGGGGGCGGGCGGTACGACGGGCTGGCGGAGGTCCTCGGCGGGCCGGCAACCCCCGCCGTGGGGTTCGGGCTCGGTCTGGACCGCGCCGTGCTGGCCCTCGAGGCCGAGGGCCTCCAGGTCGAAGCGCCCGGCGGGGTGACGGCCTTCGTGGTCGCGTTCGGTACGGGTGCCGCGGAGAAGGGACGCGCCCTGCTGAGCCAGCTCCGGGCGGCGGGCGTGGCCGGCGAGTCGGCCTTCGGGGAACGCCCGCTGAAGGCCCAGCTGCGGATGGCGGACCGGACCGGGGCGCGGTTCGCGGTGATCATCGGCGAGCGGGAGGCCGCGGCCGGCGAGGCCACGGTGCGGCGTCTGGACGACGGCAACCAGCAGACCGTGCCGCTCACCGACGTCCCGACCTGGCTCCAGGGCGCCACGTGAGCGGCTTCGCCACCGCCCTCCGCACGCACGCGTGCGGGGAGCTGCGACCGTTGCAGATCGGGGAAACCGTGACGCTGTGCGGATGGGTCGCGCACCGGCGGGACCACGGCGGCGTGGCCTTCGTCGACCTCCGGGACCGGGAGGGCGTCGTGCAGGTCGTGTTCCACCCGGAACGGTTGGAACCGGGACACCTGCGGGGCGAGTCGGTCATCCGCGTGACCGGCACGGTCGAGCCCCGCAAGGAGGGAACGGTGAACCCGAACCTCCCGACCGGGGAGGTCGAGGTGAACGTCGATGCCGTCGAGGTCCTGAGCGAGGCCGAGCCGCCGCCGTTCCCGATCGAGGATCGCATCGAGGCCGAGGAGACCACCCGCCTGCGGTACCGCTACCTCGACATCCGCCGGCCGGAGATGGCGCACGCCCTGCGGCTGCGCTCCCGGGTGTTCGCCGAGATCCACCGGTACTTCGACGAGCGCGCGTTCGTCGAGGTGGAGACCCCCATGCTCACGCGCTCGACGCCGGAAGGGGCGCGGGACTTCCTGGTGCCGGCGCGCCTGCAGCCGGGAACGTTCTACGCGCTGCCCCAGTCGCCCCAGCTGTTCAAGCAGATCCTGATGGTCGCCGGCATGGACCGCTATTACCAGATCGTCCGGTGCTTCCGGGACGAGGCCCTGCGGGCCGACCGCCAGCCCGAGTTCACCCAGCTCGACGTCGAGATGTCGTTCGTCACCGAGGAGGACGTCATCGCGCTGATCGAGCCGATGCTGGCCGGCCTGGTCCGGGAGATCCACGGCGTAGAGGTGCCGACGCCGTTCCCCCGGCTGCCGTACGCCGAGGCCATGGAGCGCTACGGCAGCGACAAACCGGATCTCCGCTACGGCATGGAGCTGGTCGACCTGGGCGAGGCGTTCGGCTCGACGGGGTTCAATGCGTTCGCCAAGGTGCTCGGCGAGGGCGGCCGGGTCAAGGGCGTCCGGATCGAAGGCGGCGCGTCGTTCAGCCGGCGGGAGCTCGACGACCTGATCACCGACGCGAAGGGCCGCGGCGCGGCGGGCCTGGTATGGATGGCGTTCGACCCGTCCGAGATCCGCTCGCCGGTGGCGAAGTTCCTGACCGAGGACGAGCTCGATGCGGTGCGCGCCGCCACGGACGCCCGGGAGGGTGACCTGGTGGCGATCGTCGCCGACCGCGCCGACCGCGTGGCGGTCGCGCTCGACGGCCTCCGCCGGCAGATGGCGGTCAAGCTCGACCTGATCCCGGACAACACGTGGGCCTTCCTGTGGATCACGGAACCGCCGGTGTTCGAGTGGAGCGAGGAGGAGGAGCGGTGGGTGAGCGTCCACCACCCGTTCACGTCGCCGGTCACCGACGATCTGTCACCGGAGACCGCGAGGGGCCGAGCCTACGACGTCGTCCTGAACGGGCTCGAGCTGGGCGGCGGGTCCATCCGGATCCACCGGCCGGACCTGCAACGCAGGGTGTTGGACGCGCTCGGGCTGACGCCGGCTGAGGCCGAGGAGAAGTTCGGCTTCCTCCTGCGGGCTTTCCGCTACGGCGTCCCGCCGCACGGCGGCATCGCGCTGGGGCTGGACCGCCTGGTGATGCTCCTGGCCGGCCGCGACAACATCCGCGAGGTCATCGCGTTCCCCAAGACGCAGTCGGGCCAGGACCCCCTCACCGGCGCGCCGGGCGAGGTCTCGGTCGAGCAGCTCCGGGAGCTCGGCCTCCGGCTGGCGACGCCGCCCCGAGCCTAGTTGTCAATGAGCCCTGGTCCCGGAACGTCTGGGCCGAAGGACCTATGGACCAAAGTCCCACGCGGACGAGAATGCCGGTGGTACGGAGCGCCACCCGGACCGCGGATCCCGAAGAACCAGCATCCGTGATCGGGAGCCCGGCTCCGGCGGCAGTGCCGGAACCTGTCGAGACCAGGGGCCGCTCGGCCGCCGGGAGGGCACCCACCGTCGTGAGACCAGGGTTCTCACGGGGCGCGGGACCGGGTGGCGCTCCGTCGTTCGTCTGTACATCAGCACGTCGTTTGACACCGCCTCCGCGGGGGGGTGTAGGTTCGTCGCGCGGAGCATCGCTCGTACCGCGGATTCGATGAGCCAGTAGTTCGGATCCGGGAGCCTCGGCTCCGGGCGTGGTGTCGAGCCCCCTCGTCGGGGTTCACTGAAGCGCCCGGGAGGGCACCCACCTACGTGAGAGCACGGTTCACGAGGAAGCGGGACGGGAGGTGCTCCGCGGCTCTCCGCCGCGCGCCGGTCAGCGGGGGTGCCCCGGCCCCGCTCCCAGCGACGAGCGGTCCCCGATCCACTGCGCCGGGGGCGCCACGAGCATGACGGCCAGGGCGTCGAGCCGCCCGCCGTACCCCGCCCGCAGCTCGTTGAACCGCTCCCACGACTCGTCGGGAGGCAGCAGCGGGATGCCGAGGTCCTTGAAGTCGCGGAGCACCTCGTCGAACTCGTCCCGCTCGATCATCGGCTGCCGTTCCTCGATGCGGAAGAAATAGAAGAGGTCCTCGACGGCGTGGTTCCCGGTCGCGTAGAGGTTCTGCGCGGCGGCCATCGGCTCCTTGTCCATCACCGACAGGATCAGCGTGGCCGCGTCGAGCACCGCGCCGAGGGACGTGACCCACGACGTGTTGTCGTGCGGTGACCGGAAGAACGCCAGCATCGGGTACGACAGGTGCGTCTCGAGGATGTCCGCGGACCACCGCTCCCATTCCCGGAACAGGTCGCCGAGGTTCTGCTTGTCGTGGGCTGCCGCCGCGCGGCGCAGGAGCTCGTGGCCGGAGGGCGGCGACCCCGCCCGGGCGTCGAGCAGCAGGATGCCGACCTCCCGGCGGTTGAACGCCGCGTACAGCACGGGCAGGTACGCGATGACGACGGCCACCAGGCCCAGGCCGGTCGCGCCCTCCGCCACGACCACCGCCCGGGTGAGGCCGGTGGCCACCACGTCCCCGAAGCCGATCGTGAACAGCGAGCTCCCGCTGAAGTACAGCGAGGTGGTGAACTTCCCGTCTCCCACTCCGCCGATCCCGTGGACGAACGCCGGGCTCCACAGGACGAGCGCGTAGCCCACCAGGGTCAGGAGGGCCCACGTGGCGAGCAGCAGGAAGAAGAAGCCGGGCGCGGCGACGGACAGGAACTTCTCCCGGCTGGTCGTCGTGTGGAACCGGACCCCGAGCCACCGCCACGGGCGCCAGAACGCCCGGAACAGGATCCGCGTCAGGCGGAACCGCCGGTTCGACGACCGCGGCACGACCAGCGTCGAGAAGATGTCGAGCAGGGTCACCGCGATCACCAGGATCCCGGCGGGGAGTGCCAGCCACCGCATCCGCTACCGCTCCGGCTCGGCCGCGGCCCCGGCGGACGCGGGCTGGGACTCCGGCGCGTTCCCGGCCGACACCACCGTCGCCGGCAGGAACACCCGGAACGACGCACCGCCGCCCGGACGATCCTCGACCCAGGCCCGGCCGCCGTGCAGCTCGGCGAACCGCTCCACCAGCGCGAGACCGAGGCCCACGCCTGGGACCAGCTCGGTGCCCGGCCCCCGGCGGAACGGCTGGAACAACGCGTCCTTGAGGTCGTCCGGGATCCCCGGACCCTCATCGTCCACGCGCAGCGCCAGCCCGTCCCGCTCGGCCGCGGCGTGGACCAGGATCGTCCCATCGGCCGCGTGCTTCACCGCGTTCGAGACGAGGTTCTCGACGATGCGCTCGGTCTTCGCCGGATCCACGTCGGCCAGGAGCGGGTCGCCCTCGACGACCACCTCGATCGTCTGGTGCTCGCGAAGCCCCGCCTCGGCGATCGGCCGCTCGATGAGCTGGCGGACGTCCGCGGGCCGGCGCTCCGGCGAGACGGTCCCGCGCTGCAGGCGGTCGATGTCCAGGAGGTCGGAGAGCATGCGGTCGAGCCGCCTCGCGCTGGCGGAGATCCGCCGCAGGAGGTCGGCTCGCTCCTCCTCCGAGCCCTCGCCCTGCTCCAGCGTCCTGGCCGACCCCAGGATCGCCGTCAGCGGGGACCGGAGGTCGTGGGAGACCGCCTCCAGGAACGTGTCCCGGATGCGATCGCCGGACCGGGTCCGCTCGGCCACCTCCATCTGCCGCTGGTACGCCTCGGCGTACTGCCGCGTGGAGTGGAAGGCCTGCTTGTAGTCCTCCTGGCTCCGCTGCAGGCGGGCCTCGGTGCGACCCAGCCGGGTGAGCCCCCAGGCGAGGGTCTCGCCGACCAGCACGCAGATCGGGATGGTGATGGCGGCCGTGCTGACGCCGAACCCCACGTCGCCCGGCAGGAACAGGATCGGCACGATGTACGCCACGAGGGCCACGGGCGAGACCGCGGCGGAGGTCCACCGGGGGAACGCCAGCCCGATCCACATGAACACGACCACGTAGAACACGCCGTACACGTAGGGCGGGGTCGATCCCGCGAAGTAGTTCCCCAGTGCGATCAGCAGCAGGGCCGGCGCGATCAGCGCCAGCTGCCAGACCTGCGAGTGCCGTTCCCACTCGACCCGCCACGTCACGTAGCCGAGCCCCAGGGCACAGACGCTGACGACGAGCTCGCCGGCCCGGTTCAGGTCCGCAGGGCCCGGCAGCGGCACGTTGGCGAGCAGCAGGAGCCCGGATACGAGGAACAGGAACGCCGCGAGGCGGCCGGTCAGCCGGGCGCGGGCCCGTTCGTCGGAGGTCAGAAGGGAGCCGAGCATCGCGCCATTATCCCTTGCCCGTCACGGCGCCCGCCCGGCCGGTCTCCGCGCCCGCCGCGGTAGCCTCTTCCCACCATGGCCCCCTCCTCCCGCGACGCGCCGCTGGCCGCCCGGATGCGACCCCGTTCCTTCGAGGAGCTCGTGGGGCAGCGGCACCTGTTCGGTCCGGGGCGGGCCCTCACCGCGCTGCTCGACGGTGGGCACCTCCCGTCGATGGTGCTGTGGGGCCCCGCCGGGACCGGCAAGACCACCCTGGCCTACCTGCTGGCCGACCGGGCCGGCGCCGAGATGGTCCAGCTGTCGGCGGTGTCGTCCGGCGTGGCGGATGCCCGGAAGGTCATGGACCGGGCCAAGGCCGGACCCGGGCTGCTCAAGACGGTCCTGTTCGTCGACGAGGTCCACCGGTGGAGCAAGGCCCAGCAGGACGTCCTGCTCCCGGCCGTCGAGGCCGGCACGGTGACGCTCATCGGCGCCACCACCGAGAACCCGTATTTCTCGCTGGTCACGCCGCTGCTGTCGCGGTGCCTGCTGCTGCGGCTGGAGCCGCTGGAGGCGGACGACCTCCGCGACGTGATGCGCCGGGCTCTCGAGGACGACGAGCGCGGCCTGGGCGACCTCGGGGTCGCGGTGGAGCAGGACGCGATCGACCACCTGGTCGAGGTGGCCGGCGGCGACGCCCGGGTCGCGCTGACCGGGCTGGAGGCGGCGGTGCTGGCCGCGCACTCCGCCGGGGAGGCCACCGTCAGCCGGGACCGCGCCGCCGACGCCGTGCAGAAGAAGGCCATCGTCTACGACCGCCAGGGCGACGCCCACTACGACGTCATCTCGGCGTTCATCAAGTCGATCCGGGGCTCCGACCCCGACGCCGCGCTGTTCTGGCTGGCCCGCATGCTCGAGGCCGGCGAGGACGCCCGGTACATCGCCCGGCGGATGGTCGTGCACGCCAGCGAGGACATCGGCCTGGCCGACCCCCGGGCGCTGCTGGTCGCCACCGCCGCGGCCCACGCCGTCGAGTACGTGGGCCTGCCCGAGGCCCAGCTGAACCTGGCCGAGGCGGCCATCTACCTGGCCCGGGCGCCGAAGTCGAACAGCGTGATCGCCGCGCTGGGCCGGGCGATCGAGGACGCGAGGTCGAGCGACCCGGTGCCGCTGCACCTCCGCGACACCAGCTACCGGGGCGCCAAGCGCCTCGGCCACGGCAAGGGCTACAAGTACCCCCACGACTATCCCGAGCACCGCGTCGAGCAGGAGTACCGCCCGGCGCGGTTCTCCGGCAGGCGCTACTACGAACCCTCGGACCAGGGCGAGGAGACGAGGGACGACGGGCCTCCGGGGCGCGGCAACCAGAGCGAGTAGGAACCGCTCGCCGGGTCACCGGTATGATGCGCCGACGTCCGACCACGGGGGTTCCGCGTGCTTGCACTGACCGGCGGCGACATCGCGCTCATCATCCTGGCCGCGTTCTGGGGCGTGCTCGTCTGCTTCCTGGCGATCGTCCTGCTCACCACGTTCCGGGTCATGGAGAGCACGAAGACGCTGATCGACGGGATCCGTGAGGAGACCGTTCCGCTGCTCCACGAGGTGACGACGACCGTCACCGGCGTGAACAAGGAGCTCGATCGGGTCGACACGATCATGGTCTCCGCGGGGAAGATCACCGGGTCCGTCTCCCGGCTCACCGAGGTCGTCGAGCGCACCGTGAGCAACCCGCTGATCAAGTTCGCCGCGTTCACCGCCGGCGCCCAGGCCGCGATCAAGCGGATGCGGGGGCCCAAGAAGTGAGAAGGGTCTTCTGGGTGGCCCTCGGCCTGGGAGCCGGGGCCACCGCGGCGGTGCTCATGGCGCGCTGGATGCGCCGCCAGAGCGAGAGGATGGCCCCGGCCAACATCGGCCGCCAGGTGTCGCAGGGCGCCTCCGACCTCGCCACCCTGGTCCGCACCGCGCTCGCCGAAGGCCGCCAGGCCGCCACCGCCCGCGAAGCCGAGATCCGCCGAGAGCTGAACGGGTCGTAACGCCGGTCGGGCCGCTGCCTGTGTCGTACAATTGTCCGGTACGGCGATCTGTACGGGAGACTGGATGGCTGCGAAGACAGACCGGATCGAGGCGAGGCTGTCGCCGCGTCAGCGTGACCGGATCGACAAGGCCGCGGCATTCGAAGGGCAGTCGCTGTCATCCTTCGTCGTCGCGGCTGCGGAGGAAAAGGCCGAGCAGGTGATCGCGGCCCGGACGACGACGTTTGTCCCTTCCGAGTACTTCGACCTGCTCCTGTCGGCGATCGACGAGGCGGACCGAGCGCCGCAGCTCGAACGAGCGGCGAAGCGCGCCCGCCGGAGTCGCCGCATCAGTTGACGCACCGCGTCGAGCCGCTTCGCGACGATCACGACCTCCAGGCCTTCGACTGCGGGAACGACGAGCTCAGCGAGTGGCTCATACGATTCGCCCGCCACGCGACCGGTCAGGGCATGCGGACGTACGTGCTCGTCGACGAGCGGACCCGCAAGGTGGTCGGATACTTCGCGATCGCCCCGCACTTCGTCGAGCGGGAGCAGATGCCAAGGGGGATCGGTCGCGGTGCCCCGAAGCAGATCCCCGCGGTCCTGCTCGCGAAACTCGCGCTCGATCGCGACGTTCAAGGCCGCGGACTCGGAAGCGAGCTGCTCGTTCGGGCCCTCGAGAGGATCGTCGAGGTGGCCAGAGCTGTCGGCGGCAAGCTGGTCGTGGTCGATGCCATCGATGAAGCGGCCGCGCGTTTCTACGAGCACCACGATTTCGACGCGATCGAGGGCAACCCCTCCCGGCTCGTGAAGAAGCTCAGCACGGTCGCCGCCGCCCTCGGTCTGCCCTGGCCATAGACGGGGGCCAAGCGAGGAGACCAACACCCGCTTCGACGGCCGGGGCCGTGTCCGCCGCGCGGGCTCGACGGCACACGGTCCGGTCCCACGGGTTGCACTGGTTGCAGGGAGGGGCGCTGGGTGGTCGGGAGGGGCCCACGGAGCAACTTGTACGAACGCCGACACCGCGCGGCACGGACGCAACATTGCAAGTTGCGGGAGGGGCCCGTGCCACCCAGACAGCCCGACCGTCTCCGCGCAACCAAGAAGGCTCGCGGCACACGCGCACCCGAAACGGATCGCGGCACACGCGGAACCATCGGTCTGGCCTGGCGTCGCAGCTTCCTTTGGCCGCAGGTCGCCGGCTGCCGGGACGCGTCCCCGTCCGCGCGACTGGGCGGCCGGAATCGGTCACATCCGGACAGCCGCTCCCGGTTACGCCGGGTCGGGGAGGTCGGCGGGGTACGTGATGTCGATCTCGGTGATCGCTTTCGAGAAGTCGCGCTCGTTGTTGGTGAGGAAGCGGTCTGCGCCCGAGCCGACTCCCGTCGCGAGGTGCACCGCGTCGACAGCCTTCAGCCCGTACTTTGCTCCCAGAGCGACGGCAAGTCCGGCGATCGCCTGGTCGACCGGAAGGAGCTCCAGCCTGCTCAACAGCGCAGCGAGTGCCGACACCTGATCGTCCGCTTCCTCCCGGATTGGCTTGCTCAAGAGCTCGGGAAGGAGCAGCAGCGATCCGATGCCGGCGGGGGCTTCGCGCTCGCTCACGGGTTCGTCCGGGAGGACGGCACGAACGCGACGGCCGAGCTCGTGCCCGGGCACCGCCGCGTAAATCAATACGTCCGCGTCGAACGAATCCATTCGGCTCAGCGGCCCTCGCGACCCGCTCGAATCTCGGCGATCAGCTCCTCGGCGCGAGCGTCCGTGAGCGAACCCGCGGTGAGCCTTCTTCCACGTGCCTCGGCGATCCGGTTGCGGACCGATGCTGCGATCTCCAGGGCTCGGTCCGCCCTGCGAGCCCTGAGCGTGTCGGGCCGGACGAGAACGGCGACCGCGCGCCCGTGGCGGGTGATGGTCACTTCTTCCCCCGCCTCCACGCGGTCCAGCAGCTCCGGAAGAGCCGCCCTTGCTTCACTCGCGGTCTTCGTGGACATGGGCGTAAGTGTACGTCACTGTACAGTGCCGTACAACGACGGGGGGGGGAAGCCTCGTCGACGAGGATCGATGCCGATGGGGCGGCCGAGACGGACTGCGACTCGTTCGTGCAAGCCCTTGGCGCGCGAGGAGGCTCGGGCGCTCGGTGATCCATGGGCGCGAACGTAGACTTCCGAATGTGGAGGCCAACAAGATCCGGGAGACGTTCCTGCGGTTCTTCGAGGAGCGGGGGCACCGGCGGGTGCCGAGCTCGTCGTTGATTCCGCCTCCGGAGTCCGGGCTGATGCTGACGAATGCGGGCATGAACCAGTTCATCCCGTACTTCCTGGGGCAGGCGCAGCCGCCGTTCCGCCGCGCGGTCAGCTCGCAGAAGTGCTTCCGGGCCAACGACATCGAGAACGTGGGGCACACCGCCCGGCACATGACGTTCTTCGAGATGCTCGGGAACTTCTCCTTCGGCGACTACTTCAAGCGCGAGGCCGTGGCGTGGGCGCACGAGTTGGTCACGGAGGGCTACGGGATCGACCCCGACCGCCTGTGGGTGACGGTCTACGAGAGCGACGTCGAGGCCACCGAGGCGTGGGATGCCGTCGGCATCCCGAGGTCCCGGATCGTGCCGCGGGGCAAGTTCGACAAGGATGGTGAACCGGCGAACTTCTGGTGGACGCACACCGCGGGGCCGGCCGGACCCTGCTCGGAGATCTTCGTCGATCGCGGGGCCGCATACGGTCCGGAGGGCGGACCCGACGTCGACGAGGAGCGGTTCATGGAGATCTGGAACCTGGTCTTCATTCAGGATGAGGTGGATTCCGGCTCGAACGTCGTCCGGGAGCTGCCCGCGAAGAACATCGATACCGGATCCGGCCTGGAGCGCGTGGCGATCGTGCTGCAGGACGTCGACAACGCGTTCGAGACGGACGTGTTCCGCCCGCTGCTCGAGGTGGCCGAGTCGCTCTCCGGCAAGCGCCACGGCCAGGACGAGCGCACGGACGTCTCGCTGAAGATCGTCGCGGAGCACGCCCGGGCGACGGCCTTCCTGATCGCCGACGGGGTGAAGCCGTCGAACGAGGGCCGGGGGTACATCCTGCGGCGCATGCTCCGGCGGGTGGTCAGCCACGCCCGCCGGCTGGGGATCGAGGGCGGCGTGCTGCATCCGCTGATCGCCGTCGTCGTCGAGCAGATGGGTGGGGCCTATCCCGAGCTGGTCGAGAACCGGGCGTACGTCGAGAGCGTCGCGGAGTCCGAGGAGGAACGGTTCGGCGGAACCCTCCGCCAGGGCATGACCCTGTTCGAGGAGGCGCTGTCGCATGTCGAGGGTCCGGCACAATTCTCCGGCGACGTCGCGTTCCGGCTGCACGATACGCACGGGTTCCCGCTGGAGCTGACCGTCGAGCTGGCCCAGGAACATGGCCTGGACGTCGACGTCGACCGGTTCCAGGAGCTGCTCGAGGACCAGCGCAGGAGGGCCAAGGGGGCCGTCAAGCGCACCGAGATGACCGGCGACACGGTCTCCGAGGCGGCCGGGAGGGTCGGCGGAACCGAGTTCGTCGGGTACCAGCGGCTGGACGCCGACACCACGATCGGCCCCGTGCTCGACCCGGAGGGCCCGCTGGAGACGGCCACCGAGGGGGCCGAGGTCCGGGTGCTGCTGCCGGTGACGCCGTTCTACGCGGAGGGCGGCGGCCAGATCGGCGACACCGGGACCATCCGCACGGCGAGCGGCCTGATCCGCGTGACCGACACCCAACCGGGGCCCGGCGGCACCCACGTCCACCACGGGGTCGTGGAGTCCGGCGAGATCCGCCCCGGCGACGAGGCGCACGCCGAGGTCGACCGCGATGCGCGGGAGGCCACGATGCGCTCGCACACCGCGACCCACGTCGTGCACTGGACGCTGCGGCACCTCCTCGGGGATCACGCCCGGCAGGCCGGTTCGCTGGTCGCGCCGGGGCGGTTGCGGTTCGACTTCAGCCACCACTCCGCGCTGGGGCGGGATCAGCTGGAGGAGGCCGAGTACACCGCCAACTCCCGGCTGGCCGCCGACGACGCCGTCAGGGCCTATGAGACGACCATGGACTACGCGCGGAGCCAGGGCGCGATCGGGCTGTTCGGCGAGAAGTACGGCGACATCGTGCGGGTGATCGAGATCGGCGATTACTCCCGCGAGCTGTGCGGCGGCACCCACGTGCCGCACACCGGGAGGGTCGCGGTCGTCCGGATCCTGCACGAGGCCAGCATCGGCTCGGGCATGCGCCGCATCGAGGCGCTGGTGGGGCCCGACGCGCTGCGGCACATCAACGAGGAGCGCCGGCTGCTCGATGAGGTCGTGCACGCCCTGGGCGGCGGCGCCCCGGAATCGGCCGCCGACCGCGCCAGGAAAGCCATGGAGCGCATCAAGCAGCTCGAGAGCGAGCTGGGCAGGATCCGGAAGGTCGACCGGGGCACGGTGGTCGACGCGCTGGCGGGGCAGGCCCAGCGAGTGGACGGGGTGGCGCTGGTGGTCGCCTCCGTCCCCGGCGAGGACGTGAAAGGGATCAGCGAGCTGGCCCAGACCCTCCGGGAACGCCTCGACAAGGAGGGTGGGGGAGCGGCGGTCCTGGGGATCGCGGACGGCGGGAGCGCCAAGATCGCGGCGGCGGTCACGCGGTCGCTGGCCGACCGGGGCGTCACGGCGAAGGCCCTGCTGGAACCCGCGGCGAAGGCGATCGAGGGCGGCGCCGGGGGGAAGGACATCCTCGCCACCGCGGGCGGCAGCAACGGTGGTGCCCTGGACGACGCGCTGGGGACGATTCCCGCCCGGCTGGCCGAGCTCCTGGCCGGCTCCCCGGGCTGACCCTCCCCATGACCGAGCCGCCGGCCGGCGCTGGCGCCGTCGCCGACCCGTCCGCGAAGCCCCACGGCCGCGTCCTCGGCCTCGACCTCGGCGACGTCCGCATCGGCGTGGCCATCTCCGACCCCGACCGCCGCGTCGCCGTTCCGGTGGGAACGGTCCGGACGGGGGCGCCGCAGGACCTGAAGGCCATCGCGGCCCTGGTCCGCGACCACGAGATCACCCTCGTGGTGGTCGGCCATCCGCTGTCGCTCAGCGGCCGGGTCGGCCCCAAGGCCCGGCATGTCGAAGAGCTGGCCGGCGCCCTGAGGTCGGTCCTGCACGTCCCAGTGGTGCTCCAGGACGAGCGCCTGTCCACCGTGGAGGCGGAACGGAACCTCCGCGCGGCCGGGATCCGGGGCCGGGACCGCCGCCGGGCCGTGGACCGCTCGGCCGCCACCGTGATCCTGCAGGCCTGGCTCGACGCCCACAAACCGGCCGGCTGAAGCGGTACAGAGCACGGCAAAGGCGTGCGACCTCAGCAAGGCGAGCAGGCCGCCCTTGGGCCGCACCGACTATGCTGCCGAACCGTTGAGCATCGTCTCCACACGCCGGTCCGCACCTCCCGGCCCCCGCCATGGACGTGAACGAAGCCAGCGCCATTGGGGCTTGGTCGTGTTCCTCGTCCTCGTGCTGATCGCGGGCGGCGTGTCGGCCGGCACGATCGGCTACGTGAACAGCTGCAAGGCCGGCAGCGGCCCGCACGATCCCGTCAAGGTGACGATCCCGCAGGGGGCGAGCGGCGGGGACGTCGTGAACATCCTGCACGGGGCCGGCGTGGCCAAGTGCGGCGGGCTGGTCGGCAGGTTCCTCCTCCGGCGCGATCCCCGCTCGGGGTCCATCCGGGCCGGCACGTACCACCTGACCACGAACATGACCTGGGACCAAGCACTCGACGTCATCACGGCCGCGCCGAACACGGCGCCCACGAAGAGCCTCCCGATCCCGGAGGGCTTCCGGCTGACCCAGATCGCGGCCCGGGTCCAGGGGATCTTCCGGATCCCCGCCAAGCAGTTCATGCGGGCGGCCGGCAGTGGGAAATACACGCTGCCGCCGTACCTCCCCGAGGGGAAGAAGTCGCCGGAGGGGTTCCTGTTCCCGGCGATCTACGACGTTGTGCTCAAAGGGGTCAGCGCGGACTCGATAATCCGGGAGATGCTCGACCGGTTCGACGCGGAGGCGAAGACCCTTCCCTGGGACCGGACGAAGGCGCTCGGCGTCTCCCCGTACGAGGCGGTGATCGTGGCGTCGATGATCGAGAAGGAGGCCGCGATCGACCGGGACCGGCCCCTCATCTCCGCGGTCATCTACAACCGGCTGAAGGCCGGGATGCCGCTCGGCATCGACGCCACGCTGCTGTACGACGACCCCACCCCGGGCGACGGCACGCTGACCGACTCCGACCTCCGGTCCAACAGCCCGTACAACACGAGGAAGTTCACCGGGCTGCCCCCGACTCCGATCGCCAGCCCGGGCGACAAGTCGCTCGAGGCGGCGCTCGAGCCCGCCCACGTCGACTACCTCTACTATGTGCTGTGCCCCAAGGACGGCACGGGCCGCCACCGGTTCTCGAAGAGCTACGACGCGTTCCTCCACAACAAGTCGGAATGCCTGGGGAGCTAGGCGCTCCCCGTCGGCGTCCGGAGGCCGTCCAGCGAGGCCCGCAGGCCGTCCACCCGCCCATCTCGGGAACCACGCGCGTCGTCGGCCTGATCGGCTGGCCCGTCCGGGACTCGCTCTCGCCGGTCATCCACAACGCCGCCTTCGCCGCCCTCGGCCTGGACTGGGTGTACGTGCCCTTGCCCGTCCCGCCGGATGGCATCGAACGGGCGGTCGCCGGGCTCTCCGCGCTGGGGCTGGCCGGGGCGAACGTCACCATGCCCTACAAGGAGGCCGTCGCGGGCCTGGTCGCCGACCTGTCGGAGGACGCCGGCCGCCTGCAGGCCGTGAACACCCTGGCCGTCGCCGACGACGAGGTCGTGCCCTGCGATGGGAGGAGGCGGCGGGCGTCGAGGCGGACGTCGTCGTCAACGCCACCCCGGTGGAGCTCCCGGAACACCTGCCGCTCCCTCCGCTGGGGGAGACCTCCCTGGTGGTCGACCTCCGGTACCAGCCCCCGGTCACGCGCCTGGTGGCGGCCGCCCGGGAAGCGGGCACGGCGGCCTTCGGCGGCCTCGGCCTGCTGATCCACCAGGCCGCGCTGTCCTTCGAGATCTGGACCGGCCAGCTCCCCCCCGCGGGCGTCATGTCGGCCGCCGCCCTCGCCGCACTGGCCGAGCCACTGGTCTAGCGGTCCCGCCGGGGCCGGGATCCGTGCCGGATGGCGAGATCAGGCTCTGGTGGCGACCCGGCGGACGGAGCTCAACGTTGGTGCCGTTCCTCCAGGAGCAAGTCGGTCGAGCTCACCTTCCACCGGGCCGCGGAGTAGCGCTTTCGCCGGATGGAGGAGAACGGGCGCTTCGGTCGAATGATCAGAGAAGCGCTGCTCTGCCCTACAGGAACGATCCGGGCGATGAGCCGTCCGCGATGCGTGATCTCGACCTCAGCGCCGTGTTCGACATCTCGCAGGTTGCGGAACAGGTGCCGCCTCAGCTCGGCTATCTCGATCCGCTTCATGCCCGGGGAACCTCGTGTTGAGTGACGATCAGGGTCTCACGCTTCATCACGCCTCCTCGCGTGGAGGGGGAAGGTCGGCACGCTGAAAATACCGCCATGCCAGCGTCCGATACGGGCGGACGGGTCACCGCGCCCAGCCGACGTCCCCGCCAACCCGACCTGAGGGCCTGATCGGTCTGCTTTTCTCAAGTCGGGCTCGGGGTGCTGCCGATGCTCAACTGGTCAGATGGATCCCGACTTCACTGCGCTGGCCTCCCGGGTGGCGGCCAGGGCCGAGGTGCTGGGTTGCGTCATCCTGTCCCGCGACGGCCTGGTCCTCGGTTCCTTTCCGCCCAACGGCGAAGGTGACATCACGCCCGGCCTGCTCCGGTTCGCCCAGCTCGGCGACCCGGAGCGAGGGTTCGTGCAGTTCCCCGACGAGGTCTGGGCCTACGTGACCCACGGCTCCTACGCCGCGTTCGCCGTGGCCGGGGCCGGGACGCGGCCGGGGATCCTGATCGACTACCTGGAACAGGCCCTCGAGGTGGCGGGCGAGGCCCGGATCAACCGCTCGGCAGCGAGCCAGCCGCTGCACGTCGACCTCAGCCCGAAGGTCGCCCGGATCGGCCGCGGGCTCCGAGCGACGTCCAACGTCCCTGCCGAGGAGCTCCGCACCGCGGTCGCCGCGCCGCCCACCCAGGAGGCCTCGCCCGCGCGCACCCCCGACGTCTCGGAGCCGAGGGCCCCCTTCGAGCAGCCCCACGAGCCAGTCAACGAACCGCACATCGAGGCGCCCTACGAGCCAGCCCGCGAGGCCCCCGTCGAGCCGCGAGACGAACAAGCTCGCCAGGCCCCCGGCGAGGAACCTCACGAGGCAGTGCACGAGGCTCGCTTCGAGCCGCCTCACGAGCCTCCCATCGGGGCGCAATACGAGCGGCCGGGAGAGCGGCCTGACGAGGGCCCTGTCGAAGCTCGATACGAGGCCCCGGTAGAGTGGCCGCACGAGCCCGTCGAAGCACCGACCCAGTTCTCTGCACCGGACGGGGACAGCCCGGACGAATTGGCGAAAACCCTGGCCGAAGCCGTCGCAGCCGAGCATAATGAACCCCGCGACGCGGGGGAGGAGGGGTATGTCGCCCCCTCGTCCGGCCACGACGGGCCGTTCGAGGCGGAGTTGCCGCCCGAGCTCGTCATCGGAGAACCGCTGCCCGGGACCGTCTCGGACGAGTTCCCGACGTTCGGCGAACACGAGGGGGCGAGGAGTGGGTTCGATCGTGATGTCGGGGAGTCCCAGGACGCCGGTGACGCTTCCGGCGAGGGCCACGACGCCCCGCGGGAGGGCGCCGAGGGTCCCGAGGAGATCGACCGGGTGGCCCTGGCCAGGGAGTTCGCCCAGCTGTTACAGGACGCTCCCGCGCCTGCCGAAGGTGAAGAATAACCACACGCGTCCTATGGGAACACGATCGTGAGGCAGAAGACCAAGCAGCTCGGCCAGATCCTGATCGAACAGGGTCTGATCAGTGAGGACCAGCTCCGGGAGGCGCTCCAGGTCCAGGAGCGCGTCCCGAAGTCGCTGGGGCGCATCCTCATCGACCTGCACCTCATCAAGGAGACCGACCTGGTCAGGGCGCTTGCCCACCAGATCGGCCTCGAGTTCGTCGACCTCGGCGACTATCCGATCGACCCCATGGCCACGGCCCTGATCCCGGAGAGCGTGGCCCACCGGTACCGGGCCCTGCCCATCGGGGAGCGAGACGGCCGGCTGCTGGTCGCGATGTCGGATCCGGCGAACGTCTACGCGCTCGACGACATCCGCACGATCACCGGCCGGGAGGTCGAGCCCGTGGTCGCCACCTCCACGGACGTCACCGCCGCCATCCGGAAGTACTCGGAGGTCGGTTCCGAGGTCGAGGCCCTGGCCACCGAGGCCTCAGCGCTCGCGGAGGATTCCATCGACCTGAATGTTGCCGAGGCCGCCGTCGAGGACGCCCCGGTCGTGAAGCTCGTCCACCAGCTGCTCAGCCGGGCGGTGAACGAGCGCGCCTCCGACGTCCACATCGAGCCGGCCGAGCGCGACGTCCGCATCCGGTTCCGGGTGGACGGCGTCCTGCACGAGGTCATGCGCTCGCCGAGAAACATCCTGGGGGGCCTGGTGAGCCGCCTGAAGGTCATGGCCGACATCAACATCGCCGAGCGGCGGATTCCCCAGGACGGCCGGGTCAGCCTGAAAGTCGGCCCGACCAGCGTGGACCTCCGGATCGCCACGCTGCCCACCGTCTACGGCGAGAAGGTCGTCATCCGGATCCTCAACAAGGAATCCGTGTTGCTCCGCCTCGACCAGATCGGGTTCAGCGACGAGGCCTTCAAGCGCTTCGAACAGTCGTTCCGCAAGCCCTACGGCGCCATCCTGGTGACGGGGCCGACCGGGTCGGGCAAGTCGACCACGCTGTACGCCACGCTGAACATCATCAACCTGCCGGACCGCAACATCATCACGGTCGAGGACCCGGTCGAGTATCGGCTGCCCGGCACGAACCAGATCCAGGTGCACAACCGGGCCGGGATGACCTTCGCTGCGGCCCTGCGCTCGATCCTGCGGGCCGACCCCGACGTCATCCTCATCGGCGAGATCCGGGACCACGAGACCGCCCTGATCGCGGTCGAGTCCGCGCTGACCGGCCACCTGGTGCTGTCGACGCTCCACACGAACGACGCGCCGGCGGCGATCGCCCGGCTGACGGAGATGGGCGTCGAGCCGTACCTGACTGCCTCGGCGATGGACTGCGTGGTCGCCCAGCGCCTCGCCCGGAAACTTTGCGAGCGGTGCAGGGAGCCGTACACTCCCTCGGAGGCGGAGCTGATTGAGGCGGGCTTCAAGCCCCATCAGTTCCAGGACATCCGGACGCTGTACCGGCCGGTCGGGTGCACCGCGTGCTCCAAGACCGGGTTCCTCGGCCGGACCGGCCTGTACGAGGTGATGCCCGTGACCGAGGAGATCGAGCGGCTGACCGTGGAGCGGGCGTCGAGCGACCGGGTCCGCCAGGTGGCCATGGAGCAGGGCATGATCCCGCTCCGGGTCGACGGCCTGCAGAAGGCGGCCGCCGGCATCACGTCGATCGAGGAAGTCCTGAGAGTGGTGATCTGAACAGATGACAACCGTGACCGGTCCCGTCGGCAAGGACGTCGCTCCCGACGTCCCCATCCCCGAGCTCCTCGACATCGTGATCGACCGGAGGGCGTCGGACCTGCACCTCACGGTGGGATCGCCGCCGGTGATCCGACTGCACGGCGATCTCGAGCGCCTGGACCAATACCCCGTGCTGACCCAGCAGGGGCTGCGGGCGATGATCTACGCGATCCTGCCCCAGCGCCGCCGCGAGCAGCTCGAGCAGGAGCTCGAGCTCGACATGTCCTACTCGCTCCCCGGACGGGGCCGCTTCCGGGTGAACGTGTACTTCCAGCGGGACTCCATCGGCGCGGCGTTCCGGCTGATCCCCCACGAGATCCTCTCGATCGAGTCGCTCGGGCTGCCTCCGGTGGTCGCCGAGCTGGCCCGGTATCCACGGGGCTTCATCTGCGTCACCGGCCCGACGGGATCCGGGAAGTCGACCACGCTCGCTTCGCTCGTCGACATCGTGAACACCGAGCGCAAATGCCACATCATGACCGTCGAGGATCCCATCGAGTTCCTCCACCATCACCGGACCGCGATGGTCAACCAGCGTGAGGTGGGGACCGACACCCGAGGGTTCGCCCAGGCCCTGAAGCACGTCCTGCGCCAGGACCCCGACGTGATCCTGGTGGGGGAGATGCGGGACCTCGAGACGATCCAGACCGCGATCACCGCGGCCGAGACCGGGCACCTGGTCTTCGCCACGCTCCACACGCAGGACGCGCCCCAGACCATCGACCGGATCATCGACGTGTTCCCGCCCCACCAGCAGCAGCAGGTCCGCGTGCAGCTGTCCACGACCCTGCAGGGCATCGTGACCCAGCAGCTGCTGCAAACGGCAGACGGCCTGGGCCGCTGCGTAGCGGCCGAGGTCCTCATCGCCACCTCCGCGGTCCGGAACCTCATCCGGGAGGGGAAGGTCCACCAGATCTACTCCGTGATGCAGGCCGGTGGCCGGTTCGGGATGCAGACCATGGATGCCTCGCTGGCCCAGCTGGTCCGGGCCGGCAAGATCACCCCGCGTCTCGCCGCGGATCGCTCCCACGACCCCGAGGAACTCGAGCGCCTGCTCGGGGCTGCGGGCGTCGGCACCAGCAGCAGTGGCGCCTACGTCATGGGCGGGGCCATGTCGGGAGACCGCAGTGGCTAGCACCTTCGCCTACCGCGTCCGGGACCGCCAGGGGAAGCTGGTCACCGGCAGCCTGGTCGCCGACAGCGAGCGCCTTGTCGTCAGCCGGCTCCAGGAGATGGGCTACGTGCCGATCTCCGTGCAGGAGCAGCGCGAGAGCCTGGCCCGCAGGGAGTTCTCCTTCCGGCCGGGCCACGTCGACCTCAAGGACCTGGCCGTCTTCTCCCGCCAGTTCGCCACGATGGTGAACTCGGGCCTGCCCATCCTGAGGGCCCTCGCGATCCTCGAGTCCCAGACGGAGAGCAAGCCGCTGGCCACGGCCGTGCGAGAGGTCCGCCTGGACGTCGAGCGGGGCTCGTCGCTTTCCCAGGCGCTGGTCAAGCACCCCAAGGCGTTCTCGAACCTGTATGTGGCCATGGTCCGGGCGGGCGAGACCGGCGGTGTGCTCGACTCGGTCCTGCTGAGCCTGTCCGACAACATCGAACGCGAGGTCGAGCTGCGCCAGCGGGTCAAGTCCGCGATGACCTACCCCATCGTCGTGCTGGCGATGGTGTCGCTGATCCTCGTGGCCATGCTGCTGTTCATCGTGCCGCAGTTCAAGGACATCTACACGCAGCTGCACGGCGTGCTGCCGCTGCCGACACGGATCCTGCTGTTCGTCTCTGACGTGTTTCGGAAGTGGTGGTGGGTCTGGATCCTGATCGTCATCGGGTTGATCTTCGCGTTCCGCCGGTTCAAGAAGACGCCCCAGGGTCGCGCCGCGGTCGACGCCTTCAAGCTGAAGGTCCCGGTCTTCGGCGGGCTGTTCCACAAGACCGCGCTGTCTCGGTTCTCGTCCACGCTGTCGATCCTGCTGCGCGCGGGAGTGCCGATCCTGCAGTCGCTGGACATCGTCACCGAGACCGTCAACAACCGGGTCATCGCACGGGCCGTCGCGGACGTCGAGACCAGCGTGAAGGAGGGGGAGTCGATCGCCCGGCCGCTGGGTAAGCACGCCGTGTTCCCCCCGATGGTCGTGCAGATGCTGTCGGTGGGCGAGGAGACCGGATCTGTCGACACGATGCTGGAGAAGGTCGCGCAGTTCTACGACCAGGAGGTCACGGCGACCGTCGACGCGCTGACCTCGCTGATCGAGCCGCTCATGATCGCGATCATCGGTGGGGCGGTCGGCCTCGCGGTCATCGCCCTGTACCTGCCGATGTTCAACGTCATCAACCTGATCAAGTAACTCAGATCCGATCAGGCTCGCGGACTCCGGCCGCACGTTTCGGCCTCATCCTTCAAGGAGGCGTGCGTCTCGGCTTTCCCCCAATCGGGGGCCGCTGTACGCCGGCAGGGGCCAGCCAGTGGGACCAATGACTTAGGACTAAGGGAAGGGCAATCTTTAGACACTTCTGCTGTTTAGGTCAGCCGGGGTTTTGACCGATGCTTCAGGGGACCGCGCACCGACGAGGCGCGCGGCCTGATCATCCGAGGGGAGGTGAATAAATTGATCAAGGCTTACATGGAGAAGCGTCACGAGGAGGAGGGCTTCACGCTCATCGAGCTCATGGTGGTTGTGCTGATCATCGGCATCCTCATCGCCATCGCTCTGCCGACCTTCCTGGGCGCCCGTACGCGGGCCCAGAACAAGGCGGCGCAGTCCTCCGTTCGGAACGCTCTCTCCGCAGCAAAGACCGTGTTCACGGACGCGGACTCCTGGGACACGTCAGCCAACACGGTGACCGCACTGATCGCCAGCGAGCCCGACCTCCAGTTCGCGGTCGCGGCATCCGCGGACGCGAACTCCGTCAGCGTTGCCACCAATGGCTCGGCAACGACGGGTTCCGCGATCGACGGCGTGCCGGCGGGGCAGGTGATCGGCCTCGCGACGAAGTCGGACTCGGGGAACTGCTACTTGCTGATCGACCTCGAGAACACGCCGACTCCGGCGACGGGGACCGGTGGCGTGCACTACGCCTCCCAGAAGCCATCCTCGGCGTGCACCGGCGCGGCTGCCCTGGCCCTCACCCATACCACGGGGAACGACTCTCCCGCGGAGGGCGGCTGGTAGACCGAACAGAGACACAGCGACACCTGAAGGGGCGGCCTCCGGGCCGCCCCTTCGCGTTACGGTCCGCATAGGCAGCGGAGCGACGATCGAGAGGTACACAGCCGGGCAGGTGGCGAGGTCTCCAGCGAGTCGTCCCACCCGTGCACTGGATCTCCTTGTGGGACCAAAGACCCTAGCTGTTGGTCCGCCGGAAATAGACCTTTGGCCCCGGTTGGGGGGTAGCCAAGTCGCCCTTCGGGGGACATACTATGGACCTCAACCACCGCTGTCGGGGGATACGGCCGCGGAGAGCGGCCGAGGGCATTCGTTCCGAGCGTCCTCGCCGGCCGGTCGATGTTCGGTGCCGGGAGTGAGAGGGGGGCAGGTGTTCGGTCGATTCGCGAGAGGGCTCAGTCGCCGTCTGCACGGCGAGGAGGACGGGCTGACTCTCGTCGAGACGTTGGTCGCGGTCACCGTGATGCTCTTCACCGTGCTCTCGCTCGCCTACACAGGGGTCGTTGCCTTCGCCGACATCGCGCTTGCCCGTCAGCGCCAGGACGCCACGGCCCTGGCGGACCGGACCATGGAGTTGGTCCGGGCACTCCCGTTCGACAGGATCAAGACCGGGCTGCAGAAGGCAGATCTCGACGCAACCAGTGACCCGAACATCGTCAAGCCCTGCGGCGGGGTCGCGGGGACGTTCTGCTTCCGGGGCGAGCACATCCCGAGCGGGACGGTCGGCACGCTGGCTCCGCTCGCACCCCACCAGAGCGTCCACACGGTCGGGCCCACCACCTACACGGTCTCGACGTACGTGACTTACTACCAGGACGACCAGACCACGACCCCACCGACGTTCCGCGTCGTGGTCATCGTGTCGTGGAACCTCACCGTCCGCAGGGGCGCGTCCAACAGTGTCGAGGTACAGAGCATCCTGACCTCGCCCACGGGCTGCCTGTCCACCGCCACCCACCCGTTCGCGGCGCCGTGCCAGCCGTTCTTCTACGCGGATGCCGTGCAGGACCAGGGCTCGATCAGGATCACGGGAAGCATCGACGGCGTGAGCCTGGATCACGCGTCCCTATTGGGCACCGCGGATGGGTCGAACATGCAGATCGAACAGATCTCCGCGGTGCAGGGCAGAGCCACCACGTCCGGTGTCGACCTGCAGCTCACCGGCCAGGATCCGCAATCGGAAGGCGATCTCGCCGTGTCCTCCGGCGCCGACAACGATCCCTCACAGCCGAGCGCCGACTTTCAGGACAGCCTCCTCGCGCCACCGCAGGTCGGTGGGACGCTCACGGCGAGCGATCCGTCGGGGAGCAACTCCATCGACGTCACCGCCACTTCGGGAGACAACGCCAGGAGCATCAGCACGACGTCCTCCACCACGACCAATCAATGCCCGCCGTCCCCCGGAACGCCACAGACCGACCAGCTTCCATGTGGGAGCTCCACCGGCGAGCAGGGGAGCGCCGCACCCATGACCGCCTCCACGACCCTGAACGGCGTCTCCGCCGACCTCGGCCCTGCCACGCTTGCCTCCTTGGGCCCATCGGAGACGGGGAGTGCCTTCACCGACCGTGACATCCCGTCCGGCAGCGACGGCACGGTCCACGCGGACGTCAGCCGGTCGACCGGCACGCTGAGCCTGGCCGACCTTCCGGCGAATGCGCCGAGGCCGTCGGGATGGGCCGGGTATCTGGTTCAGCTCTCCGACTTCACCGACGCGGCTACCGCAGTGGCAGGCGCCGGGGCGGGTCCCCCGACCGTCACGAAAGCGGGGACGCTGAGCGTCTGGAACGACGCCGGGTACACCTCCGTCCCGCTCACCAGCGCGCCGGATGGTACCGTGACCGTCAAGCCGGTGCACCTCGACTTCATGAGCGGTGCGCTCCCCGTCCACATCGACATCGTCCCGTCGTTCAACGGCGTCGAGGGCCAGCTCGGCCTGGGTGGGACGAGCACCACGACCGCCAACAACTGCGGTACGTCCTGCACCCAGAACGTCGCCACCGCGGGTTCACCGATCGTTGGCGACATCCAGTACACCGTCACGCTGGTCAGCGAGGCGATCACGCTGTGCGACCTGAACATCCACGTCGACATGGGTTCGATCACGGCCAAGGCCGTCTACCAGCAGGCGCCGGCGAGCTGATGATGTGGCGGCGGCTCCGCGGCGAGCGAGGGATGACCCTGACCGAGCTCCTGATCGCCATGTCGATCCTCTCGATCGTCCTGCTCGTCTTCCTCGGTCTCCTGGGGCGGATGCAGGTGAGCTTCGGCCGGGCGAGTGGTCGGAGCCAGACGAACGACCAGGCGCGCCTGGCGGTGGAGGAGCTGGACCGGGAGATCCGCTCGGGGAACGTGCTGTACGACCCCTCCGCCGAGGACGATCCGGCCAATGACATCTCCCCGGGCATGTCGCTTCGCGTCTACACCCAGACCAACGCGACCACCCGCGGAGGACCGCGGTGCGTCCAGTGGCGGATCAACTCCGCCGAGGAGCTCCAGCGACGGGAGTGGACGGTGAACTGGACGGACGACCCCGACACGCTCGTATCGGGCTGGCGGGTCGTGGCGGACCACGTGGTGAACCGGTCGATGTCGCCACCGGTCACCGCCTTCGGGCTCGCCGCGGGGGGTGCGGCAGCGCCCGACGTCTACGGCAGCCGGGTCGTGAACATCGATCTGATCGTCAACGTGAAGGCGTCCTCCGGCAGGAACGTCGAGATCGAGGAATCTGTGACCGGACGGAACACGGAGTTCGGATATCCGACCAGCACCTGTTCCTCCATTCCCCCGTACTGAGGAGAAGCGACCACATGATGCGACGGATGCACGACGAGCGCGGGATCGCGATGGTGACCGCACTGCTGGTGTCGATGGTGGTGCTCACGCTGAGCATCGCCCTCGCCTCGCTGTCCCTGCACAACTCGACCGCCAGTGGCCTCGACCGCAAGCGCTTGCTGGCAGTGAACGCTGCCGAGGCCGGGATCGACGTGACCTTCGGGATGATGCAGCACCCCACCGCGTTCGCCCCGCTTCCCTGCGGGACCCCCGTGACCGGCACCCTCCCCTCCGTCACGTACAGCGCCACCGTGGACTACTACGCGGTGTATCCGCCCGCCGGCAGCCCGATGACCTGCCCGCTGCTCTCGAACCCTGCGGGCGCCGTCATCACGTCGACGGGGATGTCGCCACCCGGATCGGCGCGCGCCTCGATCCGCAAGATGCAGACGCTCGTCCGCCTGGCAGCCTCCGGACAGGGGAGCTCCTACCTGGGCGCCGTGTACGGAGGGAGGTCGATCACGATCACGGGATCGCAGGGGGCCACGATCAGTGGGTTCGCCGCCAACGACGCGAACCTGAACACCCCCGGCCCCTGGACCTGCGGAAACAACGCAACCATCCAGGGGAGCGTCTTCGCGGGCTCGGTGAGCCAAAGCGGCGGATGCGATGTCAGCCAGGACGTCTGGGGCAACACGACCGTTGGGGTCTCGAGCGGCACGTCGAACCCCTCGACCGTCGGCCACGATCTCATCTCCTCCACCTCCACCATCGCGCTGAGCGGAACGGCGCACGTCTACGGCAACGCGACGTCCGGGACGACGTGCTCGGGTTGCACCACGGGTGGCGGCGGGCGCGTGAGCGGGTCCGTCACCACGAACCACGTCTCACCGGCTCCGCCCGTCCCGCCATTCCCCACGATGGGATACAACCCCGCCGACTGGACGGACAAGGGCTTCACCATCGCCCCGACGCAACCCAACTGCCCCGCAACCAAGGCATTCGTGCTGAACCCACCCACCGCGACGGACTACGTCGTTCGGACTGGCTGCGATCTCCAGTTCAACAACAACGAGACCATGAACCTCCAGGGCGATCTCGCGATCGTCACCGACGGGAACGTCAAGGCGAACAACAACTTCATCATCAACTCGCTGGATGGACAGCCTCACACCCTGTTCCTGTTCGTCCCGGTGACGACCTATCCCTCCGCATGCACCGCCGGGAACATGGACTTCGGCAATCAGGTGACGGGGACGCCGGCGGGGACCATCACCATCTCCGTATACACGCCGTGCGACGTCAAGTTCACGAACGCCACCGGGATCAACGGCCAGATCATCGGAGGCCGCGACATCTCGATCACGAACGACTTCCGGATGGGTTTCGCGCCGATCGACATCCCGGGCCTCGTCCAGACCGGCGGCTTCAATGTGGACATCGCGTACTTCCGGGAGATCAGCTGACGGCCGGCTCTGGGGTGGAGACCGCCCTCCGCTGTCGGCTGTCTCGATAGGCGCTGGCCCAGGCATAGGGAAGATCATCGAATTTTCCCCTCGACGGGGTGCGATTCGGCACTCGCGGGTGGAGAGGAGAACGACCATGTGGCGGCGGCTGAGGGGCGACGAGGGGATGACACTGACGGAATTGTTGGTCGCCATGGCCACCCTCAGCCTCGTGCTCGTGGCGCTCGTTAGTTTCCTCGGGCGGGTGCAGGTGGGCCTCGCTCATGACGGCGAGCGCGGCCAGGCCGACCACAAAGGCCGGGTCGCCTTGGAGCAGCTCGACCGGGAGATCCGTTCCGGGAGCGTGCTCGTCGACCCGTCGGCCGAGAGCGACGGGGCTCATGACATCTCAGCGGGCATGTCGGTACGCGTCTACACGCAGGCCTATGCCGGGACTCCACGAGGGGCTCGATGCGTCCAGTGGCGGATCACCTCCGGGCAGGAACTCCAGCGGCGGGACTGGTCCGTGATGGGGGGTCGAGTATCGAACTGGCGGGTCCTTGCCGAACACGTCGTCAACCGGACTCTGTCGCCCGAGGTCCCGGCCTTCTCCCTTGCGGCGTCGGGCGCGGCCACGCCCTCCGTCCCCCGAAACCGGGCCGTGAACATCGATCTGGTCCTCTCCGGGGACGGCTCGTCTGGAGGCATCGTCCGGATCCACGAGTCGGTGACCGGGCGGAACGCACAGTTCGGGAATCCGAACAACGCGTGCTCGACCATCCCGCCGTATTGAGTATCTGCCAGGCCGGCCCTGTGGGAAGCTGCCGACGTTTCCCGGCGCGGCTCGAGCCTGAGGCTCAGCCCGCTCGGCCCTGGCTGCCCGAAAGGCCTAACCCGAAAATAGGTCACACCTGCGCAGCCATCCCCTCAATGTGCCGCCCCGCCCTTCCGATACGCACTTCAGATGCACGGCACCGGTTGGCTCTCGCGACGGATTCTGGCACGCCTTCACAACGAGGAGCGTGGCTTCACGCTGACCGAGTCCCTACTGGCCATCACCGTCATCCTGGGTTCGGTCCTGTCACTCGCATACTCCGCGGTCGTCGGGTTCTCGTACGAGGACCTGTCCCGCCAGAAGCAGACGGCGACGGGGATCGCGGATCAGGTCATGGAGCAGGTGAGGGGCCTGGCATGGGACAGGGTCACCACCGGCCACCTGAGCACCGACCTGGGCGCCACCAGGTCGGACCTCAGCGTCACCAACCCGGACACGGGCTACCTCGTGACCGGGTGTGCCGGCGATGCCGCCGGCGTGTTCAGGCTGTTCCAGTGCCCCACCCAGGTCACGGCAAGTTCCCAGCCCGGATCCGGCGAGCAGGTTGTCGCCTCGGCCGTCGCGTGTTCCGCCGGCTCGCCCGATTGCGTCTACCCGCTGGTCAGGCACGCGGGCCAGATCACGCAGAACCACATCGTCTACACGTGGCGAACCTACGACACGAACAACTGTCCGAGTGGCACCAGCACCGGGTGTACCGCCGCAACGCCGTACCGAGTCACCGTCGTGGTGACGTGGACGGGCGGCACGATCGCGTCGAGCAAGATCGTGGAGATGCAGAGCCTGTTCTGGTCACCCGCCGGGTGCCGGAGCACGGCCACCCATCCGTTCGCAGCTCCGTGCCAGCCCTTCTTCTTCGGGAGGGCCGCGGTCAACAAGGGCGACATCAACGTCAGCGGCACGGTCAGCCAGACCACGTTCCTGAGCGGCGACCTGTTCACGTCCGGGGCGCAGTCGAGTGTGCAGCAGGAGCAGCTCTCGCAGGCCCAGGGACAGTTCCAGCAATCCGGGGTGCGCGTCGTGGACGGATCGGGCACCCAGACGGCCGGCGGAACCACCGCCAACACGTCCGCAGCCGACACGGATCCCGGGACGACGGCGCCGCAGTGGTCCCACGTCAAGTGTGGAGAGGCCGGGCTGACCTGTCCGGGCGGGTTCGTATCCAGCGGCCCTTCCAACGTGGTGACGCTGACCGCCTCCGGTGGGGAGGCAGCCGAGAGTGACAGCACGACGTCGGCCGGCGGGTCGAATATCTGTCCCCCGCCTGACGACACCGCGCAGGCGGATGCGAAGCCATGCGCGGGCTCGCGCATCCAGCAGGGCGGGACGCTGCCGCCGCTGTCCGCCGTCCTTGGGCTCAACGGCATCACGCAGCAGCTGGGACCCGCCACGTTGGCTCAGGTCCTCGCCGCGACGGACAGCCCCAACAAGACCTTCGTGGATCGGGTGCTGAACTCGACGACCGGGCTCTGCGCCCCCGTCGTGAACTCGGATGGATGCCTCGAGGAGTCGGCGACCCGCAACATCGGCACCGTCAATGTCGGCGCTCTTCCGTCTGCGCTGACTTCACCACCCGACGGGTGGATCGGCCCGAACCCCCCGAACCCGTGGAACGGCTACTACTTCTCGATCGTCGGGTACCAGGATCACGTGTCGGCGGCCGTGGGGAGCAACAGCACGGCGGTCACCAGTGGCCCAACGGTGCCGGCCCCGACGGCGGGCGTGACGGGGGGGACCGTCTACTGCTGGAACGGACTCGACGGCTATAACCTCGTCCCGGCAAGCTCCACCACGGCGGTGACGTGCGCGCCGCTGACCTTGCCGGTGTCGCTCCCTGGCCATACCGGCTCCGTCACGATCTCGGGGACGACGAACCCGGCCACGATCTCGAGGTCGCCGTCGTCGGCAAGCGCGACCATAACCGATGCCACCGCGCAGGTGACGCCGCCGAGCGCAGTCATCACGTACTCGATCACCCTGGACACGAACGTGGTGGACCTGACGATCACCGTCAACCTGAACACGCTGGAGGCAAGCGGCTCGTACGCGGTCGCTCCGGCTTCGAACTCCTAGGGCGATGAGAGGCGTGGCGATGAGCTGGGTGCGACGGATGCGAGGCGAGCGGGGCATGACGCTGATCGAGGTCCTCATCGGGATGTCGATCATGAGCCTGGCCCTGGTCGTCTTCACCTCTCTCCTCCCGACCGTGCAGAACAGCGTCAACCGGCAGGATTCCATGAGCCAGACGCTCGATCAGACCCGGGTGGCCCTCCAGCAGCTGGATCGGGAGATGCGTTCTGGCAACGTCCTCTACGACCCGGCTCTCGAGAACGCGGCGGTCGGCGTCCCGGGCAGGATCACGTCATGCACCGGCTGCATTCCGGGCTTCACGCTCCGGGTCTACACGCAGACAAACGCGAACACCCGCGCGACGTCTGGTTCCAGCGGGTTCCGGTGCGTGCTCTGGAAGATCGCCAATCAACAGATCATGACCCAGTGGTGGCCTCCGCTGGACCCGTCCGCTGTGAGCGGCTGGCGGATCGTGGCGACGGGGATCGTCAATCAGGACCTGAGCCTCCCGGCCTTCAGCCTGGATCCTGACCCGCTCAAGCTCGGGCGGACGCTGAACGTCCTGTACGCGGCGAACTCGAACCTCGCGCACCTCCCCCAGCAGACGGTCAAGGTGCAGGCCTCCCTCACCGGCCGGAACACGTCCTACGGCTATCCCGCCAACGTCTGCCTCCAGACACCGACCGGGTAGGAGACGATCGAATGCTGATGCGCATCCGGGACGACGAGCGAGGGGTCGCGATGATCGTCGCGGTCATGGTCATGTTCGTGGTCCTGCTGTTGGCGGTGGAGGTGTACGGGAACGCGATCCACAACAGCGTGCAGAGCGCGAACGACCGCAAACGCCTGCAGTCCGTCAGTTCTGCAGAGGCCGGGCTCGACTACTTCTACAACTGCGTCGAGCACACGCAGGCGTCGAGCCTCGACTCGTGCCGCGTGCCCTCAGACAACCGCGTCGCCGCTGCGCCCGGCACGGCGACGTTCACAATTACGCCGACCTGGTACAGCGACCCGAGTGGCACGACGGTTACCACCGGCCCCTTCTCGGACACCACCCTGCCGCAATCGGTGAAGGTCGATTCGACCGGAACGGTCAACGGCAAGGTGACCCAGAAGATGGAGAGTTTCATGGCCCTCACGCCGGTGTTCGGGGGCTTCGCGGGCGCGGTCGTGACGGCCAACTCGGTCAACCTCGTGAACAGCTTCGTCATCAACGGGAACAACATCCTGGACGGGGACATCTACGTGAGCTGCGCGGACACGACTACGAGCTGCGACGCCGTGCTCTCTTCGGGGAACCAGACCATCAAGGGCAGCATCTACGTCCCCAAGGGAAGCCTCAGCATCTCGACGCAGGTCCACATCTACGGCAGCGCATGGGCGAACGGCTCGGTCAGCATCAGCCATCCGCAGGTTCTGGTGGACCACGACGTGACCTCGTCGACCTCCTCCATCTCGGTCCCCGTCGGCAACGTGACGGGAGTGGGCACCTACTGCACCGGTTCGGCTCCCCCGACGTCGACCGTACACGGGGGGGCCGTGAAGAAGTGCCAGGGTCCGCCGCCGGCGCCCACGTTCCCGCAAATCGGGTACGACGGCGCCACCACGCCGCTGGCCCCCTCGTACTCCACGGCCGACTCGGACTTCGTCTCGCTCACCAATATGACCCAGATCGCCTTCGCCGACATCGCGGGCGGCCCCGACGCGTGCACCCAGGCCCGTAACTACATCGAGGGGACCGGGTCGGGAACGTTCGACCGAGGCAAGGGCGTGCCCGTCCCGTACAGCGGCGTGGTGGTGCGGATCCTGTCCACGTGCACGTACAGCCCGACCAACAACGCCAAGATCACCGTCGGTGCCGATCTGGCCATCGTCTCGGACGGAAGCATCCAGCTCGGCACGCAATCGACGTGGACGGGCGTCGGGAACCACACGGTGTTCCTGATGGTCCCCTATCCCCAAATCCACTGTCCGACGGGCGACATCACCGTGGGCAACAACACGAACTTCAACTCCCTGCTCTCGGTCGGCCTGTACACGCCGTGCACCGCGCACATGAGCAACCAGAACGCGTTCTACGGCCAGGTCGTCGGGGGGAGCGTGGACATCGGGAACAACTGGAACATGAACTTCCGGCCGATCATCTTCCCCGGTGCCCACGTGACCGGGTTCAAGCAGGACGTGGCGTACATCCGCCAGATCGCCTGACCCCCCGGCCCCAGGCCGAGCCCGGGGGTCTGACCCTCGACCGAAGTACCCTGCGACCCGTGCCGTGGTCACGGACTCAGCCGACGCCGGCGTCGGTCCGATAGCAGGATGGTGATTCGCGCGCTCGCGTTCGCCCTCGCCGGCCTGCTGATTGGGTCGTTCCTCACCGTGGTGGTGTGGCGGGTTCCGCGCAAGGAGTCCATTGTGAGCGGGCGCTCCATGTGCCCGACCTGCGGGGCGACGATCGGCGCGAGAGACAACGTGCCGGTCCTGTCGTGGCTGCTCCTGCGGGGCCGGTGCCGGTCCTGCGGCGCCCGGATCTCCGCGATCTACCCCCTGACCGAGCTGGCGACGGCGGCGTTGTTCGCCGCCGCGTCGCTGGCGTTCTCCGACCTATATGTCGCGGTCGTGATGGCGGCCTTCCTGGCGGTGCTGTTGGCCGTGTCCTTCATCGACGTCCGGCACCGCCTGATCCCGAACCGGATCGTGTATCCGGCGTTCGTCGTTGCGCTCGTGGCCGTGGCGGCGCTGGACCTGGCGGGACGGGGGCCGAACCTCCTGCACGCCCTGATCGGGCTGGCGGCGTTCGGGGGCGGGCTGCTGGTGATCGCGATCGTCTCGCCGAAGGGAATGGGCATGGGCGACGTGAAGCTGGCCGGCCTGATCGGCCTGGCCCTGGGCGCCGTGTCGCTGTCCCGGGTGGGGGTCGCGGCCGGCGTGGCGATCCTCCTGGGCGGCCTGGGGGCGATCGTCGCGCTGGCCGCGGGGCGGGGGAGGAAGAGCGCGCTGCCGTTCGGGCCGTTCCTCGCTGCCGGCGCCGCGGTTGCGGCGTTCTGGGGACCGCAGATCGCGGATGCGTATCTCCGCGTCATGACCTGAGGGTCCGGATCAGGACACGTCACGCTGGGCGAACACCACGCCGGCCGCGACGAGGGCTACCGCCGCGTAGGCGGAGAGCAGGATTCCGGCCTCGACCGCCGTCCGGTGGAGGTCGGTCACGCTGTCGTTGCCCACGAGGAGGACGACCGAGTTGGGGACCACCATCCACTCGCGCCACGCCGGCCGGAGGGCCCCCAGCAGGCTCTCGACGACCACCATGTACCCGAAGCCCACACCGAGGGCCGCCGCGGTGTTCCGGGCCGCGGAGGCCACCGCATAGCCCGCCGCGGCGCCGACCGCCGACAGCAGGCCCGCGCGGAGCAGGACGCCGCCGGTCTCCCGGACCCACGCCGCGTCGACCCCGTCCGTCGTGCCGCGAAGGAGCGCGGCGGGGAGCAGGGCCAGCCCCAGCGCGACGAGAAGGAGGATCGTCCCGACGAACGCGATCGACAGGGCCGCCGCGGTCTTGGCGCCGAACACCCGCCACCGCCGAGGCTCCCACGTGAGCAGGACGGCCATGGTCCCTGCATGCCACTCGAGGCCGACGAACGAGGCGGCCAGGAGGAACGCCAGCACCACGACTGCGGCCTCGGTTCCCCGGAAGACGTTGGGGAGCGACTCCAGATGGAACCGGGGGTCCGGAAAGAAGAACTCGAGGTGCCCGGCCACGCTCCGGCAGAACTCCTGCATGGTCTCGCCATGAGGGGGAGGGCCGAATTGCCCGTCGAGGCAGGCTCGGAGTTGAGCCTGCCGGTGGGCGATGATCTGCTGCTGCTCCTCGGCCGCCGATAACCGCTGGTGGGTGGCCGCCACGACCACCCCGGCGATCGCGATGCCCAGGACCGCGAGGACGACCAGCCACCGCACGAGCCGCCGGGCCAGGAAGCGCCGGAGCTCGCTGCCCAGCAGGCGGATCACGGCGCCGACCCGTCCGCGCGGGGCTCGGCGGCCGGGGGAGTGGTGCCCGTGAGCTCGAGGAACACCGTCTCGAGGCTCACCTCCTCCGGGCGGAGCTCCGACAGGTAGATCCCGCGGTCGGCCAGCGCCTTCGTGACCCTCCAAGCCTCGGCGGGTGGCACCGAGGCTCGGAGCACGTCGCCCCCCGGTTGGGCCTCGATGCCGGCGTCCCGGAGGGTCCCCAGCGCGGCGGTCTGATCGTCCACCCGCACCATGAGGGCCGCCGCGGCGCGGCCGCGCGAGAGCACCTCATCGACCGCTCCTGCGGCGATCAGGCGCCCCGCCGACAGGATCGCGACCCGGTCGCACATCTGCTGGACCTCGCCCAGGAGGTGACTGGACACGAACACCGTCCGGCCCTCGCGCCCCAGAGAGCGGAGCAGGTCGCGGATCTCCTTGATCCCGGCAGGGTCGAGGCCGTTGGCGGGTTCGTCCAGGATCAGGACCTCGGGATCCTTGAGCAGGGCCGCGGCGATCCCCAAGCGCTGTCGCATCCCCAGGGAGTAGGTGCGCACGCGGTCGCCGGCTCGGCCGGCCAGATCGACCAGCTCGAGCACCTCGTCCACCCGCCGGCGGCCCACGCCCGCGATCCTCGCCAGCAAGGTGAGGTTCCGGCGTCCGGAGAACCCGGGGACGGCCGCGGGGGCCTCCACGAGGCTTCCCACGCGGGGCAGCACGGCCGCCAGCTCGCCGCGGGACGACGCGCCGAGCAGCCGGCAGGCTCCGGCGGTGGGGGAGACGAGGCCCAGCAGGCACCGGATGGTCGTGGTCTTCCCCGAGCCGTTGGGACCGAGGAAGCCGAACACCCCTCCGGAGGGCACCTCCAAGTCGAGCCCGGCGACCGCGATCGTCGAGCCTCCGCGGATGCGCCGGAACTCCTTGCGGAGTCCTCGGATCTCGATGACGACCCCGCCCGAACCCGTCATGGCTGCCCGACCCTACACAGGAGGCGCGCCGTCCGGGGCTCCCCAGGGATGGTGCTGTTGTTGCCGAGTGAGTCTTCTTGGGAATTACAACTGTGTAGTTTAGCCTAGAGTGCCGATAGTTGCCTGGCGAGATGTTTGACAACGAGTGTTACGGAAGTTACGGTCCGATTCCCCCGAACGACATGAGGCCTGAAGAGGGGAAGGAGGCAGGAGTTCGAGATGTTGCAGTTGAGGCCCCTGATGCAGATGTGGCAGTTGTGGAGATTGTGATGGGCAAGCGGCGATCGTTCGCGGGGGACCGCCTCTTGACGGTCGGCGAGGTCGCGGGAACGATGCGCGTCTCGAACATGACGGTCTACCGCCTGATCAAGAGCGGCCAGCTCGCGGCCATCAGGGTCGGCAAGAATTACCGGATCCGGGAGTCCGACGTGAACCGCTACCTCTCGGATCGTTCGGTGCAGGTAGAGGGCCAGTAGCCCACCGGACCCAAGGCAGTGCAGAATCTCCGCCGGCGCTGAAATCCCGAGCCGGCCGGGAGCGAACGAGGGGACAGGCAGACGACGTGGCGAAGACTCGAATCGGACTCGACGTGGGCTCGACGGCCGCCAGGGCGGTCGAGGTCAACGTGAGCGCCAACCCGCCCGTGCTGGTTCGCGCGGCCCAGGTGCCGATGCAACCGGGCGCCGTCGAGAATGGTGAGGTTCGCCAGCCGGAGGCGGTCTCCGAGGCCCTCCGCGACCTGTGGCGCCGGGGCGGCTTCAAGGGGCGGCAGGTCTACATGGGAGTGGGCAACCAGCGGGTCGTCGTCCGCGAGGTGGCCCTTCCCTGGCTCCCGGAGAAGGAGCTGCGCGAGTCCCTGCCCTACCAGGTGCAGGAGTTCATCCCCATCCCGGTGGACGAAGCCGTGCTCGACTTCGACCCCCTCGAGGAGTTCGAACAGGAGGGTCGCCGCATGACCCGGGTGCTCCTCGTGGCGGCGCAGCGGGCCATGATCGAGGCGCTGGTCCAGACGGCCAGCGCGGCCAGGCTTGATCCCGTCGGGGTCGACCTCATCCCGTTCGCGCTGATCCGCTCCATCGGCGGCGGCGACGGCGCCGTCCTGGGTGAGGAGAACGAGGAGGCGCTGATCGACGTCGGCCACGACGTCACGAGCATCTGCGTGCACCAGCGCACGGTGCCACGGTTCGTCCGGATCCTGCCGTCCGGAGGCAACGACATCACGGTGGCGGTGGCCCGGGCCCTCGGGATGCCCGAGGAGGAGGCCGACCGCATGAAGCGCGGAGAGGCCGTGGAGGGCGGTCCCAACCCCGCCGACGCCCAGCGGGTGGCGCAGGGCCGGGTCGTCAGCTTCGTCGACGAGATCCGCTCCTCGCTCGAGTTCTACAACGCTCAGAGCCCCGGCTCGCACATAGGCCGCATGCGGGTGACCGGCGGCGGCTCCAAGCTCACCGGGTTCCTCGACATGCTGACCCAGCGCCTCGGGGTGCCCGCCGAGCCGGGCGGCGTGTTCGCCCGTGTCCGCCCCGAGCTCGACCTGTCCCAGGAAGCCCTGGTCGAGGCCGAGCCGCTGCTGGCGGTGGCCGTCGGCCTGGCCCTGCCCGGAGGACGCTGAGTGACGCAGGTCAATCTTCTTCCCCGTGAGATCCGCCAGCGCCAGACGACGCGGCGCCAGACCGGCATCGTCGCCGCCCTGGGCGCCGTGGCGGTCGGGGCGCTGCTGGTGATGTGGTTCCTGCAGGGGATCCGGCTGAGCGATTTCAACGACAAGATCGATGCCCAGAACGCGACCAACCAGGGTCTGGAAACGCAGGTCGCCGCGCTCCAGCACTTCGCCGACGAGCAGGCGGCGCTCGAGGCGCGCAAGACCCTGCTGCAGTCGGCGGTGGCGAATACCATCCGGTGGTCCGGCGTGCTCAACAAGGTGGCCCAGGTCGAGCCGGACACGATGTGGCTGGACTCGATGACCGGCACGGCCACAGCGCTGGTCGCGGCGACCCCCGGCACGGCCCCGGCGGGGGGGACGTCCCTCATCGGAAGTCTCCAGTTCTCCGGCAGCTCGCTCGACACGGCGACGATCGCTCTGTGGCTGACCAACCTGGAGACCGTGCCCGGGTGGGTGAACCCGTGGTTCACATCGGCCACGAAGGCCGATGTGAACGGCACGCCCGTATGGGCGTTCAGCAGCACCGTCGACCTCGACACCCGCGCGGCCCACCAGGGAGGTCTCCCGTGAACAGCCGTCGCGGTCCGATCATCGCCGCCGTGGCCTCCGTGCTCTTGGCGCTGATCGTGCTGGTCTTCATGCTCCTTCCCCGGATCTCGGCGGTGGGGAAGAAGTCGGATGAGCTCGACAAGGCCAAGGCGAAGGAGCAGAGCCTGAACCTGCAGCTCCAGCAACTGGAGGAGGCCAAGGCGCAGGCCGCGATCGTGCAGCGCCAGCTGAACAGGCTGGAGACCAAGATCCCGCCGACGGCGGACCTGCCCGGCATGATCCGGTTGCTGCAAACTGCCGCCGATTCCGCGGCCGTCGACTTCATGTCGGTCTCACCGGGCACTCCGACACAGGTGATCACTGGAATCTCGACGATCACTCTGGCGATCAACGTGACCGGGAGCTTCTTCTCCGTGGAGGAGTACCTGTTCAAGATGGAGACCCTGCCCCGCGCCGTGCGGATCACCACCATCACGGTCGGGCCGGGCGGAGAGATCCCCGGATCGCTCACGTTGACGATGAGCGGCGAGGTCTACACCACTGCCCTGAGCGCCGGGCCTGGCGTTGCTCCGGCCCCGACCGGCACGCCCACCACAACTCCAACGACCGGAGGCTAGGACGATGCCACTCGCCGAACGCGATCGACGTGCGCTGATCATCTTCGGAGCGGTGATCGCCGTGGCCCTGGTGGCCTACTTCCTGTTCCTCCGGCCGAAGGGCGAGAAGCCGATCTCCGTCGGCCCCTCGGTCGGGGTGACCACGCCGCCCCCCACTGCCCCCACGACCTCGCCACCTGTTACGCCCCGCACCCCCCCGCCGTCCGGGTTCCTGATCGGGAAGGATCCGTTCTCGCCCCTGGTGAACCCGAGCGGCGGGGGGACGGCCCCCAGTTCGACGTCGACGACGAACCCGTTCACGACGTCGCCCTTCACCACCCCGCCGACGACCTTCCCGACGACCCCCTTCACGACATCTCCGACGACCCCGTCCGTGTCGCCGCCCGCCTCGCCCACAGGGAACAACGGCGGCACCACCACGCACGTCGGCGGGCACACCGTGACCCTCATCGACATCTTCACGCGGAACGGTGTCGAGATGGCCCAGGTGCAGGTGGACAGCACGGGGTACGTGGTGCGTGAGGGCGAGACGTTCGCCGTGAACTATCGGCTGGTGTCGATCAGCGGCAACTGCGCGAGCTTCGTCAACGGCTCGAACCAGTTCGTGCTCTGCGAGAATCCGCAGAAGTAGGCCACCGGCGCACTGCCTCTGGGGGGAGCGGTCGCCGGTTGCGAGGGGCGGTCCTTCGCGGACCGCCCCTCGGCTCCGCCCAGGAGACCCGATCGAGAACGCCCGCCCGCGCCTCCGCTCGTCCCCTAGAGTTGCCGCCATGCTGCGGCTGCTGACGGCGGGGGAGTCGCACGGGAAGGCCTTGGTGGCGGTCCTCGAGGGGCTGCCGGCCGGGGTTCCCGTCCGTCCTGCCGACATGGACGCCGAGCTGGCCCGACGCCGGCACGGGTACGGGCGGAGCGGGCGCCAGAAGCTCGAGCGCGATCCGGTGGACGTGCTGGCCGGGGTCCGGCACGGGCGGACGCTGGGGAGCCCCGTGGCGGTCGAGGTCGCGAACGCGGAGTGGGAGTCGAAGTACCGCGAGCGGATGGGCGTCGAGGGCGAGCCGGACCCGGCCGAGCGACTGACCGCGCCGCGGCCCGGGCACGCCGACCTGGCCGGGATGCAGAAGTACGGGTTCGACGACGCCCGCAACGTGCTCGAGCGCGCCAGCGCCCGGGAGACCGTCGCGCGCGTGGCGGCGGGGTACTTCTGCAAGGCCTTCCTGGCCGAGCTGGGCGTGCGGGTGCTGTCGCACGTCGTGCGCATCGGCCGGGTGGCGGTTCCCGTCTCGCGCAGGCCGCCCACGCCGGAGGACCGGGCCGGGGTCGACCGCGACCCGGTGCGCTGCGCGGATCCGGCGACCGGCGCGCGGATGGTCGAGGCCGTGGACGCGGCGCTGAAGGCCGGCGACTCGCTGGGTGGCGTGTTCGAGGTGGTCGTATACGGCGCGCCTCCCGGGCTGGGGTCCCACGTGCAGTTCGACCGGAAGCTCGACGCCCGGCTCGCCCTGGCGCTGATGAGCATCCAGTCGGTGAAGGGGGTCGAGGTCGGAGACGGGTTCGCCTCGGCGGCCCGGGCGGGGTCGAGGGCGCACGACGAGCTGGCGCCCGGCGGCTCGCCGGGGAGGCCACGCCGGCTGTCGAACCGCGCGGGCGGGATCGAGGGGGGCATGAGCACCGGGGAGGTCATCCGGGTCCGGGCGGCGATGAAGCCGTTCTCGACGGTGCCGGCGGGCCTGCGGACGATCGACATGGCCACCGGGAAGGCCGCGAAGCCGTTCAGCCAGCGGACGGACGTGTGCGCCGTCCCGGCCGGCGGGGTCGTCGGCGAGGCGGCCGTGGCCCTGGTCATCGCCGACGCCGTGCTGGAGAAGTTCGGCAGCGACTCCCTGCCGGAGACCCGCCGGAACCTGGAGGGCTTCCTGGCGGCGCTCGAGGCCGGACCGTGATTCCCGGTCTCGGCCGCGGCCGGCACGTGTGGCTGGTGGGGATGCCGGGCTCGGGAAAGTCGGCCGCCGGCCGGGCCCTGGCGGGGCGCCTCGGCCTGGCGTTCGTCGACCTGGACGAGGAGATCGAGCGGGCCGCCGGGCGGACGGTGGCGGAGATCTTCGAAGAGCAGGGCGAGGCCGCGTTCCGGCGATCCGAGACTGCCGCGCTGTGCGCAGTGGCCGACGGCCCGGCCGCGGTGGTGCCCACCGGCGGGGGAGCGGTGATCGCCGAGGAGAACCGGCGGGCCATGCGCCGGACCGGGCTCGTGCTGCACCTGGAGGTGGACGCGGTGGAGGCCCGCGCGCGCCTGGCCGCCGATCCGACTCCCCGGCCGCTGCTGGCCGAGGAGGGCTCGTGGGACCGGCTGGCCGCGGACCGCCGACCGATGTACGGGCAGGTCGCCGACGTGACGGTCGCTGCGGGGGCCGCGCCCGAGGCGGTGGCCGCCGGGCTGGCCGAGCTGGTGGCCGGCGACCCGCCCGTCGTTTCGGTTCCGGTCGCGGCTGCCGGCCGGTCGTCCCCCGTCCACGTCGGGGCGGGGATCCTGTCGCGCCTGCGGCTGTTCGTCCCCGAGGCGCCGGCCGGCGGCACGGCGTTCGTGGTGGCCGACCAGCCGGTGGCCGGGCGCTTCCTGGAGCCGGTCTCCCGGGCCCTGGAGGACGCCGGATGGCTGCCCGTGCACCTCCCGGTCCCCGAAGGGGAGCCGGCCAAGACCCTGGCTGTGGCCGAAGCGCTGTACCGGCAGCTGGCCGTGCGGGAGGCCCAGCGGGAGGACCTGGTCGCGGCGGTGGGGGGCGGCTCCACGGGCGACCTGGCGGGGTTCGTGGCCGCGACCTATCTCCGGGGGATGCCGGTCGTCCAGGTGCCGACGACGCTGCTGGCCCAGGTCGACGCCGCGATCGGGGGCAAGACCGCGGTGAACCTCCCGGCGGGCAAGAACCTGGTGGGCGCGTTCCACCAGCCGGTGGCGGTGGTCGCTGACGTGGACACGCTGTCGACCCTGCCGGAGCGCGAGTTCCGGTCGGGACTGGGCGAGGTCGCGAAGTACGCGCTGGCCTTCGACCCCGGCCTGGTCGATGCGCTGCTGGCGACGACCGGACCGCCCTCGGCGGGCGATCGGGACGCCGTCGAGGTGATGTACCGCATGGTCCGGCGATGCGTGGAGATCAAGGCCGAGATCGTCTCGCGAGACGAGCGCGACGCGGCGGACCGGCTGTTCCTGAACTACGGCCACACTGTGGGGCACGCGCTCGAGCGGCTGGAGGGCTTCCGGGGGCGCTCGCACGGGGAAGCCGTTGCCGTCGGGATGGTCGTCGCCGCACGGCTGGCGGAGCGACTGGGGGTGGCGAAGCCGGGCCTGGCCGACCGTCACGTCCACCTGCTGAAGCCGCTGGGGCTGCCGACGGGCGGGCCGATCCCCGCGCCCGCCGAGATCCTCGCCGCGATGCGGATGGACAAGAAGCGCCGCGGTGCGCTTCGCTTCGTGCTGCTGGAGGACGTCGGACGCCCGGTGGTCGTCGGCGACGTCTCCGACGAGGCGATCACGGAAGCGCTGGAGGCCATGTGAGGGTGCTCTTCCTGTTCGGACCGAACCTCGGAGCGCTCGGCCGCCGCGACCCCCAGCGGTACGGCACCGAGACGCTCGAGCAGGTCATGGCCGGGGTCACGAAACGCGCCGGCGAGCTCGGCCACGACGTGACCTGGCGGCAGTCCGACGCCGAGGGCGAACTGGTCGGCTGGCTCAACGCGGCCCGGGCCGAGGGGTTCCGGGCGGCCGTGCTCAACCCCGGGGCGCTCACCCACTACTCGTACGCGGTGCGGGACGCCGTCGAGGGGTGCGGCCTGCCGGTGGTCGAGGTGCACCAGACGAACATCTACGCCAGGGAGGAGTTCCGCCGGCACTCGGTCGTCTCCCCGGCCTGCCGGGCCGTCATCGCCGGGCTCGGGACCGGCGGGTATCATCTGGCGCTGGAGGCCCTGGCATGGATTTCCCCGGACGACGAGCCCGACTCGCCGCGCGGCTGAGCGACCTCGAGATCGACGCGTTCCTGGTCAACCGGCTGCCCAACGTGCGCTATCTGACCGGGTTCACCGGCTCGAACGGCCAGCTGCTGTTGGCCGCTGAGTCGGCCACCTTCCTCACCGACAGCCGCTACACCGAGCAGTCCCGGCACGAGGCCCCGGACGTCGAGCGGGTGACGTATCAGGCGTTCCCGGCGGCGTTCGCCGAGGCGTGCACGGCGCTGGGCGCGAAGCGGGTGGGGTTCGAGTCAGGGGGCGTCACGTACCGGCTGTACCGGGAGCTGGGCGAGGCCGACGGGTTCGAGCTGGTGCCCACGGACGGCGAGGTCGAGCGGATCCGGTGGGCCAAGGAGCCCGAGGAGCTCGAGATGATCGGGCAGGCCCAGGCCGTCACCGACGACTGCTTCGAGCGGATCGTCGCCAAGCTGGCGGAGGGGATGACCGAGCGCGAGGTCGCGCTGGAGATGGAGCTCACGATGCGGCAGAACGGCGCGGACGCGCTGGCGTTCGATTCGATCGTCGCGTTCGGGGAGAACGCGGCCGAGCCGCACCACCACCCGACGGACCGCCCGCTGCAGCAGGGCGACGTGGTGAAGCTCGACTTCGGCGCGCTGTACCGGGGCTACCACTCCGACATGACCAGGACGATCGCGCTCGGCGAGCCCTCGTCCGAGCTGCGGGAGGTCCACGCGCTGGTGAAGGCGGCCCAGCAGGCCGGGATCGACGCGGTGCGAGCCGGGGTGACCGGAGCAGAAGCCGACGCGGCCGCCCGCAAGGTGATCGAGGAGGCCGGCCGGGGCGAGGCATTCGGCCACTCGCTCGGCCACGGCGTCGGGCTGGAGATCCACGAGGGCCCGACGCTTCGCGCGAAGTCGGAGGACGAGCTGCCTGCGGGCGCGGTGGTCACGGTGGAGCCCGGCGTGTACCTCCCCGGCGTGGGGGGCGTCCGCATCGAGGACATGGTGGAGGTCACGGAGGACGGGTGCCGTCCGATGCCCACCTCCACGGGGGACCTCGTGGTGCTGTGAGCCGACGAGTCGAAGCTGCAGGAGCCGGCTGATCGGTCTGGGAGATTCGGCCGCGGGTCCGGTTGTCCCGTCTACGCCAAACGAGCACAGCCGCGGAACCGACCGCCGTCGCACCTGCGGTCGGGCAGGTTGCGGAGTGGCGAGTGCTCACGCCCCGCCAGACGCCAGGTGATGCGATATGCTTACCTCATGAAGCGAACGACAGTGATGCTTCCCGACGAGGTCGAGGCTCGCCTTCGTCTCGAGGCGCGGCGGCGCGGCGTCCCCGTGGCCGAGGTGGTCCGAGAGGCGGTGGCGCGTCACCTCCCGGCACCGGAGGCGGGGCGGCCGCTCTCCTTCTTCGGTGTGGGAGAGGGTGGCCCGGCAGACGCCTCGGAGCGCGTAGACGAGTACGTCCTGCGCGCCGTCCGACGACGCCGGCCCGGCTGATGCTTGTCGTCGACGCCGGCCCGCTGGTCGCCGCCGCCGCGACACGCGACCGCAACCACGAGCGCTGCGTGGCCTTGCTATCGGACGCGCCACGTCCGCTGCTCGTGCCCGCCTTGGTCGTCACCGAGGTTGCCTATTTCCTCGGCGATCGCATCGGTCATCCGGCCGAGCAAGCGTTTGCCCGCTCGCTCCGAGACGGCGAGTTGCTGGTGGAGCCTGTCGAGCCTTCCGATTGGGCTCGGATCGTCGAGCTCCTCGATTCATACGCCGACCTGCCGCTGGGCATCGTCGACGCCTCGGTCGTAGCCGCCTGCGAACGGCTCGAAGTAGCGACGCTGGCCACGCTCGATCGTCGGCGCTTCTCGGTTGTGCGTCCGCGACACCGCCAGGCGCTGACCCTGCTTCCTGACTGACCTCTCGCGGCATCCGTCTCGGCGGGCCGCCAGCGAGAAAGTGAGCCGGCTCCGAAGCGCCTCGGTAGACGCCGCCCTCGCCGCCAAACGCCGCCGCCGCCGTCGTCGCGAGCCGACAGGCGACTCCTTGGCTATCCTCCATCAGCAGCCCCGCCGCGTCGCCAGACTTGCAAGACTGGAAACGGCGGTTTCCAGGCCCTTTCGAGGGCCGTCACGAGGAGCAGACCATGAGCGTGTCCACGAACGACCTGAAGAACGGCATGACCCTGGAGCTCGACGGTCAGCTGTGGACCGTCCTCGACTTCCTGCACCACAAGCCGGGGAAGGGCCAGGCGGTGGTGCGGACCAAGCTGCGGAACGTGAAGTCGGGCGCGGTGCTCGACCGGACGTTCAAGCACGACGAGAAGGTCGGCCTGGCCATCCTGGAGAAGAAGGACATGCAGTACCTGTACCTGGACGGCGACAACCTCGTGTTCATGGACACGGAGACCTACGAGCAGCACCCCGTGTCGACCGAGGTCGCCGGCAACGCCGTGAAGTACTTGACCGAGGGGTTCACGGCCGTCGTGTCCCTGTACGAGGGCAACGCCATCGGCGTCGAGCTGCCGGCGGCGGTGACCCTGCGGGTGACCCAGAGCGACCCCGGCATGCGGGGCGACCGGGTGTCCGGCGCGCTGAAGCCGGCGACCCTCGAGACCGGCATCACCGTGCAGGTTCCGCTGTTCGTCGAGGAGGGCGACCGGGTGAAGGTCGACAGCCGCACCGGCGAGTACCTGACCCGCGAGAAGTAACCGGGTGAACCCCCGCCACGCGGAGCGCCGGCGGGCCATCGACGCGCTGTACCAGGCCGACGTCATGGGCGTCCAGCCGCCCCAGGTCCTGGAGGAATGGCGAGCGGCGACGGGGGAGGAGGTGTCCGCGTTCACCGAGGAGTTGGTCCGCGGCGTGGAGGACCACCGCGAGGACCTCGACCTGATCATCGGCGAGGCCGCGGAGGGGTGGACGATCGAGCGGATGGCGGTCGTGGACCGCACGATCCTTCGCCTGGCCGGCTATGAGTTGCTGTACGGCCGGGACACGCCGGTCGCCGTGGCCATCGCGGAGGCCGTCGAAGCGGCCAAGGAGCTGTCGACCGAAGACTCCGGCCGGTTCGTGAACGGCGTGCTGGGCAAGATCGCCCGGGAGCGCCGGGGCGACGACGGGGTGTCGAACCAGGGCGACCGCGAGGCCGGGGAGGGCTGACCCTCCCGGGCTACTCGGCCTTCTGGGAGGACTCGGGCTTGCTCTCGGATACCGCCGCGCTCTGCGCCGTGTTCTCCGGGGGGACGACGGGGGCCGGGGCAGGTGCCTGCTTCGTCTCGGTCTCCTCGGTGTCCTGTCCGCCCTCCTTCAGGCCCTTGCGGAACTCCGTGGAGGACCGGCCGAGCGAGCGGGCGAGATCGGGAAGCTTCTTCGCGCCGAAGAGCAACAGGAACACCGCGAGGACGATGATGATCTCCGCGGGGCCGAGCTGGTCGAACAGGCCGAGCATGCGAACTCCTTCTCCAGGTGGCCTCGTGCCAGTCTAGGCGTTTCCCGCCCGTGCGCCAGTCCCAAACGAGGGTCGGCCGGGAATGGGACAAATCCCCCATGCTCGAGGCACGGCGGGGTGGCCCCGCCCGTTCCTCGGTCACGGTGCGGAGACGGACGAGCGATGATGCCGCTCGTGCTGATCCTGACCCGCGCCGACGTCGAGGAGCTCCTCGATCCCGACGAGCTGATCGAAGCGCTGGGGCCGGCCATGGCCGACCTCTCCTCCGGCGCGGCGTCGATGCCGCCCCGGGTGGGAGCCCTGGTGCCGGACCGGGACGGCATGCTCGGCGCGATGCCGGCCTGGCTGCCGGCCGCCGGGGTGCTCGAGACGAAGCTGGTGTCGGTGTTCCCGCGGAACGCCGGCGGCCACGTCCCGACCCACCAGGCGCTGATCGTGGCGTTCGACCCCGAGACGGGCTCGCCCGCGGCGCTCCTGGACGGGACGGCGATCACCGCGCAGCGGACCGCGGCGGGTTCGGCGCTGGCGACCCGGCTGCTGGCCCGGCCGGACGCCCGCGTGCTCGCCGTGCTGGGAACCGGCGTGCAGGCCGCGTCCCACCTCCGGTACGTCACGAGGACCCGATCCTTCGCCGATGTCCTGGTGGCCGGCCGCGACCCCAGGCGGGCGGCCGGGGTGGCGGAGGCGGCGGCGGCCCACCTGGGCCGAACGGTCGCGGTGGCCGGATCGCTCGAGGAGGCCGTCCGGGCCGCCGACGTGGTGTGCGCGGCGACCAACGCGGAGGAGCCGATCCTCCGCCGGGACTGGGTCTCCGCGGGGACGCACGTCAATTCGGTCGGATGGACGCCTTCGGGCCGGGAGATCGACGAGCAGACCGTGCGGGACGCCTTCGTGGTCGTCGAGTCGCGGCAGTCGGCGCTGACGCCCGGCCCGGCGGGCGCGAACGACCTGATCTGGCCCATCCGGGACGGCATCGTGCCGGACGAGAACGCCTACGCCGAGATCGGGGAGATCCTCGCCGGGGACCGCCCCGGCCGGACCTCGCCGGAACAGATCACCCTCTACAAGTCCGTCGGCGTGGCAGTGGAGGACGCCGCGGCGGCCGGCCTGGTGCTCCGGAAGGCCCGCGACCGGGGTCGAGGTCGCGACATCGAGATCTGACGCGCCGGCGTCTTGCCCAAGCGTCAAGCCAGCTTCACATGCACGCCGATCGTCCGAGAAGAGGTAGCCCGTCACCCCGACGTAGACCGCGTATTGCGTCCCGGGGTTGACCGTTCCGAAGATCAGGCACCACTGCCGGCCAGAGGCAACGGCGGGGGTGAGCAGCGGCCGGGTTGCGAACGTGAGGTCGACGGTCTCGCCCTCCGGCAACAGGAAGCGGCGCAAGCTGACGAGTGTGAAGCCCGTGGTCTGGCTGGCCTCGACGTTCGCGCAGGTGCCGGTACCGGACGTGCGGTAATAGAACGAGAAATTGACGAACACGGTGCTCGGTGTCGTGTTGCTGAAGGTGTTGAACGACGTCGTGATCTGGGTGATCGCTAACCGGTTCGGGCCCGTGCCGGACAATGTGCCAAGTTCCTCATTGAACGCGGCCCGCGTGGCCGCTATGCTCTCGCGGACTTCCCCTTTAAGGACCGGTCCTGTGAGGCCGGAAAGGAGGCAAGGCTGAACATGCGCGACGACTACGCCCTGCCGCGGGTGCGGCCGGGCGTTTCTTCATGGTGGGGGCTGGGCGCCCCCCGGTCATGATGGGCACCGCGGCCCGGCTGATGGACTCCTCGGAGATCCGCCGGGCCACCACGCGGATCGCCCACGAGATCCTGGAGAGGAACAAGGGCGCCTCCGAGCTGGCGCTGGTCGGGATCGCCGCGCGGGGCGACGACCTGGCCCGGCGGCTGGCGGGAGAGATCCGGCGGATCGAGGGCGCCGAGGTGCCCGTCGGCGTTCTCGACATCACGTTCTACCGGGACGACATCGGGCTGCGCTCCGAGGCGCCGGAGGTCCACGAGACGCGCATCCCGTTCGACATCACCGGCCGGACCGTGATCCTGGTGGACGACGTGCTGTTCACGGGCCGGACCATCCGGGCCGCGCTCGACGCCTTGGTGGACTTCGGCCGGCCGCGAGCCGTGCAGCTCGCCGTCCTGGTCGACCGGGGCCACCGGGAGCTGCCGATCCGCGCCGACTTCGTCGGGAAGAACGTGCCGACCCGCCACGACGAGAACGTCCGCGTGGCGCTCACCGAGACCGACGGCCAGGACGCCGTCTATCTCGGAGGGGGTTCGGGGGGCTCATGAGCGAGGCCGGAAGGATCACTGAGGCTGGGGGAGCACTGCCGAGCGGTAGCCCCCCGATCAGAAATGGGGGTTCTGCATGAACAAGCACCTGCTGTCGATCCACGACGTGACGGCGGAGGACATCGTCCGCGTCCTCGACACGGCCGATTCCTTCCGGGAGGTGGGCACCCGGGTCATCAAGAAGGTGCCCGCGCTGCGCGGCCGCACCGTGGTGAACCTGTTCTACGAGAACTCCACCCGGACCCGGATCTCGTTCGAGCTGGCGGCGAAGCGGCTGTCCGCCGACGTCATCAACTTCTCGACCGGCGGCTCGTCCGTGTCGAAGGGCGAGTCCCTCAAGGACACCGCGCTGACCCTGCAGGCCATGGGCGCGGACGCGATCGTGATCCGGCACTCCTCCAGCGGGTCGCCGTACCAGCTGACGAAGTGGGTCAAGGGGAGCGTCCTGAACGCCGGGGACGGGACGCACGAGCACCCCACCCAGGCGCTGCTGGACCTGTACACGATTCGGGAGCGGCTCGGCCGGCTGGAGGGCCTGCGCACGGCGATCGTGGGCGACGTGCTGCACTCCCGGGTCGCCCGATCGCTGTCGTTCGCCCTGGTGAAGATGGGCGCGGAGGTCACCCTCGTCGGCCCTCCCACGCTGATCCCGCCCACCGCTCCCCGGTGGGGGGTCGAGGTGTCCTACGACATCGAGTCGGTGCTGCCGAAACTCGACGTCTGCTACATGCTCCGCGTCCAGCGGGAACGGCAGCGCCAGCAGTACTTCCCGAGCGTCCGGGAGTACGCCCGGCTGTTCGGGCTGTCGCGAGAGCGTGTGGCGATGCTGCCCGAGGGCGCGCTGATCATGCATCCGGGACCGATGAACCGGGGCGTCGAGATCGACTCGGACGTGGCCGACCTCCCCCAGGCCGTGATCGAGGAGCAGGTGACGAACGGGATCGCCGTCCGGATGTCGCTGCTGTACCTGCTGCTGGGAGGCTCGGGCGCGGCCGGGGCCCCGCCGATCCCCGTGGAGGAACCCGAACAGGTCGCGCTCATCGGGGGGGTTCGGGGGGGGAGTCCGGCCGGAACCTCCCGTGGAGCACACGGCAGCGAAGCCGGCGGACCCCCCGATCAGGAAAAGTTGGAGGTGGGGGCCGATGCCTGAGCGGATCCTGCTGGCGAACGCCCGGGTGGTGGACCCGGCGGCCGGGCGCGACGAGGTCACGGACGTTCTGGTCGAAGGCGGCCTGGTGGCCGAGGTCGGCACCGCGCTGTCCCCGGGTGGCGCCGAGCGCGTCGACTGCGACGGCCTGGTCCTGGCGCCCGGCCTGATCGACCTCCACACGCACCTGCGCCAGCCCGGCCGGGAGGACAAGGAGACCGTCGAGACCGGCTGCCGGGCGGCGGCGGTCGGCGGGTTCACTGCCGTGTCGCCGATGGCGAACACGGACCCCGTGGCCGACAACGCCGCGGTGATCCACGAGGTCCGGGCACTGGCCGAGGCCGCCCGGCTGTGCGACGTGTTCCCGGTGGGGGCCATCACCCGCGGCCTGGCGGGGGAGGACATGGCCGAGATCGGCGAGATGGTCGAGGCCGGCGTGCGGGTGTTCAGCGACGACGGGAAGTGCGTTCCCAGCGCCCGCGTGCTGCGGAACGCGCTGTATTACGCTCGGGCGTTCCCCGACGTGATCGTCGCGGAGCACTGCGAGGACCCCACGCTCGCCGAGGGCGGCCAGATGCACGAGGGGTACCACTCGTACTCGCTCGGGCTGGTCGGGCAGCCCAGCGAGGCCGAAGAGGTCATCGTGGCCCGAGACCTGGCCCTGGCCCGGCTGACCGGCGGGCGGCTGCACCTGTGCCACCTGTCCTGCGCGGGCTCCGTGGAACAGGTCCGGAGGGCCAAGGCGCAGGGGCTGCGGGTCACCGCGGAGGTCACCCCGCACCACCTGGTGTTCTCGGACGAGGACCTGGTCACGTACGACACGAACCTCAAGATCCACCCGCCGCTGCGGTCGTCCGAGGACCGGGACGCGCTGTGGGAGGGCCTGGCGGACGGGACCATCGACGCGGTGGCCACCGACCACGCGCCCCACGCCGTCGAGGAGAAGGAGGCGGAGTTCGACCAGTCGCCGCCCGGGACGATCGGCCTCGAGACGGCTCTGGCCGCCCTCGTGACGCACGGGGTGCTCACCGGCCGGATCACGCTGACCCGGGCCATCGAGGCGCTGTCCTCGGCGCCCGCGCGGATCCTGGGCGCGAGCTCCCACGGCGGTCCGATCGAGGCCGGCCGCCCGGCGAACCTGGTGGCCTTCGATCCCGCGGCCACGTGGGTGGTCGAGCCGCCCTTCGCCTCGCGCAGCCGCAACTCGGCGTTCCTGGGCCACACCCTGACCGGCAGGGTGGTCCACACGATCTACCGGGGGGAGCCGGTCGTCGCCGACGGGAAGGCCCAGCGGTGACCGACCCCGGTTCCGCGCCCGCAGCGGAGGCCTGCGCGTGACACTCGGTCGCGCTCCGGAGGCGCTGCTCGTCCTGGAGGACGGCTCCGCCTTCCGGGGGCGCTCGTTCGGCGCGCCCGGAGAGGCCTTCGGCGAGGCGGTCTTCAACACCGGCATGAGCGGCTACCAGGAGGTACTGACGGACCCGTCGTACGCCGACCAGGTCGTGGTCATGACCGCCCCGCACCAGGGGAACTACGGCGTCAACCGCGAGGACCCCGAGTCCCGAGGCGTCCAAGTCGCCGCCTTCGCCGTCCGCGAGGCCAGCCGCCGGGCCTCGTCCTGGCGCGCCGACCGCACGCTGGCCGAGGAGCTGGCGGAGGCCGGCGTGGTCGGGATCGACGGCATCGATACCCGCCGGCTGACCCTGCGCATCCGGGACGGCGGGGCGATGCGCTGCGCCGTCGGCACCGAGGACCTCGATGCGGACTCCCTGCTCGGCCGGGTCCGCGACCATCCGGGGATGGAGGGCGCCGACCTGGCCAGACGCGTCAGCACCCCCTACGCCTACGAGGGGGCCGAGATCGCCGGGCTCGCCTCGGCCGGGCACGGCCGCGTCCTGCGTGTGGCCGCCTACGACTTCGGCATGAAGCGGAACATCCTGCGGAGCCTGGCCGCCACCGGCATCGAGGCCACGGTGTACCCGGCCACGACCCCGGCCTCCGAGATCCTCGATCGCCACTACGACGGTGTCTTCCTGAGCAACGGCCCCGGCGACCCCGCGGCCACCACTTACGGCATCAGGATCTGCACGCAGCTCCTCGGCAAGGTCCCCGTCTTCGGCATCTGCCTCGGCCACCAGCTGATGGCCCGAGCCCTGGGCCTGGCCACCTACAAGCTCAAGTTCGGCCACCGGGGCACCAACCAGCCGGTCCTGAACCTGGATACCGGACGTGTCGAGATCACCAGCCACAACCACGGCTTCGCGGTCGACCCCTCATCCCCGAATGACGCCGTCGACGGGGGCGATGCAGAGCGCCCCGGCGGAGTGGAGTCGCACTTCGGTCTCGTGTCCTTCACGCACTGGAACCTGAACGACGGCACGCTGGAAGGCTTGCGCTGCAACGACATCGCGGCCTTCAGCGTGCAGTACCACCCTGAGGCCGCCCCCGGCCCACACGACGCCTCGTACCTGTTCCACCGGTTCCGTTCGCTCATGGAGGCGGCGGGCTGATGCCCAGGCGCGACGACATCCGGTCGATCCTGGTCATCGGCAGCGGGCCGATCGTGATCGGCCAGGCATGCGAGTTCGACTACTCGGGGACGCAGGGGTGCAAGGCGCTGCGGCGTGAGGGCTACCGGGTGGTCCTGGTCAACTCCAACCCGGCGACGATCATGACCGACCCGGAGTTCGCCGACGCGACGTACGTCGAGCCGCTCACCGTCGAATCGGTCACGAGGATCATCGAAAAGGAACGGCCGGACGCGCTGCTGCCGACGCTCGGAGGGCAGACCGCGCTGAACACGACGGTCGGCCTCGCGGAGTCGGGAGCGCTCGAGCGCCTCGGCGTCCGGCTGGTCGGCGCGGGGCTCGACGCGATCCGCAGGGCCGAGGACCGGCGGGAGTTCGCGGAGACGATGCGGCGGGCCGGCCTTCCGTTGCCCCGGAGCGGATTCGCCCACTCGCTCGACGAGGCGCTGGCCGTGGCCGCCGAGATCGGCTACCCGGTGATGGTCCGGCCGTCGTTCGTGCTGGGCGGCGGCGGGACGGGGCTGGCGTCGGACGGCGACGAGCTGCGGGCGGTCGCCGGCCGGGGCCTGGCCGAGAGTCCGGTCACCGAGGTCCTGGTCGAGGAGTCCGTGGCCGGATGGAAGGAGTTCGAGCTCGAAGTCATGCGCGACGGCGCCGACAACGCCGTCGTGATCTGCTCCATCGAGAACGTCGATCCGATGGGCGTCCACACCGGGGACTCGATCACGGTCGCGCCGGCGATGACGCTGACCGACCGCGAATACCAGGAGATGCGCGACATGGCGCTGGCGTGCATCCGCGCGGTCGGGGTCGACACCGGCGGGTCGAACATCCAGTTCGCCGTCGATCCCGCCACCGGCCGTCAGGTCGTCATCGAGATGAACCCGCGCGTCTCGCGGTCCTCCGCGCTCGCGTCGAAGGCGACCGGGTTCCCCATCGCGAAGATCGCCGCGCTCCTCGCCGTCGGCTACCGGCTGGACGAGATCGCGAACGACATCACCGGCGAGACGCTGGCCGCGTTCGAGCCGACGCTCGACTACGTCGTGGTGAAGGTCCCGCGGTTCGCGTTCGAGAAGTTCCCGGCGGCCGACCCGAGGCTGTCCACGGTCATGAAGTCGGTCGGCGAGGTCATGGCCATCGGCCGGACGTTCACCGAAGCGCTGGGAAAGGCGCTGCGGTCGCTGGAGCGGCCGGGGTTCGACGTGGACGCGGTGGTCGAAAGGGCGAAAACCATCTCGCCGTCGGCCGAGGCTACCTCGGGCCGCGGGCCCCTCCCGCTCCCGCAACGTGCAATGAAGCGTCCGGGCGCAAAGCGTGATCAACGTCCGTACACGTTGCTCCGCGGGCCCCTCCCCAGCCCGAGCGCCTCGGCCGGGCACGTGCCTGCGCCGGACGGCGTCGCTACTCCTTCGGAACATCGGGTGGTCGAGATCGAACGTGCGCTGCTCGCAGGCGCTTCGGTGGACGCCACGGCTTCCGCTTCTTCTGTCGATCCCTGGTTTGTGGACCAGATTTCGGTGATGGCCGAGATCTCGGAGGCGTTGCGGGGCAAGGATCTCGCGCTTTCTTCGGTTGCCGATCTTTTGGAGGCCAAGCGGCACGGGCTTTCGGATGCGCGGATCGGGGTCCTCACGGGAACGACCGAGGACGAGGTGCGGACCCGGCGGATGGTCCTCGGCGTGGAGCCCGTGTTCAAGACCGTGGACACGTGTGGGGGGGAGTTCGAGGCGAGGACGCCGTACTACTACTCCACGTACGAGGAGGAGTCGGAGGTCCGGCCCGCGGCGAATCCCCGGGTGGTGATCCTGGGGGCGGGGCCGAACCGGATCGGGCAGGGGATCGAGTTCGACTATGCGTGCGTGCATGCCGCGTTCGCGTTGCGGGAGGCCGGCTTCGAGACCGTGATGGTGAACTGCAACCCGGAGACGGTGTCGACGGACTACGACACGAGCGACCGGCTGTACTTCGAGCCGCTCACCGTGGAGGACGTCCTCGCGGTGTGCCGGGCCGAGCGGCCCGAGGGCGTGATCGTGCAGCTGGGGGGGCAGACCCCGCTGAAGCTCGCGCACGCGCTGGAGCGGGCGGGGTTCCGGGTGCTGGGCACCACGCCCGACTCCATCGACCTGGCCGAGGACCGGGGACGGTTCGCCGCCCTGCTGACCGAGCTCGGCATCCCGGCCCCGCCGCACGGCGAGGCCGCCACGGTCGAGGACGCCCGGGCGATCGCCGGCGCCATCGGGTACCCGGTGCTGGTCCGGCCGTCGTACGTACTCGGCGGGCGGGCCATGGAGATCGTGTACGGGCCGGAGGAGCTCGACGCGTTCGTGCGGACGGCGGCGGAGGCCGGCCCCGACCACCCGGTGCTGGTCGACCGGTTCCTGGAGGGGGCCATCGAGGTCGACGTCGATGCGGTGTCGGACGGCACCGAGACGTTCGTCGGCGCGGTGATGGAGCACATCGAGGAGGCGGGGGTGCACTCCGGGGACTCCTCCTGCGTGATCCCGCCGCCCACGCTGTCGGAGGACGACCTGGACCGCGCGGAGGAGATCACCCGGACGCTGGCCGGGGCGCTCGGGGTCCGCGGCCTGCTGAACGTGCAGCTGGCGGTGAAGGACGAGCGCATGTGGGTGCTCGAGGCCAATCCCCGGAGCAGCCGGACCGTCCCGTTCGTCAGCAAGGTCACCGGGGTGCCGCTAGCCAAGGTCGCGGCGCTGGTCATGACCGGCCGGAGTCTGCCCGAGCTCCGTCGCGACGACGTGCTGTCGCGCAGGGAGCGGTACCGTACGCTGGCGCACACCGCGGTGAAGGCCGCCGTGCTGCCGTTCGGCCGGTTCCCGGGAGTGGACACGGTCCTGGGGCCGGAGATGAAGTCGACGGGAGAGGTGATGGGCATCGATTCGCGGCTGGGGCCGGCCATGGCGAAGGCCCTCTCGGCCACCGGCGCCGGGCTGCCCGCCCGGGGCACCGCCTTCGTCAGCGTGGCGAACCGGGACAAGCGGGCTATCGTGTTTCCCACGAAGCGCCTCGCCGAACTCGGATTCCGCATCCTCGCGACCCGTGGCACGGCGGCCGTGCTGACCCGGGCCGGGATTCCGGTGACCCCGGTGCGCAAGCGGTCTGAGGGAGGACCCAACGTGGTGGACCTGATCGTCGGGGGTCGCATCGACATCGTGATCAACACGCCGTTCGGGCGCGGGCCGCGCACGGACGGCTCGGAGATCCGCATGGCCGCCGCCGCCGCCGGCATCCCGTGCGTGACCACGCTGCCCGGGGCCCTGGCCGCGCTGCACGGGATCGAGTCCCTCCGCGCCGGCCTGCCCCCGCCGCGTTCGCTGCAGGAGTACCACGCGCCGCCGGCGCCGCCCGAGCAACTCCGGCTCGTGCCCGCCCACGGCCAGCCCGCCGTCATGGCCGGGGAGGCCGGGTGATCCGGGCCCGCTGCGAGATCCTGTCCGCGCGCAAGGCCGGCCTGTTCCTGTCGGTGACGCTCGTGGCCCCGGAGATCGCCGAGAAGGCCCGGCCGGGCCAGTTCATCCAGGTCGCCGCGCCGGAGGGTAGGCAGTCGTTCCTGCGGCGGCCGTTCTTCGTTCACCAGACGTCGCGGCGCGGTGGGTGGGCCGGGACGCTCGAGTTCGTGGTCGATCCGGACAACCCGGCCATGGACTGGCTGGCCGAGCTGAAGCCCCACCAGTTCCTGGACGTGATCGGGCCGCTGGGGAAGCCCTTCGCCGTGCCCCGGAAGCCGGTGAGCTGCCTGCTGGTGTGCGAGGACCACGGCGTGGCGCCGCTGTACTTCCTGGCCGAGGAGCTGGCCGGACGCGGTCACCGCGTGGACATGGTCATCGGGGGCGCGACGCAGGACCGGGTGTTCAAGCCCATCGAGGGCAAGCGCCTGGCCCGCACGATCGCGGTGGTCACCGAGGACGGGTCGGCCGGCGAGCACGGGACGGTGGCCGACGTGCTCGAGAGCGCCGTCGAGAAGTGCCACACCGAGGTCGTCTACGCGGCGGGGCCCCGGCGCGTCCTCCAGGCGGCCGCGGAGTTCTGCCGGGAGCGCTCCATCCCCGCCCAGGTCGCCATCGAGGAGCGCATGGCCTGTGGCCTCGGCCTGTGCTGGACGTGTGTCGTGCCGGTGGCCCGCCGCGACGGCCATGGCTTCGACAACGTCCGGGCCTGCGTCGACGGCCCGGCCATGAACGCCGCAAAGATCCTGTGGGACCGGTGGGGGGCCCGCGAGGCCCCTGCCGCCCCCCGTGAGACCTCGCCAGCCCTGGCTGGATGGACGCGATGAACCTCCCGCCGCCGGTGGTGCCGGAGGGCCTGCTCGGCGTCCGGACCATCCCGGGGGGCGGGTCGAACGGCGAGTCGGAGTCCCCGCCGCCTCCCCGGCGCGGCGCTCCGAAGCCGTCGTCCGCGGTCGACCTCGGCGAGGTCCGGCTCCCGACGCCCGTGGTGGTGGCCGCGGGGTGCTTCGGCCCCGAGCTCGCCCAGTTCACGGACGTCCGGAAGCTCGGCGGGATCGTGTCCCGGAGCATCACGCTGCACCCCCACCACGGCGTGGGGTCGCCCCGGGTGGCGGAGACGGCCTCGGGCCTGCTGTCGACGACTGGCGTGCAGAACGACGGGCTCGACGCGTTCCTGGAACGGGAGCTGCCCGGGCTCGCCCGGACCCGCGTCCCGGTCTTCGTCAGCGTGGCCGGGTTCTCGGTTGAGGAGTACATGCAGCTCGCGATCGCCCTGGAGGCCGTGAGCGACGTGGTGACCGCCCTGGAGGTCAACGCGTGCTGCCCCAGCCGGGATCGCGGAGGCAACTGGTTCGCGGACACGCCGGACGGCGCCGCGGAGGTCGTGGGGGCGGTGGCCCGGCTCACGCATCTCCCCGTCTTCGTGAAGCTCTCGGCGGCGGTCGGCGACGTTGCGGCGGTCGCCAAGACGACCGTCCGGGCTGGCGCGCTGGGCGTGACGCTCACGCACTCCCTGCCGGCGCTGGCGGTCGACCCGTCGAGCCGGATGCCCCGCCTGGCGGCGGGGGAGGGAGGCCTTTCCGGCCCGGCAATCCGCCCGATCGCGCTGCGGGCGGTGCACCGCGTGGCGAGCGCGATGCCGGAGACTCCGGTCATCGGCGTGGGGGGGATCGCCACGGCCGACGACGCGGTCGAGTTCCTTCTGGCCGGCGCGTGGGCCGTCCAGGTGGGCACGGCGCTGTTCGCCAACCCCTCGGCGGCGGTCGACGTGGGGCAGGGGATCGTGCAGTTCCTGGCCGCCGCCGGCCTGAGGTCGGTGGAGGACCTCCGCGGCCGCATGGGGAGCCCGCCCCCCGAGCCCGAGCCGGCGGTCACGGCCGGAGCGGGGCTGGAGTCCTGAGCGGCGGGATGCCGGAGGTCCCGTCCCGCAACCCGCTGATCGTGGCCCTCGACCGCCCGGACCTGGAGGGGGCCGAGGACCTGGCGCGGCGCCTGGCGGGGGCCGTCGGGATGCTGAAGGTGGGGCTGGAGCTGTTCTGCGCGAACGGGCCGGCCGCCGCGGAGCGCATCCGGGCGTACGCGCCGGTGTTTCTCGACCTCAAGCTCCACGACATCCCGAACACCGTGGGCCGGGCGGCCCGGGAGGCCGGCCGGCTGGGCCCGGAGCTGCTCACCGTCCACGCGCTGGGGGGCGAGGCCATGGTCCGGGCGGCGGTGGACGGGGCGGCCGAGGGCGCGGACCGGGCCGGATTCGGCCCGCCGAGGGTCGTCGCGGTCACGGTCCTGTCGAGCGTGGGGGGCGAGTCGCTCCAGTCGCCGGCATCGCTCGCGTTCGAGGCCGTGTCGGCCGGCGCGGCGGGCGTCGTGGTGTCGGGCGAGGACGTTCGCGAGGTCCGCGAGGCGCTCGGCGACGGCCCGATCGTGGTGGTCCCGGGTGTCCGGCCGGAGGGGTTCGGGTCGAACGACCACGTCCGGGTGCTGACCCCCCGCGAGGCCCTGGCGGCGGGAGCCGACCACCTGGTGGTCGGTCGTCCGGTCACGGGGGCGTCGGACCCGGCCGGAGCGGCCCGGATGGTGCTGGCCGAGATCGGCTGAGGGCCGTCGTCGCAAGATCGTTGCGGCGCAAGGCGTTCGGCCGGCGATTTCCGGCGGCGACCGTGGCGGGCTCGACCTGAGATTGACGTTGAGGTCCGGGCGCCCGGACGGCTTTGCATCGCCCCCTGAGGCCGTGCGTATAATGCCGCGTCTTCCGACCCGGACCCCACAGAAGGAGGCCACATGCCCCTGCCGACCCTCAACGAAGAGCAGCGGAAGGAAGCACTGGCCAAGGCCGCGGAGGCCCGCCGGAAGCGCGCCGAGATCAAGGGCGAGCTGAAGTCGGGGAAGCGGGGCCTGAGGGACATCCTGGAGACCCATGGCGACGACACCGTCGGCAAGATGAAGGTGTCCACGGTGCTGGAGTCGCTGCCCGGGGTCGGCAAGGTGAAGGCCCGCAAGCTCATGGAGCAGCTCGACATCTCGGCCACCCGCCGCGTTCGCGGCCTCGGCGCGAAGCAGAAAGCCGCGTTGATGGCCGAGTTCTCCAAGAAGTAGGTCCTGCCTCGGAGGGCGGAGTCGCGTCCGATCCGCCCGTTCACGATTGGGCCGCGGGCGGACCGCCGTCGTCCGCGTCGTTCCCGGATCCCGGTCCCGGCCCGGTCCCGGCCCGCCACGGCCGCCTGTTCGTGATCTCCGGGCCGTCCGGGGTCGGCAAGGGGACCGTGGTCCACCGGCTGCTGGAGGCGGACCCGTCGCTGTACTACTCGGTCTCCGCCAAGACGCGAGCGCCCCGCCCGGGCGAGGTCGACGGCCGGGACTACTGGTTCGTCTCCGAGCGCCGCTTCGACGAGCTCATCGACCGGGGCGAGCTGCTCGAGTTCGCCGCGATGTTCGGGCACCGGTCGGGAACCCCGGCCGGGCCGGTCGAGGGGATGCGGGCCGCGGGTCGCGACGTGCTGCTGGAGATCGACGTCCAGGGGGCCGCCCAGGTCCGGGCCAGGGTTCCGGACGCCGTGCTGATCTTCCTGCGGCCTCCGTCCCGGACCGAGCTCATCCGCCGGCTCGAGGCCCGGGGGACCGAGCGCGGCGCCGACCTGGAGCGCCGCCTGGCCAGGGTCGACGAGGAGATGGCCCAGGCCGACTGGTTCGACGAGGTCGTGGTCAACGACGTCGTCGACCGGGCGGTGGGGGAGGTGGCGGCTATACTCGGACGGTACGGGCACCAGACCGGAAGTCAGCGCTGACCAGCGCGAACGCCCGCGCGAAGCGAAAGGAACCCACCGAATGATCGAGCCGAAGATCGACGACCTCCTCGCGGCCGTCGACTCCAAGTTCAGCCTCGTGACCCTTGCCGCCAAACGGGCCCGCGAGATCAACTCGTACTACTCCCAGCTCGGCGAGGGCCGCGGCGAATTCGTGCCGCCGCTGACCGAGAACGCCGGGCTGCGGAACAAGCCGCTCACCATCGCCCTCGAGGAGATCGCCGAAGGCAAGGTCGGCTACGAGCGCCCCGAGGGCCTCCAGGAGCGCATCAAGTAACCAGACCGGTCGCGGGGAGGCCGACATGGAGCCGAGCGCTGGGGGAGGGCTGGCCGGCCGCCGGGTGCTCCTCGGGGTCACCGGCGGCATCGCGGCGTACAAGGCCGTCGTCCTGGCCCGGCTGCTGCTGAAGGCCGGCGCCGAGGTCCAGGTCGTGATGACGGCGGCCGCGACCCGGTTCGTCGGTCCCGACACGTTCACCGCCCTGACCGGCCGGAAGGCCCGCACGGACGTCTTCGAGGAGCCCGAGCGGGTCCTGCACGTCCGCCTGGCGCACGAGGCCGACGTCGCCGTGGTCGCGCCCGCCACGGCGAACGTGATCGCCCGCCTGGCCCTCGGCCTGGCCGACGACATGGTCACGTCCACGCTGCTGGAGGCCAGATGCCCGCTGGTGGTGGCCCCGGCCATGCACACCGGGATGTACGAGCACCCGGCCACCCAGGAACACCTGCGCACGCTGGCCGCGCGCGGGGCCGTGATCGTCGGCCCGGCCACCGGCTCCCTGGCCGCCGGCGACGAGGGCCTGGGCCGGATGAGCGAGCCCGAGGACGTCTTCCTGGCGGTCGAGAGCGCGGTCGGCCGCGAACGCGACCTGGCCGGGCGCACGGTGGTCGTCACGGCCGGCCCCACGCATGAGCCCATCGACCCGGTCCGGTTCATCGGCAACCACTCCACCGGGAAGATGGGCTACGCGATCGCCCGTGAGGCCGCAACGCGAGGGGCGAAGGTCGTGCTGGTGACCGGCCCGGTGTCCCTGCCCCCGCCGCCCGGCGCCCATGTCGTCCCGGTCACCACGGCCGAGGAGATGCGCGACGCGGTCCTGGCGAACCTGGAACCGGCCGACGCGGTGGTGAAGGCTGCCGCGGTTGCGGACTGGCGCCCGGCCGAGGTGGCCGGAGAGAAGCTCAAGAAGGACGCCGGCGCCCCCCGTGTCGAGCTCGTGCCGACGCCGGACATTCTCGCGGCGCTGCGCGAACGCAAGGGCAGCCTCGTGCTGGTGGGGTTCGCTGCAGAAACGACGAATCTCGAGGCAGCCGGCCGGAAGAAGCTGGAGACCAAGGGCCTCGACCTCATCGTGGTGAACCAGGTCGGCCGCCCAGGCACCGGCTTCGGCACCGAGACGAACGACGCGCTGATCCTGTCGGCCGCAGGCGACGACGAACCGATGCGTTCCTGGACGAAGCCCGAGCTGGCCGCCGCCATCTGCGACCGCCTGGTGAAGCTCCTGTCGGGGCACTGAGCCTCCCGGGTCGAGTCGGGGGTGGTCGGTATACTCCCGCGGACATGCCGCACAGGTACCTGTTCACTTCGGAGTCCGTGACCGAGGGGCACCCCGACAAGCTCGCCGATCAGATCTCCGACGCGGTCCTCGACGCCATCTTCGAGAAGGACACCAACGGCAGGGTGGCCTGCGAGACGCTGGTCACGACCGGCCTGGTGATCGTCGCCGGGGAGATCTCGACCGAGATCTACGTCGACATCCCGAAGGTGGTCCGGCGGACCATCAACGACATCGGGTACACGGACGCCAAGTTCGGCATCGACGGCTCGACGTGCGGCGTGATCACCGCGATCCAGGAGCAGTCCGCCGACATCGCCATCGGAGTCGACCACGCCGCCGAGGAGCGCCAGGGCTCGGAGGACGAGCTCGACGCCATCGGCGCCGGCGACCAGGGGATGATGTTCGGCTACGCCTGCCGCGACACCGACGAGCTCATGCCGCTGCCCATCGCCATGGCCCACCGCCTGGCGAAGCGCCTGGCCGACGTCCGCAAGGCGGGCGTCGTTCCATATCTGCGGCCGGACGGGAAGTCCCAGGTGACCATCGAGTACGAGGGGAACCGCCCGGTCCGCGTCGACACCGTGCTGATCTCCGCACAGCACCGCGAGGAGGTCGACCTCGACAGCCTGCTGAAGCCGGACGTCGAGGCCGAGGTCATCGACCCGGTGCTGCGGGAGCTCGACGAGCTGGATACCGACTCGGTCAGGGTCCTAGTGAACCCCACGGGCCGGTTCGAGATCGGCGGTCCGAAGGCGGACACCGGGCTGACCGGGCGCAAGATCATGGTGGACTCCTACGGGGGGATGGCGCCGCACGGCGGCGGGTGCTTCAGCGGCAAGGACCCGACGAAGGTCGACCGCAGCGCCGCGTACATGGCCCGGTACGTGGCCAAGAACGTCGTCGCCGCCGGCCTGGCCGACCGGTTCCAGCTGCAGGTGGCCTACGCGATCGGCACCGCCCACCCGGTGTCGATGACGGTCGAGACGTTCGGGACCGAGCAGGTCGACCCGGTCAGGATCCTCGGGGCGGTCAAGGACACGTTCGACTTCCGGCCGGCCGCGATCATCCGCGACCTCGACCTCCGCCGGCCGATCTACGGCGAGACCGCCGCGTACGGGCACTTCGGCCGCAAGGGCCTCCCGTGGGAGGAGACCGACCGCGCCGACGATCTCCGCCGCACCCTCGGGTAGCCCAGCCACGTCCGCCCCGCCCTCCGATCTCCCCGTCGCCCTCCCCGACGTCCTCTCCGGGCCGGTCGCGGTGTGCGTCGACCGGCCGGTGCTGTCGCTCGACCGGCCGTTCACCTACTCGCTCGACGCCTCGCTCGGCGCCGGGGTCGGGTCGCTGGTCCAGGTGCCGTTCCACGGAAGGGCGACCCGCGGCTGGGTCCTCGGCCCGACGGACGACGTGCCCGCCCGTATGCTCGCAGTGAAGAAGGTCGTGTCGCCCGTACGGTTCTTCGACGCTCCGATGCTGGAGCTGTCCCGGTGGATGGCCGAGCGGTACGTCGCCCCCCTCGCGACGTGCATCGCTCGCTTGTCGCCTCCCCGCGTGGCATCCGAGGAGAAGAGGTCTCTTGAGGGTCGCGAAACCAGTGGGGGGTTGGCCGAGGCTTTCTCGGGGCGCGGGCCCCTCCCGCTCCCGCAACGTGATTCGCGCGCGGTCCGTGCCGCGGGGTCTCAGCCTCCGCACACGTTGCTCCGCGGGCCCCTCCCCACCCCGAGCGCCTCGGCCGCGTCGGACTTCGATCGTTACCGTCGCGGCGCCTCGTTGGTTGCCGCCCTGAGGTCGGGATCCTCCGGGGTGTTCGTCGTTCGGCCGGCTCCTCTGGACGAACAGGTGCTGGCGGTGGAGGCCGTGCGGCTCGCGATCGCCGCGGGGCGAACCGCGATCGTGCTCGTTCCGGAGGCGGAACCCGTCCCGGCCACCGCGTCGGCGGTCGTCGAGGCGTGCGGCGACGACGCCGTCGTGTTCCTGGGTGGCTCCGAGCGGATGCGCTACCGCACGTGGCTGGCGATCCGGGCCGGGCGGTACCGCGTGGTGGTGGGGTCGAGGGCGGCGGTGTTCGCGCCGGTCCGCGACCTGGGGCTGATCTGGATCTCGCGGGAGAGCCACCCCGGGCACCGGGAGGAGCGGTCGCCCGCGACGAATGCGCGGGACGTGGCGGTGGCCCGCGCCCGCCTGGAAGGGGCGGTGTGCGCGATGAGCGCGCTGTGCCCCTCGGGGGAGGCCGTGGCGCTGGGGGCGGCCGAGGTGGCGCCGCTGCGCAGGGCGTGGCCGCCCGTCGAGGTGGTGCGGCCGGGACCGGAGGGGCGCGCGCCCCGGCTGGTCGCCGCGCTGAAGGAGGCCCGGCGGGTGTTCCTGTACTCGCCGCTGCCCGGATACGGGGTGGCCCGGGTGTGCCGGTCGTGCGGCGAGCCCGCCCGGTGCGCGGCGTGCGGCGGGATGCTCCGGCAGGAACGGGGAGAGGTCCGGTGCGTGGTGTGCGAGGCGCCCGGGCGGTGCGCGAACTGCGGAGGGTCGGCGTTCGGGATGGTCCGCGGGGGCGCGGAGCGGGTGGAGGAGTGGGCCGGGCGCGTGGCGGGCGTCCCGGTGCGGCGGGCGGCGCCTCGGGGTGCGGCGGCCGGCTCGCGTGCCGACGGCGAGAACCCGGACGACATCGCCTCGCTCCTCGACGAGGGGATCCTCGTGGGGGGACCGGAGGCGGTGAAGGACCTGCAACCGCCCGAGCTGGACCTGGTCGGGATCCTGGACGCCGACCTGGCGGCTCGCCGGCCGGGCCTGGCCGCCGGCGAGCGGTCGCTGGCGCCGTGGATGGAGGCCGCGGCGTGGGCCGGGACCCGAGGCCGGGTCATCGCCCAGTCCTCTCGGCCCAATGACCCCATGGTCCAGGCGCTGGTTGCCGGGAACCCGAGCCGGTTCCACCGCGCCGACCTCCCCCGGCGGGCGGCCGCCGGGTTCCCCGCCGGGTTCCCCGTGTTCCGCGTGGCGGGGGCCTCCGGCCTCGTGGACGCCCTGGCGGAGCTGGGGCCGGTCACTCTCCTCACCAGCGGGCTCGGGGACAAGACCGTGTGCCTGGTGACGGTCCGGCCGGAGGACGTCGGCCGGTTCGGCCGGGCGCTTCGCGATCTCGCGGTCCACGGCACCGTGACCCGGGTTGAGGCCGAACCGCACCTGTAGTCTTCGCCCGGGAACCAGTCCACGGGGAGCACGATGACGATCCTGACCATCCGCCAGCTGGGCGACCCGGTGCTGCGGCAGCCCGCCGCCCCGGTGGAGCGGTTCGACGAGGTGCTCGAGGCTCTGGCCGCGGACATGATCGAGACGATGCACGACGCTCCGGGGGTCGGCCTCGCGGCGCCGCAGATCGGGCGGTCGATCCGGCTCGTCGTGTACGACGACGGCGACGGGACCGGAGCGCGGGTCCTGGTGAACCCCGCGGTGTCCGGGCTGGAGGGCGAGGAGGTCATGGACGAGGGCTGCCTCTCCGTCCGGGGCCCGTACGCCGAGACGAAAAGGGCCGCCCGGCTCCACGTGCATGCCCAGGACCTGAAGGGACGGCCGGTCGAGTTCGGCGCGGAGGGCTTCCTGGCCCGGATCATGCAGCACGAGACCGATCACCTGGAAGGGCTCCTGTTCATCGACCGCCTGGACGACGAGGGTCGCCGGGAGGTCATGCGGCAGCTCCGCGAGCAGGAGGTGTCGGGCGGCCGCGGCCGGCGCCCCCGCCAGTAGCCGGGCCGCGGCGGCCGGCGCCGGAGCGGCCGCGCCCGGCCCGCTGCGGGTCGCGTTCCTGGGGAACGACCCCTGGTCGGTTCCCCCGCTCGAGGCGCTGGCGGCCTCGCGGCACCGTCCGGTGCTCGTCGCGACCAGGGTCCCCCGGCCGGCGGGACGGGGGTCGAGGCTCACGCCGACGGCCGTGGCCGGCGCGGCGCGCCGGCTGTCGTTGCCCCTGCGCGAGGTGGAGACCGTCAAGTCGGGCGAGGGGCTCGACATGCTGGTCGCTGCGGCCCCCGACGTCCTGATCGTGGTTGCGTACGGAGAGATCCTGCCGACCGCCGTGCTCGGGCTTCCCCGGATCGCCCCGGTCAACCTGCACTTCTCGCTGCTGCCCGACCTGCGCGGCGCCTCGCCGGTACAGCACGCGCTGCTCCGGGGCCTGGATCGCACCGGCGTCACGACGATCGTGATGGACGAGGGGCTCGACACCGGACCGGTCCTGCTGCGGCGGGAGGAGCCCGTGCGGCCCGACGACGACGCCGGTTCGCTCGGCGAGCGGCTGGCCCGGCTCGGCGGGGAGGTCCTGGTGGCCACGATCCACGGATTGGCGGAGGGGACGCTGACGGCGAGTCCCCAGCAGGGCGAGCCGACCCTCGCGCCCAAGCTGAAGCCCGGGGACCGGTGGCTCCGATGGACCGAGCCGGCGGAGGAGGTCGTCCGGCGGGTGCGGGCCCTGTCGCCGGACCCCGCGGCCTCCACCCGGTTCCGGGGCGACGTGCTGAAGGTCTTCCGCGCAGGGGTGCACCAGGGGAGCGCGCCGGCCCTCGAGGCCGGCGCCGTGGTCGGGGTCGACGGCGACGCCCTGGTCGTCGCCGCGGGCGACGGGGCGGTCCGGCTGGAGGAGGTCGGCCCCGCCGGGCGCAGGCGGATGACCGGCGCCGAGTTCGCCCGCGGCCACCGGCCCGATCCCGGCGAACGGCTGGGGAACGGATGACCGGGCCCGGGGGCCGGAACCGTCCGCGTCGCGCCGCTCGCGGCCGGCGTCCTCCACCCGTCGGGTCGTCCGGCGGGCCCGCCCGGCGGTCCGACCCCCGGGCGGTTGCGCTGGAGGTCATCCGCCGGGTCACGGAGGATCGCGCGTTCTCCACACTGGCCATGGCGGCCTCGCTGGACCGCTCGGGCCTCGAGGGCCGCGACCGGGCCCTGGCCACGGAGCTCGCCTACGAGACCCTGCGGAAGCTGCGCTCCCTGGACTGGGCGCTTGCGCCGCACGTCTCCCGGCCCCTGGACCGGGTCAGCCCCCGCGCCCTGGCGCTGCTTCGGCTGGGCGCCGAACAGCTGCTGTTCACCCGGACCCCCGACCACGCGGCGGTCTCGGAGACCGTCCGCCTGGCCCGGGCCGGCGAGCGGGGCTTCGTCAACGCGGTCCTGCGCTCGCTCGCCGCCAACCCGCCCGAGTGGCCCGGCGGCGACGACGTCGGGTCCATCGCCATCCGGACCGGCCTCGCGGAGTGGGCGGTGGCGGAGCTCGACCGCGTCCTGCCGGACGAGACGGCCGCGGCCGCCGAGGCCCTGGCCGGCACGGCGGCGCTCTCGGTGCGGGCGAACACCTGCCGGGTCACCGTGGAGCACCTCGAGGAGGAGTTCCGTTCCGCCGGGCACGAGCCCCGGCGCGGGACCGTCCACCCCGACACGCTGCACGTCCGGGAGGCGTCGCCCACCCGGCTTCCCGGCTTCCGCGAGGGATGGTTCGCCGTGCAGGACGAGGCCTCGGCCTTCGTGGTCCGGGCGCTCGACCCCCGGCCGGGGGACAAGGTCCTCGACGCGTGCGCCGGTCCGGGGGGGAAGGCCACGCACGCCGCCTGCCTGGTCGGCGAGGACGGGCTGCTGGTCGCGGCCGACGTCTCGCCCGCCCGCGCCAGGCTGGTGCAGACCCTGGCCAGCCGCCTCGGCGCTCCCGTCCGCACCGTGGCCCAGGACGCACGGAACCCGGCCGTCCGCGGCCCGTTCGACCGGGTGCTGGTGGACGCGCCGTGCTCGGGGATCGGCGCGGCTCGCCGCCGGCCGGAGCTGCTGTGGCGGCCCGCCCGCGACGAGCTCGGCCGCCTGGCCCGCCTGCAGGTGGCCATCGCGGCCTCCGCCGCCGAGGCGCTGAAGCCGGGCGGCCGCCTGGTGTACTCGGTCTGCACGTTCCCCCGGGCGGAGACCGACGCGGCCTGCCGGGCCATCCTCCGCCACCGTCCGGAGCTCGTACCGGAGGGCATCGAGGGCCCGGACGGGCCCGCCGAGCGCATCCGGCTGTGGCCGCACCGGCACGGCACGGACGCCATGTTCGTGGCGGCCTTCCGCAGGACCGGCTGAACGGGCCGTCCACCGGTCCGGCCGCGGTCTCCGGTCGGCCGTCGCACGCTCAAGCCGACCGCAGAACCTGCCGACTCTATCGATGTCGGCGCGGACCACACATGGGCGGCTCCGTGATGGAATGGTCCCGCGGAAGGAACAAGAAGTGGCGGAAACGATCCTGGTGGTGGACGACGATCCGGATATCGCCCGGTTCGTCGAGGTGAACCTGCGCTCGGTCGGCTACAACGTCTCCGTCGCCGGCGACGGCGAGGAGGCTCTGGCGCGGGCCGAGGAGATCCGCCCCGACCTCGTCCTGCTGGACGTCATGATGCCCCGCGTCGACGGGTTCGAGGTGGCCCAGCGCCTGCGCCGGAACCCCCGCACCGCGAACACGAACATCATCATGCTGACGGCCAAGGCCCTGTCCTCGGACAAGGTCCTGGGGCTGACCTCCGGGGCCGACGACTACATCATCAAGCCGTTCGACCCGATCGAGCTGCTGGCCCGGGTCAAGAGCACGCTGCGGCGCGCCAAGGACATGAAGGCGCTGTCGCCCCTCACCGGCCTGGCGGGGAACATCCGCATCCAGGAGGAGATCCAGCGCAAGGTCGACGACGACGTCCCATTCGCGGTGCTGTACTGCGACCTCGACCACTTCAAGGCCTACAACGACCACTACGGGTTCGCCCGGGGCGACCGGGTCATCGTGGCCGCCGCCCGGATCCTGCAGGAGGTCGTCCAGGAGGGCACCCGGGCCGACGGCTTCGTCGGCCATGTGGGGGGCGACGACTTCGTCCTGGTCCTGCCGCCGGAACTGGCCGAGCAGGCCGCGGCAACGATCTGCCAGCGGTTCGACCGGGAGGTCTCGTACTTCTACGACCGCGAGGACCTGGAACGCGGATTCGTCGAGGTGGAGGACCGCCGGGGCGTCCTGCAGCGGTTCGCGCTGATCGCCATCTCGATCGGCGTCGCGTCGACGGCGCGGCGGAAGTTCACCCACTTCGGCGAAGCCGTCGACGTGGCCACCGAGATGAAGCAGTTCGCGAAGCGCCAGCCCGGCTCGTCCTTCGCGGTCGACCGCCGCTCCATGTAGCCGCCGGCCGGCCGTCGCCCGTCAGCCGGCCGCCCGTCCCCGGACCGCCCAGGCCCGCGCGATCAGGTCGATCGTCCCGTCCGGCCCGATCGGGAGCCGTGTCCGGATCAGCTCGCGAAGCGTGGCGCGCCGCTCATCGGACAGGGACATGCAGTAGCCGGGGGCCGGGGCCTGGCCGCCCAGGAACGGCGTCCAGTAGTCGTCGAAGTCACGGAACCGGGTGGGCACATCGATCGGGCGGACCGCTGGACCGTCGAGTCCGGCCTCGGTGAACAGCTGCTCGAGCGGCTCCGGCCTGCACATCGGGAAGCGACGGCCCTCGTCCAGGTCCCTCGCCCCGGGGTCGAGCTCCACGGCCGCGTCCCAGAAGTGCCGCATGAGCTGCATCTCGCGTGCGTAGTCCCAGACGTATGCGGCCACCGTCCCGCCTGCCCGGGTGGCCCGGGCCATGCCCCGAACGGCCGCTCCCGCATCGGGGACGAAGTTCAGCACGAGCCCGGAGATGGCCGCGTCGAAGGCACCATCGTCAACGGGCAGCGACCCGGCCAGCCCGGCGGCGAAGCCGGCTCGGGGGTCGCCGATCATCGAGCGGGCGAAGGCCACGTACCCCTCGGAGGGATCGACGCCGACCACGCGTCGCGGGGCGCAACGGTCCAGGATCACCGACGTGACCGCGCCCGTGCCGCACCCGAGGTCGAGCCACTCGGCACCGGAAGGCACCTCGAGCCAGTCGAGGAACTCGGCGGCGACCAGCCGGCTCCATCGGCCGACGTAGGGCTCGTACGCGTCCCCGGAGTCCCAGGCGTCCGCCACGGCAGCGAGGGTACGAGTGCGCATCGCCGCGCCGCAACGGGGGTTCCCTCGGGAGTCCGCGGACCTATACTTCCTGCGGAAGCTCGTTCTCGGGGCGGGGTGCAAGTCCCCACCGGCGGTGAGAGTCCGCGACCCCCCGGCAGCCGGCCGGGGGTGGATCCGGTGCAATTCCGGGACCGACCGTGAAAGTCGGGATGGAAGAGGACGGGCCGGGCTCGGCCGAGCGCGTTCGCGCCGGCCTCCTCGGTCGTGGTCCACGCCCCTGGAGCAGGAGGCGATGGACAACGAGACGGTGATGCGGCGAGCCCTGGGCCTCGCGGAGCGCGGGCGGGGCATCGTGTCGCCCAACCCCCTGGTCGGCGCGCTCGTGGTGAACGACGGGCGCGTGGCGGGGGAGGGGTGGCACGAGGGCCGGGGAACCCCCCACGCCGAGGCGATGGCGCTGGCGGCGGCCGGCGAGGCGGCCCGCGGCGCCACCCTGTACGTCACCCTCGAGCCGTGCGACCACTTCGGGCACACCCCGCCCTGCACGGAGGCGATCGCCCGGGCCGGCGTCGCCGAGGTCGTCGCCGCCATCCGTGATCCGAACCCGATCGTCGACGGCCGCGGCTTCGCCGCGCTCCAGCGGGCGGGCGTCCGGGTCCGGTCCGGCGTGCTGGCGCGGGAAGCCGAGCGGCAGAACGCGGCGTTCGTCCGGCACGTGACCACCCAGCTCCCGTTCGCCACCCTGAAGGTGGCCGCCACCCTGGACGGCAAGGTCGCCGCCCGCGACGGGTCCTCCCGATGGATCACGGGCGAGGCGGCACGTGCCGAGGTCCATCGCATGCGGGGCGCGGCCGACGCGATCGTGGTCGGCGCCGGGACGGCCCTGGCCGACGACCCCGCGCTGACCGTCCGCGACCCCGGCTACCGTGGCCGGCCCGTCCTGCGCGTGCTGGTCGATGCGGCGGGCCGGGTGGGCGCGGCCCGGAAGCTGTTCGACGCCGAGGCCCCCACGCTCGTGGCGACGACCGATGCCGCCGATGTCGAGGTCGTCGACGCCTGGCGAGCCGCCGGCGCCGAGGTGGTGGCCCTCCCGGCGGACGCCGCGGGCGGGGTCGTCCTGGCCGACCTGTGGGCCGACCTGGGCAAGCGGGACGTGGCGTCGCTGCTCCTGGAGGGCGGCCCCACGCTCGCCTGGAGCGCCGTCCGCGACGGGCTGGTCGACCGGCTGGTGGTCTTCCTGGCGCCGAAGCTGCTCGGCGGCTCCGGCGCGCCGGGGATCCTGGGCGGGGAGGGGCTGGCCCCGGTGGCGGAAGCCGTGGGGCTGGAGATCGTGTCCGTGGAGCGGATGGGCGGGGACCTGAAGGTGGAGGCGGATGTTCACCGGGATCGTTGAGGAGCTCGGCCGGGTCGTCGAGCTGGAGGGTCCGCGGCTTCGCGTGCGGTGCCGCACCGCCGCCCAGGACTCGCCGGTCGGCGCCTCCGTGGCCGTGAACGGCGTGTGCCTCACGGTGGTCGGGGGCGACGAGGAATCGCTGGCGTTCGACCTCAGCGAGGAGACGCTCGACCGGACGGCCCTCGGCCGGCTGGAACCGGGTGACCCCGTCAACCTGGAGCGGCCGGTGACCCTGATGGCCCGGCTGGGCGGCCACCTGGTGCAGGGTCACGTGGACGGCGTGGGAACGGTGGTCTCGGTGACGCCCCAGGAGGGCGGCTCGACGATCACGGTCGAGGCGCCGGAGGACCTGGGCCGGTATCTCGTGGAGAAGGGTTCGGTGACGGTGGACGGGGTCAACCTCACGGTGGCCGCCCTCGGGGGGTCCACGTTCTCGGTCGCCCTGATCCCCCACGCGCTGGCCGTCACGACGCTGGGGACGGCCGTGGCCGGTGATCCGGTGAACCTGGAGGTTGATGTGCTGGCGAAGTATGTCGAGCGGCTGCTGGGGCCGCTGGCGAATCGGGAGCGTGAGCGATGACCGAGCAGGCAGTCGACACGAGCGTCTTCGACTCCATCGACGACGCGATCGAGGAGATCAAGCGGGGCCGGTTGGTCATCGTCGTGGACGACGCCGACCGCGAGAACGAGGGCGACCTGATCATGGCCGCGTCGAACGTCACGCCCGAGGCCATCGCGTTCATGGTCCGGCACACGAGCGGCGTGATCTGCATGCCGGTCCTGGGGGAGCGCCTCGATGCGCTGCACATCCCGCTGATGGTGAGCGACGTCACGGACCCTCAGCGCACGGCGTTCACGGTCTCGGTCGACGCCCGGCTCGGGACCACGACCGGGATCTCCGCGGCCGACCGGTCGACCACGATCCGGGCCATGGTCGACCCGGACACCAGGCCCCAGGACCTGGCCCGCCCCGGACACGTGTTCCCGTTGCGGTACCACGATGGCGGCGTGCTGAAGCGCGCCGGCCACACCGAGGCGGCCGTCGATCTCGCCCTGCTGGCGGGGATGTACCCGGCCGGGGTGCTGTCCGAGATCGTGAACGAGGACGGCACCATGGCGCGGCTCCCCAACCTGGTGAAGTTCGCCCGCGAGCACGGGCTCACGCTGATCTCGATCGCCGACCTGATCCAGTACCGGCGGCGGCGCGAGCGGTTGATCCGGCAGGTCGCCGAGGCGCGGATCCCGACCGAGCACGGCGAGTTCCGCGCGGTGGCATACGAGAGCACGGTCGACGGCCGCGTCCACGTGGCGATGGTCCTCGGCGAGGTCGGCGACGGCGGGGGGATCCTCGTCCGCGTGCACTCCGAGTGCCTGACCGGCGACGTGTTCGCCTCGCTGCGCTGCGACTGCGGCGAGCAGCTCGAGGCCGCGCTCCGGAAGATCGGCGAGGAGGGCCGGGGGGTCGTCCTCTACATCCGGGGCCACGAGGGCCGGGCCATCGGTCTCACCCACAAGCTCCGCGCCTACCAGCTGCAGGAGGCCGGTCGGGACACCGTCGAGGCGAACGTCGAGCTGGGGTTCCCGCCGGACCCGCGCGACTACGGGATCGGCGCGCAGATCCTGTACGACCTCGGGGTGCGGTCGATGCGCCTGCTGACCAACAACCCGGCCAAGCGGGCCGGGCTCGAGGGCTACGGGCTGTCGATCGCGGAACGGATCCCGCTGGAGACCGAGCCGACCGAGGAGAACATCGGCTACCTCAAGGCCAAGCGGGAGAAGCTGGGGCATCTGCTGGGGCATCTCGAGGAGCCCGCCGGGACGGAGGTGGCGCCGTGAGGACGTTCCAGGGTGGGTTCGAGGCCCGGGGGCGCCGGTTCGCCGTCGTCGCGGCCCGGTTCAACGAGGTGGTCGTGCGGCAGCTCGTCGAGGGTGCCGAGGCGTGCCTGCGCAAGCACGGCGTCGGCGACGACGACATGGACCTGGCCTGGACGCCCGGCGCGTTCGAGATCCCGCTAGTGGCCCGGCGGCTCGCGGAGACCGGCGCGTACGACGCGGTGATCTGCCTGGGGGCGGTGATCCGGGGCGACACCCCTCACTTCGACCACGTCGCCGGGCAGGTCGCGGCCGGAATCCGAGAGGCCGGGGTCGCCACGGGCGTGCCCGTGATCTTCGGCGTGCTCACCACGGACACGGTCGAGCAGGCCGTCGACCGCGCCGGCGGCAAGCACGGGAACAAGGGCTGGGACGCCGCCATGGCGGCCATGGAGATGTCAGGATTGCTCGAGGCCCTGCCGAAACCCGAGGCGTGAGCGCTCCGGGCGCGTGAGGAGCACGGGGGTCGAAGGAGGGTGACGGGCCGGTGATCATCGACAAGCCCTGGGGCAAGGTCACCACCTACGCCCTGAACCAGACCTCCTCGGTCCGGATCATCACGATCGAGCCGGGACAAGAGACCTCCGAGCACTACCACCAGCTGCGCGACGAGACGTGGATCGTGCTCGACGAGGGCCTGCGGATCCAGATCGGCAACCGCCAGGTCGAGGCGCGTCCCGGCGACGAGTTCGTGGTCTCCTCGGAGGAGCCACATCGCATCTCGAACGAGGGGGAGAGGCGCGGCCGGGTCCTCGAGATCGCGCACGGCTACACGACCGAGGACGACGTGTTCCGCCTCCAGGACGACTACGGCCGCACGCTCGAGCCCGAGTGGTAGCGGGTCCGCTCTCGGGGTGGTCCTGACCTGTGAGCTCGGCCCGGTTTGAGCGTTGATTCGGCCCGAAGGCCGGTGCTACGCTCCGCGAGGTTTCCGAAAGGGGGGAACCCGGTGGCCGGTGCGCCTGCTAACGCGCCGGGTGTAAGGAGGGGCAAGTGTCACAGGGAACGGTGAAGTGGTTCAGCAACGAGAAGGGGTACGGGTTCATCGCCCGCTCCGACGGCGACGACGTCTTCGTCCACTTCTCGGCCATCTCGGGCGACGGCTACCGCAGCCTCGCCGAGGGCCAGGAGGTCGAGTTCGACGTCGTGGACGGCCCCAAGGGCAAGCAGGCCGCCAACGTCCGCCCGGTCGCCTCGTAGCGACGGTGCGACCAGCGTCCACCGAGGCGCCCGCGGGATTCGTTCCCCTGGGCGCCTCGCGGCGTCGTGGCTCCGTCCGGCCTCGCGGCGGCTCTGCGGTGTGACATTCGTCATCGACAGGCCGGTGGGGGCGCGCCTATACTTCCTGCGCATGTTGCTTTGTGACCACCCAGGGGCGCCGGCCATGGTCGGTGCCTCTTCGTCGAGTAGGGAGGTGATGCGGGGTCTCCGTTGAACCGCGAATCAACGATCGGATCCGGTCGCCGCAGGTCCGCCTGGTCGGGCCGGACGGGGATCAGATCGGGATCGTCTCGACCCAGGACGCCCTGAACAGGGCGCGGGATCTGGACCTCGACCTTGTCGAGGTCGCTCCTCAGGCCCAGCCGCCGGTCTGCCGGATCATGGACTACGGCAAGTACAAGTACGAGCGCGACATCCGGCAGAAGGAGGCGCGCAAGAAGCAGTCCCGGATCGAGGTCAAGGAGATCAAGTTCCGCCCGAAGATCGACCCGCACGACTACGCCACGAAGAAGGGGCACGTCGTGCGGTTCCTGAAGGCGGGCGCGCGGGTCAAGGTGACCATCATGTTCCGCGGCCGCGAGATGGCCCACACCGAGCTGGGACGCAAGATCCTGGACCGGCTGGTGGAGGACCTGAAGGATCTCGCGCAGGTCGACACCTATCCGAAGCTCGACGGGCGGAACATGGTCATGGTGATCGCTCCGGTCAAGAAGCAGGAGGCTCCGAAGCAGCCGCGCGCGGCTTCCGGCCCCGCAGACGGCGCAGGAAACGGCGCCCGGCCCCGTGGGCCGGAGCCCTCGGCCCCGCCGGCGGCCGCCGCGGCCGAGGCGCCTGCGGCCCAGACCGGTTCCTAGCCCGGGCCTCACACCAGCACTCACGAGGACGGATCGAACATGAAACGGAAGACGCACCGCGGCGCGGCCAAGAGGTTCCGGGTCACTCCCACCGGCAAGGTCCTGCACCGCAAGGGCACCGGAAACCACTTCCTGCGCAAGAAGTCGGGGAGCCGCCGGCGCCGCATCGAGGGCAGGGCCGAGGTCACCTCGGAGGCGGGCACCGTCAAGCGCCTCCTGGGGAGGTAGCGCGATGGCCAGGGTCAAGCGTGCCGTCCACTCCGCGAAGAAGCGCCGCGCCGTGCTCGAGGCCGCCAAGGGGTACCGGGGAGCCCGCCACAAGCGGTACCGCGTGGCCAAGGAACAACTGCTGCACTCCGGCGCGTACGCCTACCGCGACCGCCGGGACCGCAAGGGCCAGTTCCGCCGGCTGTGGATCACCCGCATCGGCGCGGCCTCGCGGCAGAACGGGATGTCGTACTCCACGTTCATCGCCGGGTTGAAGGCCGGGGGGATCGAGCTCGACCGCAAGGTGCTCGCGGACATCGCCGTGCACGACCCGAAGGCGTTCGCCGGGCTGGTCGAGACGGCGAAGTCTTCGCTGCCTGCGGCGGCGAAGTAGCTCTTCCTCGACTCCTCGCCGCCGCGTACCTGCGGAGGGATCACCGTGGTGGGTGGCGGCGGTTTCGGCATCTCCGCGGTGCCCCGTGGTGCGGCCGGGATCCGGGATGCCGTGGTTGCGGCTCGTTGCCGGCCGCACCAACGGACCGCTGCGATGCCGAACTCCGCCGCCACCCGTACCTCGGTTGGACACCCGTGGTTCCCTGCCGGCGCGCGGGGCGGGTCACCCTCGGCGGGCAGCCTTCTCCTGGTCAGCGGCTTTTGGGCGTCCGGCGAGGATGCGGTGAGCTGTCGCGGCAGCCAGGAGGGCCAGCGCCACGCCCAGGATGAGGGCCGGGATGTAGCCAGCGTCGGAGCCGTAGTGGATGAGCCCGAAGGCGGAGGGGCAGTCGGTCGTCTCCGGCTGAGGCGGCGCACCGGGGGCCGAGGGCACGATGGTGCTGGTGCAGCTCAGCGGCGCGATCAGCAGGACACCCACGACGAACGCGAGGATTCCGGTGACGGCGGGCCACAGGACCGTGGGGCGGCGGCGCCAGGGGGCGACGATCGCCAGGGTAACGCCGAGGAGTAGGAACGGGGCTCCGATGCTGAGGATCGCCAGCATCCCGAAGGCGAGGAGCATGGCCACCAGGGTCCAGTAGGCGACAGGATGGTTCGGTCTGGCGGCAGTGGCCATCTGCTTCCTCGCGCGTATCTCCCTTAGGATTTGAGCATACGCTCAAGTCATCGAGGACACAACTCCGGCACGGGGGAGTAGCCGCGCGGGCGGGACCCTGTGTCTCGGCGGGGCTAGCATCGCGGTCGATGATCACGTCGCTGCGGAATCCGCGGGTGGTCGAGGCCGTGAAGCTTCGCAAGCGCGGGGTGCGGGACAAGCGGGAAGAGTTCCTGGTGGAGGGGGCCCAGGCCGTCCTGGAGGCGGTGCGGGTGGGCACGCGGTATTCCGCGCTGCGGGAGCTGTTCGCCGGACCGGACTCCGTCAGGCACCCGGCGGTGGCCGAGGCGAGGCAGTTCGGTATCCCGGTCACCGAGGTGTCGGACGAGGTCATTCGGGCGCTGACGTCGACGGTCACGCCGCAGGGGCTGGTGGGCGTGTCGGTCATGGTCGACTCGTCGCTCGAGGAGCTGCCGGAGGAGATCTCGCTGGCCGTGGTGCTGTTCGCGGTGAGGGATCCGGGGAACGCGGGGACGATCCTGCGGTCCGCGGATGCCGCGGGGGCCGAGGCCGTCGTGTTCTCCGAGGCCTCGGTCGACGTCTACAACCCGAAGGTGGTCCGGTCCTCGGCGGGCTCGGTGTTCCATCTGCCGATCGTGCGTGACGCCGGGATCGAGCAGACGGTGACCGCGCTGCGGGTGCGTGGAGCCGGCGTCTACGCCATGGCCGCGTCGGGCGACGCCGAGCTGTACGACCTCGACCTGCGGAAGCCGGCGGCGTTCGTGTTCGGGAACGAGGCGTGGGGGCTGCCGCAAGAGGTGCAGGCGCTGGCCGACGCAACGGTGCGGGTGCCGATCCCCGGGGCCGCGGAGTCGCTGAACCTGGCCACGGCGGCCGGGGTGTGTCTGTTCGAGGCCGTCCGGCAGCGGACGAGGGGCGGCGGGTCGCTGGAGGACCTCATCTCCGGGGCGGCTCACGACATCCGGTCCCCGCTGACTGCGGTGAAGGGGTTCGTGTCCACCCTGACCCGGCGGTGGGCGGTGCTCGACGACGAGCAGCGCCAGGCCATGCTCGACGCGATCGCCTACGACATCGACCGGATGAACGGCGTCGTCCGCGAGCTGGTGGACGCGTCGCGCCTGTCGGCCGGCCGGCTCGAACTGTCTCGGGATCTCGTCGAGCTGCGTGACCTGGTCGGGCAGGTCGTGGCGATGGCCACGGTCAATCCCGGCCACCCTGCCGTGGTGTGGGAGGGAGACGACCTCACGCTGCGGAGCAACCCCGAGCGGCTCCGAGGGGCGGTCTCGGCGATGGTCGAGGCGGCTACCTGGTGGGGTCAGGAGGGGCCGGTCCACGTCCGGGCCTCCCGCGGCGCCGACGTCGTCCAGATCGAGGTCGCCCGCGCCGCCACCGACATGACTGCCGCACAGGCCGATGCGCTCTTCGCGCCGCGGCGCCCCGGCGAGGGCGCGGGGACGAAGCTCGGGCTGTACGTCGCCCGCGGCTCCGCCGAGGCCCAGGGCGGGACGTTGACCGCCGACGTCTCCGCCGGATTCACCCTCCGGCTGACGGTGCCGGCGGACGAATCCGTCCCGTGAGTCCGACCGAGTCGGCCGCAGCGAGCCCGGCCGATAGACTTCCGCACTCATGGAACCGTCCGAGGCGCTGCGCACGCTGGACGCCGAGCTCGAGCGGGGGCGGGCGCTCTCCGCCGCCGCCGGGACGCTCGAGGAGCTGGAACGCGCGCAGATCTCGGTCCTGGGGCGGAAGTCGACGCTCGGCGAGGTCCAGAAGTCCCTCGGGTCGCTGTCGGAGGACGATCGGCGCGAGGTCGGGCGGCGGGCCAACGAGGTCCGCGCCGCGCTGCAGGCCGCCCTCGACGAGCGCCGCGGGCTGCTGCACCGCGGGGAGCGCCACGCCCAGCTGGAGCGCGACCGGGTGGACGTCACCCTGCCCGGCCGGCGGCCCCGGCCGGGGTCGCTCCACCCGCTGACCGCGACCGAGTACGAGATCGTCGAGGTGTTCACCCGGCTCGGGTACCGCGTGGTCGAGGGCCCGGAGGCGGAGACCGAGAGGTACAACTTCACCGCCCTCAACATCCCCGAGGACCACCCCGCCCGGGGCGAGCGGGACACGATCTACCTCGACGTCCCCGGCCGTTCGGACTTGCTGCTGCGCACGGAGACGAGCGCCATGCAGATCCGCACGATGGAGCGGCAGCCTCCACCCGTCTACATCGTCGCCCCCGGCCGCGTGTTCCGGCAGGACACTCCGGACCCCACGCACATGCCCGTGTTCCATCAGGTCGAGGGCCTCGCCATCGACGAGGGGCTGTCGATGACGGACCTCCGGGGGACCCTGGCCGAGTTCGCCCGGGCCATGTTCGGCGAGCACGCCCGCACCCGGTTCACGCCCGACTACTTCCCGTTCGTGGAGCCCGGCGCGCAGCTCGAGGTCACGTGTTTCGTGTGCAACGGCCTCGGGTGCCGGACGTGCAAGGAGACCGGGTGGATCGAGCTGCTGGGGTGCGGCATGGTCCACCCGGCGGTGCTGGAGAACGTCGGGTACGACCCCGAGCGGTACACGGGCTTCGCGTTCGGCCTCGGGATCGAGCGCGTGGCCATGCCCCGGTACGGCATCCCCGACATGCGGCTGCTGTACGGCGGGGATGTCCGGTTCCTCGCCCAGTTCACGGGGGCGTCGTAGTGCGGGTGCTCCTGGGCTGGCTGCGCGAGATGTGCCCGGTCGACCTTCCCGTCGACGAGCTGGCGCACCTGCTCACGATGCAGGGCGCCACCGTCGAGGGCGTGATCAGGCCGTGGGAGGGGCTGGACGGCGTCGTGGCCGCCCGAGTCGCCGAGGTCCGCGAGCATCCGGGCTCCAACAAGCCGCTGTGGATCGCGACCCTCGACGACGGCTCGGGGGTGCACCAGGTGGTGGCCGGCGTCGGGAACTTCCGCGCCGGGGACGTCGTTCCGTGGGCACGGCCCGGCTCGCGCGTGCCGCTGCTGGCCGAACCGCTGGGGGCCAGGAAGCTCGCCGGCGAGACCTCGAACGGCATGCTGGCTTCACCGCGGGAGCTGGCGATCTCGGCCGACCACACCGCGATCCTGGTGCTGCCACCCGACACGCCCGTCGGCGCCGACGTCGCGGAACACCTCGGCCTGGACGACGTGGTGTTCGACATCGAGGTCAAGCCGAACCGGCCCGACCTCATGTCGGTGGCGGGAGTGGCCCGGGAGGTGGCCGCGGCGGCCGGCGCCCCGTTCTCGCTTCCTGACGTCGTCCTGGACGAGAGCCTGGATGCGGCCAAGGATGCGGCGACCGTCGAGATCCACGACGAGGAGCGCTGCCCCCGGTACCTGGCGAAGGTCGTCCGGGGCGTTCGGATGGGCCCCGCGCCGCTCACCGTGCAGGCCCGGCTGACCGCCGCGGGCATGCGCCCCGTGTCGAACGTGGTCGACGCCACGAACTACGTGATGCTGGAGCTGGGACAGCCGCTGCACGCGTTCGATCTCCACCGCCTCGCGGGGCAGGGCATCGTGGTCCGTCGTGGCGGCGAGGGTGAGCGGCTGGTCACGCTCGACGACGTCGAACGCGAGCTGAGCACCGAGGACCTGCTGATCGCCGACCTGGAACGGGCGGTGGCGATCGCCGGGGTCATGGGCTCCGCCGACGCCGAGGTGTCGGACGCGACCACCGACGTCCTGATCGAGAGCGCGTCGTTCCATCGGACCGGCGTCTTGCGGACGGCCCGGCGGCTGGGCCTGCGGACCGAGGCCTCCATGCGCTTCGAACGCGGTGTCGACCCCGAGGCCGTCCCCCGGGCGGCGGACCGGGCCGCCCAGCTGATCGCGCTGTGGTCCGGCGGGCAGGTCCTGGCGGGTTCCATCGACGTCGGGCACGAGCACGTCCGGCGGCACGTGAACGTGCGGCCGTCGAGGGCCTCGTTGCTGCTCGGCGAGCCGGTCTCCGCGCGCGACGTGCGGGAGTCCTTCGGCCGGCTCCGGATCGAGGCGGAGGAACGGGACGAGGACGAGGTCGTGGTGGAGATCCCCGGGTACCGCGTGGACCTCGAGCAGGAGGTCGACCTGATCGAGGACGTGGCCCGGATGCGGGGCTACGACAACATCGCGTCGACGCTCCCCACCGTCCGGCAGTCGGGGGGGCTGCAGCCCTCGTACGAGCTCCGCCGGCGCCTGCGGGAGGCCCTGGTGCGCGCCGGCCTGCGCGAGACGCTGTCATTGTCGTTCGCCTCTGCCGAGGACCTGGCCCTGACCGGCGACCACGACGCCGTCCGGGTGGCCAATCCGCTGGCGGCCGACGACGCGTTCCTGCGCACCAGCCTGCTCCCCGGTCTGTTGCGGGCCGTCGGGCACAACGTCGCCTTCGGGGTACGGTCCGTGGCGCTGTTCGACGTCGGGCACGTGTTCTATCCGGGAACCCCCACCGACGACCCGCGCCGGATCCCCGTCGAGGAACACGAGCGGATCGGGATCGCCATGACCGGCGTGGCGTCGCTCGGGTGGCCGGACCCCGCCCGCGACCTGGACTTCTTCGACGTGAAGGGCGCCGTGGAGGCGCTGATGGACTGGCTCGGAATCCGGGGGTGGCAGGTGGGCGCGCCGCCGCGGGAGCTGTTCCACCCCACGCGTTCGGCGTCGATCGTGATCGGCGAGGAGCTGGCCGGCGAATTCGGCGAGCTCCACCCCGACGTGGCCGAGCGGCTGGACCTCCCGGGCCGGGTCGGCCTGGCGGAGCTCGAGGTGAGCGTCCTCGAGCGCCACAGGGCCACGGAGATCGTCTACGCCGAGGTGCCGAGGTTCCCGCCGGTCCGCCGCGACCTGGCCTTCGTCGTCGAGGACGCCGTGCCTGCGGGGGCCGTCCGCGACGCGATCACGGGCGCGGTGGCCGACCTGGGCGTCACGGCGACCCTCTTCGACGTTCACACGGGACCGCCGGTCCCCGAGGGCCGCAAGAGCCTGGCCTTCTCGGTGGACGTCCGGGCTCCCGACCGGACGCTCACCGACGAGGACGCCGCCCGTGCGGTCGAAGCGATCCAGGCCAGGGTCGCGACGGAGCTCGGCGGCGAGCTCCGGGCGGGCTGAATCCGACAGGAATTTCCGGTTCGCTCGCGCCCCGGGATAGACTGCGGCCCCGATGAGCCGCGACTTCCTCTCCATGGACGACGTCACCTCGTCCGAGCTCGACTACCTCCTCGAGCTCGGGGCGTTGGGCAAGGCCGACCCCGGCCGGTACGCCACGCGTCTGGCGGGGAAGGCCGTCGGGATGATCTTCGAGAAGCCCTCGACGCGAACTCGGGTGTCGTTCGAGGTGGCCGTGTCGTCCACCGGCGGGCATCCGCTGGCGCTGTCCTCCGCCGAGCTCCAGCTGGGGCGGGGCGAGACCATCGAGGACACCGGGCGGGTGCTGTCGCGGTACGTGGACGCGATCGTGCTCCGGACGTTCGGGCACGAGCGGCTGGAGTTCCTGGCCGCGGCGGCCGACGTGGCGGTGATCAACGCGCTGTCGGACTTCGAGCACCCCTGCCAGTGCCTGGCCGACCTCATGACGGTCCGGGAGCGCCGCGGCGACCTCCCGGGCGTGACGATCGCCTACCTCGGCGACGGGAACAACGTCGCGCACTCGCTGCTCCTGGGCGGCGCGCTCGCCGGGATGCACGTCAGGGTGGCCACGCCGATCGGGTTCGAACCGATCCCCCAGGTCGTGCACCGGGCCGAGGAGATCGCCGGGCACACCGGGGGGTCCATCGCGATCCTCAACGACCCCGGGGAGGCCGCGAAGGGAGCGGACGTGCTGTACACCGACGTGTGGGCCTCCATGGGCCAGGAGGACGAGTCGGACGAGCGCGCGCTCGTCTTCCCTCCGTACCGGATCGACCAGGCGGCCGTGGAGCGGGCCGCCGACGACGTGGTGGTGCTCCACTGCCTGCCGGCGCACCGGGGGCAGGAGATCACGGACGAAGTCATCGACGGGCCCCATTCGGCCGTGTGGGACCAGGCCGAGAACCGCCTCCACACGCAGCGGGCCCTGCTGCTGTGGCTGCTCGGCGTCGACGCGGACTGACGGCGCCTCGCCGGTCGTTTCTACAATCCATCTCGTGGCACGCGCGAACGAGGCCGTCGAGGCCGCCCTGAACGAGTACCGGGACCTGCTGGCGATCACGTCGCCGGACCCCCACAAGGCGCGCGCCTACGAGAAAGCCGCCCGGTCGATCGGCGGCTACCACGAGGACATCGCCGGCGCCGACCTCGACCGCCTGCTCGCGATCCCGAACGTCGGCAAGTCCATCGCCCCGAAGGTCGCGGAGTACCTGCAGACGGGCACGATGTCCGCCCTGGAGGAGCTCAGGGCGCAGATCCCGCCCGGCGTGCGCCAGCTGATGGCGATTCCCACGCTGGGGCCGAAGAAGGCGTTCGCGCTGTACGAGGAGCTCCACGTCGCCTCGATCGAGGAGCTCGCGGATGCGGTGGCCGACGGCCGGGTGGCCTCCCTGAAGGGGTTCGGCCAGAGGACCGCCGACAACATCACCGCCGGTATCTCGATGATGCAGCAGTCGGGCGACCGGGTGCAGATCGGCGTGGCGCTCGACCTGGCCGAGGACCTGCTCGGTGAGCTGTCGTCGCTGAAGCAGGTGCAGCGGTGCGACTACGCGGGCTCGCTGCGGCGGATGCGGGAGACCGTGGGGGACATCGACCTGCTGGTGGCCTCCGAGGACGCCGGGCCGATCATGGACGCGTTCACGTCGCTGCCGTACGTCGATCGCGTGCTGGCGCACGGCGATACGAAGTCGAGCGTCGTGACCACGAGGGGCCTGCAGGTCGACCTGCGCGTGATCCCGCCGTCGTGTTGGGGCGCCTCCCTCCAGTACTTCACGGGCTCGAAGGCGCACAACGTGAAGCTCCGCGAGCTGGCCGTCCGCAAGAAGCTGAAGCTCTCGGAATACGGCCTGTTCCACGCGGGGACCGACGAGCTGATCGTGGCCGAGACGGAGGAGGAGGTGTACGGGCAGCTCGGCCTGCCGTGGATTCCGCCGACCTTGCGCGAGGACCGCGGCGAGGTGGAGGCCGCACGGAAGGGCGAGCTCCCGGACGTCCTGCAACTGGACCAGATCCGCGGCGACCTGCACACCCACACCGACCTCACGGACGGCCTGGCGCCGCTGGAACGGATGCTGGAGACGGCGGCCGAGAGGGGCTACTCGTATTACGCGGTCACCGACCACGCTCCGAACCTCTACATGCAGCGGATGACCGACGAGAAGATGCTCCGCCAGCGGGACCACCTGCGGGCGCTGCAGCCGGAGTACCCGAAGATGACGCTGCTGCACGGGACCGAGCTGAACATCGACCCCGACGGCGAGGTGGACTGGCCGGCGGAGTTCCTGGAGGGGTTCGACCTGTGCGTGGCCTCGGTGCACTCGCATTTCAACCAGAGCCGCGAGGAGATGACCCGGCGCATCGTGCGGGCCATGGAGAACCCGCACGTGAACGTGATCGGACACCCAACGGCGCGGATCATCGGGCACCGCCCGCCGATCGACTACGACCTGGAGGAGGTGTTCCGGGCCGCGGCCAGGACGGGGACGGCGCTCGAGATCAACTCGTACCCCGACCGGCTGGACCTTCGCGACGAGCACGTCCTGTGGGCCCGGCGGCACGGCGTGAAGTTCGCCGTGGACACCGACTCCCACTCGACGGTCCACCTGAACTTCCTGCGGTTCGGCGTGGGGACCGCCCAGCGCGGGTGGGTGACGAAGGACGACGTGATCAACGCTTGGCCGCTGCAGCGGCTGCGGAAGTTCCTGCGAAAGGCCCGCCCCGCGGGCTCCTGAGGTCGCTCACCGCGGATGTCCTCCCGACCGTCTCGACCGCTCTCGCGTCCGTCTCGCGCCGTCCTCCCGCGGTCCTTCTACGGCCGGCCGTCGCTGGAGGTGGCCAGGGACCTGCTGGGCCGCACGCTGGTCCGGACGCTCCCCGACGGCGCTCGCCTCTCGGGGTGCATCGTCGAGGCCGAGGCGTACCGGGAGGACGACCCGGCCAGCCACTCCTTCCGGGGGCGGACCGCGCGCACCGACGTGATGTTCGGGCAGCCGGGCCGGCTGTACGTGTACTTCACCTACGGCATGCACTTCTGCATGAACGTGGTCACCGGGGAGGACGGCGAGGGGAGCGCGGTCCTCCTGCGAGCCGTGGAGCCCCTGGAGGGGCTCGACCGGATGGCGGAGCACCGTGGCCTGGATGCGCCCCGCCTGCTGTGCGCGGGCCCGGGGCGGCTGTGCCAGGCGTTCGCCGTGGGCCGGGAGCAGAACGGCGCCGATCTCGTCGCCGGGCCGGACCTCCGCATCGAGCGAGGAACTCCGGCGGTCGACCAGGACGTCCTGGCCGGACCGCGGGTCGGGTTGACGGTCGCGCTGGAGCAGCCGTGGAGATTCGTGGTCGCCACCAGCCCGTTCCTGTCCCGCGGCCCCCGGTTCGCAGAGGGAGCGCCGGCCCGCCGCCGGCGACGCTAAGCGCACCGCCCCGGAGCACTAGGTCCGCTTCGGATTCACCCAGATCGTGACCGTGGAACCCGGGTCCAGGGTCTGGCCGGCCACGGGGGACTGCCGCCACACCAGCTGGCGCCCGGCGTGGCAACCCTTGGCCTCGCCGGAGCACTGCGATTGCACGAGCGCCGCGACGCCGAAGCCGTCGCGCTGGAGCTCGGCCAGCGCCGCGGCGCGGGTCAAGCCGATCACGCTGGGCACGATGGTCGGCACCGGTGGTCCGGTGGGGCTCGGACACGGCGAGGCGGAGGGCGCCGGCGTCGGAGCGGGCGATCGCTTGGACCCGGCCGTCGGCGCCGTCGTCGGCCGGCGCGATGGGGTGGGACTCGGCCGGGTCAACCCGGGGCGCAGGCCGGACTGTCCGTCCCCGGTCCCCCCGGATCCCGTCGGGGTGGCGGTGGGGGCGGGGGTCCGCGCGCACGGCGGCGGAAGCGCGACGGCCACGAACAGCGAGATCGTGCTCTGCTGCAGGGCCTGTGCGCCGGCCGGAGGATCCTGGCCGATGATCGTGTCGGGCGGCTGTGGCGACGCCCGGGGGATCGCCTCCGACTGGAACCCGGAGCGGGCGAGCATCGCGGCCGCGTCGGACACCGACAGTCCGATCACCGATGGCACGATGAGCGGCTGGTAGGCGGTCGGCTCGGTGCACACCGGGGGCTGCGTTCCCTCCAGGAACGTGACGTCGGTGATGAGCTCCGGCTGCGTGTACCGGTTCGCCTGGCAGTTCCTCGACGAGTCGATGGGCACGGTGACGTACCGGAGCACGGGCTGGGGGAACGCCTGCACGGGGAGGTTCCGGGTCGCCTTCGACATGAACAGATGCCAGATCTGGGCGGGCCACGTCCCGCCCAGGACCTCAGGCAATCGCGTCCGGGGCGCCACCATGGACGCCTCTTCTTGGGGGAACCCGACCCACACGGCGGCGGAGAGCTGCGGCACCGCGCCGACGAACCAGGCATCCCGGAAGGCCTGTCCCGTTCCCGTCTTCCCGATGGCGGGGCGCCCGATGCCGGCCGCAATGCCCGTTCCCTCCAGGACCACCTTCTGGAGGATCTCGTCGGCGACGTAGGCCACCGGGGGATCGACCGCGATCCTGCGCCGGTCGTGCTCCCGCCACAGCACCTTGCCGTCCGCGTTGGTGACCCTCGTCACCGCGAGGGGCGGGGACCGGTAGCCGACGTCGGCCAGCGTGGCGTAGGCCGAGGCCATCTCCACGGTGTTGACCTGCTCGGCCCCGAGGACCGCGGCGGGCACCCGCGCGAGCGGCTCGCCGACCCCCATTCGCATCAGCTCGGGCGAGTTCACGCCGAGGGCCCGGGCCACCTCGACCACCTTGCTCGCTCCGAGACAGGCGTCGCCCCGGCCCAGGTCCCTGACGATCTGTGCGTACACCACGTTGACCGAGTTGATCGTGGCCTGCTCCACGGTCATGGGCCCCGCCCCGTACCCGTCGAAGTTCTCCACCGGCCAGTAGGGCTGTCCCGGCGCCTGGCACTTCCCCGGGAGGGGGATCGTGATGGAGGGCGGCGCGTCGTACACATGCTGGGGCGGGATCCCGTTCAGCATGGCCGCGACCAGGGCGAACGGCTTGAACGTCGACCCCGCCTGCCGCCCCGTCGAGCCGCCGGCGGCCAGGTTCACCTGGGCCACGGGATCTTCCGGGGAGAAGAAGTCCCTGCCTCCCACCATGGCCAGGATGTGGCCGGTTCGGGGGTCGATCACGGTCATCGCCGCGTAGGGGTCGGTGGGGTAGATCAGGATCTCCTTGACCGCCCGCTCCGCGTCGCGCTGCAGCCGGGGCCGGAGGGTCGTGTGGATGCGCAGGCCCCCGCTGTACAGCAGGTCGCGCCGGGCGTCGGTGCTCAGGCCGAAGGCCGGGTTCGAGAGCAGCCACTGCTGCACGAAGTCCGCGAAGTAGGGCGCGGGATACCGGTCCCGGTTGCGCAGCCGCAGGCCCAGGCCCCGGGCGAGGGTCGCCTGGTACTGGCCCGCATCGATGACGCCCTGCTCGCGGAGGATGCCGAGGACCATGTCACGCCGCTCCCGGGCCAGATTGGGGTCCTTCGCGGGGTCGTAGGCCGACGGGGCGGGGATCAGGGCGACCAGCAGGGCGGTCTGCTGCAGCGTCAGATCCGATGCCGGCTCCGAGAAGTACGTCCGGGCGGCCGCCTGGATGCCGTAGGCCCCCTGCCCGAAGTACACGGTGTTCAGGTAGCGGGTCAGGATCTCGTTCTTGGAGAGCTGGTGCTCGAGCTGCCACGCCAGGACGGCCTCCTTGACCTTCCGGGAGAGCGTCCGGTCGGAGTCCAGGTACCGGTTCTTGATGTACTGCTCGGTGATCGTGGAGGCCCCCTCCACGATGTGGCCCTCGGTCGCATCGACGTAGGCGGCCCGCAGGAGCGCCCGCAGGTCGATGCCGGAATGCTGGTAGAACCGCCGGTCCTCCACGGCGACGACCGCCCGGCGGACGATGTCGGGGATGTCCTCCAGGGGCACGACGATGCGGTTCTCGTGGTGGAAGGTGGTGATGATCGACCCGTCGGCCGCCAGCATGAAGGAGGTCTGCGGCAGCTCCCGAGCCTCGCGCTCCTCGTCCTCGAGCCTCGGCACGTGGCAGGCCGCCGCGACGACGGCCAGGGCGAGAAGCCCGGCCACGAGCCGTCCCCGGCGCCCGTTCACGGTCCGACGATGATATCGGCCCGGTCGGTTTCCGCTGGTAGCCTCAGCCCCGGTCATGACTGTCCAGGACGTGGATCGGCTGCTGGCGGGTGCGGCCGAAGTGGTCCCCGCCGACGAGTTCCGGGCCAAGCTCGCGCTCGGGCGCCCGCTGCGGGTGAAGCTGGGCCTCGACCCGACCGCGCCCGCCGTCACCCTGGGGTGGGCCGTCGTGCTCCGCAAGCTCCGGCACTTCCAGGTGGCCGGACACACCGCCGTGCTGATCGTGGGGGACTTCACGGCGCGGGTGGGGGACCCCAGCGGGAAGTCGGAGACGCGCCCCCGGCTGTCCGCTGAGGAGGTGCGGGGGTACGCCGAGCGGCTCCTGGGGCAGTTCTGGAAGATCCTCGACCGGGAGGCGACCGAGGTCCGATACAACAGCGAGTGGCTGGAGTCCATGGACATGGAGGACGTCCTGCGCATGACGGCCGTGACCACGGTGGCCCGGATGCTGGAGCGGGACGACTTCGCGTCGCGGTACGCGGAGGGGCGCCCGATCTCGGTGATGGAGTTCATGTACCCGCTGCTCCAGGGCATGGACTCCGTGGCGGTCGAGGCCGACGTGGAGCTCGGCGGCACCGACCAGAAGTTCAACCTGCTGATGGGGCGCGACCTCCAGCGTGAGCACGGCCAGGAGCCCCAGGTTGCGTTCACGATGCCGCTGCTCGAGGGGCTGGACGGCGTCCAGAAGATGAGCCAGTCGCTCGGGAACTACGTGGGCATCGACGAGCCCGCGGAGGAGATGTTCGGCAAGCTCATGAGCATCCCCGACGGGCTCATCGCGAAGTACCTGCTGTTGTGCACGGACGTGGATCCCGACGAGGTCCGGCGGGTGGAGGCGGGCCTGGCGGACGGATCGCTGCACCCGAACGAGCAGAAGCGGCGCATGGCCCGGGAGGTCGCGGCCCTGTACCACGGCGAGGAGGCCGCCCGTGCGGCGGAGGAGCGCTTCGACCTGGTGCACCAGCGAGGAGGGATCCCCTCGGACCTGACCCCGACGCCGATCCCGGAGTCGGCCATCCGGGACGGCCGCGTGTACCTGCCCAAGCTGCTCAAGGAAGTGGGGCTGGCGCCGTCGCACACAAGGGCCCGCCGGCTGGTGGAGGAGGGCGGGGTCCGCCTGGATGACGATCGGGTGGAGGATCCCGAGGCCGAGTTCGCCGTGGACGAGCTGCGAGGACGGGTGCTGCGGGCCGGCTCGCACCGGTTCGTTCGGCTGGCCTGATTCCCTATGGAGGATCGGTTGTCAAGTTGCCCTCGGGGCTGGTTGACGGCGAGGCCTCGGCGGCCGACGATTCGGAGCGGGGAAGGCCGCCTCGTATTGCGCCTTCGAGCGCGTCGATACCTGTCCCACGAGGA